>JAESGM010000014.1_pt1 | contig 689373 bp, 664 predicted proteins | sample 9269721 | NCBI WGS metagenome assembly JAESGM01 (sample SAMN15720920, study PRJNA650825) | algae metagenome | isolation source: Komarekiella atlantica HA4396-MV6 and co-occurring heterotrophs from... | place: USA: Theobald House, Kauai, HI | collected 2009-07-29 | reverse complement strand
TGCCGCCTAGCGCGATCGGGATCGCAAAGCCGACCGTAGATTCCGCGCTGCGGACACCCCGATACGGCCCCGAGCCGATGACGTTCTCAACCTGGCCCTGGACAACCGGGTTGGGCCGCAATCCGGCGACCGTACGGCCCGCACGGGCCGCGTCAATCGCGGCTGTCGCCGCTTCGGCAGCAGGGGCCGAACCACCCGCTGCACTGACCGCTTGGTCAAGAGTGTAGATCGGCACGTCCTGCGTAACAGCCGCGGACGGTCCGACCTGCGCCTGCGCCATAGTGACGCACGACGCTGCGGCCAGCATGGCCGCGAGGATACGATACATGAAAATAGGACTCCTGACGATGATCGACAGGGGCGCGCCCAACGCGCGCCCAAATCGGACGTCAGGCTTGCGGAGGCCTCAAATGGACCATGCCAGTGCGGCCATCGAGCGACGCAGAGGCGGAGATTGTCGGCTTGGGCATCGTGAGGACGTGGGTATATTCGATCGTCGTGCGCGCAGGCGCACCAACATCATGCCCGTGACAGTAATTGTGATGGTGCGGGACGTTCTTGTCCGCATCCGACGGAACCTCGTCGATGTCACCGGCGGTATGAACGGTAAACTCAACGCCCGCGATGCTTCCCCCCGCCAAATCGGCGGCATGAGCCATGCAGGAGAAGCTGGTGAGAACCAGCATCAGGCATGTCAGGAGAGGCAAAAAGGCTCGCACGAACCCGCCCTTACCACGGAGAGGTTTCCATGTCATTGCAATAACTCGCGAGCCGGTGCCTTCGCGGCACGCCATGCCGGCCAGGCTTCGCGAAGCACGCGCCATGCCGAGCGCAGGAAAATCGCGGCGATCAATCCGCCGACAATGATGTCCGGCCAAACCGAGCCGGTCAGGCCGACCAATCCGGCAGCCGCGAGAACCCCGACGTTCGACGCGACATCATTGCGCGAGCACTCGAACGTGCTCGACATATTCACATTCTCGCGGCGGAAGCGCCAGAGCAGCGCCAGGCAGATGAGGTTCGCAACCAGCGCGGCGCTGCCAACCCCGAGCATCAAGCCCGATGCCGGAGGAACGCCGTTCGCAATCTTGTCCGCGATCTCGAAAATGACCGCGACGCCGAAAGCCAAGATGATGCCGCCCTTCGCCAGCGCCGCGCCCGCTCCCCAGCGCGCCCCCTGATGCAGTGCATAGAGACTGAGCGCATAGACCACCGCGTCGCCGAACATGTCGACCGAATCCGCCATCAAGGCGGAGGAACGCGCGACAACGCCGCCGCCAAATTCGACCACGAACATCGCGAGATTGATGAGCATCACGATGATTAGCACGCGGCGCTGCTCGGCCTTGCGACCGAGTTCCGCGATCGTGTCGCGTTTCGCTGAGCAACAAGCGTCTGCCATTATCGAAGCTCGATTCGTGGATCAGACGCTCTATATGAACCCTCATCCTACTAGAGGGTCAAGAGGTAAGCGATGAAGATTGGTGAGATCGCGCAGCGGACCGGGCTGAAGGTCGAGACGGTTCGATTCTACGAGGCCGAGGGTCTGATCGCGCCCCCGGAGCGCAGCGGTGGAAACTATCGGCTCTACGGGCAATCGCATCTCGATCGTCTCGCGTTCATCAAACGCTCGCGTGATCTGGGTTTCACCCTCGACCAGGTGCGCGACCTCCTTCGCTTGGCGGACGATCCTCGCGGTTCCTGCGCAGAGGCCGACGCGATAGCTACGGTTCACATTCAGGAGATTGACCGCAAGCTAGCGGACCTTGCTGCGCTCCGTGCTGAGATCGCGCAGTGGGGCGGCGCCTGCACTGCCACGATCATCGCTGATTGCCGCGTCATAGACGCCCTCTCGCACGCTTGAGGGTACAAGTAGCAAGCCGCGTATTACTCTTTGAGCGGGGGCTCACGCGGAGATCACCGATGCACGATCATATGAGCGCCGAGATGCAGGCTTGCATGGACGCCTGCCATCACTGCCACGTCACCTGCCTGTCGATGACCACCCAGCACTGCCTTCAGGTGGGCGGCGCACATGCCGCGCCCGACCACATCAAGATCATGCTCGATTGCGCGCAAATTTGCGCCACCTCACTCGATTTCATGGCGCGCGGGTCCGACCAGCATAAGCTCGTATGCGGCATCTGCGCCCAGATCTGCCGAGCTTGCGCAGAGACCTGCCGCGGGCTCGACGGCATGGAAGAGTGCGTCGCCGCGTGCGAGCGCTGTGCTGATGCATGCGAGAAGATGGCCGCCTGATCGGTGATGGGCGGGTGGCGATCGGCCGCCCGCTCCTCACATCGCCGTTGCGGGGGGCTCGAGCATCCCCAGCCAGGCGACCAGAGCGAGGATCGTGACCGCACAGCTCGTCTCGATCGCGAGGCTGCGCCACAGAGCACCAAGCGCGGCCCGATGATCGCCCGCGGCAACCGAGCGCTCGAAAACCGGCGTCAGCCGGAAACGATTGAGGGAGGCCAGCCCCAGCATCGCGCCGAACAGTACCAGCTTGGCGAGGAGGAGCTGGCCGTAAAGGGTGGTCAGAAGTCTCGGTAAATTGCCGGCACCGACCAGCAGCCAGCCATTGACCAGGCCCGTCACAACGATCGTGCCGACCACGAGCGTGCCGACCAGACCGAAGCCGTGCAACGCCCGGTGGGTCAGTCTGAGATGCGCGACGTCGACGCGAACTGCCGGTCGCACCACGAGCAGCGTCAACCCGAGCAGTGCGCCGACCCAGGCTCCGGCCGCCAACAGATGCAGAATATCGGCCAGCAGATGGACCCAGCCCGTCGCGCCCTCATCCATCGCGCCATGGCCTGTCCAGGCGAGCGTCGCGAGCGCAATGCCCGCCGCGAGCGCCACCATGCCGAGCGGCGCGGTACGTCCTGCCGCGATCAGCGCGGCGATCACGGCCACAATCAGCGCGACCATGCGCGCTTCCCACGCCGTGCCCGTCGCGGAGCCGGTGATCAGCATTCCGATCGCTTCCCGATCGATCGGCCACGGCGGCGCTCCAGCCATTGCCGCGGCGAGCAGGACGAGCGCAATGCCTGAAAACAGAAGGCCGAGCAGGCCACTCCCCACCAGCCAAGGGCGCAAGGCGAGTGCGTCTGCGCGCTCCCCGGCCTTGAGCCCGTAGAGGCTGAACGCCGACAGGCCGAACAGCCCGCTCAACGTCGCATAAAGCGCGAAGCGGACCCCGATCAACGGCCAGTCGGCATCCACCTTACTTCACCGCGAAGGCGAAGTTGCCCGACACCCGATGCGTGTCGGCCGAGACGACGTGCCATGCGACGCTGTAGCGGCCCGCGCCGAGCGGCGACTTGGGCACCACGACCAGCGTTCGGCCATCGGGTGCAACCTGGGTGGTGGTTGCAACCTTCATCGGTGGGTGCGTGGTGCCGCCATGGCCCGTCATCATCAAGTCCGCACCGGAGAATTTCGGCATCAGCCTCTCGCTGAACTGCAAAGCGACACGCGCGGGCTTGGCAACGGTCGCGTTGGGCGCGGGTGAGGCCACAACGAGCTTCGGGTGAGCCTGCGCCGCACTGGCGAGGCTCAGGAGAGTGAGGGCGGCAGGAAGGGCGAGACTACGCATGGGGTACTCCGACGAGGTTCGTGCACCCTTCTACGCGGCGCGCTGCCCGACCCCTCACCGGCGGTTGAGGGATGATGGGCAGCGATGCGTATCCGATGATAGAGGGGTGGAGTGGAAAGCATGGACGATCTAGACAGAGCATTGGCGCGACTAGCGGGCGCACCCGCCCCGGCCGCTTTGGAGGGTATCGAGGACCAAGTCCTCAGACGGATCGGCAGCCGCCCCGCCGTGCGCGGAGCCGGGCTCGGGATCGGTGTGATAACCGCCGCGGCGCTCGGTGTCGGGATCGTCGGTGCCGAGCTGCCCGCGACGGCAAGCCCTGCCGTCTCGCTCGCGCCGCTCGGCGGAGCCTCCCCCCTCGCTCCTTCCGCGTTGCTGATCGGCGAGCCATGACCTCGACCAAGCGGGTTGTCCTGTGCGCCTTGCTCGCCTTCCTGGCAGCGATTGGTGGTGTCTTTATCGGGCGCGCGCTGCTGCCGCAGCCCAAGCAACCCGGTGCGGCGCTCCACGAGGTGCTGCACCACAAGCTCGCGCTCGATGGCGACCAGCAGGCCCGATTGAAGGTGCTCGAAGACCGGTTCGCGGTGCAACGCCGCGCCCTCGAGCTGGAGATGCGTGCCGCCAATGCCCGCCTTGCCGAGGCGATCGAGGCCGAGCACGGCAATGGTCCGCGAGTGGCCGCCGCGGTCGACCAGAGCCATGCCGCGATGGGCGAGCTGCAGAAGGCGACGCTGGCGCACATCTTCGCCATGCGTCAGCTTCTCCGGCCCGATCAGACCTCTCAATTCGATGACGCGGTGGTGAAGGCGCTCACCGACGGCCAGGGGTGAGCCTCGATTGGACCGCGCTGTCGGATGGCGAACTGGCGACGCTCAGCATCGCCGGCCGACAAGCCGCTTTCGCCGAGATCGTGCGACGCTATCGGCAGCCGATGTTCCGGCTTTCGCGCGCCTTCCTCGGCGATGCCGACGAAGCGCTGGACGTGACGCAGGAAGCGTTTGTGGCCGCGCATCAGGCCTTGTCGCGCTACGACCCCAACCGATCAATGCAGGCGTGGCTAACGACCATCGCCGTCAACAAATGCCGCGATTGGGCGCGTAAGCGTGCCGTGCGCCGGTTTCTGTCGTTCGCGCTGCCGAACGACGAACAGGTCCAGAGCATCGTCGACGAACAGGTGCCGATCGACGACGCAGCCGGCGATCGGCAGGAACTCGACCGCGTGACGCGCGCCATCTCGACCCTGCCGGCTAACCTGAAGGAGCCTCTGGTACTTCGGACGATCGAAGGGCTGAGCCAGGCCGAAACGGCCGAGGTGCTGGGGATCAGCCAGAAGGCGGTGGAAACTCGCCTTTATCGCGCGCGGGCGCGGCTGCTCGAAAAACTAGGGAACCGCTGAGGGTTGGACAGATCGGCCGCGTAGAAGGGTCGACGGCCCTTCACGGCCCCATTCTTAGGAGCTTGCATGTCGCGCGTTCTCGACCGCCGCCAGGTGCTGCGCGGTGCCAGTCTGGCAGGCGGCGGCCTCGCCTTGTCGGCCTATATGCCGGCATGGGCACAGCCCGTCTCGGCCGGCATCGCCAAGCCGTTGCCCACGGTGTCGGGCGAGGACATCACGCTCAAGGTCGCGCATCAGATGATGATGATCGACGGGCGGCAGAGCCACGCCATCGGCATCAACGGCACCGTGCCCGCTCCGCTCATCCGCTTGCGCGAGGGGCAGAACGTCCGCCTCCACGTCGTCAATGAGCTCGACGAGGAAACCTCGATCCACTGGCACGGGCTGCTTCTCCCCTTCCAGATGGACGGGGTTCCCGGGATCGCCTTCCCCGGCATTCCGGCGCGATCGACGTTCACCTACGAGTTCCCGATCATCCAGAGCGGCACCTACTGGTACCATAGCCATTCGGGGCTTCAGGAGCAGGAGGGGCATTACGGCCCGATCCTGATCGACCCGAAGAACCCCGATCCGGTGAAGTTCGACCGGGAGCACGTGATCGTGCTGTCCGACCACAGCTTCCACCACCCGCACTACCTCTTCGATCGGTTGAAGAAGGAGTCGGGCTACTTCAACCGCCAGCGCCAGACCCTGGCCGGGCTTCTCGCCGGCAAGGATCAGTCGCTGAAAGAGCGGTTGGAGTGGGGCAAGATGCGGATGGACCCCGCCGACGTCGCCGACGTCACGGGCTCGGTCTACACCTACCTGGTCAACGGCTACGGCCCCAAGGACAATTGGACCGCGCTATTCCGCCCCGGCGAGCGGGTGCGGCTGCGCTTCATCAACGCCTCGTCGATGACCACCTTCAACGTCCGCATTCCGGGCCTGCCGATGACGATCGTCGCGGCCGACGGCTTGAACGTGCGCCCGGTCGAGATCGACGAGTTCCAGTTCGGCCCGGCCGAGACCTATGACGCGATCGTCACCCCGCCCGACCTGCGCGCCTATACGCTGGTCGGTGAGAGCATCGATCGCTCCGGCATGGCCCGCGCGACGCTCGCTCCGCGCGAGGGCATGGCGGCCGAGGTGCCCCCGCTCCGCAAGCGCCCGCTCGCGACCATGAAGGACATGGGCATGGGCGGCATGGATCATGGCACGATGGACCACGGCGGCATGAATCATGGCGCCATGGGCGGCGCTGCGGGTTCGATGTCCGGCATGGACCATGCTGCGATGGGGCATGGCGCGGGCACCGGCGCGATGGCGGGTATGGATCATTCCCAAATGAACCACGGCGCGGCCGGCACCGCGGCAGGCGGCATGGCAGGCATGGACCACGGCCAGGCTCAGGGCGGCGCCATGGCCGGTATGGACCATGGCTCCGGCACGATGCCGGCGATGAACGGCGATCAGATGGGCGGGATGGACATGGGCGGCATGAGCCATTCCATGCGCGATTTCAGCAATGCCCCCGAGGTTAAAAAGGGACCGGGCGTGCAGACCATCTCGCCGATGCCGGTCGATCGGACCGGCGATCCCGGGCAGGGGCTGGAGAATGTCGGGCATCGCGTTCTCACCTATCGCGACCTGATGGCGCTCGACCGCAACCCGGACACACGCGCACCGGAGCGGGAGATCAAGCTCCACCTCACCGGCAACATGGAGCGCTATATGTGGGGCTTCGACGGCGAGAAGCTGTCGGAGAACCCCGACCCGATCACGCTGCTTCACGGCGAGCGGGTACGGGTGACGCTCATCAACGACACGATGATGGGACATCCGATCCACATCCACGGCCACTTCTTCGACCTGGTGACCGGCAAGGGCGCCTATGCCCCCCGAAAGCATACGGTGCTGGTGCAGCCGGGAGGCACGGTGAGCTGGGACGTGACCGGCGAGGAAGGCGACTGGGCCTTCCACTGCCACATGCTCTACCACATGCACGCGGGCATGATGCGCGTTGTCCAGGTCCGCAAGGCCGGGGAGGCCGCGGCGTGATCCGGTCGCTCCTCCTCGCCGGTATGGCGCCGCTCGGCCTTGCGACACCCGCATTCGGGCAGACCATGGACCATTCCATGCACAACATGCCGGGCATGACGATGCCGGCAAAGCCGGCCGCCAAGCCGAAGGCGAAAGCCGCGGCCAAGTCCGCGACTAAGCGTAAGGCTCCCGTCCGACGCACCGCGCCGCGGCGCGCGCAACCGGCGAAGACGCAGGCTGCCGACCCTCATGCCGGGCATGACATGAGCGGGATGCAGGGAATGGATATGAGCGGTCAGCAGCAGGCTGCGCCCACCCAGAACCCGCACGCCGGGCACGATATGTCTGCTATGCCGGGCATGGCAGCATCGACAGGTGCGGGGCAGGACCCGCATGCCGGCCACGACATGAGCACGATGCCGGGCATGGCGATGCCCGGCGATCAGCCCGCTGCCAAGGTCGGAACCGACCTTCCCCCCGGCAACAAGCCCGCTCCCGCTCCAGCCGGGGACCACCTCGCCGATCGTTTCTGGGGCGCGGACGCCATGGCCAGCTCGCGCGAGAACGATCTACGCCGCGAGCATGGCGGAATGACCGTCTATCAGATCCTCTTCAATCTCGCCGAATATCAGGCTCGCAAGGGTGGCGACGGCTATCGCTGGGATGGCGAGGCCTGGATCGGGGGCGACATCAATCGCTTTACGCTAAAGAGCGAGGGCGAAGGCACGTTCGGCAAGCCGCTCGAACAGGCCGAGGTGCAGGCGCTCTACAGCCGCGCGCTCGATCCATACTGGAACCTTCAGGCGGGCGTTCGCTACGACTTCAAGCCCAACCCCTCGCGCACCTACGCGACGGTAGGGATCGAGGGGCTGGCCCCCGGTTGGTTCGAGGTGGAGGGCGCATTGTTCCTCTCCGACAAGGGCGACGTGCTTGGCCGTGCGGAGGGCTATTACGACCAGCGCATCACCAACTGGTTCGTGCTCCAGCCTAGGGTGGAGGCCAATTTCTCCGCGCAGGACGTGCCCGAAACCGGCACCGGCTCCGGGCTCACGGACCTCGAGGCCGGGCTTCGGCTTCGCTACGAGGGCCGGCGCGAGTTCGCGCCCTACATCGGCGTGTCGTGGGAGCGGCAGTTCGGCGACACCGCGCGCTTCACCCGCGCACGCGGTGACAATACGGGCGGCTTCAGCTTCGTCGCGGGCGTGAGGACCTGGTTCTGAGCCCGCGGCTCCGCCTCCATGTCGGGGCAAGCAAGGTTCACCGCTGGCTTGCGCTCCTGATCGGGGCGCAGGCGATCGTCTGGTTCACCAGCGGGCTCGTCATGAGCCTGCTGCCGATCGACACCGTGCATGGCGATCACCGGATCGACCGGAACGTCGAACCGGCCCTGATCGCCACTCAGGATTTCGCGCCCGTCCCTGCCCTTCTCGCATCGGCCGGAGCGCCGGTGCGTCAGCTCCAGCACCGGATGCTGCTGGGGCGGCCGATCGTCGAAGCCCAGCTCGGCGACGGCAAGGTGCGTTTGCTGGACGCCCGCACCGCAAAGCCGCTGCCCCCGGTCGACGGCCCGGCCGCAGCGCTGATCGCAAGGCAGGCGTATCGCGGCGAAACTGGTTCGGCGCCCGTCGTCGAGCGGATCGAGCGCCTCAGCACCGAGTACCGCGGTGCCCTCCCCGCCTGGCGTGCTTCCTTCGCCGATGACGACGGGACCCGCATCTACGTGGGCGCCGAGACGGGGCGGCTGACATCGGTCCGGACCGGCACGTGGCGGCTCTACGACTTCTTCTGGGGGCTTCACATCATGGATTGGACCGAGCACGAGCGGTTCAACACGCCGTGGCTCAACGCTTTCGCAGCGGGCGGACTCGTGTTCGCTGTCGCCGGGGCGATCCTGCTCTTCATGCGCTGGCCCCGTCGACGTCGCAGAAAAGCTCAAGGGGTCCGCTAGAGAGCTGCGTATCCTTCAGTGGGTGGGGCCGCACAGGAGAGCGCATCATGAACCACGACGACCCCGGCTCCAAACAGGGCGGTATGGGGATGAGCTACGGGCGCTTCGCCGCGATGATCGCGACGTCGACGGTCGTGATGTTCGGGCTCATGTACCTCAACACTTACGCGCTCGCCCATGTCGAATACAGTCAGACCCGGACGTGGATGGCGATCGTCATGGGCGCCGTGATGGCGCTCATCATGATCGGCTTCATGTGGGGCATGTATCCCGACCGACGGGCCAATCTCGGCATCGTGGCGGCCTCGATCGCGGTGTTCGCCGGTGCCTTGTGGCTTGTCCGCAGCCAGGAGACGGTCGGAGACGTTGCTTATATGAAGGCGATGATCCCGCATCACTCGATCGCGATCATGACCAGCGAGCGCGCTCACATCAAAGACCCCGAGGTGCGGAAACTCGCGGACGGGATCATCGACGCTCAGGTCCGCGAGATCGCGCAGATGAAGCGCTACATCGCCCGGCTTGAGGCGCACCCCACGCCCGACAATGCGCCCGACCTCCCCTCCTATCGCGACAAGCAGGTGCCTCCTCCGCCCCCCGAAACCGACGAGAGCGTCGGCGTCAACACGCTTCAGCCGATCCGCTGAGCAACATCGCTTGAGGGCTAATCGGTTTGAGCCCGTATCCCTGTTGAGCGGGAGTTTTGACGCAGGAGCGACACGATGAAGAAGATGATGATTATGGCCGTCGCGACCGCCCTCGGCGCGGCTCCCGCGGTCGCCCAGATGCAGGGCATGGACCATTCCGGCATGAACCACGGGCAGATGATGCGGCCGACGCCGGCGAACCCGTACCCGCAGGCCGAGATGGACATGCATCAGAAGATGATGTCGGCGATGGGTGCCGATGCCACCGAGACGTGGGTCCGCAAGATGGTCGAGCACCACCGTGGCGGCATCGCCATGTCGCGTATCGTGCTTCGCGAGACCAAGGACCCCAAGGTTCGCCAGATGGCCACCAAGACGATCGCAGAGCAGACCCGCGAGATCGGCGAGTTGAACGCCTGGCTGCGGGCGCATGGCAAGAGCGCCCAGTAATCGACTACCGTCCCTCCCCCCGTCACCGTGCGGGGGGATGGCCACCCGGGAACTCAGATATGGATCGCTTTCGCCTTCTCGCCGCCGCGCTGGCGTGCGCTACCCCTGCGGGGGCTCTCGCCGCGGGTCCCGTCCTGATGCATCGCGACCCGGGTTGCCCCTGTTGCGAGAAATGGGCGCAGCAGGTGAAGGAGCAGTTCGGCCGCGCCGTCCGCGTCGTCGACGATGCGAACCGGCCGGCGTTCATGAAGGCACGCGGCGTGCCTCAAGACCTCGCCTCCTGTCACACTGCCATTATCGACGGCATGACCTTCGAAGGGCACGTTCCGATTGCCGACATGAAGCGCGCCTTGGCCACGCATCCGAAGGGCGTCACCGGCCTCGCGGTCGCCGGGATGCCGATGGGCTCACCGGGCATGGAAATGCCGGGCATGAAGGCCCAGGCCTATGACGTGATCGCGTTCGGGCCGAGCGGCCGCAGGGTGTTCGCCCGCCATTGAAAAGGGGAGGCGCGAACGCCTCCCCTCCCAGCTTACTTCTTCTGCATGCCCGACATGTCGTGACCGGCGTGCTCGCCGTGCTTCATGTCCTTCATGTCGGCGCAGCAATCCTTCTTCGCGCCGTCCTTGTCCTTGCAGCAGTCGGCGCCATCCTTGCAGCACTCCTTCCCCGCGCAGCAGTCAGCGGCGGCAAAGGCCGTGGCGGGAACGAGCGCGAGCGCGATAGCCGCGCCGATGAACTTGATGGTCTTCATGTGTAATTTTCCTCAAACGCACTGATTGATCGGAATCCACGTCGATCAGGCGGTTCGAGGAGGTGGCGGTGCAGGACCGCCCGAGCGACCAACAAGGGCATGAGGCTCGGGTGCGGGCGGATCCGTCCGCACGGCGAGCTGCGGCGCGGGAGACGTGTGAACGTCGAGGGCCGTTGCGATGCAGGCTCCTACGCAGTCCACCGAAGGGGCCTTTTTCACGGGCGTGGGCGGCGCTCGATCGCAATCGGCCATTCCGGCATGCGCCTCCGCAGGCGGAGCAGCCTGCGCGATGGCCTCGCACATTGGGCCCATCCGCACGAACAGCATCGCGCCCAGCAGGAGCAGAGCGAGTGTGCGGGCGAGGCGGCCGAAGCTCATGCGGCCCTTCTAGGGGGCGGTACATAGAACGGACCCAGATATACGCTAACGGACCCCAATCCGTTGGCACGCCGTCGAGCGTCCCAATTGGGATCCCAATCGGGACGGTCGCCGAGCTTAGCGTACGTTTTTGACCAGCCTCTCACCGGACCCCGGTATCGCGGAGCGGGTCGAAACCCGATTACACGACTGCATGAGCATGACCCTGCCCGATGCGATCATTGATGTCTGGAACGTCGAAACATTCGACGCCGAGCTACGCGGTAAACTCGACGCCTATGCCGACCTGATCCGGGATTATATGTCGACCGACAGGCGACAATGGCTTGAGCGTGAGGCTTCCGACCACACCGGAGCTTACCCCGAGAACGCCTTCGCGAGCATGTTCATTCGGGTAAAAGAGTATATCGTCATGCCGCTCATGGAGCTGCGCACGATCCGCGCTTGGCACTACACCCGCATGACTGATCGGGAAGTCGAGATTATACGCAGCGACGGCATCTATCCGTCCAGCCTTGCCAACTTTCGCGCGCGGCTAGACGCAGAGGTCGAGGCCGGTAGCTTCAGCGCGGAGATCGCTGATAAGCTGTTTGCCGACAGTCCCTATCAAAGCGATCAGCGGGCTTCCCGCTCGGGCAAGTTTTGGGCGGTATCGTACCCTCATAGTGTCGACGATGGCGGCGTGGAGCTACTGGTAGAAAGTTGGGGCGGAGAAGCCGCCTATTTCTGGCAGCAAGACGAGAGCTTGCAGACGATATTGAAGCGTATCGGACGCGCACGCGTGTTGGAGGTTGCCATACCTCTTTCGTATTCCCGCCACGCCTACGATGCCGCCCAACCGGTTGTCGCAGCATATGGCAGGATGCTTGGCTGCGTCCCGGACAGTGGAGGCTTCGACCTTTACACCACTCAGCCGTTGCCCGCGCAGAACGTGCTTGCGGTCCATAGCGAAGGCGATCCGAGCTTTGCCATGATGGCGCGAGGCTACCCCCCATCCTTCGTCGAACACGACGATTGATGGCCTGTCCATCAAACGATCGTGGCTGTTGAAAAAGCCGTTGATCGCTAACTTCGCTTTGACTGCTGGCGCCCAAGCAGGCCTTCAACGGCACCTAAGATGCGCGATGCTGCTCACGCCCGTGTGTCACGCGCTTCAAAAAATTGAATTAGCCTGGAGCAGAATTGCCTGCGGAGAGTTACGTCGCAAACGCACACCATTGTCTCGTTTTAGAGGGGCCATGGGGAGCCGGGCTGGCAGAGGGGGCATGGTTGAGTGAAGATCACAGCGCGACCAGCGATCGCGAACAGAAACAGCCGAGTGAGTCCGGTTCGGAAGTCCAGGAGGATGCCGATGGAAAGCGCAACGCGTCGGATGATGACACCTCGGGTGACTCCGAAGCGGATCGCGACGACGACGCCGACAAGAAAAAGGATGGCGAGAACGACGACGCCGAGGATGGCGACGGCGATCAGGACGACGACGAAGACGATCGATCGGCCAAGGAAAAGGCCAGCGCCTGGCTGGATGAGCCGAAGCACAAGCTGATCGCGATTGCCGTACTTGTCCTGCTGGTGTTGGCCATCATCGGCGCTGTGTTGTGGTGGCTGGAAGCGCGCAAGTGGCAGTCGACTGACAACGCCTATATTCGCGGCCCCATCGCACGACTGTCCCCCGGTGTGTCCGGCAACGTGACCCGCGTGTTCGTCGTCGACAACCAGCTTGTCAGGGCGGGACAGCCGCTCGCCGCGATCAGCGTCGGCAGCTATGAGGTCGCGCTGCGGCAGGCGGAGGCGGAGGTCGAAAGCGCGCGTGCCGCGGTGCTTCAGGCGCAGGCGGCGCTTGTGTCCGCCCGTGCGCAGGTCCGCCAGGCAGGTGCCACCGCCCGCGCGCGCGACGCGGAAGCGGTTGCGGCCGACCGCGAATACCGTCGCTACGCTTCGCTGTCTCAGGGTGCCGTCGCCGAGCAGCAACGCGACCGCGCGCTCGCATCATCCCGATCAGCGCTCGAGACCGCGCGCGCCGCCGACGAGACGGTCCGCGCGCAAGCGGCAGGCATCGGTCAGGCGGAGGCGAATATCGTCGCCGCCCGGGCGCGTGTCCGGCAGGCGGAGGCCAACCTGGCCAACGCGCGGCTGCGTCGCGGCGACGCGACGGTGGTCGCTCCGATCGCCGGCCGGGTGACACAGTTCGACATCGAGCCGGGCGATTACCTGTCGCCCGGCCAGCCGCTCGCCGCGATCGTCGGCCCGGCGCGCTGGGTGGAGGCGAACTTCAAGGAGGATCAGCTGCGCCTGATGCGTCGCGGTCAGGCGGTGGAGCTGACGATATCGGCCTTCTCGGGTTTCAAACTGGCGGGCTACGTCGACAGCTTCCAGGCCGGTTCCGGCGCTCAGTTCTCCGCGCTGCCGCCGCAGAACGCGACCGGCAACTGGGTGAAGACGGTGCAGCGGGTGCCGGTCAAGATCCGCTTCCGCGACGATGCGTTCCGCGACTTCCCCGCCAACGCCGACATCGTTCCCGGCCTGTCGGTGACGGCGAGCGTCAAGGTGATGCCGTGAGCGCCACGCCCCGTTCGGCGGCCAAGCCCGGCGTCCCGCCGCTGCTGATCGCCGGGATCGTCAGTTTCGGCACCCTCTTCGAGACGATGAACTCGACCGGGCTCGCGGTCGCGCTGAACACCATCGCGGGCAACCTCGCCTCCTCGCCCGAGTCCAGCGACACCATCCTGACCGGCTATCTGGTGGCGCAGGCCGCGATCCTGCCGCTGTCAGGCTGGGCGTCGCTCTATTTCGGGCGCAAGCCGTTCTACATCTGCTGCGTCGCGGCGTTCACGATCGCCTCGGCGCTGTGCGCCATGGCGTGGAGCATCGAGAGCCTGATCTTCTTCCGCATCCTCCAAGGCATGGCGGCGGCCGGAAACGCGGCGAGCGAGAGTTCGATCATCGCCGACACGCTGCCGGCCGAACAGCGCGGACTGGGGTTCGCGCTCTACGGCATGGCGGTGGTACTCGGGCCGGCGATCGGCCCCGTCTATGGCGGCTGGGTGGCCGAGAACGCGTCGTGGCACTGGATCTTCTGGCTCAACGTACCCACCGGGATCGCTGCCGTGACCGGCTGCATCCTGCTGCTCAACGATCCTCCCGCCGTTCGCAACGCGACCAGGAAGCGTCGCGCCAAGGGCCTGCGTCTCGACTGGTTCGGCTTCCTTCTCGGCGCGGTGGGGCTCGCCTCGATCTCCTACGTGCTCGACCGGGGTCAGACGAACGACTGGTTCGCCACGTCCTCCATCCTCTGGGCGACGGTGATCGGCATAACCTGCCTGCTGCTCTGGCCGATCTGGGAGATGCTGGCGCGCGATCCGGTGGTGAAGTTCCGATTGTTCAAGAACCGCAATCCCGCGATCGCCGTGGTCCTGATCTTCGTGACCGGTGCCACCCTGTTCGGTACGCCGGCGATCGTGCCGCTGCTCTTGCAACAGCAGCTCGGCTACAACTCCACCACCGCCGGGCTGGTGCTCGGCCTGGGCGCGTTGCCCGTGCTGTTCCTGCTGCCGGTCACCGGCTTCCTGACCGGCAAGGTCGCCACCCGTCATCTCGTCGGCGTCGGCTTCGTTTCGGTCGGCATCGGCATGTATCTGTCGAGCCACATCTATCCCGACCTCAGCTTCTCGCAGATCGTCTGCTTCAGCATCGCGCAGCAGCTGGGTGTGGGGCTGATCTACACACCGCTCCAGAGCCAGAGCTATATCGGCGTGCCGGGCAAGCTGCGCGAACAGGCCGGGACGTTCATGGCCATCGCCGTGAACATGGGGGGATCGGTTGGGACCGCGCTCGCCGTCACGATGCTGGAGCGGGGGCAGCAGAGCTATCGCGAGCAGCTGGTCCCCTACGCCTCGCCTTGGCGCGACGAATACCAGCAGGCACTGCGGCAGTACGGTTCCGCGGAATCGTTCAGCCAGGCGATCGACACGCAGGCCGCGGTGCTGTCCTTCCAGGGCGTGTTCTTCATCATCGCGTGCGCCATCGCCGCCTGCCTGCCCCTGCTCTTCTTCCTGAAGGGCAAGCCGAGCCCGGAGGATCAGGAAGCATGAACCGTACGATCATGCTGCTGCCGCTGCTAACGCTGGCGGCCTGCGCCACCGGCCCGCGCTATGCCGAGCCCACCCCTATCACGGCGCTGGCGCGCCCCTACGCCAACGCGCCGCTGCCCGCCGCGATCGCGGAAGGGGCGCTGGAGCGTTGGTGGATCCAGCTCGGCGATCCGACGCTCGACGCGCTTGTCGCTGACACGCTGGCGCGCAACCTCGACCTCGACGCCGCCCGGGCCCGGTTGCGCCGCGCGCGCGCGCAGCGCGGCGTGACCCGCGCAGCGGGCTTGCCTACGCTCGACGGCACCGGCGCGGCGCAGCGGCAGCAGACCGGCAGCGGCAGCGCCAAACTGAATCTCGGCGAGGCCGGGGGCGGCGGTGCGGGCGGATCGACGGACACCCTGGGCATCGACGATATCCCGGGCTCCGCCTTCGAACTCTACCAGGCGAGCTTCGACGCGAGTTGGGAGGTAGATCTGTTCGGCGCAAATCGCGCCCGCACCCGGGCGGAAGATGCACGGGTCGCCGCGGCAGGCTTCGACATCGAGGACGTCCGCACCAGCCTCGCCGCCGAGGTCGCGCGCGACTATCTGGTCGTTCGCGAGGTCCAGGCGCGGCTCGCGGTGCTGGACCGCAACCTGGCGATCGCCCGCCGCACGCAGGCGCTGGCCCGCGAGCAGGAGCGCGCCGGGCTTGTGACGGAGGCGGACACCGCGCGGACCGACGCGCAAGTGCTCGGCATCGAGGCGCAGATTCCACAGCTCCGGATGCAGGAAACACAGGCGGCGCAGCGGCTGGCAGTGTTGGCCGCGCGCGAGCCGGCGGCGCTGCGCGACACCCTCTCCCCGGTCAGGCCCATTCCCGCCAGCGCCACTGTAGCGACGGGCATGCCGTCCGAGCTGCTGCTGCGCCGCCCCGACATCCGCCGGGCCGAGCGCGAGCTGGCCGCCGCCACCCATTCGGAAGCGGGCGCGGTGCGCGACCTTTATCCCAGCCTGTCGCTCAATGCTTCCTATGGCGGCATACGCACCGGCGGGCTGCTGGAATGGGCGAGCACGCTGTTCTCGCTGGGCGCGAACCTCACCGCGCCGATCTTCGACGGCGGGCGGCGTCGCGCCGAGGTCGAGCGCCAGCGCGCCAATGTCGACGAGGCGCTGGCGCGCTACCGCTCGGCGGTGCTGGGCGCGTTCCGCGAAGTCGAGGACGGACTCGTCGCATCGACGCGTAACCGCGAACGGCTGGTACTGGCGGAACGCACCGTGGAGCGACGTCGACGTGCGCGAACGGTGCTGGAGGAACAATATCGCGCCGGACTGGTCGGCCTGCTCGACCTGCTGACGGCCGAGCGCGATCTCGCCGAAGCCGAGACGCTCACCGCCAATGCGCGGGCACAGGTGACGGTGGACTGGATCGGGTTGCAAAAGGCGCTCGGCGGAGGCTGGCGCGTCGTGCCGGCCGTTGAACGGGAGAAAGGCGCATGACCGGACGAACGTGGATGCTTTCGGGCGGGTCGGTGCTGGCGCTGTTGCTCGCCAGCGGGTGCTCGGATCCCCTGGACGATGAACCCAAGGGGCAGACCATCCCGACCCATGCCGAACTGGCAACGACCTACGCAGCGGGCAGCGGGCCGGGCGGCACGGGCTCCGGCGGCGGGTCGGCGATGTCTTCCTCCGCGAACGGCGCGGTCGGCGGGGCGGCTGGTGCTGCGGGCGCTGGCAGTGAGGCAGCGCCACAGCAGGGCGGAACGTCCGGGGGTGGCCTCGTATCGGGGGCGCAAGGCGGCGGTGGGGCCGCGACGTCGGGCAGCGTCCCGCCAGCAGGATTGCAGTCCGCCCCCTCGGGCGGTGCGATGGGCGGGCAAGGCGGCATGAGCGGACAGGGCGGCACCTCCGGTGCGGGTGCCGGCACGGGCGGCGGATCGGGCGGCGGTTGATCCGCGAACCGCACCGGGGACCAGAACGCCATGAGACGTGATGCCGAGACGAACTATCTGCGCCTGCTGCACGCTGGTCGCTTGGCCATGCAGGAAGCGGGGGGCACGGCATCGATCGAGGCAATCTGTGCCACGGCCGGCGTGACGCGCGCGACCTTCTACCGGCATTTTCCCGATCGCGCGAAGCTGCACATCGCGGTGCTCGACCTCGAGCTCGAGGAGATGGCGAAAGCGCTGGCGGTGCCGGACATCGCCCCACTCGCCTTTCTGCGTATGCTGACCGACATGACGACCATCTACGATCGCTATCTGCTCGCCATGCCGGAACTGCCTGAATACGCCGAAGCGGAAAGCAATGGCGACAAGATCATCGCGGTCATCGCCCCGTCACTCGAGCGCGCTCAAGCGCTTGGCCTGATCCGTCAAGACGTCACTGGCTACGATGTGATGGTGGCTTGCCGGATGGCGGGATCGGACTGGCGGCTGGATCGACAGGCGTCGCAGAAGGACGCGCTTGAACACCGACTGTCACTAATTCTGAAGGGGCTGGCTGGAACCTGATGAGAGGCTAATGCAACGTACAGCAGGCTCCTCGTCGTCCCGGTCGGAGATGGGGATGTTGGAGAATGGCGCGCCAGTGGACGGTACGGGCAGGGGCGGAATGACACCCCAAGGCTCTGCGGTCCTATCCCATTAGGATGGTATTTCGGGATTATGGAAGTAGATCGGTTAGCCGGTTCCACCTGAGACATCAGGAGCCACTTTGGGGTCCGGGTCCTGCGCCTTGCCGGTCGCGGGTGCCACCTTCTGGCTCGGCATAGCGGTGAGATAAGCAACGATCGCATCGACGTCCTTCTCGGCCACTGGCGCCTTATACACCTCACGCATCTTGGTGACGGTCGCCTTCCACTGATCCGCCGATAGCGCAGGCTGGGTCAGCGCCATGCTGGCTGAGTGGCACGAGGTGCAATTGGCATTGATGACGTCGGCGTGCGGACCGTCGGGGTAGGTCGCGTCGTCGGCCGGCAGGTCGACGCTGGTCGAGGCAAGCGAGAAGCCGCGCGCTGACACGCTGGCGGCCGGTGCCGGCTCAGACATCTCGGAGATCGGAACGGGCGCCTTGCGGCTGCTCGGCGCGCCGATCGAGACGAGGATGATGCCGGTCAGGCCGATCAGGCCAGCAGCCATCATGCCGGGAGACGGAGTCTTCATGATTTGCTCGCTCCTCAGGCCGCGATGATGGTGGTGGTTTCAATGTTGCCGCGCATGAACCCGCCGGGATTCCAGATCGGCTTCATCGGCTGAGCGACACCGTTGGTGTTCCAGCAGCGCACCATGATGGGGTTAGGCCCGCGTCTCAGCGGCACCCGCCCGTCCCAGCGCCGGAAGCTGTACCTGCCCTCGTCCGCTCCGAGCGTCGTCCTGTACCAGGTGCGGCCACCGTCCGACGACACATCGACCTTGGCGACGCCGCAATCGCCGCCCATTGCGATGCCGCCGACCGGGATCGACGCTTCATAGGCGATCGCCTGACCATCGGGCAGGCTGGTCATCCAGCTACGCGGGATCATGCGATTGATCGGTACGGTCGGGAAGTCCTTGGCACCGGGCGCGACATTCGCGCCGGGTGTCGCGGGGATCTTGTAGGCCTTGGCCATCCAATACTGGTCGTCAGGGCCGGGCAGTACCTCGATCGCGTTCAGCATCTTGACCCAATAGGTCGAGTACCAGCCCGGCACGATCAGCCGGCAGGGAAAGCCGTTGAGGAGCGGCAGTTGCTCGCCGTTCATGCCGAAGGCGATCATGACCTCGCCGTCGCGGGCATGGTCGATGTCGAGTGCCTTCTCGAAGTCAGGAGCGCCCGCCACGACCGGCTGATCGAGAGCGCCGAAGCGCACCTGCACCGCGCCTGCCTTGACCCCGGCGAGGTCGAGCACGTCGCGCAGGCGAACGCCGAGCCACTTGGCGTTGCCCATCGCGCCATTGCCCCATTGCGCGCCGGCGACGCGCGGCTGGAACAGCCCGCGGCTGTTGCCCGAGCACTGGTTCACCGCCGCCATCTCGACCCGTGGAAGGCGCAGCAGCTGAGCGAGGCTGATCGACAGCGGCCGATTGACGTGGCCGAAGACGTTGAGGCGGAAAGTCTCGACATCGATCGAGGTCGGGATGTCGGCCCAGTGCCAGCGGACGAAGAACTGGTCGTTGGGCGTGAACACCGACTTGTCGAACACGTCCATCGGCGTTTCCAGCAAGGGCGGATGGACACGCTGGAGGATCATGCTGCCCTTGCCGGGAAAGGCGCTGGTCATCGGCCGTTCGGCATTGCCGCCAGGCAGCTTCAGGTCGACGAGCTGCTGCGCCAGTGCCGGCGCGGCGGCAAGGCCGGCGGTACCGAGCGCGGCATGCCTGAGAAAGCGGCGACGGCTGGTCTCACTCGCCAGTCCGGCGTCGAAATTGTCCATGACAAGGCTCTCCTGTGGCCAGCCACGCTGGCGGATCGAAGGGGCGTTTCGCAAGTGATCGGACCGACTGATCCGATCATCATGGCGGATCAGTTCGGGGTGGCGATGCAGGGTGAGACGAACAGGTTGCCGCGCCATGCGCCGGCCAGCGTCTTGGCGCCGACGAGCAGCCACATCGCCGCAAGCGCGACTGTCAGCACCGTGCCGACGAAACCGAAGAAACCGAGGTTCAGCGTCGTGCCTAGGCGGAAGGTGGCGACGGTGTAGACGCCGAGCGGAAAGGTATAGCCCCACCAGCCCAGGTTGAACGGGACGCCGGCGCGCCAGTAGCGGATGGTGATGAGCGTCGCGAGCGCCAGCCACCACAGGCCGAAGCCCCACAGGCAGAGTCCGGCCACAACGCCGATCCCTTCCGCGACGGTACCGACACCGGCCAGCCCGTGCGCCGCGAGGATCGCCGGCGCGTCCGCCCCGAGCACCAGCATGCCCAGAGCACCCGTGCCGATCGGTCCCAGCGCCAGCCAGGAAGATGCCGCCATGCTCTCATGCGGCAGCTTGTGGAGCGCCATGCGCAGGATGAGGATGGCGAGGATGCCGAACGCGACCGGCACCGAATAGGCCCACAGCACATAGGAGGTTGCAAGCGTGACTAGCTGCGCGTGAGGATCGGTCAGATGCGGCGCGAGCAGCCCGCCGTTGGCGCCCGCCACTTCGGCAGCGACGACCGGCAGCAGCCATACCGCGGTCATGCCGTCCAGGCTGTGCTCGTGACGGGTGAACATCATGTACGGGATCAGGACGCCACAGGCGAGCGACATGGCGACGTCGATCCACCACAGGACGTGTGCGACCGGTACGATGCCATTCCCGAACCGTGCGATGCCGAAGGCGAGGCAGCCGTTGATGATCGTCGCGAGGCCCATCGGGATGGTGCCGATGAACATCGACACGGTGTTATGCCCGAAGATGCGCCGCGCCTCGTGCCCGAACATCGCCCAGCGCGCACCATAAAGGCCGGCGAACAGCGCGAAGAGTGCGATATTGAAGAACCACAACACCTCGCCGACGGGTTTAAGCGAAGGCCCGATGCCGGGCACCTGCGGCAGCGCGAGGGCAAGGATGCCCGTGCCCATCGTCGCGGCGAACCAGTTGGGCGTGAACTGACGGATCATCTCGCGGGGATGATCGAGCCGGCTGAGCGGCTTGAGGCCGCTCAGAACGGAGTGCGTGTCGGCAGTCATGCGACCTGCTCCTTGATGAGGTCCGTCAGCGCGTCGGCCGCGCGGGTGCGATAGCGTTCCTTGTGGCGCAGCGCGTGAAAGGCGCGGTCGGGCAGCCCGAGCGGCAGCTCGACAAGGTCACCGGCCTTGAGCGCACGAGCTACGACCAATCGCGACAAGACGGCAACGCCGGCACCGGCCTCGACCGCGGTACGCACCGCCTCGTTGGACGGCAGCGTCATCGCTATCGTCAGCTGGGCCGGATCAAACCCGCGCGTTCGCAGCACGTCCTCGAAGGTCGAGCGCGTACCGGATCCCAGCTCACGGACGATCCAGCGTTCAGTGCGCAGCCAGGCCTCGTCGACACGTTCGGCGTCCTCGCGGCCGACCAGCACCATCGGATCACGCCCGACAGTCCAGTGGGCGAGTGCCGGTTCGTCCACCTCGCCCTCGACAAAGCCGAGTTCCGCCGCGCCGCTCAGGACCTGCGCTGCCGCACCTTCGGTGTTGTCGATCGCGAGCTCAACCGCGATCTGCGGGTGGCGTTCGTGGAAGGCGGCGAGCTTTGCCGGCAACCAGTAGCTCGCGATCGTCTGGCTGGCGACGATCCGCAATGAACCACGGGCAAGCCCGGCATAGTCCGCCAGCATCGTCTCGGCATGCGCTGCCCGCCCCAGCACCGCGCGCGCTTCCTCCAGAAAGCCGCGGCCTGCTTCGGTCAGCTGGATGCCACGCCCGACGCGGTGAAACAGAGGAACCCCGTAGCGCGCTTCGAGGGCAGCAATCGCGCCGGAGGCAGCAGACTGCGTGACGTTCAGCACCTCCGCTGCCTTTGTAACGTGTTCGCGCTCGGCGACACCGACGAAGATTCTGAGCTGCTCCAGGGTCATGCAGCTTATATCGCGCAATCTGATCGATACGACCAACCGTTTGATCTGCTCATTCCAATCTGGATATCGGAACGATCGGCAGCCTTTCGTCTGTGATGGTCTTGAAGACTTGAAGCGATCCGCGCGCTTGCGGCGTTTGTTCGTCCATGACCGATATGATCGAGCGCAAATCCGATCCCTACAACGCCGAGCCGACGCCCAGTGCGTTGATCGAGCGGTTCCTGACGCCGCAGGCGCTGTTCTACGTGCGCAGCCACGGGCCAGTGCCGGATCTGCCCGCCAATCATCGGATCGAGGTGAGCGGGACGGGCATGGCGAGCCGCTCTTTCTCGGTAGAGGAACTGAAAGCTACGTTCCCCACGCGGACGGTGACGGCAGTTCTCCAGTGCGCCGGCAACCGGCGCACTGACCTCCAGCAGGTCGGAAAAACGTCGGGTGATCCTTGGGATGTCGGCGCGATCGGCAATGCAGAGTGGACCGGCGTACGCCTGGCCGATGTGCTCGATGCGGTCGGCGCACCTGATGCGTCCGACCTGTTCGTGGCGTTCACCGGCGCGGACGAGGTGGACGTGGAGGGCGAGGAAGCCTTGTTCGGGGTATCGATCGCCATGAGCAAGGCGCGGCAGCCCGACGTCCTCCTCGTCTGGGCGATGAACGGCGAGCCGCTGACGCCCGAACACGGCGCACCGCTCCGCATGGTGGTGCCGGGCTATGCCGGCGTGCGCAGCGCCAAATGGCTGACACGGATCGAGGTGCGAGACATGCCTTCCGACGCACCGATCCAGGCGCACGACTACAAGCTGTTTCCCGCCGATGTGACGAGCGACACCGTCGACTGGAGCCGGGGTCTGACCATCAATGCCATGCCGCTCAACGCCGCGATCTGCGTGCCCGGCTCTGGCGAAAGCCTGCCGGCCGGGGAGGTGCGGATCGAGGGCTATGCCATCGCCTATGATCGCCGCGTCTCTCGGGTCGAAGTGTCGGTAAACGGTGGTCGCGAGTGGCAACAGGCGACGTTCGCCGATGATCCGGAGACGCACTGGGGTTGGCGGCGCTGGACCCTCGACGCCACGCTTGCCAAAGGTCGCCAGCACCTTGTCGTGCGCGCCTTCGACGGGGCTGGACAGGGACAGCCCGAACGGCCGGACACGATGTGGAACTTCGCCGGATATCTGTGCACCGCCTGGCATCACGTCCACGTGCTGGTCGAATGATCGAAGCGTCAGCGGCATCGGACATCGGCTTCTGGATCGATGCGATCGGGCGGCTGGTGGTGGCGACCGCGGCCGGGATGGTGCTCGGCTGGGAACGCTCGCGCGAGAACCGGCAGATCATGGGCTTGCGAACGCTGGGTCTGGTCGGTCTGGCGAGCTGCATCGCCGTGCAGGCGGTCGTGCATAGTGGCCTGCCAAATGTAAACGCCGACGCCGCAGGGCGGGCGATGCAGGGCATTCTGACAGGCGTCGGTTTCATCGGTGCCGGCGCGGTGCTGCGGGTCGGCCAGGGTCAGGAAGTGCATGGATTGGCGACCGCCGCGTGCATCTGGGTGACGGCCACGATCGGCGCGGCAGCGGGGTTGGCAGTGTGGCCGCTCATCATCGGCGGGGTGAGCCTTGCAATGCTCGTCCTGTTCGTCGGTGCGCCGCTGGAACGCCGCATCCGCGAGCGGGCTCGCCGGACGCCGGCCGAGGCCGACAGGAAGGACGTCGAGCGCAAGCCGTGATCCCGCTGGATCGCCCGGTGCCTGTCGGCGTCGGGAAGCGGCAAGGTGCAATCAGGACACCAGCGCCGCATCGGCCTGGCGCCGGACCTCGTCGGCGATCGGATGCAACTCGGCCGCGGGTCGCTCGCCCACCACACTATAGCCGATCCCATCAACCGCCCATGTGACCCGGCCCATGGTCCCGCTGGACGTGCTGGTCATGCTCGCGGTCTTGTCGATCTGCATAGGCCTCGTCAGCACCGCGAGTTTCGACGCTTGCGGTCCGTCGTAGAGGAGCAGTGCCGCAGGGCCGTGAGGCGTCGCGACCAATCGCCCCCCGCCATAGCGATAGCCGGCTGTGCTGAGGTCCGGGATGGTGACGCGCTCACCCAGTCGGGCGGAGGTCCACCGGATCAGCATGGCGCGCTGGTCGGGGCCGATTTCCGCCGGTCGTATCCGGTCGGCGGCATAGACACGGAAATTGTCACTCGCCTCGTTGGCCAGCGCCGCGATGCCCGCGCGGGGTTCACCGCTCCACCGCGCGCTCGACCAGCCCCCGCCAAACCCCAACGCCAGCAGAAGTGACGCGGCAATGGCGAGTTGCCAACGCGGTTGCCTTTGCCGTCCCCTGATCGCTGCCACGCGCATCGTCGCCGGAATGGGTTCGTCCGCGATCGTGGTGAACAGGGATGCGAGGGCTCGCGCCTGCTCCGCCTGCTCCCGCAAACGGGCATGCAGATCCGGCTGGCCTTTAAGGTAGGCGTCAACCAGGCGCTGCCGCTCGGGCGACAACCTGCCATCGATCCATGCGGCCAGATCGTCCTCGCCGATCGGGCTGGTCATTGCACGCTCCTCAATCGCGGCCGTTCACCCTCCCGGAGGAGTGTCGCCAGACGGTCGCGCCCCCGCGATATGCGCGACATCACCGTGCCCAGCGGCACGCCGACGACGGCAGCGACCTCCGCATAGGGCAGACCCTCGACCGATACGAGGAGCAGCACCGTTCGCTGCTCTTCAGGCAACGCATCAAGCGCGCGCAGCAGGTCGCGGTGGTGCAGGCCTGTGTCCTGATCGGCCGGACGGCCGAGCGCGGTGTCGTCCACGAGGTGGAGCGGAACCGCTGTGCCTCGCCGGCTACGCTGCCGCTGATGGTCGACCAACAGATTGTGCAGGATCGCGTAGACCCATGGGCGAACCTCCACCCCGCGCCGCTGTCGCCATCGCCCGACCGCGCGCTCGAGGCAATCCTGCACCACGTCGTCCGCCATCGCCCGATCGCGCAGCCACGACCGGGCATAGCGGCGCAGGCCGGGGATCAGGGGTTCGATCGCGGCGGCAAGAGGGTCCATTTCAGTCGCGCTGCACCTGCACGATGCGTCCAGGCGCGCCGTTCACCACCTCCGCCACCGCCAGAAAGCGGCGGGGCGTCGCGGTGCTGCCCTGAACGATCTGCCGGATCGGACCCGATGCGTTGACGATCGCCGCACCTGCCGGGTTGCTCATGAAGTTCGCAAGCGGCTCTACCGCACCACTGCCGTCCGCATTGGCGGTCAGCACGAGCATGTAAGGCTTTTTGGGCTGCAAACCGGTAACGGCACTTTGCACGACCTGAATGATGCCCTGGTCGAAGAGGGTGATGCTGCTTGCTGTACCTTTGCCGCCGATCGGCCCCATGGTCAGATGCAACGCCTTGCCGGCCGTGCCGAGCGGCTGGAGATTGTCGGTGCCGGGGCCTGTCGGAACTGCGTTCGACACATAGGCGATCGCCTGCGGTGCCTGTCCGACCGGCACGGTGGCAACGACCGTGTTGCCAGCGGTGTCGATCGCGGCGAGCTCATCGGCATTCTCCAGCCCGACGTAGATGCGCCGGCCGTCGCCCGATGGCCAGACACCGTGCGGCATCTTGCCGACCGGGATGGTGGCGACGGGCGCGAAGTCGGATGTGCGGAACACCTTCACCGCATTCTCTCCGCCGACCGTCACATAGGCGAACTGCCCCTTGGCCGTGCGGGCGAAGTTGACATGGTTGGTGATCGGCCCGGTATCCAGCACCTTCAGGATCGCGAAGGGTGGTCTCGCATCGAATGCGACCGTCTTGCCGATGTCCTTCAGCGTGAACCACACCTGCTTGCCGTCCGGCGTCGCGGCAATATTGGGACAGAACGGGCTTGGCTGTGCCACCTGTCCGACCTGCGCGTGGGTCGCGACATCGAACACGGCCAGCACCGGATTGAACGACGAACAGACATAGCCGTACCGGCCATCGGGAGAGAAGATCGTCATGCCCGGACCACCGGGCGTCTTGATGCGCCCCGTCTCCTTGTACGTCGTGGGGTCGAGCACGGCGATATAATCCTCGCCGCGGACCGTGACCCACACCTCCTTGCCGTTTGGCGTGAAGAACGCCTCGTGCGGACTGCGCCCGACATAGGTCGTGTGTTTGACCGTGTTGGTGGCGGTGTCGATCCACGACACGGCGTTCGATCCGATCGACACGACCGCCAAGGTCTTCCCGTCCGGCGAGAAGCCGAGGCCGTGGACCAGCACCTGTCCCTTGTAGAGCGGCGAAAAGTTCATCGGCTGCGGATCGCCGAGCTTGATGACGCCGAGCAGCCGGTTGTCGGCCGGGTCCGTCACCGACACCGTGTTGGAGAATTGTTCAGACGCATAGACGCGGTCGCGGTGGCTGACGGGCATGTCCTTAGCGTTCCACGGCGCCTGCTGGGCCATGGCGAGGCCCGGTGCGGCGCTCATCAGCAAGGCGGCCGAGCGCAGGATGGTCCGGATCATGTCAGTGCTCCATAGGGCTATGGTGGTCGCCGCCCTGCGTCGGGGCTGGCGTCGAAGGGGGTAGCGGCTGACCGATCGCCAGCTTCATGGCGGCGATCTCCTGCTGCTGGTCGATGATGATCTCCTGCGCGATGCGCTTGAGCTGCTCGTTATGGCCATAGCGCAGCTCCGCCACCGCCATATCGATGGCGCCCTGATGATGCGGGAGCATCATCGCCACGAAGTCGCGGTCGACGTCGCCGGACGGCTTGACCATCATGCCCGCCATCATCCGGTCCATCGCGGCAGACACTATGCTGGCGTAGCCATCGGCAGGGGAGGCCGCGGCTGCGCCTGTAAGTAGGGCCGGAGCAGTCAGACCCAGCATCCAGTTTCGTCTATGCATAAGCCTCCGGCGCATCAGTCCTGAAAGCATAGACGACGCTCGTCCGGGTTTATTCCATGGGTGAGCCGGTTATCAGCCTTCCCGATTGGGAAGGTTGATCGAGAACGACGGTGCATCCCGTGAGGTCGGATCAGGGCCACCGGGGCGAGCGTTCCCGAATGCTGTTCCCGATTGCTTTTTCCCGAAATAGTGCCGGATCAACGGGGAAACGGGACGCTTGAACCTGTCGGAAAACATCTGATTGCCGTCGTTCGAGGGTGCCACCAAAGCAACCGCTCGTATCCCCCTCGCGACATAGGCGATAATCCCTGTCGGATAGCCAGCATGTGGGGAAATGGGCCGGCATGGGTTTTCCGACAGGCTAAGCGTAGTTTCGTGCCCGTTCTATGTCATGACCCCTTCTAGGCTGCGCCGGGACGCTGCACCAGATCAGTGCGCGACGCCCAGCACCATCCAGATAGCCATGGCGACCATCATCACGTTCTCGGTGAGCGACAGGAAGCCCAGCGGCACATTGCTGTCACCGCCCACGCACGCGCATTTCAGCTCGCGCTTGTCGACATACACGGCCTTGATGACCGAGACCGCCCCGATCGTCCCGATCACCAGCGCGATCGGCACCGACAACCAGGTCAACACGCCGGCCGCCATCAGCACGCCCGCCGCGCCTTCCGCGTAGGGGTAGATATAGGAGTATGGCACCCAGCGCTTCGCGAGCAAGTCGTAGTTGAGGAACATGGTCGCGAACTTCTCGACGTTCTGGAGCTTCAACAGCGCCAGCACACACATGGAGAAGGCGATGAACCACTCACCGGCGCGTACCGTGAAGGGTGTGCCGAGCACGGCATAGCTGGCCGCCAGCGCCATTAATGCCGTCATCGCAAACACAACCGCGACCGGCCGGTAGGTCACCGCCTTGGGGTCGGCCACGGTCTTGCCGAAAAACCGGCGCAGATCGTCGTAGCCGCCTACCCGCTCGCCACCGATGAAGGTCTGGGGTGTCGTTTTGACCCCGTGCTCGGCTTTGAATGCGTCGGTTTCCTCGCGCGTCGTCAGCCAATGGTCCTCGACCTCGTAGCCGCGTCGGTGCAGCAGGTCCTTTGCCTTCAAGCCGTAGGGGCAGGTGTGCGTCGGCATCGCCATGCGGTAGATCGTTGCCTTCTTGGGCGCCGCGGTCGCCATGTTCTTCTCCACCATGTTCGCGACACCTATATAGGGGCCGTACCATGGTACGGAGTCAAGGCATGGCCGACGTGACAATTGCGGGGCTCGCGCGCGAGGGCGGCGTCGGTGTAGAAACGGTCCGCTATTATCAGCGCAGAGGGTTGCTCGAGACGCCGGAGAGGCCTGAAGGATCGGGCTCGAATGGCGGTATTCGCCGCTACACAGCAGACGATGTTCGCCGGCTCCGGTTCATCCGATCGGCGCAGGCCGCTGGCTTCACGTTGGAGCAGATCGGAGAACTGGTGGCGCTGGACGCGACCGACGATCGCGCTCGGGCACGCCAGCTTGCCAACGAGCGGATCGCGGCGCTGGATGCAAAGATCCAGGAGCTGAAGCGCGTCCGCGCATCACTCCAGCGGCTTGCTCATGAATGTGGGTCGGGCTCGGAAGGCCCCTGCCCCATTCTAACCGCGTTCGACGCCGACTGATCCGGTCGGTGCTATACCCCTTCCGCGCTGATCGCCTCTTGTTCCGGCGCGGGAAGGTGGCGGTAGAGCGTCGGGACCGAGACGCCGATCGCCGGCGCGATCTCGCGCATCGGCATTCCGGAGGCCAGGAGCTTACGGGCCGCCTCGAGCCGCTTGGGCGTCATCACTGTCTTGCGGCCGCCTACCCTGCCCTCGCGCTTCGCCACCATCAGTGCGGCCGTCGTGCGCTCGCGGTTCAGGTCCCGCTCCATCTCCGCCATCGCCGCCATGATGTGGAAGACGAGCTTGCCGGCGGTGCCGGCGGTATCGATGCCATCCGTCAGCGACCGGAAACCGATGCCCCGGTCCGCCAACTCCGCCGCAAGGTCGACCAGGCCTTTCATCGTTCGGCCGAGCCGGTCGAGCTTCCAGACCACCAGCACGTCGCCGGCGCGAGCGTGTGACAGGGCTTCGGCCAAGCCGATCCGGTTCGCCTTCGCACCGCTCGCCTTGTCGCTGAAGGTCCGCTCACACCCCGCTTCACGCAGGGCGTCGAGCTGCGGCGTCAGATCCTGTTCGGGGGTCGACACCCGCGCGTAGCCGATCAGCATGGCACCTTCTCAAAACTCATCTCACGTGCCTAACACGACCGATCGCAATCGAGAATGTGTTTTGATACACGCGCCACGCCTGCTAGACGTTCTCACATGGCTGCGGATCAAAATCGATCGTTTGTGAGACAACTCTGATCTGGTGCTTCACTCGCAATTGCCCATCGTCCGCGCAGACCCACAAGTCGCCGCTCGGACGACGTTACCTGCTCGCCGAAAATCGGACGCCCGTTCAGACGATGATGCGCAAGGCTCGAGTCCTGCCGGGCGCCAATCATCTTTCCTCCGGCGCTAAGATTGCGCCAATTCTCCACAAGGCGAACCTGGCGCCGCCTGCCGGCCGGCCGCCGGCAGCCGCTCGAAAGCTGCGCTTAGCCGCGGTATGAATGATGGATGCCGAAGCCGAAGCGTCCCAGACGAACCGACGGTAAACCGGGGAACGGGATGCCGATGGTTGCCGCTAGGCTCGCTGAGGCGATCCCCGGCTACCGACAGATCAATCCGGAAGCGCTCCGCCGCGAGCGCACCGGAGGCGATCCCGGATGGGCGGTAGCTCAAACCGCGTCGCAGCTTCTATTCTTCCTTAGGTCGCGGGATGCGATCGCTCTTCTGGCGAAGTCCGGCGAGCAGTTGCTGAGGGAGATGCGGCCGGGAGAGATCGGTCCCGGTCCGTCCGGGCTCGAGCAGGTCGACGTCGAGATCCTGCAGGCGTTCGCCATAGCGGCCGGGGCCGGAAGGCCCGTCCCTGCATCGCCGAAGTCGATGATCCGCCTCTGGGACCTCGCGCGGCGGAACCTCAACGCGTACCTTTCGACGACGGAGCCGGATGCCGACGCCGACGAGATGGCAGATCTGGCGCGGCGGGTTCGCCTCAGGACGGTCTTCTACCGCAACGTCTTCAATAGCGACGACGCCGCCGAGGTGCTTCCTGCCTTGTTCTCACGCATGGACGCGGCTGCCGAAAGGGGCCTCGGTTTCCGGACGTCGGACTTCGCCAAGGCGCTCTTCGCGATCTTCAACGAGGTCGGCCAAAGGTTCTACGCTCGCATCGAGGCCGAGGAAGGTTTGCGCGAGGGGGCAGATCCCCGTCCCGTCGTGGAGGACATGCTGCGACGCTCGAGTTGGGCGAATCGGATATGGCGATATGCGAAAGCGCGCCAACTGCCACCAGAAGGGCTAGGCTGGGCCGGGTTCCAGCTCGCCGAGATGCTCTGCGGCAATCTCTTCACCTTCAGTCGCGACGATCTCGTCGCCCGTTTCGGCTTGCCTATAACCAACGCGCTGTTCTCTCGCTCGCTGGCCTTCGGCTCGATCACTGAGGGGGATCTGCCTCGGATCTATCTAGGCAACCCGATCTGGGACCGGCCCTTCATCGCCATCGACGCCAACACGCTGTTCATTCCCCTACCCGTCCTGATCGTGAGCTTTCCCTTCAGGATCATCGAGGGACTGCTCGGTTCGGACGCGAAGCTGAACAAGGCCTATTCCGACGCGCGCGCGAGATATCTGGAGGACGATGTCGAGCGGATCGTTCGGCTCTCTCTTCCGTCGGCGACAGTGTATGCCGGGGTGAAATGGACTGACCCCGACACGAAGGTGCTCTACGAGCATGATGTCGTCGCCATTGTCGGCATGCAGGTCCTGATCTTCGAGGCGAAGTCCGGCAAGCTCGCCGCAGCCGCGCGTCGCGGGGGCCTCAAGAGCCTTCTCACGAACTTCAAAGAGCTCTTCGTCGAGCCCGGTCGACAGGCAGCCCGACTTCAAGCCCTGCTCGCGACGCGTCGGAGCGATGTGGAACTCGTCGACGACAAGGGGAACATCGTCCAGTTCGATCGTGCGGGTCCTAGCGTCGTGCACAAGTTCGGCGTTTGCATCGAGCAATTCGCCTCCGTCACCAGCAGCCGCCGGCCCTTCAAGGAGATCGGCCTGCTGACCGACGACCAGGAATGGGCACCGATCCTGACGCTGGCAGAGCTCAGGATGATCTCGGAGCGCCTCGATACGGAGGTGTCGTTTCTACACTATATGACCCGTCGTGCGGCGGCCGACGACGTCCTCGACTTCGTCGCCGACGAGCAGGACCTGCTCTCGATGTACCTGATGAACGGCTTCGTCATCGACGCCCGTGCGCTCGACGGCCGTCAGGTCACCTTCCTGCAGGCGGACGCGGCGGTCCGAGGCCGTGCATCTCCGCGCTCTGACCGACGTGAATTCGCGACGCCCGGGATCACGCTGCCGCCGCTGTGGGCACTAATCGCGAAGGAGGTCTACGCAGATGACCTCCGCCACCGCTTCGACATTCTCCTGACGATCCTGAACCAGGCCCCCGCGACTCTCGACGGCATGGCCGCGACCGTGCGCCGCTGGCGGTCTGGCGCCGGCAAGGGTGCCGGAGACACGATTTCGGCGCGGACCGTCGTCGGCGACCGGGTGTTCGTTGTCGCCGTCCACATGGCGCGAGTACATCCGGCCGACAGTGAGGAGTGGAGAGCGATGTCGCGGATGATCGGCCGCGATCTAGCGGAAAAGCTCGGCGCGACCGACTGCGTCGTCATCCTCAAGTCGCGCCGATCGAGGTCGCCGACCTTCGACGGGATCAGCTTCTTCCGCTTTCCGGGATTGGCGGATCAGGCCGCCGCGACGTAGTCCGAGGCATTCTCCTGGCAGTGAGCACGGACGCGGGCGATCCAGCTGTCGAACCAGACCCAGGTGTTTCTGTAGTCGCCGGCCCTGCCGAAACCCTTCGCCGGATTCTTCGCCCCGAGTTCCTTCCACAGCGCGGTATGGTGCGCCTGGTTAAACCGTGGAAAGCCCTCTGCATGCATGGCGTCCACCACCTGCGTCGCTGTGTAGCGGGCCTTGTCGATCTCCTTCAGCAGCACGGCGTTGATAGCCCTGCCCTCGTCCGAATCTGCCTTGATGAACTCGATCGCCGTGTCAGACTTGCCGGCTTTGGTCCCGACCTTGGGGACGAACGCGACCCGGTACGTGAACGCCGGGTCCTTAAGCTCGTCGTCCGTCATCGAGGCGTGGAAGGCGTCCATCGTCGAGGCAATCGTCGCCGGAAGCGAGCTCGCCCTCTTGAGGCCAGCCGCTTGCGCCGCGTCGAAGGTCACGAACTGCAGAGCAATCGGAAGGCGCCGCTCAAGCCCGAACTGCACGCCGAACCAGGACCGTATCGCCTCATTGAAGTTGATGCAGCAAGCCTGCATCAACGGGCCGAGCGCGTCGTCGACCCGCTCGGTCGAGCGGTGCTCGATCTCGTGTCTGATCTCGAGCAGTAGCTCAATGTTCTGCCTGACTGACTTACTGACCGGCAGCCTATCGTTGCGCAGGCACTTGCCGAGCTCCCAATACGCCTCGGCGCCACTCGTCAGCGTCTTGATCGCCCCGTTGTCCTTATAGCGGTAGTCGATGCCCTCGCGCTTGAACCAGGCATGACACAGGTACGTCCAGCCGATCATGGCGGTCGTGATGAATATCTCGGCGCGGAAATGCAGGCCCGCCGAGTTGAAGTTGTGGACCGCCGCGATCATCGCCTCTCGCGACTTCACGAGCAGCTCGTCACCACGAAGGCTCAGCCCGGTCTCACCGTCGACATCGGGCCAAGATACGAGATAGTCGTCAAGCTGAGCTGGCGTTGCCGTCCGCACCGCCTTGTGCTTCTTCTCGGAACGTATCTCTGAGATCGCACGGTGATTAATCGAGCGCGTCGGACGCGTGAAGTAGGCCAGCACGTCTTGATCATTGTACTTCTTAGTGCCGAGCATCGCCTTTACCAGCGAAACCTCCCAGCGTTCGAGATGATTACCCCTCTTCCGATTCGGCATGGCTGCCCTCCCGCAACGAAACCACTACTCGTCCGCAGAATAGCGGAATAGGTTCGGGTCGAACGCCCATTATTCTCCTTAGCAATGCATAATCTGACCAAGAATTCATCATTCGAAGGCATTTTTACGCTGCCACAACCTTTACTATATTTAGACACAGGCGAACTAGTATTATTCATGCTAAAACTATTCCAAGACGTCGGTCGCCGCCGACGTTACATGTAGAAGCTGTATCGAGGCGCGATCTCTTGCCCCTCTGCCACGTACTTCAGTACGTCGCCAACCTGCTTCGCCGCCGCCAGCGTGATCGGCATCGCATTGTCGAACTGGGTGTTGTTCCAGTTCATCTTGGTCAGCGCGAGCACCTCCTCCGCGACGTTCTGCAACGGCTGCGCCAACGCCTGACATCGGAGCAGCAACGCGCGCGGCACGTAGAGGCCGGGATAGGTCCTGAAGAACTCGACGCTGCCCCTCGTGTAAAGCAGCGCCTGATCGCGATCGAGCTGAAGGTAGGTACCCCGAAGCGGCGGGTAGGCACCGTCGCGATACAACCGCGTCCCCGACTTCGAGATCGCGATCAAGTCCGCCCGGTCGATGCTCAGCGCGTCCAAGGCGCGATTGATGCCGTCGAGCTCGCCCGCATCGAACTTGGAGGTCTTGTGCACCACGACCCGCGCCGGCGGATGACCATGGGCCTTGCGGAACACCGTCAGCGACGCCCTCATCAACTCGAAGGCGTCCTCTGCCGTCATGTGAGGCCGACGGTCCTCCACGCTCTCGATCGCCCGGCCGCCCCGCAGGATCAGCCCTTCGCCGAGCTCGTCGAACATCTGCGCGGTGCTGGTGTGCACCTCCGAGCCGTCCACCGACCGGTAGAAGCTCAGCCCGACGAACGACGTCTTGAACTTGCGCGAGTCCCGCGCCAGCCGCCACGGCAGGCCGCCGGCCTTGTAGTAGAGCGCCGTCAGCATGTTCCATGCCCTCGTCGCATCGTCCTGCACCTTGCGGGTGCTCTGCTCCTTCACCTTGCGAGGGATCGCGACCGACGGGTCGTAGGCGGTCGGCCAAATTACCTGGATCGGAATGCGCAAACGCATGCAAGCCGCCTTCAGCAATCCCCGAAAATCGAGTTCGGGTCCGCCGGAGGCCTTGGCACCCTCCTCCTCGGCCTCGCCGGGATCGTCGCCTTCGACTGCGATGTCCCTCGCGTTGAAGGTGCGTTCGATGATCTCCATCGGCAGCGCGACGAGCACGACGTGCGGCGGCGCGTTGCGCTCGGCCAGACTGGCGATTTCGGCCACGAAGGCCTCGACCACTGCCTCGGTCACCTCCGCCTGCCCGGGGATCGCCACCAGCCGAGCTATTTCCCGGCTCGATAGCGTCCGTTGGAGCTCCGCACCGGTCACGAAGTCGCATCGGAAGGCTCCGTCGACGCCCAGACCGGGGAAAGGCGGAAACAGGTTCGGCTGCCTGCTCTGCTTAGCGGCCAGGCCCTCAGCGCAGCGCTCCAGCCACCGGGCCGTCCCGTCTACCGTCTCCGCACTGCCCACGATGCCGACCCTGATGCGGGTCGGAGCGTCGTCCAGGCCAAAATCGAGCGGCCCGTTGTCCATCAAGCCGAAACGGATGTCGACGTGGCGCACCGCGTTCCCAAACTCCAGCGGCGGCTCGGAAAGCTTCGTGAGCCGCATCACGCGTCCAACGCCGCCAGGTCCAGAAGCGGGGTAGCGACACCGGCCTCCCGATCCTTCCAGAGCGTGTCGGGCACGCCGTAGGGCAGATCCATCGCTGGCACCTGGACGAAGCTCATGAACGGATACCGCTCGCGATAGAGGTCCTCCGACCCCCGCGCGGTCAGGAAGTGGCGCCACATCACGAACTGGCCCATGACGGCCGCGTTGTTCTCCGCCTCCTTGATCTTCTTCAGGTTGTCACCGGCGTAGAGCGACGGCTTGTAGCCGTTGCTCGTAAAGCGGTAGGTCGGGTTCACCTCCAGATACCATTTGCCGCCGTAGCGGGCGAAGCGGCCCCAGAATGCGGAGTGCCGCACGAAGGCGGTCTCCCTCGGATCGCCCTTCTTCCCGTACCGGCCGACCACCCGCCGCGTGGTCCACTTGGTCAGGCTCCGATACGGGTAGCTCACCTCCCGACTGTCGTGTGGCTTCACGAAGAAGTAGTGGTTCTCCTTCCTGTCGAAGCGAACATCGGGCCTGACGAACTCCTTCAGAGCCCGGTTGAGCAGTTGGACGAAGTCGCGCTGCCGATCCTCGTCGTCGCTCTCCGACCACTCCTCGACATCGAACTCCTCCATCGCACCGACGTCGCAGAGCCTGCGCCACGGATCAGCGTCGAGATCGTGGAAGGAGATCACGGCACCGCCCTTGACCACCCACTCGCCAGGCGCCTCAGGATCAATCTCCTTCAGAGCCGCCCCGAAGGCCTTGTTGTTCGCGTGGTGGGTGGGCGCCCACCACAGTCGTCGGGCGAAAGACACGCCGACTAGGTTGGGGATCAAGCTCTCCGTCCGGCGCGTGCTGGGCGGCATCGCACCGGGCCGCGCTAGGCCGGCGACGTTGACGACGGCGGCCCGGGCCTCGCGAGTGAACACGTCCACCTCCTTGTGGAACACGATCTTCTTTGACTTCGCGTTCTCGGGGTCGGCACGCCAATTCTTGATCGACTTCCAGAACGCGATTCCGTCGTCGGGCCGCGTCATGATCAGCAGGACGTCCGACGTGCCTTCCGCCCAGTAGGCGAGATCGCGCTCGGTCGGCGTGTAGCTGAAGGTGTCGTCCGTCTCGTCGGGAAACTTCCTTGTGGTCGCCTTCACCTGCACCTGCAGGGTCATGTTGCGGACTTGGCCGGTTTCCTCGTCGCGGACTTCGATCAGACCGTCTATACCAGCCTCCACTCCACCCGTTTCGTAGAACATGCAGCCCATTGACAGAACGATGCTCCGCACCAGCGTCACGCCGCGTTCCCCGGTGATGTCCGTCTGCGCGATCTTCTTCATGCCCGACCTCTGCGGGCAGCATAGTGTTCGTGGTTGGTTCTGCGCCAGTCCCAACCGTCAATTGTTGGAAGATGTCCTGTCGCGACGATAGCTGCTCAAGAGCAGACGGGGCGGTAACCCCACAGGAAGCACCCGGCCGGCCCCGCTCGCCGGCACATGAACGAAGGTCAGCTTACGCCGCTGGGCGCCTCAAAAACGGACAGGCAGCTCTCCACCAGAGGTAACTCCAGTGGACCTTCTGCTCTCGCCCTTTGTGCCGGGGGCGGCTACCCGAGCAGGGGCCGGCTCCGAGTTATCGGCTGGCCACTGCATGGGTGGCGCTAAGGCGCCTTGAGAGGAGGCATGCCGTAGACGGGGAATGAGCCTGTCGGTTTGGAAGGAGCGCTGCTATGATGAGTGCCCGAACGGACAGGTGCTACATGCCGGACCCGACTTTTTCCGATTTGACCACAAGCGGTGATCGGCTTCGGGCGACGGAGAATGATCGAGCTTGGCAGGAAGCGGCCAATTCAAAGCATCACCTCCGAGGCTTGCAAGAGTTCGACAGAGCATTGGCGAATAACCGGCCAACAGGCTACTTCGCTAAAAATATGTGGAGTGATCCGCTCGCGCGCCTTTCTTTGTTATTTGGTGCCGTAACCATTCTTATTGGTTGGACGTATTTGGCCTCTCAGTGACCCCGTATAGAGACTTAGCGGTCTCTCGCAGCCTTGGCCGCTTCTCGTGAAATCGACCCCGCTCCTTGTGTTCGCAACTCAAGTTCGGCGTGCCGACGCGAAATGATCTTTTCACCTTGCTGCTGGACCAATCGAACCTCCGGCAGCAGGTCCGTCGTGCTCGGTGATTTGCTACCGGAAAGGTGAACGCCCACCCTCCCAGCGTCCGCCTCTCGTCCAGCGCTTCTAGACGTGCTCGGCGAATAAAGGCCGGTCGCAGTTGGGCTTGCCAGATGCTCCTGGACGTCTCTGCGCATCGTTTCCGAGGCTCGGGAGATATACCGAGTCACAAGCAGGTCGCGCTCGCTGCTGATCTGCGGGTCTGAAGAAGCCCAATGCGTGGCGTTTGCCGGATCGAAGGATCGATATACGAGCGGGGTGCCAAAAATCTCTTCTCGCGCAAATTGGAGAAATGAGTCGCTAGTGTTAAGTGAGCCTTGCACGCCGTTCCCATCGGAGATCGACCAACGTTCCTCGACCCTACGTGCCTCCTCGAAAAACTTCCTGGCTTCGGCACTTCTAGTAAAGGCCTCGGACATACTCAAGCTTATACCCGATGTAATCGAGTTAACATCAGAGCGCCCGCTGGTAACCATTGAACGATTGAAAGAGTCCCTATTTTGTGACCAGCCATGCGTCTGAGACCATTGGTGCAACGCATCGTCAATGCGAGCGCCATCTCTCGAAACTGACGCCAGGTCGCTGTCGCTCCACCTTTTCGACTTGCCACCGCTGAGGTTGGCACTGGCCCCGATACGAGCGGCTCCGAAGTTTGCGCCAAGGCCGCCTTCCACAGAAGCGGAGCCAGACACAAAACTTTCGACTGCGATGCTGTCAGCCACCTCCGCCCGCAGCCCGAACCGGCTTTGGAGCATGCGCGAGGCCTGATCTACCTCGTTGAACGTCGAAGAAATGTTGGCACGATCCTCATTACCGTAGCTGTCGGAGACGGAGCGGTCGGTGCTCATGGCATGGCGAAACTCCTGGAAACGGGTCACTGCATTGCTGGTGCTCTGGATCGCCTGGTTGGACAGGGTCTCACCACGGCTCCGCGTCTCTGATGCGACCTTCGCCGCCTCCGCGGCAACGGACTGGGTGACCTGCGGCATGAAGGGCAGCTTGGAGACGGGTACGTCGAGGATCTGATTGCCCGCAAAGCTCGTCGCGAGCGTGCCGGTGTTATTGAACGCGCGGGTCTGCGCGGCACCATAGGTGAAGCTGGGCGCTTGGTTCCACTGGTCGTGCTGGCGGGTCTGCACGGTCTGATTGTCGAAGCTGGAGTTGCCGAGCGCGATGTTGCCGGTCGAGGCCTCTCGGGCGGCTTCCTCCGCAGCGTTCTGCGACGGATTGAGATAGCTGGTCGCCTGGCTCGAGATCGCCATCGCGCCGCGGGCGATGCCGCCTGCAAGAAAAGGAATCGAGGCGACAAGATAGCCCGCGAGGAGGCCGATGTCGTCGTTGGCCTCGGCCATGCCGGTGAAACTCGCGAGGGTGAGGCCGCTGCCGCTGCTGGCACCCGAAACCTCGGCGGCGCCTTTGAACATCATCACCATGTGGAGAATGACGTAGAGCGGTCCCCAGGCCGCGAGATAGAAGAAGCCGGTCACATAGCCTTTCAGGGCGTACGGCCCGCTGCGCGGCATCAGGAACAACGGGAAGAGCACCGGGAACAGCGCGTAGAAAACGACCGTCAGGACGATGTTGAGCACGGGCACCCACTTCATCGCGGCATGCGCGATCGAGCCATAGGTCCGCTCCGTCTGGATGTCGGCGCGGGTCTGGGCATAGACGTCGACGCTGCCGGTGCCGCTCGTGCCCGCCGCGCTGTGCATCGCCTGCTGCATGGCATTGATCGTGAGCGACTGCCGCAGAATGGTGCTGGCGGACGCGGAGACGCCGGTCAGATACTGGTAGGCGACCGGCAGGTCGGTGAAGAGCTTGGCGCGGGCGAGATCGGCCGTTTGCTTTGGGTACAGCTGGCGCCCGAACGCGCGGCCGAGATCATCGACCATGCCGTTCCACTGGCCGCTGAGCGTCCCGTACGCCTCGCGACAGGTCTGGATAGTCGAGGTGACCGCGCCCGAGCCGTCGCGCGTCAGGAACCGCTGTGCACGCGCCTGGCTGCCGGGCGCGATCGCGTTCCAAAGGTCAGGTGCGGTTGCCAGCGTCTCCATCGAGTAGCGGCCGAGCAGCACGTCATAGAAGACGCACTGCTTGAAGTGCTCGTCGAGATTGGCGGCGAACTCGGGATCGTTGATCCTGAGGCTGCGCGTCGCCTCGAACAGCCGCGAGCCGTAGATCATGCCGTTGCGGCTGTAGTCGAGGTCGCCCGGCAAGCCGAAGACCAGCTCGGACGAGCGGACGAGATAGTCGCCGACCTGGCTCGTGAAGCTCGCCATCATCGCCAGCCCAAGCGGGACGTTCGCGACCTGCGCGGGCGCGAGGCTCGGGTTGATGCGATCGGTGACGTGGACATCGAGCCGCGGCACCATCAGCACCATGTACATAAGCGTGGCCTGCAGGAACCAGTGCAGCCATGCCTTCCAGTCCAGGTTGAAGGCGACGATCAGGACCGAATAGGCCAGCCCCATGACCATCACGACCTGGAGCAGGCTCTTGTAGCCACCCGCCCCGGTCCAAGCCGCGACCGCGTTGAGGACATTGACGATGTACTCGCCGCCGCCGATCGTGAAGAGCTCGACCGTGCCCATCTCGTCCTAATCCCGAAGCTTAGTTGAGGCCGCGCGCGACGACGCCGCGGGACCAGTCGAGGGACGCCGCCATCCCCGGCGACATGGAATTGGCGAGCACGTTCTCGAGGAACTGCGTCTTCTGGATGATCGCCATGATCGCGGTCACCCGCGCCTGCGTCGTCTGCTGGCGATCGGCGAGCGTGGTCCGCGCCGTGTTGATCTGCGCGGTCCAGGCGGCGAGCTTCGCCTCGTCGGCCGCGATGAAGGTGGCCTTTGACTTGCCAACCTCGCTCACCAACTGGTCGAGGATCGCATAGAGCAGGTCGATCGAGGCGATCTCGGCCAGGGTCGAGCGATCGTCCGTCGATAGCCCGCGGGCATAGGCCGCCTGGACCGTCAGGATCTTGTAAAGCGGGATCGAGGAGATCTGGAGCAGCTCCTTCTGCTCGGGACTGATCGCGGTGTCGCTGCGGATTGCCTCCACCATCCCGTCGATCAGGGCCGTCACACGGGGGCGGAGCGCCTTGGCGGTGGGCACCGACAAGGGCGCCAACGTCGGACTGAGGCACTGGTCCTCGGTATCGCAGTGGTAGACCTGGACCTCGCCTGCGCTGGTGCCGTCGAGGAGGGCCGTCACGAGCGTCGACGTCGTGTCGCCGGTCAGCGGCTGGAAGCGGCCCGGATCGCTGTCGGTAGGCGGCACGTAGATGATCGTGCCGACCATGGTCATGACGTACTCGGCAAGATCGCGGTCGAAGCTGGCGCCTGAGTTGAAGAATTTGGACCCGCGGAGCACGTGCCAGGTGTAGTTCCGCGGCACAGCGCTGTTCACCGCATCCCACTTGGAGGGGTCGGCACCGTTGATGGTCGAGCTGCGCTCGCCCTTGCTGCCGCAGCCGTGCTTGGCGGCGGCATAATCCGAGAAGATGCCGTCGGAGTTGCCGATCGCCTCGCAGATTGCCTTGTCGGCGAGATCGCCCTTCGGCCACACCGAGCCGACCAGCGCCTGCGCGGCCTCGCAGCTCGAGATGTTGAGATTGTTCATGAGTTGCGCCTTCTGGGCGAACTCATCCATCACCTTCGAGCATTCGGGGCAGACGGTGTCGATCGCGAGCTTGAAGGCGAAGCCGACCGCGTTGTTCGCGACCGCCTTCAGCATGGCGACGATTTCGCTCGAGTTGATGAACGAGAAGGATCCCGCGAACAGGTCAATCCCGCCGCAGCCGGCACGGGCCGAGGGCAGCTGCAGGTTGGCGAGGTTGGTCGTCTTCTGGGGAAAGCGCGTCCAGACGTTGCCGAGGCTGTAATAGCCCGCCGACTGGCCCTGAAAGGCGCTCGGCCCGGTCACGTTGGCGGCACCGCCTGCGTCCGCCACGAACTTGTCCATAGCGCCGCCGACGTCGGCCGCTGCGGGGGCGGCCGGCAGGACCAGCGGCACCACGGCGCCGGCGAGGCTCAGCGAGCAGGCCAGCGTGCCGGCAATGCGCCCGCAGCGGCCGAGAGCAGCGCCCGTGATGTCGAGCGCGGAACGGGCGAGCGCGCGCAGGCGCTCGCCAACGGACGCTGGGTCAATAGTCACTGCCGGCCTTTCGCTGGGTAAGGAGGAAGATGCGCTCCATCAGCTCGTCGGCAGCGATGATGCCGTAGCCGATGGGAATTGCGGTCTGGGTCGCGCTGTCGAACAGGACCACGGCGGGCGTGACCTTGGCGGCGAGGCCCATTCGTGCCCGTTGGTTGGTCTCGACAGTGTAGCGCGGGAAGGTCTCGGACGGGCCGCCATCGGTCGAGATCGCGCGAACGGTCAGGTGGTGCGTCTCGGCGACCGCCTTCACGATCGGGGACATGACCCGGCACGCCCCACAGCTCTGCGCGAAGAAGTAGAACAGCCCGTAGCGCTGGCCCAGCCGATCGAGCGCTTGGTCGCGCTCGACCTTGCGGGCATCGGACCATTGCTGCTTCGCGACCGTCCCGACGGGTCGCTCGAGCGTGTAATCGAGCTCGGGCGTCTGCCAGAGCGCGCGCTGCCAGACGTCACCGAACAGCGAAGCACGGTCGAGCTGCGCCCGCTGGAAGCGGATATAGGCGGCGACGTTGTCAGGCGTCGGCTCAAGGATCGCGCGCGCCTTGAGCTCGCGCAGCTCGGCGGTGATCGCGTCGAGCTTTTCCGTCGCGGTCGGTGCCGGCGGCACCGGCGCGGCCGGCGTGTCGGGCTCCTCCACCTTGGGCCGCTCGCAGTAGAACCAGGTCCCGAGATGGCGATCCTGGCAGTAGAAGCGGTCGCCGATCTGGACCGGTCGCGCCGGGTCCGGCGGCGTCTGGGCCGGGGCCGATGCGGCGAGCACGAGGCTGAGCGTCGCCACCACGCGGCGACCGAGGCGAGCGGGGTTCATCGGCCGCCTCCGTTCACCGCATAATAATCGGCGATCTTCTGTTGCAGGGTGGCGACGGTGCCGAGGTCATCGGGGAGCTTGGCGGCATCCTGGAACTCGGCATAGACCTCGGAGAAGTCCATGCGGCTGAGGTCGAGCCGGGCGAACTCATCGATCGTGAAGCCCTGGCAGCTCTCTTTCTTCGGGCTGCCCCACGGCTTGTTGATCTGGGCCCTGCCCTGCTCCTGCAGGATGCGGCTGAGCTTCGACTCGAAGCAGCAATAGGTCTTCTTCTTGGTGACGCAGATGCCGAAGACGCTGTCCGAGCAGTAGCTGCCGACATAGTGGCAGAGACCCTGGGCGTCGCGCTGGTGAAGCAGGACCTCCTCGCGATCGCAGCCAAGCGTCACCAGCAGCTGCGAATAAGGGATCAGCGGGAAGGCCTTGCCCGCGCAGCAGTTGAGGATGCCGAAAACCTTGGAGTGGCAGGTGTCGCGCTCACCCTTGAACAGCGTCAGCTTGGCGGGATCGAACTCCTTGCCGGCTTGACCCGCGGCATTGAGCGCGACCGCGGCGTCCTTGAACTCGTCATTGGGCTGGCGATCGATCGTCTCGCACTCGCCGTTGACGCAGTAGATGTCGCCATCGCAGACATACTGCTTGGCTGGCGTCGGCCCGCCCCGGACCGTGCAGCTGTAGATCCGCTCGCGGGTTGGGCACGGCGTTTCGTCGGTCAGGCACTCCTCGCGCTCGAACCGACAGTCCTTGTTAGCCTCCAGCGCATCGCAGTTCTGCGCCGGCACGGCCTTGTGGCATTCGTAGGTCCGCTGCCACGCCCAGCACGGCTTGGTCACCGAGACGCCATCGATCACCCGCGTCACGGGATCGCTCGAGGTGCAGGTCTCCGCCGTGCTCGTGCAGCCGCTGTCGCCGGCAAGACTCGCGCAGGCCCCCTCGTCGCGACGCTCGGCGATGCTGCTCTGGGTCTCGGTGCCGCGGAGCGTGGCGCCGGGTACCGGCGCGTCGCAGAGCAGTTCGTCGACTGGCTCGCCCGGCTCGGTGCAATATTGGTAGGGCGGCTTGCTGTAGCCCTGCAGGCAGCGGCCTTCATGCGAACCGGTGCGCTGGCACGAGGCCTGCTCGAACAGGCTGCAGTCGTCGACGCGGTTGAAGCCGGCGTTGAAGGCGCTGCACCAGTAGCGATAGCCCGTCTTCTTGGTGACGGAGACAACGAGCGGGATCGTGCAGCTCGCCGTCCGCTGTTCCAGCGCGACCCCGTCGTTGCAGGTCGCCTCATAGGTGCCGCTGGCACCGGTCGAGGGGGGCAGCTCCCGGCAGCTGCCCTGGCCGCCGCCGACGCTCATGCCGCTGACATAGGTCGCGGGATCGTCGGAGATGGCGCGTCCGCGCGCGATCGTCGCCTCGATGTCCTCGACCGCCACGCGCGGCCGACGATCGAGCGAGGAGCGGACCGTCGCATAGCCTTCGTTGCTCGATGCAACCGAGGCCGCCTGTGCGGCGATCGCATCGGGATCGTCGAACAGCGCCGATTGCGAGGGCGTACCGGCGAAGCCCGGCACGCGATCGGCAGTGGGCGCCGTCTTGGCCGCGTCCTGCGCCTTGCCGAGCGCATCGCTGCCGAACGCCTTGCCGTCGGCGCGTGCGGCCTCGGTCTCGCTCTGCCCGAGCGCTCCGCCTGCGCCGAGCCCGGCGGCGAACAGGGCGAGCGCGAGTCCCAGGCTGGTGCGGGCCGGGCTCACTGCGCCTCTCCCAGCCGGGCACGATAGACCGCCGCGACCCGGGCACCGGAGCCGTCGCCGCGGGCGAAGGTCTCAAGCACGTGCGCCAGCGTGACATTGCCGTCCATGCGGTCGTGCGGGGGCAGCGTTGTCCGGCAATCGAACCCGTCACACAGGTCGAACTCCGCAGCGGTCACGACATAAGCCGGCACCGCCTCCACGGCGAAGGCACGGAACAGCCGCGGATCGATGCCCACCGCGGCCTTGACCTCACCGGGCGGCAGCACCTTGGCGAGCGCGGCAGTGAAGGTCCTGGCCGAGTTGCCCGGCAAGCCGCGGAACACGACCACGCCGCCTGCCCTGCTGACGTCCGCGATCATCGCCTTGAGCGAGGCGGACGGCATTGACAGGCTGGCGAATGCGACCAGTCGCGGCGCGTCCTCCGGCGCCATCTGCTTAGCCGTGGCGGCGACCATGCCGTCGAAGTCGAAGGTGGCGGCCGGATTGCCGCTGGTCTTGGTCGAGGCGTAGCTGGCGGCGGCAGCGCGGGCCGAAGCCGCATTGTCGGCGGCTTCCCGGCGGAGCGCCTCGCCGCGCCGGGCGACGACGTTGGTGAGCGCTTCGGCTTCCCGCGGCGACAGCCTGGCGCGCGCGCGCACCTTGGCGAGGTCGAGACCGTCGACGGTCTGGGCGCCCGAAACGGCGGCGAGGCCGAGCAGCAAGCCGGTAAAGGCGGCGGTGCCGGCGATAAGGGGGAGACGGCGCCGCATCACAGCACGCAGCAGTTGCGTTTGCGCCAGACGAGATAGCCCATATCTTCTCCGATCGCGGGGTAGACTTGGCCGGCCGACATGAAGGTGGTCGACGCGCCGATCGGCGCGCAGGCGTAGCGCCCGCCGGTCTGCGGATTGGGGTTGGTGGCCTGGAAGCGATATTGCTGCTTCCGCATCACCGGCATGAGGTAGCTGCCGCACAGGCCCTTGCTGCCCATCGTGCCCCAGGCGACGAGTTCGCGGTGGAGCTTGTAGGCGAAGCGGGCGAGCGCGAGCCGCGACGCCTGCACGTGGCCGATCGAGGCGGCGACATTTCCGTTCAGCGGATACATCGTGCCCTGGCAGCCGGCGCACCAGAACAGAGGATCGGTCGGCAGCTTGGCGGTGGCCGCGACGCAGTCGGCGGCGCAGGCCGCGAGCGCCAGCGGGTTGGCGAACAGCACCGCCTCGGGGTTGATGATCGCGGTGAGCTCGGAATCCTGCCAGAGCGGATCGACCTCGGTGATGTAGAGGATGTCGATCGAACCAGTCTCGAGGCAGAGGAAGTCCGCCACGATGTTCATCCAGTAGATGAGCGGATAGGCGTACCAGTGGACGTGCCAGCCGCTGGTATTCTGCGCCTTGCCGCCGACCGCGCTCGGCCCGGCGATCGTCTTGAAGCCGATGTCGAAGCCGGGATCGAGCTTGAGCCCGCCCAGGTTCACGAAGCACCACGGCTTCATGCTGACGTCGGCGAGCCGGACCGGCTCCCAGAAGCCCATGGCAATCCCGACCCGCAGGCCGCAGGCGCAGACCGGCAGCGTCGGATTGTCGGTGTCGGGACGGCCGGCAAGCGACGGCCAGATGTTGAGCCCGCCCACCGACATCGGGAACAGGCAGCTCCAGCAGACGTCGGTGATCGGGTTGACGAAGCGGCCGGTGCACTTGCCGGGCGTGCCTTCCGCCCGCGCCGGTGAGGCGAGCGCGAGGCCGACGATGGCGACGAGCGCGACGAGCGCAGCCAGACCGAAGCGACGGCGCCGCCGCGCGGCCGCATGGCGCTCACGCGCTGCGGCAAGCCACTCGCGATTGCTCATCGCGGTCACTTGTGATCTCCTTTTGTTCCTCGGAGCGCCAGCTCACGGACGGCGAGCGTGCGGCCCTGCTGCTCGACGACGGCCGGCACCGCGCGGATGCCGAAATGGCGGGTGAGCGTGCCCTTCTGGTCGAAGTAGAAGCGGCGCTGCTCGGCTTTCATCAAGGCAAACGGTGAGCCCGACACGAGGATCAGCTTGGCGTTGAGGGTCGTCGTGGCACCCATCGCCCAGGCGAACTGGCGCTCATCGTCGCCGTCGAGGAAGACGAGCCGCTGGCGGAGCGGCACCGTGTCGAGCGGGTTCACGCGGGTGCCTGCGGCGACAACGACGCGGCCGCGCGCATCGCGCAGATCCGCGTTGACGGTGATGGTCGGATCGAAGGTCCAGCGCCGCTCCTCGGCGGCATGGCCGATGCCGGGCACCGGCGTCGGCCGGCGGACCTGAGCGGCAGTCCGCTCCGCGAGCTGGCGGTTGGCGCGGTCGATCTCGCCCGACGCCTGCATCGCGGTCAGCCGCTTCTGGATGACCGAGAGCAGGTCGGCCTCGACCACCGGAAACAGCGCGCCCTGCTGGCCATAGTCGCGGGCGAGCGCCGGCCTTGCCGCGGCGAGACAGCTTGCCAGCAGGATGAGGTGTAGGCGCCGGCTCACAGGATCGCCTCCCCGGTGCCGAGGATCTGGCGGCGGCAGATCCAGCCGATCAGGGCATAGCGGCTGTCGAAGCTGTCCTTGTTGGGCGTCGCGACGAAATAGCAGCCGCGAGGAATGGTCCCGGTCGGGCCAAGATCGAGCGGTTCGCCGCGGAGCGTCTTGAACTTGGCAAGCGCGACAGCGCGGCCGTTGACCAGGAACAGCCGGCCGCGCCGGGTCACCTCATCGCCGGCAACACCATAGACGATCTTGCCGAACGGCTGGTGATCGCGCCCGAAGTGTCGCTCGAGGAGCGGGCTTGCGGGCGGATCGAAGAAGACATGCTCGCCGCGGTGGGGCATCCGGTGGCGGTCGACGAGGAAGGCCCAATTCGGCAGGCTAGTGCTCTGATTGACGAGGAGGAGGTGGCCGTCGCTCCAGTCGGCAAGCGCGGCATAGGCCGTGCCGCCCGCGGCCAGCAGGGCGAGCGTCGCCCAGCGACGCGCCCGCGCCGGCGACCAGAAGCGCGGATCGGCGTCAGCGTGCCGCATGGTCGGCTTCCACGGCCTTGGTGACGCGGACCCGCACGTCGTCGGTCCGGTCCTCGACCGAGCGACCGAGCGTCGCCTCGGAGACGAGCACGGTTGTGCCGCCTGCCCCCATGTCGGCGACCGCCTTGTTGATCGCGGCGAGATAGGTCGCGGTGCGGCGGGCCGACTGCTCGGGCGTGCCGCCGTTGCGCGCTTCCGCCGCGACAAAGTCCTCGACCAGCCGCGACAGGCTCACCGAAACGACGCGGCGATGCTGCAGCTCGACGAGCGCGCGGGTCGCCCAAGCCGTCCAGATCAGGGCCGCGATCAGGACGATCCCGAGCAGCACGCGGGTGACCGGCCAGCCCGCAATGGTACGCGAGGTGGTGATGGCGGGCTCAGCCATGCCGACCTCCCACATTCATATGATTTTGGGCCAGCTCGCGACGCAGGCGGGTGGCGAAGCCGGGCAGCCGCGCGATCAGGAAGAGGCCGACGACGCCGAGGAACAGTACCAGCACCTGGCCGTCGAAGTGCTTCCGCGCCGCGGGATCGGCGAACAGGTAGTGCGTCGACAGGTTCTGGAGGTGCGCGAAGAAGCGCAACGGACGCCCGTCCGCGGCGACGATGACGAAGGCGAACACCGCGCCCAGCGCCGCCAGCACCGTGCCGGCGAGCCAGAGGCTGACGCTGAGCGTGACATGACAGGCGTCGGCGAGGATGCGGCCGGCGCGAGCGAGGCGGGAGCGAAGGTTGGGAAGGCGGTCAGCCATGATGCGGCTCCGGCTGGAGGGGTTCGGTCTCCCCGCGCGATACCGCCTCGATCGCCTCGGCGATCGTCTGCCCTCGGGCGAGGCGCCGCTCGATCGCGGCATAGGTGTCGGGCGAGGAGGAGAAGACGGTGGCGGAGAAGGGGTCGAGCACGAGCCGGCCGATCGCCTGGCATTCCGGGCCGCGGATGAAGACCTCCGAATATTCGCTGCCGGAGCGCTTGAGCGACCGGATCAGCCCTTCGGTGCGGTCATCCATGTCGAGCCGGGCGGACTTGCGGAGATCGGCGATCGTCTCCGGCTTCTGCTGGAGGACCAGCATCCAGTCCGAGTTCTCGAGCGCGGCGGTCGCGCCGTCGGACTTGTAGAAGTCGTTCAAGGACTGTGTCGCGGTGCAGAGCGCGCCACCATATTTGCGCGCGGTGCGGGCATAGGTCTCGACGAAGTCCGACATCGACCCGCCCTTGAGCATTGCCCAGGCCTCATCGATCAGGAGCAGCTTCTTCACCGACCGCGGTGATCGAGTCATCGCCTGGCCGGTCATGAACATGATCGCGGTCAGCACGACCGAGCGCAGTTCCTCCCGCGTGGCGAGGTCGGACATCTCGAAGACGGTAAAGTCGGCTTCGAGGCGCAGCGTCGCCTCGCCGTTGAAGAATCCGCCATAGGTGCCGCCTGCGCGGAACGGGCCCATGGCGATGGCGAGGTTGGCGGCGTCGGCATTGCCGGTCGCCTCGAGCGCAAGCGCGACCGCCTCGACCGAGCCCGCCCTGCCCTGCTCTTCCCACACCCGATTGACCGCCTGGTCGATCAGTCCGCGCTCGGTGTCGGTCAGCCGGTCGATGAAGCGCGCCATCTGGCCGGCGATGGCTTTCAGCATCGCCATGCAGTCGAGGCGGTAGTCCTCGTCCTCGATCACGCGCTCGGCATCGATCATCGAGAAGGGATTGAGGCAGAAGCCGCTCGCCAGCGTGAACTCGATGAAGCGGCCGCCCTGGAGACGGCAGCTGTTCATGAAGGAGCGGCCGTCGTCGATGACGACGACCTTGGCGCCCGCCCCGCACAGGCTCGCGCACATCTCCTGGAGCAGCACCGACTTGCCCGAGCCCGACTTGCCGAGGATCGCGACATTGTGGTTGCCGGCGCCATTCTCGAACGGCGACCAGAAGAAGGGCTGTCCGCGCCGACCAAGGAATAGGAGGTGCGGCACCGCGCCGCCGAGATACTCGCCCTGCACCGGCGCGATGTTGGCGGCGGTCGTCGACAGCATCGTCCGCATGCGCCGGCAGCGCTCGAGATCGGCGGCGAGCCCGTCGGCAAGCGTCAGCGGCATCGCCGCGAGCAGGCCCTGGATCTGGAGGAAGCGCTCGTCGGCGAGGTCCCAGCCGGCCGACTTGTAAAGCGACTTGACCATCCGCTCGTTGCGGTCGCCGTCGCCCGCCGGCGAGAAGGTGGTCACGCCGTAGAAGGCGCGGACCAGCCGGCGCCCCTCCTGCAGCTGTGCCTGAACCTCGCGCCACTCGGCCGCCTGCTCGCGCAGCTTCGGCACGTAGCGCGCCGACTTGCCTTCGGAGAGGCTGGTGGTGCGCAGGAACTTCATGCCGGCGCGCGTCGAGGCAGCCTCCTGGTCGGGATAGACGAGGCAGAGGATCGTGGCCGCCGGGCACGGGTAGCGGAGCTTGTCGGTGAACAGGTCGCCGATCAGCCGCGCCGTCTCCCATGGCGTCCAGCGCGCGGGCATGTTGCGCACGCCAAAGTGGCGCACGTCGAAGCGGTCGGGGTAGATTTCGCCGATCTCGGGCGCGTCGCCGTCGCTGGCGCCGGTCGGCCGGAAGCGCTCGGTCCGGAGCAGCATCCGGCTCTCCTCGACGGTGAGCTCGATATCGCGGCGGATCGCCTGATCGGCGATCGGGTCGAGCGGGTTGTAGTCGATGGCATCGTCGCCGCTCGCCGTGGTTGGCGAGGTCAGGTCGTCAACGAAGGCGATCAGCTCGACCGGGCCGACATCGAGCGCGGGCACGTCGAGGGAGCGGAGCACGCCGACCAGGCTTTCGCGGACCGCGATGAGCTCGTCCTTGGTGGTGCCGCTGCTCGAAGGCACGCCGACCGAGACGAGCAGCTGGTGATGGCGCGCATGGAAGGGCGCGCCGCCCGAGCCGCTGGTCCATACCAATTCATAGAGGCACTGGGTGCGTGCTCGGGCGATCTGCTCGTAGACGCCGCCGCGCGCGTATCGGGGTGCGAACCAGGGTGCGATGTTACGGCTGATCCGCGGGGACGCCCAGTGGACGACCTGCACGCAGGCGCCCGCGGGCAGGCCTTCCGACAGGAACTGGCCGAGAAGGTCGCCGACCCGCTCGTCGGCGCCGACCAAAGGCGCCACGTTGAGGATGAAGCCGGTTGACCGCGCGTTGAGGTAAAGCCGGGTCTGCGGCTCGTACACGCGATAGGGCAGGAAGCTCGACAGCATGTCGAGGCCGAGCACCGGGCGATCGCCCTCGCTCTCCTCCGCATCGCCGAACAGGCCTTTGAGCAGCGTGCCCGTGAGCGTCTTGAAGGAGAGGCTCATCGCGGCTGCTCCTGGCCAACGGGCGCGCTGAAAGGACTGCCCTCCATTTCTGGCGTGACCGGGCCGACCGGCCTGAGCGTGGTGCCGAGCCGCGACAGGTTCGGAGCTGCGAGCGCGTTCAGCCTCGCTCGGGCCGCCGCCGGGTCGCCCTGCGGCAGGACGACCTTGCCGGCCGGCAGCGTCGACGTATTCGGCGCCAGACGCTTTGCCGCAGGCGCAGGCACGGTGGCCGGCGGCTTGGTGCCGATCCGGTGGCCGGCCCGAGCGGCGGCGATCGCCGCGGCGCTGGGCGCCGCGGGATCAGGGATGGGCGCCGCCGAAGCGGTCGCGCTAAACGGTTGAGGGGCTTGAGCGGGAGGAGACTCAAGCCCCTCGATCACCGGTGCCGAAGCACCAGCGACCGCCTCGCGCAGGGAGGAAGGGGCGGGACTGCGCGAGAACTCGGAAATTGAAGTGGGCTCCGCCACCGAGGCGAAGGTCCAGGCGGGCTGCTCGACGACGGCGTGGACCGTCGCGGCATCGTGGAGCACGCCGGCTTCGTCGACATGCGCCGGCAGGAGGATGGTCAGCATGCGCTCGCCGGTACGGACGGCGACGCTGCCGCCCTTCCCGCTCGCACCCTGCCGGCGCGGGCCGACCGTAGGTGCCGACGCGCCCTCCTCGTCGACGCTGCCGATCGCGGCCGCATCGATCTTGGTCATGGGCGCGCAGGTCCCGGCCGGCGCGCGGCAGGTGAAGTCGCCCTTCACGGTGCTGCCGAGCGTGGTGCAGCCGCTCGCGCCAAGCGCGGTCGTGAGCAGCAGGGCGATGGTGGCGGCGCGGCTCATGCCCAGCCTCCCGCGACAAAGGCTTTGAGCTGCTCGGCGGTGTGGAAGCCCTGAAGCACCGCGCCATCGCTACGGATGATCACCGGCGTCCCGCCGAAGCCATGCGCCTTGGCGAACGCCTCGTTGGCGTCGAGCCCGGAGGTGTCGCACCTGGCACCGGGCGTGACCGGCCGGCCGTCATAGGCAGCGTGAACCGCGGCCTGCTGGTCGCCGGCGCAGAGCACGGCCTCGGCAAGCTTGCGGCTCTCCGCGCCGAAGATCGAGATCGGCCGCTCCTCGACCCGCGCGTCCATCTTCACGAGCTCGGCCGAGAGCTTGCGGCAATAGCCGCAGTGAAAGTCGCTGAGCACGACCAGCTTCGGGCCCTGCGCCGGGCCCCAGCGGATCGCACCGTTTGCGGGCAGCTGGCCGAGGTCGACCTTCGCGGCCGCAGCCGATGCCGCCGCCGGCTGCTGGTCCCCGTCGCTGTCGCGCTTGCCCGCGGCACCGGCGGCGAGCAGGTCGGGGTTGAGCTCGAGCAGCCGCGCCGCGGTCACGTCGCTGCGCGTCTCCATGTCGTAGAGCCGCCCGATCATCAGGTAGCGCGCGGTCCGGTCGACATAGAAGAGCGTGGTGCCGGCGACGACCTCGCACAGCCCGCCGAATCGGCTGCAGTCGATCGCGCCGATCCGCGTTTTGGGCAGCCGCAGCTTGAGCGCTTCTCGAACCAAGTCCGTGTCGACATGCACCGAGGCGATCGGGGCGGCCTGGACGCTCTTGGCGACGACGCCCGCGCCCATGCCGAGCGTCAGCGAGGCAGACGCCAGCAAGGTCCAGAAGGGAACGCCCTCCATGCGGCGCATCCTGGCCAGCTCGCGGCCAAGTCGAGTGTCAGCAGAAATCATTGGGAGTTCCTCACATAGACGCCGTCGAGGAAGACGATCTCGACATCGATGCCGGTCGGCATCTCCACGACTGGCTGATATTGTTCGGCGCGCTCGATCAGATATTTGGAGACCGTGTCCGAGGCGTCGGCGACGCCTTGACCGAGACCGCCCTGTACGATGTCGCCGCCCGAGAGCTGCTGGCGCTTGCCGTCGACCCCGGTGGTGATCCCGGAGAAGACGCTGTTCGCATTGGCCGAGAAGCCGCGCCCGAAGCCGCCGACGATCCCCGCGAGCAGTGCCTGGCTGACGAGGCTGCCCTCGCGACTGACGACCCGGCCGCGCACGCCGGTCTTGCCGGCGAAGCTGATGAAGCCCTTGACCTCGCTCACCGCGACCCGGCCGCTCGGCTGGTCGCAGGTCATTTTCTGGAGCTTGACGTAGACCTTCTCGGCCGAGAGGTCGCCGCGTGCCGCGCCGTTGACGACGCAGCCCTGGAGGCGGGTGGTCAGCAGCTTGCCGTCCTTGACGACCGAGCGCGCCGGACCGGTGATCCGCAGCACGACCGGCAGCGGATCGGTCTGGCTCGCGACGCCGGCTGAGGCGTCGACGCCGACGATGACGCGCGCCGGCGCGTAGCTGTTCGGCGGCAGGTAGTCGGGGCTGTCCTCGACCTCGATCGCCGGCGCGGTCGGCCGCCCTGCCCTGAGGCCCGTCTTGGCCGTGGCGCGGGTTTCGCCGGCACCGCTGGTGAACGAGACCGTCTTCACCTGCCGCTCGGCGGGCGCCGGCAGCGCCGCACCCGAAGCCCCGGCACCGTTGTTCGGGTCAAGCGGCGAGCCCGACGGAATCGACGGATCGCGTAGAGGCATCGGCGCGGCGGCCGGCGTCAGTGCCGGTTGCGACTGGGCGCGCGTCAGCTCACCGCGAAGCGTTGTGTTCTCCTGCGTCAGTGCGTCGATCGTCTTGGTGCCATCGGTCTTCATCGCCTGGTTCTCGGCGGCGAGCGCGTCGAGCTTGGCCTGGACTTCGGGCAAGACGGCGCGGTTCTCCTCGAGCGCCTTCAGCTGCCGCGCCTGCGCATCCAGCCGATTGCCGTAGATCGCGACGAACTCCTTCTGGCTGAGGTCGCGATTGACGATGCCGTCGGTTTCGATCTTCTGTGGCGCGTCGGCCGCTGTCGTGTGGTGGCCGGTGCCGCCGAACACGAACCAGAGCGTGAGCATCGCCGCCGAGCCGCCGCCGCCGAGCAGCAGCATGCGCTGGCGCGCCCGGGTCCTGGCGTTGAGAGCGCCGAGCGGAGTAACGCTTTCCTGGCCGGACGACGCGGCCGGGGTGGTGCCGAGCTCGCTCATGCGCCCGCACTCCCGTCCTGGACGACGTAGAGCGTCGTCGCGCCATGGGGCGCCAGCTCGCGATCGGTTACGCTGACTGCGAGGCTGCCTGCCGGCGTCACCTGCGCCGGGTCGATCGTGACCGGCTTGGCGCCGCGATTGTCGATCCGCATCACCTTGCCGGTGAGCGCAGCTCCCCGGAACTCCGCGATCAGGCGGACGGTGAGGTCACCGACCCGCGTCGGCACCGCGGCGACCTGCCGCATGGCGTAGCCGTCCGGCGCGCTGTTCGCTGCCATCGCCTGGACGAGGCGCACCGCGGCATCGCGTGGGCTGGACTTCGTTTCCCAGGCCTGTGCCCGCTCGCCGGCGATCGCCGGGTTCGAGACGAAAATCTGCTCGGCCTCAGGCCCGCCGACGCTGCAGGCGAACTTGTAGACATAGCCCTTGCGGCTGGTGGCGAAGAAGCTCAGCCGCCCCGGCGCGAAGCCCTCAGGGACGGACAGGTAGATGTCGCCGCGGACCGGCTCGTTGGTCACGGTGAAATCGTTGTACGGATAGCCCGTCGTGATCTTGCTCACGCTAGCGAAGGCGTCGCCCACCAAGCTGATGCGGGTCAGCTCATGGTTGGAGACGACGCACTCGACCTGCGCATTGTCGGCGGCCTGCCGGTACTGGTCGGCCCAAGCCGGCGTCGCGGCGAGCGCAATGGCGGCACCGATCAGCGCGAGCCCAAGCGGCTTCAGGTTGATGTCGCGCGGCCGGGACGTGCCGGCGGCAAAGGTCACCGCCCCTGCGCCAAGCAGGCAAGCGGGTGTCGTGGCGATCATTGGAGCGCCTCCTTGTGATCGGGGATGAGCGCGAAGCTCGAGAGGGAGAGGCGCAGGCCCACGTAGGTCCAGCCGAACCGGAACCGCTTCTTCTCGCTGGCGATGACCTGGCCGCCGACGAAGGTCTTGAGGTCGCCTTCAACGGTGGAGCTCAAGCCCTTCGGATCAACGGTCATGCCGGTGATGACGAAGGCCTGCGCCAGGTCCGAGCCGCGCTGCTCGGTGACAATCTTGACCAGCTCGGCCTTGAGCGTCCCGTAGGTGGCCGGGTCCGCCACCTTCAGGATCTGCTCCATCCAGTAGTCCAGCCCCGTCGGCGAGCGGTTGAGCAGCATCAGCGCGACGTCGCGCGTCACCAGCTCGAGATAGTCGGCCGACACACCCGACGAGCTGATCGCAAGCGGCCGCGTCGTGACCGGCTGCAGGATGACCTCGCGATCGCGGCCGCTGAGCGCAGTCAGCAACGCGAGATTGGCCATGAACGACGCCGCGGCAGCGACGACGAGGACCTTTCGCTGGCGAAGCAGCGACTGGCTGCGCTGGTGCGCAATATCGGACAGCATGAAGCCCCTCCCCTCAGCCGGCGAGCCGGCGGCAGTGGGAGGGCGGCGTGGCGCGAAGCCTGACGAAGCTTGCCCCCAGGTACCAGTAGGCCGCGTGGATGATCCAGGAACTGGCCCGGCCAGCCTTGGCCTTGCGAAGCGCGAACCACGCTCCTCCGGCACCCACGAGGCCCAGCAGGATATGCTGGGAGAAGATGCCCCAGGCGAACGGCGCCGCGAGCCCCAGGAATTCGTCCAGGGTCCAAAGGCCGATGAGCTCCGGATCGTCGAGCCGCCGAGGGACAAGGTACTTGTCAGTCATGTGCGCTGCGCCGCCCTCGCCGCCGCGATCAGATGATCGCGGTCACGGTGGAGGTGACGATCGGCACGCCCGTGCCGACGCCGATGCCGACGGCCACGGGCACCGCCACCTGCGCCAGCGTGAACCGGCCGGACGCCATGCCGATGAGGCCGCCGGCCAGGCTAAGCACGGCGATGATCTTGCCGCCCGAACCCTCCAGAAAATCGGTGAACTTGGTGAGCGCCGGACCGAAGGTCGTGTCGGCACCGGCATAGGCCGCGCTCGCCACGGCCATCAGGCCGATCGCCGGGATGAGATAGTCGCTGGCCCGGCCGAGGCCGGCACGGGTCAGCGGGAGCTTGAGGCTGTGCATCGAGAGCGTCTCCGAGAAGGTGTTCGCCGCGGCCGCATCCCGACCGCACAATCACCTTCACGCCGGCACTGGCCCACGCTCAACCAAAAGGAACATCAGGAGAACAGATCGGCCGTTCGGTCGCGGAATCCGCGACAAAGATCGCGCTGCTCATGTGACGTTTCCTAGCCGATCGCGATCCAAGTCGCGCCGGAACGGCCGCCCGATCCGGCCGCCGCGACCGCTGTAGCGAATCGCTGTTCATTCCTGATTCTAGCTACTTCCGCTGCCGGAACAGTCGGCGAGACAGCATGACTCGGGCGACCGCGCGTTCTACTCGTGGCTAGGATGTTCTTGTTATGTTTTCCTACAGCCACGCTGCTTGTTATCCTGCGCGCGACTCACACCCTTGGAGACGGAGTAGTGGCACTCACGAGCAGTCCGGCAGCCCTGTCCTCGACACCGCTGCACATCATTGTCGGCGATCTGGTCGACCAGGCCGGGATCAGTCAGCGCGACCTTGCAGCCCAGGTCGGCCTGTCCAAGGATCAGGTGTGCCGCACGCTCAAGGGCACGCGGCATCTCAGCCTCGAAGAAGCTGGGTCGATGCTCTCCGCTGCCGGCCTACCGGCACGCGGCGCTCTCACCCTCGCCCTCTTCGATCGCCGCGACCTTGCGAGCGAATGGTCGCGGTCGGGGATGGCGGCGTTCCTCGAAACACTCGTCGCCGCGCTGCCGGACGCGCTCGCGGCCGAGCTCGGCGACAGCAGCGATCGGGTCGATCCGCGCTGGGGACCCGCGGTGGCGAAGTTTGTCGCCCAGCGGATTGCCAGCCACATCGATGAACTGATCGAGCGGGAGGAGAAGCTCGGTGAGTTCAGGCCCACGGGAGGTCTGCGGGCTTCGGCCTGAGCGAGCATCACAAACGGGAGAGAGAAAAGGAAGCGAAACTCGGGCGGGCGAGCGACGCGACCTCAAAGCCACGCAAGCAAGAGCGAAGGTCGTCATGCGTTTTCCCCGTCTCGAACACCCCGTCTTCGAACTCCGCCGCAAGCTGCATAGTGCGCTCCGAACCGGTCGACGGCTTCACCTCGACCCGGAGCAGATGCGCGTCCTGTTCGATCGTCGTGTCCTCGAGGCGCTGTCCCACATCGAAGCTGAGGAGCTCGAGCGACTATGCGCGCCCGCGACCGCAAACGTCACCAAGTCGGCCGGTTCTGGCTCTACCAGAGGCCGGACACGAAGTTCTGGTCCATCTGCTGGCTCGAACCAAAGTCCGCCACCAACCCCGGAGGAGCAGTCACCCGCCGCAAGGCAATCAATGTTAGCGGCGGCACTCCAAATCGGCCGCCCCAAGAAGCCCTAGACGCCCTCGCTGCGCACCACATCGGAGCGCAAACGCCGCAGCAGGCGAAGCCGGCTGAGGCGCTGGTCGAGCACCTGATGGCGGAGTGGCTCAAGCTGCACGTGTCGACGCTGGCCGCACCACGCCGCTACGCAGACTCCGCGGTCCTCTGGAGCGAGTTCTTCGCGCAGGAGCAGCGGGCCGGCCGACTTGCACCCGCCGTTACCGTTTCGACGATCAGCCCGCACCTCGTGCAACGCTTTATCGCCTGGCGGCGCGCAGCGGGTGTCGGTGGACATGGGATCAGCCGCGATCTCGCGGCGCTTCGTGGCGCTCTGAACTGGGCTCGGAAGAACCAGCTTGTCGAAGCAGTGCCTTTCATCGCTGACGTGCCCGCTCGCGAAAAGCCGCGCTCTCGTGAACGTGTGCTGTCGATCCAGGAGGTCGCCAGCATCATCAACGCTTGCGCCAGCGTACCGGAACGGGAGCATGTACTCCGCTACATCATCATTGCGCTTGGCACCGCGGGACGTCCTGAAGCCATTCTCGAACTGCAGGACTACAACATCGACCTGAAGCACGGCTTCATTGATCCGAACCATCCCGGCCGCGTCCACGACCGCAAGCGACGCGTGATCGTGCCGCTATCTCGCTACGTACGACCCTGGGTTCAGGAGACGGGCAAGATCATCAAGTATCGGGCGCCCATCGCGCCGAAGAACCAGATCGAGGGCGGTCCAACCCACTTCGAGAAGGATACCGCGTCAATCAAGACTGCCTGGAACAAGATCTGCTCGGATCTGGGCATTCTCGGAGCAACACCGAAAACCCTCCGCCATACGACGCTTACCTGGTTGGCTTACCAGGGAGTTCCGAAAGAGCAGCGTTCGATGATCGCGGGCCACCTCCCGAGCGACACCACGAGCAAGTACGAGCACCTGACGCCGGATTATCTGGCTGATGCGATGGCTGCGATCGACCGTTACTTTGACGCGCTGAGGCAGCACCTTCAGGGTGATCTTCTGCCGGTGGCCACTCTGCATGGTCCCGTTGCACTTACCGCCGCGCCCGCGGCAAACCCGAGTTAGCGTGTTCAGCTTCTAACCCTGGATTGCAGTCGCCGTGCGAACGCGGGCACGCGGGTTTCTTTTCCTGTGGGCGGTCATGCGGGGCTGCTTGGGCGAGCCCGGGATCTGTCGTCTGTCGGGGCGTCGATGGTTCGTCGCTGCGACCCGAACACTGATCGGATCAGATTGCCGTCGCCGAATAATGCCGCCACCATGAGGCCCATGAAGGGCGTTTTCGAGATCAGCGGTGTGTCGCGCTACGACGACCTCATCGCTGAGCGGTACCAATTCCCACGCATCTATCTTCGCGCCGCTGAGGCATGCATCGGGGACTGGATCGTCTATCGGGAGACCGGCTCAGCTGGGGGCCGCAAGGCCTATGTCGCGGCCGGTCTGGTGCAGAGCATCGATCCTGATTCTGCCGACCGCACGCTCTTCTATGCCCGCATCAGCGACTTCATCGAATTCGATCGACCTGTACCCTATCGCGATCAGGACGGCCGCTTTCTCGAGCGCATGCTGCGCGAGCTGGACAACCCGGCCATTGCTGGTCGAGCATTACGCGGTCGGTCGGTACGCGCCCTCGACGATGCCGACTTTGCCGCCATCGTGAACCGCGGGCTCGTGGACACGCTGTCCCCCGAACACGCGGTCCGGCTCGAGCTGGATCCACGGCACATCGATGCGACCACGGCAGCACTGCTAGCCTCACCGCCTAACGAGCGGCGGATCGCTCAGCTGCTCGTCAACCGCAAGGTGCGCAGCGCCGCCTTCCGCGGCCATGTGCTCGGCGCCTATGACAACCGTTGTGCGGTGACGGGTTTGCGCATGGTGAATGGTGGCGGCAAGGCCGAGGCTCAGGCTGCCCACATCTGGAGTGTGGCCGATGGTGGGCCGGATGTAATCCAGAACGGCATCGCTCTCTCCGCAACGGCCCATTGGCTATTCGATCGGCACATCATCAGCCTAGACGACGAGTGCCGGCTGTTGGTCTCGCACAACAAGGTACCGTCCGAACTGATCCGGCTGTTCCCGCAGCCGGGCGAGCGCGTGCACTTGCCCGCCGATCCGCGGCTCCATCCTCACCCCGATTACGTCGCCCGTCACCGCGCCCGCTTTGCAGGCCTCGACGCGTGACCACCTACCTGGACGTCATCGCGAAATATGACGGGCAGGCTCATACTTTGGCTGAGCGATATGAGGCAGTCTCATCCGAGCGGATGTTGTCGGAGGTGCTGCCGGTCATTCCTCGTGGCAGTGACGGCAGACTAGCACTCGATGTTGGCGCCGGCACCGGGCGTGATGCGGCTTGGCTGACCTCGCTCGGCTATGAGGTCGTGGCAGCAGAGCCTGCTGCCGAGATGCGCCGGATCGCAGGCGAGAAGCACGGAAGCGATGGCATCCGGTGGGTGAGCGATGCCCTGCCCGCGCTCGACCATGTCCATGGGCTCGGGCTTGCTTACGACCTCGTGCTGCTATCGGCCGTTTGGCAGCATGTCGCACCTGGCGATCGACCACGCGCCTTCCGCAAACTCGCGACGTTGATGAAGCCGGGTGGCGTCCTGGTGATGACGCTTCGCCATGGCCCCGCTCCGGCCGAGATGCAGATGCACTCGACCTCAACCGCTGAAGTCGAGGGTTTAGCCCGGGCACACGGATTGGAGGTGCTTCGGATCGCGGCCTCCACCGATCAGGGCGGACGCGCCGGTGTCACCTGGGACGTCATGGCACTGCGCATGCCGGATGACGGTACCGGCGCACTTCCCCTGGTCAGAGGCATCGTTCTGTCCGACGAGAAATCCTCTACCTACAAGCTAGCGCTGCTCCGAGCCGTAGCCCGGATTGCCGAATATGCGCCTGCTGCGGCTACGCCGGCGCCCCACGGCCGAGATGCGGTCGAGGTGCCGCTCGGTATGGTCGCACTTAATTGGCTAAGGATGTATCTGCCCCTGGTGCGGGCGAAGCTCCCGCAAATGCCGGGAAACATCGGGACCGAGCGGCTGGGGTTCGCCAAGGACGGGTTCGAGGCGCTGCTGGTCCTCGGCACGTCACCAATCGAGCTGCGGGTTGGTGCCGTCTTCATCGGCGATCACGCTCAAGCCGTCGCTTCCGCGCTGTCTCGGGCCGCCCTTACGATCGCCAAGATGCCGGCGACCTTTACCCGATATCCTAACAGTGACGCGCAGGTGTTCGGGGTAACCCGCGAACGGCGAGGCGCTGCGTCAGCAACCGTTCTTGACCTTGAGACACTGCGCGGCTGGGGGCTGATCGAAGTTCCGGGCAACTTGTGGCGAGCCATGTCACGCTTTGGCTCCTGGATTGAACCTATGCTGGTTGCCGAGTGGGCCCGGCTCACGCGCGGCTATGCGGATCGAATGGGTCTGGCGGTCGCTCCCGGCGCAGCGGAAATAGCACTTGAGTGGGCCGAGCCGGTTCGCACCACGGCTCTCGGCCGCGATGTCGCGAAACGGCTTATCGATGGTGGGCACGCTGTGGAGTGCGTTTGGACGGGACGGCCGCTCAAGTCGAGCACCTTCGATATCGATCACTGCTTGCCATGGTCGGTCTGGCCGTGCGGTGACCTGTGGAACCTGATGCCTGCCCATACGCGTGTCAATCAGCACGAAAAGCGTGACCGCCTGCCATCCGCCACGGCGATGGCGAACGCTCGACAACGGGTCATTGGGTGGTGGAAAGCGGCGTACCTGGACGATGACGCGCTCCGGCCCCGCTTCCTCCGCGAAGCGGCAGCAGCCCTACCTTTGGCTGCTGGTGTGAGCGGCGACGACGTCTACGATGCGCTAGACTGGCGACGATTGCGGCTGTCGCAGGACCAGCAGGTTCCGCAATGGACGCCGTTGAGGACGCGCACCTGAATGACCCACAATCCTTCGTTCGGAACGTGTTGCTTCCTCCCGAAACCTGCCACTCGTTCATAAGCGCCAATCGCCGTCGCTGGCGAGAGTGACACCGGCATTAGGCTCCTTGTCGGCATACGCCTTTGAGTACTTCGCCGTGCGCTCTGCTGTAAGCGGATACGGACTAGGTGCTGCGGGCCCGCGTTGGCGAGCCCGCCCTTCCGTTGATATCTAAAAGTCGGAAAAGTCGAGGGTGACGAGTGGTTTGCGCAGATCGATCTTCAGGTCAGCGACATATTCGACGAAGGTGTGGTGGAAACTGTAACCCGCACCTGGAAAGTGAAGACGCCAGTAGTATGCCTCGCCGTGGTTGTCCGGTTCGTTGATGCTGAGGAGGTTAGCCTCGGAGAGTAGCGCCAGATCACCCTCGAGGTCGTCACCGTGATAGATTCGACGCAACTTCGGATCGCTCACGCGGAAGTTGTCGTTGAAGCCGGCCGACCGTTCGTCCCTGCGCTCGACGAGGAACTTGAACACCTCGCGGGTGAGTCGCGGCAGAGCGGACAAGCGACGGCTCAGCTCAGCGATCGCCTTCTCCGCCTCGGCTCGATCGATCGGAGTGCCTCTGGCGTTGAAGTGTGCGTCCATCTTTGCAGCATCGGATAGCTGCGGACGCGGCAGAGCCTCGATCAAGTTCTCGATGCTGGTCGGAAACCGGCCCTCCTCATCCGGGATCTCAAGCTCGATCCGGACACGGCGCGTTTCGCGTGACACGTAGCTCTGAAGATCGACCAGCTTATCGATCGACAGAGACATTATCCGCCCGCAAACGTCATTGAAGTCCCAGACCATCTCCGGAGTGAAACTAAAGCTCGCATAGGGCTCGCCGTTGAAGGTGTACGACCCCTGCTTCTCGCCGATCACCAGCACACGAATGTTCGGGTACTTTGCGCGCTGGGTGGCGTCGATCTTCTCGAGCGTCTCTTTGACCTTCGCGCCCGACTTGTCGGCCGTAACCTGGAAAGCCCAACCGCTGGTCGCGTCACCGAGATCGAGCCCTGGATTGTTCGAATGCTCGGCGTTGAGATTGGACAGGCCGAGCCCGAGCGCGCGGTTCAGCACCTCTCTCGCGAAATCCTCGACATGAGTGTGGATATCGAAGAGGTGGAGGCGTGCGCGCTGCTTGGCTTGCGCTGCGATACCCGCCAAGTCGTCGACGATCTGGCCAATCAGGTGGCCTCGCGTAAGCATAGACGTACTCCGTTGGGGTCTGCTGTGAAGCTGACGCTCTTAGCCCAGGCCGGGTCAGATTTCAGCGCCTCCCACTCTGGAGGCCGCTCAGGCCCGTACATTCCTGCTCTGGCGGGAGCACCTCGGCGAAGCTAGGCGTCACCCATGCTCGTCTCGATCCCATCCAAGCTCGATGAGCTAGCGCCATTTCTCACCCGCTTCCTCGAGATTGCGGGGGCTGAACGTTGGTTTAAGCGATGCGATCAGCTCGATGCCGACCAGCGCCGATCCCCGTTCCGGTGGAAGATCGTGTCGGATTATCACTGGCTTGAGATGGCGCTCGGGTATCAGGCTGACGTTCTCGCTAAGGAAGGCCGCCTCCTGCCCGAACTCGTAGATGGGCTCACTCTCGCATCACTCAACTTTGCAGCGACGGCGGCAGAGGTCCACGCCCGTCTGTCTCCCAAAGGACGTCAGGTCTTCGAGGGCCGTCTGCGGGACTCGCTCAAGGCCGAAACTGGATTCGCTCCGCTGTATCTGGAACTCGACTTGGCGCAGCGCCTGATGGACGCCGGCTATGACGTCGAGTTCGCCGACATGGAAGGCGCCGCTCAATACGACCTTCTGTTCAGCCGTGGCGCGTTCGCCGGCGAGGTTGAGTGCAAGAGCCTTTCGGCCGACGCGGGCCGTCAGATCCACCGCAAGGACTTCTATCGCTTCATGGAGGCGATCGCGCAGGCGTTGACCAGGCACGCCGAGCAGCGGCGGCGCGAGGTGCTCCTGATCACCCTCGGCGCCCGTCTGTCCTCAAACACGCCTGAGCAGGCACCCTTGGTGAAGGCCGTCGCTGCGCTCCTGCATGACGGCACGCGGCGAACGGTTGAGGGCGACGGCTTCCATCTGGAGCTACGCCCCTTAACCGAGTCCTTGAGTACGGCGCCGCTCACCGATCAGAAGGCCTTCTACAAGGCTTGCGGCGAGGCTTTCGGCCAGAACATCCACGTCGCCGGCGGCCTGACCGAGGACGGCGGCTGCCTCGTCGTCATGCGGAGCAAGCGGGAGGACGATCCGTCCAAGCCTAAGCTCGAAGCGATGCGGAAGGCAGCAACACAGTTCACGGGCGATCGCCCCGCTTTTATCGCGATCCAGGAGCATGGCATCGAACCCGCCGATCTCATGCTCCCCCACGTTCGGCGGAAAGCGGGCATTCTATCCTATGCCCTGTTCGGACATTACGGGGCTGCCCACGTCAACGCGGTCTACGTCACCGGCTTCGGTGCCGTGGTTGCGCGGGGCGGTCAGATCGGCACTCCAGCCTTCGCCATCCCAAACCCCAAGCCGAAGTTCCCCATCAGCCCCAACGACGCCGCGCCCTTCCTAGTCTCCATTTCTGATTCCGATTACGCCAGCGCCATCGGAGCTCCGCTGCCGGCGCCCAACATCTCTCACATTCCATTCGATCCGGAGCCGATGGACGAGGGGCTGACAAGCCCTCCTTGATTTTTTTGTAAGCTTCGTACTACATAAGACCCCGTTAACGGCGCGCGAAGCTCACAAATGCCCACTCCGCATCATGCCCCCGCAGCTGTCAAACGGGCCCTTCGCAAGTTGGGAACCGACATTCACGAGGCCCGCCGTCGTCGGCGGCTGCCGATGAGTGTCGTGGCAGAACGTGCCTTCACGTCCCGCAGCACCCTCCAGCGCATCGAGGAAGGCGACCCAGCGGTCAGCATCGGCATCTACGCCGCCGTTCTCCAAGCTCTAGGCCTGCTCGGAGGCCTCACTGATGCCGCCGATCTCACTCGCGACAGCGCCGGCCAGGCGCTCATGACGGCCGAGCTGCCTAGCCGCGCCCGCCCGCGCCGGGCGACACCGAAGCCCCAGAATGCCTGACGTCGAGGTTCATATCGAGCTCGCCGGCCAAACCAGTCGGCTCGGGCTCCTCCGGCGTCATACCACCCGCCGCCTCGAAACGATCACTTTCGAGTACGACGACGCTTGGCTCGCCGATCCCGATCGCTTCTCGATCGAGCCGGCCCTCGCGCTGACCCGCGGCGTGTTCCCTGTCCCCGCAAACCAAGCCGTTTTCGGCTCAATCGGTGACTCCGCACCCGACACCTGGGGGCGGCGCCTGATGCAGCGCGCCGAACGTCGCCAAGCCGAGCGTGAGGGACGCCAACCACGCACCTTGACCGAAGCCGACTATCTGCTCGGGGTTTCCGACGAGACACGCCTGGGCGCCCTTCGCTTCCGATGGACCGGCGAGGATGTGTTCCAGGCGCCCCCGAGGGCGGGCGTCCCCGCCCTCATCGAACTTGGGCGCTTGCTGCAGATTACTGAGCGCATCCTGCGCGACGAAGAGACCGACGAGGACCTGCAGCTCATCTTCGCCCCGGGCTCGTCACTGGGCGGCGCACGACCCAAAGCCTCCGTTGTCGATCAGCACGGCCATTTGTCGATTGCCAAGTTCCCTAAGGAAACGGACGAGTACAGCATCGAGACGTGGGAGGAAGTCGCGCTCCGCTTGGCCGAACGCGCCGGCGTTCCCACGCCGCACCATGAACTAGTCGAGGTCGCCGGGAAGGCCGTGCTTCTCTCCCGCAGATTCGACAGGGTGGACGGCGCTCGCATCCCGTTCCTCTCGGCACTGTCCATGTCAGGCCTGGCGGACGGCGAGCGAGGCAGCTACCCCGAACTCGTCGACAGCTTGGCCGCCCACGGCGCCTCCGCGAAGGCCGACGCGCAGGACCTGTTCCGCCGCATGGTCCTGAACGTCCTGATCTCCAACGTCGACGATCATCTCCGCAATCACGGCTTCCTATGGCGAGGCCGTGACGGGTGGTCGCTCTCGCCAGTCTACGACCTCAACCCGACGCCGACCGATGTCCGGCCGCGCATTCTGACGACCAACATCGACCTCGACGAGGCCACCTGCTCGCTGGACGTTGTCGAGGGCGCCGCCGAGTACTTCGGCCTCCGCGTGACCGACGCACGGCGCATCATCGGTGAAACCGGCCGAGTGGTCGCGACATGGCGAGACGTCGCCAAACAGGTCGGCGCCCGCCCCGCGGAGATCAAGCGGATGGCGAGCGCCTTCGAGCACGACGACCTCGCACGAGCTCAGGCCATGTGATCCGAGCCCGCGCCATGTTGACTTTCCGCACACCATTGCCATATCGTGTTCGGAAATCGAACATGAGGCGTCGTCATGGACACGACCAAGGAGGAGTTGAAGGCGGCGTTCGCGACCAAGGTCCCGACGCTCGTCGCCGAACTGGAAGCCTGGTTCGCTGCGGAGACCGAGTCGATCGACGGCAGCATTGAAGCCGCCGCGCCGTGCGGCTCGGGCGGCTCGATCATGAGCGTCCGCCCGGCCATCGATTCGAAGCGCGTCGTCGACGCGACTGTCGTGACCAAAAAGGTCCTCGAGATCGACCTCCCGCCGGAGATCATCAAGCCGGGAGGCTATGCGAGCTGTGAGGAGATGATCGCCGACCTCGTGCCGAAGCTCGAACGGATCTTCATCGGCGATCTCAAAGTGAAAAAACGCAAGCCAGCCAAGGTGCTCGAGCCGGCATGAGGGGAACAGCATGAGCGACGAGACGGAGAAGTGGCGCCAGATCGGCGACCGCCTACGGCAAGCCCGCGAATATCTGGAGTTGAAGCAGGAGGAAGCAGCGCTTGCTGTCGGCCTGTCCCGCTCGGCATTGTCGCTCGCCGAGAACGGCCGGAGAAAGGTCGACGCCGTCGAGTTGGCGCGCTTCGCCAAGGTGTACGGCCAGTCGATCGAAGCGCTCACGGGTGTCGCCGAGACCCCTCCCCTGCCGGAAAGTGTGCAAGCTCTGGCCCGCGCGGCGACCGAGCTCTCGGCGGACGACCGCGCCGAGCTGCTCCGCTTCGCGGAGTTCCTGCAGACGCGGGCTCCTCGGAGCGCGGACCGTGGCTAGATCGCCTGCCGCCGTCGCCCGCCTAGACGCCGTCGCGGCGGCGAAACAGGTCCATCGCGAGCTTGAGCTCGAGCGCCGGGTCACCGAAGGGCACGGTCTCATCGACGTGTTCGAGGCAATTGGCGAACTGGACATTCCGCTCGTGTTCAAGCCGCTCACCACGGCGCTCGGCCTTTGCCTTCCCGCCCCCTTGCGCGGGATCATGATCACCACGCGACGCGGCCTTCACATTCAGCGCTTCACCGCAGCACACGAGCTCGGCCACGTCGTGCTCGAGCATAAGGGCAGCGTCGATCGCGAGATCCTGGAACGTGGCCCGCTTGCACCGACCGGGGGTCGCGACCTCCAAGAGGTCGCCGCCGACGCCTTTGCTGCCGAATTCCTGCTCCCGCGCTGGCTTTATCGCCACCACATTCGCTCCCAAGGCTGGACCGTCAGCGGTCACCTTCGCAACCCGGACATCGTCTACCAGCTCGCGCTGCGAATGGGCGCCAGCTACGAGGCGACGTGCTGGGGGTTGGTGAGCCACCAGATCCTCCCGCAAGGCGAAGTCGAAACCCTCCGCAAGGCTCCCGTCGCCAAGCTCAAGGTCCGGCTCGGGGGCGAGTTTCGCCCCGGCAGCTCCTGGTCCGACGTCTGGCGGCTGACCAAGAAGGACGATGGAGCTCGGCTGGTAGGGAACCCGGACGACCTGCTTCGCATCGAGCTGGACGAGGCAGCCGGCAGCGGTCATCAGTGGCACGTCGAGGCGCTTCGCGAAGCCGGATACGTCGTGCTGGCGGACGAATCCGCCTTTTCCCGCGATCCGCTGCACTACGGCGCCCCCTCCCAGCGCACCTTCATCGCCCGTCCCCCGGAAGGCGGACGAGGGGTCGTCACGCTGCGTGAACACAAGCCCTGGGTGGAGCCCTCGCCTGACGACGCAAGCTTCTCCATCGCATTGTCGCTCGACGGCCCGGAGCCGGGCGGCCTGTCGCGCTTTGCCCGCCGTCGACTGGGGCTTGAGCCTTGATCACGGCGACCGTCGACCTCCGCCCGAAGCTGCTGCCGGTCCGGGATCAGGGACGGCGCCAGTCGTGCCTCGCCTTCGCGAGCTCCACGGCGCACGAGCACCAGGCGGCTCCGGGCGAGCATCTCTCGGTCGAGTATCTGTTTTTCCACGCGGTCGAACGGACCCCGGGCAAGAACCCGGGCGCTGGAACCACGATGCTCGCGACTGCCGAGGCGCTCGCGCAAGCCGGTCAGCCCCTCGAGACCATCTGGCCCTACACGCCCGATCAAACGACTCCGTGGTCGCCCCCGATGCTCAGCACCGCGCCGCTCAAGACCAAGATGGTGCCGAGCAAGCTCGGCTTCGCCGACCTGATCCTCGCTCTCGATCAGGGCAATCCTGTCGTCCTCGGCCTAGTGATCACAGACGCCTTCTTCCGGCCCAACGGCCACGGCCTGGTGCCCGACCGCGACCCCGACCCGGAGCGCGGCGGTCATGCCGTTCTCGCCATCGGCCATGGCAATGCCCCGAACGGCCTGCCCGCCATTCTCATCCGCAACAGCTGGGGCGCGGGCTGGGGCGTGGCCGGTCATGCCTGGCTCTCCGACGCCTATCTCGCCCGCCATCTCCACGAAACCGCCACGCTGACTTAGGAGGTCGCAATGGAACTCATCACAGGAGATACCTCGCCGTCCGTGTGGCTCGCGGGGGTCGAGCACCTCAACAAGATCAAGTCGGGCGAAGACTTCGACGTCTTCCTTCATATCGCTCAGCCGACGGTGCTCACGACGGAAGACCGGCGGGTCCATGACGAGGTTGACCGCTTCCTGACCTCATACGGGGCATTCAGCGTCCACACGGTCGCCGAGACGATCTTCCCGCTTGACGAATACCAGCGGAGCGGCACCGCCAGTCTGTTCAAGACCTATCCAGAGAGGCTGCGAGCCATCCAGAAGGCACGCAAGGACGGCCGCTGGGGCTCATACGCCTATCGGATCCTCCGTCAGAAGGACGCGTCCGGGGAAATCTTCAACCCGCTCGAAGACATGTTGAAGAAGATCAAGGACCATGGGAAATTTCGCGCATCCTATGAGCTTGGTCAGGGACGGTGCCTTCAAGACGACATTGCGATTTACGATCCCGCTACAGATCGCAAGCTGCTGTACGGCGGCCCCTGCCTTAGCCACCTCAGCATCAAGGTGCACGATGGTCATATTCGATTTAACGCGACCTACCGCTCGCACTTCTACATCGAGCGCCTTCTCGGTAACCTGATCGGCCTTGGTCGCCTCCAGTTCTTCCTCGCGCACGAAGCCGGGCTGAAGGTTGGCGGCCTGACGATCAACTCGACCTTCGCCAGGCTCGACACCGACGGCGGGTGGTCAAAAAGCGCGATTCGCGAGCTCATCGGCCGCTGTCGCGCCATCTACGACGACGCCCGCGAGGCGGCTTGAGGGAGTCCCATGAGCGTTCGCGATCAACTACTCGCTCTTCAATGGGCGCAGCTCAAGCATGACGAGGCCTACCACAAGGATGTCGTGATCCTGCCGCTCGCGCAGCGGATCAAGCACATGGCGCTGCACAACGCCAAGTACACGGCCTACTTCCTGGACGCCGTCGATCAGGATAACAATGCTCGCCTGCATCGGACGCTGACGGACGCGTTCATCATCACGCTCGCCAGCGCCAACACGCTCAACCAGGACCTCGGACGCGAGCTGGACGAGTCTGATAACGCCGTCTCGTTGACAGCCCTCGGCAACGATCTCGCGGCAAGCCTGCCGCGCCGCGCCGACGATCCGATCTGGATCGCGCGTCAGTACGCCCGCCATAACGGTCAGCTCGCGAAAATTTGCGAGTCCTGGGATCATCTCGAAGCGATGCCTTTCCGCGACGGGATGAAGGACTGCAACCGAGCTTTGCTCCGGGCCGTCCTCGCCGAAGCGGCCGCCCGCGGGCTTGACCTTGCGGACGCTTACCGGACCCGGATACGGGTGGTGGAGACCCGTTCGATCTTCGACGGCTACTTTCGCGAAGGCGCTGGGGGCGAGGCCTAATGTTCTGGGGTGGCGAGCGGCTGAAGGCGGAGCTCGGCGCTCTTGTCGACGACTATGACGTCGCTCGGATCGATCGAGCGTCGTACCGGCTTAGGGTCGGCGCGGAGGTCTATGTTTCGCCGACCGGCGAACCAGACGATCCTCGCAACAAGCCAAAGAGGCAGCTCAAGGCGGGACAAGGCTTCACCATCCCCGCCGGGCAGTTCGGCTTCATCCTCACGGAGGAGCGGATCCGGGTGCCAGTCGGGGCGATCGCCTTCATCTCGATCCGAGCCGGGTACAAGTTCCGTGGTCTGGTCAACGTGTCCGGCTTCCACGTCGACCCCAACTATGAAGGCCGGCTGATCTTCTCCGTCTTCAACGCCGGACCGGGGCCGGTACATCTCTCTCGGGGGAAGGCCTGTTTCCTGATCTGGTACGCCGATCTGGACCAGCCGAGCGATTTGGAGAAGCGGGTCGGGTTCGATTCCATCCCCTCAGAGCTGACCGGGCCTATCGCCGGCGGGCTGCAGTCGTTCGCCGGTCTGCTCTCGAAGATCAACGAAAACGACAAAAAGCTTAGCGATCGCGTCACCGCGGTGGAGCGCGAACAGGCGGTGACCAAGTGGGCCACTGCGCTGCTGATTGGAGCGCTTATCACCTTGGGACTGCGCGAGTGCTCACTGAGCCGGCCCGCCGATCCCGCCCGCCTCGCCGCCACGGCCCCCGCCCAATCGCCGCCGCCGGCCGCTCCGCGAACGCCGTAGCGAACTGCGGCAACCTTGGCCGTTCACCCCGGGGCGGTTCTCCTCTAGGCTCACAGCCCGAGTCACAGATCGGCGTCAGAGCGGCCGACAGCGCGCCGCGTGCGCTGTCGCCTGCCCGGCGCACACGTTGCGCAGGATTTATGGAGAGCACACCCGTCTTCGACACATACTGGCGCTTCGCGGCCGAACGCCAGGCGATCTACATGCGCCGCCTGTGCGAACCGGTCGGCCCGTGGACCACCGATCCCATCCTTCAGACCTATCGCTTCACGAACGCGTACAGGGCGAGCGACCGCGTCAGCCAGTTCCTCATCCGCGAAGTACAGTATCGGGAAGACCGGTCGCAGGAGCCGCGTGAACTCTTCTTCCGCACCTTACTTTTCAAAGTTTTCAACCGGATCGACACCTGGCGCGCCCTAGAGCGCACCTTGGGACCACTCAGCTGGGCCAAGACCGATCTGGATGGGGTTGCTCGTGTCCTCGACGAACTGATGGCGCGGGGCGAACGGCTCTACTCGGCCGCCTACATCATGCCCTCGCCCTCGCTGGGCCACACCCGTAAGCACGCCAACCACCTGGCCCTGATCAAGCGCATGCTGGACGACCGCCTTGCCGATCGCATTCGGCAAGCACCTGACCTTCGGTCAGTCTACGAGACGCTGCTCGCCTACCCCGGCCTCGGGCCGTTCCTCGCGTTCCAGTACACCATCGACCTCAACTATTCCGCACTGCTCGACCATGACGAGGACGGCTTCGTTGTGGCCGGGCCGGGCGCACTGGACGGGATCGCCAAGTGCTTCACCAACCTCGGGCGCCGCTCGCCCGAAGATGTGATCTACTGGGTGTATGATCAGCAGGACCGAGCCTTCCGCGACGCTGGTCTTTCCTTCCAGACGCTGTTCGGGCGCCGGCTGCAGCCCATCGACTGCCAAAACTTGTTCTGCGAGATCTCCAAATATGCTCGCGTGGCCCACCCCGGCGTGAGGGGCCTGTCGGGCAGAACTCGGATCAAGCAGAGCTTCCGCCAGGGGCGCGAGCCCACCCCGCAGCCCTTTTTCCCGCCCCGCTGGGGGCTGGACCTCTCGCATGTTTGCGCCACCCCGACCCCGCATGACGTCCGGCCCAAGGATCGGGTAAGCCTGTTCGCATGAGCGACGAGCAGGAAGCGAAGCCAAAGCCAGCCACGATCGGGCCGCTGGTGACCCGCGTCGCAAGCGGGCTCGTGTCCGCGGCCGCCCTCGCCGGGGCAGGCTATCTCGCCCGTGCCGGAATCGAACTCGCGAGTGCCGCAACCACTTCCCCATTCGTCCGCGACCACGCGCCGGCGATTTTGGGACTTCCCATCCTAGCGGCCTTCGCGACTGCTGTCGTCTGCGGTGCACGGGCTCTAGAGGACCGCTCGAACCTCGAGCTCCTCGTTCTTCGAGCCGAAGGTGCGGGCGCGATCGTCACCGGCTGGACGATAGTGTTCGCGGTGCTAGCGTTCGCCCTCCGCGCGCTTTGGTGACAGACGATGATCGTCGGCGTCGGCGTTGACCTCTGCCGCGTCGAGCCGATCCGTCGTTCCCTTGATCACTTCGGCAAGAATTGGCTGGACGAGGTTTTCACCCACCGGGAACAGGCTCAGCTCGGGCCGGCTGAGCAGCTCGCTCAGCGAGCCGCGATCGGCTTCGCGCTGAAGGAAGCCTGCTCCAAGACGATCGGAACCGGCTTCGCCCGCGGAGTTCGTCGACAGCAATTTGTGGTCACCATGGTTGGCACGGGATACTCAGTCCGGTTGACCGGAGCCGCCAAGCGGCGCGCCGCTGAGCTATGTGGCGCCCCTGCGCTCGTGCAGCTCCAAACCCAGGTCCGAATTACCCCCCGTTGGATTACCGCTCTTGCTATCCTGCAATCCGAATCTTCATCCTCGTTATCGCTAGGCTTAGATCTGTTGCCCCAGCTACCAGAGTGATCGCTTCCCATTGGGCTCGACGTCGGCGCTTTCGTGCGTCTGACCAAGTTACGGATACGGTCGAGACCGATGCCCTACAGGGGTTGGATGTCGGGCGCTTCACATTCGATGCCGAAATCAGAGAGATACTTTGGCAATTCGCGGCTTCCACGGTTGGAAGCGAGACAAGACTGCATCCGCCAACGTGGCTGAATGAACGACTGGCCTCCATGCCTGCCAACCTAAAGCTGCCATTCTGCTTTCCCCAAGCAGAGCGATTCGAAAAATGCTGTATAAAGCCCGCTGGCAGCGGACCAATCTGCCGCTCTCCGCACCCGGAAGCGCGGTAGCGAACCGTCCGAAAGGATCGGAACGTCACGCGAACAAAAAGCCTCTGCGATCCGTGTGCGATCCGCTGATCGGAACAAACCGCCACCACGGTGAGCGCCGGTTTCGAGGGAAACCAAGCACAACTAGGGACTTAGAATGGTGGAGCCGAGGGGGATCGAACCCCTGACCTTCGCAATGCCATTGCCGCGCCCTCCCCTCCCCCGTTTTTTGTCGCTTTAGTTCAGCGACTTAACGCCATCGCGGGCATTGCGAAGGTCAGGGGTCGAAGTTGCGAGGGTCTGGGCCGACTTCGCCGGCGTTGAGGTGTCAGCCTTGGCATCGATTCGTGCGACAGGAGTCGCGATAGGCGCGAACGCAATCGCGGTGGCGCTCCCAGTTGGATATCCGGAGCGCTGGCGAGATGATCAATTCCGCGACCCAGCGCCTTCAACCAAGGCGCGCTGCATCCCCGGAAGGCCGTCACGGCTCCAAAGCTTCCCTGCTGATCTCCAGGGCCATAGGATCGTGCCGGAAGGGGCTATCCTGCTTGGAGCAGACCATGGCCAACGATGCTCATACACCCACTCGCCTAATCCGGCTGCCCGAGGTCAAACTCCGGACCGGGCTCGCCCGATCATCGATCTATCGGATGATGGAGGACGGCGGCTTTCCACGCCCTCGCAAGCTTGGGCCGAGGGCGGTTGCGTGGCTGGTGAACGACATCGATCAGTGGATCAACAGCCGCCCTGCGAAACCGACCCGTTGAGGGTGCAGCCGAGAGGAAAGCTGGCGTAAGGTCGGCAGAATCGGAGAACAGCGTGACAGACCTAGCTGACACCTCAGAAGGCCCTCGCCTCCCCTTCCGGGGAGGCGTGTTACCTAGCCTGTTACCTAGAACCACCTGGGCGAGGGATGGCCCCCTCTAACCCTTTAAAAAGTGGCGCGCCCGGAACGATTCGAACGTCCGACCCTCAGATTCGTAGTCTGATGCTCTATCCAGCTGAGCTACGGGCGCGTTGGAGGCGTCGCAATAAGGCCGGTCTCTGGAGAGTGCAAGCCCATTGCGAGCTTCTTTTCGACGGCCTACCGCGGGGCCATGCGATCGTTCGTCCCGCTCACCGCGCTGCTGCTCGGCGCCTGCTCCACCGCCTCGACCGGGCCCTCGCTGGCTCCGCGCGCCGTCGAGAGGCGGGGGATGGACGAGCCGGTCGCGACGCCGGTCGCGGCCCAACCGGCGGACGCGGCGCTGCGCGCGCGGATCGATGCCGCCCTGGCCGAGGTCCGCCGGGGCCAGTCCGGTTTCGCCGACTTGCTGTCGCGCACCGAGGCGGCGGCGAGTGCGGCCGGGGCCGCGGGATCCGAGAGCTGGGTCTCGGCGCAGCAGCTTCTGTCCGCGCTCGAGGATGCGCGCGGCCCCTCGCCCGCCGGACTCGCCGAGATCGACAGCCTGCTGACCACGCGGCTGGCGGCGGGTGAGACCGCCGGGACGGCGGAGCTGGAGGCGGCGCGCGCCGAGGCGCTGCCGATCGTCGAGGCGCAGGACGCCACGCTCGACCGGCTGCAGCGACGGATCAGCCGCTGAGCGCCGCCTTGTGGGCGCGCCCGTTCTCGACATAGTGCGCGACGCCGAGCGCATTCATCGCCCGCTCCGTGTCCGACAGCGGGCGCATCAGCCGCGCCGGCCGGCCGCCCCATAGCTCCCCCGCGCTGATCGTCTTGCCGGAGGTGAGCATCGCGCCGGCGGCGAGCATGCCCTCGCTCTCGATCCGGCAGCCATCGAGCACGATCGCGCCCAGGCCGACAAAGGACCGGTCCTCGAGCACCGAGCCATGGACCATGGCGAGATGACCGATCAGCACATCCTCGCCGATCTCGAGCGGATGGCCGCGATCGCCGGCCGATTTCGGCGAGTCGACATGGAGGACGGAGCCGTCCTGCACGTTCGTCCGCGCGCCGATCCGCATGAAATTGACATCGGCGCGGAGGACGCAGTTATACCAGATGCTGACGTCCGGACCGATCTCGATGTCGCCGATCAGCCGGCATCCGGGCGCGACAAAAGCGCTGTCGTGGATGCGCGGCCGCTTGCCGTGGAGCTCGACGATCGTGACGCCATCCATTCGGTCTTCTCCAGTTCGTAGATGATGTGCCGGCCATGGCCGGGCATGTCGAAATCCAGATCCGGTCGCGGCGCCATGCCCAGCCGGCGCATCAGGCCCCAGCTCGGACGATTGGCCGGGACGGTCATGGCGAGGATGGACGCGAGCCCGAACCGCTCGAAGCCGAGCGCGAGCGCGCCCTCCGCCGCCTCGCGCGCATAGCCCTGCCCCCAGCAATCCTCGCGCAGCCGCCAGCCAATCTCGATCCGGTCGTGCAGCGATGGCGGCGTCAGGTCGGGTCGCAACGGCTTCAGCCCGCAAAAGCCGAGGAACGCATCGTCGTCGCGCCGCTCGACCGCCCAGAAGGTGAAGCCGTGCGAGCGCTCGAACCCGCGCAGCCGCGCGATCGCGGCCTCGATCTCGGCGACCGGCTGCAGACCGCCGAGGTGACGGGTGACCGCGGGCGTGTTGAGCGCCGTCGCGAAGCGGGCAACGTCCGCATCCACCCAGCCGCGCAGCCGCAGCCGGGGCAGCTCAGCGACGGGGCTGCTCATCGGGGAAGAAGTCCTTCAGCAGCGGCAGGATCGAGCCATAATCGTCGCTCCACCCGGCAAAGTCCCGCCGGACGACGAGCGGGCGCCAGACGCCGCCGGGCGTCTCGCGGTTGATCAGCCGCCCCAGCACGGCCGGGTCGCGCGACATCGCCACCCAGATCGAGCGGCTGAGCGCGCTGCCCCCCGGCGCGCCTTCCTTCGGCTGATCGTTGAACAGCGCCCCGCTCCAGCCGCCCTCGCGCGCCGCCGCGGCGACCACGGGCTCGAGATCGAGGTGACGGTTGGAGATGTGGACGAGCAGCAGCCCCTTGGCCGGCAGCACCCGCGAATAGACGGCGAACGCCTCGCGCGTCAGCAGGTGCATCGGCACCGTGTCCGACGAGAAGGCGTCCAGCGCCAGCAGGTCGAGGCTTTGCGGCGGAACCTCCGCCAGCGACAGCCGCGCGTCGCCGATCACGATCGGCGCGTTCGGCAGGCAGCGGGCGAGGAACGTGAACTTGCCCGAGCCGCGCGCGATGCGGATCATCGCCGGGTCGATCTCGAAGAAGCGCCAGTCCTGCCCCGGCCGCGCATAGCAGGCGAGCGTGCCGGTGCCGAGGCCGACCACACCGATCCGGGCGTCGGGCCCGAACAGTTGCGGCGCGGCGAGCATGGCCTGGCCGATTCCCGATTGCGGTCCGTAATAGCTGGTCGGCTGTCGCTCGGCGCCCTTGGTCAGGAGCTGCAGGCCGTGGGCGGTGGTGCCGTGCGCGAGCATCCGCATGTCGCCATAATCGCGGACGGTGTAGGTGCCGAAATAGCTGCGCATCCGAGCATTGGGCTCGAACGACAGCCGCAGCGCGTCCCAGCCGCCGAACACCAGGATCATCGCGAACAGCCCGATCATGAACGGCAGCCGCCGCCCGATGCAGAGCAGCGTCAGCAGCCCGAGCGCGATCGCGCCGTACATCGGCCCGGTCGACCACAGCCAGCGGAACGGCCGCGCGATGGCGAGATAGGCGATCAGCAGGGACAGGAGCGCCATCGCCACGGTGAGCGCGATCGTCCGCCCTCGCGTGCCCCAGAGCCGCTCGACGAACGGGAAGAGGATTGGTTGGGGCACCAGCAGGCCGGCGATCAGCACGAGGATCGGGTGCTCGTAGGTCCAGTCGAAGATCAGCGGGGCGAGCAGGCCGGCGAAGATGCCGCCGAGCACGCCGCCGAGCGACATCGCGAGATAGAAGCTCGTCAGATGTGCCGGCGCGGGCCGGCTGTCGTACATGCGGGCATGCAAGGTGATCGCGACGGTCAGCAGCAGCAGCAGCTCGATGCCCGCGGTGAGAAGCGGCTTGCCGGGGGCGTTCTGGATCGACAGCCCGCCGATGCACAGCAGCACCACCGGCGAGAGCTTGACCAGCATGTCGGCGATGCCGCGCTTTTCCGAGAAGGCGACGGTGAAGCTCAGCAGATAGAGGCCGAGCGGGACCACCCACAGCATCGGCATCGCCACGATGTCGGTGGTGATGAAGGTGGTGGTCGACAGCATCAGCCCCGACGGCACGAAGGCGAGCACGACCCAGAAGGCGCGTTCGCGCAGGGTCGGCGGGCGATCGACGACGAGGCCGGCGTCCGACGTGTCGACTCCGGCGCGCGGCAGCACCAGCGCGCAGGCCAGCGTCATCAGGCCGAGCAGCACATAGCCGATCGTCCACAGATCGGCCTGCGCGGCGAGCGCCATGCGCGGCTCGACGAGCAGCGGATAGGAGAGCAGCCCGGCGAAGCTGCCGAGATTGGAGGCCGCATAAAGCGGATAGGGATCGCGCCCGCCGGTCGCCGAGGCATACCAGCGCTGGACGAGCGGCGCCTGCGCCGAGACGACGAAGAACAAGGGTCCGATCGACCAGAGGAGCAGCCAGGGCACCCACAGGGCCGGCGATTCGGCCGCATCGGGCTGGCCGGCGACGAGGTGGATCGGCAGGGTCAGCGCGGCGAGCGCGAGCAGGCCGAGATGGACCATCGTCTGGCCGCGCGGACGCAGCTTCGACAGCCAATGGGCATAGGCGTAGCCGCCGAGCAGCAGCGCCTGGTAGACCAGCATCGCGCTGTTCCAGACCGCCGGCGCGCCGCCCAGCCGCGGCAGCGCCATGCGCGCCACCATCGGCTGGACGAGGAACAGCAGGAACGAGCCGATGAAAATTGTCCCGACGAACAACGGCCCGAGGTCGCGCCGGCTTTCGCCGATCGCGTCGCGGTCCAGGGCGGCTGCTGCGGTGGCCATGCTCAGGCGCCGAGCAGCCGCGCGGCGTGCGGCGCGTGGTAGGTGAGCACGCCCGAACAGCCGGCGCGCTTCAGGCAGAGCAGGGTTTCGAGGACCAGCGCGTCGCGGTCCCCCGCCCCGGCCGCCGCCGCGGCCTCGATCATCGCATATTCGCCCGACACGGCGTAGGCGAAGACAGGCACTTCGAACCGCTCCTTCACCCGCCGGATGATGTCGAGATAGGGCAGCCCGGGCTTCACCATCACGGTGTCGGCGCCCTCGGCCAGGTCGAGCGCCACTTCGCGCAGCGCTTCCTCGGCATTGGCCGGGTTCATCTGATAGGTCTTCTTGTCGCCCTGCAGCCGCCCGCGCGAGCCGACCGCGTCGCGGAACGGGCCATAGAAGGCGCTCGCATATTTGGCGGCATAGGCCATGATCTGGACGTTCACATGGCCGTCGCCCTCGAGCGTCTCGCGAATGGCGGCGACGCGGCCGTCCATCATGTCCGAGGGGGCGATGATGTCGGCGCCGGCACGGGCCTGGTTGAGCGCCTGGCGGACGAGGACGTCCTTGGTCGCGTCGTTGAGCACATAGCCGCGCGCGTCGATCAGCCCGTCATGGCCGTGGGCCGTGTACGGATCGAGCGCAACGTCGGTCAGGATGCCGATCTCCGGCACCGCGTCCTTGATCGCGCGGATCGCGCGGCACATCAGATTGTCGGGATTGAGCGCCTCGCCGCCATCGTCGGTGCGCAGCGCCTCCGGCGTGTTCGGGAACAGAGCGAGGCACGGAATGCCGAGGTCGCGCGCCTCGCGGGCGCGTTCGACGATCCGGTCGACCGACCAGCGCGACACGCCCGGCATGGTCGGGATCGGCTGCTCGACGCCCTCGCCCTCGACGATGAACAGCGGCCAGATCAGGTCGGCCGGGGCGAGCGTGGTCTCGGCGGTGAGCGCGCGGCTCCACGCGCTGGTGCGGAGACGGCGGAGGCGGATCGCGGGGAATGTCGCTTGACTCATTGCGCCCGAGTAGCGCGAACGGGCGTTGTTATGCCAGTGGCTCCAGATCTTCCCCGGCGCGCGGCGCTTGTCGTCAACACCAAGTCGCGCAAGGGCCGGGACCTGTTCGCGCGCGCGCGTCGCCAGCTGAAAGGCGCGGGCGTCGAGATCGTGTCGGCGCATCCGGTCCGCAATCCCAAGGAGTTGCGGCCGACGATCCGGCGCGTGCTGGAGCAGGGCGTGCCGATGGTGATCGTCGGCGGCGGCGACGGGACGCTGTCGAGCGTGGTGGACGATTTCGTGGCGCACGACGCCGTCTTCGCACTACTTCCTCTCGGAACGGCTAACAGCTTCGCCCGGACGCTGGGCATTCCGCTCGATCTCGAGGGCGCGATCCAGGTAATCGCGACCGGCGCGCGCAAGCGGATCGACCTGGGGATGATCGACCGCGACTATTTCGCCAACGCCGCGTCGATCGGCATGTCGCCCCTGATCGCCGAGACGGTGCCGCACAATCTGAAGCGTTATCTCGGCCGGCTGGGCTATATGTCGTGGGCGGCGTGGGTCTTCTGGCGGTTCCGTCCCTTTCGCCTGACCGTCGGCAACGAGACGATCGACGCGGTCGAGGTGCGCATCGCGAATGGACGCTTCCACGGCGGCACCGAGCTGATCGAGGACGCGAAGGTCGACAGCGGCGACATCATCGTCCAGGCGGTGCTCGGCAATGCCCGCCACCGGCTGATCTGGTCGTGGACGGCAAGCATCCTCAAGCTCCGTGCCCGCAGGGCGACGACGCGCGAATTCCGCGGCGTCGAGCTGCGCCTCGCGACCGATCCGCCGCTTCCGATCTCGATCGACGGCGAGGTGCTCGCGCGGACGCCCGTCACGGCCCGCGTCGCCAAGGCCGTGGTCGATGTGGCCGTGCCCGCCGACCACGACTGAGCGCCTCAGCCGACCGGCTGCGTCTTCCCGGCCGGCTCGAGGTCGGCGAGCGCTCGTTTCTCCGCCTCGACCGGGGGCATGGCGGGGATCAGCTTGCGGCTGCGCCATCCGCCATGGCGGTAGAAGGCGACGGTGAGCAGGACCGAGACGATCGCGCCGGTCGGGAAGGCCCACCAGATCGCGTCCGAACCCAGCCGCGGCTCGAGCCCTGCGGCAAAGCCGAGCCGGACCGGCAGCGCCGCGATCGCAAGGATGATCAGCGGGCCGATGACGGCGCCATTGGCGCGCACCACCGAGGTCAGCACGATCGAGATCCCGAACAGGATCCAGCTCCAGCCGACGATCCAGTTCATCCGCACGGCAATGTCCATCGCGCGCCCGTCGGAGCCGAGGAACAGCGACAGCACTGGCCGGTCCGCGACCGTGATCAGCACGACCAGCAGCCCGGTCAGCATGCAGTTCATCGCCACCCCGGCGCGGCTGATCCGCTCGATCCGGTCCCAGCGACCGGCGCCGATATTCTGCGCGGCCATCGCGCTCACCGCCGCGCCGACCGCCATCGCCGGCATCTGGACATAGGTCCAGAGCTGGCTGGCGGCGCCATAGGCCGCCGTCGTGGTGGTCCCGAAGCGGTTGACGAAACCGATCATCGCGAGCGCGGACGCGGACACGACCAGCATCTGCAGCCCCATCGGCACGCCCTTGCCGACGATCGCGCGGAGCAGCGCCGGATCGGGAAGCAGGTAGCGCAGCTCCGGCCCGCGCAGCCGGATGGTGAGGTCGCGGGCGTAGATGTAGACGAGCAGCGCCGCCAGGCCGATCGCGTTCGCCATCAGGGTGGCGAGCGCCGAACCGGCGATGCCGAACGACGGGACCGGACCGAAGCCGAGGATCAGCACCGGGTTCAGCACCACGTCCAGCGCTGCGGTCAGCCCCATGAAGATGAGCGGCGTCATCGAGTCGCCGGTGCCGCGCAGCCCCATGGTGAGCAGGACCACGATGAAGCTGGGCGGCATCGACAGGAAGATGACGCGCAGATAGTCGAGCGCGAGCGGTTTGACGTCGGCGGGCGTCGCGAGCAGGTCGAGCAGCGGCTCCGCCCAGATCCAGCCGGCGGTGACGGTGACGACCGACAGGATCAGGAACAGGCCGAGCCCCGTCCCCAGCACGCGGCGCGCCCCGTCGACATCGCGCCGGCCGATCGCCTGCCCCATCAGGATCGTCGCGGCCATCCCGAAGCCGAACACGGTCGCGAACAGGAGGAACATGACCAGGCTGGCATTGGTCGTCGCCGCCAGCGCGCCTTCGCCCAGAAACTGGCCGATCCAGACGGCATTGATCGACGCGTTCAGCGACTGGAGCACGCTGGAGCCGAGCGTCGGCAGCGCGAACAGCAGCAGCGTCCGCGCGATCGGCCCGCTGGTCAGGTCGAGTGAGCCGGGCCGTGCCATGTCGTCCGCTTCGCCTTTGTCTCGTGCGCCCGCCGTCAGCGCGCGACGGGCCTAAGCGATCCCGGGGTGGCGTCCAAGTCGTTGTGGGGACGGGGTGGGAGTTCGAAGTTGCCCCTCCACCACCGGGCTGCGCCCGGCGGTCCCCCTCCCCATGCGATGCATGGGGAGGAGCGTGTCCTAGCTCCTCCCCATCGAAGATGGGGAGGGGGACCGCCGCGAAGCGGTGGTGGAGGGGCGGCCGCGCTCAGCCCAGCCGGCTGAGCGCGGCGGCCAGGCGTTCGGCTTCGGCGGATTTGTCGGCGTGGTCGGCGCGGGCCTTCTCGACCGCTTCGGGCTTCGCGCGCTCGACGAACGACGGGTTGCCGAGGCGCCCCGCCAGTGCGTCGCGCTCCTTCTCGGCCGCGGCGATCGCCTTGGCGAGGCGGGCGCGTTCGGCGTCGAGGTCGATCACGCCGGCGAGCGGAAGCGCATAAGTGGCTTCGTCGACCACGACCTGCAGCGCCCCGCCCTCCGGCGGAGACCCGGCCTCGACAGCTTCCAGCCGCGCCATGCGCGCCAGGACGGACCGGTTGCGGGCAATCCGCGCGACGGTCTCGGGCGTCGCGTCGCGGACGAAGGCCGACATGCGGGCGCCCGGCGCGATCCCCACCTCGGTGCGCGCGGCGCGGACCTCGCCGACGAGCCGGATCAGCCAGTCGACTTCGCGCGCGGCGTCCGGATCGAGCGCGCGTGCGTCGGCAATGGGCCATCTGGCGACGATCAGGTCGTGCTCGCGCGGGCCCATCGCGTGCCACAATTCCTCGGTGATGAACGGCATGAACGGGTGGAGGATGACCAGGATCTGGTCGATCACCCAGCCCGCGACGGCCTTGGTCTCGTCGTCCACCGCGCCCTTGATCAGCTCCAGATACCAGTCGCAGAACCGGTCCCAGACGAAATGGTAGATGGTGTTCGCCGCCTCGTCGAACCGCAGGTCGGCAAGCGCGAGGTCGAGCTTCTGCACGGTCGCGATCGTCTCGCCGACGATCCAGCGATTGACGGGCAGCGTCGCGGCCGGCGGCTCGAGCGAGGTCGAGGCGCCGATACCGTTCGCCTGGGCGAAGCGCGCCGCATTCCACAGCTTGGTCGCGAAATTGCGATAGCCCTCGACCCGCCGCTCATCGAGCTTGATGTCGCGGCCCTGGCTTTCCATCGCGGCCAGCGTGAAGCGCAGCGCGTCGGCCCCGTACTTCTCGATCAGCCCGAGCGGATCGACGGTGTTGCCCTTCGATTTCGACATTTTCGAGCCGTCGGGCGCGCGGACGAGGCCGTGCAGATAGAGGGTGCGGAACGGCACGTCGCCCATGAAGTGCAGGCCCTGCATCATCATCCGCGCATCCCAGAAGAACAGGATGTCGAAGCCGGAGATCAGCACGTCGTTGGGATAGTGACGCTCGAGCAGGCTCGTTTCGTCGGGCCAGCCGAGCGTGCCGAACGGCCAGAGCGCCGACGAAAACCAGGTGTCGAGCACGTCGGGGTCGCGCGTGAGCGCCACGCCCGGTCCGGCCTCGGCCTGCGCCGCCTCCTCCGTCTCGGCGACGAACACCCGCCCGTCGTCCGCGAACCAGGCAGGAATGCGGTGACCCCACCAGAGCTGGCGCGAGACGCACCAGGGCTGGATGTTCTCCATCCAGTTGAAATAGGTCTTCGACCAGCTCTCGGGCACGACCTTGATCCGGCCCGCGCGCACCGCGTCGATCGCCGGCTGGGCGAGCGTCTTCGCGTCGACATACCATTGGTCGGTCAGCCACGGCTCGATCACCACCCCCGAGCGGTCGCCGAACGGGGTCTGAATCACCCGGTCCTCGACCTTCTCGAGCAGGCCCTCGGCCTCGATCATTTCGACGACGCGCCTGCGGGCGTCGAACCGGTCGAGGCCGATCAGCTCGGCGGGGACGAGGCCGTCCGCGGTCTGCACGATGCGCGCGCCGCCATCGAGCATGTTGAGCATCTCGCCCGGCTTGAAGCCGGCGCGAACACCGACCTCGAAGTCGTTGAAATCATGGCCGGGCGTGATCTTGACCGCACCCGAACCGAGTTCGGGATCAGCATGTTCGTCGGCGACGATCGGCACCAGCCGGCCGGTGACCGGCAGGCGGAGCTCTTTGCCGACCAGATGCTGGTAGCGTGCGTCCGCGGGATTCACCGCGACGGCCATGTCGGCGAGCATCGTCTCGGGCCGCGTCGTCGCGACCGAGACATGGCCCGACCCATCGGCGAGCGGGTAGCGGAAATGCCAGAATTTGCCCTGGACGTCGCGCGTCTCGACCTCGAGGTCGGAAATGGCGGTGCCGAATTTCGGGTCCCAGTTCACCAGCCTTTTGTCGCGGTAGATGAGGCCCTCGCGGTGCAGGTCGACGAACACCTTGAGCACGGCGCGCGAAAAGCCCGCGTCCATCGTGAACCGCTCGTTCGCCCAATCGCACGAGGCGCCGAGGCGGCGGAGCTGGCGCGTGATCTGGCCGCCCGACTGCGCCTTCCACTCCCAGACGTGATCGACAAAGGCCTCGCGGCTCATGTCGGTGCGCTTGACGCCCTGGCTGTCGAGATTGCGTTCGACCACCATCTGCGTCGCGATGCCCGCATGGTCGGTGCCGACCACCCAGAGCGCGTCCTTGCCCTGCAGCCGCGCGTGGCGGATCAGGATGTCCTGCAGCGTGTTGTCGAGCGCGTGGCCGATGTGCAGTGAGCCGGTGACGTTCGGCGGCGGGATGACGATCGTGAACGGCTCGGCCGCGTCACGCGACGGCCGGAACGCGCCTTTATCCTCCCAATGCGGGTACCATTTCGCCTCGATCGCGCCGGGATCGAACGTCTTTGCCAATTCGCTCATGGCGACGGGCCTTAGACGAGCCGCGCGCCGCTTTCAAAGCTTGGGATGCGCGCCGGCTAGAGCGTGCGGCCGCTGATCCGCGCCACTTCGCGCTCGACCGCGGCGTTGACGATGTCGGGCAGGCGCGCGTCGAGCCATTCCTTGAGCATCGGTCGCAGCATCTCGCGGACCAACCCTTCGAGCGTGTTGTCCGCGGCGGGATCGTCCGGCCGCACGACCATGCGCGACAGGGTGGCGAGCGCCTGGCGGCTCGCTTCCGCAGTGGTCGCCGAGATCAGCTCCTCGTGCGACGGCTTGGCCGGCGGGGCGGAAAAGGACATCGGAGCCGGCATGGGAACGGACTCCGGTTGCTGGGGTTCGCCGGCGTCGGGCGCCGTCTCGGTCAGTTCGAGGACCTCGGCCTCATCGTTCGAGACGACGGGCGACGAACGGGTGCGGCGCGCGCGCGGGCTGGGCGAGTCGCCGTCCTCCGCGATGATGCGTTTGATCGACGAGAGGATCTCCTCCATCGACGGCTCGTTTGCGCCCTGTGCCATACCCGCTGCCCCGCTGCCCCGCTTATTGCGGCGGAACCATCGTTTCCGGATTTCCCGAAGGCGTGTCAACGGTGCGCTTCGCCTGCGCGGTCGGCTCGCGCCGTGCGGTCACGTCGAGCAACTGCTTGCGCACGCTCCGATAGTTGGTCGTCGGATCGTAGAGCGTGACGCCTTCGAGATTGAGATCCCGTGCCTCGGCCTGGCCCATCGCGGCGAGCAGCGTGAACGCGGCAACATAGGAGTTGCGACGCGCGGTGACGAGCTGGACCTGCGCGTTCAGCAGCTCCTGCTCGGCATTCAGCACCTCGATGATGGTGCGGTTGCCGACGCCGTTCTCGGCGCGAACGCCTTCGAGCGACAGCCGGTTGGCGGACACCGCGGCCTCCGCCGAGCGGATCACCTCTTCCGACGAACGCCAGCTCGCAAAGGCGGCGCGGGTCTGCTGGATGACCGCGCGCTCGGCCTCGATCACCTGCTCGAACGCCTGGCTCTGCCGCGCCTGCGCCTGGCGCACCTGCGCCGCCGGGCGGCCGCCCTGATAGACCGGGATCGTCGCCTGCACGCCGACCGCGGCCTGGCTCGACTGCTGCGCGAGATTGGAGCCGATCAGGCCCGAGCCGAGCGTGTTCAGGAAGTTGGAATATTGGCCTTGCGCAAAGGCCGAGAGCCGCGGACGCGATCCGGCCTCGGCGACACGGACGTCGTAGCGCGAGGCCTCGCGGTTGCGCTCGGCGGCGGCAAGGTCGGGATTGTTGCGGATCGCGACCTCGACCGCCTGGTCCGGAGTCGCCGGCAGGCTGGGCAGCGGTGGCGGGGGCTGCAGGTCGACGGGCACCTCGCCGACGAGCTGGATGTAGCGCTCGCGGCTGCCGATCAGGTTCGCCTCGGCGGTGCGCAGGTCCGCCTGGGCCAGCGAAAGCCGCGCCTCGGACTGGGCGACGTCGGTGCGGGTCAGGTCACCCACCTCGAAGCGGTCGCGCGTCGCCTGCAGGTTGACCTGGAGCTGGCGGACATTGGCGCGGTTGAGGTCGACGATCGAGATGTCGCGAATGACGTCGTTATACGCCGCGACGACCTGGCTGAAGACGCTCGACTCGGTGCCGCGGAGCTGCTCCTGCCCGGCGAGCACGCGGGCATCGGCGGCGCGGATCCCGTTGCGCACCGACCCGCCCTGGTAGATCGGCACGTTCAGCGACAGGTTTCCGCCGAACTGGCGCGCGGGGAAGGTGAAGGCGTTCGGCGGCGCGAGAAAGTTCTCGCTATACTGGCCCGTGACCTCGGAGCTCGGCCGACCGCCGGCGAGCTGGATGGCGACATTCTCGTCGGTGGCGCGCTGCTGGGCGCGCGCGCCGGTCAGCGTCGGGTTGTTGGAATAGGCCTTGGCCAGTGCGCCCTGCAGCGTTTCCGCCGCGGCCGGAGCCGCCGACGTGAGCATCGCCGTCGATGCGATCAACCCAGAAATGAAACCCCGCATGGCTGTCTTTCGAATCCGTCAGAAGGTGAAGGCTTTTGGCCGCGCGAAGCCGGGCAGCACGACCGCTTCGCAATCGGCGAACAGGTCGAGGCCGAAGCCCGTCCCCGCCCGCCGGCCGAGCCCGAGCCGGGACATCCCCTTGTCGAGCAGCGCGCAGGCGAGCCGCCCGCCGTCCCTGAGCTGCGCGGTCAGCGCCGCGGGCACGTCCTCGATCAGCCCGTCGACGAAAACCAGGTCATAGGGTGCGCCCGCCGCCCAGCCCTCGGCCAGCGGACCTTCGGCGACCTCGACCTTGCCCGCACCGGCGAGATTGGCGCGCGCCGCTTCGACCAGCACCGGGCTGACCTCGAGCGCGACGACATGGCCGGCGAGCCGCTCGAGCAGCGCGGCGGTGTAGCCGGTCGCGGCGCCGACCAGCAGCACCCGGTCGGATGCGCCGACCTGCGCGGCGGTGAGCAGGCGACCCGTCGCCTCGGGAAGGTTCAGCTCGCGCCCGGCGCCCAGCGCGACGGGGCGATCCATGTACGCGAGCGCGCGCCGGTCGTCCGGCACGAAGCGTTCGCGCGGCACGGAGGCCATGGCGGCGATCACCCGCGGATCGTTCACCCCCGTCGTCCGGAGCTGGCTCTCCACCATCGCGCGGCGCATCAAATCAAAGTTCTGCTCGGTCATCGCTCGCTTCTTCGCACAACTGTCTTAGTTGGACAATACACTAAGTGCATGGGCTTCTATCCCCTCGAAACCGCGCCGCCAAGCATGGTTTCGCTCCGCTCCGGCAGAGCAATGGTCGTGCCATCGGCCGTCCCTGAGCGCGATGATCCCGTCGCGCGCGCACCTGTCCGGCGGCGGACAATCCTGTCCGATTCCGGACAGGTCAGGCGGGCTTGAGGAGCTTGCGGCGCCGGAAGAGGCTGCGTCGCGCGATCGGCTCGAAGAAGCCCTCGGGGCTTTCGGGGTCGAGCAGCTCGTTGTCGGCGATGAACGTCTCGGTCGCGTCGGGCTCGGTCACGTCGAGCGGACATAGCGAACGGCCGTGCCCGCCCAAGGCCGCGATCGTCTCGATCATCGAGCCGCTGCTCGCGAGATGCTCGGTGAGAAGCTGCTGGTCGACGCCGAGATGCTCGGCGAGAAGCTGGCGACGAAGATTGCCGATCGCGTCGCACGCCGTCGCATTCTCGGGCAACCGGCAGTCGAGGACGAGGTCGCACTCGCTGTCGAGCCCCATCGAGCGGTTGTTCATGTTGGCCGAGCCGACGCGCAGGATCATGTCGTCGACGATGGTCAGCTTGGCGTGGACGTAGATCGGCACGCCATGCTCGGTCACAGGCGAATAGACACGGAAGCGGTTGAGCCGGTCCTTGGCGCCGATCGCGCGCACCAGCCGCACGCGGCTGGCATCCATCGCCATCTGCTCCAGCCAGCCATCGGCCCTGAGCGGCCCGACCAGCACGATCTCCGGGGGGTCCGGCTCCGCCATCCGCGCGGCGATCGCCTCGGCGATCTTGCGCGAGGCGAAATATTGGTTCTCGGCGTAGATGAAGCGCCGCGCCGCCGCGATCTGGTCGATGAACAGCGTCTCGATCTCGTGGACGGCAGGGCGGTCCTCGAAGGCCGCCCGGGTGCGCGCGATGCCGAGCCGGACGTTCCGGAAGATCGGCTCCAGCTCGTCGGGCCAGAGGTCGGCGCCGCCTTTGGGACGCGGCGGGCGCTGGCCGCTCGCCAGCTCCCAGCGGTCGCGACCGAGATCGCCGAGCCGGCGGGCGATCGGCCCGGCGACGACCATGGTGGTGTCGTGCCACGGGCCGTAGAGGTGGCCGTTCGGGCGCTTGCGGCGCGGATCGTCATCCTTGTGCTCGGGCGTGTCCCAGCGGTCGGCGGTCATGTCGATGCCGCCGCACACCGCGAGCGAGTCGTCGATGACGACGATCTTCTGGTGGTGGCTGCAGCCTGCCGGGTGGGCGTGATCGAGCTGGAAGGTGATCCGCTCGTGCAGCGCCCAGCGCGCGGCGTCGATGATCGAGCGGCCGCGCCCGAGCAGCTTCAGCGCCCCCAGGTCCCATTTGAGGATGTGGATCTGCAGGTCGGGCCGGTTCTCGGCGAGCCACAGCAGGAACTTGCCAAGCCGGACGGGCGGGTCGCCCTTGCGCCGGCTCGGCTGGTCGAGCGGAATGCGGGTGTCGAAGTCCCAGCCGATCAGCAGGATCTGCTCGCGTGCCTTGAGCATCGCCTCGCGGATCGTGTGGAAATAGTCCGCCGCGTCGACGATCACGCGCGCCTTGTCGGCGTGCTCGATCGCCCAGCAGTTCCGGCCGGGTTGCAGGTTGTCGAGATCCGGAGTCGCGTTCATCCCGCCCCTTCGCGTTCGTCCGGGCGTCTGAACTCGTTGCTCGGCCGTTCCGTTCCTCGCAGATCGCGCGGCCGTCGTCGCGCGAACTTTCCATTGACCGGCGAGCCAAAGCTTCGCAAAGGCTCTCGCTCTCGGCCCGATGGCGGAGTGGTTACGCAGAGGACTGCAAATCCTTGCACGCCGGTTCGATTCCGGCTCGGGCCTCCACTTCCTCGAAACTCGGCAACGCGCGTCAGGCTTTTTCGGGCCCGGCGTGGAGCTTGTCCTTGAGCGCGTCCGCCCAGGCGCGGCCCTCGTCGCCGCCCCAGAGCAGCCAGGCGATATAGCCCGCCGAGGGATCCTCGTCGTCACCCCATTTGTGGCTGTGCGTGCCCTTGTCGACCTCGTGCCGGGCGAAATAGCTGGCGATGTGCGGCACTTCGTCGGGGTCGACCGGCTGGCGCGCCGCGAGCTGCTTCGCCCGCGCCTCGCCGACCTCGGTGCCGCCGCGGCCGAAGCGCTCGCGCAGTTCCAGGCCCTTGCGCGCGTTCGCCGCGACTGCCGCTGGCGGCGTGAGATCGTGCTTGCTGGTCATCCTCGCCTCCGGTCGTCCGCGCGCCCGAGGGGCGCCTCGTCGCCGGAGCGCGCGGACGCGGCCGAAGTTCCGAGCGCCGTGCGCGCCGCGCCTCAGGCGCGGTCGGGGGCGTAGCGCCCCGCGCAGCTGTCGATCATTTCGCTGACCGGGCCCTGCTCGACCGCGGTCGCGAGGCCGCGCATCGTAACCGCTGCGATCTCCGCCTCCGACGGCGCGGCGCCGGACTCGAAGTCGCGGCTGAGCTGCTCGTCGAGCACGTCGGACAGGCGGCGGGCCCGAGCGATGCGCGGCCCGCTGACGGTCGGCGAGTTCGCGTAGATCTGCGTCATCGCCCAGGCGAGCGCGAAGCATTGCACGCGCACGTCGCGCGAGTCGGGGCCAAGCGGCTTGAGGCTGCCGCGCACCGTCATCGGGAAGGCGGCGGCACAGGCCTGACCGGTGGCTTCGGCGCGATCGGCCTGGCGCAGGCTCGTCTTGATCGGCCCGGCCCGCGCCGGCAGCTCGGTGATCTTGCTCGCCTGGGTGACGCCGCCGGTCGACGCGCCGAGCAGGATGAAGTGCGCCGCGCGGTTGGCATCCTCGTCGCTGAGCGCCTTGTCATGGCCCTGCGCGTCCCAGTTCACGACCTGGGCCGCGTAGCAGGTCATCGCGCGGGCTTCGGGCGCGACCGGAAGGTCGACGGCGGCGACCTTCGCGGGCGCCGCGGCGGCGTCCGGGACAGCCTTCGAGCAGGCGGTGGGCACGAGCAGCGCGGGCACGAGGCAGGCGCGGAGCGTCAGGTCGAGAATGCGAGCAGTCATGTGGTCCTCCCGCCGCGCGCTTTCACGGTCCCCGCCGTCTCCGGCGAGGCGCGTGCGATCCGCCCGACGGGTGGTGAGACGAATGCGCCGATCCTCGACGAAAGCGCGTGTCCGGGCGACGGAGCCATGGCTAGAACGGCGGAACCCGCGCCGGTGCGGGGCGCTTGGCCGGACGGGCGGCGCCTCCGCCGGCGCCAGAACGGAGTCCAGCTTGGCCGACACCCCTCCCCCGCTCTCCCGCGTGTCTCGCGCCCCGTTCGGGACGACGCCCGACGGCCGCGCGGTCGAGATCGTGACGCTCACCAACGCAAGCGGGATGCAGGCGCGGATCCTGACCCTGGGTGCGACGATCCAGTCGGTGCTCGCGCCCGATCGCGCCGGCCGGCTTGCCGACGTCGCGCTCGGCTTCGCCGACCTTCCCGGCTATCTGGCCGACACCGGCTATGTCGGCGCGACCGTCGGGCGCGTCGCGAACCGGATCGCGAATGGCCGGTTCGTGCTCGACGGGACCATTCACGCGGTGCCGGCGAACAATGGCGACAACGCGCTGCACGGCGGCCCAGTCGGCTTCGACCGGGCGAATTGGGAGGTAATCGCGCTGCACGCGGCGCCGATCGGATCGGTGTCGTTCCGCCATGTCAGCCCCGACGGCGACCAGGGCTTTCCCGGCGCGCTGTCAATCGAGGCGAGCTTCAGCCTCGGCGACGACGATGTCCTCCACATCAGCTACCAGGCCACCACCGACCGGCCGACGATCGTCAACCTGACCAATCATGCCTATTGGAACCTCGCCGGCGAGGGCGAGGGCAGCGCAATGGGCCACGAGCTGACGATCCCTGCCGACAGCTACCTGCCGACCGACGCGGGCCTGATCCCGACCGGGGCCTTCCAGCCGGTCGACGGCACGCCGTTCGACTTCCGCCGCGCGCGGGTGGTCGGCCCCGGCGCGCGCGATGCGGGCGACCCGCAGATCCGGATCGGCCGCGGCTATGACCATAATTTCGTGATCGACCGCGCGCCCGCGGCGACGCCGCGGCTGCTGGCCCGGCTGAGCGACCCCGGCTCGGGCCGCACGCTCGAGCTGCACTCCGACCAGCCCGGCCTGCAACTCTACTCGGGCAACTTTCTCGACGGCAGCGTCGCCGGCAAGTCGGGCCGGCTCTACCGCCAGGGCGATGCGATCGTGCTCGAGGCGCAGCGGTTTCCGGACACGCCGAACCGGCCCGAATTCGGCTCGGTGCGGCTCGATCCCGGCGAGGTCTATCGCCATCGCCTCGCCTTCCGCTTCGGGGTGGCGCGCTGATCAGCGTGCGTCGACGACGATCTTGAGCAGCTTGCCCGGCGCGATCGGCTGGCCATCGCGCAAGTCGTTGAGCGTCAGGAACAGCGCCTTGGGCGACGGATCGGCGGTTGCGGCGACGAAGCGTTCGAGCGCGGCGCCCGGCTCGGCGCGCACGACCCGGATCACGCGCGGGCTGAGCCGCGCGGCCTCGGCCGGCGACAGGAAGCGGAACGAGCCGAACAACTGCGTCAGCGTCTGCGCGGTGCCGCTCTCGGGCGGGCCGGCGAGGAGGAAATGATAGACCTGGTCGCCGCCGCCCGCATAGGCGGCGATCCAGAGCGGGACCACGCGCTGGCCGCCGCGCAGCTCGAGGCTGGCGATCACAGCCGGCGCGCCGCCGATCACCGATCGGTCGAGGCCGCGCACGACGATCTCGGCCTTGCCCGCAATATGACGCGCGAGCCAGATCGGATATTCGTCCAGCCGGCCGGCGGGATTGCGCCCGCCCCCGAACTCGCCCGACAGGCCGCCCGGCCCGCTGAGGCCGATCGACTGCGGGCTGTTGGTCAGCGTGAAGCCGACCGGCGCCTCGAAGGCGATCCGCATCGCCGGATGAGCGAAGCTGCGTCCGGTCACGAAGCCCTGGGCGGGATCGTCGCCGTACAGCATGCCGTCGACGGCCGCGAAATAGGCGGGCGCCCGCTCCGGAAGCTGGTCGTCCTTGAGCCCGGTCTTGCCGGCATTGGTGCGCGCCCGCGCGATGCGGTTCTCGGTCAGCGGATGGGTGCGCGCCCATTCGGGGATCGCCTGCGCGGCATCGACCCCGGACGAGGCAGTCATGAACTTTTCGTGACGGGCCAGGTCGCCGAGCATGTCGGCGGCGGCATAGGGATCGTAGCCGGCGCGCTCGAGATAGGTCAGGCCGAGATCGTCGGACTGATATTCCTGGTCGCGCGAATAGCGGAAGGTGAAATAGGTCGCCGCCTGGCCGGCGAGCTGGGTGAGGCGCTCGGAGCCGGTCAGGCTGACCGCGAACACGCCGAGCGCGCGCCAGAAGGAGCGCTGCTGCTGCCGGGCGCTGTGGTTGGCGACGATGTGTCCGACCTCGTGCGCGATCACCGAGGCCAGTTCCGCCTCGCTGGTGACCAGCCCCATCAGGCCGCGCGTGATGTAGATGTAGCAGCCGGGGACCGCGAAGGCGTTGACGACGTCGCTGTTGACCAGCGTGAAGGTGCAGCGCCCGGCCAGGCCGGCGGCGCCCGCGACCTTCTCGCCCAGCGCGGCGACATAGCCGGCCTGCGGCCCGTCATAGGTGCCGCCGAACTCGGCGAGCAGCGCGGGGTGTTGCCGGGCGCCGAGCGCGCGATCGGCGTCGGTGACGGCGGGGCCTTCGGGTGCGGAGCAACCCGACGATGCGAGCGCGAGCGCGGCGAGCGACGACCTGATCTTCATAGCCAACCGAAAGCATATAGGAGCAAAAGGCTGAGCCCCAAGGAGAGAAGCAGCAAGCCGGCGCAGCCGAGCCGGCGGGAGAAGAACAGGAACATGGCGGCGGGAACGTGCGCCGACGCGACCGGATGCATCCGCCGAATAGCGATCTAAACCGGCCAGGTATTTGGTTACCCGTCAGCAAAGCCGCAGTTTTGTTGACAAGTCGAGCCGTTCGCGGCATTCGGCCGCTCGTCATCGCCGTCCGGCTTCGGGCGGCGTCATTCGTTTTCGGTCAAGTTGGAGGGAGCAGCCATGAAGGCGCTCATGAAGACGACCAAGTCGGCGACGCCGGCCACGGTCGAGAAGAAGTGGCATCTGATCGATGCCGAGGGCCTGGTCGTCGGGCGCCTCGCCTCGATCATCGCCAACATCCTGCGCGGCAAGCACAAGCCGAGCTTCACCCCGCATATCGACTGCGGCGACAATGTGATCGTGATCAACGCCGAGAAGGTGAAGTTCACGGGCCGCAAGCTCACCCAGAAGATCTACTACAAGCACACCGGCTATCCGGGCGGCTTGAAGGAGTATCGCGCGGACAAGGTGCTCGAGGGTCGCTTCCCGGAGCGCATCCTCGAAAAGGCCGTCGAGCGCATGATCCCGCGCGGGCCGCTCGGCCGCCAGCAGATGCGCAACCTGCGCATCTTCGCCGGCCCGAGCCACGACCATGAGGCCCAGAACCCCGAGGTGCTCGACGTCGCCTCGATGAACCGCAAGAACAAGGTGGGCGCATAATGTCCGACACGCGTCAGTCCCTTGCCGATCTCGGCAACATCACCCAGGGCGTCGAGCCCGCCGCTCCGGGCAGCGATGCCCCGGCCGCGCCCGCGACCCCGACCATGCCGCTGCGCGAGCAGCAGCTCGACAAGCAGGGCCGCGCCTATGCGACCGGCCGCCGCAAGGACGCCGTCGCACGCGTCTGGCTGAAGCCGGGCTCGGGCAAGATCGTCGTCAACGGCCGCGACCAGACCGTCTACTTCGCGCGTCCGACGCTGCGTCTCGTCATCAACCAGCCGTTCGACGTCGCCGAGCGTCGCGACCAGTATGACGTGGTCGTCACCGTCAAGGGCGGCGGGCTTTCGGGCCAGGCCGGCGCGGTCAAGCACGGCATCGCCCAGGCGCTGACCCGCTACGAGCCGGTGCTGCGTTCGGCGGTCAAGGCCGCCGGCTTCCTGACGCGCGACCCGCGCGTGGTCGAGCGCAAGAAGTATGGCCGCGCCAAGGCGCGCCGCAGCTTCCAGTTCTCGAAGCGCTAAGCGCCTCGGCGGAATCGCTGTTCTCAAGAGCGGCCTCGGGGAAACCCGGGGCCGTTTTTGTTGGGCCTAGCGCCCGCCGCGCCAGTCCGAACTCGTGTCGGGACGATGGACCCGGTGACGGATCGGCGGTGAAATCACCCGGGCGCGGACACGGCATTTCGGCCGCGCCAACCTGCCGAAACGCGTTCGGGAGGACGGGACAGGAGCGGGCTCCCCTACCCCGCCGCGACCGGCGCGATCGGCTCGCCCGGGCCGGGGGGCTCGGCATTGGGGGGCACCTCGTCGATCTGCATGTCGGGCGTGGGCACCTCGCCGAGGTTGCGGACCTTCACCGACACGACGCTGTCGACGATGCGCAACTCGTTGAAGCTGGGCGGGGTCGAGCGGATGCGCTTCGACATGGTGCCCGCGCCGATCATCCGGATCGGGCCGTTCGCGGTCTCGCGGACCATGTCGAACGCATCGTGGACATGGCCGGTCAGCACCGCGGCCACGCCCGCGCCGGCCAGCGCCGCCAGCGCGCGCTCGCCGCCCTTGGTCAGCGCCTTGCCCCTTGTGTTCGCCTCGACCAGCGGGTGGTGCGCGGTGACCAGAACGGTCCGCGATCCGGGAAGCGTCGCGACGCTGCGCAGGGTCTTGCCGAGCGCGCGCGGACCGACATAGCCGCGCGACCAATTGAACCGCCATTGCGCGCGCGCCGTCGTCTTCAGCGGCACGATCGAAACGCCCGGCAGGTCGAGCTCGCGCTCGACCATCCGCTCGATCCGCCGGATGCGGCGATAGGGCATCAGGAAACGCTCGATCGGGTTGAAATAGGGCAGGTCGTGATTGCCGACCTCGACCGTCACCGGCGCGCCCAGCGACAGGATCCAGTCGCATGCCGCCTGGAACTCGCGGTGGCGCGCCCGCATGGTCAGGTCGCCGGTGATCGCGATCGCGTCGGGCCTCTCGCGGGTCACGCATTCGCGGAACCAGTCCATCGCGATGCGGTCCTCGCAGCCGAAGTGCAGGTCGCTGACATGAAACAGGCGGGTCATTCAATCTCCTCGGCGGGCCGAACGCGCGGGAACCCCGAATGTGTCGTCGTCTTTTAACGGTCAACGTTTCTCATTAGGGGGCAAGCATGACCAAACCCACCGTGCTCGTGACCGGCGGCGCCGGCTATATCGGCAGCCACGCCGTCCTGGCATTGGCCGATGCGGGCTATTCCGTCGTGGTGCTCGACAATCTCGTGACCGGCTTCCGCTGGGCGGTCGATCCGCGCGCGACCTTCGTCGAGGGATCGATCGACGATGCCGACCGCGTGACCGAGACGCTGCGGGCACATGGCGTCGGCGCGATCATGCATTTCGCGGGCTCGATCATCGTGCCGGAATCGGTCGAGAACCCGCTCAAATATTATCGCAACAACACCGCCGCCTCGCGCACGCTGATCGAGTGCGCGGTCACGGCCGGGGTGCGGCACTTCATCTTCTCGTCGACCGCGGCGACCTATGGCGAGCCGGGCATCTCGCCGATCGCCGAGGACACTCCGACCCGGCCGATCAACCCCTATGGTCGCTCGAAGCTGATGACCGAGCAGATGCTGGCGGACGTCGCCGCGGCGCACCCGATCAACTTCTGCGCGCTCCGCTACTTCAACGTCGCCGGCGCCGACCCGGCGGGGCGGAGCGGCCAGTCGACGGCGGGCGCGACGCACCTGATCAAGGTCGCGGTCGAGGCGGCGACGGGCAAGCGCGACAGCGTGGCCGTGTTCGGCACCGACTATCCGACCCGCGACGGCACCGGCATCCGCGACTATATCCATGTCAGCGACCTCGCCGCAGCGCATCTCGACGCGCTCGAGGCGCTGGTCGCCGAGCCCGGGCGCAGCCACATCCTCAACTGCGGCTATGGGCGCGGCTTCTCGGTCCTTGAAGTTCTCGATTCCGTTGACCAAGTCACCAACATGAAGATCGAGCGCCGGATGGAAGCCCGTCGCGCCGGCGATCCGCCCGAGCTGATCGCCGACAATCGCGCGATCCTGGCGACGTTGCCCTGGCGGCCCCGCCGCGACGACCTGTCCCTCATCATCGCCGACGCCCTTGCCTGGGAACGGCGCCTTGCCGATCGGCGGGAGGCGGCGGCGTGAGCGACGGCGAACTGGCGCTGCTGCTCGCGCGCGTCCAGTTCGCCTTCACCGTCTCGTTCCACTTCATCTTCCCCGCTTTCTCGATCGGGCTCGCCAGCTATCTGGCCGTGCTCGAGGCGCTGTGGCTGAAGACCGGCAAGGGCGTCTACGGCAACCTCTACCGCTACTGGCTCAAGATCTTCGCGATCGCGTTCGCGATGGGCGTCGTCTCGGGCATCGTCATGTCCTACCAGTTCGGGACCAACTGGTCCGTCTTCTCGGACAAGGCCGGCCCGGTGATCGGCCCGCCGATGCAGTATGAAGTGCTGACCGCCTTCTTCCTCGAAGCCGGCTTCCTGGGCGTCATGCTGTTCGGCATCAACAAGGTCGGGCGCGGCATGCATTTCGTGGCGACGCTGATGGTCGCGACGGGAACCGCGATCTCGGCCTTCTGGATCCTGTCGGTCAACAGCTGGATGCAGACGCCGGTCGGCTACGGGATCGGGCCGACGGGCCAGTTCCTGCCGGTCGGAAGCTGGTGGGACATCATCTTCAACCCGAGCTTCCCCTATCGCCTCGCCCACACCGTGACCGCGGCGTATCTGACGACGGCGCTGGTCGTCGGCGCGGTCGGGGCCTGGCATCTGCTGCGCGACCGCGAGAACCCGGGCGCGCGGACGATGTTCTCGATGGCAATGTGGATGCTGACGCTGGTCGCGCCCGCCCAGATCGTGCTCGGCGACCTGCACGGCCTCAACACCCTCGAGCACCAGCCGCAGAAGGTGATGGCGATGGAGGGCCATTTCGACAGCCATCCCGATGGTGCGCCGCTGATCCTGTTCGGCATTCCGAACCAGGCGGAGAAGCGCGTCGACTTCGAGGTCTCGATCCCCAAGCTCTCGTCCTGGATCCTGAAGCACGACCCCGATGCGCCGCTCGCCGGGCTCGACACCATCCCCGACCGGGACGAGCCGCCCGTCGCGGTCGTGTTCTGGTCGTTCCGGGTCATGGTCGGTCTCGGCTTCGCGATGGTCGGGCTCGGCCTGCTCAGCCTGTTCGCGCGCCTGCGCGGGCGGCTTTACGACTGGTCGCCGCTGCACCGCATTGCGATCCTGATGGGCCCCGCCGGCTTCGTCGCGGTCATCGCGGGCTGGATCACCACCGAGGTCGGACGCCAGCCCTTCACCGTCTATGGCCTGCTGCGCACCGCCGACTCGGTCGCGCCGCTTGCCGCGCCCGCGGTCGCGACGTCGCTGGTCGCGTTCGTGATCGTCTATTTCGCGGTGTTCGGGATCGGCACCTGGTACATATTGAAGCTGATGGGCCATGCGCCCAAGCCGCACGAGACCGGCCCGGCCGACGCCCCGATCCGCACCGCCGGCATCACCCCGGCGGCCGGCGTCGACCGCGACATCGACCAGCGCCCGGACCTTGTGGAGGGCGCGACATGAGGCGGGTGGGTTCGGGAGCAGCGTTTCTCGACTTCGCTCGAAACGAACGGTGGCAAGAGAAGCGTCCTATGCACCGTTCGCTTCGAGCAACGTCGAGAAGCGGGCTGCAGCACGGGCACGGATCGTGACCCCCGACCCCACCATCACCGTCATCTTCGCGTTCGTGATCGCCTTCGCGGTCGCAATGTATGTGGTGATGGACGGGTTCGACCTGGGCATCGGGATCCTGTTCCCCAAATTCCGGGTCGGCGCCGAGCGCGACGCGGCGATGAACGCGATCGCGCCGGTCTGGGACGGCAACGAGACCTGGCTGATCCTGGGCGGCGGCGGGCTGCTCGCGGCCTTCCCCCTCGCCTATGCGATCATCCTGCCCGCGCTCTACGCGCCGCTGGTCGCGATGCTGCTCGGGCTGATCTTCCGCGGCGTCGCGTTCGAATTCCGCTGGCGCGACCCGGCGCATCGCGGCTTCTGGGACTGGGCCTTCTTCACCGGGTCGATGCTCGCCACCTTCGCGCAGGGCGTCACCCTCGGCGCGCTGCTGCAGGGCATCGAGGTCGATGGCCGCGCCTATGGTGGCGGCTGGTGGGACTGGCTGAGCCCGTTCAGCATCCTGACCGGGCTGAGCCTGATCGCGGGCTATGCCCTGCTCGGCGCCTGCTGGCTCTTGTGGAAGACCGAGGGCCGCATCCACGACGACGCCCGGAGCCTCGCGCGGCCGCTGGCCATCGTCACGCTGGTCGCGATCGCGCTCGTCAGCGTCTACACGCCGTTCCTGGAGAATGCCTATTTCCGCAGGTGGTTCGCCTGGCCGAGCGTCCTCGCGACCGCGCAGGTGCCGCTGCTCGTCGCGCTGGTCGCGTTCCTGCTCCTGCGCAGCCTGACCAAGGGGCATGAGCGGGCGCCATTCCTGCTCACGCTGGCGCTGTTCGGGCTGTGCCTGCTCGGCCTCGGCATCTCGATCTTCCCGGAGATCGTGCCCGGCGCGGTCACGATCTGGCAGGCGGCGGCGCCGGCCAAGAGCCAGATCTTCATGCTCACCGGGGCGGCGGTGCTGATCCCGATCATCCTCGTCTACACGGGATGGGCCTATTGGGTGTTCCGCGGCAAGGTCGCGGACGACGGCTACCATTGATCGGGCTCGAACCGCGCGGCGACCCGGGCCCATGGTGGAAGCGGCTCGGCTGGCTGATCGCGATCTGGGCGGCGAGCGTTCTGGCGCTGGGCGTGGTCGCGGGCCTCATCCGATGGTGGCTCGTCTAGGCGCGCGGCCCCATCCCCGTCATTGCGAGGCGGAGCCGAAACAATCCAGGGGGCGCCGGCTGCGGTGCTTATGACTCCTGGATTGCTTCACTGCGCTCGCAATGACGGGAGCGGAGCGGCTACTCCATCTCGAGGATGATCGCGTCGACCGCGAGGCTGTCGCCTTCCTTCGCCTGCACCGACTTGACGACGCCCGGCTTCACCGCCCGCAGGATGTTCTCCATCTTCATCGCCTCGACGACGGCGAGGGGCTGGCCCGCCTCGACCTTGTCGCCGGCGGCCACGTGCAGCGAGACGAGCAGGCCCGGCATCGGACAGAGCAGGTAGCGCGACAGGTCGGGCGGGGTCTTCTCGATCATGTGGCGCGCGAGGCTGGCGACGCGCGGCGGCCAGACGTCGACGAGGTGGCTGGCCCCGCGCGTCGTGAGCTTCCACTTGCGGCCGAGCTTCTCGACGCGGACCGCGACGGGCTCGCCGTCGATGGTGCCGCTGAAGAGGCGCTGGCCGGGGCGCCAATGGCCCTCGAGCAGGAGCGCCCGGCCCAACTCGCCGATCGTGGCCGAGAGGCCGCCCTCATAGCCGTCGATCGCGACCGGCAGGTCGCGGCCGGCGATGCGGACCACAAACTCGGTCGACGCGTGCGGCGCGCCGTTCAGCTTGCCGCTGATCCCGCCCGCGCGGTCCGCGGTCTCGCGCGCGATCATCGCGGCGACGGCGGCGAGGCCGTGGAGCAGCGCGTCGCTTGCCGGGGCGCCCTGGAAACCGTCGGGATATTCCTCGGCGATGAAGCCGGTGGTCAGCCGCCCCTCGCGGAAGCGGGGATGCTGCATCAGCGCCGACACGAAATCGACATTGTGCCCCGGCCCGTCAATCTCGAACCGGTCGAGCGCCGCGATCTGCGCGTCGATCGCCGCCTCACGCGTCGGACCCCAGGTGACCAGCTTTGCGATCATCGGATCGTAGAACATCGACACTTCGCCCCCCTCGGCGACGCCGTCGTCGACGCGGACATAGGGTTCTTGAGATGAGGCGTCGCTACGCTCGCCGTTCGTTTCGAGCGAAGTCGAGAAACGGTCACCGTCCGGAGCCAGCCGCTTCTCGACTGCGCTCGAAGCGAACGGAACTTGCGATGCTGGCGGCCGGTACCGGACCAGCCGGCCCGTCGAGGGCAGGAAGCCGCGATACGGGTCCTCGGCGTAGATGCGGTTCTCGATCGACCAGCCGTTGAGCGTGACGTCGTCCTGCGTGAGGCCGAGCTTCTCGCCCGCCGCGACGCGGATCATCTGCTCGACCAGGTCGAGCCCGGTCACCGCCTCGGTCACGGGATGCTCGACCTGCAGCCGGGTGTTCATCTCGAGGAAGTAGAAGCTCTTGCCCGTCGTGTCGGCGCCGGAGACGATCAGCTCGACGGTGCCCGCCGAGTAATAGCCGACCGCACGCGCCAGCGCGACCGCCTGCTCGCCCATCGCGCGGCGCATCTCGGGCGTGACGAACGGCGACGGCGCTTCCTCGACGACCTTCTGGTGGCGGCGCTGGACCGAGCATTCGCGCTCGCCCAGATAGAGGATGGTGCCGTGCTGGTCGCCCAGCACCTGGATCTCGATGTGGCGCGGGCTCTCGATGAACTTCTCGATGAACACGCGGTCGTCGCCGAAGCTGGCGAGGCCCTCGCGCTTGGTCGCCTCGAACCCCTCGCGCACGTCCTGCTCGCCATAAGCGAGGCGCATGCCCTTGCCGCCGCCGCCCGCCGACGCCTTCATCATCACCGGATAGCCGATGTCGCTCGCGATCCGGACCGCTTCCTCGGTGTCGGCGATCTCGCCCAGATAGCCGGGGACGACGTTCACGCCCGCCGCCTTGGCGAGCTTCTTCGACTCGATCTTGTCGCCCATCGCGGCGATCGCGTTCGGCGGCGGGCCGATGAAGACGATTCCCGCGTCGGCCAGCGCCTGCGCGAACGAGGTGCGCTCGGACAAGAAGCCATAGCCCGGATGCACGGCCTCGGCGCCCGTCGCCTTGCAGGCGGCGATGATCGCGTCGGCGAGCAGATAGCTCTGCGCCGCCGGCGGCGGCCCGAGGCGCACCGCCTCGTCGGCCATCATCACGTGCGGGCTGCGCGCATCGGCGTCCGAATAGACGGCGACCGTGGCGATGCCCATCTTGCGGCAGGTTCGGATCACCCGGCACGCGATCTCGCCGCGATTGGCGATCAGGATCTTCTTGAACATGGTGTTAGCTATCCCGCCAAATTCTGCTCAGTGAAAAGGTCGTCGCGGCGATGAAGCCGAGAAGGAAAAGTCCGGCGATGGGCCATCCCAAGTCGGACGGCAGATCGAAGCGGCCCAGCAAGACCGCCATGACCAGGAAGAAGGACCAGAGAAAGACGATCGCGAGGATGCCAGACGCGAGAACCGAAACCAGCATCCTCACCAGCGCCTTCACGCACACGCGGCTCGCATCGGTTCCGGCCCGGCCAGCGGCACAAGACCCAGCTTCGCGAACAGCGCGCCGTCCTTGTCGTCGCCGGCATTGGGCGCGGTCAGCAATTTGTCGCCGGTGAAGATGCTGTTGGCGCCGGCCAGGAAAGCCAGCGCCTGCGTCGCCTCCGACATGCTCTCGCGCCCCGCGGACAGCCGCACCATGCTCATCGGCATCGTGATCCGCGCGACCGCGATCGTGCGCACGAACTCGATATCGTCGATCTTCGCCATCGGCGTACCGGCGAGCATGTCGCCGAGCACCGTGCCCTTGACCGGCACCAGCGCATTCACCGGCACGCTCTCGGGGTGCCGCTCGAGCGTGGCCAGCGTGTGGACGAAGCCGACACGATCCTCGCGCGTCTCGCCCATGCCGACGATCCCGCCCGAGCAGACGTTGATCCCTGCCGCGCGGACGTTCGTCAGCGTGTCGAGCCGGTCCGCCATCGTCCGGGTGGTGATCACCCGCTCGTAATATTCGGGGCTGCTGTCGATATTGTGGTTGTAATAGTCGAGCCCGGCCTCGGCGAGCATGTCGGCCTGCGCCGGCGTCAGCATGCCCAGCGTCATGCAGGTCTCCAGCCCCATCGCGCGCACGCCCTTCACGATCTCGACGATCCGGGGCATGTCGCGATCCTTCGGGTTCCGCCACGCGGCGCCCATGCAGAAGCGCTGGCTGCCGGCGTCCTTCGCTTGCGCCGCGCGCTGGAGCACCGCTTGGACGTCCATCAGCTTGGTCGCCTCGACCCCGCTGTCGGCGGTCACGCTCTGCGAACAATAGCCGCAATCCTCGGGGCAGCCGCCGGTCTTGATCGACAGGAGCGTGCACAGCTGCACCTCGCCCGCCGGGTGATGCCGCCGGTGGACCTCGGCGGCACGGAACAGGAGCTCGGTGAACGGCAGGTCGAACAGCGCCGCGATCTCCGCGCGCGTCCAGTCGGTCCTGATCTGGGCGTTCAGGCTTCCCGTTCCGTTCGCTTCGAGCGCAGTCGAGAAGCGCGGCTCCGAAGCTGGCCGTTTCTCGACTTCGCTCGAAACGAACGGATCATTTTGCACGCGTGTCTCCGATGTCATTCCGCCGCCTCGTCAACCGGCGGCATGTTGTGGCCGAGCATGCGCAGCACGTCGGCGGCGCAGTCGACCAGGTTCGAGCCGGGGCCGTAGATGCCGGCGACGCCGGACTCGCGCAGAAAATCGTAATCCTGCGAGGGGATCACCCCGCCCGCCGTCACCCTGATGTCGGGGCGACCGGCTTCCTTCAGCAGACGGATCAGCGCCGGGATCAGCGTCTTGTGGCCGGCGGCGAGGCTGGAGCAGCCGACCACGTCGACGTCCTTCTCGAGCGCGAGCGCGAGCGTCTCCTCCGGGGTCTGGAACAGCGGCCCGCTGGTCACGTCGAAGCCGAGATCGGCGAAGGCCGAGGCGACGACATTGGCGCCGCGATCATGCCCGTCCTGGCCCATCTTGGCGACGAGGATCCGGGGCTTGCGCCCGCGCCGGCGCTCGAACGCGTCGACGCCGTCGATCACCTGCGTCCAGCGATCCTCGCCCTCATAGGGCGCGCCGTAGATCCCGCGGACGGGCCTGGGCACCGTGTCGTAGCGGCCGAACACATCCTCCATCGCCGACGAAATCTCGCCGAGCGTGGCGCGCGCGCGGGCGGCGTCGACCGCGAGGGCGAGCAGGTTGTGCTCCAGAGTCCGTTCGCTTCGAGCAACGTCGAGACGCGCTGCGTCCGGCCCGCGTTTCTCGACTTCGCTCGAAACGAATGGAGCTGAATGGCGAGCCGCTTCCCGCAGCCGGTCGAGCGCGGCCTGGCACGCCACCTCGTCGCGGCTGGCCTTGACCCGCTCGATGCGGGCGATCTGCGCCTCGCGGACACGGTGATTGTCGACGTCGAGGATCTCGATCTCGTCGGTGGTCGCCGGCTTGTACTTGTTGACGCCGACGATCACGTCCTCAGCCCGATCGACCCGCGCCTGCTTGGCGGCGGCGGCTTCCTCGATCATCGCCTTGGGCCAGCCCGCCGCGACCGCTTTCGCCATGCCGCCCTCGGCCTCGATCCGCTCGATCAGCTCCCAGGCCTTGTCGGCCAGCTCGTTGGTCAGCGCCTCGATGTAATAGGAACCGCCCAGAGGATCGACGACCTTGGTGATGCCGGTCTCTTCCTGGATGACGAGCTGGGTGTTGCGCGCGATCCGGGCCGAGAAGTCGGTCGGCAGCGCGATCGCCTCGTCGAGCGCGTTGGTGTGGAGGCTCTGCGTGCCGCCCAGCACCGCCGCCATCGCCTCGATCGTGGTGCGGATCACGTTGTTGTAGGGATCCTGCTCCTGCAGCGAGACACCCGATGTCTGGCAATGGGTGCGCAGCATCTTCGAGCGCTCGTCCTGCGCGCCGAGCCTGGTCATCACCCGGTGCCAGAGCAGCCGCGCGGCACGGAGCTTCGCGACTTCCATGAAGAAGTTCATGCCGATCGCGAAGAAGAAGGAGAGCCGCCCGGCGAATTTGTCGATGTCGAGCCCGGTCGCCATCGCGGCGCGCACATATTCGGCGCCGTCGGCGATGGTGAAGGCAAGCTCCTGGAGCTGCGTCGCCCCGGCTTCCTGCATGTGGTAGCCGGAGATCGAGATCGAGTTGAACTTCGGCATATGGGCCGAGGTGTAGGCGATGATGTCGGCGACGATCCGCATCGAGGGCTCGGGCGGATAGATATAGGTGTTCCGCACCATGAACTCTTTGAGGATGTCGTTCTGGATCGTCCCGTCCAGCTTGTCCTGGGAGACGCCCTGCTCTTCGGCCGCGACGATGAAGAAGGCGAGGATCGGGATGACCGCGCCGTTCATCGTCATCGAGACCGACATCTCGTCGAGCGGGATGCCGTCGAACAGGATCTTCATGTCCTCGACGCTGTCGATCGCGACGCCCGCCTTGCCGACGTCGCCGGTCACGCGCGGATGGTCGCTGTCATAGCCGCGGTGCGTCGCCAGATCGAAGGCGACCGACAGCCCCTTCTGCCCCGCCGCGAGGTTGCGACGATAGAAGGCGTTCGACTCCTCGGCGGTCGAGAAGCCGGCATATTGACGGATCGTCCAGGGCCTGCCGGCATACATCGAGGCGCGCACGCCGCGGGTGAACGGCGCGAAGCCGGGCAGGCCGGGATCGCGCCCGGCCACGTCCTCCGCCGTATAAAGCGGCTTCACCGCGATGCCCTCGGGCGTCGGCCAGGTCAGGTTGCGACCCTTGACTTCCCTGGCGGCGAGCGCTTCCCAATCGGCCGTGGTCGGTTTGTCGGTCATCTGGTCACCTGCCCTTGAACGCCGGCTTGCGCTTCTGGAGAAAGGCCAATCCGCCCTCGGCCGAGTCTTCGGTGCGCCGCATGTCGCGCTGCGCATCCGCCTCGGCGGCCATCGCCGCGGCATAGTCGCTCTCGAGCGCGGCGACGAGGTTGCGGCGCATCGCCCCGAGCGCGCGGGTCGGTCCCGCCGCCAGCCGCGCGGCGAGCGCGCCGGCCTCGGCCTCCAGCGCGTCGTCGGCGACGACCTTGTAGACGAGGCCCCACTCATAGGCCTTCGCCGCCGTCACCCGTTCGCCGAGCAGCATCATCTCTGTCGCGCGCGCCTTGCCGATCAAACGCGGCAGCATCCAGCTCGCGCCGCCGTCGGGAACGAGGCCGATATTGACGAAGGCCTGCAGGAAATAGCCCGTCTCGCTGATCACGCAGAAATCCGCCGCAAGCGCGAGGCTGCAGCCGATCCCGGCCGCCGGCCCGCGCACCGCCGACACGACGGGAACGTCCAGCGCGGCGATCTTGAGCATGGTCGGATTGTAGCTCCGGGTGAGCGAGTCCCACGTCGCCTGCGCGGGATCGACGCCCGCGCCGAGCCCGCCTGCCAGATCCGCGCCCGAGCAGAAGGCTCGTCCCTCGCCGACGAACAGGACGGCGCGCGCATCGCCGATCTGGCCGAGCGCCTGGCCGATCTCGTCGAACATCGCCGGCGGCGCCGCGTTGAGCCGCTCGGGGCGCGCCAGGGTGATCGTCAAAACGTCGCCGTCGCGGGTGGCGCGGATGGTCTCGAAGGTCATTGGATCTCCTTGTCTCGATCAGTGAGCCGCCTTGGGGCTCTCCATGATCTCGGTAAGCACGCCGCCCATGTCCTTGGGATGCACGAAAAAGATAAGGGTACCATGCGCGCCGATGCGCGGCTCGCCGAGCACTTTTGCACCCTTGGCCTCGAACCAGGCCTTCGCGTCGTGGATGTCCGGCACCTCGTAGCAGAGATGGTGCTGCCCGCCCGCCGGGTTCTTGGCGAGAAAGCCATGGATCGGCGAACTCTCGCCCAGCGGCTCGATCAGCTCGATCTGCGTGTTCGGCGTGTCGACGAAGCACACTTTCACGCCCTGCGCCGGCAGGTCGAAGGCGTCGTGGATCTTCGTCGCGCCCATCACGTCGCGGTAAAAGGCGATCGAAGCCTGGATCGACGGGGTGGCGACCCCGACATGGTTCAAACGGCCGAGCTTCATAGTCTCCCCTCCCGCTTGCGGGAGGGGCCGGGGGTGGGCCCTTCCGACAAGCTCAGTCCCGCGTGAGCATCGCGCCCACCCCTAACCCCTCCCGCAAGCGGGAGGGGATGAGTTACAGCGGAATGTTGTCGTGCTTCTTCCACGGGTTTTCGAGCTGCTTGTGCCTGAGCTTGCGGAGCCCCAGCGCAATCCGGCGGCGGGTCGAGTGCGGCATGATCACCTCGTCGATGAAGCCCTTCGACGCCGCCACGAAAGGGTTGGCGAAGCGCGTTTCATATTCGCGGGTCCGCTCGGCGATCTTCTCGGCATCGCCGATGTCCTGCCGGAAGATGATCTCGACCGCGCCCTTCGCGCCCATCACCGCGATCTCGGCGGTCGGCCAGGCGTAATTCAGGTCGCCGCGCAGGTGCTTCGACGCCATGACGTCATAGGCGCCGCCATAGGCCTTGCGCGTGATGACCGTGATCTTTGGCACCGTCGCCTCGGCATAGGCGAACAGCAATTTCGCGCCGTTTTTGATGATGCCGTTATGCTCCTGCGCGACGCCGGGCAGGAAGCCGGGCACGTCGACGAAGGTCACGATCGGGATGTCGAACGCGTCGCAGAAGCGGACGAAGCGGCCCGCCTTCTTCGAGCTCGCGATGTCGAGGCAGCCGGCGAGCACCATCGGCTGATTGGCGACGATGCCGACGGTCCGCCCCTCGATCCGTGCAAAGCCGATCAGGATGTTGCCGGCATGGGCGGGCTGCAGTTCGAAGAAGTCGCCCTCGTCGACCACTTTCCGGATCAGCTCGTGCATGTCGTAGGGCTGGTTGGCATTGGCCGGGATCAGCGTGTCGAGGCTCTCGTCCTGCCGGTCCCAGGGATCATCGGTCGGCCGCTCGGGCAGATCGTCGCGGTTCGAGAGCGGCAGGAAATCGATGAAATCGCGCGCGGCAAGCAGTGCGTCGATGTCGTTCTCGAACGCGACGTCGGCGACGCCCGACTTGGTGGTGTGGGTGATCGCACCGCCCAGCTCTTCCTGGGTCACGACCTCGTTGGTGACGGTCTTCACCACGTCGGGGCCGGTCACGAACATGTAGGACGAGTCCTTCACCATGAAGATGAAGTCGGTCATGGCGGGCGAATAGACGGCGCCCCCCGCGCACGGCCCCATGATCAGCGAGATCTGCGGGACGACGCCGCTCGCCAGCACATTTCTCTGGAACACCTCGGCATAGCCACCCAGCGACGCGACGCCTTCCTGGATGCGGGCGCCGCCCGAATCGTTGAGGCCGATCACCGGCGCACCGACCTTCAGCGCCATGTCCATGATCTTGCAGATCTTCTGCGCATGACGCTCGGACAGCGAGCCGCCGAAGACGGTGAAATCCTGGCTGAACACGAACACCAGCCGGCCGTTGACCGTCCCCGACCCGGTGACCACGCCGTCGCCGGGGATCTTGGTCGCTTCCATCCCGAAGTCGGTGCAATTGTGCTCGACATACATGTCGAGCTCCTCGAACGAGCCTTCGTCGAGCAGCACCTCGATCCGCTCGCGGGCGGTCAGCCGTCCCTTGGCGTGCTGCGCGTCGATCCGCTTCTGGCCGCCGCCCATCTTGGCGGCAGCGCGACGCGCTTCGAGTTCGTCGAGGATCGTCTGCATCGGCGCTCCCTGTCATGGCCCTCTTTGCGGCGCTCTGTTGCGCGCTTCGCGCCGGAACGCAACGAGCTTTGGCTTTGCGTCCGCTTGCATCGACTATCTCCGCCTCTAAGGTCGGGCGGCGGAGGACTGAATGACCGAGGGGACGATCTATCCGGTTCCGCCCGAATGGGCGAAGCGGGCGCGCGTGAACGCCGACAAATATCAGCAAATCTATGGCCGCTCGCTCGCCGATCCCGGCAGCTTCTGGCTCGAGCAGGCGCGCCGGCTGGACTGGATCAAGCGGCCCGAGATTGCCGGCGACTGGTCGTTCCGCGAAGAAGATTTCCGGATCAGCTGGTTCCCCGACGGCCGCCTCAACGCGGCGCACAACTGCATCGACCGGCACGCGAAGACCCGCGGCGACGCCACCGCGATCATCTGGGAGCCGGATTCGCCCGACGAGACCCCGCGCCGCTTCACCTATCGCGAGCTGCTCCGCGAGGTCTCGCGCTTCGCCAACGTCCTGAAAGCACAAGGCGTGCGCAAGGGCGATCGCGTGACCATCTACCTGCCGATGATCCCGGAAGCGGCGTTCGCGGTGCTCGCGTGCGCGCGAATCGGCGCGATCCACTCGGTCGTGTTCGGCGGCTTTTCGCCCGAGGCGCTCGCCGGGCGCATCCGCGATTGCGATTCGACGGTGTTGATCACGGCCGACGAAGGCCGGCGCGGCGGCAAGCGCGTGCCGCTCAAGGCCAATGTCGACGAGGCGGCGGCGCTCTGCACCTCGCTGTCGCGCGTCATCGTCGTGCGCGCGACCGGTGCCGACGACGTCGCGATGCAGCCGGTTCGCGACGTCTGGTATCACGAGGCGGCAGCGCAGGTCGGCGAGGATTGCCCGGTCGAGCCGATGAATGCGGAGGATCCGCTGTTCATCCTCTATACCTCGGGATCGACGGGGAAGCCCAAGGGCGTCATGCACACGACGGGCGGTTATCTGCTGTGGGCGAGCTACACGCACGAGCTCGTGTTCGACTATCGTCCCGGCCAGATCTACTGGTGCGCGGCGGATATCGGCTGGGTGACCGGCCACAGCTACATCCTCTACGGCCCGCTCGCGAACGGCGCGACCACGCTGATGTACGAGGGCGTGCCGAACTGGCCGACGCCGGCGCGGATCTGGGAGGTCGTCGACCGCCATCGGGTCGAGATTCTTTACACCGCGCCGACGGCCCTGCGTGCGCTGATGCGCGAGGGTGACGATTGGGTCCGAGGAACGTCCCGCAAGTCTCTGAAACTGTTAGGTACGGTCGGCGAGCCGATCAATCCCGAGGCGTGGCGCTGGTATCACCAGATCGTCGGCGAGGGCCGCTGTCCCATCGTCGACACCTGGTGGCAGACCGAGACGGGCGCGACGCTGATCGCTCCCCTGCCCGGCGCAACCGACCTCAAGCCCGGATCGGCGACCCGGCCGCTGCCCGGCGTGGACCCGCAGATCGTCGACGCCGACGGACACGTGCTGACCGGCGCGACCGAGGGCAATCTCGTCCTCGCCCGGTCCTGGCCCGGGCAGATGCGCAGCGTGTGGGGCGACCATGCGCGCTTCTTCCAGACCTATTTCTCCACCTATCCGGGCAAGTATTTCACCGGCGACGGCTGCCGCCGCGATGCGGACGGCTACTACTGGATCACCGGGCGCGTGGACGACGTCATCAACGTCTCGGGCCACCGGATGGGCACGGCGGAAGTCGAATCCGCGCTGGTGCTGCATCCCAAGGTCGCCGAGGCGGCCGTCGTCGGCATGCCGCACGACGTGAAGGGCCAGGGCATCTACGCCTATGTCACGCTCAACGCGACCGACGCCCCGAGCGAGGAGCTGCGCCGCGATCTCGTCCAATGGGTCCGCCACGAGATCGGGCCGATCGCCAGCCCCGACGCCATCCAGTTCGCGCCGGGGTTGCCCAAGACCCGTTCGGGCAAGATCATGCGGCGCATCCTGCGCAAGATCGCCGAGGGGGACGTGTCGAGCCTTGGCGACACCTCCACCCTGGCCGACCCCGCCGTGGTCGACGATCTGGTCGCGAACCGGGTGACGCTGGCGGGCTGAGCGGCGCTCAGCGCAGCAGCACCAGCTCCTCGGCCATCGACGGATGGAGCGCGACCGTCTGGTCGAACGCGTGCTTGGTGAGACCGGCCTTCACGGCGACCGCGGCTGCCTGCAGGATTTCCGGCGCATCCGGGCCGATCATGTGCAGGCCGAGGATCTTGTCGGTCTCCGCCTCGCAGATCATCTTGTAGAGCGCGCGCTCGTTGCGGTTGGCGAGGACGTTCTTCATCGGGCGGAAGTCGGAGGCGTAGACCCGGACAGCACCATATTTGTTCTTCGCCTGGCCCTCGGTCAGGCCGACGCCGGCGAGCGGCGGGTGGCTGAACACGGCCGACGGGATGCAGTGATAATCGACCTGCCACGGCTTCTTGCCGAACACGGTGTCGGCGAAGGCCTGACCCTCGCGGATCGCGACCGGCGTGAGCTGGACGCGGTTGGTGACGTCGCCGACGGCGTAGATGCTCTCGACGCTCGAGCGGCTGTCATGGTCGACCACGATCGCGCCGGCCTCGTCGATCTCGACGCCCGCCGCCTCGAGGCCGAGGCCCTTGGTATGCGGGACGCGCCCGGTCGCGAACAGCAGCAGGTCGACCTCCATCGGCTCGCCCTCGTCGAAGGTGACGTGGAGCGTGCCGTCCTCGCGCTTGTCGATCCGCTCGAAGCGCGTGTTGAAGCGGAACTCGATCCCCTTCATCATCGAGATCTGGAGCAGCCGGTCGCGGATCCCCTCGTCATAGCCGCGCAGGATCGTGTCGCCGCGATTGACCAGCGTCACCTTGCAGCCGAACTCGTGGAAGATGCCGGCAAACTCGTTCGCGATGTAGCCGCCGCCCGCGATCAGCACGCGCCGGGGAAGATGGTCGAGGTGGAAGACCTCGTTCGAGGTGATGCCATGCTCGGCGCCGGGCACGTCGGGCACCAGCGGCCAGGCGCCGGTCGCGACGAGGATGTAGCGGGCGGTGACCTCCCGTCCGCTCCCCAGCTTGACGCTGTGCGGACCGGTGACCGTCGCGCGCTCGAGGAAGATCTCGACCTTGTGGCTGTCGAGCGTGTTCGTATAGGCGGCGTTGAGCCGATCGACTTCGGCCAGGACATTGTCGCGCAGCACCGGCCAGTCGAAATCGCACTTGGGAACGTCCCAGCCGAACCGGCGCGCATCGGCCAGGTCCTCGGCGAAATGCGCGCCATAGACGAGCAGCTTCTTGGGGACGCAGCCGCGGATGACGCAAGTGCCGCCGACCTTGTGCTCCTCGGCCAGCGCGACGCGGGCGCCGTGCGCCGCCGACACCCGCGCCGCGCGCACGCCGCCCGAGCCGCCGCCGATCACGAACAGGTCATAGTCGAAATCCATTGATGCGCTCCCGGGTCAATCCGGAGCGACATGTGGGCGATCCGGCCCGTTTCGCCAATGGCCGTGTTGTAATCGGCACTGGCGAAAAGCCCTGTTCCCCGCCTCCCCTTGTCACCCCGGGCTTGACGCCGGGTCCAGCCTTTCTTCGATCTCTCGGACGAAGCTGGATCCCGGCTCAAGGCCGGGATGACGGGGAACCAGGGCCGGGGTGACGGGGAACCCGGGCCGGGGTGACGGGGAACCAGGGCCGGGGTAACGGGGAACCAGGGCCAGGAGGACGGGGAACCGGGATCAGAACTTCACCCCCGCCCGCGCATAGAGGAAGCGGCCGTTGAAGCCGTTCGGCGAGAAGGCCGAGAAGGGGAGCACATAGTTGGTCGTGGGGAAGAAGACCGCCGACCCGTTGGTCGCGCTCGTGCCCGCCTGGCCGACGGGGACCAGCGTCGGATAGCTGTCGAGCAGGTTGTTGGCCCCGATCGCGAACTCGAATTTGTCGGCGAAGGTGATCCGCGCCTCGAGATCGACGACCCATTGCGCCCGAAGCGTGTTGTCGTTGAACACGCCGCTCCCCGCCGGTCCGATCTCGCCGCCGCTTGCCACGACCCTGCCGAAGCGGTTGGCGCGCAGCGTCGCGCCGAAGCCGCCGAGGTCGTAGTCGAGCCCGAGATTGATTTTGGTGCGCGGCTGGCCGAGCGTGAGCCGGCCCTGTTCCTGGCGGCCGAACAGCACGATGCCCGGCACGTTGGCGAGCGGGCCGGGCGCGGCGAGCAGCTTGCGGATCGAGGTCTTGTTGTAGTTGAACCCCGCCGTCGCGTTCAGCCGGCCGAGATTGCCGAGGTCGAAGCGATAGGTCGCGATCGCGTCGATGCCCTTGGTGCGGCTGTCGAGACCATTCACGAAGAAGCGCGCGGCATTGACCGTGTTGAAGCCGGCGCCGTTCAGGATCTGGGCGATCGCCCGCGCCGGGTCCGTGCCGCTCGGATTGCCGGCGGCGTCGCGCGAGGCGGTCAGGTTGTCGGTCACGACGATGCGGTCGTCGATGTCGACCTGGTAGACGTCGATGGTGACGTTCAGCCGCGGCACGGCGGTGAACACCACGCCCGCCGAATAGGCGATCGACTGCTCGGCATCGAGCGGCGTCGCGCCGAGCGCCACCGCGACCGGATTGTCGACCGGCAGGGTGACGGTATCGAGCAGCACGCCGTTGACGTTGTTGGTCGCCTGCGCCGCGTAGAATTGCTGCTGCAGTGACGGGGCGCGGAATCCCGTCGACACGGCGCCGCGGACCGCGATGCCGTCGATCAGTTCGAAGCGCGCAGCGATCTTGCCGTTCAAGTCGGAGCCGAAGTCCGAATAATCCTCGTACCGGCCGGCGAGCTGGATGTTGAACCGGTCGCTGACGTCGGCGTCGAGCTCGACATAGGCGGAGATGTTGCGGCGCGCCCGTTCCCGGTCGACCCGCTGGCCGCCGATCACCGGCTGGAACCCCGGGAAGACTTGCGCGCCCGGGGCGCCGCCCGCGGGCCCGTTCGCATAGGAGCTCGGGTCGCCCGGGCGGATGCGGAACGTCTCGCGGCGATATTCAAGGCCGCCCGAGATGCTCAGCTGCTTGAGGAAGCCGATCGCGACATCGCGGCTGACGTCGAGGTTGGCGAGCGTCTGCGAATAGCGCAGGCCGCCCGAATCGAACGCGGTCGGCGACGCCGCGCCGAACGAGCGGTTGAGCGAGTTCAGGACGCGGAAGTCGAACGCATTGCGCGCATAGCCGCCCGACAGGTCCCAGCGGAACCCGGCGAGCTCGCCCTTCAGCCCGACCGTGCCCGAATAGTCGTTCAGCTCGGTGCTGATCTGCGGGAGAAAGCCGTCGGGATAGATGGCCGGCACGTTGCGCGCGTCGTTGGCGAGCCGGTAGAAGCCGGCGCTCAGGCCGTCGCGATAGCCATAGCTCGAAAAGCCATAGAGCTCGACCTCGCCCCCGACCGGCGCGCCGAAGTTCAGGAAGATCTTCATGTCCTGGGTCTTGGCGTCGCCATAGATGTGGCTGAACCGGTCGAACGCGAATTCGCGCGGGTCGAGCAGCCCGCCGATCAGATTATACTGGCGCCGGCGGTCGGGGCCCGAGCGATCGGTGCGGTTGCGGTCCTGATACTCGGCCGACAGGTTCAGGTGTCCGCCGTCGCCGATCGGCAGGCCGACCGTGCCGGCGATGGTGATCGTCTCGCCGTCGTTGCGCGACACGTCGCCGCCCTGTTCCGTGACCTGCAGCGTTCCGTCGGGCGCAAGCAGCGGCGCGGTGCCCGGCGTGTTGGCGAGGCCGATCCGGCGGACGCCGTCGACCTTGGTGCGATACTGCCCGACCGTGACCTGGAGCCGCCCGCCCTCGGGCGCGTCGCGGAGCTGGAAGTTGATCACGCCCGCAATTGCGTCGGAGCCATATTGCGCGGCGGCGCCGTCGCGAAGCACCTCGACGCGATTGAGCGCGATCGACGGGATCAGGTTGATGTCCACCGCCGAGGAGCCGCGGCCGACCGAGCCGTTGATGTTGAGCAGCGACGTCGTGTGGCGGCGCTTGCCGTTCACCAGCACCAGCGTCTGGTCGGGCGACAGGCCGCGCAGCGTCGCGGGGCGGATGACGTCGGTGCCGTCGGTGATCGAGGGCTGCGGGAAGTTGAAGCTCGGGACGAGCTGGTTGAGCAGCCGGGCACTGTCGGTGAAGCCCGAGGTGGCCAGTGCCTCGGCGCCGATCACGTCGACGGGCACGGGGCTGTCGGCGACGGTGCGATCGTTGCGGCGGGTACCCGTCACGATGATGGTCGTGTCGGCATTGGCTTCGGCCGCCGGCTCCGCGCCCTGTTCCTGCGCTGCGGCCGGTCCTGCGGCAAAGGCCAGGGGCGTCAGGCAGGTGGCCAGGGCTGCACGTGCGAACATCTTCATCTCGTTCCCCTTTTCGGTCAGCTTCCCGGCAAGCGAGAGTGCGCTTGAACAGCCGAGGGGTGAAGTGTTCGAAATGGGCGGCGTCGCGATTTGGGAATTATGTTGCCGTGCCGCCACAGCGCCACGCCGGCGGTTGACAAGAAGTTGCGTGTCTTATAGCTGGCCGGCTTCCCGTGCGGGACTTGTTTCCGCGCGGCGACCAGCTTTGAAAGAGTGATGAGGGCCATGTTCGCAGTCGTGCGCACGGGCGGCAAGCAGTATCGCGTTGCCGCAGGAGACAAGATCGTCGTCGAGAAGCTCGCGGGTGACGCGGGCGCTCAGGTGACCCTGGACGACGTCCTGCTCGCCGGCGAAGGCGGCGAGCTGAAGCCGACCGCCGGCCTGACGGTCGCCGCGGAGATCGTGGCGCAGGCGAAGGGCGAGAAGGTCATCGTCTTCAAGAAGCGCCGCCGGCATAACTACCGTCGCCGCAACGGCCATCGCCAGCAGCACACGATCCTGAAGATCGTGTCGATCGGCGCCGCGGGCGAGTCGAAGCCGGTCAAGAAGCGCGCCGCCAAGGCCGCTCCGGACGCCGAAGCCGCCGCCCCGGCCGCCGAAGCCTGAGCCCAATCGAGATCTGAGGACCATTAGAGATGGCACATAAGAAAGCAGGCGGCTCGTCGCGTAACGGCCGCGATTCCGCAGGCCGCCGCCTCGGCGTCAAGAAGTTCGGCGGCGAGACCGTTCTCGCCGGCAACATCATCATCCGCCAGCGCGGGACCAAGGTCTATCCGGGCCGCAATGTCGGGCTTGGCAAGGACCACACCCTCTTTGCGACCGCGGAAGGCCGCGTGCGCTTTCACGAGGGTCGCCTGGGCCGAAAGTATTGCTCGGTCGATGCAGTCATGGCCGAAGCGGCCGAGTAACGGACGACCGTGATTTCGGGTCGTCCTGGGGGCGACCCGACCACCCGTTGAGGCGGGTACGAGGGAGATGGGGTCGCCACCCATCTCCTTTTTTGTGCATCTCCCTCCCCATGTCGCTGTGCCGTAACGGAAACCCGTCATGGCACGGCGCGAGAACAAGGAGAGTGAGATGTTCGCGCGTACGACGAGATTGCTGCTGCGGCCCGGCTGGATCGAGGATGCTCCGGCGCTTGCCCGTGCGATCGGCGACGAGGCGATCGTTCGCAACCTGGCGACGGCACCCTGGCCCTACGGCATCGAGGATGCCGCGTCGTTCCTCGGCCGCGAGCCGGACCCGACGCGCCCGAACATGCTGATCTTCGCGCGCACCCATGGGGTTCCCCGGCTGGTCGGCGGGATCGGCATCGGCGAGACGCCCGCGGGCGCGGTCGAACTCGGCTATTGGATCGCGCGCCCCTTCTGGGGGCTGGGCTTCGCGACCGAGGCCGGCCAGGCCGTCATGGCCGCGGCGCGCGACACGTTGCGCCTGCCGCCGCTCGTCGCCGGGCATTTCGTCGACAATCCGGCCTCGGGCCGGGTGCTACGCAAGCTCGGCTTCCGGCCGAGCGGAACGGTGTCCCGCCGCTTCTGCCTGGCGCGCGGCCGCGAGGTCGAGTGCGTGGACTATGTGGAGTCGGCACAGTCCGCCGGCGCCGCAGCGGCGCTGCTGGAAGTCGCCTGATCGCGGATCGCCCCGGCCTCGGCCGGGGCGGTTCGCCTCAATCCTTCTTCTTGCCGCGGCTCTTGTTGGCGTAGAGCATCGCGGCGACGAGCGCGGCCGATCCGATGCCGACGCCGACGCCTGCCGCGATCCACGCCGTGCGATTATCCTCGTCCTTGCGCGCGGCCTGCTCCCCTTCCTTCGCGAGGGTCGCAGACTTCACAATCTCGTTCACCGGCTTCTCCGTCATGGTCGGCCGAGGCGAATCGGGCGCGGAACTCTCGTGCTCGATCTTTTCGATTACAGACACTTGCAGTCTCCTCGGCTCGTCCAACGTGCGGCGAAGATTTCGTTTCCGCAAGCCATCAGCGCGTGGAGACCGCCAGCGCCACGTCGCCCCCGGCCATCGCGACCGCGAATGGCGGGCCCGCGACCGTCCCGACGGCCACGCCGCGCGCGGTGTCGAACAGGGTCGCACGGGCCGGCGCGTCGAGCCCGGGGATGGCGAGCTCGAAGTGCCGCGGAGCGGACGCCGTGACCATCCCGCGCACGTCGAAGGCGTCGGTGCGCACGATCCACACCACCGCCTGCGCGCCATCGCTGCACGCCACGCCGGCGAGACCCTCGGGCAAGTCGAGCGCCACCGGGCGACGGCGGAAGCGCGTCCAGTCGACCAGCGGCAGGAAGCGCGACAGCGCCGCCTGGGCGTCGCGCATCCCGGCGGTCAGCACGTGGGGCTTGCGGTTCGGCCAGCGCATCCCGCCCCCTGCCCCGCCGGCCGCCAAATGCGCCCATTGCATGTGCCGGAACATCTCGTCGTCGAACGGTGCCGCGAGCGTGCGATGCTTGTCCTTGTAGCTGTGGATGGGGCCGTGCTCGGAATCGAGGAACGGGCGGTCGTCGGTGATCTTCGCGATCGACTCCGCGACGATCCGCCCCATTTCGAGCGCGGGCGCGACGGTGTTGCGCGGATCGTCGATCGTCCCTTCGCGATAGATGTGGATGGTCGCGAAATCGAGGTCCGGGTGGCGGAAGATCGGCGCCTCGAGCGGCAATTCGGGCCGCCACCACAGCTCCGGCCCGAACAGCGACACGGTCTGCGGGTGCGCGCGGCCGTGCGCCTTGCGCTCGACGGCACGGACATGCGCGGACAGATCGGCGATGAACTCGGGGAAGCAATCGGCGCTGCCGCCGGCCTGCGCCGGATGGATCTCGTTCCACAAGTCCCAGGCGAACACCGCGCCGGACCCGCCCCAGCGCTCGGCGGCGAAACCGAGCCGCGCCTTGATCGCGCCGCGCGTCTCCGGACAGGTGAGGATCCGCGAAGAGTGCGCCAGCGGGCCGCCATTGGCGCGGTTCCAGGGGTGGCGCTTCCAGTGCAGCCAGGTCCAGAAGGTGTCGACGGGGGTCAGCAGCAGCCGCAGGCCGATCCGCTCGCACATCGCCACGAGATCGTCCCAGAGCTGCACCATCGCGGGGACGTAGGTGCCGCTCGGCCGCTCGAAATAGCGATGCCGCTCCTGCGCATATTCGAGCATCAGGCGCAGCACGGTGACCCCGCTCTCGCGCAGCCAGCGCAGGTGGCGCTCGACCGCGGCGAGGTCGCGCCGCCGGAACAGACCGTTGAGCTCAGGCCAGCTGATCGCGTCGTTCTGGCCGACCGGCGTCCATGGCGCGCCGCTCTCCGTCACGAAATAGGGCAGCCCCGGCCGCGTCTCGATCCATTCGAGCGCGGAACCGGTAGCGATTTCGGGACGGGCGGCTTCGTCGGGGACGCGGAACATGGGTGCCACAACGCGCGTCTTGCGCGGCGTCTCCCGCCATTCAAGGGTTGACGTGTCCAGCGGTCGAACCGAAGACGAAACAAAGGGATGAACACGTCTAAATCAATGGGGCGTCGTCGTTTTCGGCGGGCGCGCGCGCTTGTCCTGTCGGTCGTCGCGGCCACCCCGGCCGTGACGCACGCCCAGGACGTCGAGCAACTGCGCGACCTGTCGATCGAGCAACTCGCCCAGCTCGAGGTCACCTCGGCCTCCAAGCGGGCCGAGCCGCTGAGCGGCGCGCCGGCGGCCCTGTTCATCATCACCGGCTCGGACATCGTGCGGTCGGGCGCGACCAGCCTGCCGGAGGCGCTGCGGCTCGCGCCCAATCTCGACGTGCAGCGGATCGACGCCCGCCAATATGCCGTGACCGCGCGCGGCTTCCAGGGCGCCGAGACGGCCAACAAGCTGCTCGTCCAGATCGACGGGCGAAGCATCTACTCGACCCTGTCGTCGAACGTGTTCTGGGAGCTGTTCGACCTGCCGGCGGAGGACATCGACCGGATCGAGGTGGTGAGCGGCCCCGGCGGCACGCTCTACGGGATCAATGCCGTGAACGGCGTCGTCAACATCATCAGCAAGGATGCGCGCGAGACCCAGGGCCTGGTCACCCGCGCGACCGCCGGCAATCTGGAGCGGACCGCGCTCCTGCGCTACGGCGTCCCGCTCGGCGCAGACGGCGGGCTCCGGCTCTACGCGACCGGCTTCGATCGCGACGGCTTCCCTGCGGAGGGCCTGCGGGGCGACCTGCCGGACGGCGCCTATGGCGGCCAGCTCGGCTTTCGCGCCGATGCGGGACTGGCGTCCGGACGGTTCACGCTGCAAGGCGACGCCTTCCGCCACGACAGCGGCACCGGTCACGATCGGGGCGAGAACATCCTCGGGCGCCTGAGATTCGACCACGACGACGAATCCTCGTCCGAGATGCAGGCCTACTACAGCCGCTACGCGCGCCGCTTCTCGATGGTGTCCGACCGGCTGGAGATGTTCGACGTCGCGGGCCAGCACAATCGCGTCCTCGGCCGTCATACGCTCGTCGCGGGAGCCGGGCTGCGCATGACCCGCGACCGGTTCATCAACCGGCTGAACGCGTTCCAGCTCAACCCCGAGGCCCGGACCCTGTGGTTCTGGAACGCCTTCGCGCAGGACCGGATCGACCTCGGCGGCGGGCTGGCGGCGACCGCGGGCGTGAAGCTGGAGCAGATCAGCTATACCGGCGTGCTCGCCCTCCCCAGCCTGCGCCTCGCCTGGCAGATCGCGCCGAACCATCTCCTGTGGAGCGCGGCGTCGCGCGCGGTGCGCACGCCGAGTCGGATCGATCGCCAGCTCGAGGCGCCGGGGATCCTGCGCCCGGGCACGTTCCGCCCCGAGGAACTGACCGCGATCGAGCTCGGCTATCGCGGCCAGCCGACGCGCTCGTTCACGCTGTCGGTCAACCTCTTCTACAATCGCTACGACCGGCTGCGCACCACCAAGCCCGCGCCGGTAACGATCCTGCCGGTCCAGCTCGCCAACGGGCTGCGGGGCGAGACATGGGGCGTCGAGGCCTGGGCCAACTGGCAGGTCACCAGCAACTGGCGGCTCAACGCCGGCGTCGCGACGCTCGGCAAATCCTTCCGGCTCCGCCCCGGCGAGCTCGATCTCGAGAACGGCGTCTCCCTCGGCAACGACCCCGACTATAACTGGCAGCTCGGCAGCCGGCTGGAGCTGGGACGCGACATCGGTCTCGACCTGCAGCTCCGCGGATTCGACAGCCGGCCCAATCCCCGGGTCCCCGACTATACCGACCTGAATGCCCGGCTGGGCTGGCGCGTGGCGCCGCTGGTCGAACTGTTCGTCTCGGGCGCGAACCTGCTGCACGATCGCCGCCCCGAAAGTGCCGACACCGATCGCGGGCAGCTCGTGCGCCGGCTGGTGTCCGCGGGACTGAGGTACGGCATTTGAGCCGCATCGCGCTTCTGCTCCTGCTGATCCTTTCCGTCGAAGGCGGCGCATTCGCCCAGAGCGCGACCGACACGTCGGTCAAGGCGGCCTTCATCGTCAAGTTCGGCGGCTATGTGGGTTGGCCGGCGGACGCCGGCGGGCCGCTGACCCTGTGCGTGGTCGGCTACGACCCGTTCGGTCCCGCGCTCGACCGGGCCGCCGCCGGTCAGCAGGTGAACGGCCGCCCCGTCCAGGTCAGGCGGTTGCCGCGCATCGAGAAGGACAGCGCCTGCGCCCTCGCCTTCGTCGGCGGCGCGCCGGTGCAGGACGTGGCGAGCGCGCTCTCCTCGGTCTCGGGCAAGCCGGTGCTGACCGTCACCGACAGCAGGCTGGGGCCCAGCCGCGGGATGATCCACTTCCAGGTCGACCGAAGCCGCGTTCGCTTCCATATCGACGAGAAGCGGGCGGCGGCCTGCGGCCTGACCATCTCGTCGAAGCTGCTCGCGCTCGCCTTGTCCGTCCGCTCGCGGATGTCGCCATGACCCGGGGCTGGCAGCGCTTCCCCCATTGGCTGGCCGGCGCGTTCGCGGTCATGCTGCTGCTGCTCGGCGTGGCGGTGGTGACGCAGGCCGACCGCGATTATCGCGACGCGCAGGCGCAACGCGCGCAGATCCGGGCCGAGATCCTCGCCGCGAACGTGGTCGCGGCGGTCGATTTCGGCGACATGGAATCGGCGCATGAGACGGCGCAGGCCTTCGGGGTCGATCCCGCCGCGCGGATCGTGGGCGTCTATGCCGCCGACGGGCGCTTGCTGACCGGCTATGCCCGCGCGGGATCGGTCGCGCCGCCGCGGATCACCGACCGGCTCCAGGCGGGCGACAATGTCGCGGTCGGCCGCGCCCCGATCGTGCGCGCAGGCGAACGGATCGGCGCCAGCCTCGTCGTGAGCGAACTGGAACCCTTTTCGCGGCGGCTGACGCGCTATGCGCTGATCACCTTGCTGACCGTGATGGCGTCGCTGATCGTCGGCATCCTCAGTCTCAGCCAGGCGGCGCTGCGCCGCGCGAACCGCGAACTCCAGACCAGCAACGACGCGCTCGTCCTGCAGATGGCGGAGCGCGAGCGCGCGGAAAGCCAGCTTCGCCAGGCCCAGAAAATGGAGTCGATCGGCCAGTTGACCGGGGGCATCGCGCACGATTTCAACAACATGCTTGCGATCGTGATCGGCAGCCTCGACATCGCCGACCGTCGCTTCGACCGCAATCCGGAGCGCGCGCGGGCCGCGATCGGCCATGCGCTCGAGGGCGCCAACCGCGCCGCGAGCCTCACCCGCCGCCTCCTCGCCTTCGCGCGCCAGGCGCCTCTCCAGCCGCAGCCCGTGGACGCCAACAAGCTGGTCGGCGGCATGTCGGAGCTGCTGAGCCGGACGCTTGGCGAGGGCATCAGCGTCGAGACCCAGCTGGCGGGCGGGCTGTGGCTGACCCATGCCGACCCGAGCCAGGTCGAGAACGCGATCCTCAACCTCTGCGTCAACGCCCGGGACGCGATGGACGGCCGCGGCCGCCTGGTCGTCGAGACCAGCAACGTCGTGCTGGCGGAGGGCGAGACCGATCGCGACGGGCCCGTTTCGCCCGGCCCCTATGTCGGGATCGCGATCGCCGACAACGGCCCCGGCATGCCCGACGACGTGCTTGCCCGGGCCTTTGAGCCCTTCTTCACCACCAAGGGCGTCGGCCGCGGCACCGGGCTGGGACTCGCACAGGTCTATGGCTTCGTGAAACAGTCCGGCGGACATGTGAAGATCGACACCGAACCGGGTCGCGGCACGACCGTCCGGCTTTTCCTTCCGCGTCATTTCGGGTCGGGCGAAGCGGCGCAGCCGCGCGACACCGTGCGCGAGCTGCCCCGCGCCGTCCCGGGCGAGACCGTGCTGGTGGTGGAGGACGAGGAGCAGGTCCGGCGCATGTCGGTCGAGACGCTCGACGAGCTGGGTTACACGGTGGTCGAAGCGAAGGACGCGCTCGATGCGCTCCAGCTGCTCGCCAATCGCGCCGATATCGGCCTGTTGTTCACCGACATGATCATGCCCGACATGAACGGCCGCCAGCTCGCCGATCGGGTGCGCGAGTCCCGTCCGGACCTGCCCGTGCTGTTCACGACCGGCTATGCCCCCGATGCCGTGCTGCGCAGCGGGCTCGACGCGGGCGTCGGGTTCATCTCCAAGCCGTTCACGGTCGAGCAGCTCGCCCACCGCGTCCGCGCGGTGCTCGACGCAGGGCGCTGACGGTCAGGCCAGCCGGGCCGCGTGCCAGCGCAAATGCTCGGCCATGAAGGTCGAGATGAAATAATAGGAATGGTCGTAGCCCGGCTGGAGCCGGAGCTCGAGCGGGATGCCGGCCTTGTCGCAGGCCGCGCGGAGCAGCTCGGGACGGAGCTGCGTGGCGAGGAAAGTGTCCGCTTCGCCCTGGTCGACCAGCAGTTCGGGCACGCGCGCGCCGTCCTCGATCAGGGCGACGGCATCGTGAGCGCGCCATGCCGCGCGGTTGGCGTCGCCGAGATAGCCGCCCAGCGCCTTCTCGCCCCAGGGAACCTGTGACGGCGCGACGATCGGCGCGAAGGCCGAGACGCTGCGGAATCGCCCGGCGTTGCGCAGCGCGACGGTGAGCGCGCCATGGCCGCCCATCGAATGGCCGGTGATCCCCTGCCGCGCCATGTCGACCGGGAAATTGGCGGCGATCAGCGCGGGAAGCTCGTCCTCGACATAGCTGCGCATCCGGAAATGCGGCGCCCAGGGCGCCTCGGTCGCGTCGACATAGAAGCCGGCGCCCTGCCCCATGTCATAGGCGGGATCGTCCGCCACGGCCTCGCCCCGCGGCGACGTGTCGGGCGCGACGAAGACCAGGCCGAGTTCCGCGCAGGCCGCGCGAAACTCGCCCTTTTCGGTCACATTGGCGTGGGTGCAGGTCAGCCCCGACAGGTACCACATGACCGGCAGCCTTGTGCCGGGCGCATGGTCGGGCACGAACACGGAAAAGACCATGTCGGTGCCCGTGGCGGACGAGGCATGTCGATAGACGCCTTGCGTGCCGCCATGGCTGCGCGTGACCGAGACCTGCTCCATCGCCTCACCTCATGCCGGCAGGCGGTGCAGCGCGCACAGCTTGTTGCCGTCGGGATCGCGCAGATAGGCGAGGTAGAGCGCGCCGAACGCACCCTCGCGGCGACCCGGCGGATCCTCGCAGGTCGTGCCGCCATTGGCGACGCCGGCCTCGTGCCAGGCGTCGGCCTGTTCGGGCGAGCTCGCGGCAAAGCCGATCGTGCCGCCATTGGCATGGCAGGCCGGGTCGCCGTTGATCGGCGTGGTGACGAGGAACAGCCCGCCGCCATGCATATAGACCAGCCGGCCGTTGTTCTCCGTCGCCGGGCGCGCGCCGAGCGTGCCGAGCACCGCGTCGTAGAACTTGCGCGAACGCTCGATGTCGTTCGAACCGATCATCACGTGACTGAACAAATCCGTCCTCCTCTTCCTGTTGTCGTCAGAAGACCACGACGCTGCGGATGCTCTCGCCCGCATGCATCAGGTCGAACCCCTTGTTGATCTCGTCGAGGCTGAGCACGTGCGTGATCATCGGATCGATCGCGATCTTGCCGTCCATATACCAGTCGACGATCCTGGGCACGTCGGTCCGCCCCTTGGCGCCGCCGAATGCGGTGCCGCGCCAATTGCGGCCGGTGACGAGCTGGAACGGCCGTGTCGCGATCTCTTTGCCGGCCTCGGCGACGCCGATGATGATCGAGGTGCCCCAGCCGCGATGGCAGCATTCGAGCGCGGTGCGCATCACCTCGGTGTTGCCGGTCGCGTCGAACGTGTAGTCGGCGCCGCCGTCGGTCAGCTCGACGACTTTGGCGACGATCTCGTCGCGGCTCATGCCCTTGGTGTTGAGGAAATGGGTCATGCCGAACTGCCGGCCCCATTCCTCGCGGTCGGGATTGATGTCGATGCCGACGATCTTGCCGGCGCCCGCGAGCCTGGCGCCCTGGATGACGTTCAGGCCGATGCCGCCCAGGCCGAACACGACGACATTCTCACCGACCTGCACCTTCGCGGTGTTGACGACCGCGCCGACGCCCGTCGTCACGCCGCAACCGATGTAGCAACTCGTCTTGAACGGCGCGTCCTCGCGGATCTTCGCCACCGCGATCTCGGGGAGAACGGTGAAGTTCGCGAAGGTCGAGCAGCCCATATAGTGGAAGATCGGCTGCCCCTTGTACGAGAAGCGCGAAGTGCCGTCGGGCATCAGCCCCTTGCCCTGCGTCGCGCGGATCGCGGTGCACAGGTTGGTCTTGCCGCTGAGGCACGACTTACACTGGCGACACTCGGGCGTGTAGAGCGGGATGACATGGTCGCCCGGCTTGACCGACGTCACCCCGGCGCCGACGTCGCGGACGACGCCCGCGCCTTCGTGGCCCAGGATCGACGGGAAGATCCCCTCGCTGTCGAAGCCGTCCAGCGTGTAGGCGTCGGTATGGCAGATGCCCGTCGCCATGATCTCGACCAGCACCTCACCGGCCTTCGGTCCTTCCAGATCGACCTCGACGATCTCCAGCGGCTTCTTCGCCTCGAAGGCCACGGCTGCACGCGTCTTCATCGCCTCTTCTCCCTCGCTCTCGCCTGGCTTCCCGGCACGGTCTGCGGTGCGGCGGTGAACACCCAGATGCGCGCCGGCGGCAGGTTGCGCCAGATCTTCGCCGCCAGCCGCATGCCGACGCGGGCGTCGCGCGGCACGGGTGGCTTCACGCCATAGGAATATTGGACGAACGGCGCGCCGGGCGGAAGCAGCGCGAGCATGTCCTCGACAAAGGCCGAGACGTCCTCGTCCGGAAAGTTCAGCAGCGGCAGGCTGGAGATGATCGCCGCGAACGGCCCGCGCGCGCCGATCTCGCCCGCGTTCATCGCGTCGCCCTGCAGCACCTCGATGCCGGGCAGCCGCTCGCGCAGCAGGCGGGCGAACTTGCCGTCGGCCTCGACGGCCAGGATCTTGTCGGGCGAGACCCCGCGGTCGAGCAGCGCGCGCGTGATCGCCCCCGTCCCCGGGCCGAGCTCCAGGATCCGGCCCGGCGCTCGCGGATCGACTTCGGCCGCCATCGCCTGGGCGAGCGCCGGGCCGGACGGCGATACCGCGCCGACGGCCCGCGGGTTGCGGGCCATTTGCTGCGCAAAGCTCAGCCAGTCGTTCACGGCGCGCCGGTTCACAACCGCCCCATGCGCAAAGCATCGGCAGAGCGCAACCGCGCTGGGCACGGCACCTGCCGATCTTTTCCGTCCGCCGCCGCGCAGGCCACGACGTCATGGCAACCAAACCATAACTCGCGCGTTGATCGACCCGGGCTAAAGGATTGCGGGCGTGGGACATTGACGGAAGCGGTCGAGGTTCAGAGCGATCATGTCGCGGTGGTCGGCGGCGGCAGCCCCGTCGATCCGCTGCGGCGCCAGCTGCTCGACCGCTTCGCGCGCGTGATCAGCGAGCGCGGCCTCACCCAGACCGACGCGGCGATGATCGCCGGCGTCGACCAGCCGACCCTGTCGAAGGCGTTGTCGGGCCGGCTGCAGACGCTGACGCTCGACCGCATCATCGGCTGGCTGAGCGCGTTCGGCGAGACGGTCGAGCTCGCCGCGCCCGAAGTCCGGCCTGAAGCCGACACCGGCGCGATTCTCGACTGCCTCCAGGACCCGCTCTACGTGGTCGATGCGGACGGGCGGATCCGGCACATCAACGCCGCGGCCTGCGCGCATTTCGGCGTGAGCATCGGCGACGTGCTCGACCGGCCGCTGCGCGAGGCGCTCGCCGCGACCGGGAGCGCGCGCTTCCAGGCCGAGCTGGCGCGCGCGCGGGCCGGCGAGTCGCGCCGCTACGAGCTCGAATCGGTCGTCCATCCCGGCCGCATGCTCGACATTCGCGTGACGCCCATTGCGGGCGGTTGCGTGGCCGTGCTGTTCAGCGACGTCACCGCGCGCCGCGACGCCGAGGACGAGCTTGCCGCCAGCCGCGAGCGCTTCCAGCTCGCCCAGGATGCGGCGCGGATCGGCACGTATGAATATTGGATCGCCGAGAGCCGGATGCACTGGTCCGACGAGGTGTTCCGGATCTACGGGCTCGAGCCCAGCGCCACGCCACCGAGCGTCGCGGCCTGGCGCGAAATGCTCCATCCCGAGGATCGGACCCGCGCCGATTTCCGCGACCTGCTCGGGAAACCGCGGCCCGGCGTCACCTACCATACCGACTTCCGCGCGATCCTGCCCAGCGGCGCGGTGCGCTGGGTCGAGAGCCGCACCAAGGTGATCGGCGACGCGGCGCGGGGCGACCTGCGCTATGTCGGCGTCAACATCGACATCACCGAGCGCAAGCTGGCCGAGGAAGCGTTGCGCGAGAGCGAGACGCGCTTCCGGCTGATCGCCGATTCCGCGCCCGTCCCGATGTGGGTGACGCGGCTCGACCGCAGGCGCGAGTTCGTCAACCGCGCCTATGTCGACTTCCTCGGCATCGATTACGAGGATGCGATCGACTTCGACTGGCGGCACGTCATCCACCCCGACGACATTGCCCGCATCTTCGCCGAACAGGTCGCGAAGGAGGCCGCGCTGCAGCCGTTCACGCTCGAGGCGCGCTATCGCAACGCGGCCGGCGAGTGGCGCTGGCTGCGGTCCGAGTCGCAGCCGCGCTGGGGCGTGGACGGCAGCCATATCGGCTTCATCGGCGTCGCCTATGACGTCACCATCGCGAAGGAAGCCGAGCTTCGGCTGCAGGCGCTGGTCGAGGACCGCACCGCCGAGCTGGAGGCGCTCTACCGCCGGACGCCGACCCTGCTCCACTCGCAAAGCCCTGACGGCCGGGTCATAAGTGTCTCCGACAAGTGGCTGGAGTTCATGGGATATTCCTCTCGCGCGGAGGTGATCGGGCGGCCGATCAAGGACTTTATGGCGGCGGAGTCGCACGAGGCCCATGACCGCGATCACTGGCCGGGGCTGCTCGCCAATGGCGGCTTCGACGACGTCGAGTACAAGGCGCTCAAGAAGAATGGCGAAGTCGCCGACATGCTGGTCTCGTCGCGCATCTGGTACGATGCGCAGGGCCGGTTCGCGCGGACGATGGCGGCGATGGTCGACGTGACCGGGCGCCGCCGTACCGAGGAGGCGCTCCGCCAGAGCCAGAAGGTCGAGGCGATGGGCCAGTTGACCGGCGGCGTGGCGCACGACTTCAACAACCTGCTGTCGCCGATCATCGGCGGGCTGGATTTCCTCCAGCGACGGCAGGTCGGCGGCGAGCGCGAGCAGCGCATGATCGCCGGCGCGCTGCAGGCGGCGGAGCGCGCGAAGACGCTCGTCCAGCGCCTGCTCGCCTTCGCCCGGCGGCAGCCGTTGCAGCCGACCAGCGTCGACCTCCATCAGCTCGTCCGCGGGATGGAGGCGCTGGTCACCAGCACCATGGGCCCGCGCATCCGCGTCCAGGTCGATGTGCCCGCCGACCTGCCGGCCGCGTTCGCCGACGCCAACCAGGTCGAGATGGCGCTGCTCAACCTGAGCGTGAACGCTCGCGACGCGATGCCCGCGGGCGGGTATCTGCGCATCGCGGCACGCGGGCAGGAATGCCCGGGCGATCCCGCGCGTGGGCTCGCGCCCGGCTCCTATGTCGCGCTGACCGTCACCGACGACGGCATCGGCATGGACGAGGCGACGCTTGCCCGCGCGATCGAGCCGTTCTTCTCCACCAAGGGCATCGGCCGCGGGACGGGCCTTGGCCTGTCGATGGTGCACGGGCTTGCCGCCCAGCTCGGCGGGGCGCTGACCCTGTCCAGCGCGCCGGGCGAAGGCACGACGGTCGAGCTGCTCCTGCCCGCCGCCGCCAACGCGGTGAGCTCCCGCAGCGACGACGGCGAGGAGGCGCAGGCGGCGCGGGCCGGCCGGGCGCTGCTGATCGACGACGAGGAGCTGGTGCGCGGGTCGACCGCGGCGATGCTCGAGGAACTCGGCTTCGACGTGATCCAGTTCGAATGCGCCCGGAATGCGCTCGCCGAGCTCGAGGCCGGGCTCGCGGTCGACCTCGTCGTCACCGATCACCTGATGCCGGACCTGACCGGCGCCGAACTTGCGCGGCAGCTGCGCGAGCGCCGGCCCGGGCTGCCGGTGCTGATCATCTCGGGTTATGCGGAGACCGACGGCATCGCGGCCGACCTGCCCCGGCTGGCCAAGCCGTTCCGCCAGACCGATCTGGCGCGGAGCCTGTCCAAGCTTCCCGAAGCGATTTGACGCGCCCGCACGGAGCGGCAATCTAGCGAAATGAAACGACGCGACTTTCTCGGCCAGGCAAGCGCTGCGGCGCTGGCCTCCCTCGCCCCCGCCCCGCTCGTCGCCGCGACGGCCCGCCCCGCGGACGCGCGGCTGCGCGCGCTGCTCGACCGCATCTTCTACGACCGGCTGGTCGAGGACCCGCAGCAAGCGACCAACCTCGCGCTCGACACCGGGTCGCGCGCCGGCCTGCGGCGCAAGCTGGAAGACCGGTCGCGCGCCGCGAGCGCGCGGGCACTCGCCGCCCGCAAGACGGAGCGCGAGGAACTCCAGCGCATTCCGCGCGACCAGCTCGGCGCCGAGGCACAGATCGACTATGACGTCATCGCCTATCAGCTCGATCGCTCGATCGCCGGCGAGCGCTTCGGCTATGGCTATACCGCCGGCCGCTTCACGCCCTACATCCTGAGCCAACTCACCGGCGCCTATCGCGAGCTGCCGGAGTTCCTGACCGACCAGCATCCGGTCAAGACCGCCGCCGATGCGGACGCCTATCTGGCGCGGCTGGACGCCTTTCCCGTCGCGATCGCGCAGGACCTCGATCGGCAACGAGCCGACGAGGCCAAGGGCGTGTTCGCGCCGGACTATATCCTCGACACCACGCTGAAGCTGATGGCGTCGCTGCGCGACAAGCCGGCCGACCAGTCGAACCTCGTCGCCGGGTTTCGCGAGAAGCTGGTCGCGGCCAAGCTGCCGGCCGCGCGCGCCGACGCGGCGGCGCGGATCGTCGCCGACAAGCTGTACCCGGCGCTCGACCGCCAGCGCACCTATGTCGAGGCGTTGCGCGCCAAGGCCGGGCACGACGGCGGCGTGTGGCGGCTTCCCGACGGCGAGGCCTTCTATGCCGCGGCCGCCGAGGCGGCGTCGACATCGCCTCTGTCGGGCGACGAAATCCACCAGCTCGGCCGCGAGCAGGTCGCCGAGATCTCGGCGCGGATCGATGCGATCCTGAAGTCGCAGGGCATGAGCCAGGGCAGCGTCGGCGAGCGGCTGGTCGCGCTCAACAAGCAGCCCGAGCAGCTCTACGCCAACACCGACGAGGGCCGGGCCGCCCTGGTCTCGCAGCTCAACCGCCAGATCGCGGTCATGTACAAGCGCTTGCCCGAGGCGTTCATCACCCTGCCCAAGGCGCCGGTCGAGGCCCGTCGCGTGCCGCCGGACATCCAGGCCGGCGCGCCGGGCGGCTATTACGAGAATGCCCCGCTCGATGGCTCGCGCCCGGCGAGCTATTTCATCAACCTGCAAGACACGTTCGACCGGCCGAAATTCGGGCTGGCGACGCTCACCTATCACGAGGCGGTGCCGGGGCATCACCTCCAGGTCAGTCTCGCGCTCGAATCCGAAAGCATCCCGCTCATCCGCCGGCGCAGCTTCTTCAGCGGCTACAGCGAAGGCTGGGCGCTCTATGCCGAGCAGCTCGCCGACGAGATGGGCATGTACGAGGGCGATCCGCTCGGCCGGGTCGGCTATCTCCAGTCGCTGCTGTTCCGCGCGACGCGGCTGGTCGTGGACAGCGGGCTGCACGTGAAACGCTGGAGCCGTGCGCAGGCGACCGACTTCCTGATCGCGACGACGGGCATCGCGCGCGGCCGCAGCCAGAACGAGATCGATCGCTACACCGTCTGGCCGGGCCAGGCGACCAGCTACAAGATCGGGCACACCGTCTGGGTGCGGCTGCGCGACGAGGCGAAGGCGACGATGGGGTCGCGCTTCGACCTTAGGCAGTTCCACGAAGTGCTGACCGCAGGCGCGATGCCGCTGAGCGTGCTCGAGCGCGTGGTGCGGGCGCGCAGCCAGGCCTGACTCGCTGACCGTCGCCGCGCACCGAAGCCGCGGCGACGGCGCGGATCAATGCCGCGCGGGCCCTTCGTCGACCAGCTCCTCGAACAGCTCGCGATAGTAGATCATCGCCTGGCGCAAATCCTCGGTGTCGGCGTCGCCGCGCGCATGGGCGACGGCGATGGCATGGCCCGCGCGGTAGTTCTGGACCACGCTCGGATGGTCGACCGACAGGTCGGCCGAGCGCTGGTCGAAGTCGGCGACCGGGTAGCCGCGCGCCGACATGACGTCGCCGAGCAGCGCGTCCGCACGGTTGACCGCGCCATGCGGGTCGTCGACGAACTCGGCCTGCACGCGTTGCCAATAGCCGATGAAGGCGTCGCGCTGTTCGTGGCCGAGCGGGCGGATGTCGAAGCGCGAGACGCGCTCCTGCCGGGCGCGCAGCTCGGCCTCGGCGCGGCTCGGATGTCCCTTCTCCTCGAGCGCGCGCTCATATTCGGGGCCGAATTTGGAGCGCAGCTTGCCGGTGCGGCGGTTGCGGACGAGCAGGAAGATCACGACCGCCACGACGACGACGATCGACAGGATGACGAGAGGATCCATGGCGCGCCTCGCTGTAGCTTGGGATGACGGAGCCGTAACGGGCCGCGGCGCGAGCCGGTTCCAGCGACTTGTCCCCAACTACGTTGCGCGGCCCGCCGCGTCGGGCTTGCCCGACCGGGGGTCGCTTCGCCAAACGAAGGCATGACTTTCCGCGTCGATCTCGGCACCGACCGCGCGGGCGCGCCGTTCGCACTCGACCTCGAGGAGCTGCTCGCCACGCGCCTGCTCGTCCAGGGCAATTCGGGTTCGGGGAAATCGCATCTGCTGCGGCGGCTGCTCGAACGCTCGGCGGGGCAGGTCCAGCAGGTGGTGATCGACCCGGAGGGCGACTTCGTCACGCTGGCCGAGCGTTACGGGCATGTCGTGGTCGCCGGCGACGGCTATGCCGAGCGCGAACTCGCCCGCATCGCGACGCGCATCCGCGAACACCGTGCCTCGGTCGTGCTCAGCCTCGAAAATCTGGACAGCGAAGGCCAGATGCGCTGCGCCGCGACCTTCCTCAACGCGCTGTTCGAGGTCGGGCGCGAGCATTGGTATCCCGCGCTGGTGGTGGTCGACGAAGCGCAGCTTTTCGCCCCCGCGGTCGGTGGCGAGACGTCGGAAGAGGTGCGCCGCGCGTCGCTGGGCGCGATGACCAACCTGATGTGCCGCGGCCGCAAGCGCGGGCTTGCCGGCATCATCGCCACGCAGCGGCTCGCCAAGCTTGCGAAGAACGTCGCGGCCGAGGCGTCCAACTTCCTGATGGGCCGGACCTTTCTCGACATCGACATGGCGCGCGCGGCCGACCTGCTCGGCATGGAGCGCCGCCAGGCCGAGGAGATCCGCGATCTCGAGCGCGGCACGTTCCTCGCGCTCGGCCCGGCATTGTCGCGGCGCCCGGTCGCGGTCCGCATCGGGACGGTCGAGACCGGCGGCACCGGGTCGACGCCGCGATTGTCGCCGCTGCCGACGGCGTCGAGCGCGGACCTGAAGGACCTGCTGTTCGCGCCGGTCGCCGAGGAGCTGCCGCTCCCTCCGCCGGTCGCCAGGCCGCGCGTGCTCGCGTCCGAGGCGCTGATCGCCGCGATCACCGCGCCGATGGCCGCCGCGCCCGCCGAACCGGAGCGGAGTCCGGAAGAAGCCGCGGCGATCATCGCGCGCGTGCTGGAGGAGCTCGTCGCCGACGACGAGGCGAGCGGGCGGCCGCCGTCGTTGCTTTACCAGGATTTCCAGCTCCGCTGCCGCATGGCCGGGCTCTCGCGGCCGCCGCTCGACCTTGCCGGCTTCGCGCGCCGGCTCGCCTGCGCCCGGGCAGGCATCCTCGATCCGCTCGCGGCCGAATGGGCGCCGGCGCTGGAGCTCGCCCAATCGCTTCCCGACGAGATGCTGGCGCCGTTCCTGCTGATCGCCCGCGCAGCGCGCGATACCCTCCCCTGCCCCGGCGACGACGATCTGGCCGCGAGCTACGGGACCAGTTCGCTCGGCCGCATCCGGCGGCTGCTCGCCTATATCGAGGAGCGCAACCTGATCGCCTGCCGGACCGACATGGCCGGGCGCCGAACGATCTCGCTCCCGCATCTGGGCTGGACCACCGCGCCGGGTGAGGCGGCCCGGATGCGCGCCTGAACCTTTGTCGACTCGTCCGGCATTTTCATCGACTTAGGAACCGTTTGCCGGCCTGTTCCTTCATGCTTGCGACATGTCCGATCCCGATCTGCTCCGCGAACGCGCGCGCCGTTGCCGCATGCTTGCCGATGGCCTGACCAGTCGCCGCGACTTCGACGCCCTGATCGGTCTCGCCGCCGAATATGACGCCGAGGCGTCGCGGACCGAGGCCGCGATCGAGCGCCTGCGCGCGATCTGGCACGTGCGCCCGCCGGCGCGACCCGAGGACCGCTCGCGGGCGGGAGGCTGAGCGGCTCGCCCGTCGCCGCCGCCGATCCCGGTCAGATCCGGGGGCGCGGCGAGACGGCGAGGCCATAGCCGCGCGCCAGGCTGGTCATCCGCACGTCCCGCGCCGACAAGAGCCGCGCGATCGCTTCGACCGCGGCTTCGGGCCGGCAGCGGCGGCCGCAGACGAAGACGTCGATGGCGGCATAGCCATGCTCGGGCCAGCTATGGATCGAGATGTGCGATTCGGCGAGCAAAGCCACGCCGGTGACCCCCGCTCCGGGACCGAACGGATGCAACCGCACCTCGAGCACGGTCGCGCCCGCCGCCGCGGCGCCGTCGCGAAGCGCGCGCTCGACCAGCGCCACGTCGTCCAGACCGGCGCAGCCGACCAGGTCGGCGATCAGATGCTGGCCGTCATAGGGCGGCGGCGGGCTCACAACAGGCTCTCATAGGCGTGGCCGAGATGGGCCATGGCAGCCTCGGCCGCGCGGACGCCCTGGTGGTTCGCCTCCTCGAACAGCGACATGCCCGACAGGTCGGCATGGGCGAGGAACACCGGCGGACGGTCGGCGAACTGCGCGCGGCGGCTCCAGATATAGCCGGGCGCGGGGCGGACCATCGCATGCCCCCAGCGCCACAGTTCGACGCCGCGGATCGCGCCCTCGAGCTCCGGATTCATCCCGGTCAGGTCGTCGACCACGATCCGCTTCCAGTCCTCGGCCGGGCGGGTGACCAGCAGGCGACGGGCCTCGGACGGCGGCATGTCCGACAGCGGCATATACCAGGTGACGACCGTCGCGGGGGGCTGGCCGAGCGGCGCCTGGTGCGTGGCGACGACATAGCCGAGCGACGCGCTCGTCGCCGAAACATTGTCCCAGGCGAGCGGCACGCCCGGGCCCCCGGGAAGCCGGTCGAGCGTCACGTTCGCGACCAGCCAGGGCGCGTAATCGGGCAGCGTCGCCCCGGCTAGTCCGGGCCAGATGCGCGCCGTCACGAACAGCGGGGTCGCGAGGATGACGGCGTCGGCGCGGGTGCGGATCGTCTCGCCGCGCGCGACGTCGAAGCTGTCGACGAAGTGGCCCGCTCCGTCCCGCCCGGCGCGGTGGACGAGGCGGGCCGGGGCGATCCGGCGATCCAGCGGGGCGGCGAGCGCGGCGGCGAGACGGGCATTGCCCTCGGGCCAGGTCAGCACCTTGTCGGCGACGTCCCCCGCCCCCCAGCCGCGCCGCGCCGCGAAATAGTGGAGGCCCGCCCAGGCCGAGACATGCTCGGGCTCGGTGCCGAAATCGTCGCGCATCGCATAGCGCACATGGGCGCGCAGGACTTCCGAGCGCCAGCCGCGCGCATCGAGCCAGGCGGCGAAGCTCTGCCGGTCGAGCAACGTCCAGGCCGGGTCGGTCGAGCCGCAGGCCATGGGCACGGCGAACACCGGGCGCCCGTCCGCGCCGATCGCGCGGGAACAGCGCGCCATTTCGGCGAAGAAGGCGTCCAGCTCGCGCCGCTCGTCGTCGCCGAGGCTGTTGGTCGGCACCAGGCCTTCGTGCCAGCGCCCCCGCCACAGAATGCGCGCGTCGAGATCGGCGCAGAGCTGCTCGGGATCGTAGACCGGGCGACCGCCCTCGCGGCCGACGATCACGCCCATCTCGTCGAGCAGCGCATGCACCGCGCGTGTCTCGCGATTGGGCACCGGCAGGTAATGCGCGCCGAGCGGATAGGCGCTGACGGCATTGCGCCCGCTGCGGGCATTGCCGCCGACCCGATCCTCGAGTTCGAGCAGCTGGAAATCGGCAAAGCCGGCGCGCGCGAGCGCCCAGCCGGCGGACAGCCCCGCGACGCCGCCGCCGGCGATCACGATTCGGGTGCGCTCCTCGCGCGCCGGTGCCGGGAAATCGCCCTGGCGAAGTCGGTGCCCGCGGGCGAGATCCGCGCCGCCAAGCGACCCCGCCGGCATTTCGGCGGGCGCGAGCGCGAATGTCGCACCGGCCGCGCCCGCGGCGATCGCCGCCGCGCCGAGCCCGAGCGCGCCGCGCCGGTCAACCTTCATAGCGGGACCAGGCGCGATCGAACTCGCGCACGAGCAGCTGGTTGTCGAGCCGGTTCACGCCGGTCGGCCGCCGCGCCATGTCGGGCGGGAAGTCGAACAGCAACGGCTCGGTGGCGGTCGTCAGGAAGCGTCCCGCGAGCACCGGCGCGCGCGCCGCGACCGGTCGACCGGCCGCGAGGATGAACCCCCAGTCGCCGAAGCTCGGCACATAGGCGTGATAGGCACGGGTGTTGAAGCCCGCGGCCTCGAGCGTCGTCGCGACCGTCCAGAACGCGTCGGGCGCGACCAGCGGCGACGTGCTCTGCACGACCATCACCCCGCCCGGCGCGAGCAGCCGCCGCACATGGCGGTAGAAGGTCTCGGTGTAGAGCTTGCCGATCGAGTAATCGACCGGGTCCGGGAAATCGACGATGATCGCGTCGTAGCGGCCGCGCGCCTCGCGCACCCAGCGGAACCCGTCGGCGTTGATCAGCCGCAACCGCTTGTCGGCGAGCGCGCCGCGATTGAGCCGCGCGAGGCTGGGCGTGTCGCGGAACAGCCCGGTCATCGCGCCGTCGAGGTCGACCAGGGTCAGCGAGCGGATGCCCTTGTGGCGGAACACCTCGCGCGCGGCGAGCCCGTCCCCACCGCCGAGGATGAGCACGTCGCGCGCGCCCGCGACCCGCGCGAGCGCCGGCTGGACCAGCGCCTCGTGATAGCGATATTCGTCGCGCGACGAGAATTGCAGATTGCCGTTCAGGTAGAGCCGCAGCTCGTCGGCGCGGCGGGTGAGCACGATCCGCTGGAAGCGGCTCGACTTGGCGTAGATGACCGGCTCGCCATAGCCGGCCACTTCGCCCCAGCGCTGCAACCGGTCGGCGGCGCCAAAGCCGATCGCGAGCGCGACCAGCACCAGCACCGCCGCGACCCGCTCGCTGCGCAGCCCGGCCGCGCGCGGCAGCGCCAGCAGCAGGGCGAGCGCGACGGCGCCGTTGGCGAAGCCGAACAGGAATCCGGTGCGGATCATCCCCAGATGCGGCATCAGGAGTAGCGGGAACAGCAAGGACGCGACGAGCGCGCCGACATAGTCGAAGGTCAGCACGCTCGACACCGTCTCGCGAAAGTCGAAGTCCTTGAGGATGCGGATCAGCAGCGGGATTTCGAGCCCGACGAGGAAGCCGATCGCGAGCACCAGCCCGTACAGTGTCACGCGGAAATGGTCGGTGGTCGGGAAGAGCAGGAAGAGCGCCGCCGCCGAGAATCCGCCGATCAGCGCGATCAGCAGCTCGACCCGGACGAACAGCCGCAGCTCGTCGCGCGTCACGTAGCGCGAGCACCAGCTGCCGATCCCCATCGCGAACAGATAGGTGCCGATGACGGTCGAGAACTGCGTGACGCTGTCGCCCAGCAAATAGCTCGCGATGGTGCTCGCGAGCAGCTCGTAGACCAGCCCGCAGGTCGAGACGACGAAGGCCGAGACCAGCAGCGCGCCGGCGGGCGCGGAAACCTTGACGCCGGGTGCCGCCGGGTCGCGTTCAGCCATGGATGGCGGCGGCGACGATGATCGCGAGCCCGATCGCGACCGCGCCGGCGAAGATGGCAGCGGCGACGTTCTGCTTGGCGCCGATCTCTTCCCACAGCTTGCCCGGCGTCAGCAGGTCGAGAATCAGGAAGCCGATCGCGAAGACGGCGATGCCGATGACCGCGAAGAGCAGCGAGTTGAGCGCGACGGGGGTGATCGAGTCCATGCTTGTCTCCCTATTTGTGGTTGGGGCCGCCGCTGCCGCGCAGGCCGATCGGGGCGCGCCCGCCGTCCGCGAAGGGCGACCAGGCATAGTAGGTGGACGCGAGGAACAGGCCCGCGACGATCAGGCACCAGAGGCCGTAGAGGAAGCTGCGCGCGCTCAATCGTCGTCCTCGTCGCTTTCGAACATCTTGGCGACCCCGGTCAGCCCGACGTCGCTTTCGCCCTGTCGCGCCTGCTCGAAGCGGACGTGGCGGAAGAAGGAGACGACGATCGGCAGCGCGACCAGCAGCAGCGCGACGACCAGATTGCCCCCGAACACCGCGGCGCTGTCGACCTCGATCGCCATGATCGGCGACGCGCCGGAGGCGCGCCAGTCCCCAAAGTCCTGTGCGCCGTCCCAGCGATTGCCCTTATACTCGATGATCAGGTCGTAGCGCCCGGCCGGGACGGAGGCGATCTGGGCGGTCGCGCCGCGGCTGCCCTCGGTCCAGCTGCCCTCGCTGTCGCGGCCCGAATAGCGCTCCGCCGCCTTGTACGCCGCGTAGGTCGCCTGGGTCTTGCGGTCGACGAGCGCGTAGTCGAGATCGACCCAGCCATTCTCGAGATCCGGCACGCGGCTGCGGATGACGACCTTCTGATAGGGTCGCTTGAGCTCGAACGGCCCGATCGCCGCCTCCTGGTCGCGCCCGTCGGACGCGACCGCAACCTGGGTCGAGATCAGGCGGGTCGAGCCGGTGAACAGGATCGACAGCAGCAGCAGGAAGCCGAGGGCGGCAAGGCAGACCGGCAGCGCCGCCTTGATGAAACGCAGGTGCGGCGAGGGCTGGTGCGGCAAAGGCGGCCAGGGCCGGCGGGGGACTTCGAGACCGAACGCGTCGCGCAGCTCCGCGGGATCGAGCAGCTCCGAAACCGTCCAGCTCACCTCGTTGGCGTTGCGTTCGCGCGAGAGCATGAAGCCCGGTCGCACCCAATCGTCGGTCTCGACGGTCTCGCCGACCTGGACGCGCCAGTAAAATTCGCCAAGCACATAGTCGACCTGGGCGCGGCCGTTGCGAAAGAACGGCGCGTAGGAATCGCCCCGGAACTCGAGGCCCCCGGCCGAGACGCCGCTGGGCGCGGCGGTCTGCACCTCGCCCAGGCTGAAGCCGCGACCGTCGCCGGTCAGGAAGCGATAGCCGTGATAGGGGTTGAAGAGGAGATACTCCTCCCATGGCCATGCCCCGCCGACCGACCGGCCCATATAGCCGACGACATCCCATTCGACGCCGCGCAGCGTGGCGCGCGTGCCGAGCGGGATATCGAGCGCGGCCGCCGCTTCGTGATGCTCGACGACGAGCTTCACCACCGGGTCCGAGACGTCGAGCACGCTCGTGCAATATTGGCAGACGACGCTCATCGTGTAGCCGGCGGCGCGCAGTTCGACCGTCCCGCCGCACGAGGGGCAGGACAGCGGGGTGACCGTCGCGGCGGGAGACGCGTCAGCCGGCATAAGCGGGCGCCGCCCAGCCCTCGAAGCGGCGCAGGCCGCGCGGCGCGAGATCGGCGAGCGTGAGGTAGACGCCGTCATAGAGGCTGGTGCCGTCGGCGTCGCGCTGGATCGACACTGCGCGACCCGACGCGGCGCGCAGGTCGACGCTGTACATGCGCCATCCCTGTGGCGCGCGGAACGGCAGCTCCCCCTCGCAGGCGGTCGACCAGACGTCGCGCGCGTCGGCGACGACCAGGCGCTCGCCGTCGAGCTGGGCCGACGCGCCGGGGATTGCTTCCCCTCCGCCCGCGATGGTTTGGAGAAGCGGCCACGAGACCTCGTCCGTCGGCCGCTCGAACAACAGCATGAACTGACCCATCGCGTCGCCCAGCCAGGCATGGCGCCCGTCGTCGAGAAGCAGCAGCCACTCGTTCCACGACCCGTCGGTCCAGGCCCAGCGCATCCGCCCGATCACCTCGAACCCGGTCTCCCCGGCCGTGCCGCGCATGCCGAGCTGGACCGGGCTGACGTCGAACGGCAGTTCCGCCGCGGTCCCGACGGGCGCGACGCTGTCCCCGGCGCGGACGAGCATCGTCCGGCAATAGGCGCACACCCGGGTCGGCAGCGCCGCCGTGCGAAACACGACCTCGGCGCCGCAGCTCGGGCAACTGACCGTCAGCATGTCCCCCTGCCCGCCGCGGACGTCAGCGAATGCGGCTCAGCAGCTCGCTCTTCTTCGCGTCGAACTCGGCCTGGCTGATCGCGCCCATGGTCATCAGCTTGTGCAGCTTTTCGATCTGCTGGTACGGATCCTCGCCCGGCGCCGGCGTCGCCGCTCCGGACAGGCCTGCCGCCATCGTCTGCCCGAACGCGACGCCCGCCGCCGCGCCGGCGCCGAGCCCCGCCATGCCGGAGGGATTGGCGGCGGCTTTCTCGATCGCGTCGGCCGTCTGGAACTTCACGAACCTGTCGAGATCGCCGACGACACGCATCGAGCTTGCCTTGTCGAGATAGGCCTGCACCTCTTCGGGCAGCGAGACGCTCTCGACATAGAACGTGCAGACGCTCAGCCCCCATTGCTCGAAGGCGGGCGCGACGGCGGCGAGCAGGCGTTCGGACATCTTCGCCTGGTCGGCGGCGAGGTCGATGAAGGCGGTATCCGCACCGCCCAATGCCGTGGCCAGCGCGGTCGCGATCGCGCCGCGCAGCTGCGGCTCGACATCGGACACGCGGACCTGCTCGAGCGTGCCCATCAGCTTCTGGCGGAAGATCGGCGCGTCGCTGATCCGGAACGAATAGCTGCCGAACGCGCGGATGCGGAGCGCGCCGAGTTCCTTGTCGCGCACCGTCACCGGTTGCGGCGTGCCCCATTTCAGCCCGGCCTGCTCCTTTTCGGAGAAGAAGAGGACGTCGGACTTGAACGGCGACTTGAACGCCTTGTCCCAGTTCTGGAGCGCCGTCAGCAGCGGCAGCGTCTCGGTGTCGAGCGTATAGCGCCCGGCCTTGAACGCATCGGCGACCTGGCCGTCATTGTAGAAGAAGGCGATCTGCCCGTCGCGGACGGTGAGCGAGGCGCCGTTCTGGATCTCCCGGTCCTGCATCGGATATCGAATCGCCAGGTCGCCCGGCTCTTCCACCCAGTCGATGACGTCGACGAACTGTTTCGAAAGAAAATCCAGAATGCCCATCGCTGCTGCCCTCCGTCCGGCGGAAGTTTAGGGCTGAATAAGGGCGTTGGATAGAGGGGTGGGCCCCTCCACCACGCCGCTTCGCGGCGCGGTCCCCCTCCCCATCTTCGATGGGGAGGAGCTGCTCTCTCGCTCCGGTGGTGGAGGGGCCAACGGATCAGGCCGCCGCCGGCCTCCCGACCAGCCGCTCCGCAACGAGCACGTCCACCACCGACGGATCGGCGAGCGTCGAGGTGTCGCCCAGCGCGCCGACCTCGTTCTCGGCGATCTTGCGCAGGATGCGGCGCATGATCTTCCCCGAACGGGTCTTGGGCAGCCCCGGCGCGAACTGGATGGCGTCGGGAGTCGCGATCGGCCCGATCTCGTGGCGGACCCATTTGACGAGCTCGCGGCGGAGCTCCTCGCTTGGGGCGTCGTTCGCGTTCAGCGTGACGAAGGCGTAGATCCCCTGCCCCTTGATGTCGTGCGGCATGCCGACGACCGCGGCCTCGGCGACCCGGGCATGGGCAACGAGCGCGCTCTCGATCTCGGCGGTGCCCATGCGGTGGCCCGAGACGTTGATGACGTCGTCCACCCGTCCGGTGATCCAGTAATAGCCGTCCGCGTCGCGGCGGCAGCCGTCGCCGGTGAAATACTTGCCGGGATAGGTGGTGAAATAGGTCTGGAAGAAGCGCTCATGGTCGTTCCAGACGGTGCGCATCTGGCCGGGCCAGCTCGCCGCGATGACGAGATTGCCCTCGCACGCGCCGTCGAGCACCCCCCCTTCGGCGTCGACGATCTGCGGCTGGACGCCGAATATGGGGAGCGTCGCCGATCCCGGCTTCAGCTCGGTCGCGCCCGGCATCGGCGCGATCATCGCCCCGCCGGTCTCGGTCTGCCACCAGGTGTCCACGATCGGGCAGCGCTCCTCGCCCACCACGCGGTGATACCATTCCCATGCCTCGGGATTGATCGGCTCGCCGACCGATCCCAGCAGGCGCAGCGAGGACCGGCTCGACCGGCGCACCCAGTCGTCGCCTTCGCGCATCAGCGCGCGCAGCGCCGTCGGCGCCGCGTAGAAGGTGTTGACGCGGTGCGTGTCGATGACCTGCCACCAGCGACCATGATCGGGGTAATTCGGCACGCCCTCGTAGATCAGCGTGGTCGCGCCGTTCGCGAGCGGCCCGTAGACGATATAGCTGTGGCCCGTCACCCAGCCGACATCGGCCGCGCACCAGAAGATCTCGCCCGGCCGGTAGTCGAACACATATTGGTGCGTCATCGACACCCAGACGAGATAGCCGCCCGTCGTGTGCAGCACGCCCTTCGGCTTGCCCGTCGATCCCGAGGTGTAGAGAATGAACAGCGGATCCTCCGCCCCTATCTCCGCGGCCGGGCAGTCGGGCGACGCGGCCGCGACGAGTTCGTCGTAGAAGACGTCGCGTCCCGGTTGCATGGCGACGTCCCCGCCCGTCCGCCGCACGACGACGACGGTATCGACGCTCGGGCAATGATGGCCGAGCGCCTCGTCGACATTGGCCTTGAGCGGCACGTGCTTGCCGCCGCGCAGCCCCTCGTCGGCGGTGATGACCAGCCGGCTGTCGCAATCCTGGATCCGCCCGGCCAACGCCTCGGGCGAGAAGCCGCCGAAGACGATCGAGTGGATGGCCCCGATCCGCGCGCAGGCGAGCATCGCGAAGGCCGCTTCAGGGATCATCGGCAGGTAGATCGTCACCCGGTCGCCCTTGCGCACGCCGCGCGCCTTCAGCCCGTTGGCGAGCCGGCAGACCGCGGTGTGGAGCGCGCGATAGCTGATCGTGCGGCTCTCGCCGGGCGCGTCCCCTTCCCAGATGATCGCCGGCTGGTCGGCGCGCGTGGCGAGATGGCGGTCGATGCAGTTGGCCGAGACGTTCAGCGTCCCGTCGGCGAACCAGCTGATGCCGAAATCGGCCTCGTCGAAGCTGGTCTGCTGGACTTTCGTGAACGGCGTCAGCCAGTCGACGCGCTGCGCCTCCCGCCGCCAGAAGCCGTCCGGGTCGGACAGCGAGGCACGATAGAGCTCGTCATAGGTGATGCTGTCGATCAGGGCGCGCCGGGCCCAGGCGTCCGGCACCGGATAGGTCTTCGCTTCGCTCATCGCGCTCTCCCTCGCTTGTGCGCGGGGGGCGAGGATAGGAAGACGAAGCGGCGCGGCATACGGGACTAAGGTCCTAGCCGCGCCGTTCGGCCTCAGGGTCGATGGCGTGCGAGCAGCATGTCGAGCACCGCCGGATGGAGCGGCGTTTCGAAGCGGAAGCCGAAGTGATGGTCTTCCGACCACACCATCGTCGCGGGCACGCCCTGCAGGCTCGGCAACCGGATCAGGGCGCGGTCGCCCTTGTCGAGCTTCGCCCATGTGCTGAGCCGCACCCCGTGGGTCGAGAGATCCTCGACCACCACCGGATGGTAGGGATGGATGCTGTTGCGCAGGTCCGCGGTCATCGCGACCGCGGCCCGGCCGCAGCGACGTTTGTCATGTGCTTGGCGAGCGTGCATCCATCCCTCCCGTCGTCAGGCGTACTGCACCAGCGGCCGCCGACGGCGCATCCCGACCCCGACCAGGCCGAACCCACCGATCATCATCGCCCAGGTGGCCGGCTCCGGGATCGCGGCCGTCACCTTCAGGTCGTCCAGCTTGAAGCCGTCGAGACCGTCGCGGTTGAAGAAGTCCGCACCGACGATCCAGACATTGCCCGCCTGGCCATAGCTCGCGAAGGAGCGCGCCGACGGCGTGCCCGAGCTGCTCTTGATGCTCGCGCCGTTGGCGAACAGCGCCGTCGCGAGCGCGCCCTGCGACGCGAGGTTGATCGTGCTGGTCCAGGCGAGGTTCGTCATCCCGGCGCTCACGAACGCGTCGTTGTCGTACGAGCCGTTGATCCAATAGGGATTGAGCGTCGCGCCGTTGAGCGTGACGCTGCGGTCGAACTGCAGCAGCACGAAATCGAAGCGGCCTTGATTCTCGATCGTGTGGAGATTGTCGCCGCCGTTATTGTCGCCCGCTCCGGTCACGCCCAGGCCGTTCCCGAACCGCGCGAGATAGGCCGACGCGACGCTGTAGGAGCCGCCATTGGGCGTCGCCTGCCAGGCCGAGACGCGGACGTTGATGCCGCCCGACGTGAAGGTGCGGGCATTGCCGTAGCTGCCGTTCAGCGCATCGTTGCCGTTCAGGTCGAACGTGGTCGACGCCGTCGCCGGCATCGCCGCCAGCATCAGGGTTGCCGCCGCGAGTTTCTTGAACATCTTCATCCCCCGTTTGGATAGTTAAGTCAGCAGTGACCTTCTAACTAAAGTGGGGTCCCCGTCGGAGTCCTTAGATCGACCGCGGGCGTCTGGTTTCGGGACAGATGACGGTCGATAGAGGGCAACTGTCCTGAAACGGGACCGGCCGACGCGCGATCCGGGCGCGGCCAATCCGAGGCATCGCCGCGAAAACGAAATCTGTCTTTCGCCCGCCGGCGCGGCATGGTCTGGACGAAGCGCGGCGCAGGTTCCAAGCGTCGACCCTGGGGACGGTGACGACATTGAGCGACGTGGTAAGCGACGGGCCGGCGGTGCTCAGCCACCTGCAGCGACTGGAGGCGGAGAGCATCCAGATCATGCGGGAGGTTGCGGCGACCTGCGAACGGCCGGTCTTTCTCTATTCGATCGGCAAGGACAGCTCGGTGATGCTGCACCTCGCGCTCAAGGCCTTCCATCCCTCGCCCCCGCCCTTCCCGTTCCTCCACATCGCGAGCGGCTGGGACTTCCAGGCGATGATCGCGCACCGCGACCGGATGGCGGCCGCGCACGGGCTTGAGCTGATCGTCCATCACAATGACGCGGGCGCCGCGGCGGGGATCAACCCGTTCGACACGCCGACCCCGGTCTACACGCGCGCCATGCTGACCGAGGCGCTCACGACCGCGCTCGACACCCACGGCTTCGACGCGGCGTTCGGCGGCGCGCGGCGTGACGAGGAGAAGGCGCGCGCGAAGGAGCGGGTGTTCAGCTTCCGCTCGGCCGACCATCGCTGGGATCCGAAGGCGCAGCGGCCCGAGCTGTGGCGGCTCTACAATGCGCGCAAGAACAAGGGCGAGAGCATCCGCGTCTTCCCGCTCTCCAACTGGACCGAGCTCGACATCTGGCAATATATCTATCTCGAGCAGGTGCCGCTGGTGCCGCTCTACCTCGCCGGCGTGCGGCCCACGGTCGAGCGTGACGGCATGATCCTGATGGTGGACGACGACCGCTTCCAGTTCCGCGCGGGCGAGCGGGTGGTCGAGCGCTCGATCCGCTTCCGCACCATGGGCTGCTATCCGCTGACCGGCGCGATGGACAGCGAGGCGAGGACCGTGCCCGACGTCATCCGCGAAACGCTGCTCGCCAGCACGTCGGAGCGCCAGGGCCGCGCGGTCGACAAGGACGCGTCCGCGTCGATGGAGAAGAAGAAGCAGGAGGGCTATTTCTGATGAACGCCCTCATCCCCGACGTGCATGCCTATCTCGATCGTCACCAGCGCAAGTCGCTGCTTCGCTTCATCACCTGCGGCTCGGTCGACGACGGCAAGTCGACCCTGATTGGCCGCCTGCTCCACGACACGCGCCAGATCCTCGACGACCATCTCGCCGCGCTCGAGGCGGACAGCCGGCGCGTCGGCACTCAGGGCGAGGAGATCGACTTCGCGCTGCTGGTCGACGGCCTCGACGCCGAACGCGAGCAGGGGATCACGATCGACGTCGCCTATCGCTTCTTCACGACCGACGCGCGCAAGTTCATCGTCGCCGACTGCCCGGGCCATGAGCAATATACCCGCAACATGGTGACCGGCGCCTCGACCGCCGATCTTGCCGTGATCCTCGTCGACGCGCGCAAGGGCGTGCTGACCCAGACGCGGCGGCACAGCTACCTCGTCCATCTGCTCGGCATCCGCCACCTCGTGCTGGCGGTGAACAAGATGGATCTGGTCGGCTACGACCAGGCGGCCTTCGACGCAATCGTCGGCGATTATGCCGCCTTCGCCGCGTCGATCGGCGTGGAGAGCTTCGTGGCGGTGCCGATTTCGGGGCTGAGGGGCGACAACATCACCACCCGGTCGGCCCGGACCGGCTGGTATGACGGCCCGACCCTGCTCGAGCATCTCGAGCGGGTGCCGGTCGACGCGGCCGGCGCGCAGGCGCGTCCGTTCCGAATGCCCGTGCAATGGGTCAACCGACCCAATCTCGACTTTCGCGGCTTTTCCGGGCTGGTGGCGTCCGGCCGCGTGCGCGCCGGCGACCCGGTCCGCCTGCTCCCCTCGGGCCGCACGACCCGGGTCGCGCGGATCGTGACGCGCGACGGCGACCTGCCGGCGGCGGTCGCCGGCCAGTCGGTCACGCTGACGCTCGAGGACGAGGTCGAGTGCGCCCGCGGCGCGGTGATCGCCGCCGCCGACGCTCCGCCCGAGGTCGCCGACCAGTTCGAGGCGACGCTCGTCTGGATGGCCGACGAGCCGCTGGTCGCGGGGCGCGCCTATTGGCTCCAGCTCGGTACCGAGAGCGTGTCGGCGCGCGTCCAGCCGCCCAAATATGTGATCAACGTCAACACGCTGGAGCATGTCGCGGCGAAGACGCTGGAGCTGAACGGGATCGGCGTTGTCCAGCTTGCGGTCGACCGGCCGATCGCCTTCGAACCCTATGCGCAGGATCGCGACCTCGGCGGCTTCATCCTGATCGACAAGGCCAGCAACGCGACGGTCGCCGCGGGCATGATCCGCTTCGCGCTGCGGCGCAGCCAGAACGTCCACTGGCAGGCGCTGGACGTCACCCGCGAACGGCGCGCCGAACTCAAGAACCAGGCGCCGGCGGTGCTGTGGTTCACCGGCCTGTCGGGCGCCGGCAAGTCGACGATCGCCAATCTCGTCGAGAAGAAGCTCGCGCGGATGCACCGCCACACCTTCCTGCTCGACGGCGACAATGTCCGCCACGCGCTCAACCGCGACCTGGGCTTCACCGAAGCCGACCGGATCGAGAATATCCGGCGCGTCGGCGAAGTGGCGCGGCTGATGACCGATGCCGGGCTGATCGTGATCACCGCGTTCATCTCGCCCTTCCGGGCCGAGCGGCAGATGGTGCGCGAGATGATGCAGCCGGGCGAGTTCGTCGAGATCTTCATCGACACGCCGCTCGCCGACGCCGAGGCGCGCGACGTAAAGGGCCTTTACCGCAAGGCGCGCGCCGGCCAGCTCAAGAATTTCACCGGCATCGACTCGCCCTATGAACCGCCCGAACGCCCCGACATCCGCATCGACACGACCCGGATGAGCCCGGAGGAGGCGGCCGACTATATCATCGAGCAGCTGATTCCCTGAGGCGCCGGGTCGCACACCCGCTTGCCGGGGCCGGTTTGGCGGCTATCCTGGCCAGGGGTGCGGGGGAAAGCGAGCGCGATGTCAGGTGAGCCGCAACTCCCGAAGGGCATGTCGCTCTACCTCGACGGGGTCCGCTTCGTCGCCGCGCTGGCGGTCGTCCTCGAGCACGTCGCCCAATATCCCTTCTCACGCGCGCGGCCCGGCGTCGGGCCGGTGATGGAGATCATGGCGGGTCGCGGCGCGCAGGCGGTCGCGATCTTCTTCGTCCTGTCGGGCTTCGTGATTGCCCATGTCGTCCGCCAGCGCGAAGCGAGCGCCGCCGACTTTGCGGCGGGCCGGATCTCGCGGCTATATGCGGTGATCGTGCCGGCGCTGCTGCTCACCGCGCTGCTCGACGCCGCCGGCACCGCGATCGCGCCGGGACTTTACGCCGCGACGCCGCTGGACGGCCCGCCCGCGACCCTGCCCGCCTATCTCGCGAGCCTGCTGCTCGTGAACGAGTGGAAGCTGTTCGGGCCGATCGCCTTCATGCCCGGCTCGAACCTTCCCTATTGGTCGCTCAGCTTCGAGGCGACCTACTATGTCGTCGCCGGGCTGCTGCTCTTCGCTCCTCGCGGGCGCGCCCTCGCCGCCTCGGCGCTGCTGCTGCTGCTGGCCGGGCCGACGATCGCAATGCTCTTCCCGCTCTGGCTGTTGGGCTTTGGCGCCTATCGCTGGCGCGACCGCGCGGCGGGAATGCCGATGCCCGCCGTCGCCTTCGCGACCACTCTCTCGCTGCTGCTGGTCGTGCCGCTGCTACCCATCGCCAGCCGGACGCCCTTCCCGCACGGGATGTTTCCCTGGGGCGCGGCGCCCTATGACCGCTTCGTCCTGACCGACTATGCGACCGGCCTGATCTTCGCGGGGCAGCTGCTCGCGGTCCATGCACTCGCGCGTCGCGCGACCCCGCGAGCGCTTCCCCGTCGCGCCGAGCGCCTCGTCCGCCGGCTGGGCGCGCTCACCTTCCCGCTCTACGCGATCCACTTCCCGGGGCTGTTCTTCTTCGCTGCGCTGAGCCCTTTCCCACGCGACGAATGGCCCTCCTGGCTGTTCGTGCTCGGCGGCGTCGCGGCTTTGACGCTGCTCCTCACCTGGCTCAGCGAGCACTGGCGTCCCCGCCTCCGGGGCGCCTTGCTGCGCGCCTTCGCGGTACGCCGGCGCGCTTCGGCCTCCCGCTGATCCAGTCTCGCCAACCCCGGCGCGCGCCTTCGACAAAAGCCAGAGCATCGCCAGGATCGGTCCCGCGGGGCCGGCGAGCCAGGTCAGCCCCAGCCCGCCAATCACCCATCCGCTTCGGCTTCCCGTGCGGTCGAGGAGAAGCGCGGCCGACGCGGGCGCGGCCACCGCAAGCTCATAATGCAGCGCATAGGGCGTGCAGAGAATCCCGCCCGCGATCAGCGCCATGAGCCTCCGTTCCAGCGCCCGGGTTCGCCGGAAGGTCAGGATCACGGTCGCGGCGGCGACGATGCACGCGGCGACCAGCGCCACCGCGGCGAGCTCGACCGAGGCGCCGGCCTGCCGGGCGAGGATGAACGGCGAAACGGAGATCGACCAGAAGCCGGGGCCGCTCACCGCGGCGACGAACGAGTCGAGCGACGCCAGCCACAAAAGCCATGTCGACACGCCGAAGCTGGCGACGCTGAGGAGAATGGCCGTGATGGCGGTGACGCTCGCCGCGCCGAGCGCCCGCCAATGCGCCCCGGCGATCAGGGCAAGGGGAGCCAGCAGGACCAATTGCGGCTTCAGCACGCCCAGCATTCCGAAGATCGTGCCGGCCAGGAGCGGACGGTTCGGGAGCCAGCGAAGCGCGGTCACGACGAGTGCCGCCAGGAAAAGGGCCAACTGCCCGACCGTGATCGTCATCAGCACCGGGAAGGACACCAGCGCGAGCGCGCTCGGGCCGGTTCCGAACGCGCTTCGAGCCGCGAGAACATAGGCCGTGACGCCGGCGAGGGTCCACAGCGCGACTGCCGGGCCATGACCGATCCCATCGAAAATCGAGCGGGTCAGCGCGAGCATGGTCGGCGGATAGGGGAAAGGCTTGTAGCGGGCGTCGTCGGGCAGCCACGGGCGCTGGAAATCGGTGAGCGCCTCGGCGTCATAGACCTCGCTGATCGGCACGTGCGCGCTGGCCCAGAACACCGTGAAGTCGCTGAACAGCATCTTCATCGACGTGATCGGCTGCACGTAGACGACGAAGTCGAGAATGCCGATCGCCCCGCCGAAGCTCACGACGAAAAGCCAGATCATGTCTCGCGGTCGCAGCGCGTTGTGCGACGTCAGTCTCCCGCCCTGCAACGGCAACGCCCACCCCATGTCGCTCGATCTGCGCGATTTATGGACTCAATCGGGGCGCCGCATCAACAGCGGGCGCTGCCATCGCCTGTCAGTCGAGGACGGCGCCGCCCTGCAGCGCTGCCGCGACGACGAGAGTAGAGCTTTGTGGAAGTTGGCGCACCCAAGAGGATTCGAACCTCTGGCCTTTGCCTTCGGAGGGCAACGCTCTATCCAGCTGAGCTATGGGTGCGTGCGGGTCGCGTTAGCAGGGTCTTTCGGGCTCTGCCAGTCCCTAACGCGCGCGCCGGGGCGGTCGGTCGATCGGCTGGAACGGCGCCAGCCCGCAGCTCGCCCCGCGCTGGACGTTCGGGCCCTGCAGCACGGTGATGATGTCCTGCGCGCAGAGCTGGCTGAGCGATGTCGCGTAGGTGAAGCGCTGCTCGAAGCCGAGCTGCGGGCAAGGCTGGGGCAGCACCGTCCGGTACATCTGCCGACCATTTGATTCCCAGTCGATCACGCGGTCGCTGCGCACGATGCTGCGGCGGAGCTGGGTGATCGGCACGCACGTCTTGGCTGCGCCGGCCAGCCGCGCGCCGTCGGCGAAGCTCCGGCCGTCGGCGGCGAGCTCGGCCGCCTGCGCGGCGCGGGCCCGCCGGTCGTCGCGCTGCTCGGCGGTCGCGCAGGCCGCCAGGGTCAGCGCCGCGCAGCCAAGGGTCGAAAGCACGAGGGTTCGCATCGTCCGTCTCCTACCGCCCCTGCCGAGAACGAACATGCCGGGGTGTCGTGCCCTCAGGCAAGACACTTCGGCTCGAACGCGCACAGGTCGACGACCGGGCAGCGCCAGCATTCCGGCTTGCGCGCCTTGCAGACATAGCGGCCGTGCAGGATCAGCCAGTGGTGCGCGCCGAGGCGGAACGGCTGAGGGACGAGCCGCTCCAGCCCCAGCTCGACCGCGAGGGGAGTCTTGCCCGGCGCGAGGCCGGTCCGGTTGCAGACACGGAAGATGTGGGTGTCGACCGCGAACGTCTCCGCGCCGAACGCACAGTTCATCACGACATTGGCGGTCTTACGGCCGACGCCGGGCAGCTTCTCCAGCGCGTCGCGGTCGGCGGGAACATTGCCGCCATGATCGTCGATCAGCGCCTGGCTGAGCGCGATGACGTTCTTGGCCTTGGTGTTGAACAGCCCGATCCTCTTGATGTGATCGCGCACCACCGCTTCGCCGAGCGCCAGCATCGCCGCCGGATCGCGCGCCTTGGCGAACAGCGCCTTGGTCGCGCGATTGACCCCCGCATCCGTCGCCTGGGCGGACAGCACGACGGCGACCAGCAGCGTATAGGCGTTCACATAAGCGAGTTCGGTCTCCGGCGCGGGATTGGCGTCGGCCAGCCTCCGGAAGAACTCGAAAACCTCCGCCTCGGTCACAGGTCGAGCACGTCGGCCATGGAGTAGCGGCCCGGCGCGCGTCCGGCGAGCCAGAGCCCTGCCCGCAGCGCACCCCGTGCGAAGATGTCGCGATTCTCGGCGCGGTGGCCAAGCTCGATCCGTTCGCCGTCGGCGGCGAGGACGACGAGGTGATCGCCGGCGACCGAACCGCCGCGCAGGCTGGCAAAGCCGATCCCGCCCTCGACGCGCGCGCCGGTGCGTTCGGTGACCGGCTCGAGCGCGTGACCGCGGCCGCGCGCCGCCGCCTCGCCCAGCAGCAAGGCGGTGCCGCTCGGCGCGTCGACCTTGTGCCGATGGTGCATCTCGAGGATCTCGATGTCCCAGTCGGGCCCGAGCCGCGCCGCCGCCTGCGCGACCAGCGCCGCGAGCAGGTTGACGCCCAGCGACGTATTGGCCGCCTGCAGCACCGCGACGCGGCGCGCCGCCGTGTCGATCGCCGCGTGCTCGGCGGGGCCGAGCCCCGTGGTCCCGACCAGGATCGGCGTTCCCGCGCGCGCCGCCGCCTCGAGATGTCCGGCAAGCGCGCCCGGCGTCGAAAAGTCCACCAGCACGTCTGCGGCCGCCGCCGTCGCGGCGAGATCGCCCTGGTCGCGATCGACCGCCCCCGCGATCCCGACCCCGGCCTGCCGCGCCGCCGCCGCGATCGCCTGGCCCATCCGCCCGGCCGCCCCCAGGATCCCGATGCTCGTCATCGCGGCCTTCGTTTCCCCAGTTCGCGCGGCAAGGCAAGGAGAATGGCGCGGCTTCGCAGCCGCCCCCGCGCGAACTAGGGTGGCGCCCGTCCACGGGAGTCTCGTCATGCGTCGCTTGCTTCTTCTTGCCCCGGCCCTGCTTCTCGCCTGCCCGCCCGCCGTCGCCGCCGGTCCCGACTGGGGGACGGCGTCGGAAGTGGAGGTGCGGCTGGCAAGCTTCGCGTTCACGCCGGCGCGGATCGAGCTGGTCGCGGGGCGGCCCTATCGGCTCCGCCTGATCAACACCGGGCGTGGCGGGCACAATTTCCACGCGAAGGATTTCTTCGCCGGCGCGCAGGTGGCGCCGGCGGATCGCTCCAAGGTCGCCAGGGGGGCGATCGAGGTGCCCGCCGACACGACGCTGGAGGTCCGCTTCGTCGCGCCGGCCGCGGGAAACTACGAGCTCGACTGCTCGCATTTCCTGCACGCAGGCTTCGGCATGTCGGGCGAGATCCTGGTCGCCGCGCGTTGACGCGGGCGCGCGGTTCAGAACCGACCCAATATAGGACAGCAGCGACAAAGGCTTAACAAAGAGTCAAAATACGACCGAACCTTCGTTATAGTGGCGGCCGAGTCGCAAGAGAGGTGGGAAACCCACCCTCGTCTCGTCAACTTCGAAGGGGATGTTCGTATGAGAAAGCTTCTGCTCGCCGGGGCTGCCGCCCTGGCATTCGCAACCTCGCCCGCGCATGCGGCGTCGCTGGTCGTCGGTTCCGGCACCGACACGTCGCCGCTGTCGTCGGGCAACGACTTCCGCACGCAGCTCGAGTCCCTTGGGCTCACGATCCTGCGCACGTCGGCGTCGCTGACCCTGAACGGTCCGGCCGACATCCGGATCGACTATTTCGCCAGCGAGAGCGGCTTTGCGGACACCTTCAACCTGGGGTCGTTCAGCTTCACCGAAACCAACAAGGGCGCGTTCGGCGCGCAGCTGATCGGCACGCTCACCAATGTCGCATCGGGGCCGCTCGCCGCCTTCTTCACGAGCGACGGCCATGGCAACATGCACGCACCGGGCTCGGAGAATTTCGGCTTCATCCTGCCGCGCGGCACCCTGTCCGGCGCGTACGAGAGCAACGTGATCTGGATCGCCTATGACGACCAGATCAACAATGCCGATGACAATCACGACGACTTCGTGCTGCGCCTGACCGTCAGCCCGGCCGTGCCGGAGCCGGCGACCTGGGCCATGATGATCGGCGGCTTCGGCCTGATCGGCGCGGCGCTGCGCCGGCGGCACACGCTCCAGGTCACCTACGCCTGATCTCAAGCGGGAGGCGGGGGCCTGCGCCGGCATGGCGCGGGCCCCCGTTTCGCGTCCGGCCTAGCCGAAGAGCCAGTGGCCGAGCAGCCGGTCGAACGGGAAGGTGAAGAAGCCGGCGATCAGCAGCGCGCCGAAGACCATCCCCCGGACGGCGCTCCGGTGCTTGCGGACATTGTGCCGCCGCGCGGACCAGACGATGATCGGCACCTGGATCAACGTCCAGACCGACAGGATGTGGATCACGCTAAACCGTCCGTCGTTCATCGTGTGCACCCCCAGCGACACGAGCGCGGTCGACGCCATCGCGCCGGCCCAGACGCGGCCGATCCTGCGGTGCCGACGGTCGCCCCGCTGGCGCAGCAGCATCACCGGCGTCAGGGCCAGCGCGATTCCGATCGTCAGCAAATGCGCCCAGACGAGCATTGGCACGCGCGACCATTCGGCCTGGCCGCGCAGGATCGCGAGGATCACGGCGGCGAGCATGATCGCGGCGCCATAGGCCAGCATTTTCTCGAACGTGTCGGCCGAGAGCGGCTTCGCCCTCGTGCGCGGATCGTCGACGACGCTGGCCACCATGTCTTCCCCCAAAGCCCGCTGTCATCTGCCAGACGATGGCGCCGGAAGACAAGCAGGGCCGCTGATGACAGCCGTGAACATTAGTCATGTGACTTCATGACACCGCGGTGGCAGGTGGCCGGAGCCGATTGAGACGGTGCGGGGGAGCGTACCTTCAACTCGGAGAGCGTATGTTCAAGAGTATCAGGTGCCTCGCCGCCCTCAGCCTCGGGTTCGCGCCGGTCGCGGCGCATGCGGTCCCGCTCGGCGGCGGGACGACGGCCGTCCGCGTCACGGCCGACCTCGCCGGGCTCGGCCTGACGCCCGGTCTGACCGGCACGGCCACGGCCGACACGAGCCTCGGCTTCACGCGCATCTTCTTCCCCGTCACCGGCGGCGACCTCAACTTCAACACGCTCGCCGGCCAGATCCGGCACGACGGCTCCGGCATCTCGCTGACGTCGGGCGCGACCGTGGTCGGGCTCGGCAACTTCGTGATCGACACGCAGGCGAGCCAGCTTCTCGCCGATGTGACGCTGAACGGATCGGCCTTCGCGAGCGCGGCGCCGATCCTCTCGTTCAGCCTCGCGAGCCTCACCCCGGCGCAGATCACGAACCTCGCCAGCCCGGCGATCTCGCTGCGCTTCACCCAGACCGGCGCGAGCGCACTGACCGCGGCCTTCGGCGCGCCCAACCTGACCGGCGCGGAATTCGGCCTCGCCGCGACCGCACCCGTCGCGGTTCCCGAGCCAGCGAGCTGGGCGATGCTGATCCTCGGCTTCGCCGCTATCGGCGCCGCCGCACGACGCCGCCCCGCCCCGATCCGCGCGGGCAAACCCGCCTGACCACGACTCCGGGAGCCGCAGGGCTCCCGGAACTGGCGGGGGCTGCGCTCACCTACGGATTGCGGCCCTCGCCGGAACTGTCGATAACGACCCGATGGCGGATGTCGTCATTGTGATTTGGGTGATCGCCCTGGCGTTCGCCCTGGGGCTTAGCCCGGCGCTGCTTCCGGCCAAAGTTTCAACACGACGTTGCTGGTGCCTTGCGCTCCTGATCCTTCTCGTCAGCCTCGCGATCGAGTGGAGCCTGCGCTTCGTTCCTCACCCGTTCCACCACATCGCGCTGATGCCGTTGTGGTTCGCACAGGCGATTAGCGTGCCCGTGCTGGCATTCCGTCCGTTCCGCGATTGAGGCCGGCTGTTCAGGGCGCTTCGCGTGCGCTTCCGCCCGCGGCGACAAGCGATCCGGCGATCCGTCCTTTCCGGACCGGCTTCGGACCCGCTAAGGCGCAACCATGCGTGAGATCCGGAACATCGTCGTCCTCACCGGGGCCGGCATCTCGGCCGAGAGCGGGCTTGCGACGTTTCGCGGGCCCGACGGGCTCTGGGAGGGGCACCGCGTCGAGGATGTGTGCACGCCCGAGGCGCTCGCGCGCGATCCGGCGCTGGTGCACGCCTTCTACGATGCGCGGCGGGCGAAGCTTGCCGAGGTGGTGCCCAACGTGGCGCACGCGGCGCTGGCGCGGCTGGATCGGGACTGGCCGGGCGAGCTGCTGATCGTCACCCAGAATGTCGACGACCTGCACGAGCGCGCCGGCGCGCGGCGGATGCTGCACATGCATGGCGCGCTGCGGTCGGCACTGTGCGCAGCCTGCGGCGAACGCCGGCCGTGGGACGGGCCGATGGGCGACCACCCGCCCTGCCCCGGCTGCGGCGCCGCGTCGCTTCGGCCCGACATCGTCTTCTTCGGCGAGATCCCCTACGAGATGGACCGGATCGAGGCAGCGCTGGCGACGGCGGACCTGTTCGCCTCGATCGGCACGTCGGGCGCGGTGTATCCGGCCGCGGGCTTCGTCCGCACCGCCCGCTACTACGGCGCGCACACGGTCGAGCTGAACCTCGATCCGTCCGCCGGCAGCATCTTCTTCGACGAGAGCCGGATGGGCCCCGCCTCGGCGCTCGTGCCCGCCTGGGTCGACGAACTGCTCGGCGGCTAGCGGATCGCCGGCCTCACTCCACCCAGTCGAGGCCGAGGTCGCGATAGACCGAGCGGTCCTCGTCCCAGCCTTCCTTGACCTTCACGTGCAGGTAGAGATGGACCTTGCGTCCGAGCAGTTCGGCGAGCTCGGCGCGGGCCTTGGCGCCGATCGCCTTGATCTGCGCGCCACCCTTGCCGAGCACGATCGCGCGCTGGGTCGGGCGGGCGACGAGGATCTGCTGGTGGATCTCGACCGAGCCGTCGTCGCGCTCCTTATACTGCTCGGTCTCGACCGCGCTCGCATAGGGCAGCTCGGCATGGAGCTGGAGGTAGAGCTGCTCGCGCGTCACCTCGGCGGCGAGCATCCGGTCGGTGACGTCGGAGACCTGGTCCTCCGGGAAATGCCAGGGGCCTTCGGGCATCCGCGCGGCGAGCGCAGCCTTCAGGTCGGCGACGCCGTCGCCGGTCGCGGCGCTCACCATGAAGACGTCCTCGAAGGCGAGCGCTTCGGTCAGCCGCTGGGCGTGGACCAGCAATTTGTCCTTGGCCGAGATGTCGACCTTGTTGAGGACGAGGATCTTGGGTTCGGGCCGCTCCTTCAAAGCCTCGACGATGGTCATCACCTTGGCGCCGAGCCCGGCGCGCGCATCGACGATCAGCGCGATCAGGTCGGCGTCGGCCGCCCCGCCCCACGCCGCCTGCACCATCGCGCGGTCGAGCCGGCGGCGCGGCTCGAAGATGCCCGGCGTGTCGACGAGGATGAGCTGCGCCTCGCCGGCGAGCGCGACGCCCATCAGCCGGGTGCGCGTCGTCTGCGCCTTGGGGCTGACGATCGCCACCTTCTGGCCGACCAGCGCGTTGACGAGCGTCGACTTGCCCGCGTTGGGCGCGCCGACCACCGCGACCAGGCCACATTTTTCCGTCATGACGTCAAGCGCTCCAACAAGGCACGTGCGGCGAGGGTTTCGGCTTCCTGCTTCGAGGCGCCGTCCGCGCTCGCCTCGCCGGCATGGGGGATGGTCACGGTCACGGTGAAGGTGGGGCTGTGCTGCGGCCCCGAACGGGCGGTGACCGCATAGACCGGCGGCTTGCGCCGGTTCGCGGCGGCCCATTCCTGCAGCGCCGACTTGGGATGGCGAGGCGCGCCCTGCTGGAGGTCGAGCCGGCTTTCCCAGCGTGCGCGGATGAACGCCTGCGCCGCTTCGAGGCCATGGTCGAGGTAGAGCGCGCCGATCAGCGCCTCGGTGACGTCGCCGAGCACATTGTCGCTGTCCGCCGCGCCGTCGTCGCGCGCCTGCTTGCCCAGCCGCAGATACGGGCGGACGCCGATCTCGCGCGCGATCTCGGCGCACATCGCGCCCGAGACGAGCGCGTTCAGCCGCCAGCTGAGCTTGCCCTCGGGCTCGTCGGGGAAGCGATCGTAGAGCCAGCGCGCGACGGTCAGGCCGAGCACGCGGTCGCCGAGGAACTCGAGACGCTCGTAATCGGGCTCGTCGCGGCTGCTATGGGTCAGCGCGTGGCGGTAGAGGGCGGGATCGCGCGGGGCGGCGCCCAGCGTCGCTTCCAGCCACCGGTCGAGCTCGCTCATCGCACGTCTCCCACGCGATCCCACCGCGCTGCGGGGCCCCAGGTCCAGGGCTTCAGCCAATCGGCCGTCCCGTCGGTCGAGAACAGAGTCAGCCGCGCGCGCCCGATCAGCCGCTCCGCCGGCACCGTGCCAAAGCTGCGGCTGTCGCCGCTGCGGTCGCGATGGTCGCCGAGCAGGAACAAGGCTCCCGCCGGCACGGTCACCGCGGGCATGGTGTCGGCGCGCGACGTGCCGAGGTCGACCACGTCGTAGCCGACCCCGTTGGGCAGCGTCTCGCGGAAGCGCGGATAGCGGCAGCGCCAGCCATCGGGACCGCGCTCGCGAAAGCGGTCTGCCGCGCAGCCGAGGTTCGGGACGACGGGATGGACGAGGTCGGCGACGCGGTCCTGGGGCAGCTCCGTCCCGTTCAGCACCACCCGTCCCGCCCGCAACGCGACGCGATCCCCCGGCAGCCCGATCACGCGCTTGACGAAATCGCGCGCATCGCCGGCGGGCGCGCGGAAGATCACCACGTCGCCGCGCGCGGGCAGCTTGCCCGCGATCCGGCCGGCGAAGGGCGGCCCCTCGCCCGGAAAGCTGTAGCGCGACCAGCCATAATCCCATTTGCTTGCGAGCAGATAATCGCCCGGCACCAGCCCGGGCAGCATCGATTCCGATGGGATTGTGAACGGCGCGAAAATCAGCGTGCGGATCAGGAAGACGATCACCACCAGGCGCGCGACGAACCACAGGAACGCCACCGTCTCGCTGCGTCCGGAGCGCGCGCCGCGTGCCATCGCGATCAGTTCGCCCGCGTCCGCGGCTGCAGCCAGACCGCGCGCGCGGAAAAGTCGGTGACGATGCGGAAGCGGCGCAGGATCTTGACCCCGATATTCGCGTCGGCGGCGTTCGATTGCGCGTCGATCGTGGCGCGGACGTTGCGGAACGTCACTCCCGCAAGCCGCAGCGCGCGCAGGATCACGACGGGCCGCTCGACCCTGCCGCCGATCCCGCCGCCCGCCTCGCGGGCGACCACGCGCTCGGGCGCGAGCAGGCCGAGCCGCTTCGCATAGGCTTTGCCGATCGTTACGTCGCTGCCATTGCCCAGGTCGAACTCCGCCCACACCGGCTTATGCCCCTCGATCGAGACCGGCAGGGTCTCGACGCCCTGAAAGGTCGCCAGGGCCAGCCTGCGTCCGCGGGGGCGCGAGCCGTGCGGCACCACCGCGAGCGTCCCCTGTTCGATGTCGATCGCCAGCCGCGCGGCGTCGAACAGTTCGCGCCCGACGATGGCGTCGAGGCGATGCCCGAACAGGCGCGCGCCGACATCGTCGAGGTCGGTGACGCCCACCGTGAGCGGCCCCAGCCTCTGTCCGGCGACCTCGATCGTCACATTCCCGACGAGTCGCGCCGCCGAGGCACCGCCGGACCCGCGCGCGACGACCGACTTGCCGGCGCCTGCGCCGATCCGCGCGGCGAACTGGTCGTCGAGGAAGCTCGCCTCGGCGGCGCTGTCGAGCACGGCCTCGGTCGCGACGCCGTTGATCCGGGCCGCGAGGAACAGGCGGTCGCCGCGGACGGTGAGCGGAGCCGTATGCGGAATGCTGGTCGCCGTCGCCGCGGCGAACAGCAGGGCTGCGATCATCCCAGCGCCCGCGCCATCAGCGCGCGCGTCGACGGGTCGAAGCCGTCGCTGCCGCTCTCCTCGAGCGACTTGGCGATCTGCTTGCCGAGCTCGACGCCGAATTGGTCGAACGGGTTGATGCCGAGCAGCACCGCGTTGGCGAAGGTCCGGTGCTCGTAGAAGGCGATCAGCGCGCCCAGGGCTTCGGGCGTCAGTTCTTCGAGCAGGATCGTCGTCGACGGACGGTCGCCCGGATAGTGGCGTTGCGGATCGTCGCTCGATTTGCCTGCCATCAGCGCGGCGCCCTGTGCGAAGCAGTTGGCGAGGAGCGTCCGGTGGTGCGCGGGATCGAGCGTGTCGGCCGGCTCGACGACCGCCACGAATTCCACGGGCACGAGGCGCGTCCCCTGGTGGAGCAGCTGGAACACCGCGTGCTGCGCGTCGGTGCCGACCCCGCCCCAGGTGATCGCCGCGCTCGGATAGGGCAGCGCAGTGCCGTCGGGCGTCACGCGCTTGCCGTTCGACTCCATCTCGAGCTGCTGGAGATAGGAGGGCAGCAGCGCCAGTCGCTCGTCATAGGCGAACACCGCGCGCGTTTCGCAGCCGCGGACCTGGGCGTAATATTGGTCGACGAACGCCGCGAGCAGCGGCGCATTCTCGTGCGGCGCGGCGAGGCGGAAGTGCCGGTCCATCGCGGCTGCGCCCTCGAGCAGGCTTTCAAACGCATCCCAGCCCAGCGCCAGCGCGACCGGAAAGCCGATCGACGACCACAGCGAGTAGCGGCCGCCGACGCTCTCGGCGAACGGCAGGATCCGCGTTTCGTCGACACCCCAGGCCATCGCCTTGTCGGGCGAGGCGGTGAGCGCCACGACGCGGCCGAACGGATCCTCGACCCCGGCCTCCTCCAGCCAGGAGAGCGCCGACGCGGCATTGAGCATCGTCTCGGTCGTCGTGAAGGTCTTGGAGGCGACGACGATCAGCGTCGCGCTCGGGTCGAAGCGGGCGAACACCTGCTCCAATGCCGCGCCGTCGACATTGGAGACGACCGCCACGTCGTAGCGGCTGCTGTGCCGGCCGAGCGCGTCGACCAGCAGGTCGGGTCCGAGCGCCGAGCCGCCGATGCCGATGTGGAGCACGTGGCGGATCGGGCCGAGCGCCTCGGCCTCGATCGCATCGATCAGCGCGCGCATGCGTCCGTGGAACGTGCGCGCGCGGGCGACGCTGTCGGGCGCACCCTCGCCGCGCTCGGCGGTATGCTCGGCGGCGCGGCCCTCGCTGGTGTTGATCGCCTTGCCGCCGAACAACGCGTCGCGCGCGCCGGCGAGGCCCATCGCCTCGGCGCGGGCGACGAGCGCGTCGCGAAAGCCGAGGTCGAGGTGCGTCTTTGAGAAGTCGAAATGCAGCCCGGCTGCGTCGAAGGCGAAGTGGCGCAGCCGATCGCCGTCGGCCGCGAACAGCTCGGCAAGGGCGGGCGTGGCGGACGGCTGCGGCCAGGCGGGAAGCTCGGGCATGGACATGTCTCCTTGAAGGCCGGCTTCTAGTCGGGGATCGCGGCCACGCAAGCCGGCCGTGCATCCGGCAAGACGTGCGATGCGTTTGTCGCGACGGAGGCGATCATGGCACGCACAGACGACCCGAATATCCGCATCGGCCGCGACGACGCGCAGGTCGAGCCCGGCCCGCCGCCGGAGCGCTCGCCGCGCCCGAAGCACGGCCATCCGCTTCCGGCCGACGACCGCGCGCGGCACGGCAGCATTCCCGAGCACCTGATCGAGGAGCGCGACGCCGGCGACGACTAAGCACCCGGCCGCCAAGCGGAAATCTGCGTCGCAACCCTCTCTTAATCCTGTTCCTTGCCGGCCGTTTAACGCCGAGCGGCTAGCTGTGGGTGGAAGCCGCCCACCTGGAGAGGGAATGATGGTCGCCCGCCCCACGTCCGCAGTGCCGCTCAGCGACCGCCGGGATGCCCCGCGCGACGACATCTATTATCGCACCCGCGCGACGATCGGCGGGCTCGGCGCGGTCGGGCTGCAGATCGTCAACATTTCGGCGGCGGGCTTCATGGCGCGGACCGAAGCGCCGTTCGAGCCCGGCGACGTCCTGAACCTCCGCCTGCCCGTCGTGGGCACCGTGACCGCCGAGGTGCGCTGGGCGCTGGGCGGCCGCGTCGGCTGTCAGTTCAAGCAGATGATCGGCCTCGCCCCGTATCTCGAAATGCTCGGCCAACTGGTCAAGAACGCGCGCTAAGCCGTTCTGTTCTCGACCATCCGCGGGCAATGCTCCGTGGCTGGACGCTCCCGATCGACACCGCTAGGTTCCGGCCCTGACCATCTCTGGGGGGAAGCCTGACCATGCCCGACACCGCGCTCGACCGTCGTCACCTGCTCAAGTCCGCAGCGGCGGGCGCGGCGCTGCTGGCGCCGTCTTCGGCCTTCGCCCGCTCCGGCGACGAGACGGCGGTTCGCGACGCGATCGGGCGCGGTCACGACGCTGCGCTGGCGCGCCTGCGCGAGTGGATCGCCCTGCCGTCGATCGCCGCGGAAGACCGCGACATGGACAAGGGCGCCGATCACATGGTCGCGATGCTGAAGGACGCCGGCTTCCAACGGGCCGAAAAGGTGCCGACGCGCGGCCATCCGGGCGTCTTCGCCACTCTCGACGCCGGCGCCAAGCGGACGCTCGGCGTCTACTTCATGTACGACGTCAAGCAGTTCGACCCCGCTGAATGGAGCTCGCCGCCGCTCGAGGGACGGATGGTCGACAAGCCGGGGCTCGGCCGGGTGCTGGTCGGGCGCGGCGCCACCAATCAGAAAGGCCCGCAGGCGACCTTCCTCGCCGCGCTGCACGCGATGCGCGCGGCGGGCCGCAAGCTGCCGGTCAACCTCGTCCTCGTCGCCGAAGGCGAAGAGGAGATCGCCAGCCCCAATTTCCGCGACATCGTGACGCGGCCCGAGATCGCGGCGCGGCTGAGCAAGACGGTCGGCGTGTTCATGCCGATGAACAACCAGAACGCGGCAGGCGCGGTGACGATCAACCTCGGCGCGAAAGGCGCGCTCGAGCTCGAGCTGGTCGCCTCGTCGGCGGCATGGGGTCGCGGTCCGGCGCGCGACATCCACTCGTCGCTGAAGGCCATCATCGACAGCCCGGCCTGGCGGCTGGTCCAGGCCCTGCAGACGCTCGTCTCGCCCGACGGCAACACGGTCACGGTCGATGGCTGGCACGAGAATGTCCGCCCGCTGTCCGCGCGGCAGAAGGCGCTGATCGCCGCCGATGCGCGCGCGACGGACGAGGAGGCGGAAAAGCGCGCGCTGGGCGTCGCACGCTGGGTCGACGACCTCCCCTGGCTGGCGGTCAACGAACGGCTCGCCGCGGCCCCGACCGCCAACATCCAGGGCCTGGTCGCCGGCTATACCGGCCCGGGCGGCAAGACGATCCTTCCGCACCGGGCCGTCGCCAAGATGGATTTCCGCATGGTCCCCGACCAGACCCGCGCGGAATGCGCCGCCAAGCTGAAGGCGCACCTCGCCAAGCGCGGCTTCGGCGACGTCGAGGTGAAGGTCACCGGCGGCTATGATCCGACCGAGACCGCCGAGGACTCGATGCTGATCCGCGGCCAGGTCGCGACCTACCAGCAGCTCGGCATCACGCCGACGATGAACCCGCGGCTCGCGGGCTCGTGGCCCGGCTCGGTGTTCACCAGCGCGCCGCTGAGCCTCCCTGCCGGCCATTTCGGGCTCGGCCATGGCGGCGGCGCGCATGCGCCCGACGAGTTCATGCTGATCGAGCCGGCGAGCTCCAAGGCGGCGGGTCTCGAAGAGGCGACCCGCTCCTATGTCGAGTTTCTCTACATGATCGCGGCGATCAAGGCCTGAGCCTCAGCCGCCGCGCAACAGGTTCACCCCCGCGTCGCGCTCGAACAGATAGAGCGCGACGCGGGCGGCCTGGCCGCGCAGCCCGTCGAGCCCGCCGTCGCGATCGACCAGCAGGCGCGCGTCGTCCGTCGCGACCGGCAGCAGCTCGGACAGTGCCTCGGGGCTGGCGAGCCGGAAGCTGTGCTCGCCTGACTGGCGGGTGCCGAGCAACTCGCCCGGCCCGCGCAGCTTCAGGTCCTCCTCGGCGATGCGGAAGCCGTCATTGGTCTCGCGCATCAGCGCCAGCCGCGCCCGCGCGGTCTCGCTGAGCGCGCCCGAGCGCAGCAGCAGGCAGACCGACTTGCCCTCGCCGCGCCCGACCCGCCCGCGCAGCTGGTGCAGCTGGGCGAGCCCGAACCGATCGGCATGCTCGATGATCATCAGCGTGGCGTTGGGCACGTCGACGCCCACTTCGATGACCGTCGTCGCCACCAGCACGGAGAGCCGGCCGGCCGCGAACGACGCCATGACGGCATCCTTGTCGGGTCCCTTCATCCGGCCATGGACGAGCCCGATGCCGTCGCCGAAGCGAAGCTGCAGCGCCGCCGCGCGGTCCTCGGCGGCGGCGAGGTCGCTCTTCTCGCTTTCCTCGACGAGCGGACAGACCCAATAGGCCTGGCCGCCGCCCGCAATGTGCCGGCCGAGCGCCTCGACCACGTCGACGAGCCGCTCGTCGGAGATCACCCGCGTCTCGATCGGCTGACGGCCGGGCGGCATCTCGTCGAGCCGGCTGACGTCCATCTCGCCATAATGGGTGAGCGTCAGCGTGCGCGGGATCGGCGTCGCCGTCATCACCAGCAGGTGCGGCGGCCGCTCGGCCTTCTGGCTGAGCATCAGCCGCTGGGCGACGCCGAAACGATGCTGCTCGTCGACCACCGCGAGCCCGAGCCGGCGATAGCCGACGCTCTCCTGGAAGATCGCGTGCGTGCCGACGAGGATGTCGAGCGAGCCGTCGGCGAGGCCCATCAGGGTCGAGTCGCGGACCCGCCCCTTCTCGCGGCCCGTGAGGATCGCGACGTTGACCGGCAACCCGGCGAGCATGCGCGACAATGTCGCGAAATGCTGGCGCGCGAGAATTTCGGTCGGCGCCAGCATCGCGCCCTGGGTGCCCGCCTCGACCGCGATCAGGAGCGCCATCAGCGCGACGAGCGTCTTGCCGGCGCCGACATCGCCCTGGAGCAGCCGGAGCATCGGCGCATCCTGCTGCAGGTCGCCTTCGATCTCGCCGATCGCGCGGCGTTGCGCACCGGTCGGCGCATAGGGCAGCCGCAGCGCATCGCGCAGCCGCCCGTCGCCCTTCAGCGGCTGGCCGCGGCGTTTGCGGGTCGAGGCGCGGACCAGCATCAGCGCGAGCTGGTTGGCGAAGACCTCGTCATAGGCCAGCCGCGCGCGGGCCGCCGCATCGGCCGGATCGGCGTGCACTGCCGCCACCGCGGCCCGCCAACCGGGCCAGCCCTTCTTGGCGAGCAGGCTCGGCTCGATCCATTCGGTCAGGTCGGGCGCACGCGCCAGCGCCTGCTCGACCAGCCCGGCCAGCCGTCGGGAGGTGATTCCCTCCGAGAGCGGATAGACCGGCTCGCGTGTCGCCGGCGGCTCCTCGCCGGGCGCCAGCACCAGGTCGGGATGGACGATCTGAAGATCCTGGCCATAGGTCTCGAGCTTGCCCGAGACGATCCGTGGCTCGCCGAGCGGCAGCAGCTTTCGCGCCCATCCCGGATTGCCGCCGAAATAGACGAGGCTGACATGGTTGCCGTCGCGATCGCTCGCGTGCACCCGGAACGGGCCGCGCCCGCCCGACGCGCGATAATCGACGGGGGTCAGGGCGACGGTGATGATCCGCCCCGCGTCGGCCGCCGAGAGCCGCTCGACCGCCATTCGGTCGACCCAGCCGGTCGGCAGGTGGAACAGCAGGTCGATCGCCCGCTCCAGCCCCAGCCGGGCAAGCGCCTTGCGCATGCCGGGCCCGATCCCCTTCAGCGCTTCGACTTCGGCAAAGATCGGATTGAGGATTTCGGGTCGCATGCCTATCTGCCGCTTCTAACCACATCGCCGAGGCGCCCGCCAGCGCCGTTCGGCTGTTACGCCATGGGATGGACGAGATGGACCGCGACACGAGACTGAAGCGCCTGCGCTTCCGCGCCTGGCATCGCGGAACCAAGGAAGCCGACCTGCTGATCGGCGGCTTCTTCGACCGTCATGCCGAGAGCTGGAGCACCGACGAGATCGACTGGTTCGAAGCTTTGCTCGAAGAACAGGATGTCGACATCATGGCATGGGCGATCGGGACCCAGGACGTTCCCGACCAGTGGCAGGGACCTTTGATGGATGGATTGAAGAAGCTCGATTATGTCCCTGTTGCCAAGTGACTTTCTAGTGCGACGATCGACGCGGACCCGCGCGCGTGCCTGAGCTGTCCCGGATCCTGACCGCGCGCGCGCCGCTGACGCTCGCGTCCGCGCCGGCGGGCTTCCTGCCATGGCTGATGGCCGACCTCGCCCGCGCGAGCGCCACCCGCGCGGTCTTCGTCGCGTCCGACGAGGCCGCGATGCGCGCGCTGGTCGACGCCGCGGGCTATTTCGCGCCCGAGCTCGAGGTGCTGACTTTCCCGGCATGGGACGTGCTGCCCTACGACCGCGCCTCGCCCTCGCTCCGCATCCAGTCGGAACGGCTGGCGACGCTGCACCGGCTGCAGCAAAAGCCCGGCGCGGCGCAGCTCGTCGTCACCACCGCCAACGCCGTGACCCAGCGCGTGCTGACGCCGTTCCGCATCCGCCAGCTCGTCGCACGGCTCGCGCCCGGCGAGCGGATCGATCGCGACGCGCTCGCCGCGCGGTTGCAGGCGAACGGCTATATGCGGGTCGACACCGTCGCCGAGGCCGGCGAGTTCGCGATCCGCGGCGGGCTGATCGACCTCTTCCCGACCGGCGAGGAATATGCGCTCCGCCTCGATTTCTTCGGCGACGAGATCGAAAATGTCCGCCGCTTCGATCCCGCCGACCAGCGCACCATCGACCGGGTCGACGGGTTCACGCTGATGCCGGCCTCCGAAGCGTTGCTGGATGCCGACAGCATCAAGCGCTTCCGGGGTCGCTACCGCGAGACATTCGGCGCGACCGCGACCGGCGACCCGCTCTACGAGGCCGTGTCGGACGGTCGGCGGCTGGCGGGCATGGAACATTGGCTGCCGCTGTTCGAGGAGCGGCTGGCGACGCTGTTCGACCATCTTGGCGACGACGCCGTGGTGGTGCGCGACTTCGGCTCGACCGCCGCGGCCGAGCAGCGTTTCGAGGCGATCGCCGACTATCACGGCAATCGCCAGCGGGCCCAGTCGAGCGAGCCGGGAAGCTATCGCCCGATCGATCCCGGCCTGCTCTACCTCGCGCCCGACGCTTGGGCCGACCAGATCGAGGCGGCGCCCGTCCATCTCGCCACGCCGTTCGCCGCGCCCGAAAGCGACACGGTGCTCGACTTCGCGGTCGAGGGCGCGCGCGACTTCGCACCCGAGCGCGCCCAGGCGGCGAACATCTACGAAGCCGTCGTAAAACACGCAGCCAAGCTCAAGCGGGCCAAGAAGAAAGTCGTGCTCGCCAGCTATTCGGCGGGGGCGCGCGAACGGCTCGGCAATCTGCTTGCCGATCATGGCCTGAAAGGCGCGCGGATCGCCGAGACCTGGCAGGACGCGCTCGGCCAGCCCGAGACCGCGCCGGCCGCGCTGGTCGTCCTGCCGCTCGACCACGGCTTCACCACGCCCGATATCGCGCTGCTCACCGAACAGGACATGCTGGGCGACCGGCTCGTCCGCCGGCGCAAGCGGCGCAAGCAGGCCGACGCGTTCCTGAACGAGCTCGCGACGCTCACCCCGGGCGATCTTGTCGTCCATGCCGATCATGGCATCGGGCGCTACGAGGGGCTGACCCAGGTGCCGGTGGGCAACAGCCCGCACGACTGCGTCGCGCTCAGCTATGCCGGCGGCGACAAGCTCTACGTCCCCGTCGAGAATCTCGAGGTGCTGTCGCGCTTCGGGTCGGAGAGCGACGGCGTCGCGCTCGACCGGCTGGGCGGCGAGGCCTGGCAGCGCCGCAAGTCGGCGATGAAGGAGCGGATCCGCGAGATCGCGCACGAACTGATCCGCACGGCCGCCGAACGTGCGCTCCGTCCCGCCGAGGTCGCCGAGCCCGACAGCAGCGGCTATCCCGCCTTTGTCGATCGTTTTCCCTACGAGGAGACCGACGACCAGGACCGCGCGATCGAAGAGGTGCTGGGCGACCTTTCGGCCGGCAAGCCGATGGACCGGCTGGTGTGCGGCGATGTCGGCTTCGGCAAGACCGAGATCGCGCTCCGCGCCGCCTTCGTCGCCGCCATGTCCGGCTTGCAGGTCGCGGTCGTCTGCCCGACCACATTGCTCGCGCGCCAGCATTTCAACAGCTTCGTCGAGCGCTTCCAGGGGTTCCCGCTGCAGATCGGGCGGCTGTCGCGGCTCGTGCCGCCCAAGGAGGCGAAGGACACGAAGCAGGGACTGGCCGAGGGCAAGATCGATATCGTGATCGGCACCCACGCGATCCTCGCCAAGGGCATCGAGTTCAAGCGCCTCGGCCTCGTCATCGTCGACGAGGAGCAGCGCTTCGGCGTGACGCACAAGGAGCGGTTGAAGGCGCTCAAGACCGACGTCCACCAGCTTACCCTGACCGCAACGCCGATCCCGCGCACGCTGCAGATGGCGATGTCGGGGCTGCGCGAGCTTTCGGTGATCCAGACGCCGCCGGTCGATCGCCTCGCGGTGCGCACCTATGTGATGCCGTGGGATCCGGTCGTGCTGCGCGAGGCGCTGCTGCGCGAGCATTATCGCGGCGGGCAGAGCTACTTCGTGACGCCGCGCATCGCCGACCTGCCCGACATCGAGGAGTTCCTGCGCGAGGGCGTCCCCGAGATCCGCTACGTCGTCGCGCACGGCCAGATGGCGCCGACCGAGGTCGAGGAGCGCATGTCCGCCTTCTACGACAAGCGCTACGACGTCTTGCTCTCGACCACCATCGTCGAGAGCGGGCTCGACATCCCGAGCGCCAACACGCTGATCGTCCACCGCGCCGACCGCTTCGGCCTCGCCCAGCTCTACCAGCTTCGCGGACGGGTCGGGCGCGGCAAGATCCGAGCCTATGCCTATCTGACCACGCCGACCGAGTTCTCGATCACAGATACAGCCGAAAAGCGCCTGAAGATCCTCTCGGACCTCGACAGCCTCGGCGCCGGCTTCCAGCTCGCCAGCCACGATCTCGACATTCGCGGCGCAGGCAATCTGCTCGGCGACGAGCAGTCGGGCCATATCCGCGAGGTCGGGTTCGAACTCTACCAGTCGATGCTCGAAGAGGCGATCATGGACGCCAAGGCCGGTGGCGCCGCGGAGGCCCGGCGGCGCGAGTCCTTCTCGCCGACGATCACCGTCGACGTGCCGGTGATGATCCCGGAGGATTATGTTCCCGACCTCGACCTGCGCATGGGCCTGTATCGGCGCATGAACGAGCTCGACTCGGCCAATGCGATCGAAGGCTTCGCCGCCGAGCTGATCGACCGCTTCGGCGCGCTGCCGCCGGCGACGGACAATCTGATCCGGCTGATCGAGATCAAGCTCAACGCCAAGAGGGCGTGCGTGTCGCGGATCGAGACCGGGCCGCGCGGCGCGGTCGTGACCTTCCACGACGACAGCCCGCCGGACGTTCCCGCGCTGCTCGGCTATGTCGCGAAGATCGGCGAGTCCGCGCGCCTGCGGCCGGACTCGAAGCTGGTGATCACGCGCGACTGGTCGAACCCGAAGCAGCGGCTGCACGGCGCGTTGCAGCTTTCGCGGGGGCTCGCGAAGCTGGCCTGACGGGGCGCCCCTCCACCACCGCTTCGCGGCGGTCCCCCTCCCCATCTCGCGATGGGGAGGAGCTGTTCTTCGCTCCTCCCTGCCGAAGGCGGGGAGGGGGACCGCCGGCGAAGCCGGGGGTGGAGGGGCCCCCTAACCCCTACCCGAACGCCAGCTCGGCCAGCCGGGCGCTCGCCACCGGCTCGGAGCAGAGATAGCCCTGGTAGAGCGTGCACCCTTCCGCCGCGAGCGCGGCGAGATGGGCGTCGGTCTCCACCCCTTCCGCGATCACGTCGAGGCCGAGCGAGCGGCCCATCTCGATCACGCCGCGCACCACCACCCGGTCGCGCGGCGAGCCGGCGATGTCCTGGGTCAGGCCCTTGTCGATCTTGATATAGTCGAGCGGCAGCGCCTTCAGATAGGCGAGGCTCGAATAGCCGGTGCCGAAATCGTCGATCGCGATGCGGCAGCCGCCCGCGCGCAGCCGCGACAACAGCCCCGCCGCGGCGCCGAGATCCTCGATCAGGCCGCTTTCGGTGATCTCGACCGTCAATCGCTCGCGGGGAAAGCCGCTTGCATCGATCCGGGCGAGCAGCGCCTCGGCGAAATGCGTGCGCCGCATCTCTTCGGCGACGACGTTGAGCGAGAGGCGGATCCGGGCGAGCGGCGCCGGCCAGGCCGCCGCCTGACGCAGCGCTTGCTCCTGGATATGCTCGGACAGCGCGACGACGTGGTCCGCGCGCGACGCGGCGGCGAACAGCGTTTCCGCGCCGAGGCTGCCGAGCGCCGGGTGGCGCCAGCGCGCGAGCGCCTCGACCCCGACGATGGCGCCGGTCGCGATCGAGACCTGCGGCTGGAAGACGATTTCGATCTCGCCCGCGGCCATCGCCTGGCGAAGCTGGCCGGCGAGCAGCTGTGCCTGCGACGCGGCCGACGCGCTCGCCGCGTCGAGCACGCAGATCGGCCCTCCGGCCCCTTCCCGGGCTTCGGCCAGCGCGGCGCTGGCGCGGCGGAGCAGCGACTGGGCGGTGTCCTCGGCGGTCGCGGCGACCGCGCCGATGCCGGCGCCGAGCGACACCATGTCCGGGCCGGCGACGAAGCGCCGCTCGAGCGCCGCCACGAGCGCCTCGGCGAGCAGGCGGAGCCGCTCGGGACTGCCGTCGGGGCTTGCCACCATGAACTCGGTGCCGGCGAGCCGCGCGACGAAGCCGCGGCCGCTGCCGAACTCGCCGGGCACGCGCGCGATCCGGCGCGAGGCGGCCTGGAGCAGCGCGTCGCCTGCCGCGCGGCCATAGGCGCTGTTGAGCATGTCGAGCCGGGTGAGCCCGACCAGCAGCACGCCCGGGCGCTCGCCGCGACGGAGCCGGTCATTGAGCCAGCGGCGCGCGGCGGCGCCGTCGTGGAGCCCGGTCAGCGGATCGCGATGGGCGCCCGGCGCCGGCGACTCGCCCGGCTCGAGCAGCTCGACGAAGCCGCCGAGCTGGCCGTCGCGGACCGACAGATGCTGCACCACGCGCGCCCCGTCGGGCATGCGGTGGGTGACCGCCGTCGAGTTGACGCCTGTCTTCAGCCGCGCGCGCGCCTGGCGCACCGCGCGCCGCCCGCCTGCGTCGAGCAGCCGATAGGCGTCGCGATACGACAGGCCCGGCGCGTCGCGGCCGAGCCGCTCGCAGAGCGCCGGCGAGAGCACCAGCGACTGCGCCTCGCAATGCCAGCTGAGCGACTCCGCCGCCCGCAGCGCGGCGCGGTTCCACGGCCCGCCGCCGAGCCGCTCGGCATGGCGCGCGGCGAAGTTCAGCGCATGGGCGAGCTCGCTCTCGCCGAACGGACTTGCCAGATAGTGCGTCGCGCCGGCGGCGAAGACCTCGCCGAGCCGGTCGACGTCGCCCCGCGAGATGAGGGCAAGCAGCCCCGCGGCATTGGCCTCGACCGGATCGGCAAGCGCGCGGATCGCGCCGAGCCCGTCCTCGAACGAGCCGCGCGCGTCGACGATGGCAAGCTCGGCGCCCGAAAGGATGAAGCGGCGTTCCGCGCCCGCCGCGCGCCGGGCCGCGATCGCACGCCAGCCGGCCCGGTCGACGGCCAGCGCCAGTTCGTCGCGATGGCGGAAGGACAGGATGAACAGCGACGCGCTCTGTCCGCCTTCGGCTGGCCTCGCCTCCCCCAAACTCCGCGCCCCCTTTTTCTGGCGCCAGTGTAGCAGGTCGTGCGCGATCGCCAATGGCTTGCCGGATATCGGGGCGCGACCTAGAGTCGCGCGCAGCATGCAGACGAGCTCGCCAGCAGCGCCTCGGGATCTGGTTGACTCGTTCGGCCGGCGCATCAGCTATGTGCGCCTCTCGGTCACCGATCGCTGCGACTTTCGCTGCCGCTACTGCATGACCGAACAGATGAGTTTCCTGCCGCGTCGCGAGGTGCTGAGCCTCGAGGAACTGGCGCTTGTCGCCGACGCGTTCGTCGCGCGCGGAGTGACCCGCATCCGCCTGACCGGCGGCGAGCCGCTGGTGCGCCGCGGCCTCGCCGAGCTCGCGACCCGGATCGGCCGGCTGGTCGGCCACGGGCTCGACGAGCTCACCCTCACCACCAACGGTGCGCGGCTCGACGAGGCGGCGGCGCCGCTGTTCGCCGCGGGCGTGCGACGGATCAACGTCTCGCTCGACACGCGCGACCCCGCCCGCTTCGCCTATATCGCGCGGCGCGACGCGCTTGCGCCGGTGCTCGCCGGGCTCGACGCCGCCAGGGCGGCCGGGCTGCGCGTCAAGATCAACATGGTCGCGCTCAAGGGGCTGAACGAGGACGAGATCCCGGCGATGGCCGAATGGTGCGGCGCGCAGGGCTTCGACCTGTCGCTGATCGAGACCATGCCGTTGGGCGCGATCGACGAGGATCGCACCGACCGCTTCCTGCCGCTCACCGAGGTGCGCGCCCGACTGTCCGAGCGTTTCACGCTGCGACCGAGCGACCATCGGACCGGCGGTCCGTCGCGCTACGTGGACGCGCCCGAACTGGGCATCCGCATCGGCTTCATCTCGCCGCTCACCGAGAATTTCTGCGCGACCTGCAACCGCGTGCGGGTGACCGCGTCCGGGCGGCTGTACATGTGCCTCGGCCAGGACGACCATGTCGATCTGAAGGCCGCGCTGCGCGGCGGCGGGGTCGCGGCGCTCGATGCGGCGCTCGACCGGGCGATGGCCGGCAAGCCGCGCGCGCACGACTTCCACATCGGCGGCGCACCGGCGGTGGCGCGGCACATGAGCGTGACCGGCGGATGAAGCTCGCCCTCGTCGCATCGACGGCCGACCACGCGCTCGAAGCCGAACAGGAATTGCGCGACCGCTTCGAATGGGTGCCGGTCGACCAGGCCGACCTCGTCGTGGCGCTGGGCGGCGACGGCTTCATGCTGCAGACGCTCCACGCGATGCTGGAGCGCCGCCGCATCCTTCCCGTCTATGGCATGAACCGGGGCACCGTCGGCTTCCTGATGAACGACTATGGCCTCGACCGGCTCGCCGAGCGCCTGGCGCGCGCGCGCCGGTTCGAGGTGACGCCGCTGCGGATGGAGGCGCAGACGATCGACGGCGAGCGCGTCGTGCTGCCCGCGATCAACGAGGTGTCGCTGCTGCGCGAAACGCGCCAGACCGCGAAGCTCGAAGTGCGCGTGAACGACCGCGTGGTGCTCGACGAACTGGTCTGCGACGGCGTGCTGGTCGCGACGCCCGCCGGCTCCACCGCCTATAATCTCTCGGCGAACGGCCCGATCCTGCCGCTCGGCTCCGCGCTCCATGCGCTGACCCCGATCAGCCCGTTCCGCCCGCGGCGCTGGCGCGGGGCGATCCTGCCCGAGAATGCGGCAGTCACCTTCCGGGTGCTCGACGCGGTCAAGCGACCCGTCTCCGCCGTCGCCGACCAGCGCGAGGTTCGCGACGTCGCCACGGTCGCGGTGGGCATCGACCGCAGCTCGACTCTCTGCCTGATGTTCGACCCCGAACATGCGCTCGACGAGCGGATCACGATGGAGCAATTCGTCGTCTGACCTGCTTGCAAACGCCGAAATCGCTGATATAGGGCCGCTCTCGCTTCGGCATTCCCCGGTAGCTCAGCGGTAGAGCATCCGACTGTTAATCGGACGGCCGCCTGTTCGAATCAGGCCCGGGGAGCCAGCTTCGTCCATCGCGGCCCGTCGATCGTGCGCCGCTTCCGGACCTTCGCGACCGAGAGCTTCCGGCCCGATCGCCACCCGTATGGCATCGACCGCGTGCGCTTTCCCCTTTGCGGCCGGCCCGGGCTCCGCCACAGTCCCGCGGACGAGGAAGGGGGTTGGCTGCGAGACATGCACGCGCGACAGGTCACGTTCTTGGTCGGGCTCGCGCTGGCCGCGCTCGCGTGGCTGCAACCGACGCCGGCACGGGCGAGCGGCGATTTCGGTTGCGCGCCGAAGTTCGGGCTCGACGGTCGAAGCCATTCCGAATGCGACGATGTCGGCTTCCCCGATCCGGCGAACGACACCCGCACCAACCTGTTGCTGCTGATGGGCCTGCCGCGCCTGGCCGGATTGCCGGAGCCGAATCCGCGGTCGCCCTTCTTCGGCTGGCGCGACCTCAGCCAGGGCCTTGCGCCGCGCGCGCCGGGCGCGTCGTCGCTGTTCGCCGACGGCGAGGGCTCGCGCTGCCTCAGCAACGACTCCGGGGCGGCCGCCTTCCGCGCGGCGGTGATGGCCGAGGCCCGGCTGCGCACGGCCGAGCGCGACGCGCTCGTCGCCTACCGCGCTGGCCTCGCGCCGACCTGTGCCGGCCCTGCCGCCGGCCTCCCGCCGCGACCGGACCGCGCGCGGACGGGCATCGCGGCGGATTTCGCAAGCTATGTGGAAGCCGCCGCCGCCTTCTACGAGGGTGCGTTCGACCGGGCCGACCCGTTGTTCGGCAAGCTCGCCCGCAGCCGCAGCCCGTGGCTGCGGGAGACCGCCCGCTACATGGTTGCGCGCGTCGCGCTCAATCGCGCGCAGGCGGACGCCTTCGACGATTATGGCGTGCTCAAGGAACCCCGGGCGGCCAACCGCACCGCGCTGGCCGCTGCCGAGCGCGGGTTCGGGGCCTATCTGAAAGCCTATCCGGGCGGCCGCTATGCGGCCTCGGCGGACGGGTTGCTGCGGCGGGTCTGGTGGCTCGCGGGCGATCGCGCGAAGCTGTCCGCCGCCTATGCGACCGCACTCGCGCGCGCGGACGCCCTCGCGCCGGAGGCGCTGGTCCGCCTCATCGAGGAGGTCGACGACAAGCTGCTGGTCGAGGCCATGCCCGACGCGCTGAGCGACCCGTTGCTGCTCGCGATCGTCGATCTGCGCTTGATGCGCGGCGGCGCCGAGGGCGGGCTCACCATGGCCGCGCTCGACGCGCAGAAGCCGCGCTTCAGGACGTCGCCGGCGCTGTTCGGCTATTTGCGCGCGGCCCTGGCGCTCGACGTGTCCGGCAGCCCGACGGAGGCGTTGCGCGCGCTGGCCGAGGTTCCGCCGGATCATGCGACGCTCGGCTTTGCGCGCGAGATGCTTCGCGGACGTGCGCTCGCCGCGACCGATCCGGACAAGGCGGCGCCGGCCTGGACGGCCGCCCTGGCGCGCGCCCGGCAGCCGTACCAGCGCGAAGCGGGTGAGCTGGCGCTGGCCCATCTCGCCGAGCGGCGGGGCCGCCTGGCCGATGTCTTCGCGGACGGCGCGCCGGTCACCGCCCCGATCCTGCGCAAGCGGTTGCTCGCCTATGTCGCGGGGCCCGAGTTGCTGCGCGCCCAGGCTCGCCAGGGGCCGACCCGCGACGAGCGGGAGCTGGCGCTGTTCGTCCTCCTCTACAAGCAATTGAGCCGCGGGCGTTATGCGGGCTTCCTCTCGGACCTGGCGATGATCCGCGCGCCCGAACCCGATCCGCCGCTCGGCTTCTACGACATGCTGTGGGCCGACCGGCAGCCGCTCCAGATCTTCCGCGCGCAGGCGGGCGGCGACTTCCCCTGCCCGGCGCTCCGCGCGACGGCGGCGACGCTCGCGCGGGCCCCGGCGGACGCGCATGCCCAGCTCTGCCTCGCCGATTTCTTCCGCCGCAACGGCTTCGACCGCTTCCCGCTCGAGGACGAGCCGCCCGCGTCGGACGAGCTTGGCGGGACCAAGCCGGCTTTCCCGGGCGAAACCTATGCCCGCATGCCGGTCTATCGAGCGATCATCGCCGGCACGACCGCCGCGCCCGAGGATCGCGCCTATGCGCTTTATCGCGCCGTTTATTGCTTCGCGCCATCGGGCTATTCGACCTGCGGCGGACCCGAGATCGGCGTCGACACGCGACGCGACTGGTTCCGCGAGCTCAAGTCCCGCTACCCGAAGTCGCGCTGGGCCAAGGCGCTGCGCTACTATTGGTGAGCGCGCTGGCCCTGTTGCTGGCGGTCGCCACGCCGGCCGCGCCTGTCGTCGATGCGCGCGACCATGACAGCTTCTGGCTTTGGGCGGGCGTCGTTCCGCAGCCCGCGCTCGACACCGCCCGGCGCATCTACCTGCTCCAGGGCGAGGTCACCGCGCGCCCGACGGTGCGGCTGGTCTCGCAACGGCCGGCGCCGCCGCGCCTGCGCCGTGCCGAGCTGTGGATGGTCGTACGCGTCGAGACGTTGCGCTGGACGCCTGCGGTTCACGCGCAGTTGCTGACCCAGCTCGATCGCTGGACGGCCGCGGGCAGCCGGGTCGCGGGGCTGCAGATCGACTTCGACGCGCGCACGCGGCACCTGGAGGACTATGCGGCCTTTCTCCGCGACCTGCGGCGCCGGCTGCCGCCGCGTTATCGGCTGAGCATCACGGGTCTCCTCGACTGGAGCGCCAATGGCGATCCGGCCGGCCTCGATGCGCTGGCCGGCGTCGCCGACGAGCTCGTTCTGCAGATCTACCAGGGCCGTCGGGTCATTCCGGGCTATCACGCCTATCTCCGCCGGCTCGATCGGCTGCGGGTGCCGTTCCGGATCGGGTTGCTGCAGGGAGGGCCATGGTCGGCGCCCGAAGGGCTGGCCGCGAACCCGATGTTTCGCGGCTATGTCGTCTTCCTGGTCAACCCGGCGACTTCGTCCCGCACTTCCGCCACTCGGTCGCGGCGGCCGTGACAGCATCCGGCGACGCCACGAGGCAGAGCGCGCGCATGACGGCCTTAACCGATTTGGTCTAGCATGTTGGCCGCACATGCCGGGGGGAGACGCAATGGATCGGGTACGCAAGCTGGGCTGGGGCTATTTCGCGGGCTTCATCGCCGTCGTGGCGGTCGGCTATGTGCCGGGCTTCCATGACGCCGAGGGGAATCTGTTCGGCCTGTTCAAGCTCGATCTCTACGACGACAGCCTGCACCTGGCCTCGGGGCTCTGGGCCGGGATCGCGGCGGCGGTGTCGAGCAAGGCGGCGCGGCTCTACTTTCGCATCTTCGGCCCGCTCTATTTCGCCGACGGCGTGCTCGGGCTGCTGACCGGCAGCGGCTATCTCGACGGCGGCATCTTCCTGTACGGCCCGTTGGACCTTTCGCTGACGATCCGCTTCTTCGCCAATCTGCCGCACCTGATCATCGGCGGCGCGGCGATCTGGATCGGCTATCGTGCCGCCGCCCGGCCGGCCCAGCGGCTGGCGTGAAGCGCCGCTGGAAGATCCTCGCCGGGCTCGCCGGGGCGGCGTTGCTGTTCGCCGGGCTGCCGATCGCCTATGTCGAGCTCGGCTGCCGGGGCGGCGGCGGCGCGAACGGGGCTGCGGCGCCCTATCGCGCGCTGGCGGGACCGGGGCGGCCCGAGGCACGGACCTGGCTCACCTACCCCGAATGGCACATCGTCTACGCGGCGGACGCGCTGGGCGGCTGGCTCGGCTCGGGAAAGGCGCCGAGCGGCTATCCCTATCTCGCCGACGCACGCGCCTTCTGGACCAGCTATTGCGCGCTCAACCGTGTCGCCGACGGTCGCGAGGGCACCGGCGCCGCGCGGGTGATGCTCCACACCATCGGCGTCAGCTTCACCGCCGAGATGCTGGTCAAGTCGGTCTATGAGAACACGCTCGGCCGTTTGTCGGAAGCAGTCGGGGGCTGGACGAGCGTCGACGACCGCTACGCCGCGCGCGTGCAGCGTCGCTATGGCGCCTTCATGCACGAGACGCCCTGGTATCGCTTCCCGTTCGGCGAGGCGCTCGCCGGCACCTGGGCGCTGGAGGGCGGCGGCGTGCGCCACTGGGAACGGCGCGCGGCGCTGAGTTCGGAATATGGCGTCAAGGCGGGATATGCGCGGCTGATCGGCGGCGCCAGCGGCGCGACGCTCGGCGCCGACGAGGTCCGCATGCGCATCGTGCTGCGCGCCACCCCGGAGCAGGTGCGCGCGCTGGACGCGCGGCTGGTCCCGACCGCGACGCGCGCCGGCGGCCTCGCCGTCGCCGACACGCCGCGTTATGCGGCCTTCACCGACATCCTGCTCGGCCTTGCCGATCGCGGCGTCGAGCTGGTCGAGATCGCGGGCAACGACGACATCTTCGTGACCGTGCTCGTCCCCGCCGGAACCCCCGTGGACGCCGCGACGACGATGACGATGGCGCTGCCCGACGGTCGCGAGCGGCGCGGCCTGTCAGTCAAGGTTCCGCGCCTGCTGCCACTGCTCCGGTCGGTCCGCGCAGGCGGCGGCATGGTCGAGCATGTCTACGACTATTGAGCGCGCGCTTCGCGTCGCCGGCACGGCCGCGCTCGCCCTTTCGGCCTGGGCCGCGATCATGCTCGCCATGCCGTTCGTGGGCCCGCGCGGGCGGGACGTGGCGGTGATCGGACCGGTCGCCGCGGTCGCTGCCGCGGGCGGCCGCATCGTGGCGATCCGCCGCGGCGCGATCCTGGCGCGCAGCCCCGATCGCGGCTTCGTCGCCCGCCTTTATCGCCACGGGGCGCGCGTGGTGCTCGAAGGCCGGATCGCCGCCGGCTGTCTTGCCCCTGCTCAGCCGAACGACGGCGCGTAGCGGGCGTACCAGCTGTTGCTGAACAGCCCGTCGGGATCCCAGCGTCGCTTCTCGGCGAAGAAGGCGCCGATCTCCGGATAGGAGGCCTTGAGCTGCGCCGGCGTATAGTGGAGCTGGTACGGCAGGAAGAAGCGCCCGCCCTCGCGCGCGGTAAGGTCGATCAGGTCGCTGGTCAGCCGCGCCATTCGCCGCGTCCCCTCGGCATCCGTCGGCTGGTTGATGTACAGCACGACCGAAAAGGCCGGCGCCGGCGCATAGCTGAGCGCATTGTCCTCCGCCCCGACCGCCCGGATCGACGCGTTGACGAGGTTCACCTCCTGCGCGACCAGCACGGCCTTCAACCCCGCGATGAACGGCATCAGCCGGTCGCGCGGCAGGAAATATTCGTGGAGGATGTCGGTCTCGCCCGGCAGCGAATCGCGGAGATAGGGGACGCTGTCGTGCATCGGGTCGTTGCGCGAGACGAGGCACGCCTCGCCGTCCCCCATCGCCTGTGCGCGGCTGACGGTGCACGTCTCGACGCGATGCTCGAGATGCTTCTCCGCCCACCATTTGACGCTGCGGAACAGGTCGTTGCGCTTCGACAGATTGACCGTCAGCCGGCGCAGCTTGGTCGAGGCGACCTCGGTCAGCGGCGCGCGGGCGAGCCCCTGGTCGGCCGGGTTGCGCCGGTAAGCATAGACCAGTCCTTCCTCGAGCAGCGAGCCGGGAGCAGTCGACAAATGAGTGTAGGTCAGGCCGACCGCGGGGTCGCGCTCCAGCGCCGCGAACACCTCGGGATAGGCAGCGGTGCGGATCAACTGCCGCTCGGACCGGTAGATGTCGTTGTCGACGACGTCGAGTTCGGCCGTGAGCACGATCCCGAACAGTCCATAGCCGCCGACCACGTGGCGAAACAGGTCCGGATTCTCGGTGCGCGACGCGGTGACCACCCGGCCGTCGGCAAGCATCACGCGCAGGCTGCGGATCGCGTTCATCAGCGCGCCGGCGCGATGGTCCATGCCGTGCGCGTTGACCGAAATCGAGCCGCCGACCGTGAAGATGTCGGTCGACTGCATCGCCTTGACCGCGAAGCGCGGGTGGATCGCATTCTGGATGTCGTGCCAGGTCGCCCCGGTTCCGACCGTCACGGTGCGTTGCGCCGCATCGAGCCGGATCGTGTTCAGCCCGCGCATATCGAGCACCACTCCCCCGGCGCGAAAAGCCTGGCCGCCCATGCTGTGCTTCACCCCCGCCGCGCTGACCGGCAGCCGGTGCGCGCGGGCATAAGCGAGCGCGCGCGCCACATCGGCTTCGGTGCGGACGGCGACCACCCCGGCCACCGCGGTGCGGTTGAGGCAGCTCGCATCGTTGACGGTGCCACCTTGCTGCGACCAATTCGGCTCGGCGACCGCCGCCGGAACGGCCGAGACGGGCGGAAGCTTGGGCAGCGACGCCGCGCAATCCTTCGGACCGGTCGGATCGGCGGCCAGCGGCGCGGCGTAGATCGCGCAGCCGGCGATCGTCAGCGCCAGCACCGAAGCGCCGGCCAGCAAAGTCTTGCGCGTCATCTGTCCCCCGCCTGCAAAGCCCCGTCGAGCGCGGCGGCGAATGCCGACGGCGCCTCGATATGCGGGATATGGCCAACATCCTTAAGGACCGTGAAGCTTGCCGCCCGCATCAGCCGCTCGAGACGGCGCCCCTGGTCGATCGGCGTGACGGTATCGGCATCGCCCCAGATGATCGCGACCGGGACGCGCGTCGCGGCAAGTCGCGCGCGCTGCCGACTCCACGCCCCGTCGTCGGTCTCGAACAGCGCGGGCAGCCAGGCGGCATAGGCAGAGGTGGTGCCCGTGCGGCGCATCGGCTGCTGGACGATTCCGACCCACGGGTCCGCCGCATCCTTGCGCGCCATGAAGCTGCGCAGCAGACGCCGCGTCGCGAGCGGGTTCGTCACGGTCGCGGCGGTCACGCCTTCCCCAACCGCCCGGACTCCGACCGCCCGCGCCACGAGGTTCTTTCCACGCTCGGGGTCGAGCGTTCCCAGCGCCGCATCGACCAGAACGAGCTGGCGCAGCTGTTCGGGATGGCGAAGCGCGAGCTCGGTCGCGGCACCCGCGCCGAAGCTGTGGCCGAGCACGATCGCCCGGCCCGCCCGGCTCGCGCGGATCACGTCGGACAGTCGCTCGGCCTGGGTGACGCGGTCGTAGCGCGCCTGGGGATCGCGGTCGGAATAGCCGAAGGGCGGCAGGTCGACCGCGACCACGCGCCAGCCGCGGCCGGCCAGGTGGCGCGACATGTCGCGCCAGAAGCCGCTCCAGGCTGCCGTCCCGTGGACGATCAGCACGACCGGGCCGCGCGCCGGTCCGTCGGTTCGGACCGCCACCCGGCCATATCGCGTCGGGACGAGGGTCGATCCGGCCGGACGCGCGGCGCCGCTCTCGCGGAACGCGGCGACGGTCCGGAACGCGAGCCCCGCCCCGACGATCAGGACCGCAAGGCCCGACAAACCGACAAATGCCCAGCGCAGCAAGCGCGTCAGGTCGAGGCCATGGCGCCGCTCGGACAACTTGCCGGACATGTTTCCCCCCGCGCCGACGCTTAGGCGTTGAAGAAAGCGTCCGCATAATTGCGCGGATCATGGGTCGGCTGTGCATCGATAGCATCGTCGCAGACGCTGTCGATCACGATGCGCCAGGCACTGCCGGCGGGGAAGCTCTCGGCGACCGGCTTCGGCTCGATCAGGTGCAGCTGGCGGCTGCCGCCGAAGTAACGCTGACGAAGCGCGACCGCCGTCCGCCGGTCACAGAAGAAGCGGGCGCGCTCCTCGACCCGGTCGACCCCGCCCGGGGTCGGCGTCTCGTTGATCGCAAGCGTCTCGACCTCGACGACCGTTCCGGCGCGCCGCACCGAGGCACGGTCGACGATGTAGAGCTGCATCGAACCGGGCTCGCCGCCGTACGACACCGGGGTCCAGCCGCGGGCGCGCGGGTCGGTGGACCTGGCGGGCACCGGCAGGTCGCTCCGGGTCAGCCGGCCGTCGTTCGCGGCCATGGCGGCGGCGGAGGTGGCGACCGCGAGCAGGGCGGCCGCACAAAACTGGGTCATGTTCATGCCGGAGCGCTGCCCGAACGCCGCCCGGGTGGCGACGTCGGTGCGGCAAAGGTGCGATCGCGCGCGATGCCGCGGCGAAGGCGGCGGCTGGCACGACCAAAAGGCGACGGTCCCGCGCGCTCGACCGGTCAGGCGTCTTCCAGCACGCGCACCCGGGGTGGCGCCGGCATCGGCATGGGCTTGGGCAGCAAGCACTCGGGCAGCGGCTTCGGTGCGATCGGGGCCTGTTCCCTGGGCGGATCCTCGTCGCCGCCGCCACCGCCGGGGCCCGGCGTGGTGAGGAGTTCGTAGATCGCCAGCGCGAGCGGCGCGCCGAAGGTCAGCGCCCCGCTCAGCAGCACGAAGGTCAGAGGACTCATCGATACGACTCCCTCGTCCAACCCGCGCCGAGCATCATGCCTGCCCGCGGCCGGCACGACAAGGCCGGCGCCCGCCGCCGTCGCTCAATGCAGCTTCAGGCGCGGCCGGACGATCTTGTTGACATGCCCGACCAGCACCAGCCCCAGTCCCTTCAGCCAGCCATGGATGGCAATCAGGTGCATGCGGTAGAGCGACGCATAGACCATGCGCGCCAGCCGGCCCTCGATCGCCATGCGCCCGCCGACGAGATTGCCCATCAGGCTGCCGACCGTCGAATAGCGGCTCAGCGACACGAGCGAGCCATGGTCACGATACACGAACGGCTCGAGCGCGCGGCCGTCCATCGCGCGGAGCAGGTTGCGATAGACGGTCGCCGCCATCTGGTGGGCCGCCTGCGCGCGTGGCGGCACCGGCCGTTCGGAGCCGTCGAGCTTGCAAGAGCAGCAATCCCCCATGGCGAACACCCGATCGTCGCGGGTGGTCTGCAACGTCGGCCTGACGACGAGCTGGTTGGTCGGGGTGGTCTCGAGTCCGGCAAGCCCGGCCATGCGGTCCGCTCCGCGCACGCCCGCCGCCCAGACGCGCAGATCGGCCTCGATCGCGCCACCGTCCGAGGTCAGCACGGCCGTACCGGTCACCTCGCTCACCTTGGTGCCGGTCAGCACCCGCACGCCCAGTGCCTCGAGCTCCTCGCGCGCGGCCTGGGCGAGCTTTTCCGGGAGGGCCGGCAGGATGCGCGGGCCGGCCTCGATCAGCGTGACCTGCAGCCGGCGTTCGTCGAAGACCTCCAGCCCGTAATAGCTGAGCGCGGACGCCGCGTTGAACAGCTCCGCCGCGAGTTCGACACCCGTGGCGCCGGCGCCGACGATGGCGACCTTCACATAGGCGTCGGCGTCGCTGTTCGCGGTCATCGCCCGCGAGACGCGGAGGCAGTGATCCAGCAGGCGCGAGCGGAAGCGGTCGGCTCCCGCGCGGTCGTCGAGGAAGATGCAGTTCTGGCGGACGCCCTTGGTGCCGAAATCGTTGGTCACCGACCCGGTCGCGAGCACCAGATAATCGTAGCGGATCCGGTGGCGCCCGATCAGCTCGTTGCCATCCTCGTCGCGCAGCGGGGCGAGCACCACCTCGCGCGCGTCGCGGTCGACCGTCTCGAGGGCACCCTGGAAATAGCGATAGCCCCAGCGGTGGCAGTGGCTGCGATAGCCGACCTCGTCGAGATTGGCGTCGAGCGACCCCGCCGCCACTTCGTGCAGCAGCGGCTTCCAGACATGGGTGCGGTTCCGCTCGACCAGGATGATGTCGTGGTGCGTGCGCCCGAAATGACGGCCGAGGCGCGTGACCAGTTCCAGTCCGGCGGCCCCGCCTCCAACGACCACGATCTGGGTCTTTCTCATCTGGCGACCTTCCCCCCGGTTCCCCCGGCGAGTGTCAGCCGGGCGGCCGCGAAAAGCAATCCGCCGCGCGCGCGGGGTGCGTCAGGCGCGTGGGGCGACCACCGACCCCGCCTCGGCCGGCTCCAGGATGCGCCACTCGCCGCGCCGGCGGACCGCAAGCCGGTACCAGATCGCCGCCCCCGCCATCTGGATCGCGGTGGCGATCAGGCCGGGGCGACCGGTCTCGGTGTCGAGCCAGCTCGCCCAGAACACGCCCGCGAGCGCGACGATGGTGACGAGGGGCGCGAGCGGGAAGAGCGGCATGCGGTAATGTGCGTGGCGGGTGGCGCCGTTCGCCCGCCCGACCAGCGCGGCGAGCGCGATTCCGACATAGGTGATGGCGATGCCGGCGCCGCTCAGCACCAGCAGCAGCGGCAGCGGGACAAGGCAGGCCGTCATCGCCGCGGCACCGACGACCAGCGTCGCCACGTGCGGCGAACCGAGCCGCGGATGGACGCGCGCGATCCAGCCGTCCGCGCGCCCGCCCCAGGCCCGGTGCCGCCCGGTCGAGTAGAGAAAGCGGGCATAGGCAAGGATGCCGGCGATCGCGGCGTTGACGATGGCGAGCGCCACCGCGAGCGCGACCGCGGCGGCCAGCGCATCGCCGCCGCGCGCGCGGACGAAGTCGCCGAACGGGTCGGCGCTCGCGAACAGCCCGGCCAGCTCCGGCGCGCCGACCAGCACTGCGGCGAGCGGGACCGCCTCGACCACCAGCGTCAGCGCGAGTGCCATCAGCACCACTTTCGCGATGCGCTGCGGGGCATCGTGCATGTCCTCGCCGAAATAGACGGCCAGGCCGTAGCCGTTCAGCGCGAAAATCGCGATCGTCGTCGCGAGGCCGATCGAGGCAGCGGTCACGCCACCGGCGGGCCCGACCGGCTCTGCCAGCAGCGGCAGCAGCGGACGCGCCGGCTCGGCCGCCGCGAGCGCGACGATCGCGATGACGGCGAGCAACTCGATGGCGAGGAAGATCCCGGTCAGCCAGGCGTTGACGCGGATGTGGAGCAACGCGACCAGCGTCGCCAGCGCGACCATGGCCACGGCGACCGGCACCACCGGCAGGCCGGGCCACACCGCCGCCAGGATCTCGCTCAATCCGAGCCCGATCACCGCCGGGAAGAGGAGGTTGTTGACGAGGTTGACCGCGAGCATGACGAAACCGGCCAGCGGTCCGAGCGTGCGGCCGACCATCACATATTCGCCGCCCGCCACCGGCCAGGCGGACGACAGCTCGGCATAGACGAAAGCAGTGGCGGCGCTCACCATCCCGGCGAGCAGCATCGCGATCAGCGCGCCGCTTCCGGCGATCTGCAGCGTCTCGGGCACGATCACGAAGACCGACGAGGCCGGCGTCGTCGCGGACAGGGTCAGGAACAGCACGCCCGGAACCCCGAGCGTCCGGGCGAGGCGCCCGCTCACGCGCCGAGGCTCTGGGCCACGAGCCGCACCGCGACATAGAGGATCAGCACGCCCGTCAGCCGGCGGACCAGCGGCTCGGGAAGCAGCTTCAGCCCCGCCCAGCTGCCGAGCTGGCCGCCGACCAGCACGGCGAGCGCCAGCGGCCACCAGTCGCCCGCGGCCGCCATGGCGGGTCCCGGCCCCAGCTTGGTCATCTGCCCGGCAAGCCCGGCGACCGAGTTGACGAGGATGAACAGCGACGCGGTCGCGGAAATCGCGCGCGCGCTTCCCCAGCGGGTCAGATGGAGCAAAGGCGACAGGAAGATGCCGCCGCCGATGCCGACCAGTCCCGAGAGGTAGCCGATCGCGGCGCCGAGCACGGGCTCGCGCCAGGCCGGGCCCGTCCGTGCCGGCGCCGCCTCGGGTGAGGCGCGCTGAACGAGCAGCAGCGTCCCGGCGACCGCCAGCGACCCGCCGAGCAGGCCCATGAACACGCGCTCGGAGATCGGGGTCAGCCCGCCCATCCAGGCGAAGGGAGCGGCGACGAGCGCGAGCGGGAGCGCGCGCCGCCATGGCAGTGCATCGGCGAGCGCGAACCGGATCGTCCCGCCGGTCACGACGATGATGTTGCAGGCGAGCGCGATCGCCGGGAGCAGCCGATAGTCGACGCCCCACAGCGCGAGCAGCGCATTATAGGTCGATCCGCCGCCGAACCCGATACTGGCGTAGATCGCCGCTGTCAGCGCGAACAGCAGGGCGAGGAGCATCAGCCGCCCCTCGCCTCAGCTGCGCTCCGCCGGCCGGTCAGAGCGCGCCGTGGCAGTGCTTGTACTTCTGCCCCGAACCGCAGGGGCAAGGCGCGTTGCGGCTGACGCGGCCTTCCCAGGCGGCGGGATCGTCGCCCAGGTCGGCCGCCATTTCGGGCTGCACCATCTGGAGCGGCGGCAGCTGGGTGGTGACGAAGCCGCCGCCCTGGCCATAGCCGTCGTCCTCGCCGGTCAGCGGGTCGATATGGCTGGTGAAGATGTCCGGCATCGGCGGCAAGGGCGGCGCCGCCTCGTGCGGCAGGAAGCTCGCATGGGCGAGCGTGCGGGTCACGTCCTCGCGGATGACCTCGAGCATGCGCTCGAACATCGCGAAGGCTTCCTGCTTATACTCGTTGATCGGCGTCTTCTGCGCATAGGCGCGCAGGTGGATGACCTGGCGCAACGCGTCGAGCGTCGCCAGATGCTCCTTCCAGTGATGGTCGAGCGTCTGCAGCAGGACGCTCTTCTCGACCTGACTCCACGTGCCGGGCTCGAGGTCAGCGGCCTTCGCCGCCATCATCGCATCGACCTGCTCGCGCAGCCGCGCCTCGATCATCTCGGGCTCGACCGCCTCTTCCTTGACCCACTCGTCGATCGGGACCTCGATGGCGAGCGTATCGCGAACGCGCTCGGTCAGCCCGGCAATGTCCCACTGCTCGGGATAGGTGTTGGGCGGACAGGCTTCCCCGACCAGCATGTTGACCGTCTCGTGGCGCATGTCGACGACCACCTCGTCGACGGCATTGGCATCCATGATGTCGGTGCGCTGCTCGTAGATGACCTTGCGCTGGTCGTTCATGACGTCGTCATATTCGAGGATCTGCTTGCGGATGTCGTAGTTGCGCGCCTCGACCTTCTTCTGCGCGGTCTCGATCGCCTTGTTGAGCCAGCGCGACCCGATCGCCTCGCCATCGGCCAGGTTCGAGTTCATCATCTTGGCGAACATCGTGTCCGGTCCGAAGATGCGCAGCAGGTCGTCGTCCAGCGACAGATAGAAGCGGCTGAGGCCCGGATCGCCCTGGCGCCCGGACCGGCCGCGAAGCTGGTTGTCGATGCGGCGGCTCTCGTGCCGCTCGGTGCCCAGCACGAACAGGCCGCCTGCCTGGCGCACCTTATCGCGCTCTTCGGCGACCTCGCGCTTGATCCGCTCGATCGCGGCATCGCGCTCGGGCCCGGGCACCAGGTCCTTCAGCTCGTCGTCGATGCGGAACTCGACATTGCCGCCGAGCTGGATGTCGGTGCCGCGGCCCGCCATGTTGGTCGCGATCGTGACCGATCCGATCCGTCCCGCCTGCGCGACGATATGCGCTTCCTGCTCGTGGAAGCGCGCGTTCAGCACGTTGTGCGGGACGTTGAGCTGGCGAAGATATTGCGACAGCAGCTCCGACTTCTCGATCGACACCGTGCCGACGAGCACCGGCTGGCCACGCCCGCTATGCTCTTCGATTGCCTTCGCAATAGCGGCGAACTTGTCCTTGATATTCTTGTAGAACTGGTCGTCCTCGTCGATCCGCTGCACGGGCAGGTTGGTCGGGATGGTGACGACGTTCAGCTTGTAAATGTCGTGGAACTCGCCCGCTTCGGTGGCCGCCGTGCCGGTCATGCCGCCGAGCTTCGGATACATGCGGAAGTAGTTCTGGAAGGTGATCGAGGCGAGCGTCTGGTTCTCGGGCTCGATGGTGACGCCTTCCTTGGCCTCCACCGCCTGGTGCAGGCCGTCGGACCAGCGCCGGCCGTCCATCATGCGGCCGGTGAACTCGTCGATGATGACGATCTTCCCGTCCTTGACGATATAGTCGATGTCGCGCTTGAACATCACGTTCGCGCGCAGCGACTGGTTCAGGTGATGGACCACCTGGGTGTTCTCATAGTCGTAGAGATTGGCGCCCTGGAGCAGCCCGGCGCCTTCGAGCAGCCGCTCGGCGCGTTCGGTGCCGTCCTCGGTCAGGATGATCGACTTCTGCTTTTCGTCGAGCTCGTAATCCTCGGGGACGAGCTGCTTCACGATCAGGTCGACCGACTTGTAGAGCTCGGACCGGTCCTCGGTGGGGCCCGAGATGATCAGCGGCGTCCGCGCCTCGTCGATCAGGATCGAGTCCACCTCGTCGACGATCGCGTAGTTGAAGGGACGCTGCACCATCTGGGCGCGGTCGTGCTTCATATTGTCGCGCAGATAGTCGAAACCGAACTCGTTGTTGGTGCCGTAGGTGATGTCGGCGGCATAGGCCTCGCGCCGCTGATGGTCGCTGAGGTTGGGGACGATCACGCCCACCGTCAGGCCCAGGAAACGGTAGATCTGCCCCATCCACTCGGCGTCGCGCCGGGCGAGATAGTCGTTGACCGTCACCACGTGCACGCCGGTGCCCGGCAGCGCGTTCAGATAGGTGGCAAGCGTCGCGACGAGCGTCTTGCCCTCGCCGGTGCGCATCTCGGCGATCTCGCCGCGATGGAGCACGATGCCGCCGATCATCTGCACGTCGTAATGACGCTGGCCGAGCGTGCGCTTCGAGGCCTCGCGCACGGTGGCGAACGCCTCCGGGAGCAGCGCGTCCAGGCTCTCGCCCGCTTCGAGCCGCTGGCGGAAGCGGACGGTCTGCTGCGCGAGTTCCTCGTCGCTGAGCGCCTCCATGTTCGTCTCGAAGCCGGCGATGCGGTTGACGAGCGGTTGCAGCGACTTGACGTAGCGGTCGTTGGACGAGCCGAAAACGGCTTTGGCGATGGCGCCGAGCATGGACGTGATCCTATCGTGAAACGCGCCCCTGTAGAGGCTGCGCGATGTTTTCGATGAACGCGATACGCTGCGGCGGCAAAGCCTGACGCAGCGAGCGGCGCGCTATTCGCGCAGCCGGGTCGCGTAGAGCGGCGTCGCCGACGTCAGCGAGAACAGGCGGAGCGGCGAAGCGATCCGGCGGGAGTCGACGGGTGTGTCGGCGACGGGCAGCACGCGGACGGGCGCCCGGACCTGCGCGGCGACGAGACGCGGCGCGGCGACCACCACGCCTGCGGCCACCTGATGGGTCATCGCTTCGCCACCGCGCGACTGCACGGCCGCGCCGGTCAGCGCGCTCAGCAGAGCGGTGAGGAGAAGCAACAATTCCATTCGCGCCCCATCTAGTGTCGTCGGGCTCCTCCGTCCAGCGACTCCACTGGTAAACGGCCGTCAACATGCTTGCCGCGCGACCTCAGGGGCCGCTAATCGCGCCGACATGGACATCTCGCCCCTCGCCCGCCCCTTCCCGGCGCTTCCCGCCGTCGCCGGCGCCGTCCCGGCCGTGTCGCGCGCCCGCTACAAGGAATGGGATCGTTACGACCTGACCTTCGTCGCGCTCGACGCGGGGACCAGCGTGGCGGGGGTGACGACGAAGAGCCTCTGTCCCTCGCCCGAGGTCGAATGGTGCCGCGCCGCGCTGACGCTGGGGCACGCGCGCGCGCTGGTCGTCAATGCCGGCAACTCGAACGCGTTCACCGGCGCCCGCGGCCGCGACGCCGTCGAGGCTATCGCCGCGCGCGCCGCCGCCCATCTGGGCTGCCAGCCGTCCGACGTGTTCGTGGCCTCGACCGGGGTGATCGGGGTGCCGCTGCCGATCGACCGCGCCGAGGCGGGGCTCGACGCGGCCTTCGCGGCTCCGCCATGCGACTGGCTCGCCGCCGCCCGGGCGATCGGGACCACCGATACCTTCCCCAAGGGCGCCGTCCAGCGCGCCGTCGTCGGCGGGCGCGAGGTGACGCTGGTCGGCATCGTCAAGGGATCGGGAATGATCGCGCCCGACATGGCGACGATGCTCGGCTTCGTGTTCACCGACGCGGCGGTCGATCCGGTGTTCCTGCAGCGCGCGCTCGACGACGCCAACCGGCGAAGCTTCTCGTGCATCACGGTCGACGGGGACACGTCGACGTCGGACACCGTACTCGCCTTCGCGACGGGTCGGGCCGGCAACGCGCCGCTCGCGGACGCGGACGACGCGGGGGCCGATGCGTTCCGCGCGGCGCTCGACGCGCTGTGTCTGGAACTCGCGCAGCTCGTCGTCCGCGACGGCGAAGGCGCACGCAAGTTCATCCGCATCGAGGTGACCGGCGCGACCGCCGACGCGAGCGCGCACCGCATCGCGATGAGCATCGCCAACTCGCCGCTGGTGAAGACGGCGATCGCGGGCGAGGACGCCAATTGGGGCCGGGTGGTGATGGCGGTCGGCAAGGCCGGCGAGCCCGCCGAGCGCGACCGGCTGCGCATCCGGTTCGGCGCGACGCTCGTCGCGGAGAATGGCTATGCCGTGACCGGCTATGACGAGGCGCCGGTCGCGGCGCATCTCAAGGGCGAGGAGGTCGAGATCGGGGTCGATCTGGGCCTCGGCGACGGCGCGGCGACCGTGTGGACCTGCGACCTGACGCACGGGTATATCTCGATCAACGCCGATTATCGGAGTTGAGCGCGGAGGCAGCGGCGTCGCCGGCGGTCCTCTGCCCCTCCACCACCGCTTCGCGGCGGTCCCCCTCCCCGTCGCTTCGCGACAGGGAGGAGCTCACGCAAGCTCCTCCCCATCGCGGATGGGGAGGGGGACCATGCGCAGCATGGTGGAGGGGCCGGCGCCATCGACGATTCTCTCTGCCCCTCCACCACCGCTTCGCGGCGGTCTCCCTCCCCGTCGCTTCGCGACGGGGAGGAGCTCAGGCTTTACAGCTCGGCTTCGAGCCAGCGCTTGATGAAGCTCTTCGGTTCGGCGCCGGTCTTGACCGCCGCCGGCGCGCCGCCCTTGAACAGGATGAGCGTGGGGATGCCGCGCACGCCGTAGCGGCTCGGCGCATCGGGGTGATCGTCGATGTTCAGCTTCGCGATCGTCACCTGCTCGCCAAGCTCGTCCGAGATTTCCTCCAGCGCGGGACCGATCTGCTTGCAGGGGCCACACCATTCCGCCCAGAAGTCGACGAGCACGGGCTTGTCGGACTGGAGGACGTCGGTCTCGAAGCTCGCGTCGCTGATCTGCTTGGTCGCCATGTCGGTCTCCTTGTTCTGGCGTCTCAGATAGGGGGCTGCGCATCGCCGCTCAACGGCCGGCGTGCAAGGATCGTTTCTAGCGTGACAAGTCGCGCTTGAAGGCGGCCAGCCGGTCCGCGTCGAGCTCGAGCAGGATCGGCGCGGAGGTGTAGAGCAGGCCGGCGACGATCGTGCGGCCGGGGAAGATGCGCTCCAGCGCGGCGGCATAGGCGGCGATCTGCTTCAGGTGCGACGGCGGCGCCTCGTCGAGGCTGCGCGGCGCGCGCCGGTTGGTCTTGAAGTCGACGAGCAGGACATGATCGTCGGTGACGCGCAGCCGGTCGACGGTCCCCGCGATGACCTGCCCCTCCACCACGGCGGCGATCGGCGCCTCGGCGAGCGCGTCGGCCGCGAACACCTCGGCAAAGCGCGGGTCGTCGATAACCGCGCAGGCCTGCGCGATCAGCGCGTCGCGAACCGCCGCATCCGCGACCCCGCCGGACCTCGCGAGCCAGCGATCGGCCACCTCGGCGCGCATCGCCGGCGCGACGGCGGGCAGGCGTTCGAACAAGGCGTGGAGCAGTCGTCCGCGCTCGGCTGCGGCCCGCATCGCCGGGCCGGGCGGCGGATCGGCCGCCTCGTCCGTCCCGATCGACGAGGGCGCGAGCGGACGCGGCGGCCGCGCCTCTTCGGGCGCGGGCCGGCGGATCCAGCCCGGAAGGGCGAGCGCGACCACGGGCGCACGTGGCGGCGGCGGCGCGCGCTTTGCCGGCTTGACCGGCGCATGGCCGTGCCACTCGGCGCGCGCGCCCCAGTCGGGATCGTCGAGCCACGGGCAGCCAAGCGCATCCATCGCCCGCGCGATCGCCGCGTACCAGCTCTCGGCGGGGGGCTCGCCCTTCATCTTCGGCCCGAGCGCTCCGCCGATGACCAGCCGCTCCTCGGCGCGCGTCATCGCGACGTAGAGCAGCCGCCAATGCTCCTCGCGATCGCGGCGCTCCGCGTCGGCCAGGTCGGCGGCGAGCGAGCCGGCAAGCTCGTCCTTCTTCGGGCGGAACATCGGCAGGCTATGCCCCAGGCCGGGCGCGTTCCAGTCGAGCCGGTTGCGGCGATTGCCATTGGGGTCGGCGGGTGCGTCGGCCAGGATCACCATCGGCGCCTGCAGCCCCTTGGCGCCGTGCGCGGTCATCACCCGCACGGCATCGTGGGGCTGGGCGGGGTCGCGCACGATCTCGACATCGCCCCGGTCGAACCAGTCGAGGAAGCGCTGCAGCGATGGATTGGCCTGGCCCTCGAACGCGAGCGCGGCCGACAACAATTCCTCGATGGGGTCGCGCGCCTCCTCGCCCAGCCGGCCGAGCAGCTTGTGGCGCCCCTGCAACGGGCCGGACAGGATCTGCTCGAAGAAGCGGTAGGGCGTGGTGAAGTCGGCAGTCCCGAGCAGGCCGGCGAGACGCGCGACCGCATCGGCCGCCGCGTCCGTGCTCCGCAGATGCGACCAGAGCGATCCGCGGCGCGGAACGGCGCGGGCGAGCAGCTCGTCCTGGCTCCACCCGATCAGCGGCGAGACGAGCAGCGACGCGAGCGTCAGGTCGTCGTCGGGCTGGAGCGCGAAGCGCGCCGCGGCGAGCAGGTCGCGCACGGCCAGCGGCGCGTTGAGGCGGAGCCGGTCCACGCCTGCGACCGGCACTCCCTCGGCGTAAAGCCGCGCAACGATCAGCGACGCCAGGTCACCGCGCTTGCGCACCAGGACCATGATGTCCTCGGGCCTGAGCGGCCGCCCTTTGGCCTCGAGCCAGAGCGGTGCGTCGAGCCAGTCGCGGATCTGCCGCGCCAGCCGGGTCGCGAAGCTGCGCGCGGCGTCGCCGATCCAGGCCTCCTCGTCCGCGTCCGCCTCCCCTTCGCCGGGGACGATCGGCCGGAGCAGCGTGACCGTACCCGGTCCCGGCACCGCGGTCCGGTGCGGCTCGATGCGGACACCCTGGCCGAGCGCATTGTCGGGCAGCCGCGCGATCACCTCGTCGACCAGCTCGAGCACCGGCGCGGTCGAGCGATAGGAGCGGCTGAGCGACAGGTCGTGCAGCGGCCGCCCCGCGCCTTGGGCGCGATCGTCGAAGAACCGCCGCGCCGCCTCGAAATAGGTCGGATCGGTGCCCTGGAAGCCGAAGATCGCCTGCTTATAGTCACCCACCGAGAACAGGGTGCGCAGCTTCGTCCCTTTCGCGCCCTCGCCGGCGAAGAACTCGTCGACGAGCCCGCGCACGATGGTCCACTGGCTGAGATTGGTGTCCTGCGCCTCGTCGACGAGCACATGGTCGGTCGACTGGTCGAGCTTGTACCGGATCCACTCGCCCATGCCGGGTTGCGCGAGCAGCCGCACGGTCGCCCGGATCAGGTCGTCGAAATCGACGACGCCCGCGGCGTGCTTGGCCGACTGGTAGGCGGCGGCATAGGCCCGGCCCGCCTCCAGCGCCGCCGCGAACAGGTCCGCAAGCCGCGCTTTGACGCGCAGCTCGATCAGCGCGGCGCATGTGCCGTGGAGCTTCGACGCGAGCGCCGCATAGCCGTCGATCTGAGGCGCCTGCCCCCGGCCGAATGATCGCAGCTCGCCCTGGCTTGTCGCCCAGACGTCGTGAAGCTTGTCGAGCGCCTGCGCGCGATCGCCGGGCGCGAGCGCCTGCCAGCGTGCGATCGCATCGGCGCGCTCGAGGCCGCGCGCCGTGCCCCAATCGCGGTTGTGGGCGACCAGCTTGCCGAGCGCCGCGAGGTCGAACAGCCCGTCGCTGCACTGGTCGGCGATATGGGCGTCGATGTCCTCGATCGGCAGGTCGAGCGCCTGCCGCACGAACGGCACGAGCCCGGATGGAAGCGACGCCATGGCGTCGGGCGCGCGGGCGCAGTCGCGGAGGAACGCTTCGGCCCCGCCCTCGCCCAGCCGCCGGCTGAGCGCCTGCATCCCGGCGATCAGCGCGTGCCAGCCATCGCGCTCCGCCCCGACGACGAGGTCGGCGAGCACCTGGCGCCCGAGCGCCGCCTCTTCGCGTGCGTCGATCGCCCGGAAGCCCGGCGCGAGCTCGGCTTCCAGCGGGAAGGAGCCGAGCAGGCTTTGCGCAAAGGCGTGGATCGTCTGGATGCGCAGGCCGCCGCCGCGCGCGTCGAGCACGCGCGCGAACAGCCCGCGCGCGCGGACGAGAAGCGCCGCATCGTTCGGGTCCTCGCCGAGCGCGAACAGCTCCTTGCGCAGCGCCGCATCGTCGAGCCGCACCCAGAAGGCGAGCCGCTCGTTGAGCCGATTGGCCATTTCCGCGGCGCCCGCCTTGGTGAAGGTCAGGCACAGGATCGCCGCCGGATCGACGTGCGGGCGCAGCAGGAGGCGCAGCACGCGGGCGACCAGGACCTGCGTCTTGCCCGTTCCCGCCGAGGCGGAAAGCCAGACGAGCGCGCGCGGATCCGATGCCGCGCGCTGCTCGTCCTGAAGCTGGGGGAGCGCTCGCATCGCCGGTTCAGTCCTCGCGCCCATACCATTCGTCCACCCGCGCGAGCTGGTCATAGTCGCCATAGGGAGCGAACTCTGGATGCAGCTTCGCGGTGAACGGGTCGTCGCCGGTCAGCCAGCGACCGACCGCGCCTGCGAGATTGGACGCCGCGCGGTCGACGAACTGGTCGGTCGGAATCTTGCCGCCCTTGCCGTCGGGGTGCACCGGCGAGCTGATCGTCCCGAAACCGCCATCCTTGTTGCGGGCGAGCGACCAATATTCGAAGCCCTGCGCGCGACCCTCGACGCCCCCGAACGCGCCGCGCTCCGCCATCAGGCCGATCAGGCCGAGCTGCTGGGCATAGCCGTGCTGCACCTGCGCGCCACTGGGTGCCTTGCCGGTCTTGTAGTCGACGATCACCAGCCCGCCCGCCGGATCGCGGTCGATGCGATCGGCACGACCCGAGAGCGTCACCCCGAAACACTCGATCGCGCCCTTGACCTCGGCCGCGACCACGCGCCGGCCAGCCGCCATCTGCGCCGCCATCTCGCGCGCGATCCAGTCGATCGCCTCCATCAGCCGGGGCTGCCACAAGGCGCGCATCAGCGGATGGGCCGCAGCATCGTCAAGCATCGCCTCCGCGCGCGGGCGAAGTCGCGCCGGGTCGCACGCATCCTCCTTCGCCCAGCGTTCGAGCACCTCGTGGACCATCGTGCCGCGCCAGGCGGCTGTCGGCTCGGCGTCGATCGGGTCGAGCGGCGACAGACGCAGCATCGCCTTGGCATAGAAAGCGAACGGGTCCGCCTTGAGCCGATCGAGATCGGTCACCGAGAGCCGGCGCGGGCGCGCATCGACCGGCGGGGCCGGCGCCGGACGCGCCGCGGGACAAGGCAGCGCAACCGCGTCGAGCGCCCGCGCCGTCAGGAGCAACGCGTCGGCGCGCGGCATGCCGCCGGTCAGCGCCTCGAGCCGCAGCCAAAAGCGCGAGGCGACCGCAGGCCCGCGCGCGTCGCGCCGCGCGCGGGTGATCAGCACCTGCGGCGCCCCGAGCGCGCCGGCGAAGCTGTGCGCGGCAAGACCGATCCGGGCCTCGATCCCCGGCAGCCCCAGCTCGGCGCGGATCCGCGGCGCGAGCCACGGATCGGGCGACGGCAGCGCGGGCCAGCTTCCTTCGTTCAGTCCCCCCAGGATCGTCAGGTCGGCCTGTTGCAGGCGCGCCTCGATCAGGCCCCAGATGAACACGCGCGGATGCCCGCCCTGGGGCGGGCGGACAGCGACCTGGTCCATGAGATCGGTGAGCAGCGCCGGCAGCGCGGCCGGGTCGAGTCGCGCCGGGCCGTCCTCGGCGCAGGCCTCGAGCCGGTCCAGCAGGTCCGCCGCGGCACGGCCCGCCGCGCGCGACCAGGCTTCGTCCCCCGCGAGCCGGCCGGCGGCGTCGCGCAGGGCCGCGACGGCGGCGGCGAGGGTCAGCGGTCCCGCGAACGCGCCCTCGAGTGGGCCCAGCAGCCCTTCAAGCTCGGCGTCCAGCTCCAGCGGGGCGAGCCCGGGGGCTGGCCGCGGCCCGCGCAGGCGGCGATCGAGCGCGCGAACCCGGTCGAGCCAGGCCGTGCGCGCGTCGCCGGCCCGGACCAGCGGGTGCTTCAGCAGCGCGAGCAGCGCCACCGGAGCGAAATGCTCGACCGCGGCCTCGGCGATCGCCCGCAGCAAGGTGCCCGGCGGCGTGACCGACAGCGGCACGCCAGCGGAGTCGTCGGCGTCGATCTGCCAGCGCTTCAGGTGCGCCGAGACACGCTGCGCAAGGCCACGATCGGGCGTGACGAGGGCGACGGTCCGGCCCGGCTGCTCGAGCTGGCGGCGGATCGCGACCGCGATCGCCTGGGCCTCCTCGGCCGGAGTCGCCACCTCGAGCATCTCCACGCCCGCCCGGTCGCGATCCTTGCGCGGCAGGTCGCTCCAGCGCACCGTGAACGCCGCGGGCGCGAGCGCATTGGAGATCAGGCGGCTGCGCCCGGCGCGCGCGGCATGGCCGCCGCCCCAGCGCCAGCGCGCGATCTCGCCGCGGCCGATGCCCATGCGATCGATCAGGAGCTTCAGGTGATATTGCGGGTGCGTCTCGACGGCGCGCTCGACCGTTCCGCTGTCCGGATCGGGCGCGTGCGGGCCCAGCGCCTCCCATTCGTCGTCGGGCATGCCGATGTCGAGCGCGTCGAAGACCACGCTGCCGGCCGGCAGGAAGGCGACCGTCCGCAACAGGGCGGCGACGGCCGGCGCGAACGTGGAGATGCCCGCCGCGACGACGAAGCCCGGCGGCGGCGCCTCGCGCCAGCGCCGCGCGACCCGCTCGAGCAGCCGGTTGCGGCGGGTGGTGAGGTCGATCGTGTCGCGGCGGGCAAGCTCGTCGGGCCAGCGGTCGAGGATCAGCCCGAACAGCGCGAGCGAGCGCTGCCAGTGCGCGGACAGCTCGCCCGTGACCTCGAGCGCGCGCAGGCGGGCCGGCGGCACCGCCTCGACATGAAGCTGGTCGAGCGTGCGCGCGAGCTCGGCGGCGAGGCGCATCGCCTCGGCCCCGCGCGCCGCGCCCTGCTCCTCGATCAGGCGGGCAAGGATCAGCTGACGCCGGAGCGGGTCGATCGCCGGCGGCACCGGCTCGCCTTCGTCGATCGGATCGAGCAGCGCGCCGACGCGCTCGTCCAGGTCGGGATCGCCGATCGGGACCATGCGCGGCAGCAGCAGTCCGCCGTCCGCCCGCCGCACGAACGCATCGGTGATCGCCCGGGCCGCGCGGTTGTTGGGAACGAGGATCAGCCCCCGCGCCAGCGCCATGCGGTCGCGCCCCTCGCGCGCCAGCAGCCCGGCGACGAGCGCATCGGCGAAGGATCGATGCGGAGGAACGGTGAAGACGGCCGGACGCACCGCGCGAAGTTAGGGATAGCGCCGGGCCGTGGAAACACCGGAATCCTGCGCTGCCCCCGGTTCCTGGGGATAAGCTCAGCCGGTCGCCAGCAACGTCTCGGTGCGCTTGACCGCCGGCGGGGTCCCGACGTCGAACCAGAGCCCGTTATGGACCATCCCGTAGAGCCGCCCGGCCGCGATCGCGCGGTCCCACAGGACGTTGAGCGAGAACGGCTCTTCCCTGGCGCCTTCGAACAGCCGCTTCGAGACGAGCTGGATGCCGGTAAAGACGAACGGCGCCATCCGTCCGGGCCGGCGGCGGGCCAGGCGCCCGGCGCCGTCCATGTAGAAGTCGCCGCGCCCGTTATGGCAGTTGGCGCGGGCGAGCGGCACCAGCAGGAGAAGCGCGTCCATCGCCGCCTCGTCCCAGCGGTGCGCGAGCGCGCGGATCGAATCGGTCGGGCCATCGACCCAGAGATTGTCGCTGTTGACCGAGATGAACGGATCGTCGGGGATCAGCGGCAGCGCGCGGACCAGCCCGCCGCCGGTCTCGAGCAGCTCTGCCCGCTCGTCCGAGATCGCGATGTCGAGCCCATGGTCGCTGCGCTTCACATGTGCCTCGAGAGCGTCGGCCAGATAGTGGACGTTCACCACCGCGCGGGTGAGCCCGGCCGCCCGCACCCGCCCGAGCGCATGGTCGAGCAGCGGCTTGCCGGCGACCTCGACCAGCGGCTTGGGCCGGGTCGCGGTCAGCGGACGCATGCGCTTGCCAAGCCCGGCGGCGAGCACCATCGCGGTCGTCAGCGTCACACCCGCAGGCTGCGGCCGCAGGGTCAGCGGCTTGGCGTAGCGGCTCATTTGACGGTGGCCGTTCCGCGCCTGTCGGCGGGCACGTTCGCGTCGAACCACGCCCTGACCGGCGCCAGCGCCGGATGCGCGAGGTCGCGCTCGAGATAGCCCCAGACCCGCGGCAGCAGCGACAGATAGCGCGGCTTGCCGTCGCGCTTGTAGAGCCGGGTGAAGATCCCGACGATCTTGGCGTTGCGCTGGGCGCCGAGCAGCCAATAGGCGTCGTCGAACCCGTCTCCGGGCCCCACGGCGTCCTTGTAGCGCGCGAGCATCTCCGCCTCGATCGCCTCGGGCACGTCGCGGCGCGCGTCCTGGAGCAGCGACACGAGATCATAGGCGGGATGGCCGGCCAGCGCGTCCTGAAAGTCGAGCAGGCCGAGCGCCGCAAGCCCTTCGCGTCCCTCGATCAGCATGATGTTCTCGGCGTGGTAGTCGCGCAGCACCGTCACCGACCGGTCGGCGAGCACGGGCGCGAGCGCTTCCGCCCAGGCCGCGCGATACCCGTCCGCATCGACGTCGAGGCCAAGGGCGGGCGCATACCAGTCGGTGAGCAGCGAGGCCTCGCGCAGATACTCGGCCTCGTCATAGGGACGCAGGTCGGGCTGGGCGCGGTGCTCGTGCAGCGCGGCGAGCAGGTCGACCGCGTCGCCATAGATGCGTCGCTCGGCCTCGGGCGCGGCATCGACCGTCTCGCGCATCCGTGCATCGCCGAAATCCTCGAGCAGCACGAGCCCCTTGTCGAGGTCGGCCGCAAGCGCGCGCGGCGCCGAGAAGCCCAGGTCGTTCAGATGCCGCGCGACGAGCAGGAACGGGCGCGGATCCTCGTGCGGCGGCGGCGCGTCCATCAGCACCGCCCGACGATTGGGCGCAATCACACGGAAATAGCGGCGAAAGCTCGCATCGCCTGCGAGCGGCAGGATCTCGGCGTCCGCCCAGCCCGCGCTGGCGAGGAAGTCGGGCGCGGCGGCGGGCGGAATCATCGAAAGGGCCATCGTTTTTCCCATGCCGTCGGCACCTGCGCTGTCAAGGCGCGCCCGCCGCCGGGTGCTTCGGACAAGTGCAGGCGCAGCGCATCGCGCCAGGCCAGATGGCCGAGCCGCTCGGGCCATTCGACCAGGACCAGGTGATCGCGGCGCAGCTCGTCGAGCCCGAGCTCCTCGACCTCCTCGGGCCCGTCGAGCCGGTAAAGGTCGACATGCGCGACCGGGATCCGGGTTTCGGGCGGCGCATAGCTCTGCACGATCGCGAAAGTGGGGCTCGGCGCCTCGCCTGCCAGCCCCAAAGCGGCGAGCAGACCGCGCGCCAATGTCGTCTTGCCCGCCCCCAGATCCCCCGACAGCAGCACGACGTCGCCGGGGACGACGACCTCGGCGAGCTCCTGGCCGATGGCCAGCGTCGCGTCCTCTCCGTCGAGCACGCCCATGCCGCTCATCCGCGCGGCAGCTCGATCGTCACGGCCGTGCCCTGCCCGGCTTCCGAGAGCAGGTTGAGCGTGCCGCCATGCGCCTCGACGAACTGGCGCGCGAGCGGCAGGCCGAGGCCCAGCGACGCGCCGCGCTCGCGCGCCTCGCTGGACCGGCTGAACCGATCGAAGGCGCGCGCCTGCGCCTTGGCATCCATGCCCGGGCCATTGTCTGACACGACGATCCGCGCATTGTCGCTGTCGCCATCGCCATGGAGCAGCACCCGCCCGCCTTCGGGCGTGTAGCGGACCGCGTTGCGCAGCAGATGGTCGAGCGCCTGGCGGAGACGTCGCGCATCGCCACTGACCGACCCGATCGACCGGTCGAGGTTGATCTCGAAATCGATGCCTTTCTCCGCCGCCGCCGTCTTGCAGGCCGCCGCCGACTCACGCGCAAGCTTGCGCAGGTCCACGGCCCGGCGCTCCAGCGGCAAGGCACCCGCTTCGCTCTGCGTCAGGTCGAGCACCTCGTCGATCAGCGTGCCCAGGCGCGCGACCGATTCGAGGATGGCGGTCACATAGTCGGAAGCGGTCGACGACAGGTCGCCCGCATAACCGCCGGCCAGCATCTCGGCGAAGCCGCCGATCGAGGTCAAAGGCGTGCGCAGCTCGTAGGACATGTTGGCGACGAAGGCGGTCTTGACACGGTCTGCTGCCTCGAGCGCGTCGTTGCGCTCGCGCAGCGCCGCCTCGATCCGCCGGCTGTCGCTGATGTCGAGCATCGTGAACAGCGCGTTGCCGTCGGGCAGCGGGACCGCCGCGAACTCGAAATGCTGGCCCGTCTTGAGCGCGACGCGGCCGCTCCGCTGCTTGCGCTCGACGGTCGCGACCCGGACGAGTTCGCGGATGATCGCCGCGCGCGACGGGTTGGTGAGCTGGCGCGCCGCGGCCTCGGCCAGCGAGTCGACGCGCGGGTGGCTGGTCAGGAACGCCTCGTCGAGATCCCAGACCTCGCGGAACTTCTGGTTCCAGAGCTGGAGCCGGCCATCGGCGGCGAACACGCCGATCGCTTCGAACAGATTGTCGAACGTCGCGGCGCGCACCCGCAGCAGCGTGTCACGCGCGCTGGCGAGCGCGACCTGCTCGGTGCGGTCCTCGAAGATCAGCAGCAATCCGCCATCGGGGAGCGGCTGCGCGACGACGCGGAGATGGACGCCGCCCGACAGGATCCAGCTTTCCTCGCTGCCCTCGCCGGTATCCGTGAACCAGGCCCGCCGCTCCTCGCGCCAGCTGCGGAAGTCGCGCACTTCGGGCAGGCGCCCGGTTTCGCGCATCCGCTCGAGCACGCGGTCGAATTCGGGCCGGTCGGCAAGCCAGTCGGGCCGCATCTCGAACAGGCGCAGGAACGGCTGGTTGTAGAAGATCAGCCCACGGTCCGGGCCGAATTGCGCGACGCCGGCGGACAGGCGGTCGAGCATGTCGCGCTCGGCCTCGACGAACCGCTTGAAGGCGGCGCGGGACTGTTCGAGCTCCTCGACGTCGATCGCATAACCGGCGACCCCCGCCTCGCCCAGCGGAACGTCGACCACCAGCAGGCTGCGGCGCTCGCCGGCGATCGTCGCCGGGACCACGCGCGAGATCGTCTCGCCGCTCTCGCGCGCCGAGGCCGCCGCCGCGATCGGGTTGCGGCCCGGCACCGTCTCGACCAGCTCGAGCCCGCGCGCGACGACGTCGGCCGCGTTGTCGCCTTCGACCGCCTTCACATAGGCCGAGTTGACCAGGGTGAGGCGAAGATCGGGGCCGCGATGCCACATCGGGATCGGCGAAGCTTCGATCAGGCCCGACAGCGCCTCGAACGCCGTCGACAGGCGCTCCGCCTCCTGCGTCAGCCGACCGATCTCGACCTGGCTGTCGGTCGCGTCGAACAGCCACAGCACCACGGCGCCCTGGTTGGCGAGCGCACCCGGCGCCGGCCCGCCGCGCAGCATCAGCGTGCGGGACGAGCCCTGCGCGCGCACCGCACGCGCGAAGCTGCGCCCCGCGCTGCGCGCGGCGGAAATGTCGTCGGCGAGCAGCCGCAGGTCGGCCGGCGACAGGCCCCGCTCCTCGTCGCCCAGCTCGGCGATCGTCCGGGGCGCGCCGACAAGGCCGAGCCAATCGGCCAGCCGCGGCGTGGCCTCGATCGTGTCGTCGGTGGCGACGATGACCGGCAAGGCGGGCGAAGCGTCGAGCAGGCCGCGCATCCGCTCGCCCTCCCCGACCGCGCTCCGGGCCGCGCGCCGCAGGCCGAGCCCGCTCAGCACCGCCCATGCGGCAAGCCCCAGCCAGAGCGCGAGCACGCCGCCAAGACTCACGGCCAGCAGAGGCGACAGCTCGAGCATCAGCGGCACTTAGCCGGGAAACGGCCCGACGTGAAAGCCGTGTGCAACGGCCATCCACAACAAGCTGCGCGCGCGACGGGCCACGCCAGCAAAAAGGGCCCGACGTCCGGTTGGACGCGGGCCCCTTCAGGTCGGTCGCTCAGTCCCGGATCAGAACAGCCGACCCAGTTTGACCCGTGCGCCGACATACATGAACCGACCACGCGGATCGATCAGCGGCGCCGCCAGCGAGCTGATGTCCGGCTTCTGGTCGAGCAGATTGTTCACGCCGGCATAGATGCTGTAGTTCTCGCCCACGTCGTAGTTGAGCTGGAGATTGTGCTCCTTGCGGGCCTTGATCTTGAAATAGCGATCCTCGACGAAGTCAGGGTCGCCCGAGCTCTGCACGCGAGTGAAGCGCAGCGTCGGGCTGTAGTAATTGAACCCATAGGACAACGTCATCGGACCGGAGTTCCAGGTGATGTTGCTCGACACGATCCAGCGCGGCGACTCGCCGCCATTGGTCGTCGTCGACTGGCCCTGCTCGATCGTCGGCTCAGCGCCCGGCGAGCCGATGAAGCGCAGCCGGTCGAGATAGCCGCCCACCACGTTGAAGGTGAGCGTCCCGAAGTCGGCCGAGGGCATCACCCGGTAGCTGACGTTGAAGTCGACGCCGCGGGTGCGGAAGTCCGCAACGTTCTGCGGCCCGAGCGTGAAGCCGGTGATCCGGCCCGGCGTCGTGCCGCCCTGCTGGCGCGTGATCGCCGCGCAGAACTGGTTGGCGATCGTCGCCTGATCGACGCAGAGTTCGGCGAGGCGCTGGGCGGTCACCGTCGTGATCGCGTTCTCCAGCTTGATGCTGTAGAAATCGACCGAGGCGGTGAAGCCGGGCAGGAAGCTCGGCCGCAGCACGATGCCCGCCGTGTAGGTCTTGGCGGTCTCTTCCCTCAGGTTCGGGTTGCCGCCCGCAGTGCCCGCGATGCTCGCCGAGTTCGGGTCGAGGAACGCCGCCGGATTGGCGACACCCGCAGCGGTCAGCAGCGCCCGGCAATTGTCCGCACGCGTGGACGCGCCGTTGTTGACGTTGTTGACGTCGCACGGGTCCTCGATGAACAGGAACGTCTGGTCCTGCGGGCTGAACAGCTCGCCGATGTTCGGCGCGCGCACCGCTTCCGCGATCGTGCCGCGGAAGGTCAGGTCGCGGATCGGCGCATAGATGCCGTCGATCTTCCAGGTCGTGGTCCGGCCGACGGTGCTGTAGTCCGAAAGGCGCACTGCCGCGCCGGCCGTCAGCTCGTGAGCGAACGGCAGCTCCTTGAGCAGCGGGACGCTCAACTCGGCGAACGCCTCCTTGACGTCGAACTTGCCCGAAGACGGGAACAGCACGTTGCCGAAGGTCAGCCCGGCGGTGTCGTTCGGATCCGGCGTGGAGCGGCTGCGCTCCTCGCGATATTCGGCGCCCAGCGCGAACGAAACCGCGCCGCCCGGGAGCTCGAACAGCCCGCCAAAGTCGCCGCTGATCGAGCCGGACAGCACCTGCTGCTTGATCTTGGAGCGCGCGATGCTGGTCAGCGTCACCCAGTCGATCGCTGCCTGGCTCGCGACACCCTCGCCGAACAGGTTGAGCGGGACGCATCCGCTGTTCGCGCCCGGGGTGAACGAGCCGAAGCCCGGGAACTGCGTGCCGAACGGCTGATCGGGCACGGCGGTCGGGTCGAGGTTCGAGCGGCAGGTGGGCTGGCCGTTGGGGCCGGTCACCGCGTCGAGCGCGGCCAGGAAGCGATCGTTGAAGCGGTTGCCGAGCTGGCGGTTGACCTGCGTGGACTCGCCATAGACGTACGACGCCTCGAAACGGGCATGGTCCCCGATGTCGCCGTCGAAGCCGACGACGGTTCGGATGGTTTCGCGCGTGATATTCTCGCCGCGGCTGCCCAGGTCGAAATTGTCGCGGCTCAGCAGGAAGCCGCCATTGTCGGCCGCGGTCTGGCGCAGGCTCGCGGGGATGAACGGGTTGTCCGGCTGGATCAGCAGGTAGAAGTCGAACGTCGGCTGGCTGAACGACCGGCTCTTGGTGCGGACATATTTGCCCTGCGCGAAGAAGTTGATGTTGTCGGTCAGCTTGAAGTTGAACAGCCCGTTGACGGCGTGACGCTCGTTCGACGGCAGGATGTCGCCGATATAGTCGGCGCGCGGCGTGCCCGATCCGCCCTGCTGGAAGAAGGGCGGCACGAAGCGGCCCGGATCGAAGGGACTGCCGTCGCCGAGGAAATCGGGAAGGCCGTCGAAGTCGATATCGATGCCGCCCGAGCGCGCCGAATCGTAGAAGCGGATGTCGCGCAGCGGCACACGGTCGGGCAGCGACGGATCGTCGTTCGGATCGTCGGGATTGTTCTGGAAGGTGATGCGGTTCTCGGTGCGATTGCGGCGCCGCTCCAGCGCCTCGAGCCGATCGTCCTTGTTGTATTCGTAGGCGATCGCGATGTTGCCGCGGCCGCCGGCGAAGTTCTTGCCGGCCGTCGCCGAGAAGAAGCGCGTGCCGCTGTCGCCGCGATCGGCCGTGCCGATCTGCCCGCGCACGGACAGACCTTCGAAATTGCGCTTCAGGATGAAGTTGACGACGCCCGAGACGCCGTCAGCGCCGTAGACGGCCGAAGCGCCGCCGGTGACGACGTCGACCCGCTCGACCAGATCGGTCGGGATGGTGTTGACGTCGACCGCCGCGGAGCCCGGGACGGCGGCGACTTGCCGGCGCCCGTCGATCAGCACCAGCGTGCGGTCGGGCCCGAGGTTGCGCAGGTTCAGGAGATTGAGGCCCGTGAAGCCGATCGAGGCGTTCGACCCCGCATTGTCGAAGCTGGCCGACGAGCCGACCAGCGCCGGGCTCGAGGTCAGGAAGTCGGTCAGATTGGTCCGGCCCGACTGCTGGATGGCCGCGGCATCGAACGACGCGATCGGGCTCGGGAACTCATAGTCCGGGCGGCGGATGCGCGTGCCGGTGACGATAATCGTGCCGTCGTCGCCCGCTTCGGCGGCCTCGGCCGTCCGGTTCGGGTCGACTGCCTGCGCCGCTTCCTCGCTCGTGGTCGGCGTGGCGCTGGCTTGCGCGAAGCCGGGAGAGGCGATCAGGAGCGCGGCGGCGGAGCTGCCGAGCAGAAACAGCGACTTCGAAGCGGAAAGCATAGCTCCATCCCTTTCTGGACTATGCTTTCCTGCTTCTCCCGAGAGTGTTGACGGTCAATTACCGACGACGCTGATTCGCACCGATCTGGCACGATTTCCGAACCGCTGTTGCGCAGGCGCAACAGAAATGGCTGTCATCAGTACCGATAATGGTCCGGCTTGAACGGGCCCTCGGTCGGCACGCCGATATAGTCGGCCTGCTTCTTGTTGAGCTTGGTCAGCTTCACGCCCAGCTTCTCGAGGTGGAGCATCGCCACCTTCTCGTCGAGGTGCTTGGGGAGGACATAGACCTCGTTCTTGTAGCTGGCATGGTTCTTCCACAGCTCGATCTGCGCGATCGTCTGATTGGTGAAGCTCGACGACATCACGAAACTCGGGTGGCCGGTGGCGTTGCCGAGGTTCACCAGGCGACCTTTCGACAGCACGATCAGCTTCTTGCCGTCCGGGAACTCGACCTCGTCGACCTGCGGCTTGATCTCGGTCCACTTCATGTTCTGCAGCGCGCCGATCTGGATCTCGCTGTCGAAGTGGCCGATGTTGCAGACGATGGCCATGTTTTTCATTTCGCGCATGTGGTCGAGCGTGATGACATCCATGTTGCCCGTGGCGGTAACAAAGATGTCGGCGCGCTTGGCGGCTTCCTCCATCGTTACAACCTCATAGCCCTCCATCGCCGCCTGCAATGCGCAGATCGGATCGACTTCGGTCACGAGCACGCGCGCGCCGCCATTGCGCAGCGATGCGGCCGAACCCTTGCCGACATCCCCGAAGCCGGCGACGCAGGCGACCTTGCCGGCCAGCATCACGTCGGTCGCGCGACGGATCGCGTCGACCAGCGATTCCTTGCAGCCATAGAGATTGTCGAACTTCGACTTGGTGACGCTGTCGTTGACGTTGATCGCCGGGAACGGGAGCTTGCCCGACTTGGCGAGCTCGTAAAGGCGATGCACGCCGGTCGTGGTCTCTTCCGAGACGCCACGGATGTTCCTGACGGTCTCGGTCAGATAGCCCGGACGCTCGGCAAGGAAGCGCTTCAGCGTCGCGACGAAGATCTCCTCTTCCTCGTTCGACGGCGTGAACAGCGCCTCGCCCGCCTCGACGCGCGCGCCCCACAGCGCGAACATGGTGGCGTCGCCACCATCGTCGAGGATCATGTTGCAGGTCTGGTCCTGGCCCCAGTCGAAGATGCGGACGACATAGTCCCAATATTCCTCGAGCGTCTCGCCCTTGATCGCGAAGACCGGCACGCCCGACGCGGCGATCGCGGCGGCGGCATGGTCCTGGGTCGAGTAGATGTTGCACGAGGCCCAGCGGACCTGCGCGCCGAGCGCGGTCAGCGTCTCGATCAGCACCGCGGTCTGGATCGTCATGTGCAGCGAGCCGGTGATGCGCGCGCCCTTCAGCGGCTGCTCGGCGCCATATTCCTCGCGGAGCGCCATCAGGCCGGGCATTTCGGTCTCGGCGATCTCGATCTCCTTGCGGCCGAAAGCGGCAAGGTTCAGGTCGGCGACGACATAGTCATTCTGGTCGAGCACAGTGGCCACGGGCTAACACTCCGGCTGCAAAGACGAGCGGCCGACCGCTGATGCGGCCGGCCGGATGAGGCGCCTTTACCGCCCGCCCGATGCAGATGCAATGCAAATATAAAGATGTCTTTATATGCGGCGGAAAAGGTGACGCGCGCCCCCGGGGGACGGGGCGGCGCGCGTCAGATCGATCAGCGCTGGCGCGCGGCGAAGCTGAGAGCGGCGTCGTCGCGCTCGCACCTTTTGCCCGGCACGTTCGGACGCATCTCCGCCCGCTCGGCAAGCTCGGCGAGCGCGTGGTGCGAGCCATTGGCTTCGGCGGCCGCGGCCGCGATCGAGGCCATGTCGCGGCAATCGAGCCCGGCAGTCCCGGCGCCGTAGCGATTGGCGACCGTGGTCATATAGTCGTCATAGGCGCCGAGCGCGCGCGCCGAACCGACGACGGTGGCGAAATGGGCGCGAAGCTCGTCATTGGCCTTGATCAGCGCGGTGCGGCTGACCCGCACGAAGGCGTTGTAGGCCGGCAGGAAATTGGCGTCGGTGCGCCGGCAGCGAAGCGCCTCGACCATCATCATCGTGTCGAGTTCGCGGACCTGTGCCGCACGATAGGCGGCGCCGCTCCAGCACGTCGCGTCCGCCGGCGTCGCCAGTGCGCCGCAGGCGGCCATGACGGCCAGTCCCTTCATCAAACGTCTCATCTCGGTCGTCCCCCGATTGCAAGGCGCCGCACTTCTTGCGACGCGCCCTCAATGTCGGCGGGAGACCGTCCCCAAAGCCTGAAGAGAAAGGCTTAAGGCGGAAGAAACCTCGAATGATTTCAGGGCTTAAGTCGTTCGAACATCAGCACGTCATTGCCTTTGTAGTGACGCGTGCCGAACGGCCGGAAGCCGAGCGACTCGGCGGTCCGGATCGACGGGAGATTCGCCGGATCGATGATGCAGACGGTCCGCTCCAGCGCGAGCTCGCATTCGGCCCAGACCAGCGCCGCCGTCATCGCCTCGCGGGCATAGCCCTTGCCATGGCCGAGGGGCAGCAGCACCCAGCCCGCTTCGGGCGCCTCGTCGAACCGCGCACCCAGCCCGCGCCGGCCCTCGAACAGGCCGACCTCGCCGATCCGCGCACCGGTCTCGGCCTCCTCGACGACCCACATGCCATAGCCGTTCACCGCCCAATGGCCGACATAGCGGAGCAGCCTGTTCCAGGTGTCTTCGGCGGCCATGCCCTGCCCGCCGAAATGCCGCACCACCACCGGATCCTGCCACATCGCGATCAGCGCCTCCGCATCGTCGCGTCGGTGCGCGCGCAGGCGCAGGCGATCGGTGCGGATTTCGGGAGCGCTACGCTGCATCGGCTTCTTTCTTTCTGTTTGCACCAACCCTAATGAGCGATCTGCCCCGAGTCATCGCTGGACCGAACATGCCCGACCGGATTGCCATCGCATCCGACCATGCCGCCGTCGAAATGAAATCCGCGCTGGCCGGATGGCTGCGCGATTCGGGCTTCGACGTGCTCGATCTCGGCACCGATGGCGACGCCTCGGTCGACTATCCCGATTTCGGCTACCGGCTTGCCCAGGCGATCGCCGAAGGCGAGGCGCCGCGCGGCATCGCGCTGTGCGGCTCGGGCATCGGCATCTCGATCGCGGTCAATCGCAACCCCGCCTGCCGCTGCGCGCTCGTGTCGGAACCGCTGTCGGCGAGCCTTGCCCGGCAGCATAACGATGCCAATGTGATCGCGCTCGGCGCGCGGCTGATCGGCCTGGAAATGGCCAAGGCAGCGATCGACGCGTTCCTGACGACCGATTTCCTCGGCGACCGGCATGTCCGCCGCGTCGAGAAGCTCACCCACCCCGCCCTCGCGAAGGAGCCCGTATGAGCACCAATCCCGCCCAGCTTCACGAGGTCCAGCCCGACGGATTCTTCATCCGCTCGCTTGCCGAGGCCGATCCGGACGTGTTTGCCGGCGTCACGCGCGAGCTCGAGCGCGAGCGTTTCCAGATCGAGCTGATCGCATCGGAGAACATCGTCTCGCGTGCCGTGCTCGAAGCCCAGGGCTCGGTGTTCACGAACAAATATGCCGAAGGCTATCCGGGCAAGCGCTATTACCAGGGCTGCGCGCCGTCCGACGTGGTCGAGACGCTCGCGATCGAGCGCGCGAAGAAGCTGTTCGACTGCGGCTTCGCCAACGTCCAGCCGCATTCGGGCGCGCAGGCGAACGGCGCGGTCATGCTGGCGCTGGTCAAGCCCGGCGAGACGATCCTCGGCATGAGCCTCGACGCCGGCGGGCACCTCACCCACGGCGCGCGCGCGGCGATGTCGGGCAAATGGTTCAACGCCGTCCAATATGGCGTCAGGGCCGACGATCACCTGATCGACTATGACGAGGTCGAGCGGCTCGCCCGCGAGCACAAGCCGAAGCTGATCATCGCCGGCGGTTCGGCCTATCCGCGGATCATCGACTTCGCCCGCTTCCGCGCGATCGCCGATGCGGTCGGCGCCTATCTGCTGGTCGACATGGCGCATTTCTCGGGCCTGGTGGCGGGCGGCGCCCACCCCTCGCCGCTGCCGCACGCGCATGTCGTCACCACGACCACGCACAAGACGCTGCGCGGGCCGCGCGGCGGCATGGTGCTGACCAATCACGAGGACATTGCGAAGAAAATCAACTCGGCGGTGTTCCCCGGCCTGCAGGGCGGGCCGCTGGTCCATGTCATCGCCGCCAAGGCGGTCGCGTTCGGCGAGGCGCTGGAGCCCGGCTATCGCAGCTACATCGCGGCGGTGGTCGAGAATGCGAAGGCGCTGGCCGCCCGGCTCAAGGAGCGCGGCGCCGACCTGGTCGCCGGCGGCACCGACACGCATCTCGCCCTTGTCGACCTGCGTCCGCTCGGCGTGACCGGCAAGGATGCCGACGAGGCGCTGGAGCGCGCGGCGATCACCTGCAACAAGAACGGGATCCCGTTCGACCCGCTGCCGCCGATGAAGACGAGCGGCATCCGGGTCGGATCGCCCGCGGGCACGACGCGCGGCTTCGGCATCGCCGAGTTCCGCGAGATCGGCGACATGATTGCCGACGTGCTCGAGGGCCTGCGCGCCAAGGGCGAGCATGGGGACCCGGAGGTGGAGGCGAACGTTCGTGCCCGCGTTCGGGCGCTGTGCGAGCGTTTCCCGATCTATACGGGGTTCTGATCCATGACGAACGACAACAAGCGCATCCTGAAGGGCGCCGCGATCGGCGCGGTGCTCGGCATTCCGCTCCCCATCATCGGTCCCGCCGCGGGCGCGCTCATCGGGGCGGCCTATATGGCGGTGAAGAACAAAAACAGGGCCTGAGTTGCGCTGCCCTTATTGTGCCCATGACGCGAGCCAGGTGAAGGACAGCCGCCCCACCGACGACGGGGCGGCGATCCGGCGACGGCGCCAGTGCGAAGGCTGCGGCGCGCGCTTCACCACCTTCGAGCGGATCCAGCTCCGCGAACTGACCGTGGTCAAGAGTGAGGACCGGCGCGAGCCGTTCGATCGCGACAAGCTGGCGCGCTCGCTGACCATCGCCTGCCGCAAGCGCCCGATCGAGGCGGTGAAGATCGAGCGGCTGATCTCGGGCATCCAGCGCCAGCTCGAGACGAGCGGCGAGAATGAGGTGACCGCCAAGCAGATCGGCGAGCTGGTGATGGACGGGCTGAAGGGCCTCGACAGCGTCGCCTATATCCGCTTCGCGAGCGTCTACAAGGAGTTCTCGGAAGCCAGCGACTTCCGCGAGTTCGCTGGCACGATCGCCAAGACGGTCGACGACTAGGGGCCCCTCCACCACGCCGCTTCGCGTCGCTAGCTGGCTTGGCCCCTCCACCACGCCGCTTCGCGTCGCTAGCTGGCTTGGCCCCTCCACCACGCCGCTTCGCGTCGCGGTCCCCCTCCCCATCTTTCGATGGGGAGGAGCTTCTTTGTTTGCTCCTCCCTGCGCGCAGCGCGGGGAGGGGGACCGCCGGCGCAGCCGGTGGTGGAGGGGCGGCGGGACGGGTCTGGCGGGAGTCGGCGATCGGGGCTAGATGCGCGCCCGGCCATGATCGACACGCCCGCTTCCCACCCCGTCATCGTCCTGATCCGCCCGCAACTGGGCGAGAATATCGGCGCGGTCGCGCGCGCGATGCTCAACTTCGGGCTGACCGAGCTGCGGCTGGTCAGCCCGCGCGACGGCTGGCCCAATCCGGCGGCGGGACCCTCCGCATCGGGCGCGGACGAGGTGCTCGACCGCGCGACGCTGTTCGAGACGACGACCGATGCGGTCGCCGATTGCGGCCATGTCTATGCGACGACGATGATCCGCCGCGGCATGCCCAAGCCGGTGCTGACCCCGGCGCAGGCGAGCGACGCGATCTGGTCCAATCCGGGGCGAACGGCGCTGCTGTTCGGCCCCGAGCGCTCGGGGCTCGACAAGGCGGACGTCGCGCTCGCCCGCGCGATCCTGACCATCCCGATCAACCCGGACTTCGGCTCGCTGAACCTGGCCCAGTCGGTGGCGGTGATCGCGTACGAATGGTCGAAGCGCACCGAGCTCGCGATCCCGACCGCGCTGGAGCTGGCGCCGCCGGCGGGCCAGCAGGAGCTCGAGGGCCTGATCGCCCAGGTCGAGGCGCTGCTCGAACCCGCGAATTATTTCTACCCGGAAAGCCGGGTCGCCGCGACCCGGCGCAGCCTCAGGATGCTGCTCACCAAGCCCGCCTGGTCGAGCCAGGAGATCCAGATGATGCGCGGGATCTTTACCGCGCTTCAGCCGCGCGTGCGGTCGAACAGCTCCAGCTCATAGGCGATCGACGCTTCGACGAGCTGCTCCCAAAGGGCGGCGACGGCGTCTTCCGGGATGCCGTTCCGGCGCGCGCCCGCGCGGGCGTTCGCGATCACCTGCGCCTTGCGGGCCTCGTCGCGCACCTGGTCGCGCGCCGGCTTGATGCGCGCGGCCGCGGCCATGTAGCCGAAGCGCACGGCAAGCAGCTCGACGAGCGCGCGATCGACCGCGTCGACGCCGGCGCGGACCTCGGCCATCGTGTTGCACCGCTCCGGCGGGAGCGACTCATCCGTTCCGGTGACGTCATAACCGGTACGTGCGATATCCATCGACTGACTTTCGATCCAGTTTGCGCGACCTCTGCCAGATGAGGCCGCCGACATGCCTGCCCCCCTCGCACTTCTTGCGCTGTTCGTCACCCTCCCCTTCGCACAGGCCGGCGTCGCGACCCCGCCCGCGACCGATGAACGGCCCGACGCGCTCATCTGCAGGCGGGAAGTGCCGGTCGGGTCGCTGATCGCGACGCGCAAGACCTGCCTCACCCGCGCGCAATGGGCGGAGCGCGAACGGATCGGCAACGAGACCGCGCGGCGGATGGTCGAGAACAATCAGGGGCGACCGACGGGCGACTGAGCGATGTTGACCTGGGTGGCGCACTCGGCTAGGCGCGCGCCTTCGCAATTGGCCCCGCACTCCGGTGAAGCGGTGGCCCTGCCCCGAGGTTCGCCTCGGCCAGCAGGCGGGACCGGAACCAACGTTCGAAGCAATTGGAGAATATCGATGTCGAAGCGCCACAGCGCCAAGCACAAGCTCGACCGCCGGATGGGCGAGAACATCTGGGGTCGCCCGAAGTCCCCGGTGAACAAGCGCGAATACGGCCCCGGCCAGCACGGCCAGCGCCGCAAGGGCAAGATGTCCGACTTCGGCCTGCAGCTCCGCGCCAAGCAGAAGCTGAAGGGCTATTACGGCGACGTCACCGAGAAGCAGTTCAAGAAGTCGTACGAGGAAGCGTCGCGCATGAAGGGCGACACCTCGCAGAACCTGATCGGCCTGCTCGAGCAGCGCCTCGACATGATCGTCTACCGCGCCAAGTTCGCGCCGACGATCTGGGCGGCGCGCCAGCTGGTCAGCCACGGCCACATCCGCGTCAACGGCGTGAAGTGCAACATCGCGTCGCGTCGCGTCCGCCCCGGCGAGGAGATCTCGCTCGGCAGCAAGGCGCAGGAGATGGCGCTGGTGCTCGAGGCGCAGAGCCTGTCGGAGCGCGACATCCCCGATTATGTCGCGATGGACGGCGCGAAGGCGACCTTCACGCGCGTGCCGACGCTCGACGAGGTGCCCTACCCCGTCAAGATGGAGCCGAACCTGGTCGTTGAGTTCTACTCGCGCTGACCGGTCGCAACTCTCGCGAAGGGGGCGGCCTGCGTGGCCGCCCTTTTTGTTTCTGCGCGTTTGAGGCAAGGGCGCCCGCATGACGATCGAACGACAACCGCCCGAATGGGCGCCGCACGAGGCGGTCTGGATCGGCTATCCGAGCCATGGCGAGCTGTGGGAGGCCGATCTCGGGCCCGCCCGCGACGAGGTCGTCGCGTTCGCGGCCGCCGTCCATGCCGAGGGCGCGGGCGAGACGGTGCGGCTGGTCGCGGCGGACGCGGCGAGCGCGGCGGATGCGCGCCGGCGCGCGCCGGCCGGCGTCGAGCTGCTCGTCCAGCCGTTCGGCGACATCTGGCTGCGCGACACCGGGCCGATCATCGTGTCGGGCGAGGCGGGCCGTGCCGCCCGCGCGTTCCGCTTCAACGGCTGGGGCGGCAAGTACGAGCTGGAGGGCGACGACGATTTGTCCGCCCGGCTCGCCGCCGCCGCCGGCTTTGCTCTGCGCGACTGCGATTACGTGCTGGAGGGCGGCGCGATCGACGTCGACGGGACCGGCCTTGCGGTCACCACCGAGCAGTGCCTGCTCAACCCGAACCGCAACCCCGGGCTCGACCGCGCCGCGATCGAGGCACGGCTGCGGGGCGACCTCGGACTCGACCGGGTGCTGTGGCTCGGCGACGGGCTGCGCAACGACCATACCGACGGCCATGTCGACAACCTCGCCCGCTTCGTCGGGCCGGGGCGGCTGGCGATCCCGGTCGCGGCCGGCGCCGACGATCCGAACGCGGCGGTCTATGCCGATGCGTGGGCGCGCGCCGAGGCGTTCGGGCTGGAGGTGGTCGCGATCCCCTCGCCCGGCCGCGTGCTGCGCGACGACGCGGTGATCCCGGCCTCGTACATGAACTTCTACATCGGCAACGCGGCGGTCGTCGTGCCGCTCTACGGCGCCGCCAATGACGACGCGGCGGTCGAACGGATCGCCGCGCTTTTCCCCGGCCGCCGGGTTGTCGGCTTCCGCGCCGACCATATCTTGACCGGCGGGGGCAGCTTCCACTGCATCAGCCAACAGGTGCCAGCCGTATGACCGAGATCACCGTCGCCGCACTGCAGCTCGCGCTCGGCGGCAGCGTCGAGGAGAATATCGCGAACGTCTCCGCGCTGGTGCGCGAGGCGGCGGCGAAGGGGGCGCAGGTGATCCTGCCGCCCGAGCTGTTCGAGGGACCCTATTTCTGCCGCGTCGAGGACGAGGGTCTGTTCGCGACCGCGAAGCCGGCCGAGGCGCACCCGTCGGTGGTCGCGATGCGCAGCCTGGCGGCGGAGCTGGGCGTCTACATCCCGACCAGCTTCTTCGAGGCGGACGGGCCGCATTACTATAACAGCCTCGCGATGATCGACGACAAGGGCGCGATCATGGGGCTCTACCGCAAGAGCCACATCCCGGACGGCCCGGGCTATGAGGAGAAATTCTACTTCCGGCCCGGCAACACCGGCTTCAAAACCTGGGATGCCGCGGAGACGCGGATCGGCGTCGGCGTGTGCTGGGACCAATGGTATCCCGAGACCGCGCGCGCGATGATGCTGATGGGCGCGGAGATCCTCTTCTACCCGACCGCGATCGGCAGCGAGCCGCACGACCCGTCGCTCGACACCAGCCGGCTGTGGCGGCGGGCGATGGTCGGCCATGCGGTGTCGAACGTCGTGCCCGTCGTCGCGGCGAACCGGATCGGCGACGAATGCGGCCAGCATTTCTACGGCCACAGCTTCATCTGCGACGAGCGGGGCGACCTGGTCGCCGAGTTCGGCGCGACCGAGACCGGCGTGCTGACCGCCACGCTGGACCTCGATCGGGTCAAACGCCACCGCGCCGCGTTCGGCTTCTTCCGCGACCGGCGGCCGGACCTCTACACCCGCCTGGTCGAGGACCGCTGAACGCCCACCCGCGCGAGCACCTCGCGCGTGACGCCATAGGTCTCGAACGCGGCCTGGTGGCTGCCGCTGCCCATCAGCTCGCGCTGGACCATGAAGGCGAACACCGCGTCGGCGGCGCGCTGGACAAGCTCGTCGCGCGCCGCCGCATCGTCACCGTCAAAGGCCCGGAGCGCGGCCATGGTCCGCTCCACCGCGTTCCCGGCGCGGCCGAGCGAGGCGACCTTCTCGGCGACGATTTCGTGCTGGATGACATCGACGCTCGACGGCGGCGCACCGGGGATGCGGAGGGTCATGGCGCGGATATAGGGTGGAAAGCGATGTTCGGAAGAGTGGTTGTCGCCCTCCCCTCCACCACCGGGCTGACGCCCGGCGGTCCCCCTTCCCATCTGCGATGGGGAGGAGCTTGGCTCAGCGCAGCTCGAGCGCGCGGGCGAAGACGGCTTCGAACATCGGCGCGGTCAGGCGACCCGTGTTCTGGTTGTAGCGCGAGCAGTGATAGCTATCGATCAGCACCTCGCCACCGGCGAAGCGGTGCTCGGCGAGATGGCCGAATTTGTGCGCGGCCAGCTTGCCGCCGAGCGTGCGCACCGCCGACTGGTGGGCGATCTGGCCGAGCGCGACGAACACCCGCGCCCGCGGCAGCGCGTCGAGCTGCGCCGCCAGAAACGGCCGGCAGTTCGCAATCTCCTCGGGCAGCGGCTTGTTCTCGGGCGGCAGGCACTTGACCGAGTTGCAGATGATCGCGCCGTCGAGCGCCAGCCCATCCTCGACATGCGCCTCGTAGCGGCCACGGGCGAGCCCGTATTTGAGCAAGGTCTGGTAGAGAAGCTCGCCCGCGAAATCGCCGGTGAAGGGCCGGCCTGTCCGGTTGGCGCCGTGCTTGCCGGGGGCAAGCCCGACGATCACCAGCCACGCCTCGGGGTCGCCGAACGCGGGCACCGGCGCGTTCCACCAATCGGGATATTCGACCTTGAGGGCGTCGCGGAACGCGGCGAGCCGCGGGCAGCGCGGGCAATCGAGCGGCGGCTCGGTCGCGGGCAAGGGGCTTATCATCGGCACGCCGCGGCGATAGGCGCTGTGGCGTGGAGCAGGCAAGCTACGCCATCGCGATCGGGTCCAACCGGCGCCATCACCGCCATGGCGGGCCCGACGGCGTCGTGCGCGCGGCCGTCGACGCGCTTCGTGGGCTGGGCGATCTCGGCGCGGTCTCCGCGATCGTGCGCACCCCGGCGCTGGGGCCGGCGGGCCGCAGCTTTGCCAATGCGGCCGTCCTGCTCGACACCGTGCTTGCGCCCGATGCGCTGCTCGCCGCGCTCAAGCGCATCGAGCGCGACTTCGGCCGACGCCGCGGCCGACGCTGGGGCGCGCGCGTGCTCGACCTCGACATCCTGCTCTGGTCGGGCGGCGCCTGGAGCGACGGCGCGCTCACCATCCCGCACGCCGCGTTCCGCGAGCGCCGCTTCGTGCTCGACCCGCTCGCGACCGTCGCGCCCGGCTGGCGGGACCCCCTCACCCGCCGCACCGTCCGCCAGCTTCGCGCCCGGTTGACCCGGCGCACCCCGGCGCTTAAGTGAGCGCCCCTACGCCCGCGGGGGCCCTTAGCTCAGTCGGTAGAGCAACTGACTTTTAATCAGTAGGTCGCTGGTTCGAATCCAGCAGGGCTCACCATCGCGCGCGCGTCGCGACCCGCTGAGCCGCCCCGCCCCTCGCCCTTGCGATCGAGGACGTCACGTCCGGACCCCGCGTTCCGGGCATGGAACTATTCGGGCGTGGAGCGTTGTTCCCGGGCACCTGATCGCGTGCCTTGCTCCCGGGAGAGTCCACCTCTTGATCGACCTTAGCCGGGCGGCTCGTTGCCGCCGCATACCGGGATTGTGATGACGGGTCGGCCGGGCGCGCGGGCGCTCGCCACGGTCGTGCTGCTGCTCGCGCTCGGCGCGTGCGCCGGCGGGTCCGAGGAGAAGGAGGCCGGCGGTCGCGGGCGCGGACCCGGCGGGCCGGCGCAGGTCGGCTTCGTCGTGGCCGAGGCGACCAGCGTTCCCGTCACGGTCGAGCTGCCGGGGCGCGTCACCCCGTTCCAGGTGTCCGAGGTCCGCCCGCAGGTCGCCGGGCTCGTCCAGCGGCGGCTGTTCACCGAAGGCAGCCTCGTGCGCCAGGGACAGACGCTCTACCGGATCGATCCGAGCCTCTACGAGGCGCAGGTCGCGCAGGCTTCGGCCAATCTGCAGAGCGCGACCGCCAATGCGCAGGCGGCAAATGTCCGCGCCGAGCGCTACCGCCCGCTCGCGCAGATCGAGGCGGTGTCGCAGCAGGACTATACCGACGTGGAGGCGCAGGCGCGGCAGGCGCAGGCCTCGGTGGCGCAGAGCAACGCGCAGCTCCGCACCGCGCAGATCAACCTGCGGTTCACGCGCGTGCCGGCGCCGATCACCGGCCGGATCGGGCGCTCGCTGGTGACCGAGGGCGCGCTGGTGACGACCAACCAGGCCGAGCCGCTCGCGGTCATCCAGCGGCTCGATCCGATCTTCGTCGACATGCAGCAATCGAGCGCGGCTCTGCTGAGCCTGCGCAAGGCGCTCGGCCAGGGCGAGGTCGCGCCGGCATCGGCGCAGGTGCGGCTGATCATGCCCGACGGCAGCGACTATGGCGCGACCGGCACCGTCCAGTTCTCCGAGATCGCGGTGGACCCCAATACCGGGACCGTCACGCTGCGCGCCCGCTTCCCCAATCCCGGCGGGCTGCTGCTGCCGGGGATGTTCGTCCGCGCCGTCTTCGCGCAGGCGGTCGAGACCCAGGCGATCCTGGTGCCCCAGGCAGCCTTGTCGCGCGATCCGCGCGGACGCGCGACGGTGTTCGTCGTCGGACCGGGCAATCGCGCCATCGCGCGCACCGTCGTCGCCGACCGGACCCAGGGATCCGCATGGGTCGTGACGCAGGGCCTCGCGCCCGGCGAGAAGATCATCGTTCAGGGCACCGCCAACCTGCGCCCCGACGCGCCGGTCCGGCCGGTGCCGGCGACCGCGCCGCAGCGGCTGGTGCCGCTCCCGGCGGGCAAGGACGGCAGCGCGACCAAGGGACAGGCCGGCGGTCGCGGCGCCGGCGGCGGCGGCTGACCGCGCATGTCGCGGATCTTCATCGATCGCCCGATCTTCGCCTGGGTGCTCGCGATCATCACGATGCTGCTCGGCCTGGGCGCGATCCTGTCGCTGCCGATCGAGCAATATCCCGACGTCGCGCCGCCGCAGGTCAACATCCGCGCGACCTATCCGGGGGCGTCGGCGGAGACCGTCCAGAACAGCGTCACCCAGATCATCGAGCAGCAGCTGACCGGGATCGACGGGCTGATCTATTTCAGCTCGAGCTCCAGCTCGCGCGGGTCGGTGTCGATCTCCGCCACGTTCGAGAAGGGCACCGATCCCGATATCGCGCAGGTCCAGGTGCAGAACCAGGTCCAGCAGGCGTTGCCGCGACTGCCGCAGCAGGTCCAGCAGCAGGGCCTGCGCGTGACCAAGTCGAACCCCGACTTCCTGATGATCGTCGGCGTCTATGACGAGACCGACCAGCGCACCAACCAGGACGTGTCCGACTGGATGTCGTCCAACATGCAGGACCAGATCGCGCGCGTCGCGGGCGTCGGCGAGACGAACGTGTTCGGGGCGCCCTATGCGATGCGGATCTGGCTGAACCCCGATCGTCTCGCCGGGGTCGGGCTGATGCCGAGCGACGTGATCGCGGCCATCCAGGCGCAGAACACCGAGATCGCGGCCGGCGAGGTCGGCGGCCAGCCCCAGCCGCCGACCCAGATGCTCAACGCGACCGTCACCGCGCAGTCGCGGCTGCAGACGCCCGAGCAGTTCCGCGACATCATCCTCCGCGCCGAGCGGTCCGGCGCGCTCGTCAAGCTCGGCGACGTCGCCCGCGTCGAGCTCGGCGCCGAGAGCTACAATGCGGTGAGCCGCGTCAACGGCCACCCCGGCGCCGGGATCGCGATCTCGCTCGCGCCCGGTGCCGACGCGCTCGAGACGTCCGAGCTGGTCAAGGCCGAGGTGGAGCGCATCGCGCGCAGCTTCCCCTCCGGCTTCCGCTTCGCCTATGCGAACGACACCACCGCCTTCATCCGCCTCTCGATCGAGGAAGTGGTCAAGACGCTGATCGAGGCGATCGTGCTCGTCGTCATCGTCATGTTCGTCTTCCTCCAGAACTGGCGGGCGACGCTGATCCCGACGATCGCGGTGCCGGTGGTGCTGCTCGGCACCTTCGGCGTCTTCTGGGCGCTCGGCTTCTCGATCAACACGCTGACGCTGTTCGGACTGGTGCTGGCGATCGGGCTGCTCGTCGACGACGCGATCGTCGTCGTCGAGAATGTCGAGCGGCTGCTCGACGAGAATCCCGAAATGTCCCCGCGCGAGGCGACGCTCCGCTCGATGGAGCAGATCCAGGTGGCGCTGGTCGCGATCGCGCTGGTGCTGTCGGCGGTGTTCCTGCCGATGGCGTTCTTCGGCGGCTCGACCGGGGTCATCTACCGGCAATTCTCGGTGACGATCGTCGCGGCGATGGCGCTCTCGGTGCTGGTCGCGCTGATCCTGACGCCGGCGCTGACCGCCACCCTGCTCAAGCGGCGGGACCATGACGCGCCGCCGGCGAAGAACCGCTTCGGCCGATTCTTCGCGCGCGCCGGCGCCCGCTTCAATCGCGGCTTCGAGACGGGAGTCGACCGCTATGCGCGCAGCGTCGTCGCGGTCGTCGACCGCAAGTGGCTGTTCCTGCTCATCTATGCGGGCGTGTGCGCGCTGCTGGTGCTGCTGTTCCTGCGGCTCCCGACCGGCTTCCTGCCGACCGAGGACCAGGGCGCGATCTCGGTCCAGTTCCGGCTGCCGGCCGGCGCCACCCAGAGCCGCACGACCGAAGTCCAGCAGGCGATCGAGCGCTATTTCCAGGACCGCGAGGCCGGCAACACGGGCACGGTGTTCACCGTCGCCGGCGGCGGCGGCGGCGGCGCGAGCGGGCAGAATACCGGCCAGGGCTTCCTCAACCTCGCCGACTGGGCCGAGCGCCCGGGCGCGGAGAACAGCGCCGACGCAATCGTGCAGCGCGCGTCGGGCGCGTTCCGCGGCTTTCGCGACGCGCAGGTGTTCGCGCTGGTGCCGCCCGCGATCCGCGGCCTCGGGCAGAGCGCCGGCTTCACCATGGAGCTGCAGAATGCGAGCGGGATGAGCGCCGAGCGCTTCGCGGCGGCGCGCGACCGGCTGCTCGCCATGGCGAACGCCGATCCGCTCCTCGCCTCGGTGCGCCTGTCCGAGCTGCCCGACGTCGCGACGCTGCGGGTCGATTTCGACCAGGAGAAGCTCGCGTCTTTGGGGCTGTCGCAGGCCGAGGTGAACACGACGCTGTCGACCGCCTGGGGCGGCCGCTACGTCAACGACTTCATCGATCGGGGCCGGGTCAAGCGCGTGTTCGTGCAGGGCGACGCGCCCTATCGCAGCCGGCCCGAGAATATCGACCAGTGGTTCGTGCGCACGACGACCGGGCAGATGGCGCCGTTCGCCTCGTTCGCGCGGACCGGCTGGTCGACCGCGCCGACGACGCTGTCGCGCTTCCAGGGCGTGCCGTCGTTCGAGTTCCAGGGCCAGGCCGCGCAGGGCGAGAGCTCGGGCGCGGCGATGACCCGGATGGAGGAACTCGCGCGGCGGATTCCGGGCACCTCGGTCGCCTGGGCCGGGCTGTCCTACCAGGAGCGGCTCTCGTCGGGCCAGGCGCCCCTGCTCTACGGGCTGTCGCTGCTGGTCGTGTTCCTGTGCCTCGCCGCGCTCTACGAGAGCTGGTCGATCCCGGTGGCGGTGCTGCTCGTCATCCCGCTCGGGCTGGTCGGGGCGGTGTTCGCGGTGACGCTGCGCGGGCTGCAGAACGACGTGTATCTGCAGATCGGGCTGCTGACCACGATGGGCCTCGCCGCCAAGAACGCGATCCTGATGATCGAGTTCGCCGAACAGGCCGAGCGCGAGGGCAAGCGCGTGATCGATGCGGCGGTCGAGGCGGCGCGGATCCGCCTGCGCCCGATCCTGATGACGAGCTTCGCCTTCATCTTCGGCGTGCTGCCGCTCGCCATCTCGACCGGCGCGGGCGCGAACAGCCGCATCGCGATCGGGACGTCGGTGATCGGCGGGATGCTGACCGCGACGATCCTCGCGCTGTTCTACATCCCGCTCTTCTTCGTGCTCGTGCGCCGCACCGTGCGCGACGCCTTCCGGAAATGGCGCGGCAAACCGCGGGAGGCGCAGGCATGAGACGGATCGCCCTGGTGCTGCCGGGGCTGCTCGCCGGCTGCTCGCTCGCGCCGAAGCTCGAGACGCCCCCGCTGCCGGTGCCGGCGTCCTGGCCGGTGGGCGACGCATATCTGCGGACCAGCGAGGCGGCGCTGCCGTCGCTTTCCTATCGCGACATCTTCCGCGACGCGCGGCTCCAGCGGCTGATCGAGCAGGCGCTCGCCAACAACCGCGACCTGCGCGTCGCCGCGGCGAACATCGCGGCGGCGCGCGCGCAATACCGGATCCAGCGCGCCGCCCAGCTTCCGCGCGTCGATGCCAGCACCGGCGTCAACGTGCGCGACTTCGGCCGCACGGGGACGCTGCAGCCCGGCGGCGGCGGCGGCGCGGGCGGCGTGCCGGTGCAGTCGAACGGCGGCGGCGCGCGCACGACCTATACCGGCAATGTCGGCATCACCGGCTTCGAGATCGACCTGTTCGGGCGGCTGGCGTCGCTGAGCGAAGCGGCGCAGAACCGCTATTTCGCGACCGAGGCGGGCGCGCGGGCGACGCGGCTCGCGCTCGTCGCCGACATCGCCGACGCCTGGCTCACTCATGCCGCCGATGCGAGCCTGTTGCGCGTGGCCGAGCAGACCGCGGCGAGCGCCGAGCGCAGCGTCGCGCTCACCCAGGCCCGGCTGCGGGGCGGCATCGCACCGCGCACCGACCTCGCCCAGGCCGTGACGATCCTCGAGACCGCGCGCGCCGACGTCGCCGACCAGAGGACCGCGCTCGCGCAGGACGCGAACCTGCTGCAGCTGCTCGTCGGCGGTCCGGTCGATCCGGCCAGCCTCGCGGGGGCGATCGAAGAGGTCGCGCCCCGCATCGGGGAACTGCCCGCCGGGCTCGATTCGCGGATCCTGCTCCGCCGCCCCGACGTGGTCGAGGCCGAGTACCAGCTCCGCGCCGCCAATGCCGAGATCGGCGCGGCGCGCGCGGCGCTGTTCCCGACCATCTCGCTGACCGGGCTGGTCGGGCTCGCGAGCAACGCGCTGGGGTCGCTGTTCAGCGGCGACGCCTTTACCTGGTCGGCCGGGGCGGACGTCGGCTATCCGATCTTCCGCGCCGGCGCCGGGCGGGCCGGGGTGCAGCTCTCGCAGGCGCAGCGCGACGCGGCGCTCGCGGCCTATGAGCGCGCGATCCAGACCGCGTTCCGCGAGGTCTCGGACGCGCTCGCGCGGCGCGGCACGATCGGCGAGCAGCTCCGGGCCAACACGGCGCGCACCGCGGCGGCGCAGGACACGTTCCGGCTGGTCGAGGCGCGCTATCGGGGCGGCATCGACTCGTTCCTGTCGAGCCTCGACGCGCAGCGCTCGCTCTATGCCGCCCAGCGCACGCTGATCGCGGCGCGGCTGACCGGGGCGAGCAACCTGGTCACGCTCTACCGCGCGCTCGGCGGCGACGCGTCGCTGCAGCAGACGCCGGTGGTCACGCCGCTGCCCGATTAGGCGGAACGATGGCGCGCCCGGCCGGGTTGGGCGGGAAAGACGGAGGAAGCCATGTCGCTCGAGAAGATGGTTGGACTGCACCCGGACGTCCAGGGCGAGGTCAACGAGGCGCTGGTCCGCGCGGCCCGCCATGCGATGCTGTGCGCGCTGATGTGCACCTCGTGCGCCGATGCGTGCCTTGCCGAGCCGATGGACATGCGCCAGTGCATCCGCACCTGTTCGGACTGCGCCGACATCTGCGCGGCGACGGCGCGAGTCGCGGTGCGGCGCACCGGCCAGAACGTCGCGATGCTGCGCGCGCAGTTGGCCGCGTGCATCGAGGCGTGCGAGATCTGCGCGGCCGAATGCGCGACGCACGACGACGCGCATTGCCAGCTCTGCGCGACGATGTGCCGCGAATGCGCCGAGGACTGCCGGACGGCGCTGCCGACGATCAACTGAGCGCGGTCAGGGGTTGCCCTCGCCGCCATGCGCGCCGAACACCCCGCCGGTGGTGAAGCTGCTCTCGTCCGAGGCGAGCGTGACGAACAGCGGCGCGAGCTCGACCGGCTGGCCGGCGCGGCCGAGCGGCGTGTCCTGCCCGAACTCGCCCATCTTGCCGGGCAGCTGCCCGCCCGCGACCTGGAGCGGCGTCCAGAACGGGCCGGGCGCGAGGCCGTTGACGCGGATGCCGCGCTTGGCGAGCTGCTTCGCCAGCCCCTTGGTGAAGATCAGCAGCGCCCCCTTGGTCGAGGCATAATCGAGCAGCTCGATCTCGGGCTCGTAGCTGTTGACCGAGATCACGTTGATGATCACCGCGCCCGGCTTCATCAGCGGGATCGCCGCCTTGCTGATCCGGAACGGCGCGTAGATGTTGGTCTTGAAGGTCTGGTCGAATTGCTCGTCCGAGACCTCGAAGATGCTTTCCTTGCTCTGCTGGTAGGCGGCGTTGTTGACGAGGATGTCGAGCCCGCCCAGCTCCGCCGCGGCGCGCTTCGGAAGCTGCTCGCAAAATGCGCGCTCGCGCAGGTCGCCGGGCAGCGCGACCGCCTTGCGACCGGCCTTGCGGATCAGGTCGACGACCTCGCGCGCGTCGGGCTCCTCGGTCGGATAGTAATTGATCGCGACGTCCGCGCCCTCGCGCGCGAACGCGATCGCCGCCGCCCGGCCGATCCCGCTGTCGCCGCCGGTGATCAGCGCGCGCCGCCCCGCGAGCCGGCCCGAGCCGCGATAGCTGGTCTCGCCATGGTCCGGCCGGGGATCCATCTTGCCCGCGAGCGCCGGCCAGGGCTGGCGCTGCTCGGGGAAGGGCTCGCGCCGATATTTGCTGCGCGGATCGGACGGCGGCGTGGCGGGGCCGCTGCCCTGCCCCGCGGCCTGCCCGAGCGCGGGCGCCGCGGTTGCGGCGGCGCCGAGGGACGCGGCGACGAGGAGATGGCGGCGCGAAGGGGTGTGGTCGGTCATGGCTGAACTCCTGGCGGGTCCGGCTTGAACGGCCGCCGCGCGTCCGGGTTCAGGCCGTCCCGAAATATCCCGCCGAGCGGACTTGTCCGGAAAAGCCGCAACCACCCAGATCGCCCTCAAACTTCGACGGTTGCGATCTCACCAGTTTCTTGACAGTTTTCTGAATCGAGGTCCGAGTTGATTCTTTCGGGATCTTTTCATAAGGCGAAGTTCTCTGAAGAAAGTGGACAGAATTTTGAACGACTCGATTTGGCTCTGACCCATAGCCTGGATTTCGTATCAGAGAGGTATACTGATGTTATACCCGTATCGATGGAATGAAGAAAATTCGTTTAGGCGGGCAGCTGCCGCTCTCTTCCGTAATGTCGGGACGAGCGAGCATTTCGCGAGTCAGATCGATAAGCGTGTTGTCGCGATTGCTTTATCGCTTCAATATGGAGCCAACCTACCGAAGCGGTCTGGGTTCCTGGACTGTGAGGACGGCGAAAGCTTCGACTTGTACGCTTTTGAAATCCTATCAGAACACGAAGTCTCTCACGACGCCATAGCAACACTCAAGAATTGCGTGTCCGAGGCTCGATGGTTCGTCGACGCCGAAAAACCGTTCGACCGCGATGTCGTTCCTGCAGTGGAGCGCGCATTGGACCGCCTTCGCCAGAAGGGATATTTCTGCGCGCAGGATTGGAAGTGCTGTTGCACGTGCGGCTGGGACGAGATCTCCTGGGAGGACGCCGAAAAAGCCGTGTGGTATCATCGCCAGCATAGAGATGACGCGATCGTCGGCGGGGATCTTTATTTCATCTGGACGGGTGACGCGACCTTGATCCGCGCGGCTTTCGAAGCGGAAGGTTTCGCGACGGATCATAACGGGTCGCAGCAGAAGTGTATCGTCGTCAAGACGCTCTCGATCGTAGAGGCTGGGGCAATCGGCGCGGTCCCGAACAGGCTTGGCTCCGATTGGTTGAAGCGGCTTAGTCTGCGGCGGTCGCCGAGATGGTGATCGAGGCGAGTTCGCGCATGCCGGCAAGGCGCGCGCGATAGGCGTCGGGGGTGAGCGGGTCGGGCGAGGTCAGCTCGAGCGTCGCCGCGAATTTGCCCGGCGCCACGCGCCAGGTGCGGAGCGCCTGGACGTCGGCGCCGGCCTCTTCCATCGCCACCCGGATCCGGGCCTCCAGCGCCGGGTTTGCCGAGGCGTCGACGAGGATCGCGCCAGTGTCGCGAAGCAGGCCGACCGACCAATGGGCGATGACCAGCGCGCCGACCACTCCGACCGCGGCATCGAGCCAGCGCCAGCCGAGATAGAGGCCGGCGACCAACGCCGCGATGGCAAGGACCGAGGTCAGCGCATCGGCGAGCACGTGGAGATAGGCCGAGCGCAGATTATGGTCGGCATGGGCGTGCGCCTCGCCCGCATGATCGTCATGGGCGTGGCCCCCGCCGAGCAGCGCGGCGCTGGCGAGGTTGACCAGCAGCCCGAGGATCGCGATCCACAGCGCCTCGCCGAACGCGATCGGGCCCGGCTCGAACAGGCGGCCGACCGACTCGACGGCGATGCCGATCGCGAAGACGCCGAGCAGCAGTGCGCTCGAAAAGCCGGCGAGGTCGCCCACCTTGCCCGTGCCGAACACGAAGCGCGGATTGGCCGCGTGGCGCCGGGCGAACGCATAGGCGAGCGACGCGAGGCCGAGCGCGCCGACATGCGTCGCCATGTGGATGCCGTCCGCCAGCAGCGCCATCGAGCCGGTCGCCCAGCCGGCGACGATCTCGACCACCATCATCACCGCGGTCAGGGCGACGACCAGCCGGGTCCGCCGCTCGTGCGCGTGGTGGGCGTCGCCGAGCATCGCGTGCCCGTGCGCATGGTGGTGATCGTGGGAGTGGTCGTGGCCCATAAGCGGCGGCGGCTTCAGCCCGCGGCGAGCGCCGCGCGCACCCGCGGCTCATAGTCGGGCGGGCAGATCAGCAGGTCGGGCAGCGACGTATCCGGGCCATTGTAGCGACAGGGCGAGCCGTCGACGCGCGTCGCGACCATGCCCGCCGCGAGCGCGACGGCGACCGGAGCGGCATTGTCCCATTGATGCTGGCCGCCGGTATGGAAATAAATGTCGCCCTGGCCGAGCAGCACCGCCATCGCCTTGGCCCCGGCCGAGCCCATCGGCACCATCTCGGCATCGAGCGCGCGCGCGATCCGCTCGCATTCGGCGGGCGGGCGAGTGCGGCTGACGAGCATGCGCGGGCGGGCGGGCCGGGCGACCGGCGGCGGCGGCTGATCCGAGCGCAGCACCAGCCCCTGCGCGGGAAGCGCGACGGCGCCGATCGCGGCATGGCCGTCGATCGCGAGCGCGACGTGCACCGCCCAGTCGTCGCGACCTTCGGAATATTCGCGCGTGCCGTCGAGCGGGTCGACGATCCACACCCGCGACTTGTCGAGCCGGGCGAGATCGTCGATGCGCTCTTCCGAGAGCAGGCCGTCGTCGGGGCGCGCCTGCGCGATCGCGGCGACCAGAAAGGCGTTGACGGTCGCGTCGCCCGCGTCGCCGAGCGCGCGCCCCGACAGCAGGCCGCTGTCGCGCAGCGTGATCGCGATGCGGCCGGCCGTCTCGGCAAGCTGCGCGGCGAGTTCGGCGTCGGTCATTCCTCGACGGGCCCGGTGCTCAGGATCGACGGCGCCGCGCGCCGCAGCCGGGCGAATTCGACGACCTGGCGGCCGACGAGATCGAGCTGGCTCGCGGCGCCGGGATCGGTGCAGCGCCCGTCCTGGAACATGCCGGACGTGCTGCGGATCGCCGCGCCGAGCGGGGTCGGCCAGCCGCGCAGGGCGTGGACGATCGAGCGCAGCGTCGCGAGCGTCGAGCCCGTCGCCTGCCAGCCATAGGCGGTGACGATGAGCCCGACCGGCAACCCGTCGAGATAGACGCGCCGGTCCCTGGCCGTCTCCTCGATATAGTCGATCGCATTCTTGACCAGACCCGAGACCGAGCCGTGATAGCCGGGGCTGGCGAAGACGAGGCCATGCGCGCCGCGCACCGCCGCGACCAGCCGCCGGGCCTCGTCCGAGCCTTCGACGGCGCCCGCGGCATAGTGGGGCAGCGCGGCGAGGAAGGGGCCGTCGAACATCGTCACCTGGGCGCCTTCGGCCTCGGCCGCGGCGAGCGCGAGCGCCAGCGCCTGCTCGGTCGACGATCGCGGCGCGGTGGTGCCCCCGATCCCGACGATCGACAATCCGTCCGGCATTCCCGTCCCCACTCCCGCTCTGTCCCGAGCGGGGCTTGGCCGGCCCCGCCTCGCACGCCTAAGGTGCGCGCATGCCAAAGCATATCCGTCCGCGCCGGTCGATGCTCTATGTGCCCGGCGACAAGCCCCGCGCGCTCGAAAAGGCGCGGACCCTGCCGGTCGACGGCGTGATCCTGGACCTGGAGGACGCGGTCGCCGGCGACGCCAGGGCCGGCGCGCGCGAGACGATCGCGGCGGCGCTGACCGCCGGGGACTGGGGCGGGCGCGAGCGGATCCTGCGGGTCAGCGACATCGACTGCGCCGCCGACTTCGCGCTCGCCGAGCGCCTGCCGCTGGACGGCGTGCTGCTGCCCAAGGTCGAGCGGCCCGAGACCGTCGCGCGCGCCGCCGCCGAGACGCGCCACCCGCTCTGGTGCATGATCGAGACGCCGCTGGGCGTGTTGCGCGCTGCCGAGATCGCGGGAAGCCATCCGCGGCTGGCGGGCCTGGTGGTCGGCACGAACGATCTCGCCAAGGAGCTGAACGCCCGCCACGTGCCCGGGCGCACGCCGCTGCTCACCGCGCTGTCGCTGGTCCTGCTCGCCGCCCGCGCGCACGGCCTGGCGGCGCTGGACGGGGTGCATCTGGACCTCGACGATTCCGACGGGTTCGAGGCGGTGTGCCGGCAGGGGCTGGAGCTGGGGTTCGACGGCAAGACGCTCGTCCATCCGAGCACGGTCGACGCGGCGAACCGCACCTTCGGCCCCGATCCGGCGGAGGTCGCCCGCGCGCGTGCCGTGGTCGCCGCCTGGGCGGCCGCCCGCGCCGAGGGCAAGGGCGTCGCACGGATCGACGGACGCATGGTCGAGCAGCTCCACGTCGACGAGGCGCAGCGGCTGATCGATCTGGCGGAGGCGATCGACGCGCGGGGTTGAGGGGGCCCCTCCACCACCGGGCTCACGCCCGGCGGTCCCCCTCCCCATCTGCGATGGGGAGGAGCTACTTCTTCGCTCCTCCCTGCCGAAGGCGGGGAGGGGGACCGCCGGCGAAGCCGGTGGTGGAGGGGCCGACCCCCTATTCCTCCCCGGCCTCGACCCTGGCGAGGAGGGTTCCGTCCGTCACCTGCGCGCCGGCCTCGGCGTTCAGTTCGGCGACGATGCCGTCGAACGGGGCGACGAGCGTGTGCTCCATCTTCATCGCCTCGAGCGTCAGCAATTTGTCGCCCTTGGCGACGCGCGCGCCGGGGCTGGTCGCGACGGCGATGATGCGGCCCGGCATCGGCGCGACGATCGCGCCGTCCGCGGCCGCCCCGCCCGCCCCGACCGGCGGCCGTCGCGAGAAGGCGAAGGCGGCGCCGTCTTCGAAGAGGGTGGCGGACCCGCCCTCGAGCACCATGCCGCTGCCCGCCCAGTCGGACGCAGTGCTTGCCCGCGTGCCGAGGTCGACGGTGATCGTCTCGGATCCCATGTGGAACGTCGCACTGGCAGCGGGCGCCGCGTTGAGGCGAAAGCCGATCGGCGCCGGGTCGGCGGCACGCACCGCGCCATTGTCGATCCAGCCGTCGAGGATCAGCCGTTCGGCGGCCTCGTCGAGCAGCGCCTGGCTGGGCACCGGCGGCGCGGTGAGCTGCTCGGCATGGGCGTCGATGAAGCCGGTCGAGAGCCGTTCGGCGGCGAATTCGGGATGGTCGGCGAGCCGCTTCAGGAACCACGCGTTGGTCCGCGCGGGCGCGCAGGCGACCGATGCGCAGGCGTCCGCCAGCTTGCCGCGCGCGTCCTCGCGAGTCTCGCCATGGACGACGATCTTGGCGATCATCGGGTCGTAATAGGGGCTGATCGCGTCGCCTTCCTCGACCCCGGTCTCGAAGCGCCCGTCGACCGCCTGGAACAGCGTGTCGAGCCGGCCGATCGAGGGCAGGAAGCCGCGCGCGGGATCCTCGGCATAGAGGCGCGCCTCCATCGCCCAGCCGTCGATGGCCAGCTCGTCCTGGCGCAGCGGCAGCTTCTCGCCCGCAGCCACGCGAAGCTGCCACTCGACCAGGTCCTGGCCGGTGATCTCCTCGGTCACCGGATGCTCGACCTGCAGCCGGGTGTTCATCTCCATGAACCAGATGCGGTCGGCGCGCAGCCCTTCGGACGCGTCGGCGATGAACTCGATCGTGCCCGCGCCTTCATAGGCGACGGCCTGCGCGGCGCGGACGGCCGCCCCGCAGACGGCGGCCCGGGTCGTCGCGTCCATGCCCGGCGCGGGCGCTTCCTCGATGACCTTCTGGTGCCGGCGCTGGAGCGAGCAGTCGCGCTCGAACAGATGGACGACGTTGCCGTGAGTGTCGCCGAACACCTGCACCTCGATATGGCGGGGCGCGAGGATGTACTTCTCGATCAGCACGCGGTCGTCGCCGAACGACGAGGCGGCCTCGCGCTGGCAGGAGAGCAATGCGTCGGCGAAGGCGCCGGGGTCGTCCACCCGCCGCATCCCCTTGCCGCCGCCGCCCGCGACCGCCTTGATCAGCACCGGATAGCCGATCGCATCGGCCTCGGCCTGCAACCGGTCGGGCGACTGGTCGTCGCCGAGATAGCCGGGCGTGACCGGCACGCCGGCCGCCTGCATCAGCTTTTTGGCGGCGTCCTTCAGCCCCATCGCGCGGATCGAGTCGGGCTTGGGGCCGACCCAGGTCAGCCCGGCGTCGATCACCGCCTGGGCGAAATCCGCATTTTCCGACAGGAAGCCATAGCCCGGATGGATCGCGTCCGCGCCGGACGCCCGTGCCGCGGCGATGATCCGCTCGCCGACGAGATAGCTCTCGCGGGCCGGCGCGGGGCCGATATGCACCGCGGCGTCGGCCGACTTGACGTGGAGCGCCTGCGCGTCGGCGTCCGAATAGACCGCGACGGTGCGGATCCCCAGCCGGCGCGCGGTGCGCATGATCCGGCAGGCGATCTCGCCCCGATTGGCGACGAGCAGCGACGTGATCATCGGGGCGACCTCACGGGTTCGGGCAGCCGGTCTGGCGGTGCGAATAGGTGATGTTGAGGATGCGCCAGCCGCCGTCGACCCGGACGAGGTCGAAATGATTGAAGCCGCAATGGCTGACCTTGCGGTCGATCCGGAAGACATAGGGCGCCCACACCATCGCGACGTCGCCGTCGATCTCGACCGCGGGGTCGGAGATACGTTCCTCCAGACGTTCCTGGCCGGTCTTCAACCGGTCGGCGAACTCGGTCCAGCGCAGATGGCTGCGGGTCCGCGTGCCGTCCGGGCGCTCGCGCACCGACGAGATCAGCCCCTCGGCCAAGGTGACCGCGCGGATCGCCGCGCCGTCGCGCGCCGCGAGCGCGTCGAGCAGGCGGTGGACGGGCGCCATCACCGCCGCGACGTCGGGCGTGTCATAGGGCACCGGCTTTGCCGGGGGCAGCGGCTGGGTGGCGGCGGAGAGGAAAGCGATCGGCAGCATCATCATGGGGGTCACATCCGGAACACGCCGAAGCGCGGGGTTTCGGGGATCGGCGCGTTGCGCGCGGCGGCGAAGGCGAGGCCGAGCACGTCGCGCGTCTGGGCGGGATCGATGATGCCGTCGTCCCACAGCCGGGCGGTGGCGTGGTACGGATTGCCCTCGTCCTCATATTTCCGGCGGACCGGCGCCTTGAACGCCTCGGCCTGCTCGGCCGTCCAGCTGTCGGCGTCGCGGTGGACGGTCGCGAGCACCGCGGCCGCCTGCTCGCCGCCCATCACGCTGATCCGGCTGTTCGGCCAGGAGAAGAGGAAGCGCGGCGAATAGGCCCGGCCGCACATGCCGTAATTGCCGGCGCCGAAACTGCCGCCGATGAGCACGGTGACCTTGGGCACGCTCGCCGTCGCGACCGCCGTCACCAGCTTGGCGCCATGCTTCGCAATGCCTTCCGCCTCATATTTGCCGCCGACCATGAAGCCCGAAATGTTCTGGAGGAACAGCAAGGGGATGCGCCGCTGGCAGGCGAGCTCGATGAAGTGCGCGCCCTTCATCGCGCTCTCCGAGAACAGGATGCCGTTGTTGGCGAGGATCGCGACGGGCATGCCCCAGATCTCGGCAAAGCCGCACACGAGCGTCGACCCGTAGAGCGGCTTGAAGGCGTGGAACTCGGACCCGTCGACGATGCGGGCGATCACCTCGTGCACGTCATAGGGCGCGCGCACGTCCTCGGGGACGATGCCGTAGAGCTCGGCGGGGTCGTGGCGCGGCGGGCGCGGATCGGTCGCGCCGCTCGCCGGCCCGGCAGGCAAGGTGCTGACGATGTCGCGCACGATCGCGAGCGCGTGCGCATCGTCCTCGGCCAGATGGTCGACCACGCCCGAACGGCGCGCATGAAGGTCGCCGCCGCCCAGGTCCTCGGCCGAGATGACCTCGCCCGTCGCCGCCTTCACCAGCGGCGGACCGCCCAGGAAGATCGTGCCCTGGTTGCGCACGATCACCGTCTCGTCCGACATGGCGGGCACATAGGCGCCGCCGGCGGTGCAGCTTCCCATCACGCAGGCGATCTGGGCGATGCCCTGCGCCGACATATTGGCCTGGTTGAAGAAGATGCGGCCGAAATGATCGCGGTCGGGGAACACCTCGGCCTGGTGCGGCAGGTTCGCGCCGCCCGAGTCGACGAGATACACGCACGGCAGCCGGTTCTGCTCGGCAATCTCCTGTGCGCGCAGATGCTTCTTGACGGTCAGCGGATAATAGGTGCCGCCCTTCACCGTGGCGTCGTTGCAGACGACCATCACCTGCCGCCCCGCGACGCGGCCGACGCCGGCGATCAGCCCCGCCCCCGGAACCTCGCCCTCATACATGTCGCAGGCGGCGAGCTGGCCGATCTCGAGGAACGGCGCGCCGGGATCGAGCAGCCGCTCGACGCGGTCGCGGGGCAGCAGCTTGCCGCGCTCGGTGTGCTTGGCGCGCGCCTTGTCGCTGCCACCACGCGCCGCCGCCGCGACCTTCGCGCGCAGCTCGTCGACCAGCGCGCGATTGTGCGCGGCGCGGGCGCGGAACGCGTCGGAATCGGGCTGGACGGCGGTCGGGAGAATGGGTGCGCTCATCGCCGCTCCTCCCCGTGACGCATGTCCCCCTCCGCTTCCCTTCGGGCCCCTCCAACGCGATTCCCGCGGTCCCCCTCCCCTGCGGTGCAGGGGAGGGGCGTCATTGGCCACCTCCGATCAGCTCGCGGCCGATCAGCATGCGGCGGATCTCGTTGGTGCCCGCGCCGATGTCGAGCAGCTTGGCGTCGCGGGCATAACGCTCGACCGGCCAGTCCTTGGTGTAGCCGGCCCCGCCGAGCGCCTGGATCGCCTCCATCGCGACTTTCACGGCGCTTTCCGAGGCGTAGAGGATCGCGCCGGCAGCGTCGAAGCGCGTGGTCTGCCCGGCATCGCAGGCCTTGGCGACGGCATAGGTATAGGCGCGCGCCGACTGGAGCGCGACGTACATGTCGGCGATCTTGGCCTGCATCAGCTGGAAGGTGCCGATCGCCTTGCCGAACTGCTTGCGCTCGCGGACATAGGGAATGACCGAGTCGAGGCACGCCTGCATGATGCCGAGCTGGACGCCGGCGAGCACCGCGCGCTCATAGTCGAGGCCGGACATCAGCACGCCCACGCCCCCGTTGAGCGGGCCCATGACATTCTCGTCGGGAACCTCGCAGTCGTCGAAGACGAGCTCGGCGGTCGGCGAGCCGCGCATTCCCATCTTGTCGATCTTCTGGCCGATCGAGAAGCCGGGCATGCCCTTTTCGATCAGGAAGGCCGTGATCCCGCGGCTGCCCTCCCCGGTCTTCGCATAAACGACCAACGTGTCGGCATAGGCGGCGTTGGTGATCCAGAATTTGGTGCCGTTCAGCACATAGCCGCCCTGCACCTCTTCGGCGCGCAGCTTCATCGAGACGACGTCCGAGCCCGCGCCCGCTTCCGACATGGCGAGCGACCCGACATGCTCGCCCGAGATGAGCTTCGGCAGATACTTGGCCTTCTGCTCCTCGTTCGCCCAACGGCGGATCTGGTTCACGCACAGGTTGGAGTGCGCGCCGTAGCTGAGCCCGATCGAGGCCGAGGCGCGGCTGACTTCCTCGACCGCGAGGACATGTTCGAGATAGCCGAGGCCGAGGCCGCCATCCGCTTCGTCGACGGTGATGCCGTGCAGGCCGAGCGCGCCCATTTCCGGCCACAGCTCGGTCGGGAACCAGTCGTCGGCATCGATCCGCGCGGCCAGCGGCGCGATTCGCTCGTCGGCGAAGCGCCGGGTGGTGTCGCGGATCATCTCCGCCGTCTCGCCGAGCTGGAAGTCGAAATCGGGCGTGGCAATCACGATGGGTCTCCTCGGGGCTACGGTGTCATATCCATAGACAAAGGCCCCGCAAAATCGATTTGCAGCGCGAGTTGGTATAGAGAGCGCCTATGCTCAAACGGGCCCAGATTCGCCAGTTCCTCGCGGTGGTCGACGCCGGCAGCTTCACCGCCGCGGCCTCCCGGCTCTACATCACCCAGCCGACGCTGTCCGCAGGGATCGCCGAACTGGAGCGAGCGGTGGGCGCGCCGCTGTTCGTGCGCGAGCGGCGGGCGCTGCGGCTGACCGATGCGGGCAACCGGCTGCTGCCCCATGCGCGCGCGGTCGAGCGCGAGTTCCGCCAGGCCGAGGCGGCGGTCAGCGGCGCCAGCGACCCGCTCCAGCCGCTGCGGCTGGGCGCGATCGTCAGCCTGGCGTCGCAAACGCTGGCGTCGATCGCCGCCCGCTATGCCGGCGCCCACCCGCTCGCGGTCGAGGAAGGCTCGGATGCCGACTTACGACGCCGGCTGAGCGACACCAGCCTCGATGCCGCGCTCACGCTCCTGCGCGACGGCGACGCTGCCGACACGCTGCTCGACGAGCCCTATGCGATGCTGTTGCCGCGCAACCACCGCTTCGCCGACCGCCCGGTGCTGCGCCCGGAAGAATTGTCGGGCGAGACGATGATCGCGCGCCGCGCCTGCGAGATCCTGGCCGAGACCAGCCGCTTCTTCACGGCGCGCGGGGTGCGTCCGCGCTTCTCGTTCCGCAGCCACAATGACGATCGCTGCCTCGCGCTGGTGCGCGCCGGCCTGGGCATCACCACCGGCCCGGCGTCGCTGGCCGGCGACGGCCTCGTCGCGGTGCCGCTCGAAGGCTATGGCTTTCGTCGCCGGATCGGGCTGCTGGTCGCGCCCGCCGCGGTCGACCAGGTCGCGGGCAGCGGCCTTGTCGACGCGATCCGCGCGACGCTCTAGCGCGCCGCCCGCGCCAGCACGCGCTGGGCCTGCTTCAGGTGCGGTGCGTCGATCATCTTGCCGCCGATCTTGAGCACTCCCGCATGCGGGTTGGCCGCGAACGCGTCGACGATCTCGCGCGCGGCCGCGACCGCCTCCGGCGACGGCGTGAAGGCGGCGTTGATGATCGGCACCTGGGCGGGATGGATCGCCATCATGCCCGTGAAGCCGTCGCGGGCCGCGGTTTCGGCGACGCGGCGCAGCCCCGCCTCGTCGCGGATGTTCGGATAGACCGTCTCGATCGGCGCGACTCCCGCCGCCGCCGCGGCGAACAGGGTCAGCGAGCGGGCGAGCTGATAGGGCGCGGTATAGCTGCCGTCCGCCTCGCGCGACGCGCTGGCGCCGATCGCCGCCGGCAGGTCCTCGGCGCCCCAGGTCACGCCCGCCAGCCGATCGGCGACCTGCGCATAATCACCCATGCGGAAGATCGCGGCCGGCGTCTCGGTGGCGATCGGCAGGATCGGCAGCCCCGGCGCCCTGGCGGCCAGCGCGTCGATCGAGGTCGCGCCCTCCGCCTTGGGCAGCACCAGGCCGTCGGGTCGCGCCGGCAGCACGGCCGCGAGATCGTCGTCGTTCAGGCCGGACTCCAGCGGGTTCACGCGGACGAAGACGGCCGGGCCCTGCCCTTGCGGGGACCGGGACGCCAGGAACGTCGCCACGGCCGTGCGCGCTTCCGCCTTCGCGGCAGGCGCGACGGAGTCCTCGAGGTCGAGGATCAGCGCGTCGGCGCCCAGCGCCAGCGCCTTCTCCATCCGCTCGGGCCGGTCGCCCGGGACGAAGAGCCAGCTCCTCATCGCGGCCGCCGCTTGACGAGCGCGGTCCTGAGGCATCGGCAGACGAGCGTCCCGGTCTGGTTGAACATGCGATGCTCGAACGTCACGATCCCCGCCTCGGGCCGCGACACGCTTTCGCGCAGCTCTACAACTTCGGTCTCGGCGTGGAGCGTATCGCCGATGAACACCGGCGCCGGCATCGTCAGCTTGTCGTAGCCGAGATTGGCGACCAGCGTGCCGAGCGTGGTGTCGCTGACCGACACCCCCACCATCAGCGAGAAGGTGAAGGTGCCGTTGACCAGGATCCGCCCATATTCGCTGGCGCGCGCCGCCTCCACGTCGAGGTGCAGCGGCTGAGCATTGTGGGTGAGCGTCGAGATCAGCAGGTTGTCGGTCTCGGTCACCGTCCTGCGGATCTCGTGCTGGATCGAGTCGCCGATCCGCCATTCGTCGAAAAACCGTCCTGCCATCGCGCGAGTCCCCTGTTCGGCCTTGCGCTTAGAACAAGGCCCGTGCCGCCGCCAGCGCGAGCAGGAAGCTGACCAGCGTGGCGGCGACGACCGGCATCGACGCGCGCCAGCCCTGCTGGAGCAGCAGGTGCATCGGCGAGCGGATCCCCGTCGCGACGACCGCGAGCAGCAGCAGCGCGGTCGTCGCCTGCTTGGCGATCACCGCCACGCCGGGCGGCAGCGGGACAAGCGAGTTGAGCGCGGTGAGCGCGAGGAACGCGACGATGAACCACGGCACCGGCGCCGCGCCCGTCCGGCGCCCGGGCTCGCGGGCGAGCGCGAGCGTGACGACGAGCAATGTCGGCGCGAGCAGCGCGACGCGCGTCAGCTTGACGATCGCGGCGGTCTGGCCCTCGACCTCGCCGAGCGAATAGCCGGCGCCGAGCGCCTGCGCGACATCGTGGATCGACGCGCCGATCAGGAAGCCCGCCGCCCTGGGGCTGAGCCCGAGCAGCGTCGCGAGGATCGGATAGAGCGACATCGCCGCCGCGCTCGCCGCCGAGACGGTGACCAGCACCAAGGTGAGCTGCGCCTGGTTGACGCGCTTCTCGCCGAGCGCCGTCGACAGCGCGAGCGCGGCCGAAGCGCCGCAGATCGCGACCGAGCCGCCGGCGAGCACGCCGAAGGACAGGCCGAGCCCGAGCGCGCGCGACACCAGCGTCCCCGCCCCCAGCACGAGCGCGATGATCGCGGCGATCGCGACGAAGCTCGGCCAGCCCAGGTCGGCGATCTCGCCCACCGTGACCTGCAGGCCGACGAGCACGATCCCCCAGCGCAGCAGCGTCTTGGAGGCGACGCCAAGCCCCGCGTGCAGGCGGACGTCCGCGTTGAGGAAGTTGAAGGCGAGCCCGATCAGCAGGCCCATCAGCATCAGCGGCGCATTGTAATGGTCGCCGAGCCAGGCGGCGGCGAGCGCGGCGAGCGTGGTGACGCCCAGCCCCGGCGCGAGCCCGGACAGCCGCGCCAGTCGCGACGGGCGGAGCGCGGTCGCGTCGTCCGCGACCGGCGCCCGGGTTTCGACTTCGAGCAGGTCGCCGAACAGGTCGGCGGCGGCCGGAACGGAACTGCGTTTGTCCCCCATGGCGCGCCCTATAGGCCGAGAGGAGGCGACGCGGAAAGGCGGCTTTTCGGCGGGCTCAATAAGCGGGTTCGAGCAGGCCCGGGATGGTGTGCGCCTGAACGATCGGCTCGAGCCGCTCGACCACCCGGCAGGTCAGGTGGGCGCGCACCGCCTCGGGAAGCCCGGCGAGATAGCCGGGCGTCACCTGCAGGTCGTGGTGCGCGGCGTTGGTCGCGTCGGGCGCGTCCATTCCGACGACCAGCACCGGGCGCGCGGCGCCGCCCCGGTTCGCGGTGCCGCGATGGATGGTGAGCGCCGACCGCGCCGAGATATCGCCCCGCTGCGGCAGCTTGGCCTGGGCCCGCGCGACATAGCGGTCCCACAGGTCGCGGGGCGGGAACATGCCGCGCGCGCACCCGTCGAAATCGTCCCACTGGGTGCCCGGGGCGATCTCGAACGGGCCCATCTCGGGCGTGGTGTCGACCGCGGTCAGGTTGAAGGCGAGCGAGTTCAGCCGGCGGCCGACCGTGGTCGCCTCCGGAACCGCGAAGTCGCGGTGCCAGGGCTGGTCGGCGGCGCCGGGGAACGGGATGTCGAAGCCGATCTCGACGATGCGGTAATCGGGGCCGAGCACCGCGGCGGCGACCGCGCGCACCCAGGGGTGGCTGACGATGTCGACGAAGCCGGACATCCGCTCGGGATGAACCTCGACATAGAAGCGCGCGGGCCCCCGCGGCAGCGCGCCGCCGGGCCGATCCTTCACCTCGTCCCAGACCGTCCAGATGTCGGCGGCGAGCCGATCCGCCCAGGCCGGCTCGAACGCGCCCTTCAGACCGATGATGCCGTCGCCGTAGAGACCACCCATGATCGTGGCGACGTCGTAGGCGTCCTCCGTCATCCGCCTAGAGCGAAGCAGACCGCGCGTGGTTCCCGCGGGGTCGCAGGCGCAGGCGGGGTCAGGCCAGGCAGAAAGGTCGATGGCGACAGCCGGCCGGCAGCCGCGGCTTGTCCTGCGCCGGTACTAGCCGAGAAAGCGCGTTGAGCTTTGCCGGCCACAGCTTATCATCCGGCTCGGGGCGAGCATTTCGGGGGCGGCGTGGCGATCGATCTGACGGCGGTGGAACAACTTGCCACCGACCAGGCGTCGCTCAAGGCTGCAGCCGGCCTCGCCAAGCCCGGGAAATGGTCCGGCATCGGCACCAGCCAGGACGCGGCGCTCATCTGGGGCGAGTGCGCCGGATCGGGCGCCAATCCCTATCGCGTGATGGCGGACCTGCGCGACCTGGGAAACAAGTGCACCTGCCCCTCGCGCAAATTCCCGTGCAAGCACGTCCTGGCGCTGCTCTGGCTGAACGCCGAGGCACTATTGCCCTTCCCGGCGGCCGAGACGCCGGAATGGGTCACCGAGTGGCTGGGGCGCCGGCGACCGGCCGGCGGGGGGACCAGGCCTGCCGCACCGGCGGGCGACAAGGACCTGCACGCCGCCCGCGTCGCAGAGCCCGAGCCGGTGCCCGACGCGAAGGCCGAGGCGCGGCGCGAGGCGGCGAATGCAAGGCGCGCGGAGGAGACCGAGCGCGCGATCCTCGACGCGCTGGAGGCGCTCGAGCAATGGGTGAGCGACCAGCTCCGCCTCGGGCTCGCCGGATTCGTCGAGGACGTGACCGCACGCTGCCGCCGGATCGGGGCGCGGCTGGTCGACGGCAAGTCGGTCGCCCTGGCGGGTCATGTCGACGAGCTTCCGGCACGTCTGCTCGCGCTTCCAGCCGGGGATCGGGTGCGCGGCGCGACGGTCGAGCTGGCACGGCTGGTGCTGCTCGCCCGCGCCCTCCGTCGCGAGGACGTGCACAGCTGGGCCGCCGATCGGGACATCAAGCTCGTTCGATCGGACGCGTGAGGTCGCGGCGGCATGGCGTGGCGGGCGTGCCACGGCCCGGATCGCCTCGAACGATCCGAGTGCCCGGCGGTTTCACCGCGGGTGCGCCGCCGCAACGCGGAATCCGGAGGCTGGCGGGCGCGTCCGGACTGGCGGGTGGTAGCGGAGGAGGGACTTGAACCCCCGACACGCGGATTATGATTCCGCTGCTCTAACCAACTGAGCTACTCCGCCCCTTCGAGCGATGCGCGCCTATATTCCCGGCCCTGCGACGGGTCAACCGGGAGTTGCGACGGCTTGACCGGCCCGCACCCGGTCTCGCATCAGGGGCGGATTGGCAGAGGGGACATTGCAGGTGGTTCGATACGACGTGCTGATCGTGGGCGCCGGGCATGGCGGCGCGCAGGCGGCCATCATGCTTCGGCAGCTCGGCTATTCCGGAACGGTCGCGATCGTCGGCGACGAGCCCGAGCTGCCCTACGAACGGCCGCCGCTCAGCAAGGATTACCTCGCCGGCGAAAAGAGCTTCGAGCGGCTGCTGATCCGCCCCGAGCGCTTCTGGGCGGAGCGCGACGTCGCGATGCTGACCGGCACGCGGGTGACTTCGGTCGACCCGGACGCACATGAGGTGTCGACCGACGACGGACGGGTGATCGGCTATGGCGCACTCGTCTGGGCGGCCGGCGGGCGACCGCGCGCCCTGCCCTGCCCCGGCGCCGATTGCGGCGACGTCCATGCGATCCGCACCCGCGCCGATGTCGACGGGCTGATGGCCAGGCTCGCCGCGACCGAGCGCGTCGCGATCGTCGGCGGCGGCTATATCGGGCTCGAGGCCGCCGCCGTCTTCGCGAAGCTCGGCAAGCGAGTCAGCCTGTTCGAGGCCCTGCCGCGCGTGCTGGCGCGCGTCGCCGGGCCCGACCTGTCGCGCTTCTACGAGGCCGAGCATCGCGCGCACGGCGTCGACCTCTGGCTCGGCGCGCAGGTCGAGGCGTTCGAGCTGGATGAAGAGGGACGCCACCTCGCGGGCGTCCGCCTCGTCGACCAGCAGATGGTCCGCGCCGACATGGCGATCGTCGGCATCGGCATCGTCCCGGCGGTCGAGCCGCTGCTCGCGGCCGGGGCCGACGGCGCCAACGGGGTCGATGTCGACGCGCAGTGCCGCACCTCGCTGCCCGACGTGTTCGCGATCGGCGATTGCGCGGCGCACGCGAACCGCTTCGCCGGCGGCGCGCGCATCCGGCTGGAATCGGTCCAGAATGCCAATGACCAGGCGACGATCGCCGCCAAGACGATCGTCGGCGACGACGTCGCCTATGATGCGGTGCCGTGGTTCTGGTCCAACCAGTACGACCTGCGCCTGCAGACGATCGGCCTGTCGGGCGGGCACGACGCGACGGTGCTGCGGGGCGATCCCGCGACCCGGTCCTTCTCGGTCGTCTATCTGAAGGCCGGGCGCGTGATCGCGCTCGACTGCGTCAACGCGACCAAGGATTATGTCCAGGGCCGCGCGCTGGTCGCGGCCGGCGCCGTGGTGGCGCCCGAGGCGCTGGCCGACGCGGCACGGCCGCTCAAGGAGCTGCTCGCCGCCGCCTGACGCTCAGCCGAACGGGTAGCGGGCGATCTGCTCCCACGGCCCGCCGCGATAGAACCAGGCCGCGAGCCCCGCGAGGCCAAGCGGGCGCGGCACGAACCGGGCGGCAAGCTCGGCATGAAGCGCCTTCGCCACCGCCGGCTCGACCTTGTTCTGGATGGTGATGTGCGGCCGCCAGCCCGCCTGGTCCTGCGGCGTCAGCAGGCCGGTGAAGGCATGGGCGAGCTCGGCGCGGATCTCGGCGAGGCCGGGGCTGTCGACCCGGTAGCCGACGCCGCGGCCCATCATCAGCAGCCCGGCCAGCTGGGCCGGGGGCGGCCCGTGCCCCCGCGTCGCCGCGCTCAGCCGCTGCTTCAGCTCGGGCAGCAGGTCGGGCGGGAGGTGATGGAACAGCGTCAGGTGCGCCGGAACCAGGTTGCGCTCGGGCGGGAAGTGCGCGCGGCGGAGCCCGTCCGCCCAGGCGAAGTCGGCCGGCGCGAGCAGCGCGGTGACGATGATCGGCGCCGGGCTCAGATCTCGACCTGGCTGCCCAGCTCGACCACGCGGTTGGTCGGCAGGCGGAAGAACTCCATCGCGCTTTCGGCGTTGCGCAGCATCCAGGCGAACAGCTTCTCGCGCCAGATCGCCATGCCCGGGCGCGACGAGGCGAGCAGGGTCTGGCGGGCGAGGAAGAAGCTGGTGTCCATCATCTTGAACTCGGGGCCGCAGCCGGTGAGCTTCTTGAGCGCGGCGGGCACGTCGGGCTCCTGCATGAAGCCGTATTTGATGACGAGGCGGTGGAAGCCGTGGCCGAGCGGCTCGAGCTGGCAGCGATGGTCCTGCTCGACATAAGGAACGTCGGCGATCTTCACGGTCAGCAGGATCACGCGCTCGTGCAGCACCTTGTTGTGCTTGAGATTGTGGAGCAGCGCGTGCGGCACGCCCTCGGGCGTCGAGGTCATGAACACCGCTGTCCCCGCCACGCGGGTCGCCGAGCTGGCCGCCGATTCGATGAAGATCGAGATCGGCATCGCTGCCTCGCGCAGCCGGTCGATCATCAGCTTGCGCCCCTTCGCCCATGTGGTGAGCAAGGTGAAGGCGACGACGCCGACGAGCAGCGGGAACCAGCCGCCGTCGGGCACCTTGGTGAGGTTCGACGCCAGATAGGCGAGATCGACGGTGAAGAAGACCGCGAGCAGCGCGACCGCCGCGATGCGGTTCCACTTCCAGAGCACGAACAGCACGACCGCGAGCAGGCAGGCGTCGATGAACATCGCGCCGGTGACCGCGATGCCATAGGCGGATGCGAGGTTCGACGAGGACTGGAAGCTCAGCACGAGCAGGATGACCATCGTCATCAGCGTCCAGTTGATCACCGGGATGTAGATCTGCCCCGCGGTGCTCGCGCTGGTATGGGTGATGCGCAGCCGCGGGATGAAGCCGAGCTGGATCGCCTGCTGCGTGACCGAGAAGGCGCCCGAGATCACCGCCTGGCTGGCGATGATCGTGGCGAGCGTCGCGATGATCACGAGCGGCAGCCGGAACGCCTCGGGCGCGAGCAGGAAGAACGGGTTGCGGATCATCTCCGCCGCAACCGCAGGCGTCTGGCTGAGCACCATCGCGCCCTGGCCGAGATAGTTGAGCATCAACGCCGGCAGCACGAAATAGGCCCAGGAGCCGCTGATCGGCTTGCGCCCGAAATGGCCCATATCCGCATAGAGCGCCTCGGCGCCGGTCACCGCCAGCACGACCGAGCCGAGCGCGAGGAAGGCGAGCATCTTGTCGGTCGCGAAGAAGCGGACCGCCCAGATCGGGTTAAGCGCGGCGAAAATGCCCGGCGCCTTCACGATGTGGATCAGCCCGAGCACCGCGATGGTCACGAAATAGACGAGCATGATCGGCCCGAACAGCCGGCCGACCGCTGCCGTACCGCGCGACTGGATCATGAACAGGAAGACGAGGATGGTGACCGCGATCGGCACCACCAGCGGCGCGAATCGCGCCTCGACGACGGTCAGTCCCTCGACGGCGGAGAGCACCGACATCGCCGGGGTGATCATCGAGTCGCCGTAGAACAAGGCGGTCGCGAACACGCCGAGCAGCACGATCGGCGCGGTCCAGCGCTTGCCCGGGGTCGAGCGGTTGATGAGCGCGAGGAGCGCGAGGCTGCCGCCCTCCCCCTTGTTGTCGGCGCGCATGATCACGGCGACGTACTTGACCGTCACCACGAGCATCATCGACCAGAAGACGAGGCTCAGCACCCCGAAGATGTGCAGCTTGTCCGGCGTCAGCGGGTGGTGGCCCGCAAAGGTCTCGCGAAAGGCGTAGATCGGGCTGGTGCCGATGTCACCGAACACGATGCCGATCGCGCCGACCGCGAGCCGGAGAATCCCCTGCTGGCCATGCCCGTGCGGATCGACGGGCACGGAATAGCCATCGGGGACGACTCCCGCAACGGCCGCCGGATCGGCGACCTGGGCGCTCACGAGCGGATCATTTCAGGCGAAAGCGGCATATGCGCATAGCAGACTTATAGCGTCCCCAGGCCCCCCTGGACGGCCGGCGGGGCCCTATCACGGTGCCGAAACGGCTGCAATGGATATGGGGTTCCTATCCTGCCCCGAACAAGGCCTGCGCCTCGGACCGGGTCGGCACCGAGCGAAGCACGAAGCTGCTGCTGATCGTCGTCACTCCCGGAAGCCGCCCGAGATGCTCGCGGTGCAGCCGCTCATAGTCGTCGAGATCGCGCGCGACGATGCGCAGCCGATAGTCGTGCGCGCCCGAGATCAGCGCGCATTCGACGACCCCGTCGATTTCGGCAACCGCGCGCTCGAAGCGGGCGAGGTCTTCCTCGACCTGCGTCGACAAGGTGATGTCGACGAGGGCGGTGACGTGGAAGCCGAGCGTGCGGTGCCCGAGTCGCGCGCCGTAGCCGCGGATCGCACCCGCTGCCTCGAGCGCCTGGATCCGCCGCGTGCAGGCCGATTGGGAAAGCCCGACCCGCGCCGCGACGGCGCTGACCGGCAGTCGCGCGTCCTCGGCCAGGGCGAGCAGGATTCCACGGTCGATGCGGTCGAGCTGCATGGAACGGCCGGGTACAGCAAGTCGGGCCGAAAATCCATGCGTCGGCGTGCGCGGATCGCCTCGGCTTTGCACGGATTTGCGACGCCCTGCTGCGCTATGTCGAGGGCAACGACCTGACACGGGAGAGAGACATGCGCATCGGCGTCCCCAAGGAGATCAAGAACCACGAATATCGCGTCGGGCTGACCCCGCCGTCGGTGTCGGAGCTGACCGCGGCCGGCCACGAGGTCATCGTCGAGACGCGCGCGGGAAGCGGGATCGACTTCGACGACCAGGACTATGTCGCCGCGGGTGCCCGCATCGTCGGCAGCCCGGCCGAGGTGTTCGCCGCCGCCGACATGATCGTGAAGGTCAAGGAGCCGCAGCCGGGCGAGATCGCGATGCTCGAATCGCGCCACTTGCTGTTCACCTATCTCCACCTTGCCGCCGACAAGGCGCAGGCCGAGGGGCTGATGGCGTCGGGCGCGACCTGCATCGCCTATGAGACGGTGACGGCGCGCGACGGCTCGCTGCCGCTCCTCAAGCCCATGTCGGAGGTCGCCGGCCGCATGTCGGTGCAGGTCGGCGCGCATTATCTGGAGAAGGAACAGGGCGGTCGCGGCGTGCTGCTGGGCGGCGTTCCGGGCGTGGCCCCGGCGCGAGTCGCGATCCTGGGCGGCGGCGTCTCCGGCGTGAACGCGGCGCAGATGGCGGTCGGCATGCGGGCCGACGTCACCATCTACGACATCAACATGTCGCGCCTGGCCGAGCTCGACATGTTCTTCTCGAGCCAGATCAAGACCGCCTATGCCTCCAAGGCGGCGATCGCGGCGGCTGTGAAGAACGCGCATCTGGTGATCGGCGCGGTGCTGGTGCCCGGCGCCGCCGCGCCCAAGCTGGTGACGCGCGAGATGCTGAAGACCATGAAGCGCGGCTCGGTCCTCGTCGATATCGCGATCGACCAGGGCGGCTGCTTCGAGACCTCGCACGCGACGACGCATGACGACCCGGTGTTCGAGGTCGACGGCGTGATCCATTACTGCGTCGCCAACATGCCGGGCGCGGTCGCGCGCACCTCGGCCTTCGCGCTCAACAACGCGACATTGCCGTTCGTGCTCAAGCTGGCCGCGAGCGGCGCCGAAGCCGCGATGGCCGCGGACCCGCACCTCGCGAACGGGCTCAACGTCTCGGGCGGCAAGATCCGTCACCAGGCGGTCGCAGACGCGCTCGACCTGCCGTTCGCGGCGGCGCGCTAGCAGCCGGCACGGCGGCGCCGGGTCCGTCCGGCTCCGCCGTGCCGCCGCCACGACATCGCGATCGGAGGCTGGGAACGGATCGGGAACGCGGGCGTTCGTAACGCCATGATGACCGATGAAAATCCCAAGACCCATCCGGCCGGCAACGCCGAGAAGAACCCCGACGACTGGGTGACCGGCGACGAGCCGATCACCGGCGCGCAGGCGTCTTATCTGAAGACGCTCAGCGAGGAAGCGCATGAGGAGGTCGAGCTCGACCTCAGCAAGGCGGAAGCGTCGAAGAAGATCGACGAGCTGAAAGAGAAGACCGGGCGGTAATCAGCCCGGCAGCTCGTTCAGCCGCGCCTCGAGGTTCGCGCGCCAGGCGGCGTCGGCCGGCGCCCGGGCGAGCAGCTCGCTCCAGACCGCCCGCGCCTCGGCGAACTTGCCGTTCTGGGCAAGCGCGAGGCCCATGAAGAAGGGCGGGCCGGGATGCTGCGGCGCGATGTCGGCGGCGCGCTGGAAGGCGAAGGTCGCGGCGGGCGAAATCTGGCCGTCATTGTGGACGATCAGCGCGTTACCGAGGCCGAGCCAGAGGTCCGGGTCGTTCGGATGGTCCCTGAGGCCGCGCTTGATGAAGCCCACCGCGGCCGCGGGCAGCCCCGCGCGCATCGCCCCGTCGGCCGTCATCAGATATTGCGACGCGCTGCCGAAGCCCGAGCCCATCTGGTTGCGAAGCGCGATCTCGGCCTCTTCGACCTGCGGCGTCGCCGCGCGCGGCCGGACCGGCCGGTCCGGCTGGTCGGGCCGTCCCTGGAGGGCATAGCCGGCGAGCCCGAGCAGCAGCGCCGCCGCGACGGCCTCGAACGCGGCGCGCGGCAGCCTGCCCCAGCGCCAGAGCGCGAAACCGACCGCGAGCGCCATGCCGAGCACGATCGCCCAGCCCATCAGCGGCGGCTCCGCTTGCGGAAGCGCCCGCGGGCGAGGAACGCGCCCAGGCCGAGCAGCAGCACCGGCGCGAGCCACAGCGGCGCGGTGGTGGCGTCGACGGGCGGCTCGTACGTCACCCACTTGCCGTAGCGCTCGATCAGCCAGTCGCGGATCTGGTCGGGGCTCTCGCCCGCCTCGATGCGCGTGCGGACGAGCGCGCGCATGTCGCCGGCCAGCTCGGCGTCGCTGTCGGCGATCGACTGGCCCTGGCAGACGATGCAGCGCAGCGTCAGCATCAGCTCCTTGGCGGCCTTCTCCTTGGCCGGCTCGGCGAGCTGCTCGTTGGCGTAGCGCGCCGCGGGCATCGACGAGTCGGCAAAGGCCGGCGCCGCGCCGAGAACCAGCAGCAGGGCCGCGACTTGCCTCACCGGCGCGCCTCGTCGAGCCTGGCGAGGAGATCGGCCACATCGTCGGGCCGGATGTCGCCGATATGCTGGTGGCGGATGACGCCGCGACCGTCGACGACGAACGTTTCGGGCACGCCGGAGGACCCCAGCGCGAGCTGGACGCGCGACGCCGTGTCGGAGCCGATCTTGTCGTAAGGATCGCCGTTCCGCGCGAGGAAGGTGGCGACGTCCTCGGGCTTGTCGCGGATCGCCACCGCCTCGATCTTCACGCCGCGGCGCTTGAGCTCGAGCAGGATCGGCGCCTCGGCGATGCAGGGCACGCACCAGCTCGCGAACACGTTCAGCAGCCGGGGCTCGCCGGTCGCGAAGTCGCGGCTCGAGAGCCCGGTGCGACCCGGCGCCCCCGGCGGAAGGTCGAAGGCCGGCAACGGCTTGCCGACCATCTGGGAGGCGATCGTTCGCTCCGCCGGGCGGATCAGCCCGATCGCGACGAAGCCGAAGAACACCACGAACAGCGCCAGCGGCACCCACAGGAGCAGCTTGCGCCTCATGCGTAGGCGATCCGGTCCTGGTAGCGACGCTCGCGCCGCAGCCGCCCGAACAGCGACAGCGTGCCACCCAGCGCGATCAGCCCGCCGCCCGCCCAGATGAAGGTCACGAACGGCTTCCACCACAGCCGGAGCTGCCAGCGCCCCTCCCCGTCCTGCGCGCCCAGCACCGTGTAGAGCTGGCCGTCGAGCGCCGTGCGGATCGCCGACTCGCTCGTCTGCGTCGTCGGGTTGGGCCAGCTCCGCGCTTGCGGGACGAGCGTGAACGGCGCCGAGTCGCCGCGCTGCGCGACCAACGTCGCCTCGAGCGCGGTCCAGTTCGGCCCGGCGACCGGGTCGATGCGATCGAGCCGCACCTTGTAGGGCCCGACGCTGCGCGTCTCGCCGACCCGCACCGCGACCAGAGTCTCCTGGGTGAAGGCGGACTCCGCCGCCATGCCGGCCAGCGCCACCGCCACGCCCAGATGCGAGAGAACCATGCCCCAGGTGAACAGCGGCGTGCGGCGCAGGTTGCGGCCCCAGAGCGGCGCGAGGCTCGCCGCCCCGACCCCGGTCGCGAGGACGATCCCCAGGAAGGGCAGGATCCGCAGGCCGGGCGCGAAGATCGCGACGCCGAGCAAGGCGATGGCGGTCAGCAGGATCGGCAGCGCGATACGCCGGGCGACGGCCTTGGCCTGGTCGCGCCGCCAGCGCATCAGCGGGCCCGCCGCCATCAACGCGACCAGCAGCAGCGCGAGCGGTCCGGCGGCGGCGTCGAAATAGGGCGGCCCGACCGAGAGCTTCTCGCCCGACACCGCCTCGACGCCGAGCGGATAGAGCGTGCCGACGAAGACGATGCCGAGGATCGCCGAGAGCAGCAGGTTGTTGCCGACCAGCGCGCCTTCGCGGCTGACCGCCTCGAACTGCGCGCCTTCCTTCACCGTCGAGATGCGGAGCGCGAACAAGGCGAGCGCGCCGCCGATATAAAGGGCGAGCAGCGCGAGGATGAAGCTGCCGCGCTCGGGATCGACCGCGAAGGCGTGGACGCTCGTCAGGATGCCCGAGCGCACGAGGAACGTGCCGACCATCGACATCGAGAAGGCGACGACGGCCAGCATCACCGTCCAGGCGCGCAAGCTGTCGCGCGTGGCGAGCACGGTCACCGAGTGGAGCAGCGCGGTCGCGGCGAGCCAGGGCATCAGCGAGGCATTCTCGACCGGATCCCAGAACCACCAGCCGCCCCAGCCGAGCTCGTAATAGGCCCAGTAGCTGCCCGCGGTGATCCCGAGCGTCAGGAAGATCCAGGCGGCGAGCACCCAGGGCCGCATCGCACGCGCGAAGTTCGCGTTCACTTCGCGTGTGATGAGCGCGCCGCAAGCAAAGGAGAAAGCGACCGAAAGCCCGACATAGCCGAGGTAGAGCGTGGGCGGGTGGAAGGCGAGGCCGGGGTCCTGGAGCAGCGGGTTCAGCCCCTGGCCCTCGGGCGCGGCCGGGACGAGGCGCTCGAACGGGTTGGACGAGAAGAGCAGGAAGGCGAAGAAGCCGAGCCCGATCGCCGCCTGCGAGGCGAGCGTGGCGTTCAGCATCCGCTCCGACACGCGCCGCTCGAAGATCGCGACGGCCGCGCCGGCGACGCCGAGGATCGTTACCCAGAGGAGCATCGAGCCCTCATGGTTTCCCCAGGTGCCGGCGATCTTGTAGAGCAAGGGCTTGGCCGAATGACTGTTCGCCGCGACCAGCTTCACCGACATGTCCGAGATCCAGAACAGCCGGATCAGCAGCAGGAAGGCGAGCAGGGTCAGCAAGCCCTGCGCGATCGCCACCGGGCGGACCGCCGCCCCCGCTTCCGCGCGGTTCGGGGTCAGCGATACCGCGCCCATCACCAGTTGCAGGAGCGCCAGCGCCGCGGCCAGCCAGAGGGCGGCAAGGCCTGCTTCGGCGATCATCGCGCGAGCGACTCCGTCTTGTGCTCGGTCTTGCCATCCTTGCGGGCAAGTTCGGGCGGCATGTAGCGCTCGTCATGCTTGGCGAGGATGGTCTCGGCGACGAACACGCCGTCGGGCCCGAACGCGCCCTCGGCGACGACGCCGCTATTCTCCTTGAACAGGTCCGGCGGGATGCCGCGGAAGCGGACCTTGGTCGCGGCCGGGCCGTCGGTGACGACGAAGTCGATCGTCACCCCGTCGGGCGCGCGCACGATCGACCTGTCGGCGACCATGCCGCCCAGCCGGATCGCCTTGCCCGCCGCGACCGGGCTTTTCTGCAGGTCGGCGGGCGAATAGAAATAGGCGGCCTGGTCGCGCAGCGCCGAGGCGGCGAGCAGGCCGGCGCCGATCAATGCCGCCAGCGCGAGCAGCGCCAGCGTCAGCCTCTGGTGCTTTGCCTTCATTTGCGCCGGATCGCCTCCGCATCGGCCTCGGCCTTGCGCATCCGGAGCCAGGCGTGGAGCGTGACCGCGGCACCGCCGCCGAAGGTCAGCGCATAGGCCGCGACGATATAGGGCCAGTGGCTCATGCGGTGGCGAGCCTCCGCAGCCGGGCCTCGACCTTGGCCGAAGCGAGCGTCGCGCGCATCCGCATCACCACGATCGCGGCGAAGATCAGCGTGAAGCCCAGCGTCGTGAAGGCGAGCGGCCACAGGATCTCGGACGAGATGGTCGACCCGCGGATCGTGATGCTCGGCCCCTGATGCAGCGAGTTCCACCAGACGACCGAGCGGTTGATGATGGGCACGTTGACCGCGCCGACCAGCCCGAAGATCGCGGTGGCGCGGCTGACGCTGGTCTTCTCGTCGCTGGCGTTCGACAGCGCGATATAGCCGAAATAGAGGAACAGCAGCACCAGCATCGAGGTCATCCGCCCGTCCCACTGCCACCAGGTGCCCCAGGTGCGGCTGCCCCAGATGGAGCCGCTGACGAGGCAGATCGCGGTGAACAGCGCGCCCGGCGCCGCGATCGCGCGCGCGGCCACGCCGGCCAGCGGATGCCGCCAGACGAGCTGGGTCAGGCTGGAGATGGCGATTCCCATCCAGCCGCCCATGCCCAGCCACGCGGCGGGCACATGGACATAGAGGATGCGGACGCTTTCGCCCTGCAGATAATCCGGCGGTGTCAGGAACAGCCCCGCATAGGCGCCGTAGACGGTCAGGGCGACGCCAAGGCCGAGCAGCCAGGGCGTGACGGGCCGGGCAATCGACAGGAACCGGGTCGGATTGGCGAAAGCGTGCATGTGCGTCCCGCCTGCTCTAGCCGAGCCCGCATCGGAGCGGAAGCGGGGATTGCCCTTATCGGGGGCGAAATGATCGACGCGGCGCGATCGCATCTTTCCCGTCACCCGGGGCCCGACCCGGGGTCCGGCTCTCGTCCGACACCCGAAGAAGAAGGCGCTGGATCCCGGCTCAAGGCCGGGATGACGCGCGGTTGTCGGAGTCCGCGCCCACCCCTGCCCCTCCCGCACGCGGGAGGTGTTATCGTTTTAACCCCGGCCGATCAGCCGCTGCGCGATACGGTCGGCCACGCGGGCCGCGGGGTCGCCGGTCTGCGCGCTTTCGGCCCAGACCTGTTCGAGCCGGTCGGGGATGAGGCGGATGCGCGCGCGCACCTCGGCCTCGTCGCCGCGGCCGAGATATTCGAGCCCGACATTGATGATGCCGCCCGCATTGATGACATAATCGGGCGCGTAGAGGATGCCGCGGGCATGGATGCGGTCGCCATCGGCCGGAGTCGCGAGCTGGTTGTTGGCGCCGCCGGCGACGACCGGCGCCTTCAGCGCGGCGATCGTCTCTTCGGTCAGGATCGCGCCCAGCGCGTTGGGGCTGATCACGTCCGCCTCGATGCCGAGGATCGCGTCGCTCGCCACCGCGCTCCCGCCGAGCTCCGCCGCCAGGGCCGCGGCCCGTTCGGCATTGACGTCGGCGAGCGTCAGCCGGGCGCCCTCTTCGGCGAGCAGGCGCGCGAGACCGCCGCCGACGCTGCCGACGCCCTGGACCGCGACATGCACGCCCGCGACGCTGTCCTTGCCCAGCCCGCGCTTCACGGCCGCCTTCACGCCCAGGAACACGCCATAGGCCGTGAACGGGCCGGGATCGCCGCCGGCGCTGCCGCGCTCGACCGGGAGGCCGGACACGTGGCGCGTCTCGCGCGCGATCGCGACCATGTCGTCGGTCGAGATGCCGACATCCTCGGCGGTCACATAGCGGCCGCCGAGCGTCTCGACCGCACGCCCGAAGGCGGCGAGCAGCGACGCCGTCTTCGTGCCGGCGGCGTCGGCGAGGATCACGCCCTTGCCGCCGCCGAGCGGAAGCCCGGCCATCGCGTTCTTGTAGCTCATGCCGCGCGACAGGCGCAGCGCGTCGGTGACCGCCTCGGTGGTGTCGGCATAATGCCAGAAGCGCACGCCGCCGGCGGCCGGGCCGAGCGCCGAGGAGTGGACGGCGATGACCGCCGTCAGCCCACTCGAACGGTCGCGGAAAAGATGGACGCCCTCATGGTCGTCAAAGTCCGGCAGATCCCAGGCAGTCACGGTAAACCCTTGAACAACAAATCATGGGGCGATCGACGGGACTTGAACCCGCAACCCCTGGCACCACAAGCCAGTGCTCTAACCGATTGAGCTACGATCGCCGTAACGGCTGGAACCGCGGCCGCGCACATAGGGGTCCCGGCCCGAAGGCGTCAAGCATCAAGTCCAGTCATCGCACGCCGTCGAGGCGAAGATCGGCCTGCCAGCTCCCGTCCGCGGCGAGGCGCAGGTCGAGCCCCTGCGCCCCCGACGCGCTGGCGAGCGGCACCAGCAAGGCGCCGCGATCGCAGCGCGGGCTTCCCGCCAGGCCCTGCGCGAGGGGTGCGCCGCCCCCGGCGCCCGGCGCGACATCGGCCCGGACCTGCCCCGACGCACTCTGGCAACGCCCGTCGCGGAAGGTGACGTCGAGATCGACGAACGTGACGGCGCCGAGCGGCACCGGGCCCGACAGGGGCACCGAGCCGGTGAGCCCGTCGAGCTTGCGAGTCGCGCCGCCCAGCGAGAGCGCGCCGGTGAGCGGCGGGCCGGATCCGGCGCGCGCGACCGCGATTCGCGCGCGGGCGGCAAGCAGCGGCAGCGGCGCGACGCGGGCATCGAGGTCGCCGAGCAGCGCCGGGCCGGCGCGCGCCTCGGCCAGCCGCCCGGCCCACAGGCTGCCGCTCACCTCGCGCGCGGTGACGCCCGGGTCGGCGGCGCCGAGCACGATGCGCAACGGCAAGGTGAGCAGCAGCGCCACGACGAGCATCAGCCCGAAGAGCACCGCGCGCCGGATCGGAAGGCGGAGCCGCATCAGCCGCCGCTCGCCAGGGTGAGCTCGACGGCGAGCGTCGGGTCGCTGTTGGCGCGCGCCGTCATGCGCTCGACGACGATACCGCGCGTCTCGAGCCGGGCGATCCAGCCGAACAGCACCGCCGGCCGCGCGGCGGGGATGGCGACGGTCGCGCGCCGGGCGCCCTGGGGCGTGACCAGCGCGGCGGTGAAGCCGGCGGCGACCGCGTCCGCGGACACGATCGGAGCGAGCTCGCCGACGCGCGCCGACCGTCGCCCGATCCCGAGCACCGCCGCGCCCGCCCGCGCCTCGCCGAGCCGGACCATCGCATCGGCATGTCGCGCGCGCGCGTCCGACAGCCGCGCGTCGACCGGCCGGTAGATGCCGAGCCAGGCAATGGTGACGGCGAGCAGCCCGAGCATGACGGCCAGCAGGACCTGCTCGCGGCGGCTGCGCGCGGCCCACCAGGCTTTCAGCGTCAGGCTCATCGCGCACCGATCCTCAACTCGCCGCGGATGCGACCGCCTTCGCTCTGGAAGGTCGAGGGTTCCACCGCCAGCCCGGCACCGCGCAGTCGGTCCCGCACCGACTCGACCTCGGCCGCGCCGGGCGCGAGCAGCGAGGCGCGGAGCAGGCCGTCGCCGGTGAAGTCGAGCGCCGAGAGCTCGACTCCCGGGCTCGCCTGCACCGCGGCGAACAGGGCGCCGGCCGTGGCGCTGAAGCCCGCGCCGGGCCCGCGCACGCCGGCGAGCCGCGCGGCGAGCGAGGCGGCCGTGCCGCCGGGCGCGACCCGTGCGGCAACCGCGTCCGCCTGCCGGTCGAGCGCGCGCGTGTCCGCCTCCAGCCGGAAAAGCTGCACGAGCGCGATGAGCAGCGTCAGAGCCAGCGTCGCCGCGGCGAGCCGTGCCAGCCGCCGCATCTGGGCCTGGTCGAACCCGAGCCGCCGACGCCGCGCGAACGGCCCCTGGCGCAGATCGAACGGCGGCTGCACCGCCGCCGCGACCAGCAAGGGCTCGGCGTCGATATCCTCGACGGGCGCGTCGCCGACGATCAGCGGCGTCAGCGCGGGATCCTCGGCAAAGCCCGTCGCGCGGCCGCGGATCACGGTCTCGTCGCCGATCGTCGCGCGCAGATAGCCGAGTTCGGGGCGTGGCAGCACCAGCGCCGCCGGTACGATCGCGTCGGGCTCGTGCCCTTCGGCCGCGAGCAGGGCGATCCAGCGCGCGAGTCGCGGGGCCGCGACCACGGCCACCATGCGATCGCCCGCCTCGGGCGCGCCGACCGCGACATGCTCGCCGTCGACCGGCGCGATCGCCATGTCCTGGACGAGCAGCCGCGCCGCCACCCGCGCCTGGGCGGGCGCGAGCGCGCCCAGCTCGGCGGCGTGGATGCCGACCGCCGCCGCCGGGGCGATCGCGACGATGCGCTGCGCCGGGCCGGGCGGAACCGGGTCGGCGGTGCCGCCGCGCGCGATCACGGCGCCGTCCTCGACCTGCCACCAGCCGACCGGCCGATCGTCCGCGCCGATGAAGACGAGACGGACGCTCACGCCCCCTCCCCCCAGCTCCGGCGGACGATCCGGGCGGGCAGCAGCCGCGCGTCGATCAGCGCCTGCTCCTCGATCTGGGCCGTGCCCAGCTCGACCCTGATGTCGAGCGCGAACCAGCGCGTGCGCAGCTGCACCTGCTGCTGCGCCTCGCCGCCGCCGACCAGACCCGCACGCGACGCTTCGTTCCAGAATGCCGCGCCGCTGTCCCAGCCGCCGGCCGGGCGCGCCGCCAGGACGGCTCGCACCCGCTCGGCGGGAACCGGCTCGGGGAACAGCATGGCGACCAGCGGGGCCTGGTCCGGCGCGACGGTGTTGATGTTGATCGGGGAAAGATCGCTGGTCGGAAGCGCGCAGACCCACGGCTTCAGCTTGGCGAAGATCTCGGGCGTCACCCCGGCGACGGCGCGAAGCTCGGACGGGTCGGCGAGAAAGGTGTTGCCGGTGCGATAGGGTGGCGTGCGCGCCGCATAGGCCGCATCCTCTGCCCCGTCGAGCATCGCCGCGGTGTCGCTGTCCACCCAGTCGGCGAGCGCGGTCGCGATCCGCCGCGCCTCGATCTCGCCGACGCCCAGCGCCTGCATCAGGTGCGTGAACTGCATCAGCCCGGCCGGCCGCACCGTCAGCGGCGCGTTCGGCAGCCCCGCCTGGCCGGTCACGACGCTGTTGAGGTTGAAGCAATTGCCGCCGTCGCGAAGCCGCGCGGTGGCGACGCCGGCCGGGAGCGGCAGCCGGCTGGTCCGGCCGTTCCAGCGCGGATCCGGCGCGCGCTCCGCCTCGACCAGGTCGTTGACCCGCGCCGTCGCGATCTGTTCGGCCGCGACGGCGTAGAGCCGCGCCTGCTCGATCGCGCCGGCATTGGCGGCGAGCCGCGTCGAGAGGCGCAGCCGCTCCAGCGCCGACGCGGCGAGCGCGGCCATCACCGAGACGAGCAGCAACACGGTGAGCAGCGCGGCGCCGCGCTCGCCGGGCTTCATGCCCCCGCTCCGACGAGCAGCACGTAGCGATATTCGGCGGAGCCCGCGCGGCGGACGGTGAGCTCCACGGCGCGCGGCAGCGTGTCGAGCCGGATCGGGTCCCAGCGATCGCGCCATCCGTCGGCGGCGCGGTAGCGGAGCCGCAGCGCCGTGACGCGCTCGAGCAGCGTCGAAGGCGGTTCGGCGGCGGCGCCGTCGAGCATCGGCCATTGCCGCCGGACCAGCCGATCACCCTCGACGCGATATTCGATCCGCACCAGGCTGGCGCGCGGCGCGTCGTCGAGATTGTCCCAGCCGCCGCGAACGAGCGCGAATCCCTCGGGCGTCCCGTCGAAGGCGCGCACGACCTGGCCCTGCTCGTCGCGGGTCGCGCGCGGCACCGCCTGCGCCATGTCGGCGGCGAGCAGCGAGTCGATCCGTCGCGCCGCGCCGATCGACTCGAGCTTCGCCTTCGCGCTGGCCTGCGCGTCGACGCTGAAGCGCAGCAGCATCACCCCTGCGCCCGCGAGCATGCCGAAGATCAGCAGAGCGACGAGCAACTCGACGAGAGTGAAGCCGGCGGTCCCGCGGGTCATTGGGCGGCCCGCACGAAAGTGAGCGCGACCGGGGCGCCGCCCCCGGTCACCGCGACGTCCACGCGCAACAGCCGGGCGTCCGGCGTGCGCGCCGCGGTGCGCGTCCAGCGCCAGCGGCGGCCGCCATTCACCACCTCGCCCGTCGCGGCGCCCAGCGACGGCGGTGCGGGGTCGGTCAACAGCTCCACCGCCATGTTGCGCGCGACGAGCTGCGCGAGCGCCTTGTCGTCGAGATCGGCGGTGCTGCGGAGCGTCGCGCCTTCGAGCCGAAGCAGCGCCAGCGCGGCGAGGCTGAACACGGCGAGCGCGACCAGCATCTCGAGCAGGGTGAAGCCGCGTTCGGCGCGCCGGGAGTTGCGACGCTCAGCCACCGATGCGCACTCGCCCGTCCGCCTCGATCGCGACCGCCAGCCGCTCGTCGCCGCGCACCAGCGTGAGCGCAAGCGGCATGCTGGGCCGGCCGGTCGCGTCGAACGTCGCGCGCCCGGCCGCCGGAACCAGCGCGGACGTGCCCTCGCGCCAGGGTTGCGAGCCGAACGGCCGCTCGCCGATCGGCACCCACGCGCCGTCCGCGCGCCGGTCGAACGCATAGCCCGCCGGCGTCACGCGCAGCGCGACCGGCCGGCCCTCGACCACCGCGAGGTCGCGCGCGGCGACGGCGCGCGCGGCGAAGCGCTCGGCCTCGTCGACCAGCCGGCCGCGCGGGTCGGGCATCGCCAGCATCACCGCGCCCGCGAGCAGGCCCATCACCGCGAGTACGACCATGAGCTCGACGAGGGTGAAGCCCCCCTCGCCGCGCGGTCTGCGGGCGGGCGGCCTACCAGTTGCCGATATCCGCATTCTCGGCCTCGCCGCCTTCCTGGCCGTCGGCGCCGAGCGTCCAGACGTCGAACGTCCCGTGCCGGCCCGGACTGGCATAGAGATAGGCCCGCCCCCAGGGATCGTCGGGGAGGCGCTTCACATAGCCGCCGGGGCGGTAGCGCTGCGGCTGGGCGATTCCCGGCGGCGCCGCCACCAGCGCCTTCAGCCCGTCGGTGGTGTTCGGGTAGGTAAGATTGTCGAGCCGGTACATTTCGAGCGCCTGCTCGATCGTCGCGATGTCGGCCTTGGCCTTCTCGACCGCGGCCTTGTCCGACGCGGGGATCACGTTGACCGCGACGATGGTGGCGAGCAGGCCGATGATGACGATCACCACCATCAGCTCGACCAGGGTGAAGCCGGCCTCGCCGGGACGGCCGCGCGCGGGGCGCTTCGGGGATGGCATGACGAACCTCATAGACCGGCCAGCGTCTCGAGCTGGAGAATGGGGAGCAGGATCGACAGCACGATCGTGGCGACGATCCCGCCCATGACGACGATGATCGCGGGCTCGAGCAGCGACAGCGCCGTCGCGGTGAAGCTGTCGAACTCGCGCTCGAGATAGTCGGCGGCGCGCTCGAGCATCGTGTCGAGCCGCCCGGACGCCTCGCCGCTCGCCGCGAGATAGACGAGCAAGGGCGGGAAGACGCCGGCGCGCCGCAGCGCCGCGGACAGCGAGCCGCCGCCGCGGATCGCCTCGACCAGCTCCTCCGACGCGGTGCGGAGCGCGCGGTTGTGGACGGTCCCGCTGGTCAGCACGAGGCCCTCGAGCAGCGGCAGGCGCGAGGCGACCATCGTCGACAGCGTCCGCGCCATCCGCGCCGCGTAGAGGTCCCGGGTCAGCCGCCCGAGCAGCGGGACCTGCAGCAGCCAGCGGTCGAAGCGCAGGCGCAGCGCCGGATCGCGCAGCGCGCGCCAGCCGATCACCGCGACCCCGGCAGCCAGCAGCGCCAAGGCCCACCACCAGTCGAGCAGCAGGTTCGACAGGCCGATCACGATCCGCGTCAGCAACGGAAGCTGCTGGCCGACATCGTCGAATTGCTCGACCACCTTCGGCACCACGAACATCATCAGGGCGACCACGACGAACAGTGCCACCGCCGCGAGCACGACCGGATAGGCGATCGCGGTCAGCACCTTGGAGCGGACCTGCGCCTGGCGTTCGAGCAGGTCGGCGAGCCGTTCGAGAATGACCGGCAGCGTGCCCGAGCTCTCGCCCGCGCTCACCATCGCGCGGTAGAGCGGCGGGAAGCTCTTGGGCGCCCGACCCATCGCGTCGGCGAGGCGGCGCCCTTCGAGCACGCCGGCATGCACGCCGCCGGTGATCTCGCGGACATGCGGCTTCTCGGTCTGGCGCGAGATGGTGCGCAGCGCCTCCTCGAGCGGGCTGACCGAGGCGAGCGTGGCGAGCTGGCGGGTGAACAGCATCAGCTCCTTGGCCGACAGCCTGCGCCGCGTGGACGAGAGAAGCGGCCGGCGGGCCGTCGCCGCGCCCGAACCGGGCTCGATCCGGACGACGTAGAGCCGCCGCTGGTCGAGCCGCGCGCGCGCATCCTCGATGCTCGGCGCGGCGACGCGGCCCCGCCGCTCGCCGCCGCGCGTGTCGATCGCGAGATAGTCGAAGTCAGGCATGGGCCGCCTGCCCGGTGGTCAAGGCTGCGACGTCACGCATCGTCCGCCTCGCGTCGCATGATGCGGACCGCCTCTTCCGGCGTCGTCAGCCCGTCCCTGACCAGCGTCCGCGCGGCATCGGCGAGATGGGGCGTCTTCTGGAAGGCGTGGCGCGCGATCGCGGTCTCGTCGGCGCCTTCGTTGATCAGCTGGCGGATGCGATCGTCGATCCGGATCGCCTCGAACACGCCGATGCGGCCGCGGAAGCCGGTCTGCGCACAGCCGTCGCAGCCGCCGGGCTCGAACACCGGGCTGCCCTCGGCGACGCCGATCAGCGCCGCGACGGCGGCATCGGCCGGCAGCGCCCGACGGCATTCGGGGCAGAGGCGGCGGACCAGTCGCTGCGCGATCACCGCGCGCAGCGTCGACGCGAGCAGGAACGGCTCCACCTTCATGTCGCGCATGCGGGTGATCGCGCCCACCGCGTCGTTCGTGTGCACGGTCGACAGCACGAGATGGCCGGTCAGCGAGGCCTGCACGGCGATCTCGGCGGTCTCGCGATCGCGGATCTCGCCGACCATCACCACGTCGGGATCCTGCCGCAGGATCGCGCGCAGACCAGCGGCGAAGCTCAGCCCGACCTTGGCGTTGACCTGGGTCTGGCCGACCCCGTCGACGGCATATTCGACCGGGTCCTCAACGGTCAGGATGTTGCGGCTGCCGTCGTTGAGCAGCCGCAGGCTCGCATAGAGGGTGGTCGTCTTGCCCGACCCGGTCGGGCCGGTGACGAGGATGATGCCGTTCGGCTCGCGCAGCGCGCCGCCGAGCACGTTGCCCGCCGCGTTCGACAGGCCGAGCTGGACGAGGTCGAGCCCGGCATTCTCCTTGTCGAGGATGCGCAGGACGACGCGTTCGCCGGCGCGGCTCGGCAGGGTCGAGACGCGAACGTCGAGCAGCTTGCCGCCCAATGTCAGCGAGATGCGCCCATCCTGCGGCACCCGTCGCTCGGCGATGTCCAGCCGCGCCATGACCTTGATGCGGCTGACCAGCACCGGCGCGACATGCGCGGGCATGCGCAGCGTCTCGCGGAGCATCCCGTCGACGCGCATGCGGACGACGAGCCCGGATTCATACGGCTCGACATGGATGTCCGACACGCCTTGCCGCACCGCGTCGGCGATCACGCCGTTGATGAGGCGGATCGCGGGCGCGTCGTCGGCCGAGTCGAGCAGGTCGTCGGCGGTGGGCAGGTCGCCGGCGATCAGCGCGAGGTCGTCGCCGAGGCCGAGCGAGCCGGCGGCAGCGGCAGCCGCCTCGCCGTCGAGCGCATAATGTTCGGACAGCAGCCGGTCGAACGCATCGGCCGGGATCGTCTCTACCGCAAAGCCGCGGCCGAGCTGGCGGCGCACCTCGAGCAGGGCGCGCGGGTCCCCGCCTTCGCGGAACGCGGCGACCAGCGCGCCGCCGACCGGCGTGCTCAGCACCACGCCGAAGCGGCGGGCGAAGCCATAGGGAATCGCCAGCCCCGGCAGCTCCGCCGGCGGTTCGGCGACCTCGGCCGGGGCGTTCACCCCTTGGGCTCCACGGTCGGATCGCTCTGCGTCCCCGGCCGCTGCAGCTCCGGCGCGGCGCCGGGCGCGGCCGGCGGGAGGCTGCCGGGCAGCGGCTGCGGCGGGATGGGCGGCGTCGCACCCATATAGTCGCGGACCAGCTCGTCGACCGACGGCTCGGCCATCGGGCGCTGCTCGAGCTGCTGGGCGCGGACATAGCCGTAGCGGCGCTCGGCGACCTTGCGGGCGTCGGCGGCGGAGCGCAGGATCGTCGGGCGGATGAACACCACGAGGTTCGTCTTCGTCCGCGAGCGCGACTTGGAGCGGAACAGCGCGCCGACCGCGGGAAGGTCGCCGAGCAGCGGGATCTTCTCGATCGTCCGCCGCTCATTGTCGTCCAGCAGCCCGCCGAGCGCGATGATCTGGCCGTCGTCGACCGTCACCGTGGTCTCGATCTCGCGCTTGTTGAGGATGAGCTCCTGGTTGTTGTTCGAGACCGGCCCGGCGATCGAGCTCACTTCCTGCCGGATGGCGAGCTTGATCGCGCCGCCCTCGTTGATCTGCGGCTTCACCTGCAGCTGGATGCCGACATTCTGGCGCTGGATGGTGCGGAAGGCATTGTCGAAATTGTTCGACAGCGCCTGGCCGGTCGTGATCGGGATCTCCTGCCCGACCAGGATGCGCGCTTCCTGGTTGTCGAGCGTCATGATCGACGGCGTCGACAGCACGTTCGACGCGCTGTCCGAGCGGACCGCGTTGATGATCGTGCCGAAGATGCCGTTCTTGCCGATATTGGTCACGAAGCCGGCAATGCCGCCGGTCGCGCCGAGGATCGAGTTCGCCGCCGCCTGGGTCAGCTGGTCGGAGAGCTGGCTGTTGGTGGTCGTGGTCACGACCTGGCCGTCGACCGTGGTGGTCGTCCGGTCGAGCTCGCGCGCGCCGATCGCGCCGGCGATGGTGAGGATGTTCGGCTGCGCGTTCGAATAGCTCGTCGCGAGCAGCGGCACGTCGCTGCCGGGCAGCCCGCCGAGCAGATATTGCACGCCCAGCCGCTTGGCGAGCTGGTCGGAGATCTCGACGATGATCGCCTCGACCAGAACCTGCTCGCGCCGCGTGTCGAGCTGGCGGATCACCTCGCCGATCGTGCGCTGGGTGTCGGGGCTCGCCGCGACGACGATCGCATTGGCGCCTTCGAAGCGCGTGACGATCGCGGTCTGCCGGCCGATGATGCTCTCGGCCGGGTTCACCGTCGTCGCCGCCACCGTCGGGGCGGCTCCCGGGCCCTGCGGCTGGATCGCCGGCGAGGCGTTGGCGCCGGTCCCGCCCAGGCTGCGCGGCGCGCTCAGCCCCTGCACCTGGCTCGGCTGCGTCACCGGCTGGCCGGTGAGCTGCTGCAGCACCGGCAGCAAAAGCTGCGCGTCGGCATGTTCGAGCCAGTAGACGCGCACCTCGGTGCCGTTGGCGGCACGGCGGTCGAGCTCGACCGCGACCTGCGCCAGCCGCGCGACCGCGCCTGGCTCGCCGCGCAGCACCACCGAGTTGGAGCTGTCGACCGCCACCACGCTGGCCGCCGCCGCGCCGCCCTGCGCGCCGCCGGCCGCGGGCCCGACGAGCTGGCCGAGCGACTGCGCGATCTCGCGCGCGCCCGCATTCTTGAGCTCGACGACGCGCGTCGCGTCATTGTCGACGTCGATCCGCCGCAGCACGTCGCGGATGCGGCGGACATTGTCGCCGAAATCCGCGACGACCAGCGAATTGCCGGCGCGGTTCGCGGTCACCGAACCCTCGCGGCTGACGAGCGGGCGCACGGTCTCGGCCGCCGAGGTCGCGTCGACGGAGCGGAGGCGGAAGATCTCGGTCACGAGGCTGTTCGCACCCGCCGGGCGCCCGACCCGGCTCGGCTGGCTCGCCGCGCCCTCGAGCGGCTGGACCCGGAACGAACCGCCGCCCGCGGGCACCGCGACCAGGCCGTTGGCGCGCAGCGTCGAGAGGAACACCTCGAAATATTCCGAACGCGAGAGCGGCCGGTCGGTCACGACCGAGACCTTCCCCTGGACGCGCTGGTCGATGATGAAGCTGCGCCCCGTCACCTTGGCCGCGTCCTGGATAAAAGCGCGGACATCCGCGTCGCGGACGTTCAGCGAATATTGCGCCAGGGCAGGGCTCGCGAGCGCGAGCGCCAGCACGGGAAGGAGCGAACGCCGCATCACCGTCCCGCAGCGCCGAGCGTGAGCGGCACGATCTCGGCCCCGCGCTCGATTCCGAGCGACACCGTGCCGCCGCCGCCGAGCGTCGCCGCGGCGCGCTGGAGATCGTCGAGCGCCTGGACGGGCCTGCCGTCGATCGCGGCGATGACGTCGCCGGCCCGGAAGCCGGCGCGCGCGAACACGTCGCCGCGGCCGGGCCGCACGACGATGCCGGTGACGCGTCCGTTGACCAGCCGCGGCGTCGCCGCGACCCCGGTGCGGAGATCGTCGGCGGACAGGCTGGCGCCCGCCCCAGCCGGCGCGAGCAGCGCGTCCGTGTCCGACCCCGACGGCGCCGCGACCGGGGCGGCGTTGGACTGGTCGAGGAACAGCCGCTCGTCCCGGCCGTCCCGCGCGATGACGATGTGGTCGAACCCGACCTGCTTCAGCACCACGCCGGGCAGGATCGCGTCGCCGACCGCATAGCTCGCCTGAACGCCGTCGGGGCCGGCGACGATCGCCGAGCCGCGCCCGCTCGCCTCGTCGACGCGGACGCCGAACAGCTTCAGCTGCAGGCCGGTCACCACGCCGGGGCCGGTCCCCTCGCCACCCGCGCGGAAGAAGGGATCGAAGCCGCTCGACAGGATCGCGCGCCCGCTCGCCGAATCGGGCCCGGGCGCGGGTCGCCAGTCGCCAAGCGGGCCGATCGGGGTCAGCAGCGCCCAGACCAGCCGGGCGCACTGCCACGCCAAGAGCGCCATCAGCAGCAGCTCGGCAATGCTGAACAGGTCCGTTCGCGGCAGTCGCCGGAAATGGCGCCACCTGCGCGGATCAATCGCGAGACGCATTTACTCTCCCCCGGGCGCCGGCTCGGCTAGGCTCCGGCTGTTTCACTTAAGGGATGCTTTTGTGACAACCCCGTGTCAACGCGGAGTTCCTTGACGGATCCGGCGTGGAAAAGGCACCTCCGGGGCGGGCAAGAGGTGGCGAATGACGGACAATCCCTACGACCGGATGGTCATCGACTCGATGATGGCGAACGAGGGGGTGCAGCGGGTCCCGACGCCCAAGCTCAGCCTCTTCATCAAGCGCGCGTTCCTGAGCCCGGCGGAATGCACCGGCGTGATCGACCGCATCGACGCCAATCGCCAGCCCTCGACCGTCACCGACTTCAACGGCGACGCGCTCTTCCGCACCAGCGAGACCTGCTATTTCGACTCGGGCGATCCGCTGATCCGGGCGATCGACGAGCGGATCTTCGCCTTTTCGCGTCTCGACCTCGCCTATGGCGAACCGATGCAGGGCCAGCGCTACGCGGTCGGGCAGGAGTTCAAGGCGCATACCGATTATTTCGAGCCGAGCGGTGCCGACTATGTCGAGCACACCACGGTCGCGGGGCAGCGAACCTGGACGGTGATGATCTATCTGAACGAGCCGGAGGCCGGCGGCGCGACCCGGTTCAAGGCGATCGACAAGATGGTCCAGCCGGAAACGGGCAAGCTGCTCGCCTGGAACAACCGGCGGCCGGACGGGAGCCCGAACCCGTCGACCATCCATCACGGCATGAAGGTGCGCGCGGGCACCAAATACGTCATCACCAAATGGTTTCGCGAGCGCCCCTGGGGCTGGGCCTGACCGGCGCGCGCGGCACGGCGGGGCTCAAATGAAAGGGGCGGCCCCGCAAGGGACCGCCCCGATCGGATTGCACCAGGACGACGCGATCAGGCGTAGACGGCGCGCGCCTTGCGCGAGCGGCGAGCCGCGGCGCCGAGCAGGCCGAAGCCGCCGATCATCATCGCCCAGGTCGACGGCTCGGGAACGGCAACCGACAGGTTGTCGAACTCGAACGCGTTCTGGGTCGAGTTGAAGCGCAGGGCGGTGACCTGGCCATATTCGACGCCCGTGAACGTCAGCGTGACGACCGGGTTGGTGTTCGGGTCGGTGCGATTGCCCGACGCCGGGTTGAAGATCTGGTTGCCGGTGATCGACGCGAGCACCGCACCACCCGCACCGAGGACCTCGAGCGTGTTGTACGAGTCGACCGAACCCCAGATGAAGCTGACCTGGCGGATCGGGCCGAGGCCGGTCAGGTTGAACGTGCCGGGCGTGCCGTCAGCCGGACCGACCGACGCGTATTGACCGGTCGAGCCGAACGGCTGCGCGCGGACATTGCCCGTCGTACCGGTGAAGGTCGAACGGTCCCAACGCGCCGTGGGCGATTCGAAGTCGAAGAAGAAGTCGCCGGTCGGGCCCGAATAGGGCGAGGTGCCCGGAGTGACGCCGATCAGAACGGCAGCCTGCGCCGGCACCGCGGTGGCCGCGGCGAGGACGAGGCCGAGAAGAGCCTTTTTCATGAATACACCCCTTGATACTGATGCCTGATGCAACCCAAAGCCCGGCCAATCTTGTCCAGCGCCGAAAAGACGCTCGTCGACCGTTAACCTTGGTTTAGCAGAAGCGTGGCCAGAGTGTAAAAGATTCGTTAGCGACGCGGGTCCCAAAGTGACACAATTTGCGACGAACCCGCGCTTTCGGACCGAGCGCACCGCACTTTCGGTTCGACTCAGCCGTCCTGGTGCAGCGACTCGACGAGCGCCTTCACCTTTTTCTGGCGCCATTGGGGAAGCGGCGCAAACAGCCAGTAGCCGAGACCCTGGTCGACGGGCTCGCCGCTGACCGCCACGCGCCCGCCCGCGACATCGTCGTCGACAAGCAAGGCGGGCACCAGCGCGCGTCCGAAGCCGCGCGCCGCCGCGTCGATCGCGAGACCCGCATCGGCCACCCGCAATTGCGCATCCGCGGGGGCATGGCCCGGCCACGCGATCCACCGCTCGGCGCTGCCCGTCGCCGCGGCGACGCGGACGAAATGGCTGCCGCCCAGCCGCACACCTTCATGCTCGCCCTTGTCGACCATCAGCCGGATGGCGACGTCGAGATTGGCCTCGGTGAAATCGATCGCCTCGTCCGCCGCGATCATGTGGAAGCGCAGCTCGGGATCGCTCGCGGCGATCCGGGCGAGGCGCGGCGCAAGCCACTTGGCGGTGAAGTCGCGCGGCGCGGCGATCGTCAGCACCTTCGACGACTGGCCTGCCTGCATCGCGCGGACCGCATCCTCGAAGCAGAGAAACCCCTGGCGCAGCGCGTCGAGCCCCGCTTCCGCCTCGGGCGTCAGCTCGAGCCCGCGCGCCGTCCGCCGGAACAGCACCGTGCCGAGCGTATCCTCGAGCGCGCGGATCTGCTGGCCGACCGCCGCCGGCGTGACCGCGAGCTCGTCGGCCGCGCGCGTGAACGACAAATGCCTGGCGGCGGCGTCGAGCACGCGCAGCCCGTTGAGCGGCAGATGGGTCCGCTTCATGCCTGCACCGCCGGCGCGACGAGCGGGAAGCGCGGGATCGCGACGTCGAACAGCGATCCGTCCTCGCCCACCATCCGGAAGCTGCCGCGCATCTGGCCGGTCGGCGTGGTCAGCGGGCAGCCCGAGACATAGTCGTAGGCCGCGCCCGGCGAGACCACCGGCTGCTCGCCGACGACGCCTTCGCCCTGCACTTCGTGGCGTGCGCCGCGGCCGTCGGTGATGATCCAGTGGCGCGTGAGCAGCTGCACCGCCATGCGTCCCTCGTTCTCGATGCGGATATGATAGGCCCAGAACCAGCGGCCGCGCGCCGGTTCGGACTGTTCGGGAAGATAGCTGACGGACACCCGGATCGTCACGCCCCGGGTCGTCTGGGCATAAGGGAAGAACGCCTTCACAGCCCGACCGCGGCCAGCGCCTGGTCGAGGTCGTCGAGCAGGTCCGCCGGGTCCTCGAGCCCGACGTTCAGCCGCAGCATGCCTTCGGTGATCCCCATCGACTCGCGCACCTCCGCCGCCAGCCCGCTGTGCGTCGTGCTCGACGGGTGCGTCATCAGCGAGCGCGAGTCGCCGATGTTGTTCGAGATGTCGATGAGCTGCAGTGCGTCGAGCAGGCCATGGGCCTGCGCCCGGTCGGCGACGAACAGCGACATGATCGTCCCGCCCGCCGCCATCTGCTTGCGCGCGAGCGCGTGCTGCGGGTGGCTTTCGAGCCCGGGGTAGAGCACGCGGCTCACCCGGCCTTCGAGGAAGCGGGCGACGTCGAGGGCCGAGGCGCTTTGGCGCTGGACGCGCAGGTCGAGCGTCTCCAGCCCCTTCAGCACCACCCAGGCGTTGAAGGCCGACAGCGTCGGCCCGGTGTTGCGCACGAACGGCAACAGAAGGTCGTTCACGAACTGCGCCGACCCGGCGACCGCGCCGGCGAGCACGCGTCCCTGCCCGTCCATCAGCTTGGTCGCGGAATAGGCGACGACATCGGCCCCGAAGCCGAGCGGTCGCTGGATCGCCGAGGTCGCGAAGGCATTGTCGGCGACGCTGGTGATGCCGTGCGCGCGCGCGATCCCGCAGACCGCCTCGATGTCGACGATCTCGAGCGTCGGGTTCGCCGGCGTCTCGAAGAAGAAGACCTTGGTGTTCGGGCGGATCGCCCGTTCCCAGGCCGGTGTGTCGGGCCCGTCGACGATCGTCACGTCGATGCCGAAGCGCGGCAACAGGCTGTCGGTCAGCCAGCGGCACGAGCCGAACATGGTCCGCGCCGCGACCAGATGATCGCCCGCCGAAAGCTGGCAGAGCAGGGCCGCGGTCATCGCCGCCATGCCGCTCGCCGTGCAGCGCGCCGCCTCCGCCCCGTCGAGCAGCGCGATCCGCTGCTCCAGCATCTCGACCGTCGGATTCTGCAGCCGGCTGTAGGTCATGCCCTGCTGGTCGCCGGAGAAGCGCGCCGCCGCGTCGCCCGCGCAGTCATAGGCATAGCCGGAGGTGAGGAAGATCGCCTCGGACGTCTCGCCCCATTCGGACCGCGCCGTGCCGCCGCGCACCGCCTGGGTGGCGGGCCGCCACTTGCCCGTGATGCTTCGATCCTGTCCCGTGCGTCGCTTCATGATGGCCGTGCTTTGCAGGCGAAGCGCGGTCGAGGTCAACCGGAGCGAGGCCGCTCGGTGCTCACGGGCTGGCGCAGCTTTTCTTTCGCCGCGGAAAGCGGGGCATCCAGGGGTACTCCGGGGCTCGCGCTTCTCGACGTTGCTCGAAGCGAACGGGGTCAGGGGAGGACGGACCACGACACCCCCCCTTCCGTTCGTTTCGAGCGAAGTCGAGAAACGAGTGCTCCGGGGCTCCCGCTTCTCGACGTTGCTCGAAGCGAACGGGTTGGGGGACGGGCTTCGATCCCCGCCCGAAGGCGTCATCCCAGCGCGGCGATCACCCGGTCGCCCATCTCGCGGGTCGAGTGGCTGCCGCCGAGATCGGCGCTGCGCGCGCCGCCCGCGAGCGCCGCCGCGACCGCCGCCTCGACGCGATCCGCCGCCGGGGCGATCCCGAGCGAATAGCGCAGCATCATCGCGGCCGAGAGGATCGTCGCCAGCGGATTGGCCTTGCCCTGCCCCGCAATGTCGGGTGCGGACCCGTGGATCGGCTCGTACAGCCCCTTGCCGCGCGCATCGAGGGAAGCGGACGGCAGCAGCCCGATCGAGCCGACGCACATCGAGGCCTGGTCCGACAGGATGTCCCCGAACAGATTGCCGGTCAGGATCGTGTCGAACTGGCCGGGATTGCGCACGAGCTGCATCGCGGCATTGTCGACATACATGTGGCTGAGTTCCACGTCGGGGAAATCGGCGGCGACCTCGACCACGACGTCGCGCCAGAGCTGCGACGTTTCGAGCACGTTCGCCTTGTCGACCGAGCAGAGCCGCCCCCGCCGCCGCCGCGCCGTCTTGAAGCCGAGCCGCGCGATGCGGGCGACCTCGGCTTCGTCGTAGCGCATCGTGTCGAAGCCTTCGCGAAGGCCCTCCGGCGTGGATCGCTGCCCGCGCGGCGTGCCGAAATAGACGTCGCCGGTCAGTTCGCGGACGATCATCAGGTCGATCGCGCGCGCGATCTCGGGGCGCAGCGCCGACTCGCCGGCAAGCTCGGGGAACATGCGCGCGGGACGCAGGTTCGCGAACAGCCCGAGCTGCTTGCGCAGGCCGAGAATGGCCTGTTCCGGCCGCAGCTCTCTCGGCAGCGCGTCGAAGCGCGGATCGCCGATCGCGCCGAACAGGATCGCGTCGGCGCTGCGCGCGAGCTCCAGGGTCGGCGCGGGCAGCGGATGCCCCGCCGCCTCATAGGCCGCGCCGCCGACCGGGGCCGTCTCGAAGATCAGCCCCAGGTCGAGCGCCTGGAGCACGCGCAGCGCCTGCGCGATCACTTCGGGGCCGATCCCGTCGCCGGGGAGGACTGCAACCAGCATGTCTCGCCTTTCCTGTTCGGCGCTCCCTAGAGGCTAAGCCCGGCCGCCGACAAGCGGGCCCGGGGTCGGGTCAGGCGAGCGCGCGGGCCAGCCGGTCGACCAGCCGCTCGCGCGCGGCGATCACCTCGGCGCGCCGCCCGGTGAGAAGATGGTCGCCGATCGCCTGCCCGGTCCGGCGCAGCTGCGCGCCGAGATCGCGATCGTCGCCCGGCGCACCGTCGCCATAGCCCTGCTCGGCCAGCACCAATTGTTCGTAGCGGACGAGCGCGAGTGCCCAGCCGCGCGCGCTCGGCGCGTGCTCGATCGCGTCGAGCAGCGCCGACAGGGCCGCGTAGAGCCGGGGATAGGGATAAGCTTCGGGCAGCGCCGCCGCGGTCAGCGCGCAGGCCCAGTCGATCGCGAGCGCCGGAAGCGGCTCGGCGAGCAGCGGCGCGCGGCTGCGGGCGAGCTCGACGGTCGCCGCCGCGAGCTGTTCCTCGGTGCGGGCCCGAAACTCCGCTTCCACGAGATTGCCGGGAACGAGCACCGGCCGCAGGCGCCGCGAGCGCCCGCCCCGGACATAGCCGGCCTGGAGGCCGTGCTCCGGGGTGAGCGCGCGCAGGATCGCGCCATGCTCGCCATGCGCGCGGACCGCGACGACGATGGCGGGCCCGGCGACGATCATCGCGGGTCAGCGCGCGTGGAAATAATCGTAGACCTGCTGCGCGACGCTGCGCGACACGCCGGGCGCGCGCTGCAGATCCTCGAGCGATGCGGCGCGGACCGCCTTGGCCGTGCCGAAATGCATCAGCAGCGCCTTCTTCCGCGCCGGGCCGATACCCGGGACCTCGTCGAGCGGACTGGCGCCGATCGCCTTGGCGCGCTTGGCCCGGTGCGCGCCGATCGCGAAGCGATGCGCCTCGTCGCGGAGCCGCTGGAGGTAGAAGAGCACCGGCGAGTTGGGCGGCAGCGTCAGCTCGCGGCCGTCGGGCAGGTGGAAGGTCTCGCGCCCGGCATTGCGGTCGGGCCCCTTGGACACGCCGACGAGCGCCACGTCCTCGACCCCGATCCCGGCGAGCGTCGTCATCGCCGCGTTGAGCTGGCCGCGGCCGCCGTCGATCAGCACCAGATCGGGCCAGTCGCCGCCCTCGCGGTCCGGGTCCTCGGACTTGGCGCGCGCGAACCGGCGTTCGAACACCTCGCGCATCATCGCGAAGTCGTCGCCCGGCGCGGTCTCGGCGCGGCGGATGTTGAACTTGCGATAGCTGTTCTTGCGAAAGCCCTCGGGGCCGGCCACGACCATCGCGCCGAGCGCGTTCGTGCCCATGATGTGGCTGTTGTCGTAGACCTCGATGCGGTCCGGCGGGCCGTCGAGCTCGAACAGGTCGGCGAGTTCGCGCAGGATCCGCGTCTGCGTCGTGCTCTCGGCCAGGCGGCGATCGAGCGCCTCCTCGGCGTTGCGCTTCGCCTGGTCGATCAGCCGCCGCCGGTCGCCGCGCTGGGGCTGCGCGATCGCGACCTTGCCCCTGGCCTGTTCGGCAAGAGCCTCCGCGATCAGCTCGGCCTCGGCGATCGTGCGGTCCAGGAGGATCGTGCGCGGCGGCGTCACCTCCTCGTAAAACTGCATCAGGAAGCTCGCGAACACCTCATCCTCGGACACGCCGTCGGTGTGGGTCGGGAAGAAGCTGCGATGGCCCCAATTCTGCCCCCCGCGGATGAAGAAGCCCTGCACGCACATCGTTCCCGCCTTGCATGCGAGCGCGAAGATGTCGGCATCCCCCACCCCTTCGGCGTTAATCGCCTGGGTGCCCTGGATGAAGGTGAGCGCCTTCAGCCTGTCGCGATAGACGGCGGCCAGCTCGAAATCCATGTTCGCGGCCGCCGCCTGCATCGCCTCGCCGAGCTTGGACTGGACCTGGGTCGACTTGCCCGCGAGGAACGCCTTCGCGTCGCCGACCAGCTCGGCATAGTCGTCCGCGCCGATCCGGCCGACGCACGGGGCCGAACAGCGCTTGATCTGGTGCAGCAGGCACGGCCGCGAGCGATTGGCGAAGAAGCTGTCGCTGCACGAGCGCAGCAGGAACAGCTTCTGGAGCGCGTTGAGCGTCCGGGTCACCGATCCCGCCGAGGCGAACGGGCCGTAATAATTGCCCTTCAGCTTCTGCGCGCCGCGATGCTTCTGGATGCGCGGGAAATCATGGTCGGCGCGCAGCAGGATGTAGGGGAAGCTCTTATCGTCGCGCAGCAGGACATTGTAGGGCGGCCGGTAGCGCTTGATCAGCTGCGCTTCGAGCAGCAGCGCCTCGGCCTCGCTGTTCGTGGTGACGATCGTCATCGACCGGGTTTGCGCGACCATCCGCTGCAGCCGCTTCGACAGGCGGGCGACCTGGGTGTAATTGGTCACGCGATTGCGCAGCGCGCGCGCCTTGCCGACGTAGAGCACGTCGCCGCGAACGTCGTGCATGCGATACACGCCGGGCCGCGTCGGCAGCGTCTTCAGCACGTTGCGGATCGCGGCGACGCCGGTCTCGAGATCGGGGACGTCCCCGCCCCGCACGCTGAAGGTGGCGTTGTCCTCGTTGAAGCGGTCTGGCGTTTGCGGGCGCGACATGGTCCCGTCAGTTAGGCACGAACGCGCCTGCCAGCAACGCCCCGGCTCTGCTTACCTGACGGTGGCGAGCGCCGCTTCAGCCTTGGTGAGCAGTTCGGGCGTGAGCTTGCCTTCGGAATAGGGCGCCAGATCCTTCAGGCTGATCGCCTTGAACACGTCGTAGGACGGATGGTTCGACAGGCCGGGCAGCACGGACTCGAGCGCGGCCCTGGCGACCGGATCGGCGACGATCTGTTCGATCGGCGTCGCGAGAGTGAACTTGGCAGCGGCAGCGACCGGGGCGGCAGCGGGCGTATCCTGCGCGAGAGCGGGCGCGCCCAGGGCAAGGGCGACTGGCGCCAGAATCGATGCGATCCTCATGATCGCTTCGGCTAGCCGATCGTTGCGATTCCGAAAAGAGGCGGCGACTGGCGAGATTGCCGGGCTTGGTGCATAGCCGCGCCGACAAGCGGAGACATCGGCAATGCAGGTGACCGGCAAGAAGGTGGTGGTGACCGGAGGCACCGACGGGATCGGGCTCCAGCTGTCACGGCAGTTGCGGGATCGCGGCGCGACCGTGATCGTCGTCGGGCGCGATCCGGACCGTCTGGCGGCCGCCACGGCAAACGGCTTTCACGTGATCGGCGCGGATCTCTCGAGCCGGGACGGCTGCGACGCGCTGCTCGCCGAACTGGGCAGCGTCACCATCGACGTGCTCGTCAACAATGCCGGCGCGGGCACGACCTATCTCGTCGACGGCGAGATGGACCGCGACGGGCTCGACCGCTCGATCTTCCTCAACCTGAACGCGCCGATGCACCTGATCGCGGGGCTGCTGCCGGGCCTGCGCGAGCGGCCGTGCGCGACCATCGTCAACGTGACCTCGGGACTGGCCTATGCGCCGCGCGCCGGCTCGCCCGTCTATTGCGCGACCAAGGCGGGGCTGCGCAGCTTCACCCAGTCGCTGCGCCACCAGCTCCGCGACAGCCGCATCACGGTGATCGAGGCGCTGCCGCCGGTCGTCGAGACGCGGATGACCAGGGACAATCCGCACAAGAAGATGGCGGCGGAGGACTGCGCGGCCGCGATCCTCGCGGCGATCGAGACCGACCGGGAGGAAGCCGCGATCGGCGCGACGAAGATGCTGCGCGTGGTCAGCAACATCGCCCCGGCGCTCGCCCGGCGGGTGATGATCGACTATTGAGCGCCGCTGGCGGCTGACGAGAAGTAACAGCGGGATCCCGGCTCGAGGCCGGGATGACGGTGTGGGTGAGCTCACGCGGAGTCGCGAAGGGGCGGTGGTCCCTCCCCTCGTCACCCCGGGGCTTGACCCGGGGTCCCGCTGTGCGGGCGGCCGGATCCGAAAAGCGGGATCCCGGCTCGAGGCCGGGATGACGGTGCTTGTTTCGTCACCCCGGGCTTGACCCGGGGTCCAGCTGCACCGGGGGGCGGAGAAGAAGCCGGATCCCGGGTCGAGCCCGGGATGACGGTGTTGGTGCGTCGCCCCGGGCTTGACCCGGGGGTCCAGCGCAACGGCGTGCGGAGAAGAAGCGGGATCCCGGGTCGAGCCCGGGATGACGGTGTTGGTGGGTCACCCCGGGCTTGACCCGGGGTCCAGCTACAACGGCGTGTGGAGAAGAAGCGGGATCCCGGCTCGAGGCCGGGATGACGAGGGTTGTTTCGTCACCCCGGGCTTGACCCGGGGTCCAGCTGCTCCGGCGTGGAGAAGAAGCGGGATCCCGGGTCGAGGCCGGGATGACGGGCGCGTCTCAGTGGACCGAGTTCAGCCCCGAAATGGTCTTGTCGACCAGCGCCTTGTCCGCGCCCGCGTCGTGGCGTTCGGCGATCAGGCGAGCGGCGGCCGCGGCGGCGGCATCGGCGGTCTTGGCGCGGATGTCCGCGATCGCGGTCCGCTCGGCGGCGGAGATCTTGTCCTCGGCCATCTTGGTGCGCCGGGCGACGAGCTCCGAGGCGTCCGACTCGGCCTTGGCGATCAACGCCTTCGACTCGGCTTCCGCATGCGACACGATGGCCGCCGCATCCTTTTCGGCGTTCGCGATCTTGCGCGCATATTCGTCGCGCAGCGCCTCGGCCTCGGCGCGGATGGCCTTGGCGTCGTCGAGGCGCGACTTGATCGCCGCGATCTGGCGATCGAGGCCCGAGGTGATCAGCCCGGGCACCTTCTTCCAGAGCAGGATCGCGACGAACACCGCCATCGCGAGCGAGACCCATGCGGTCCCGTCGAGACCCAGCGCAGCGGGATCGGGGCTGTTCGAGTGGCCGACGCCGCCGGCCTCGGACTCGATCGCCTCGACGCCGGTGTGCGGGCTGCCCTGCAGCTTGTCCGCCTCGCTCAGATTGTGGGCGACCTCGGCCGACCCTGCGGACACATTCTCAGCCATGGGCGAGCACTGCCTTTACTGCCTGGCGGGCCTCGGCCTCGCTGACCGACGCGCCCGAAAGCCGGGCGACGATGGTCTGCGCCGCCTCTGCCGCGACATTCTCGACCTCGCCGAGCGCGGCCTGCGCCGCGGCGGCGATGCGCGCCTCCTCGGCCGCAAGATGCGCGCCGATGCGGTCGTTCGCAACCGCAAGCGTCGCCTCGGTGGACCGGGCGGCCGCCTGGCGCGCTTCGCCGAGCACGCGCTGCGCGTCGGCCCGGATCGCATTCTCCCGCGCCCGCCATTCGGCTTCGACCGTATCGGCCTCGCCCCGCGCACGTTCGGCGGCGGCGAGATCGTCGGCGACCGACTTGTCGCGCTGGTCGACCGTCCCCTGGATCTTGGGCACCATGCCGAGGCCGATCACCACGAACACGATGCCGAACGTCACCAGGAGCCAGAAGATCTGCGACGCGTAGGTCGCAGCGAGCTGGGATATCTGTGGCATGTTTTCCTCGACGAAGGATCGCCGCGCCCGCACGGGGCGGACGCGGCGATCCGGAGAGTCAGGCCACGAAGATCAGGATCATCGCCACGACGAAGGCGAGCAGACCCAGCAGCTCGGCCGCGGCGAAACCGATGAACAGGCGACCCTGCTGGCCGTCGGCGGCACCCGGGTTGCGCAGCGCGCCCTCGAGGAACTGACCGAAGACCGAGCCCACGCCGATCGCGGCCATGCCGGCGCCGATCGCGGCGAGACCCGCACCGATCAGCTTTGCTGCTTCTGCGTCCATTTCTAAACTCCCGAGTGTGATTGGTTGAAAAGGTTGAAAGGCTTTAGTGAAGATGCTCGGCGTCGTTGATGTACAGCGACGTCAGCAGCGCGAAGACATAGGCCTGGATGCCGGCGACCAGCACTTCGAGCGCCGAGATGCCGATCATCAGCACGAAGCTGGGGATGCCGATGCCGAGGCCATAGACCATGCCGGCATTGCTCGAGTTGATCACGAAGCCGGCGAGCACCTTCAGGAGCACGTGGCCGGCGGTCATCGCGACGAACAGCCGGAGGCCGAGGCTGAACGGCCGCACCATGAACGAGACGAACTCGATGACCGGGATCAGCCAGATCAGCCAGAGCGGGGTCCCATGGGGCACGAACAGCGAGAAGAAATGGAGCCCGTGCCGCCAGAAGCCCACGATCAGCACGATCGAGAAGCTCATGATCGCGAGCACGCCGGTGACGGTGAAATGGCTCGTGAAGGTGAACGGGTGGATGCCGACCAGGCCCAAGGGCAGCAGGCCGAGCAGGTTGGCGAAAAGGATGAACATGAACAGCGAGAAGACGTAAGGGAGGTATTTGCGCCCTTCCTTGCCGACGTTCGCCTTCAGCATGTTGTCGACGAAGCCGGTGAAGTTCTCGACCAGCATCTGCCAGCGACCGGGCACCACCGCGCGCTTCATGCCGCCGAGCATGAACAGCCAGAGGCAGACGACGGTGACGAGCATCCACAGCGCGCTGTTCGTGAACGCGATCTGGTGCCCGCCCAGGTTGAAACCATCCGCGATCGTCTGCACCTCGAACTGGTGCATTGGATCGATCTTGCCCGAACTCGCCACGCCCGACCCTCGCATTAACCAAAGCGCTCGAAAATCACTTCGAGCGCCGGTTCGAAATCCTGATGATGTTCCTGAACGCGACCACCGTTCCGAGGAACAGCAACGCGAGCAGGAGCCAAGGGGACGTACCCAGGAAGCGATCGAGCACCCAGCCGATCAACGCTCCCCCGGCCATGCCGCCGATCAGTTCGGCGAGGACGCGATTGCCGAGACGATAATCATCGTCTCCCTTGTCGCGCGTCTCGCCTGACCTGACCGCCTCTTCCGATTTCGCGCGCCGCAATCGCTCATCGAGCGAGTTCAGCCGCGCATCCTCCGGAATAGGGTCCAGCCCGGGCTCGTTCTCCGCCATGCGAATGCTTCCCTTTTGCGAGGCCCGAGGGCCGTGTCGACAAGCAGGAAACGCACGACGGCGAGCGACCCCGCCAAGGCGCGGCCCGTTTAGGAAGCGAGTCGGGGGGTGTCAACACATGTCACGCCGCGACAGCCTCCCCATTGGGCCAATGGGGAATGCCTGTCAGTTGGGGCAGTTGGCCGGACTCGGCGCCGGATCGCCGGCGCCGCGCACGCGCCACGTGCTGCCATCCAGCGAATAGGCGCGACCGGGCGACACGCGCCGCAGCGTCTGGCATCCGGTCGCCGCCGCGATCTCCTCGACCGACACGCCGCGTGCGGCGGCTTTTTCGGTGTAGAGCGCCCGGCGCTTGATATTGATCTGGTCGACCTGCGCGCGCACGTCGCCGCCGACCGCGCCGGCCACGCCGAGATAGCCGTCGGCGCGCTCGCCGACCGAGCCCGCGTCGAGCGCGCCGGCGATGGCCGGCCCCTGCGCGATCGCAGGCGCGGCAAGCGCGAGGGCCGAAAGGGTCAGGAGAAAGCGTGTCATGGCTGCGGAAACAACTCCGGGTTCTGCTCGATGATCTGCTGGGCGTCGCGCTGAAGCCGGACGAGCACTTCCTGCTTCACGTTCACGTTGAGGTTGATCTCGATCGGCTTTTCGGGGGCGGTCACCTGGATGCAGCCGCCACCGGCCAGCACGATCGGAACGAGAGCAAGGCGCCGCATGGCCCGAGGCCTCGCACCACCCTTCCCCCACGTCAACATCGTCACTCTCATCGCTCATTCCTGCTTGCGGGGGGCTGAACGGGCCCGGGATCGCCGTCGGCGGGCTCGAAGCCCGCGGGCAGGCGATCGCGGACCAGGAAGCCCGGGTCGTAGAAGCTGCGTGCGGTCGAGATCAGGCCGCGGAAGGGCGCCCGGATCTGGACGTTGAACCGGAAGGGCAGCGCCTGGAGCTGCGTCGCGAGCCGGCCGCCGATCCGCGCGATCAGTCCGGTCGCGACCGGCTGGATCGTGCCGCGGCTGACGCCCTCGAAGCGGATGCGGCTGACCATCTCGCCGTCGATGTCGCCGTCGAGGTCGATGGTCATGTTGCGGTAGGTGATCGACTTGAGCGCGTCGAACGCGATGTTGCCCCAGATGCCGAGATTGGCGTTCGAGACCTCGCCGACATAGGCGAGCCGCCCGCCCGGATCGCGCGACGCGAGCGACCCGCCGGTGATCCGCCCGCCGCCGGCGTCGAACACCATCGGCAGGGTGCCGTCGAAGATGCCGGTCGCATCGAGATTCTTGACCTCGAGCTTCGAGATGAAGCGCGCCGCGTCGAGGCCGTCGACGTCGAAGGTGAGCCGCCGCGCCGCATCGGCGGAAAAGTCGAGGATCGTCGGCCGCAGCGCCAGCCGTCCCCCGGCGAACGGCCAGTCGCCGCGCAGCACCTGCACCCGCAGCCCGGGGATGAGCTGGTAGCGGACGACGCCGCTTTCGACGAGCACGCCCGGGTTGATGCTGGCGACCGTCATCACCTGGTCGGGCGCGGTGACGAGGCCGAGCAGGTCGGTGAAGGCGATCTCGCCCGCGAGGCCGCCGACCGGTCCGAAGGCCGCGGCGAGCGACGAGGCCTGGACGCGGAAGCGGCCGCTGCTCGTCACGCCGTCCGGGCTCCAGGCGATGCGGCCCTGCCCGGCGAGCTCGCCGTCGACATCGGCGACGACGCCCAGGGTCAGCCGCGTGATTGCCTCGGGCTGGAGCGATCGCCCGAAGCGGAGGCCGGGCACGTCGAGCGTGGCCATGCCCTGGCCCGCGGTCAGGTCGTGGTGGATCGCGACTCGCGTCACCGCCGCCCCCGAGCGCCGTTCGGCAAGCGTTCCGCCGGCCCGGACGTCGCGGCCGGCGAGTGTCAGCGCGAAGTCGGACGCGACCAGCGGGTTGAAGCGCGGCGGGTTGGCGGTATCGGCCACGCGCACCGCCCCGGCGAGCGCCAGCCGGCCGTCCTGCAAGCGCCACCGGCCCTGCCCGTCCGAGATGCGGAGCGGCACGTTCGCGATCTCGCCGCCGGCCCCGCTGAAGCGCCCCGCCAGCCCCTCGCCGGCGCGTCGCTCGATCCGCGCCACGTCGAGCCGGCTCGTCCGCTCGGCATTGCCCAGCCGGACCGCAAGCCCGGTGGCGACGAGGTTGCCGCCGGCAAAGGCGAGTGCGTCCGCGCCGATCCGGACCGGGGACGCGCCCAGCCGGCCCGACAGGCGCGGCGCGACCAGCCGGCCGGCGACCCGGTCGTTCGCGACCAGCCCCGCGCCCGTCGCGCAGAGCCGCAGCGTCGCCGGATCGAGGCGCAGGCCGGCGAGCTCGATCCGGGCGAAGCCGACCGATGTGCAGCCCGGGTTGAGCACCAGACCGGCCGCCCCGAGGCGCCCCGCGAGCGGCAGCGACAGGCCCTCGACCCGTCCGCCCGCGATCGCGCCGCTGACCAGCGCCCGGCTCGAGAAACTGCCCCCGTCGATGCGCACGGGCGCGAGGACGATGCTGGTGCCGGAGTCTCGCCAGGGCGCGACGTCGAGCAGCGCGGCCAGGCGCGCGCCGGGCGCGGCCTGGCGGAGCGTGCCGGTGATCCGGGGAAGCCCGGGCGCGACCACGGCAAGGCGGCCGTCGACTTGCCACGCCCCGTTGCCCGGCCACACGAGGCGCACGCCCTCGCCCCCCGTGAGCGTCGCGACCGCGCCGCCGCCGGTCAGCTCGCTGTCCTCGAGCCGAAGCGACCCGGCCGCGCCGAGCTGCGCCGCGACGAGGCGGGTGCGGAATGCGAGCCCGGTGCGCGCGGCGCCGTCGAGCACGCGATCGAGCGCCGCGAGCAGCGGCGCGACCGGCGTGCCCGGCGCGGTTCCCGGGCGCGGGATGCCGCCGCTCGGGCGGACGCCGCTCGCGCTGGCGAGGCCTTCGAAGCGCCAGCCCGGCTCCGGGGCGCGCCGCGGCTCCCCGGGCATGCGGTCGGCGGCGTGGGGACCAAAGCCATAGCGCCCGGCGAGTTCGACCCGCCCGGCGCGCGCCGGCGCACCCGTGACGTCGATCCCGGCCACGCGCGCCGTGCCCGCGGTCTCGCGGGCATCGCCGGCAAAGTCGGCCTGGACGCGCAACTGTCGCGCTTGCCAGCCCGACGCGCGGGCGGCCCGACCGGCAAGCTGGAGGAAGCCGCGCCAGCCGTCGAGCGCGGGCGACAAAGTGACGTCGAGCCTGCCCGAGAGCGCCGCCGCGCCGGCGCCGACGCACGCGATCGCCTCGGCACGCACCGGGCCGTCGAACCGAGGCCGGCCGCCGCGCGTCGCGACCGCGAGCCGCAGCTCCGCCGCCGAGAGCCGGCATCCGGCGACGGCGAGCATCGGCGCCAGCGCGACGAGCCGGCCGGCAAACCCGGAGTTGAGGTTTCCGCCGCCGTCGAGGGCCAGCCGTACCGGCCCGGCCGGCGTGGCGAGCGCGACCTGCGCATCGGTCAGGCGCGCGCGCAGGTCGGTAAGCGCGAAGGCGCCGCCGGCCCCGGCCGGCAGCAGCCGCTCGACCGCGCCGAGGCGCAGGCGACCGCCGACCAGCGCGGCACGCAGCCGCACGCCGTCAGCCCGGATCTCGCGCAGCCGGGGCGCGCCCAGGGTCGGCACCAGATCGATCTCGACCCAGCGGGCGACGAGATCGGGCGCGCGCGGATCGCCGATCCGGACATTCTCCAGCCGCTGGGTGCGGAATCCGATCTCCTCGACCGTGTAGCTCGCCGGGACCCCGCGCGCGGCGAGCTCGCGGCGGATCAGGTCGCTCGCGATCGGGCGCCGCGCCAGCCACAGCGCGACCAGCCCGGCGAACAGCAGCACCAGGACGACGGCAAGCCGCCTGGGCCACCGCCGCGTCGTCGGTTCGTCGGGGTTCAAGGAAGGCGCGACCATGCCATTTCGCGTCTCATAACCGTGCTTCTCGGCGATTGCGAACCCGCTTGCCCCTGCCTAGGCCTCGGTCGCATGGCTGAAGCGGAATCCGAGACCGCGGGCCACCGGGCGCGTCTGCGCGAGCGGCTGCTCCGCGTGGGCCCCGAGGCGCTGCACGACCACGAGATCGTCGAATATCTGCTCGCGCTCGCCATCCCGCGGCGTGATACGAAGCCGATGGCGAAACGGTTGCTCGTCGAGTTTGGCGGACTGGGCGGGCTGCTGGCTGCCGATGCCGAGGCGATCGGGCGCGCCGGGATCGGCGACACCGCGGTCGGCGCGCTCAAGATCGTGCAGGCGGCGGCGCTGCGCCTGCTCCGCGCCGAGGTCGAGACGCGGCCGGTGATCAACAGCTGGCAGGCGCTGCTCGACTATCTTCATGTCGATCTCGCCCACCTCGCCGTCGAGCGGGTGCGCGTGCTGTTCCTCAACGCCCGCAACATGCTGATCCGCGACGAGCTGATGAGCCAGGGCTCGACCAGCGAGGCGGCGATCTACCCGCGCGAGGTGATCCGCCGCGCGCTCGACCTTTCGGCGTCGAGCATCATCCTCGTCCACAATCACCCGAGCGGCGACCCGGCGCCCAGCAAGCAGGACATCGCGATCACCCGCGATATCGTCGAGGCCGGGCGCCGGCTCGGCATCCAGGTCCATGATCATGTCATCGTCGGCGCGCGCGGACATGCGAGCCTGCGCGCGCTCGGCCTCATCTGACGCCGGCGGCCGGGATCAGCGCCCCTCGCCGCCCTTGTCGGCGTCACGCATCGAATTCGGCTCGGGATAATCCTCGGGCCGGACGCTGCTCTGGTTGTCGACCGCCTTGTCGATCTCGTCCTCGAGCCCGGAATGGGCGGGCGCGCGGGTGAGGTCGCCGCCACCCGAGGCCTGCTCGTCGTCATAGTCCTCGGGCAGGTTGCCGCCGCCGGCCCCCGCACCGGAGCCGCGCACCTCGCCATTGCCGGCGATGAACGGGCGGCGGCCCCGCTCGCTGGCCTCGTCCTCCGGGGTGCGGTCGGCGTCCAGCCGGGCGTTGTCCGGGCGCTTGGCGTCGCCCGGCAACTGGTGCTCGCTCGAAAGATTGCCTTTCAGGTCCATCTTCTCTCTCCGGCTCAGGCGAGCTTGAAGCCCTCTTTGTTCATCAGCGCGGTCAGCGCCTTGTTCTTTTCCGGGCTGAGCTTCGCCTTCAGCTTGGGGAAGATGTCGTCTTCCTCCTCGCGGACATGGGTCTCGATGTGCGCGCGGAACTCACGCAGCTTGGCGAGGAAGGCGGGCGACTCCTTGGGCATGTTCTCGAGGTCGTAGAGATACTGCTTCACATAGCCATGCTCGCCGTTGAGCTGGTCGGCGTCGCCGACCTGGCCGGCCTCGCGGAGCGCCGGATACACGGCATTCTCTTCCTGCAGCGCGTGCTTGGCGAGCGCGTGCTTGAGCTGCATGAGCAGCATCGACCGCTTGGTGGTGTTCTTCTCGGTCGTGGTCTCGAGCGCGTCGAACAGCTTGATCGTCGCGGCGTGCTCGGCCTTGAGCGCCTCGTCCCAATTGCCGGCGAGCGCGGTCGGCGCCTGGACCGCGGCCTTGCGACCGAGATTGGCGACCAGTCCGACGGCGACGCCCGCCGCGGCGGCGCCGATCAGCGCGCCCGTGGTGCCCGAAAAGGGCGCGCGCTTGCCCGCCGAGCCGGTCGATGCCGGCTTGCCGCCGCTCCGCGCGGCGGTCGCACCGCTCGCGCCGGCCGTCGTGGCGGTGCCGCCGCTGCTGCCGGTGCTGCTGCTGCGGCTCGCATTGTTGTCCTTGTCCGCGCTCGCCTTGGTCGTGCGGCTGCGGGTCGTCTTGCTGGGCGCCTCTGTGGCCATCTTGCCTCTCCTTGAGGGTTTCGGATTGTCAGGCGCATCAACCCCCCGGAGCGGGCGACGTTCCTTCACCCCAACGATCGGAACTGCCGGGCGAGCCGCGCGATTGGATCGCATCGATCGAGAGGAGACTGTTTGATGACGTCCAGATATCTCGCGCTGGCCGCGACCTTGCTCACCGTCAGCGCCGTTCCCGCGACCCCCGTTTTGGCCGGGGCCGCGGCGACCACCACCACCTCCGCCGTCACCTATGCCCGCATGGCCGGGTCGAGCGACATTTACGAGAAGCAGTCGAGCCAGCTGATCCTTGCCGACGCGCAGAATGCCGATGTCCGCCGCTATGCCGAGATGATGGTGAGCGACCATACCAATACCACCGCGCAACTGCTCGCGGCCGCCAAGCAGAGCGGCGTCGTCGCGGATCCCAAGCTGCTCACCAAGCATGCCCAGATGCTCCAGCAGCTCCGCCGCGTCGGCGCGCCGGCGCGCGAGAAGACCTATGTCCGCCAGCAGGTCATGGCGCACCAGGAGGCGCTCGCGCTGCACCAGGGCTATGCGTCCAAGGGCGACAATCCGGCGCTGCGCCAGGTCGCGACCGCCGCGGTCCCAATCATCCAGGCGCATCTGACCGAGGCGCAGCGGATCATGTCGAGCATGCGTTAGAGCTGGAGTTCGGTCGTGACCCCGCGCTCGGTGATATAGCCGGTGACGAGCCGGGCCGGGGTCACGTCGAAGGCCGGATTGTGGGCCGGCGACGCCGTGACGCGGACCGTCGCCAGCCCGCCCTCTGCCGTGGGGCCGGTCAGCCAGCCAATCTCGGCCGCGTCGCGCTCCTCGATCGGCACGTCCGCGCCCGACGCAAGGCTCTTGTCGACGGTCGTATAGGGCAGCGCCACGTAGAAGGGCACGCCGCAATCCTGGGCGGCCAGCGCCTTCAGATATGTCCCGACCTTGTTGCAGACGTCGCCGTTCGCGGTGACCCGGTCGGTGCCGACCAGAACCACGTCGACCTGGCCGCGCTGCATCAGCAGCCCGCCCGCATTGTCGGTGATGACCGCGTGGGGCACGCCGTGCCCGGCGAGCTCGAACGCGGTGAGCAGCGCTCCCTGGTTGCGCGGGCGCGTCTCGTCGACCCAGACATGGAGCGGCAGACCCTCGTCATGCGCCATGTAGAGGGGCGCGGTCGCGGTGCCATAGTCGACCGTCGCCAACCAGCCGGGATTGCAATGGGTGAGGACGTTGAGCGGCCGATGCGGGTTGCGCGCATGGAGCGCGCGCAGCAGGCCCAGGCCATGGCTGCCGATCGCCCGGTTAAGCGCGACATCCTCGTCGCAGATCGCGTCGGCGCGGGCGAACGCGACCGCGGCGCGCCGCGCGGGCGGCAGGTTCGCGACCGCCATGCGCACCTGGTCGAGCGCCCAGGCCAGATTGACCGCGGTCGGCCGCGTGCCGAGCAGCCGCGCGCAGGCGCCGTCGAGGTCGAGCGGATCGGACGCGAGCGCCATCGCCAGGCCATAGGCGGCGACCGCGCCGATCAGCGGCGCGCCACGCGTCCACATCTCGCGGATCGCGCGCGCGGCCTCCGCCTCGCTGCGCAGCTCGACCCAGGCGATCTCCCAGGGCAGGCGGCGCTGGTCGAGGATGCGGATGCCCTGCCCGTCCGCGGTCCGGGCGATCGAGCGCACCCAGTCGTCGCCGAGCTTCACGGCATCACCGCGTCGAGCGTATCGCCGGCGCCCCGGTCGACCAGCCGCGTCGCAAGGCCCGCCGCACCGGCGGCCGCGACCTCGCCGGGATGGTCCGACAGGAACAGGATGTCGGCCGCAGGCAGCCCGATCCGCGCGGCGATGGTGCGATAGGAGCCCGTGTCGAGCTTCGCGCCGGTCGAGAGGTCGAACCAGCCCTCGAACAGCGGGCGCAGGTCGCCCGCCTCGCTATGGCCGAACAGGAGCTGCTGCGCCTCGACCGATCCGGACGAGTAGACGAACAGCCGCAGGCCGGCCGCGTGCCAGCGCCGCAGCGCGGCGACCGCATCGGGATAGACATGGCCGCGGAGCGCGCCCGACTCGTATCCGGCCCGCCAGATCCGGCCCTGCAGCGCCTTCAGACGCGGCTCCTTCACGTCCGCGTCGATCCAGGCCTCGAAGGTCTCGGGCGCGATCCCCTGCCCGTCCTCGGGATGCGCGACGAGGTGCGCGCGGACCCGCTGGCGCGCGAACGGGAAGAGCGTGTCGGCGACGAAGGCGATGCTGCTGGTCGTGCCCTCGATGTCGGTCAGGATCGCCCGCATCACGCCGGTTCGAGGCGCGGGAAGCCGTCGGCGATCGGATCGCCGGTGAAGTCGCCGACCCAGCCCTCGGGCGTCCGGAAGAAGCGCATGGCGGTGAATGACGGCGCTTCGCCCATGTCGAACCAGTGCCGCATGCCGGCGGGGACCGAGATCATGTCGCCCGCCTCGCAGCGCACCGCATGGACCTGGCCCCCCTCGCGCAGCGTGAACAGGCCGCGTCCCCGGAGGAAAAAGCGGATCTCGTCCTCGGCATGGCGATGTTCCGAAAGGAAGGTGGCGCGCATCTTCGCACGGTCCGGATGGTCGGGCGTCACGCCGACCACGTCGATGGTCGAATAGCCCTGCGCGCGCAGCGCTTCGACCCGGTCCTCGAACCCCTCGGTCGGCCAGCGCTCGAAGCGCACGCCGATCCCGGCAAGGCGGGCGGCGATGGCGTCCACGTCCTCCGTCCGCGCGACCTCGGCCCCTGTTTCGTCGAAGATCGTCAGCCGCGTCATCCTCGAAACCTCCGCTCGGCAAGCTCGGCCTCGGCCAGCCACTCCAGCGCCTCGACCACGCGTTCCGCCTCCGCGATATCGCGGCCCCAGCCATAAAGTCCATGGCCGCGGATCAGATAGGCCGACGCGACGCCCAGGCGCGGCATGATCTCCGCTTCGATCGCCGCCATGTCCTGGCTGTTGCCGACGATCGGGATCTCGACCGCGACGTCGTGGGTCGCGATGCCGGGCAGCGCCTTCAGCAGTTCATGGCCTTCGATCCGCCAGGCGTCGCCCGGGGTCGCGCGCGCCAGCGCGACCGAGACCGGGGCATGGCTGTGGAGGACGGCGCCCGCGTCCGGGAAGGCCTTGTAGATCGCCAGGTGCAACGCCGTCTCGGCCGACGGGCGTCGCGGATCGGCGCCGAGCACCATGATGTCCGCGGGCGAAAGCCGCCCCTTGTGCGCGCCCGAGACAGTGATCGCGACCCGGCCGTCGCCGAGCCGCGCGGAGTAATTGCCCGCCGTCGCCGGCGCCCAGCCGCGCGCGTGGAAGTCTCGCCCGATCGCGACGAGCTGCGCCGCCGCCTGCCCGATGTCCATGCCGTCCTCCCGTCGCCGCTAGATAAGCCGGCGCGGCGGAAAGTCGACGGGGCGCTCAGCCGGTCGCGGGCCGGCGGATTGCGCGGCCGAGCACGCGGGTGAGCTCGTCGATCGAATAGGGCTTGTGAATCAGTTCGAAGCCGTGGCGCGTGTCGGCGGCGAGGACGTGGCTGTATCCGCTCGTCAGCACGACCGGCAGGTCCGGCCAGCGGCGCCGGATCTCGCGGCCGAGATCGAGCCCGCTCATGCCCGGCATCACCACGTCCGAGAAGACCGCGACGAACGCGCCGGCGCGCGCCTCGAGCATCTCGAGCGCCTGGCCGGCGTTGGCGGCCCAGCTCGTCTCGAAGCCCAGTTCGGCGTGAAGCTGGGTCGAGAAGATGCCGACCTGCTCATTGTCCTCGACGACGAGCAGATGCCCGCGCCCGGGCGCCGCATCGGGCCTGGCGCCGGGCGCGGCGGCGGCTTCGGCCGGGGCGTCGACGCGCGGCAGATACAGCACGAAGCGCGTGCCCGCACCCGGGCTGCTCTGCACGTCGACCTCGCCGCCCGACTGCTTGGCGAAGCCATAGACCTGGCTCAGGCCGAGCCCGGTCCCCTTGCCCACTTCCTTGGTCGTGAAGAACGGGTCGAAGATGCGCGCCACCTGGTCGGCGGCGATCCCCTTGCCCGTATCGGTCACTTCGACGGCGACGAACGGGCCGGTCACCGCGCCATGGCCGCGGATCGCCGGAACCTCGGTCAGCGGCCTGATCCGGATCGCGAGCGTGCCGGCGCCCTCCATCGCATCGCGCGCGTTCACCGCCATGTTGACCAGCGCGGTTTCGAACTGGGTCGGGTCGGCCTCGACGAAGCAGATGTCGCAGGCGCTGTCGGCGACCAGCGCGACGCGGGGGCCGACGACGGTGCGCAGCATGTCGGCGATCGCCTGCACCCGCGCGGACACGTCGAACACTTCGGGCTTCAGCGCCTGGCGACGCGCGAAGGCCAGCAATTGCGACGTGAGCTTCGCCGCGCGATCCGCGGTGTCCGAGATCGCCGCGAGATACCGCTCCTGCTTTTCGGGCGCGAGACCCGGCCGGCGCAGCAGGTCGGAAGCGGAGCGGATCACCGTCAACAGATTGTTGAAGTCGTGCGCGACGCCCCCGGTCAGCTGGCCGATCGCTTCCAGTTTCTGGCTCTGGCGAAGCGCTTCCTCGGTCCGCATGCGGCGCGAAACTTCGCCGATGACGCGATTTTCGAGCGTCTCGTTCAGGCGGCGCAGCGCGGTCTCGGCCTGTTTCAGGTCGTGGATGTCGGTACAGGTTCCGTACCAGCGGACGATCCGGTCGGTGTCGCGCACCGGCTGTGCCCGCCCGATCACCCAGCGATACTCGCCGCTCCGGTGTCGCAGGCGATATTCGATGTGATAGGGCTCGCCGGTCTGCAGCGACCGATGCCAGACCGACCAGGCGCGGTCCCGGTCGTCCGGGTGGAAGATGCCGTTCCAGTGATCGCCGTCGGTCGATCCGTAGGGCACGCCGGTGAACTCGTACCAGCGATCGTTGAAATAGTCGTGGAAGCCGTCCGCGCGAGTCGCCCAGATCATCTGGTCGATCGAGTTGGCGATCGCCTGGAACTTGGCCTCGCTCGCCTGCAGCGCACGTTCGGTCGCGCGCCACTCGGTCACGTCCTCGACCTGATGGATGATCAGTGCCACGCGGCCGTCGGGGCCGGGCACCGGCGAGTTGACCGGGCTCCACCACCGATCGTGGAAAACGCCGTCGCGGTCGCGGACGGGATAGTGCTGTACCGGCATGGCCTCGCGCTGGCCGGTCGCGACCACGCGCTCGAGCGACGTGCGCAGGTTGCGCACCCCGGTCGCGTCCGCCTGCCCGGGATCGTCGGGAAAGACGTCGAAGATCTCGCGGCCGACGAGCTGTTCCCGTCCCGTCATGGTCGCGGCCAGATACGCCTCGTTGACCGCGACCACGGTCATCCTCTCGGGCGCGAGCGCGAGCATCGGCATCGGCGCCGCATCGAACAGCGCCCGGAAGTCCGCCGACAGCCCCGATGCGCGCCAATGCTCGCCGCCGGTGACGACCGACCCGTGTTCCGTTCCCGACATCTCGAACCGCACCCGCCGCTTACAACCTAGGTTAGGAACCGCCCCCGGGCGAGCGGGTTCCGGCGGGCCGCTAGGAAGCCCGGGCCCGAGCCATTAGAGAGGCCTGATGCACCCGCTCTACGCCGCGATGCCGACGACGATCTTCGAACGCATGTCGGCGCGCGCCCGCGCGACCGGCGCGATCAACCTCGGCCAGGGATTCCCGGATTCGAACGGTCCCGCCGACGTCGTCGCGGCCGCCGCCGCGGCGCTGACCGAGCGGTCGAACCAATATCCGCCGATGGCCGGCCTGCCCGAGCTGCGCGCGGCGATCGCGGCGCATTATGCGCGCCACCAGGGCGTCACGCTCGATCCCGCGGCCGAGATCGTCGTCACCTCGGGCGCGACCGAAGCGCTTGCCGCCGCCATATTGGCGCTGGTCCGCCCCGGGGACGAGGTGGTGCTCTTCCAGCCGCTCTACGACGCGTATCTGCCGCTCGTGCGGCGCGCCGGCGGCGTGCCGCGGCTCGTGCGCCTGTCGCCGCCCGACTGGCGGATCACGGCGGAAGCGCTCGACGCGGCGTTCGGCCCCAAAACCCGGCTCGTCGTCCTCAACACGCCGCTCAACCCTGCCGCGACACTCGCCTCGCGCGCGGAGCTGGCGCTGGTCGCCGAGCGGACGATCGCTGCCGACGCGATCGCGATCTGCGACGAGGTGTGGGAGCATGTCGTGTTCGACGCGCATCGCCACGTGCCGCTGATGAGCCTGCCCGGCATGCGCGACCGGACGGTGAAGATCGGCTCGGGCGGCAAGATCTTCTCGCTGACCGGATGGAAGGTCGGCTGGCTCTGCGCCGCCCCGGCACTCGCCGCCGGGATCGGGCGCGCGCACCAGTTCCTGACCTTCACCACGCCGCCCAACCTGCAGGCCGCCGTGGCATATGGGCTCGGCAAGGACGACGACTATTTCGCCGGCATGCGCGCCGGCTTCGCCCGATCGCGCGACCGGCTGGCCGCCGGCCTTTCCGGACAGGGCTGGGCGGTGCTGCCGAGCATGGGCACCTATTTCCTCTCGGTCGACCTCGCCGCGTCGGGCATCGCCGCCGGCGACGTCGCCGTGTGCGACCGGCTGGTCGAGGAATTCGGGGTCGCCGCGATCCCGGTCTCCGCCTTCTACGCCGAGGAGCCCGTCACCAGCATCATCCGCCTTTGCTTCGCCAAGGCCGACGCGACGATCGACGGCGCGATCGAAAGGCTCGGCCGGGCGCTGCCGGCGCTGCGCTGAACCCCGACCGGCAGGTGCTCGAACTCGAGCACGCGCGTCTCGATGCGGTCGGCGAGGCGGAAGATGTCGGTCAGGTCCGCGATCGCCACCCGGGTCTCGTCCTGCCCGGCGAGCGTGCCGACGTAACGCGCCCCGCGCCCCCGGAAGTGCAGCCGCGCGAGCGTGCGACGATTGTTGTTGTCGAGCAGCACCGCGCAATAGCGCTTGCCTTCGCGCAGCACGACCCGACGCGGATCGACGATGCGCGCCGCGATCGCCTGCACGATGCGAAAGCCCCAGAGCTCGTCGTCGCTGGTCGTCGGGGCCGCGGGCGCCGGCAGTCGCATCAACGCATCGCCGTCGGGCGCCGCGCCGAGCGCGGAGGAGAGCCGCTTCGCCACCCGGTCGCGCACCACCGCCGCGACCGTCGCGCCCACCAGCGGCCGGTAGAGCTGGTGCAGCGCGCGCGTGAGCTTGCCGGGATGGACCCGGCGCGCGATCAGGGCGACGAACTCGGCCGAAGGCTCGACGAGCTCGCGCTCGACCGCGTGACGGACGAGCGCCTGCAGCTTCATCTGGGCCGCCTCGCCCACGATGCGGTGGACGTTCAGCAACGGCTTGGTGAACTTCTCGATGGTGCGGATGTCGTGCGACCTGAGCGCCGCCAGCGAGAAGCTGAAAAAGGGCCGGTCGTCCATCATGTTGGGTTTGTCGATGTCGGCGAAGAACTGATAGTCGATGCCGTTGGTGAGGATCGCGAGCCGCGCCTCGGTCACGCTGAAATAGCGGAAGAGCTGGCTCGCATGCGACGGATCGAGCGCGACCGCGGCCGGCTTGCACTCGACGAGCAGCGCGACGCGCCCCTGCTGGCGGATGGCATAATCGACCTTTTCGCCGCGTTTCGTGCCGCGATCGGCGACATATTCGGGCACGACTTCGGTCGGATCGAAGATGTCGAAGCCGAGCGCGCTCAGGAACGGCAAGACGAGCGCGGTCTTCGCCGCTTCCTCGGTCAACAGGATCTTCCGATAAGCAGCGACCCGCTCCTGAAGGTCGGCAAGTCGAGAGCCTAGGTCCATTGATGATCCCCCCGGATTTACTGACAAGGGATATCAACCACTTTTGCGACATGTCGATAAGATCAGTCCGGACCGGATCAAGTTCGGTCGAGACTGGCGCTTTGCTCAGGCCGGCCGTTCGTCCAGCAGGCTGCGCACCAGCGGCTGCATGCGCGCGTCGAACTTGGCGAGCATCACATGCTCGTCGGCGGTGTCGAAATGGCTGACCAGCTCGCGCCCGTTCCACTTGTGCAGCGCATAGGCCGGCGGATCGGCGATGATCATCGCGCGGTTGTCGGGCATGTCGGGATCGATCGGCGCCAGGTCGAGCGCGACCTGGGGCGCGGTCGAGGGGCAGATCGAGATCGTCGTGCCGCGCCAGGCGACGCAGATCGGCCGGTGCAGATGGCCGCAGATGATCCCGCTCACCTGGCGGTGCCCCTCGATCGTCGCGGCGAAGCGGTCGACCCATGGCTCGTCCGGGTGCGTCGCCATCCACTCGATCCCGACATCGACGGGCGGGTGGTGCATCACGATCATCGTCTTGCGGTCCGGCTGCTCGGCGAGCCGCGCGGCGAGCCACGACGCGCGCGTCTCGCAAAAGGCCCCGCCGTGCCGCCCCTCTTCGAGCGTATCGAGGACGAGGAAGCGAACCTCGCCGGCATCGACCTCATATTGCACGAAGCCGTCGACCATCGGGATGTGCGGAAACCACAAAGCGAAGGTCTCGCGCAGGTCATGGTTGCCGAGGCACGGCCACACCGGAAAGGGACAGACGCTGAGCGCGTTCTGCAGACGGCGGTAGCTGTCGCTGTCGCCCCGGTCGACGAGATCGCCGGTCGCGAGCAGCAGGTCCGGCATCGGCCGCATCGCGATCAGCAGCCGCAGCACCTGGTCGAGCCGCTTGCGGTTGAACTCGGACGGGTTGTCCGGGTCGAACCCGAGATGGATGTCGGTGATCTGCGCGATCAGCATGTCAGGCCCTTTTCCGGCGCGACCCGGACGGCGGTCGCGGCCGCTTCGGCGGTCCTGCGTGCCGGGGAGGATAAACGATCGTTCAACGCCATTTGATGTCACGAAGCGCGACCTCAGTCGAGCGCGGCCTTTTGCGCTGGTCGACCCAGGGTGCGCCGCCATCGGCATGATAGTCGTGGCACATGGCGCATCCCGAGGGGGTGCCGGTGCGGATCAGCCGGGCCTTGGTCGCGCCTTTCTCGCCGACATGGCAGCTCTGGCAGTTGGACAGAGCGGGCAGCAGCAGCTCGTCGGCGTTGTTCGACCGGTCGGCGGCGTGGCAGTCGGCGCAGCCGAAGGTGCGCGCGCCCTTGCCGTCGCGCACGGCGAGATTGTCGTGCGCCGAATGATCGAACCATCCCTTGTGCAAATAACGCGTCGGCTGGGCGACGGGCGCGATCGTCACGCCGGCGCGACCGCCGAAGCCCACCGTGTGGCATTCCCCGCACACGCCCCGGGGCGCGAAGGTCGCGCGGACCAGCGCATCGGCCCGGGCGGGGATTGCCGACGTCGCCGTCCGGAACTGCGCCAGGCGCCGCTCATAGGCGGCCTCGCCCGGCCGCTCGCGCGCATAGCGGGCGACCGGCGGTGCCGATGGCCGGAACCCGCCGCCGGCGCCGTAGAAGGCGCGGATATCGGCGATCACCTGCTCGGGCTTGCCATGGGGTAGCTGGCGGACCGTCCCGCCCACCGTCTCGATGCCCAGGCTGTGGCAGCCCTGGCAGTCGCGCTCCATGTCGACGGGCAGATAGCGCGTTCCCGACGCGTCGGTGCGATGGCAGTCGGCGCAGTCCATCGCGCCGCCCTTCGCGGGAGCGATCCGGCGCCACATCTGCGCGACCGAGTTGGACGGCGACAGATGCTGGGCATGGGTGAACTTCAGCCCGCCCGGCTGGCGGACCGGCCGGTCCAGCGACGCGCGGCGTGTCTGCCAGCGGCCGGCGGCGGGATCGTAGCCGGCCAGCACCACCGGCCGGAGCTGCGGATGGGCCGTGCCGAAGTCGCCCGCATCGCCGACGCTGGACCGGAAGCCCGCCTTGCCCAGCCGGTCCTGGAGCCCGGCGTGGCAATCGGTGCAGAAGGCCTGCGCCGTCGCCGCCATCCGCCCGGCGCCCTCATGCTCGGTATGGCAATCGACGCAGCGGCCGTCGGGATGGTTGAAGGCACGCTTGAACGCGCCCTCGACCCGCCCGCCGAGCCCCGGCGGCGCGCGCGAGGCGGCAAGCCGGTCGGCGGGGGCGTGCGCGTAGGCGGCGGGTCCCGGCCGCCCCGGCCCGGCAAGTGCCGCCGGCCGCAACGCCGCCTCGCCGCGATCGTGCGCGCCGGTGTGGCAGGCGGTGCAGGCCTGGTCGCGGACGCTGACGAACGCGTCGACATGGCAGGCCTGGCAGTCGTTCGCGAGCGAGGCATGCGCCTCCGAAAGCTTGCCGCTGCTCCACGCGCTGTCGGCGTGGAAGCCGGCCGGGCGGATCTTCGCCTCGCGATAGGTGGCCCAGGTCCAGACCGGCCAGGCCAGGAAGGCGGCGAGCACCAGCGCGACGAAGCCATAGGCGCTCAGGCGCTTGCCCGGCAGCAGCCCGCGCAGGGTGAAGACCGTCTGCTGGTCCTTCGCCTCCGAGGCGTCGGACAACGCCTCGACCCGCTCGACGGTGATCGTGACGGCGCCGTCCTGCTCGCCCAGGCGCAGGCGATGGCTGCCGAACCTGAGTTCGCTGCCGACCGCCGGATCGACCTCGGCGCGCATCACTTCGCGCCCGTCGAGCGCGAAGCCGAGGCCGCTGGTCGCCTCGATCTCGGCGCGACCGGGGGTGGCAAGCCGGATCGTCGCATGGTGCGGCTCGACCGCGAGATCGGCCAGGTGGACGGCATTGTCGGTCGCCCGGCCGATGCCGATCCGGTCGCCCTCGGCGCGGGTCGCGCGAACGATCTCGCGCCCGTCCGCGGTGCGCGAAAGCTGGCGGATGATGAAGCTCATGTTCGCCCCCGCCCGCCGCTCACCAGTAGAAGAACACGGAGACGATGTGCGCCGACAGCGCGGCGATCAGCGCGAACGTCGTCGGCACGTGCACGTAGAGCCAGATCTCGAGCAGCGCCTTGGTGCGCAGATGCCGGCGGACGCGCGCGAGGATCGCTTCCTTGCGCTCGAGCAGCGCGTCGACGCGCTCCAGCGGGTCCTCGCCCAGATTGGGCTTATAGGCCGTCTCGCGCCGGATCTCGGCCTGGGCGCGGCGCGTGGCGCACCCCGGGTAGCGGCCGCTCAGCCGGGCGCGCAGCCCGCCGCCGAACGGGTCCTGGTCGAGCGACTGCTGGACCAGGTCGGCGTGGCGCTGCTCCAGCGGCTGCGCGGCGTCGAAGAGCTGCCGGTCGATCGAGCGCAGGCTGTCGAGCATCTGCGTCTCGGTCATGGTGTCGCGATTCTCGCTCAGCACGCGCGGCAGCGTGCCATAGGCGAACACCCCGAACAGCCCGGAGAGGATGACGATCATCATCAGCGCATAAGCGAGCGTGTGAACGTTCCAGCCGAGCTGGAAACCGGCGTGCAAGGTCGCGATCACGACCAGCGACAGCCCCAGGTAAACATGCGCCGACGTCCACGCCTTGAGCGACCAGCGGCCGCGCGTCATCGCCCGCTTGCGCACGCCGAGCATCGTCAGCCACAGGATCAGCAGCGCCCCGAACGTGCCGAGCGTATAGCCGTACCAGCTGCCGCCATTGGGGCGCGGCGCGACGTCGATCAGCAGATAGGCCAGAAGCGAGACGGCCGACAACGTCGCGGCGACCTTCGCCCAGCGGAAGTTCGCGAAGCGCAGGAAGCCGTCATGCGCCGCGGCGCGCTCGCGCCCGCTCTGCGCCGCGCCGCCGCGGGTCGCGCGCGAGATCATCAGCATCGGCTCACCCCGCGCGTTCCAGCCGGGCGATCGTCAGGAATTCCTCGGGCGCGACGCGGATCGCGGCGCCGGTCGGGCAGGCGCGCACGCAGGCCGGGCCGCCTTCCAGCCCCGAGCACATGTCGCACTTGATCGCCTTCTTGCGCTTCTCGCCCTCGGCATGGGCGTGGATCCAGTCGTGACTGGGCTCGCCCGGGCCGGGGCCGCGGCCCAGGAACAGCCAGCTCAACAGGCCGGGCTTTTTCGGCGGCACCGCGTCCATCCGGATCACGCCATAGGGGCAATTGCGCTGGCAATTGCCGCAGCCGATGCAGGTGTCGTCGATGAACACCTCGCCGTCGGGGCCGCGGTGGATCGCGTTGGGCGGGCAGTCCGCCATGCAATGCGGATGCTCGCAGTGGCGGCACGAGGTCGGCACGTGCAGATGCGCGAAGGTGCGGCCCGCCTCGCGGTCGAGCCGGCTCAGCCCGTCATGGCTGTCAGCGCAGGCCTTTTCGCAATTGTCGCAGCCGACGCAGAGATTCTCGTCGATCAGCAGCACGTCGGTCGCTTCGCCGATGCCGTTGTCGATCAGGAACTTGGCGGTCGCCGAATACATGTCGACGACGCCCGAGAAGCTGTCCTTCTTGGCCTCGACGAACGCGTTCACGTCCTGTCGCGCCGCCATGTCGCGGCGGATCCGCTCCTTGAGCTCGGGCCGCCGCTCCATCAGCCGAGCAAAGGCGTCGCCGGGCAGGCGGATGACTTCCGACTTGATCGCCGCGCGGACAGTCGCGGTGCGCCGGCCGCCGCCGACCAGCGCCATCTCGCCGACGAACGAGCCGGCGGGAAGATAGGACAGGAAGACCGGCTTCCCGCCGATCGTCTTCTCGACGATCATCGAGCCGAGCCGGATGACGAACAGGTCGTTCCCCTCCTCGCCCTCGGTGATCACCGCCTGCCCCGCCTTGATCGTCTGGATCTCGGAGCCGGCGACGACCTCCGCGAGGTCGGCGGCGCTCAGCCCGGACTTGAACATCTGCAGGAGCTGTCGCTCGGTCGAGATCCGCGTGATCGCCGTCTTCGCGGCGGGCACCTGGCTCTGGAGCCGGAGTGCCGCAGTGCGCGGGATCTCGACCAGGATGCACGGCTCGGCGGCGCGGATCGTCGCGCCCCGCCGCCGGCCCGAGACCAGCCCGACCTCGCCGAAGATCGAGCCGCGGCCGATCGCGACCGTCACCGACGGGTCGCCGGGATCGACCTCGACCAGGACCGAGCCCTCGGCGATCCCGAACAGCGACGATCCGGGCTCGTTGCGCGCGAAGACGACGTCGCCGGCGCCGACCGCGCGAACCTCGGAGTCGAGCATGAACTCGCGCATCTGGAGCGGCGACATGCCCTCGAGGATCGACACGTTGGTGCGCAGGAATTCGAGCCACTCGGCGACGCCGCGACCGCCGGGCAGGCGCGCGAACTTCTTCTCCAGGATCGGCTCGTCGGCGGGCTTGAGCGACGTGTTGCCGTTGATGAACTCGACGACGTCAAAGCCCTGGTTCATGCAGTGCTTGATCAGCGGATAGCCGGCGAGCGCGCCAATCACGAAGATCCCGGGCACGGTCGACTCGAAGGTCGGCGAGAGCTGCGGATAGGCGACGCGGTCGTTGCTGGTAAAGCGGATGCCGGTGCCCGGCTTCACGCCCTTCACCGTCCGGCCGGGATTGCGACGGTCCTCGGTCTCGACGAACTCGGCGCAGCAGCCCTCGACGAAGGCGCGCGGCGGCGCCGATCCCATGCGCGCGATCACCCGGTCGCAGCGGATGCGGAGCTCGCCGTCGCGCGTGTCGAAGACGATATGGCCCGGCTCGATGCGGTTGGTCGTGGTCTCGGTGAGAAGCTGGATCCGGCCGAGGTCGCGCGCGGCGAGCAGCGCCTTCACATTCGCGTCCTTGGCGGTCGAGAACTCGGCCGAACGGTTGACGATGCTCACCATATTGCGCTGCTCGGGGTCGGCCGCGAGCCCGAGCGCATTCTCGATCCCCGCGTCGCCCGCGCCGATGACCGTGATATGCTCGTCGACATAGGCGCCGGGGTCGTCGAGCGTGTACTGGACGTGCGGCATGTCGCCGCCCGGCACGCGCAGCAGGTTGGGATTGCCCTGCGTGCCGATCGCGAGGATCACCGCCTCGGCGCGGATCGTGCCGCCATTTTTGAGGCGGATCTCGAACGCGCCCTTCTCGCCCGTGATCGCGGACACCTCGGCATCGTAGCGGACATTGACGCCGTGGCCGGCGGTCTGGCTGCCCCAGGTGTCAAGCACCGTCTCGCGCTTGCCCGCGTCGAAGTCGAGGTCCGAGCGCAGCACGAGCTGGCTCGGCGTCGCCATCACGTGCTTGCCCTTCTGATATTTGTAGATGGTGTCCGACAGGTGGTCGGTCTTTTCGAGCAGGACGTGCGCGATCCCGAGCTGGGCGGCGCGCGCAGCCGCGCTGAGTCCCGCCGGGCCGCTGCCGACAATCGCGATCCGGAAACTGTCGGACACGCCTACCCCCGTTCACACCCGACGTTCGTACAAACGCGACCGCTCGGCTGTTGCCGATGTCGGACGGTGCGACCCCGGCAATCTTCTTACCAGCTTCGCAACGCTCCGCTAGACTTGGCTTTCACAAAAAATCATGACTGCGCCTATGACGCAGAGCACAATTCCCGCTTCCCGGCTTGCCTTATACGCCGCCGCCGCCATCGCCATCGCCGCCATCGGCCTCGCCGTCTCGCGGCGCGAGGGCACGCCCGCCCCGGCGCCGAAGGCGGCCGCCGCCGATCCGGCGCCCGCGGCGAAGGCACAGCCCGATGTCGACAGCCTGATCTCCGGGCTCGAGGCCAAGCTGAAGCAGGATCCGAACAACGCCGAGGGCTGGCGGATGCTCGGCTGGTCCTTCTTCGAGACCGGGCGCTATGCCGAGGCCGCGACCGCCTATCGCCGCGCGGCGACGCTCGCGCCGAAGACGGCGGATTATTGGTCGTCGCTGGGCGAGGCGCTGGTGCTCGCCGGCAGCGGCGACGTGCCCGCCGACGCGGCGGACGCCTTCGCCCGGGCGATCGCGCTCGATCCCAAGGACGCGCGGGCGCGCTATTTCCTCGCCGTCCGGAAGGACATGGCCGGCGACCACAAGGGCGCGATCGACGCGTGGTTCGCGCTGCTTGCCGACACGCCCGCGGGGGCGCCGTGGGAAGCGGACCTGCGCAAGACGATCGAACAGGTCGGCGCCAAGGAAGGCATCGAGGTCAAGTCGCGTCTCGCCGCCGTCCGGCCCGCGCGGGCGAGCGGCCCGGCCGCCGCGCTCGACGGCATACCCGGCCCCTCGCCCGAACAGATGGCGGCCGCCTCGCGCCTGCCGCCCGGCCAGCAGGAAGCGATGGTGCGTTCGATGGTCGACGGCCTCGCCGCCAAGCTTGCCGCCGATCCCAGGCAGCCCGACCGCTGGATGATGCTGATCCGCAGCCGCATGCAGCTCGGCCAGGGCCGCGAGGCCGCGCAGGCGCTGCAGCAGGCGATCGCGGCCAACCCGGCCAGCCGCGACGCGATGGTGAGCGCGGCCAAGATGCTGGGCGTGCCCGGCGCCTGAGTCAGCCCCGCCCGGCCCCGGGTGCAGTGCGGAGGTTGCGGCCCGTCCCGCCATGCGGAATATGTCTCGGCACGTTGGCGGCCGCGACGGAGGCGCCGCGCGAGCCGCCGGGCGTCCCATCGCGGCGGCGAACAGCTTGCCCCCCGGCCGAAGGGCGGATGCGCGGATGGTTGCAATCGACCCGCCGATCCATCACATGCGCGGGATCATGGCGCAGAAATGGACACCCGAAAGCTGGCGCGCGCACGAGGCGCGACAGCTTCCCGTCTACCCGGACCCGGCCGCGCTGGAAGCGGCCGAGGCCGAGCTGCGCAATTATCCGCCCCTGGTCTTCGCCGGCGAGGCGCGCGCGCTCAAGGCGGACCTGGCCGAGGTCGCCGCGGGCAAGGCCTTCCTGCTCCAGGGCGGCGACTGCGCCGAAAGCTTCGCCGAGTTCCACCCGAACAACATCCGCGACACCTTCCGCGTGATCCTGCAGATGGCGGTGGTGCTGACCTTCGCCTCGAAGCTGCCGGTGGTGAAGCTCGGCCGCATGGCGGGGCAGTTCGCAAAGCCCCGCTCGGCCGACATGGAAGAGCAGGACGGCGTGCTGCTGCCCTCCTATCGCGGCGACAACGTCAACGACATCGCGTTCACCCCGGAAAGCCGCACGCCAGACCCGGCGCGGATGATCAAGTCGTACAGCCAGTCGGCGGCGACGCTGAACCTGCTTCGCGCCTTCGCGCAGGGCGGCTATGCGAACCTCCACCAGGTCCAGCGCTGGACGCACGACTTCATGGGTCGCAGCCCGTGGACCAAGAAATATACCGACCTGGCCGACCGGATCGGCGAGGCGCTCGACTTCATGGCGGCCTGCGGGATCAACCCCGAGACGGTGCCGCAACTGAAGGGCACGACCTTCTATACCAGCCACGAGGCGCTGCTGCTCCCCTATGAGCAGGCGCTGACGCGGCAGGACTCGCTGACCGGCGACTGGTACGACACCTCGGCGCACTTCCTCTGGATCGGCGACCGCACCCGTTTCGAGGGCTCGGCGCATGTCGAGTTCATGCGCGGGATCGGCAACCCGGTCGGGCTGAAATGCGGGCCGAGCCTCGAGCCCGACGCGCTGCTGCGCATGCTCGACACGCTCAACCCCGCGCGCGAGCCGGGGCGGATCACCCTGATCACGCGCTTCGGCTACGACAAGATCGAGGCCGGGCTGCCGCGCCTCGTCCGCGCGGTGACGCGCGAGGGTCATCCGGTCGTCTGGAGCTGCGACCCGATGCACGGCAACGTCGTCAAGGCGGCGAACGGCTACAAGACGCGCCCGTTCGAGCGCATCCTCGCCGAGGTGCGCGGCTTCTTCGCCGTCCACCGCGCCGAAGGCAGCTTCGGCGGCGGCATTCACTGCGAGATGACCGGCCAGAACGTCACCGAATGCACCGGCGGCGCGGTCGACGTCACCGAGCAGAGCCTGGGCGATCGCTACCACACGCATTGCGATCCGCGCCTCAACGCCGCGCAGAGCCTGGAGCTGGCCTTCCTGCTGGCCGAGATGCTCAACCAGGAGCTCGCCGAACGTCGCAAGGCGGCCGCCTGAGCCGACCGCGGCTCCTCGTCAGCGCGTGCCTGCTGGGCGAGCCCGTCCGCTATGACGGCCGCGCCAAGACGCTGATCGATCGGACGCTCGAGCGGTGGCGGCGCGAGGGCCGGCTGGTGCCGGTCTGCCCGGAACTGCTGGGCGGCCTGGCCGTGCCCCGGCCCGCCGCCGAGATCGCGGACCCCGCCGATGGCGGCGACGTGCTCGACGGCGCGGCGCGCGTCATCGGGATCGACGGCGTCGACGTGACGCGCGCCTTCGCCCGCGGCGCCGAGCAGGCCCTGGCGGCGGCAGAGCGGTCGGGCGCGACGCTTGCGCTGCTGACCGCGCTCAGCCCGTCCTGCGGCAGCGGCGAGATCTACGATGGAAGCTTCTCCGGGCGCCGTCGCCCGGGGGACGGAGTCGCCGCCGCGCTGCTCCGCCGCCACGGCGTGCGGGTCTTCACCCCGGCGCAGATCGACGCGCTCGCGACGCTGATGGACGAGGCCTGACCATCTGCTAAGGTCGCCGAATGGCAAGCAATCCCCGCACGATCGAGACCGTCACCGAGCAGATGGCGGCAGCCGGCGACGTTTCGGCGCGGCCGATGTTCGGCGAATATGGCATCTACTGCGACGGCAAGATGGTCGCGATGGTTTGCGACGACCAGTTGTTCGTGAAGCCCACGCCGGGCGGGCGCGCCTTCGCGCCGGAGCTTCCCGACGGAACGCCCTATCCCGGCGCCAAGCCCTGCTTGCTCGTCGACGCGGAGCGGTGGGACGAGGGGGACTGGCTGTCGGAGCTCGTGCGGATCACCGCGCGCGAATTGCCGCTGCCCAAGCCCCGCAAGCCGCGCGCGCGCTGACCGGCCGCTCAGGTTTCCTTGTCGACCTTGTCGGCCACCGACTTCAGGTCGTCGCCGACGCCGCGCACGGTGTTGCACGCCGAGAGCGCGAGGCCGCTCGCGAGAAGCGCGACGATCACCAGCTTCTTCATCCCATTCTCCCCTGATCGGTCACGGCCGCGTAACGAGCGGCAGCTTACTCGCGCCTTAACCCGGCGAGCGCCGCCGCGATACGGGGGACGTCGCTTTCCGCGATCGGCGCCTTGTAGACCTCGCGCATTTTCTTGACCGTCGCCGCCCATTGCTCGGTGGTGAGCTCGGGCTGGGTCAGCGCCATCTCGGCGCTGTGACAGGCGGTGCAGTGGCCGTTGAGCAGCTCGGCATGAGGGCCTTCGAAATAGGCGGGGTCGGTCGGCAGCTCGACCTTGACCGGCTGCAACCGCACCGGCGCCGGCGCCTCGGGGGCGCGGTCGCACCCGGCAAGCGCGAGCAGCGGGACGAGCCAGGCACGATGCCGGGTCATGCGACAGTCACCTCGACCCGCTCGACGACGCCGCGTTGGTAGCCCGACCCGTTCCAGTTGGGCGCGAGCGGCTGGGTGCGACCGGCGGTGTTGGTGCAGCGGGCGAGGATGGCGAGCGGCCCGCGCGCGGGTGCCGGCAACCGGGCCTCGAAGCGGCGGAAGCTGTAGCGTCCCTCGTCGCGGCCGAGCGCGGCGGCTGCCCAGCTTCGGCCGCCATCGGTCGACAGTTCGACTTTGGCGACGCCGTGGTCGCCGCCCAGCGCCAGCCCGCGCAGCGCGAGCGGCCGGCCGGCGGGAACCACGCGCGCGTCGCCGACATTGGTCAGGAACGCGCGCGGCACCATTGCCGAGATCGGCACCGTCTCGGGATGCGCGCCCGGTCGGGTGGTCGCGGTCGGGTTGGCGGGGATCTTATAGGCCTTCGCCATCCAGAAATTGTCGTCCGGGCCGGCCAGCACCTCGATGTCGTGGACCATCTTGACCCAATAAGTCGAGTACCAGCCGGGCACGACCAGGCGCAGCGGGAAGCCGTTCAGCAACGGCAGCTGTTCGCCGTTCTGAAGGAAGGCGAGCATCACCTCCCCGTCGCGGGCATGGTCGAGCGACAGCGACTTGAGGAACTGGGGGGCGCCCTCGACCAGGGGCTTGTCGAGTCCGGCGAAGCGCACCGCCCGCGCGCCGGCCCTCACGCCGGCGCGGTCGAGCACGTCCCTGAGCCGAACCCCGGTCCAGCGCGCATTGCCCATGGCGCCGTGCCGCCACTGCGCGCCGGGGACCCGCGGCTCGAACAGGCCGCGCGAATTGCCCGCGCACTGGTTGACCGCGGCATATTCGATGCGCGGCAGCGACATCAGCTCGGCGAGCGAGAGCCGCAGCGGTCGCGTCACCGCTCCTCGAACGGTGAGGCGGAACGCGGCCGGGTCGATCTCGGTCGGAAAGTCGGACCAGTGCCAGCGCACGAAGAAGCGGTCATTGGGCGTGAACACGCCCTGGTCGAACACCTCGAACGGCGTCTCCAGCAGCGGCGGGCGCGTGCGCTGGAGGATCATCTCCCCCTTTTGCGGGAAGGCGCGGGTCGTCTGGCGCAGACCATGGCCGCCCGGCAGGCGCAGATCGATCCGGCCCGCCGGCCCGGCCGCGCCGCCCAGCAGGACCAGCCCCGCCGCGGCGCCCCCTCCGGCCAGCAGGCGCCGGCGATCGATCGTTCCATCCGTCACGCGGCGCAGCACTAGGGCGTGTGTGGCCGCCCCGCAACGCTTTGGCGTAATCGGCCGAGCCAATCAGAAAGCCGCAGAAATTCACCTGGGGGCAAAGAGATGACTTGTATAAATACGGACTGTGATGGCGACCGGGCATGACATAGCTCTGGCGTCATCCGAACAGGACCGCTCAACTGTTTTGCCCTTGGGGGGGCAGGAAGAATGACACGCATGATCCGCGATTATCTCGACGTCGAGGACAAGGTTTCGCTCGACAGTCTCATCGACAGCCTGACCGCGCTTCGCGACAGCCTCCCGGCCGGTGCGGAAGATGCCCGCGTCCGCATGCGGGGCGACGACGTGTTCGGCCGCCGGCTGACCATCTCGTTCCTGCGTCCGCAGACCGCCGAGGAAGCGGCGCTGGACGCGCGCTACGCAGGCGCCGTCGACCGGCTCAGCGTCGCCGCCTGATCCTCCGGCAGGCGCGCCCGCGTCGCGCGGGCGCGGCTACCATTCCGCGAAATTGCCGTCCTGCGTGCGCCAGATCGGATTGCGCCAGCGATGGCGGTCGCGATCGGCCTCGCGCACCGCCGCCTCGTCGATCTCGACGCCGAGGCCGACGCCCTCCGGGATCGGCAGATAGCCGTCGACCGGGGTCAGCGCCTCGCGGTTGGTGACGAAGTTCAGCAGGTCGTGCCCGCCGGTGTTGTAGTGGATGCCGAGCGACATTTCCTGGATCGCGACATTCGGCGCATTGGCGGCAAGCTGCAGGCAGGCGGCCAGCGCCAGCGGGCCGAGCGGGCAATGCGGCGCGACCGCGATGTCATAGGCCTCCGCCATCGCCGCGATGCGCCGGCACTCGCTAATCCCGCCGGCGTGGCTGAGGTCCGGCTGGATGATGTCGACCGCGCCCGACTCGAAAAACGGCTTGAAGTCCCAGCGCGAATAGAGCCGCTCGCCGAGCGCGATCGGCGTCGAGACGAGCTGCGCGATCTGCGCCAGCCCCTCGTGATTCTCCGACAGGAGCGGCTCTTCGATGAACAGCAGGCCGAGCGGCTCCAGCATCTTGGCGAGCTGCTTGGCCATCGGCCGGTGGACGCGGCCGTGAAAGTCGAGGCCGACGTCCATGCCTTGCGCCTGCGCCGCCTCGACCCGCGCAACCACCTCGCCGAGCAGCTTGGGCGTGCCGAGCCAGTCGAGCTCGGGCGTCGCGTTCATCTTCACCGCCGAAAAGCCCTGCGCGCGACGCGCCGCCGCCGCCTCGCCGATCTCGCCGGGCCGGTCGCCGCCGATCCACGCATAGGCGCGGATCCGGTCGCGGACGCGCCCGCCCATCATCTGCCAGGCGGGCAGGTTGTTGAGCCGGCCGTTCAGGTCCCAGAGCGCCTGGTCGAGGCCGGCGAGCGCCGACATCAGCACCGCGCCGCCGCGATAGAACCCGCCGCGATAGCCGACCTGCCAGATGTCCTCGATCCGGCGCGGATCGGCGCCGATGAAGCGGTCGCGCAACGCCTCGAACGCGCCGTCGACCGCCTCGGCATGACCCTCGAGGCTGCCCTCCCCCCAGCCGAAATGGCCGTCCTCGGTCTCGACGCGGACGAACAGCCAGCGCGGCGGCACGATGAAGGTCTCGATACGGGCGATCTGCATGGGTCTCGTGCCTTCAGCTGGCCTGCGGGTCGGCAAGCGCCGTCGTCGGGTGCATCTTGAACACCCGCGCCTGATATTCTTCCTCGCGCGCGTCAATCTGGTCATAGTGCGACGGCGGCACGATCGGCACGACCAGGCACACGCTCGAGGCGGGAAGCACGTCGCGCCAGTCCTGGATCAACTGCTTGTAGGCGCGGCCGACATTGCGGATGTTGCGGTCGAGGTCGAACAGGCCGAGCGGATTGACCGTCCCGCGCTTCTGGCGAAGCGCCACGTCCCAGTCGACCTGGTCGGTCAGCGAATACCAGGTGAAGCCGACGGTCGGGATGCCTTCGTTCCGAAGCCGCAGGACGTTCGCCCATTCCTTCCAGAGCCAGTGCACCGCCTCGTCGCCATTGGGGCCCTCGACGATGTTGGTTTCGGTATGCATCACCGGCAACCGGTAGCGATCATAATATTGGCGCGTGATCTCGCTGTAGCCGAAGACCTCGCCGGAGGCGCGGCTGGACCCGTCGGCGGAGACGCGGTGCTCGTTCGTCCAGTAATAGTCGTTGCCGAGGATGCAGTGCTGCTTCAGCCGGTTGCCGAGGAAGAAGTGATATTCTTCCTTGGTCATGCCGTTATCGAACAGATACTCGTACATCTCCGAGTCGACCCGGCGGCCATAGTTCAGGTCGAGCGACAGGAAGCGCATCGAGTTCATGATCTCGGCCGGGCCGATCGCGGCCGGGTTCTCGGCGTGGAAGTATTCCGAGCTTTCCGACTGGATGAAGATCGCGTTGGCACGGCGCTGGAGGATGCACTTCATCGCCAGCACATTCGCCTTCACGATATGCTTGAGCGCGGTGACGAAGCCCGCATCGGTCTGGAGCTGCTCGTTCCACCAGCCGTAGCGGGCCGAGAAGGTGGCGCAGATGAACATCTCGTTGACCGGGGTGTAGAGCTGCACCCACGGATAGCGCTCGGCGAATGCCGCGGCATATTCGGCGAACAGCGCGGGAAAATCGGGATTCTGGAAGTTGCCGATCCAGTCGGGCACGCCGAAATGGCAGAGGTCGACGATCGGCGTAATGTCGCGCCGTCGCAGCTCGCCGAAGGTCAGGTCGCAAAACTCCCAGTCATATTTTCCCGGGCCCAGATAGGTGGTGTGGATCGGGGGGCCGTAGCGCAGATACTGGATGCCGATCTCTTCCAGCAGGGCGAAGTCGGTCTTCCAGTGCTTGTAGTGGCCGCAGACCTCCATCTGGTCGACGCGCGTGCGGCCATTGTCGATCGTCGGGATGCTGTTCTCGACCCCGGTACAGAACATGAAGTTCGCGATTGTCTGGGCCCTCCTTCAACCAAAGGGTCGGTCGGGAAGGCCCCGCACCGACGTTTCGAGCATAAAGAGCGCGCCGGCCGAAGGTTGCACGGCGAGCGCGTTCGCGTTCAGGCCCACCCGGGCCGAAGTGACGAAAAGCCGGTCGAGCGCCTCGCCGCCAAAGGCGCAGGACGTCGGCCGCTCGACCGGCAGCTCGATGGTCTGCACGACGTCGCCGTCGGGGGTCAGCCGGCGCAGGCACCAGCCGTCCCAGAAGGCGATCCAGAGATGCCCCTCGGCATCGACCGTCATGCCGTCGGGATAGCCCTCCTCCTCGCGGAAGCGAGCGAGGATGCGGCGGTCGCGGACGCTGCCATCGTCGGCGAGATCGAAGGCGTAGGTGAGCTGTCGGCCGGAGTCGTTGTGGTACATCGTGCGGCCGTCGGGGCTGAAGGCGGGACCGTTGGTGACCTGATAGCCGTCGTCGATTCGCGTCCAGCTGTCGTCGGGATCGAGGCGGTAGAGCGCCCCCAGCGGCTCCTGCTCGCGATCGTCCATCGTTCCCGCCCAGAACCGGCCGGCGCGATCCAGCTTGCCGTCGTTGAACCGGTTAAAGGGCCGGTCGGGCTCCGGCGCGGCGATCGGCGCGTAGGTCCCCGCCTCGGGATCGATCCGCATCAGGCCGTGCGCGGTGCCGCCGACGAAGCCGCCGGCGCGAGCCGGGGCGAGCGAGCAGATGCGGAAGGGTGGCGTCCAGCGGTCGACGATGCCATCACGCCAGCGGAAGATCGCCGGACCCTTGATGTCGACCCACCACAGCGCCCGTTCGGCCGGCACCCAGACAGGCCCCTCCCCGAGCACCGCCTCGACGGCGGCGACCACGACCGGTTCGGAGACCTCGACCAATGACAACCCGCCCGACATGAAAACGCGACCTCCTCGAAACGAACGCCCCGCTTGGCCGTTCCCCCCGCCGATGCAGGGCAAGAGAGACTGGCAGGGCGGGTTCGTCGCCGTCGATTGGGGTACGACCAATCGCCGCGCCTATCACCTCGATTCGGACGGCGGCGACCGCGTGCTGCTCGAAGATGGCTGCGGCATCCTGTCGATCGACGCGGGCGGCTTCCCCGAAGCGGTCGCGCAGATCCGGGAGGCGGCGCCGGGACTGCCGCTGCTGCTCGCCGGGATGGTCGGGTCGAACCGGGGCTGGGTCGAGGCGGCCTATGTCCCCGCTCCCGCGACGCTGGACGCGCTGGCCCAGGGACTCTGCTGGGCAGCCGAGGACGCGGCGATCGTGCCCGGCGTGTCGTTCCAGGACGCCGAGCGCGCCGACGTGATGCGCGGCGAGGAAGTCCAGATTCTTGGCGCGCGCGCGGCCGGCTGGATCGCCGCCGACGCCCTGGTCTGCCATCCCGGCACGCATGCCAAATGGATCTCGCTCGCGGGCGACGCGATCGGGCCGTTCCGCACCATCATGACCGGCGAGCTGTTCAGCCTCTTGAGATCGCATTCGATCCTGTCGCAGCTGCTCGAACCGGCGGCGGTCGACGGCGACGCCTTTCGCGACGGCGTCGCCCATGGTCTCGAGAAGGACGACCTGACCGCCGAGCTGTTCTCGATCCGGGCGCGGCACCTGCTCGCGGGAACCGGCGCGGACGCGAGCGCGAGCTATGCGAGCGGCCTGCTGATCGGCGCCGATGTCCGGACCGGCCGCGCGCTCGACCGCGACTGGGCGGGGCCGATCGCGCTCGTGGGTCGCCCCGACCTGACCGCGCTCTATGCCGCCGCGCTCGAAGTGGCCGGCGCGGACTCCTTCCAGATCGACGGCGAGGCGGCGTTCATCGCCGGCTGCCGCGCCCTTGCCGAGGTGATCGTATGAGTCCCGTCGAACGATTCCGCGCCAGTTTCGACGCCTGCCCGCTGGTCGCGATCATCCGCGGAGTCACGCCGGGCGAGGCCGAGGCGATCGGCGGGGCGCTGGTCGGCGCGGGCATCCGCATCATCGAAGTGCCGCTCAACTCGCCCGATCCCCTCGCCAGCATCCGCATTCTCGCCGACCGCTTCGGCGACCAGGCACTGATCGGCGCCGGCACCGTGCTCGACCCGGCGGACGTTGCGCGGATCGCCGATGCCGGCGGCCAGATCATCGTCGCGCCCAACACCGACCCTAAGGTCATCACCACGGCGGTCGACGCCGGGCTGATCGCCGCGCCGGGCTATTTCACCCCGAGCGAGGCCTTCGCGGCGCTTGCCGCCGGCGCGCAGGTGCTGAAGCTTTTCCCGGCCGAGGGCGCCTCGCCGGGCGTGCTCAGGGCGCAGCGGGCCGTGCTGCCCCGCGACGTGCCGATCATCGTCGTCGGCGGGGTCACGCCCGAAACCATGGCGCCGTGGCGGGCGGCGGGCGCGAACGGCTTCGGGCTCGGCTCGGGCCTCTACAAGCCCGGCCAGGACGCCGCGACCGTCGCGCGCCAGGCCATGGCCTATGTCGCGGGGCTGGCGGCATGATCCGGATCGGCATCATCGGCTTCGGGACGATCGCCCGGACCGCGCATGTGCCCGCGATGAACGCGGTGGGCGGCTTCGAGCTGAAGGGCATCGTCACCCGCCAGGGCGGCGGCCCGGACGGCGTCGCCTGCTTCGACTCCGCCGAGAAGCTGCTCGCCACGCTGGGGTCAGAGCTCGACGCGGCAGTGGTCGCGACACCGCCCGACGTGCGCACCGCGATCGCGCACCAGTGCCTGGATGCCGGGCTCGACCTGCTGCTCGAGAAGCCGCCCGCGGCGACGCTGGGCGAGATCGAAGGCGTCGCGGCCCATGCCGAACGCGCCGGCCGGGTGCTGTTCGCGAGCTGGCATTCGCAGCACGCGCCGGCGGTCGAGCGCGCGGGCAAGCTGCTGGCCGCGACGCGGATCGTGGCCGGCCGGGTCGACTGGCGCGAGGACGTCAACAAATATCATCCCGGCCAGGACTGGGTGTGGGAGGCCGGCGGCTTCGGCGTGTTCGATCCGGGCATCAACGCCCTGTCGATCCTGACGCGGATCATCCCCGACCGGCTGGTCGTCACGCGCGCGGAGATGGACGTGCCCGAGGGCAAGCAGTCGCCGATCGCCGCGCGCCTGTCGCTCGCGGGGCCGGCGATCGAAAAGGCGCTCGACCTGACCTTCGACTGGAACCCCACGCCCGCCGACGAGTGGACGATCGGCCTCGACCTTGCCGGCGACCGGCGGCTGGAGCTGCGCAAGGGCGGATCGGAGCTCTGGCTCGACGGCGTTCGCGAGGACACGCCGGGTCCGGACGAATACCCACATCTTTTCAAGATCTTCTCTGAGCTTGTTGCGGCCCGGCGTTCACGCGTGGACACGGCACCGCTGCGCATTGTCGAGGATGCGTTCCTGCGCGGCCGGCGGCTTCCCGCCCCGGCCTTCGCCTGGACCACCGTGCCGCGCTGAGCGGGCTGGACGGCAGCCGGCACTTCGCCCAAAGCCGATCCGATGGGCTGGCGTTTTGCGATCGACCGGGGCGGGACGTTCACCGACATCGTCGCGGTCCGCCCCGACGGCGCGGTGGTGACGGCGAAGCTGCTGTCGGAAAATCCCGGGCAATATGCCGATGCGGCGACCGAGGGCATCCGGCGCCTGCTCGCCGCGGCCGGCGGCGGCGCGATCGACGGCGTCAAGATGGGCACCACGGTCGCCACCAACGCGCTGCTCGAGCGCAAGGGCGAGCGGACCTTGCTCGCCATCACCCGCGGCTTCGGCGACGCGCTGCGCATCGGCTACCAGGCACGTCCCGACATTTTCGCGCGCGACATCCGCCTGCCCGCCCCGCTCTACGACGAGGTGATCGAGATCGACGAGCGGGTAACCGCGACCGGCGAGGTGCTGGTGCCGTTCGACGACGCCCGCGCCCGGGAGGCGCTCGGCGGGGCCCGCGCGCGCGGCTTCGACGCGATCGCGATCGTGCTGATGCATGGCTGGCGCTGGACGGCGCACGAGGCGCGGCTGGCCGAGATCGCCGCCGAGATCGGATTTGCGCAGATCTCGGTCAGCCATCGTGTCGGCCCGCTGGTCCGCCTCGTCGGGCGCGGCGACACCAGCGTCGTCGACGCCTATCTCTCGCCCGTCCTCGGCCGCTATGTCGATCGCGTCCGCACCGCGCTCGGCCCGGCGGCGCCCTTGCTGTTCATGCAGTCGAGCGGCGGCCTTGTCGACGCGGGCAGCTTCAGCGGCAAGGACGCGATCCTGTCCGGCCCGGCGGGCGGGATCGTGGGCATGGCGAAGACCGCCGCCGAGGCCGGCTTCGACCGGGTGATCGGCTTCGACATGGGCGGGACCTCGACCGACGTCTCGCATTTCGCCGGCCGCTACGAGCGCGTCGGCGAGCGCGTCGTCGCCGGCGCGCGGGTGCGCGCGCCGATGCTCGAAATTCACACGGTCGCGGCGGGCGGCGGGTCGATCTGCCGGTTCGACGGGGCGCGCTTGCGGGTCGGGCCGGAGTCGGCCGGCGCGGTCCCCGGTCCCGCCTGCTACCGCCGCGGCGGGCCGCTCACCGTCACCGACTGCAACGTGCTGCTCGGCCGGATCCGTCCGGAGCATTTCCCGGCCGTGTTCGGCCCGGGCGGCGACGAGCCGATCGACGTCGCCGTCGTCGCCGATACGTTCGCGGCGCTCGCCGACGAGACCGGCCTCGCCCCCGCCGAGCTGGCCGAGGGCTTCCTGCGCATCGCGGTCGACAGCATGGCCAATGCGATCAAGACCATCTCGATCGCGCGGGGTCATGACGTCACGCGCTACACGCTCGCCTGCTTCGGCGGCGCGGGCGGCCAGCATGCCTGCCAGGTCGCCGACGCGCTCGGCATGACGCGCGTGATGGTGCATCCGCTCGCCGGGGTGCTGTCCGCGCATGGGATCGGCCTCGCCGACCGCGCCGTCATACGCCAGCAGACGCTCGGCACGCCCCTCGGCGCCAGCTCCCTTCCCTTCGCGCCGCTCGAAGCCGCCGCACGCGAGGCGCTCGCCGCGCAGGGTGCGACGGCGACGCAGATGCTGTGCCGGGCGGCGCTTCGCTACGACGGCAGCGACTCGACGATCGAGATCGAGGCGGCACCGGCCGCCGAAATGCATGCCGCCTTCGAGACCGCGCACCACGCGCAGTTCGGCTATGCGGCGCCGGGGACGCCGGTGATCGTCGAGACGCTGATCGTCGAGGCGATCGAGCAGCAGCCCGCGTCGCAAGCGCTTGCGGTTCCGCAGGCCGCCGGCAACCGGCGCGTCACGGGCGACGTCGTCGACCGCTCGGCGCTCGCACCCGGCGCCAGCCTCGCCGGGCCGATGATCATCGTCGATGCGTCGGCCACCACCTATGTCGCGCCGGGCTGGACGGCGCGGGTCGACGCGCTTGGCAACCTCGTGCTCGAGCGCACGTCGACACGGACCCACGAGGCCGCGATCGGCACCGATGTCGACCCGGTCATGCTCGAGATCTTCAACAACCTGTTCATGGCGATCGCCGAGGAGATGGGAGTCGCGCTGCAGAACACGGCGACTTCGGTCAACATCAAGGAACGGCTCGATTTCTCCTGCGCGCTGTTCGATGCCGACGGGGCGCTGATCGCGAACGCGCCGCACATCCCGGTGCATCTCGGCTCGATGGGCGACAGCATCCGCACGGTGATCGCCGCCCGCGGCGACGCGCGCGACGGCCGCGGCATCCGCGCCGGCGACGTCTACATGCTCAACGATCCCTATCGCGGCGGCACCCACTTGCCCGACGTGACGGTGATCATGCCGGTCTTCGCCGACGACGCGGATCCGGCGCCGGCCTGGTGGGTCGCCGCGCGCGGGCACCATGCCGATATCGGCGGGATCGCGCCCGGGTCGATGCCGCCCGACAGCCGGCACGTCGACGAGGAAGGCATATTGTTCGACAATGTCCTGCTCGTCGACCGGGGCAGGCTATGCGAGGCCGAGGTGCGCGCCCTGCTCGGCCAGGGCCGCTGGCCGGCGCGCAACCCCGACCGCAACATCGCCGACCTCCGCGCCCAGATCGCCGCCTGCGCGCGCGGCGCTTCCGAGCTGCGCCGGGTCGCGCGGGAGAAGGGCCGTGCGGTCGTCGACGCCTATATGCGCCACGTCCTCGCCAATGCCGAGGCGGCCGTCCGCCAGCTGATCGGCCGGCTCGAGGACGGTCGCTTCGACTATGAGCTCGACAATGGCGCGACCGTGTCGGTGCGGATCGCCGTCGACCGGGAGGCCGGCGCGGCGACGATCGACTTCACCGGAAGCAGCGCGCAGCTGAACGACAATTTCAACGCCCCCGCCTCGATCGTGCGCGCCGCGGTGCTCTACGTGTTCCGGACGCTGGTCGACGACGCCATTCCGATGAACGACGGCTGCCTGCGCCCGATCACGCTGTTGGTGCCCGACGGCTCGATGCTGCGGCCCCGGTCGCCGGCCGCGGTCGTCGCGGGGAATGTCGAGACGAGCCAGGTCGTCACCGACGCGCTGTTCGCCGCGGCGGGTGCGCTCGCGCCCTCGCAAGGCACGATGAACAACCTGACCTGGGGCAATGACCAATATCAATATTACGAGACGATCGCCGGCGGGGCCGGGGCCGGGCCCGGACATGACGGGGCGAGCGCGGTCCAGACCCACATGACCAACTCGCGGCTGACCGATCCGGAAATCCTCGAGATGCGCCATCCGGTGCTGCTGGAGCGTTTCGCGATCCGCCGCGGGTCGGGCGGGCGCGGCCGCTGGACCGGCGGCGACGGGGTCGAGCGTCGCATCCGCTTCCTGGAGCCGATGCAGGCGAGCATCCTGTCGAACCGCCGCCGCGTGCCGCCGCGCGGGATCGCCGGCGGGGGCGACGCGGCGCCCGGCGTCAACCGCGTGATCCGCGCCGACGGTCGCGAGGAGCGGCTCGGCGCCACCGCGGGCGTCGCCATGGCCGCGGACGACACGATCGTGATCGAGACTCCGGGCGGCGGCGGCTTCGGGGACCCCGCGGCGTGAGTGCCTGGCCGCTGATCGGGATCGGCATCGTCGTCCTGGGCTTCCTGCTGCGGCTGAACCCGCTCGCCGTCGTCGCCGCCGCCGCGCTCGCGACCGGGCTGGCCGCGGGACAATCGCTGGTCGCCGTGCTCGCGGTGCTCGGCAAGGGCTTCAACGACAGCCGCTATGTCAGTCTCGTGCTGCTCGCCCTGCCGGTGATCGGGCTGCTCGAGCGCTACGGCCTCCAGGCGCGGGCGCGCGCGGTCATCACCAACCTGCGCGGCGCGACCACGGGGCGCTTGCTGCTCTTCTACCTGCTTTTCCGCCAGGTCAGCTCGGCGCTCGGCCTGACCTCGGTCGCGGGCCACGCCCAGACCGTCCGCCCGCTGGTCGCACCGATGGCCGAGGCGGCGGCGACGCGCGACGGCGATCCCGGTCCGGACCGGATCGAACGGGTGCGGGCGATGGCGGCCGCGACCGACAATGTCGGGCTGTTCTTCGGCGAGGACATCTTCATCGCGATCGGGTCGATCCTGCTGATCGTCGGCTTCCTCGATGCGAACGGGATCGAGGTGGCGCCGTTCGCGCTGTCGGTCTGGGCGATCCCGAGCGCGGTGATCGCCTTCCTCGTCCATGGCGCGCGACTGCTGTGGACGGACCGCAGCCGGTGATCGGCCTTCCCGCCCTCTACGCCTTCGCCGGCGCGATCTTCGGCGCCTATGCGTTGCTGAGCCTCGCGCGGCGCCGGTTCGGCAACGCCGCCTTCTGGGGCCTGGTCGCGACCAGCTTCGTCGCGGGCGACCGGCTGGGCGACGTCGGCAACGGCGTGCTGGTGCTGCTGCTTGTCGCACTCGCCGGGACGGGCGCGCTCCGCCGCCCCGAGCCCGGCGCCATGGCCGAGGACGGCTCGCGACGGGGCAATCGGCTGTTCCTCCCCGCGCTGGTGATCCCGGCCACGGCGCTCGCCGGCACGCTGTTCCTCAAGGACAGCGGCCTGATGGACCCGAAGCAGGTGACGCTCGTCTCGCTGGGGCTGGGGGTCCTGCTCGCGCTCGCCATCCTTTATGCCTGGCTGCGGCCGCCCGCGCTCGCCGCGCTCGACGAGGGCCGCCGGCTCGCCGACGCGATCGGCTGGGCCGCCGTGCTGCCGCAGATGCTGGCGGCGCTCGGGGCGGTCTTCGCGGCGGCAGGCGTCGGGGAGATCGTCGGCGGCATCGCCGGGGCAGTCATCCCCGAGGGAAGCCGCTTCGCCGCGGTCGCCGCCTATGCGCTCGGCATGGCGCTGTTCACGATGGTGATGGGCAACGCCTTCGCCGCCTTCCCGGTGATGACGGCCGCGATCGGCCTGCCGATCCTGATCCGCGGCTATGGCGGCGATCCGGCCATCGTCTGCGCGATCGGTATGCTCGCCGGCTTCTGCGGCACGCTGATGACGCCGATGGCGGCGAACTTCAACATCGTGCCGGCGGCCCTGCTCGAGCTTCGCGACCGCAATGCCGTCGTCAAGGCGCAGGTCGCGACTGCCCTGCCGCTGCTCCTCGCCAACCTCCTCCTTATCAACTTTCTGGCCTTTCCATGACTCTCACCGCCGATACCGCTTCCCGTTTCGCCGAGATCGCGCTCGGCCATGTCCGGCGCGAATATCCGCACAAGCTCGACCATGTGATGGACGGACCGGAGGACGTGCAGTCCCCGCGCGCGCTCCACCCGATCTTCTTCGGCAGCTTCGACTGGCATAGCTGCGTGCACGGCTATTGGCTGCTGCTGCGCGTCCGCCGGCTCTTCCCCGAAACTGAGGTCGCGCGCCGGATCGACGCGCTCGCCGAGGAGATGCTGGTCCCGGCCAAGGTCGCCGGCGAGTTCGCCTATCTGGACCGCGCCTATAGCGGCGGCTTCGAGCGGCCTTATGGCTGGGCCTGGGCGATCGCGCTGCAGCAGGAGGCAGCGCGTCACCGGGACCGCGACTGGGGCGCGGCGCTCGAACCGCTCGCCGCCGCCTTCGCCGATCGCTTCAGGAGCTTTCTTCCCCGCCTGACCTACCCGATCCGCGTCGGCACGCATTTCAACACCGCGTTCGCGCTCATTCTTGCCCGGCTGTGGCCGGATCCCGCGCTGGCCGGGATGATCGCGACACGCGCGCGGGACTGGTTCGGCGGCGACCGCGACTGCCAGGCCTGGGAGCCGGGCGGCGACGAGTTCCTCTCTTCGGCGCTCTCGGAGGCGCTGCTCATGCGCCACGTGCTCGGCGACGCCTTTCCCGCCTGGTTCGAAGGCTTCCTGCCGCACCTGCGCGCCGGCCGGCCCGCCACCCTGCTCCAGCCGGTCCACGTCTCGGACCGCAGCGACGGCAAGATCGCGCATCTCGACGGCTGCAACCTGTCGCGCGCCTGGTGCTGGCGCGGCATCGCCGCCGCGCTCCCCGCCGACCTTGCCCACATCGCGGAGGACGCGGCGGACCGGCATCTCGCCGCCAGCCTCCCGCACGTGGCGGGTGATTATATGGGCGAGCATTGGCTCGCCACCTTCGCTCTGCTCGCGCTCGAGAACGGTTCGGACCCGATCTGATGTCCGTTACGTAAGCGGTTCTGTTGCAAGATGTTTTTGGCGCGTCAGCGGAACACCGCCGCGTGCCGAGCGCTGACTCCGCAGACCTTGAGGCGGAGAGCGATCGCAATGTTCATGCACAACAAACGACTCCAATATACGGTGCGCGTGGCCGAGCCGAACCCTCGGCTCGCGACGATGCTGATGGAGCAATTCGGTGGCGCCGACGGCGAGCTTGCCGCAGCGATGCGCTATTTCACGCAAGGGCTGGGCGAAGACGATCCCGGCCGCAAGGACCTGCTGCTCGACATCGCGACCGAGGAGCTCAGCCATCTCGAGGTGATCGGCTCGATCATCGCCATGCTCAACAAGGGCGTGAAGGCGCAATTGTCCGAAGCGACGATGCCCGAGGCGGAGCTGTTCATGATGCTCGGCCAGGCCGGCGTCAGCCAGAAGGAAGCAATTCTCTACGGCGGCGGCCCGGGGCTGACCGACAGCGAGGGCGTGCCGTGGACCGCGGCCTATATCGACAGCCGCAGCGAGCCGACCTGCGACCTGCGCTCGAACATCGCCGCCGAGTCGCGCGCCAAGATCATCTACGAGCGGCTGATCAACATCACCGACGACCCCGGGGTGAAGGAAGCGCTCGGCTTTCTGATGACCCGCGAGATCGCCCACCAGAAAAGCTTCGAGAAGGCGCTCTACGCGATCGAGGACAATTTCCCCCCGGGCAAGCTTCCCGGCGTCGCCCCCTATACCGACATGTATGTGAACGCGTCGCAGGGCCCGGGCGACATGACCGGCCCGTGGAACGAGGGCGACCAGTGGGACCGGATCGACGATCCCGCCCGATCGGTCGCGGTCGACGGCGGTGACGGGCTGGCCTCGGTCGAGCTCGGCGCAAGCGATCGCGCGGCGCTCGCCAAGCTGGCGACCCGGACCAAGTCGGACCCGGACGCCAATCCCCGGACGGGCGCCGATCTGGGCGCAGGCCCCGGGGCCGGCCGGACCTCGGACCGGGATTTCGGCGGCGCGGAGAGCATGGCGGCCGGTTCGGCCGAGGCGGATCTGATCACCAAGGGCTGATCCGCGACGACGGTGGCGGCCGGCGGGGGGACTCACCTCCGCCGCCGTCGCCGACGTTCGGGCCGAAAATGCTACCGGCCGGCGAGCCTTGCCCGGCGGCGTGCGCTCGGGCGACGCATCAGCCGGTCGAGGCGGTCGCCCCACACCGGCCAGCGACGCCGCGCCCGGACATAGCGGCGCTTCGCCCAGGGCGAGTGGCGAAGCAGAAGGGCCGCGCCCGCGGCGGCGAGGAAAAGCCCGCCGGGGCCCGGCAGGACTCCGACCACGGGGGCCGCGGCAATCAGCAGCCACCCGCAGGCGAGCAGGACCATCCGCCACATACGGGGCGTCTGCGAACAGGTCGAGCGCGGCGCGGCCATCATCGCCTCGAGATTGGCGCAGACGTGGCGCGTCACAAGGACAGTCTCTCGACACCGATAGGCAACCGCGCCTAACTGAGCTTCAGACGCGCCAGTCGGAAGCGTGCCGAGGGACAAGTTGCGGTGGTCGATCCATCCGGGTTCAACAGATTGACGGCACGGCAGAAACAATGCCTGCGGCTGGTCGCCTCCCCAGCGACCTCGAAACAGATTGCGCGAGAACTGGGGATCTCCAGCCACACCGTCGACGAACATATCCGCGAGGCGATGGCGACTCTCGGCGTGTCCGACCGGATGGAGGCGGCGCGGCTGTTCCTGGCGCATGAAGGGGGGCGAACCCCTCAAACCTTGAGTAGTCAAGCGGCCGGGGTTGAGGCTGTCCGCGCCGATCCGCCAGTGTCGTCGTCGTCGGAAACGGAAGCGGTTTCGGGGCCCCCCTTCCCGCTTCCGTTTCCGACACGGGGACGGCCAGACAACGACCTCGACCGCACCGCCCGGCTCGTCTGGATCGGTGCCGTCCTGATCGGGCTGATCCTCGCGGCGAGCCTGTTCATCTCGCTCGCCGTGCGGATCGGCAACGCGGCCTGACCACGATTCGGATCGCCACACAGCGCACCGCTCATGCCGGTGCGAAGGAGATTTTATGCGTCAGGATTACATCGAAGCCGGCCGCACCATCGCGGCAGACCTGCTGGACCTCGAAGCCCGGATCGACGGTTCGATCGCCTGCGGCGGGCGGCTGCCCGCGACCATGGTCGAGGCACGTCTCAAGGCCGAGCTGCCGGCCGCGCTCGGCCAGGACGCGCTCATGCACGCCGCCAAGGCCTTCGAGCTGCTGGTACAGGCGCGCAAGCATATCGTGCAGGCCCATGCCGCGCTGGTCACCGTCGGCCAGGACGTCGGGCTGGTCACCACCGCGTTCGGCGACAATCACGAATGCCCGAACCTGATGGCCAGCCTCGACGAGACGCCGCGGATCCGCCTCGCCGTCGCGAGCTGAGCGGCAGGTCCGGTCGGCGGGCGGGCGCGAGACTGCGAGCCATGTGGCACGTCATCCTGTTCAACCTCGTGCTGGTGACCGTCTGTGCCCATGCGCTCCTGCGGGGCGGCGCGCCGGAACGCATCGCCGCGATCGTCTACCCGGTCGCGTCGCTGCTGACGGTGGTCGCCGCCCCGGCCTGGCGTTGGCCGACCGACGGCGTGAACTGGGGCGTGCTCGCCGTCGATTCGGCGTTGCTGGCCGCCCTGGTCGCGCTCGCGCTCCACGCCAACCGGTTCTGGCCCATCTGGGCCAGCGCCTTCCAGGGGTTCGCCCTGCTCGGCCATGTTTCGGTGGTCGCGGCGCCCAGCATCGCCCCCGTCGTCTACGCGACGATGCTCGCGATTGCCGGCTATCCCATGCTGGGGCTGCTGGCGATCGGCGCGATCCACCACGCCCGGCTGCAACGCGCGGGGGCGTTTCATCCGGACTGGACCAACTTCCGGTCTCGCTTCGGGCCTTGAACGCGCACGTCAGGTCCACGGGATTTCCAGACAGGGGAAAGGTGCATGAAGTTCCGGCACCAGGAAAGCGATCTCGACAGAAGCATCGAGAAACTCGAGCGACAATTGCGCCACTTGCGCAGCGAGCAGGCCGAGCAGCAGCGCGGCCGGACCTTGTCCGCGGCCGAACGCGCCGAGGCGCTCTACGAACTGCGGCGCGCGCGGCGGATCTTCTTCGGGCCCAATGCCGACCTCTTCTCCGAGCCGGCCTGGGACATGCTGCTCGACCTGTTCATCGCGCAGGAGAAGGGCAACGACCTGTCGGTCAGCGACACCTGCATCGGAGCCGGCGTCCCCGCGACCACCGGCCTGCGCTGGATCGGCCTGCTCGAGACGCGCGGCCTGATCGAGAAGGTGCGCGACTGCCATGACGGCCGCCGCTCGTTCGTCCGGCTCACGCCTCCGGGAGCCGAGGCGCTGCGACTTTACCTGGAAGCGTGCTGAGCGGCTCGGCCGCGGCGAGTTCGGCGCGGAGCAATTCGACGCCGAGCGAGACATGGGGGCCGGCCAGGGACCCGGGCAGGCAATCGGTGATGCGGAGCAGCTCGTCTCCGAGTGCGACGGCGAGCTGGAGCTGATCGAGCCTGGTCACGTCGTTGCGCATCCCTGGTCTGCCGGGCCGGGTGCGTCCTCGACGCCCACAAGCCGGTTGCGGACCGTTGGCGGCCGGGCATCGGCGACGTCAAGCCCGTTTACCATGCTTGCACCGTTCCGGACACGACTCCCCGGCATCCGGGTCGGCAGGTGGACGCTCCCCGGGTTCGAGACACTTGGCACCCCGCCCCTGGCCGGGCGCGAGAGACAAGGAAGACCCGCCATGGTGGCGATCGTGGCGACGGCGGCGTATCTCGGGCTCGACGCGCGCCCGGTCGAAGTGCAGGTCCAGGTCGCACCGGGACTGCCCAACTTCATCGTCGTCGGACTTCCCGACAAGGCGGTCGCCGAAAGCCGCGAACGGGTCCGCGCCGCAATCGCCGCTCTCGGCCTCGCGCTGCCCCCGAAGCGCATCACCGTGAACCTCTCGCCCGCCGACCTGCCCAAGGAAGGATCGCACTACGACCTGCCGATCGCACTCGCCGTCCTGGCGGCGATGGGGGTGGCCGATGCGGAGGCATTGAGCGGCTTCGTCGTCGTCGGCGAGCTCGGGCTCGACGGGCGGGTCGCGCCGACCCCGGGCGTGTTGCTCGCCGCGCTGCACGCCGGCGGTCGCGGGCTGGGGCTGATCTGCCCCGCGGCCCAGGGCAGCGAAGCGGCCTGGGCGGGATCGGTCGAGGTGGTCGGCGCCCCCGACCTGCTGGCGCTGCTCAACCATCTTCGCGGGACCGCGCTGCTGCCCGTTCCCGTGCCGGGCGAAGTGGCGGCGGCGGCGGCCGGCCCCGATCTGGCGGCCGTCAAGGGCCAGGAGACGGCCAAGCGCGCGCTCGAGATCGCGGCGGCGGGCGGGCATAACCTGCTGATGTGCGGGCCGCCGGGCGCGGGCAAGTCGCTGATGGCCGCTTGCCTGCCGGGCATCCTCCCGCCCCTCACCCCCGCCGAGGCGCTCGAAGTCTCGATGGTCGCGAGCGTCGCCGGCACGCTCGACGGCGGTCGCATCTCGCGCGCCCGGCCGTTCCGCGCGCCGCACCATTCGGCATCGATGCCCGCGCTGGTCGGCGGTGGGATCCGCGCGCGCCCGGGCGAAGTCAGCCTCGCGCATCTGGGCGTGCTGTTCCTCGACGAGCTGCCCGAGTTCCAGCGCGCGGTGCTCGATTCGCTTCGCCAGCCGCTCGAAACGGGCCAGGTCCAGGTCGCGCGGGCGAACGCGCACGTCACCTTTCCCGCAAGGGTCCAGCTCGTCGCGGCGATGAACCCGTGCCGCTGCGGCCATCTGGGAGACGCCGCGCTCGCCTGCGCCCGCGCGCCGCGCTGCGCGGCCGACTATCAGGCGCGGGTCTCAGGCCCAATGCTCGACCGCATCGATCTTCATGTCGAGGTCAGCGCGGTCAGCGCCGCCGATCTGGTCCTGCCGCCGCCGGCCGAAGGGTCGGCCGAGGTGGGCGCGCGTGTCGCCGCGGCGCGCGGGCTGCAGACGCTGCGCTACCGCGAGAGTGCGGCGCGAACCAACGCGGAGGCGGACGGGGCAGCGCTCGAAGCCGCGGCAACGCCGGACGAGCCGGGCCGGCGCCTGCTCGCCCAGGCGGCGGACGCGATGCGGCTGTCGGCACGGGGATATACGCGCGTGCTCCGCGTCGCGCGCACGATCGCCGACCTGGCCGGAGCCGAGACGGTCGGCCGCCTCCACGTCGCCGAGGCGCTCAGCTACCGGCGGCGCGCGCCGGTCAACTGAGCGCCCGGGATCAGCCGTTCAGCGCCGCGTGCACGGTCGCGACCGCGGTCATCACCGCGCCGACCCGCGCGGCGGTCTGGATCGTCTCGGCATTGACGCCGTGCTGCTTCAGGACCTTCTCGTGGCTGTCGATGCACATGCCGCAGCCATTCTGGGCGGAGACGGCGAGGCTGAACAGCTCGAAATCGGCCTTGTCGATGCCGGGATTGCCGATCACGTTCATCCGCAGCTTCGCCGGCATGGTCTGATATTCATGGTTCGAGGCGAGGTGGGTGAAGCGGTAATAGACGTTGTTCATCGCCATCACGGCCGCCGCCGCGCGCGCCGCATTGGCCGCCTCGGGGCTGAGCTTGCCTTCGACCTCGGCCTCCACGGCCGCGACCAGCGGGCGATGCCCGGTGCCATGCGCCGTCGCGAGCAACAGGCCATATTTGCGCTGGTCGCCGAGCAGCTGGTCGTTGAGGATCGAGCTCACATTCAGCCGCAGGTCCTTCGCGAAATCGGGAAGAGTGTCGGCGAACTCCTTGAGAGACATGGGTCTTTCTCCAGGCAATAGGGATGGGCGCGCCGCCGCACGCTGCAACGGACCGGACGGGTCTCACGCGACGGACAAGGGCGCGGCCGGCAGGGCCGCGGGGGGCGCGGGCGAGCTGTCGCCCGCGCCCGATCGGTGCGGCTCAGGCCGCGGGACGCAGGACCTCTTCGCCCTTCGTCCAGTTGCAGGGGCAGAGCTCGTCGGTCTGCAGCGCGTCGAGCACGCGCAGCGATTCCTGCGGGTTGCGGCCGACGTTCAGTCCGTTGACCGTGACATGCTGGATCACATTGTCCGGGTCGACGATGAAGGTCGCGCGGAACGCGACATGCTCGTTCCTGTCGAGGATGCCGAGCGCGCTGGCGAGCTGGGCGCCATTGTCGGCGATCCACGGGAAGTCGGCCTCGGCCAGCTCGGGGTCCGAACGGCGCCACGCGAAGTGCACGTGCGCGGTGTCGGTCGAGGCGCCGATCAGCACGGTGTCGCGGTCGGCGAAGTCGCCCTGCAGCTTGCCATAGCCGACGATCTCGGTCGGGCAGACGAAAGTGAAGTCCTTCGGCCAGTAGAAGAGGATCTTCCACTTGCCGTTGGTCTCGGCGAGGTTGATCGTCTCGCCCGCGGGCAGGGCCGAAGTGCCCTGCTGGACCGGCAGGGTGAGTTCGGGAAGCTTGTCGCCAACGGTCAGCATGTCTGCTCTCCTCTTTTGAGCGTGAACCAGGGGGCGCGACTCGATGCCGCACCGGGAGATCGTCATCTAGGGTGCTGGCCTTTATCGATCAAATAGATTATTCCGTGAGCATTGATCGAAGAAGGCAATGTAGCATGACGACGTATCTGCCGACGCTGAAGCAGCTTCAGTATCTGGTCTCGCTCCACGACCACGGCCATTTCGGGCGCGCGGCCGATGCCTGCTTCGTCACCCAGTCGACGCTGTCGGCGGGGCTGCGCGAGCTCGAATCGCTGATCGGCATGACTCTGGTCGAGCGCACCCGGCGCGTCGTGCGGTTCACCCCGACCGGGGACCGGATCGCCGAGAAGGCGCGGCGCGTGCTGCGCGAGGCCGAGGAGCTGGCCGATCTCGCGCGCGCTGCCGGCAAGCCCTTGTCGGGCGAGATGCGCATGAGCGTCATCCCGACGATCGCGCCGTTCCTCCTGCCCCGGATCCTGCCGTCGATCCGTCGCGAGCGCCCCGAGCTCAAGCTGTTCCTGCGCGAGGAGCCGAGCGCGGCCGCCTGCGAGTCGCTCCACCGCGGCACCGCCGACTGCGTGCTGCTCGCCCTCCCCTATGGCTGCGGCGAGGTCGACTCGGAATTCCTGTTCGAGGACCGGCTGTTCGTCGCGGTGCCCGAGGATGGCGACGACGTCATGGCGCCGCACATCAGCCCCGACGCGATCGATCCCGACAAGCTGCTGCTGCTGGAAGACGGCCATTGTTTGCGCGACCACGCGCTCGCGGCGTGCAACCGGCCCGAGCTGCGCGCCCAGGCGACGATGCTCGGAACGTCGCTCCACACGCTCGTCCAGATGGTCGACAACGGGCTCGGCGTGACGATGTTGCCCGAAATGGCGCTGCAGGCCGGCATCCTCGACCACACCAACGTCATTGCCCGTCCGCTCGAGGCCGAGCATGCGTCGCGCCAGATTGCGCTGCTGTGGCGCAAGGGCTCCCCGCGCGAGAAGGACTTCCAGCTGCTCGCCGGCCTGCTCCGCGCCGCGGGGACTCAGCCCCAGCGCGCCGCCGCCTGATCGTCGGTGCCCCGCGCCTCGACCCACAGGTCCGCGCCCCCGCGCCGCTCGCGCTTCCAGAACGGCGCGTCGGTCTTGAGCCGGTCGATCAGGAAGGCGCAGGCCTCGAGTGCCGCCGCGCGGTGCGGCGACGCGGTCGCGACGAAGACGATGGGGTCGCCCGGCTTGAGCGCGCCGACGCGGTGGACGACGACGGCGCCGAGCAGTGCCCAGCGCGCGACCGCAGCCTCGGCCAGCACGACCAGCGCGCGCTCGGTCATCGCCGGATAATGTTCGAGGAACAGCTCGTCGATCCCGCCGTCGTTCCGCACGATGCCGGTGAAGGTCGCGATCGCGCCGCCGCCGAGCGCCTGCAGCTTCGCGGTCTCCGCATCGGCCGCGAACGGCCCGCACTGCACCGCGACGCGGATCATCCGCCGGTCACCGGCGGGAAGATCGCGACTTCCGACGCACCGACGATCGAGGCGTCGAACGGCACGAAGGCCTGATCCACGGCGGCGCGCAACCGGCTCCGGTCGGCGAAGGCAGCGGCGTGCCCCGCGCCTCGTTCCGAAAGCCAGTCGACCAGCCCCGACACGTCGATGACATCGGCCGGCACCGAAACCTCTTCGCAATCCGTGCCGATGCGTTCTCGTACCCAGGAGAAATAGACGATCCGCATCAGCCACTTAATCCATATGCTTGAGACCGACCCGCAGATAGTCCCAGCCGGTGACCACGGTCAGGCCGGCCGCCGCCCAGAGCGAGATCAGCCCGACATCGTGGATCCAGGGCTGGCCCGGCGCCGCGCCGGCGAGGATCAATGCGCCGAGCGCCACCATCTGGAACGCGGTCTTCCACTTGGCGAGCTTGCTGACCGGGATCGACACGCTCAGCTGGGCGAGGAATTCGCGCAGGCCCGACACCGCGATCTCGCGCAGCAGGATGACCAGCGCCGCGATCACGTGCCAGCCGGCGACGACCGCATGGCCTTCGGGTCCGCCCTCGGTTGACAACAGCATGACGATCGCCGCGGCGACCATGATCTTGTCGGCGATCGGGTCCAGGAAGACCCCGAGCTTGGAGACCGTGCCCTGTGCGCGGGCGAGATAGCCGTCGAGATAATCGGTGACGCCGACAAGGCAGTAGAGCACGAAGCCGAGCGCATAGCCCAGCCGCCACTCCGGGTACCAGAGCAGGAAGACGAGGAACGGCACGGCGAAGATGCGCGAAAGCGTGAGCAGGTTGGGAAGGGTCAGCATCGTCCGACCCGGCTTAGCGCAGCCGCGCGCGACATTGAAGCTGCCCCTTCCCCCCTCCCGCGACAGGGGGTAGAGCCGCAGCACCGGAATAACAGGGCCGCGACCGCCGTTCATGCAGACATCGATGGGGCTCCTCGCCCGACGGCGGTTCCTTCCGCTCTTCGTCACCCAGTTCCTGGGGGCGTTCAACGACAATCTCTTCAAGAACGCGATGGTGCTGTTCGCGGTCTACAACGTCTACAGCGACCCGAAGCAGGAGACCTGGTTCAGCGGCATCGCGACCGGGCTGTTCATCCTCCCCTTCTTCCTGCTGTCGGCGACGTCGGGCCAGCTCGCGGATTCGACCGACAAGGCGCGGATCATCCGGATCGTGAAGCTCGCCGAGATCCTGATCATGGCGGTGGGCGCGGTCGGGCTGCTGCTGCCGTCGATCCCGCTGATGCTGACGGCGCTGCTGGCGATGGGCGTCCACTCGACCTTCTTCGGCCCGATCAAATACGCGATCCTGCCGCAGCACCTCGAGCGGCACGAAGTGCTGGGCGGCACCGGGCTGGTCGAGGCCGGAACCTATATCGCGATCCTCGCCGGCACGATCCTCGCCGGCTTCATCCCGGTCCAGGTCGCGGCGGGCGCGGTGATCGGCGTCGCGCTGCTCGGCTATGTCGCCGGGCGGCAGGTGCCGCCGGCGCCGCCGACCGGCGAGCTCGATCATGTCGACCACAATCCGTTCACCGCGTCGTGGCGGCTCGTCTCTGCGACGATGCACATCCCGCGGCTGTTCCTCGCCATCGTGGCGATCAGCTTCTTCTGGACCATCGGGTCGGTGCTGTTCATCCAGTTCCCGCCGCTGGTGAAGAACGTGCTCACCGCCGACAAGTCGGTCGCCAGCCTGTTCCTCGCAGTGTTCTCGATCGGCGTCGCCTTCGGGTCGGTGCTGATCAACCGGCTGCTGAAGGGCGAGGTCTCGGCGCGCTACTCGCCGCCGGCGGTGATCGTCATGGGCGGCTTCGTGCTCGGCTTCTATTTCGTGTGCCGCAGCTGGGCGCCGGCGCCCGACGGCGGGCTGTACCAGATGGCGGCGTTCGTGAACCATCCGCACGCGGCCCCGCTGCTGCTGTCGCTGCTGGGCGTGGCCGTGGCCGGCGGCGTCTTCGTGGTGCCGCTCTACGCGTTCCTGACGACGACGGTGTCGCAGGGCGAGACGGCGCGGACCGTGGCCGCGAACAACATCGTCAACTCGGGCGCGATGGTGATCGGGTCGGTCGTCGCGCTGGGGCTGAGCGCGCTGGGCGTCTCGGCGGTCGACCAGCTGCTGCTCACCGCGTCGATGTGCCTCGTCTCCGCCTGGCTGGCGTGGAAGCTCCACCTCGCCTGCGACTGAGCCGGCTCAGGCGATGAAGCTGTAGATCGCCACGAAGAACGCCGTGAAGCTCAGCGCGAACAGGCGCAGGTCCTGGCCGTCGTCGGGAATAGCCTCGAACGCCTTCGAGGACGGGCGGGGAAGCCGCTGGCGAAAGGGGTGGCGGGCGGCTTCGTTGGTGAGGACGAGACGTCGTTTCATAACGACTTGTTAACCAGCCGTCGGCGAGTCGGCTCCTGAAGAAAGATGGTTAACGCCGTCCCGCTTTGGGAAGCATCAATTCCCGACCTTCGGCAGCACGAACGGCCCACCCGGGCGCGCGCCATCCAGGCTGACCGGGAGCGCCGGCAGCAGCGTTTCGCGCCCGTCGGGCAGCGTGACCGGCTCGAGCCCGCCCGAGGCGAGCAGGTGCGGGTCTTCGAACAGGTCCTCGGGCCGGCCGATCGGCGCGAAGGGCAGGCCGGAGCCCTCCAGCCGGGCGATGATCTCGGCGCGGGTCATCCCGCCGAACAGCGACCGGATTTCGGGAAGGATCCGGTCGCGCGCCGCAACCCGCGCGTTGTTGCGGCGCAGGCTTTCGTCGGCCCAGAGCGCGTCGAGGCCGAACAGCGCGCAGAATTTCGCCCAGAGCGCGTCGGTGACCACGCCCACGAACACCGGCTCGTCGCGTGTCTCGAAAACGTCGTAGATCGCCCAGGCGGAGATGCGCGCGGGCATCGGGCTCGCGGCCTGGCCGGTGACCGCCTTTTGCGCCATGTGCTGGCCGACCAGCCACACCGTCGTCTCGAACAGGGCCGACTGGACCTTCTGCCCGCGCCCGGTGCGGTGCCGCTCCTCGACGGCGGCAAGGATGGCGATCACCCCGAACATCCCGCCGGTCGCGTCGATCACGCTGGATCCCGCGCGCAACGGCCGTCCGGGCGGACCGGTCATGTAGGCGAGCCCGCCCATCATCTGCGCGACCTCGTCGAGCGCGGTGCGGTTCTCATAGGGGCCGGGCAGGAAGCCCTTCAGCGTGCAGTAGATCAGCCGGGGGTTCTCGGCCGCCAGCGCCTCGTAGCCGAGGCCGAGCCGGTCGAGCGCGCCGGGGCGGAAATTCTCGACGAGGATGTCGGCCTCGCGCACCAGCGCGCGCGCGCGGGCGAGGCCGGCCTCGCTTTTCAGGTCGAGGAAGACGCTCGCCTTGTGGCGGTTGTACATCGGGAAATAGCCCGCGCCAGAGCCGACCAGGTTGCGCGTCTGGTCGCCGCCCTCGGGCTCGACGCGGGTTACCTCGGCGCCCAGCCCGGCCAGGATCGCGCCCGCCGCCGGGCCCATCACCATGTGGGTGAACTCGACGACCCTGAGGCCGGCCAGCGGCGTCGCGCTCATGCCTGGCGCGCCGCCAGCCCGAGCGGAAGGCCGGCGTCCGGCGTGAAGCCGTAGAGCGGCTCGCCGGGCAAGGCCGCCGCGACGATCTCGCGAACCTTCATCAGCTTGCCGAGGTCGATCCCGGTTTCATGACCCATCGCGTGCAGCATGAAGGCAAGGTCCTCCGTGACGATGTTGCCCGACGCGCCGGGCGCATAGGGGCAGCCGCCGAGCCCGCCCAGCGAGGCGTCCAGCGTGGTGATCCCCTCCTCCAGCCCGGCCAGCGCGTTGGCGAGGCCAAGGCCGCGCGTGTTGTGCAGGTGGAGCGTGGTCAGCCGCTCCGGCCCGACCGCGGCGCGCACCTTGCGCACCAGCCGGCGGACCTGCGCAGGGTCGGCATAGCCGGTCGTGTCGGACAGGCTCAGCTCCTTCGCGCCCGCCGCGACCGCGGCCTCGGCAAGGCGCACGACCTGGTCTTCCGGCACGGCGCCCTCGATGGTGCAGCCAAAGGCCGTCGACAGGCCGACGGCAAAATGGACGCCGGCCGCGTCGGCGATCGCCGCCACGCGGGCGATCTCGGCGATCATCTCGGGATGCGACTTGCGGACGTTCCTGAGGCTGTGCGTCTCCGACATCGAGAAGGGGACCGACATGCCGTGCACCCCCGCGGCCACCGCCCGCTCCGCTCCCTTCGCGTTCGGCACCAGCGCGACCACGTTCAGGCCGGGGATGGTGCGCGCGAACGCGACCAGCTCGGCGGTGTCGGCCATTTGCGGCAGCAGCGCCGGGGGCACGAAGCTGCCGACCTCGATCTCGCGCACGCCGGCATCGGCCTCGGCCGCGATCCACGCCTTCTTGGCCGCGAGCGGCATCACCCGGTCGATGCTCTGCAGCCCGTCGCGCGGGCCGACCTCGGAGATCAGGATCGACGTCACGCGGTGCCTCCTGCGCCCAGATAGATCCACGGCCGGCGGGCGCGGTCCCCGGCCTGCCAGGCGGCGATCGCGTCGCGATGCTGCAGCGTCAGGTCGATCGCATCGAGCCCCTTCAGGAGCATCGCCTTGGCCTCGCGGTCGATCGCGAAGCGATGACGATGCGCGCCCGCCGAGACGGTCTGGGCGACAAGGTCGACCGTGACGCCGGCGCCCGCGAGCGGCGTGATCGCGGCGCGGTCGAGCGCGACCGGCAGCAACCCGTTGCGGATGCAGTTGCTTGCGAAGATCGGCGCGAAACTCTCTGCAATCACGCAGGAAATCCCATATTCCATCAGCGCCCACACGGCGTGCTCGCGGCTCGATCCACAGCCGAAATTCGCGCCCGACAGCAGGATCCGCGCCTCGGCGAAGCGGGGATCGTTGAGCACGAAGCCCGGATCGGGCGTGCGCGCGTCGGCGTCGGTGTAGCGCCAGGGCGCGAACAGCCCGTCGGCCAGCCCGGTCTTTCCCGTCGTTCGCATCTCGCGCGACGGGATGATCGCGTCGGTGTCGACATTGTCGCGCAGCAGCGGCGCCGCGACCGAGGTAAGCGTCGTGAACGCCTTCATCGCGCCACCTCGCGCGGGTCGGCGATCCGGCCGGCGATCGCGCTCGCCGCGACCAGCTCGGGGCTGGCGATGTGGGTGCGGATGCCGGGGCCCTGCCGGCCCTCGAAGTTGCGGTTGGTGGACGATATGACGCGCGCGCCCGGCGGGAAGCTCTCGCCGCCGGCGTAGAAGCACAGGGAGCAGCCGCTCTCGCGCCATTCGAAGCCCGCCTCGACGAAGACGCGGTCGAGCCCCTCCGCCTCGGCCGCGCGGCGGACGGCGGAGGAGCCGGGGACGACCAGCGCGTGGACGCCATCGGCCTTGCGCCGCCCCGCCACCACGCTCGCCGCGCGACGAAGGTCCGACAGGCGGGCATTGGTGCAGCTGCCGATGAAGGCGGCGTCGATTGGCGTCCCGGCGATCGCCTGGCCCGGCGCGAGCCCGACATAGGCAAGCGTGGCGGGCGGCGCGTCGTCGGGCACGCGGCCCGAGATGCCGATGCTCTGCCCGGGGGAGGTGCCCCAGCTCACCATCGGCTCGATCGCGGCGGCGTCGAGCGCGATCTCGCGGTCGAACCGCGCCCCCGGGTCGCTCGCGAGCTCCGACCAGTCGGGCAGCGGGTCGGGCGCGTAGCGGCGGCCGCGGAGATAGGCGCGGGTCGTCTCGTCGGGCGCGACGAGGCCCGTGAAGGCCGAGAACTCCGTCGCCATGTTGCAGAGCGTCATCCGCTCTTCCATGTCGAGCGCGGCGACCGCGGGGCCGGCGAACTCGACGGCATGCCCCGCCCCGCCGCCGGCGCCGTGCGCGGCGAGCAGCGCCAGGATCATGTCCTTCGCGGTCACCCCCGGCGCGCGCGCGCCGGCATAGGTAACCCGCATCGTCTTCGGCCGCGCGACGCGCAGCGTGCCGGTCGCCATCGCATGCTCGGCCTCGGACGAGCCGATGCCCCAGGCCAGCGCGCCGAACGCGCCCTGCGTGCAGCTGTGGCTGTCGGGCGCGATCAGCGTCGCGCCCGGCAGCACGATGCCAAGCTCGGGCGAGACGACATGCATGATGCCCTGGTCGGGATCCTGCACGTCGAACAAGGTGATCCCGGCCGCGCGGGCGGCGGCGCGGGTCTCGGTGATGAAGCCCTCGCCGCCCGGCATCAGCGTGCCGTCGCCGCGGCCCGGACGCGTGTCGACGATATGGTCCATCATCGCGAACACCCGCGCCGGATCGGCGACCGCGCGCCCGGCGGCGGCGAGGCCGTTCAGCGCCGCCGCGCCGGTCCGCTCGTGCAGCAGGATGCGGTCGATCGCGACCAGCGCCGCGCCGTCACCCAGGTCCAGGATCGCGTGCGCGTCCCAGATCTTGTCGAAAAGGGTGCGGGGATCAGCCAGGGGCGGCCCCCGCCTGCGCCTCGATCGCACGCCAGTCGCGCGAGACCAGTTCCTCCTGGATCGCGGTGCGCGTCTCGAGCTGGCCGTTGCGGATCCAGTGCCAGGTGCGGCAACGCCTGGTGCCGTCGTCGGACAGCTGGATCATCTCGTAGAGATAGAGGCTCGGATCGCCGGTGCGCTGCCAGTAGAGCATCACCGAGCGGTTCTTGTCGTCCTGGCCGACTTCCCAGGCCGAGCCGACGATGAGTTCGTTGTCCCACCACACGCGACGGTCGCGATACGCAGCCGGGAAGTCGCGGATCTCCGTGCGGCCATCGGCCCAGCTGTAATGGTTGGTCTGGTGATAGGGCGTCGCGCTGTCGTCGAGGAAGCGGCAGAAGAGGCGCGACCTGTGCTCGTCCACCTTCTCGCCGGCGGCGTTGTAGTAGGTGTAGACCCCGTCCCACACGCCTTCGTGGCGCGCCAGCAGCGGCATCTCGTCGCGAATCCCCATGGCTTCCCTCCCTATCCAGAGCCCGATGCAATTTGTCCGGACAAATTCATCTCGACAAGCCCCTTCTCGCTTTGCATTCTCGCCGCCATGGACATTGTCGGCACGCGCATGGTGGTGGACGGGCGGACCGCCCGCGAGATCTTCGACGAGGTGATGGCCAATCCGGGCCGCCGCAAGTTCGGCTTCGGCCGCCGGCTCGCGATCGTCAATGTCGACTTCCAGCAGGCCTATACGCGGATCGACCGCTTCGCGACCGCCTACGAGACCGACCCGCAGCAGATCGCCCATGCGAACCGCATCTCCGCCCTCGCCCGGGCGAAGGACATGCCGGTCGTCTGGACGCGCGTCGCCTATATGGACAATGCCGGCGACGCCGGGGTCTGGGGCACGCGCACCGACACGCCCGACTCGCTCCAGAACATCAAATACGGCTCCGAGCGCCACGCCTTCGACGAACGCTGCGCGATCGAGCCGGGCGACCTCCAATATACCAAGCGGATGCCCTCGGCATTCTTCGAGACGCCGCTTGCCAGCTATCTCGTCTTCCACGGGGTCGACACGGTCGTGGTGACCGGGGGCAGCACTTCGGGCTGCGTGCGCGCGACGGCCGTCGACGCGCTCAGCCACGGCTATCGCACGATCGTTCCGATCGAGACCTGCGCCGACAAGCATGAGAGCTTCCACTTCGCCAACCTGACCGACCTCCAGCTCAAATATGCCGATGTCGAGCCGGTGCAGGCGGTCATCGACTGGCTGGAGGCGCAGCCGGATGCGTGACGATCCGGGCCTCTACGACTTCGCGTCCTACCGGAACCGGCCGAAGCTCGCCTGGCCCGGGGGCAAGACGGTCGCCGTCTGGGTCGCGCCCAATCTCGAATATTACGAGATCGACCCGCCCGCGAACCCGCACCGCAAGAGCTGGGCGCGTCCGCATCCCGACGTCGTCGGCTACAGCCACCGCGACCATTCGAACCGCGTCTCGCACTGGCGGATGGCCGAGGCGATGAGCAAGCATGGCTTTCCCGGCTCGGTGTCGCTCTCGGTCGCGCTCTGCCAGCACCACCCGGACGTGGTGGCCGACGCCAATGCGCGCGGGTGGGAGTTCTTCAGCCACGGCATCTACAATACCCGCTACGCCTACGGCATGGACGAGGCGCAGGAACGCGCGATCATCGCCGATTCGATCCGGACGGTCCGCGACGCGACCGGGCAGACGATCCGCGGCTGGCTGGCCCCCGCCCTCACCCATACCGAGCGCACGCTCGACCTGATCGCCGAATATGGCCTCAGCTACACCTGCGACCTCTACCATGACGACCAGCCCACGCCGATCCGCACCGCCAAGGGCCGGCTCGTCTCGATCCCCTACAGCCTCGAGGTCAACGATCATTACGGCTTCTTCGTCTACAACATGTCCGGCCGCGACTATGCCGACGCGCTGCGTCGCCAGTTCGACCGGCTGGCCGACGAAGGGGCCGCGTCGGGCACGGTGATGTGCATCCCGCTCCATGCCTATCTGATCGGCCAGCCCCACCGGATCGGCGCCTTCGAAAAGCTGCTCGCGCAGATCGCCGGCGACGGGCGCGCCTGGATCACGACCGCGGGGGCGATCGCCGACGCCTATCTGGAGCAGGCCGGATGAGCCTCGATCCCGCCTATCTCGACTATCCCAGGCGCCGCCAGGGCTATGACCACGACCTCTATGAATGGTCGTCGATCTTCGATCGCCCGCCGGTCGCCTGGCCGGGGGGCAAGACGGTCGCGGTCTGGATCTGCGTCAGCCTGGAATGGTTTCCGCTCGCGCCGCGCGATACCCCGTTCCGCGCGCCCGGGCACATGCAGACACCCTATCCCGACTATCGCCACTATACCGCGCGCGACTATGGCACGCGGGTCGGCTTCTACCGGTTGCTCGACGCGTTCGCCAAGGCCGGGGTGACCGTCTCGGTCGCCGCCAACGCCGCGATCGCCGAGCGCTATCCGGAAGTGATCCGCGACATCGTCGCGGGCGGCCACGAGATCGTCGCGCATTCGACCGACATGAACGGCACGATCGCGACCGGTCTGCCGATCGACGAGGAACGCGCGCTGATCGCCCGCAGCCTCGACACGCTGGCGCGCGCCGCCGGGACGCGCCCGCGCGGCTGGCTGTCGATCGCGCGGTCGCAGAGCTGGAACACGCTCGACCTGCTGCGCGAGGCAGGCCTGACCTATTGCTGCGACTGGGTGAACGACGAGCTGCCCTATCGGTTCGCGAACGGCCTCATCGACCTGCCGCTCAACCACGAATTGTCCGACCGGCAGATCATCGCGACCCAGCAGCAATCGGCCGGGCAATGGGGCGAGGCGATGCGCGACGCGTTCGACTGGCTCGCCGCGGAAGCGGCGACGCACGGCGGGCGCATGCTGCCGATGCACCTCACGCCCTATATCATCGGCCTTCCCTATCGGACCGGCGCGCTCGAGGCGCTCCTGGCCGACCTGACGGCGCGCCCGGAAAGCTGGTTCGCGACCGGCGGCGCGATCGTCGACGCCTGGGCGGAGCAGCAGGCATGAGCCGGCCGGGGCCGCACGTCGCCCCTGCGCGCGCCGCAACCCGCGCCTTGCGCAGACCGGTTCGAGCAATGTCGAGAACCGCGCCCGCCGCGCGGCGCGCAAGATGAAGGTCCGCAACCCCCGCACCGGCGCGTTCGACCACGAGATCGTGCCCGCCGACGCCGCGGCGGTGCAAGCGATCGCCACCCGGTTGCGCGCCGCCCAGCCCGGCTGGGCCGCGCTGCCGCCCGAGGCGCGCGCCGACGTGCTGCGCCGCTTCGCCGACGCGGTCGAGCGCCATGCCGATGCGATCCTCGCGGCGCTCAGCATCGACACCGGCCGGCGCAAGATCTCGCGCGTCGAGGTCGAAGGATTGCCCCGCACGCTCCGCCGCTGGGCGGATCGCGGACCGGCGATCATCGCCGGCCTGGCGGTCCGCGACCGGCAGAGCGGCTTTCCGACGGTCACGATCAGCAACCGGCTCCATCCCTACCCGCTGTTCGGGGCGATCGCGCCCTGGAACTTCCCGATCGTGCTGTCGACGATCGACGCCGTCCCGGCGCTGATGGCGGGCTGCGCGGCGCTGGTGAAGCCGTCCGAAGTGACGCCGCGCTTCGTCGCGCCGCTGCGCGCCGCGCTTGCCGACGTGCCCGAGCTGGCGGCGGTGTTCGACTTCGTCGAAGGCGGCGCCGAGACGGGCCAGGCGCTGATCGGCGCGGTCGATTATCTCTGCTTCACCGGCTCGGTCGCGACCGGACGCAAGGTCGCCGAGGCGGCGGCACGCGCCTTCGTGCCCGCCAATCTCGAGCTGGGCGGCAAGGACCCGATGATCGTGCTCGCCTCGGCCGACCCGGTCGCCTCGGCGCGCACCGCGCTCCGGGCCAGCATCGTCGCGACCGGCCAGGCCTGCCAGTCGATCGAGCGCATCTACGTCGCGCGCGCGATCGCCGAGCCGTTCCTCGCCGAACTGGTCCGGGCTGCCGAGGCCGTCGCGCTCAACTGGCCCGACATCGACACGGGCGAGATCGGCCCGTTCATCTTCGCGCGCCAGGCCGAGCAGGTCGCGACCCAGATCGCCGACGCGCGGGCGAAGGGCGCGCGCGTGCTCACCGGCGGCACGGTCGAGCAGCTCGGCGGCGGGCTCTATCTGCGTCCGACCGTGCTCGCCGAGGTCACGCCCGACATGATGGTGATGACCGACGAGACGTTCGGCCCGGTGCTGCCGGTCACCGCGTTCGACGATGTCGAGGAGGCGATCCGCCTCGCCAACCAGGGCGATTACGGGCTGGGCGCGGCCGTGCTCGCGGGCAGTGCGGCAGAGGCGGAAGCGGTCGGCGCGCGGCTGCACGCGGGCGCGATCTCGATCAACGACGGCGCCATGACGTCATTCGTCTGGGATGCGGAGAATAGCAGCTTCAAGCTGTCGGGGATGGGACCGTCGCGGATGGGCGATGTCGGGCTGACGCGCTTCTTCCGCGTCCAGGCCCTGATCCGGCAGAACGGAACGCCGATGCCGCTCGCGGCCTATGCGGAGGGGACATGACGATGCTGAGCCTCGCACTCGCGCTGGAGATGCAGGCCGCGCCCGGCGTGGAGAAGCCCGCCGAGCGGCTGCCGACCGATGTCCGCCGTGTGACGCTGATCGTGCGCGACATCGAGAACTCGCTCGCCCTTTACCGCGACGTCGTCGGGCTCAAGGTCAACTACGATGCCGTCGTCGAGACCTCGGGCGTCGCGCTGCCGGCGGGCAAGCCCGGGGCGAAGGCGCGGCTCGTGCTGCTCAACGCGAACGATCCGTGGGTGGGCTGGATCGGACTGATGCAGTGGGTCGACCCGCCGCTGGAAGGACCGGCGACCTACCCGAAGCGCATGACGTTCGGCGGCCATGTGATCGTGATGAACACCGACGATGTCGAGGGTCGCTGTGCCGCCGCCGCCAAGGTCCCGAACGTCACGATGACCGCGCCGCCCCGGCTGCAGCAATATCCCGGCCGCAACGGCGCGCCCCCGATCCGCGTCAAAGGCTGCAACTTCTTCGATCCAGACGGCACGCTCGTCGAGATGAACCAGATCCTGAAGTGAGAGGCCCGTCATGCTGAGCCTGGCCCTGCTCGCCGCGCTCGCGGCCGCACCGACGGCGGAGGTGTGCGACAACAAGCCCGTGCTGATGGTCGTCGCCGGCCCGACCCACGACCGGGCGCGGATGCTCGCTTACGGCAAGGCGATCGCCGACAGCGGCCTCTACCAGAAGCTCGGCGGCTATTACGTCAACCTGCCCCGCCCGCTCGCCACCTTCGAGGGCACCCCGCCCGCGGGCTTCTCCACGCTGATCGTCCGCTTTCCTTGCCTCGCAAATGCAAAGGCGTTCTGGAACTCGCGCGAATATCAGGAAAAGATCAAGCCGCTGCGGCTGAACCCGTCGGCTGGCGACTATGTCGTCACCGTCTACCCGGAAGTCCCGCTGCGCGCCGACCTCGTCGGCAAGGTGGGCGAGGCGAGCTATCGCGAACGCTTCGATGCGTCGGGGATCGAACAGGCGCCCTGATCGACGTCATCCCGAATGCGCTTCGGGACGATGATGGGCGCGGGGATGTCCGCGTGCGCGGCGCGAGACATTCGTCGCGCCAGCCGACATGCCGGATCAAATCCGGTATGACGGAGTTCGCCTTCGCGCCTTCGCGCCTTCGCGCGAACCCGCCTTTGTCGGCGCCAATCAGATGCGCTTCAGTTCGTCGACCACTTCGGGAATGGGCGGCTCGGCCTGGGCCGCCATCGCCTCCATCTCCTGCTGCACGCCGCGCATCACGCGCGCGATATAGGCTTTGGTGTGCAGCCCGCGTTCGGCCGCGGCGTCGCGGTCGGGCACATAGCTCTCGATATCGGCGCGGCTGATCATGCCCTTGGCGTCGAGCAGTCTTTCGACCGTGTCGAGCCGCTCGCGCATCACCGAGAGTTCGCCGACCACCGCCATCAGGATCGACAGCATCCGGTCGACCGCGGGGTCGTCGAAATATTGCGGCCGCTTGCCCTTCGCCTTTGCCCCGGCGCGCGCGATCCAGTCGACCTCGTCGCTCATTCGGCCGCCGCCGCTTCGGGTTTCCACGCGCCATAGGCGTTCCAAACGGCGGCGCGGCCATGGTCTTCCGTGTCGTCGTTCGCCTGCTCGGGAAACACCTCGCGGTCGACGACGGCCTTCACGCCGGTAACGAACAGCGCGTCCTCGGGCAGCCCGGCCTCGACCATCAGCCGCTTCAGGTCGAGCGCGTGCATCGCCGACCAGAAGGGCTCGTTGTTGTTGAACGCATCCCAGTCGCGGATGAACTGCTCGTAGAGCGGCATCTCGTCCGAATATTGCGGCTGTTCGAGGTGCAGGATCAGCCCGCCGGGCGCGAGCACCCGCGTCGCCTCTCGCAGGATGCGGGGCAGCGCCTTGCCCGACAGCTCGTGCAGGAACATCGTCGTCTGCACCCAGTCGAAATGTCCGTCCGGGAAGGCGCTCAGGTCCTCCGCGTTCATCTGGACGAAGCTGAGGTTGCGCGCGCCGAGCGCCTGGGCGCGGGCATGGCCGTAGCGCAGCACCGGGGCGGCCGTGTCGATCGCGACGATCTCGGCCTCGGGGAAGGCGAGCGCGAGCGGCACGACATTGTGGCCCACGGTCGCGCCGAGATCGAGCAGGCGGCGGGGCGCCCAGCCCGGCCGTTCGCGCCGGATCCAGTCGACCAGCGCCTGGCCGCCGCCGTCCGACAGCGCGCCGAGCCCGCCGGCGGTCGTCGCGAAGATCCCGCAGTCGTAATTGGCGCCGGCCGAGACGTCGCCCGGCCGTTCCTCGCCATGATAGCTGCCGGGCATGCAGTGGATGTCGACCGCGGTCTGGTAGCGTGGCTGGGCGACCGCGGCGTCGAGCCGGAGGGTGTCGCGACCCTCGTTGAACTGGCGCGCCCTGGCATCCAGCTCGTCGAGTTGGCGCAGCACCATCGACCGGCCATTCTGCTGGCGCATTTCCATCGAGTTGCGCTTGAGCGCCGACCAGAAGCGATGCCACGGGTCGCGGTTCATCGCATGGCGGATCTCGAACCGGTCCTGCGGGTCGCGGCCATGCTCGGCGCGGAACCCCGGCAGCGCGCGCGTGTCATAGGCGAGCTTGTTGCCCTGCCCGATCGTCCCCGACAGATATTTGTTGAGATTGGCGAGGAAGTTGAACCGCGCCGCCTCGTCATGGCTGGGCGTCGGGAAGACGGCGTGGCGCGTCACGGCCGAATAAGGCGGCGGAACGTCGTGCTTCATATCAGTCCATCCTTGGCCAGGCGGTCGATAACCTGGTTCTGAACGCGCAGGAAATAGTCGCGGTCCGGCACCCGGATCCCGTCGCCCTCGACAAGGCCGTCGGCGGGTTGCCCGGTCGCGGCGCCATAGGCGGCCGCGAAGAGCGCGGTGCGCTGGCGGGCGAGATAGTTGGTCATCCCCGGCTTGCGGCGCGCGGCGCGGAGCGCGTCGAGATCGATGTCGGCAAAGGCGGTGAAGGTCTCGCCCGCGTTCGACTCCGCGAGCACCTGGCCCTTGTGGTCGACCACCATCGAGTTCCCGTCGGCCGAGGCGAGCGGCAGCGCGGTGCCCGCGATCCCGGCGGTGTTCGCCGACACCACATAAGCGAGGTTCTCGAACGCCCGCGCCCGCTTGGCGATCGCCTTGTGCGTGTCGCGCGGCGAGCCGATCTCCGACGAGCTGTGCACGAAGACCTCGGCGCCGCGCAGCGCGTGCGCGCGGGCGATCTCGGGATAGACGATCTCTTCCGACGCGATCGCGGCGAGGTTGCCGATTTCCGTGCGCGCGACCGGGAAGACGCCGTCGAGCCCGTAAATGTCGAGATATCTCGACCAGACGTCGTGCGGCGTCGGCGCGAACATCGAGTTGAGGCGGCGATAGCGGAGCACCACCTCGCCCGACGGCGCGATCACGAAGCTCGTCTGGAAATACAGGCCCGGGAAATGCGCGTCGGTCTCGTAGGCATTGCCCGCGAGGAACAGCTTCTGCGCCGCCGCGACCGCGCCGAGCGCCTCATATTCGGGCCCGCCCGGCTCCAGCGCGGCCTTGGCGGCGAAGTCGGGGATGGAGATGCGGCCGGGATAGCTGGTGAGCAGATATTCGGGGAGCACCGCCAGCCGCAGCGGGCTGCCGCCATATTGCTCGATGAAAATGCGCGCGCCGAGCAGCTTGGCGCCGACGTCCGCGATCTGGCCGAGCATCTGGGCGCGCGCCGACTCCCGGTCGGGACAGGCCTCGATCGAGCGCGCGGCGAGCTGCAGCGCGACGGCGGCATAGCTGGTCACAGGCCGAGCGCTCCCGGGTTCATCCGGTGCTCGGGATCGAGCGCGTCCTTGACCGTGCGCAGCAGCGCGAAGGCGGCGGGATCGCTGCGCGCCTCCAGCGGATATGTGCGGCCGATCTGCATGTGCACCCCGCCTTCGCGGCCGAAAATGGCGACGATCTCGGCACGCAGCCGGTCGACGAGGGCGCGCGCCGCCGGCGAGTCCGGCTGCTCGTCGAGCCGGGCGAGATGCGCCGCCTCGACCGAGCGGCGGTGGATCTCGCCCCAGCGGCCCGGAAAATAGAAGACCGGCTCGATCAGGAAGCCGGAGCGGCCGGTGGTCAGGAAGAGATAGCCCGCGCCGACGCCCAGATCCGCCATCGCATCCGCGTGCGCCGCGTAGAGCGCGGTGATCGCGTCGACCACGCCCCGGGCGCGCGAATGGCGGACGATCCCGTGCACCGGCACCCACCGCTCGCCGCTCGGCCCCAGCATCGAGTTGACCGGCGGAAACGGGTTGGCGCGCATCACTTTCGGGATGGTGTTCTCGACCGGTCGCCCGCCATGCGCCGCCGCGATCGCCTCGATCCGCCGCAGATCCTCCGCGACGGCGGCGTCGCTGCGCCCCTCGACGATCATGTGCGCCGAATAGGGCGCCGCGTCGAGGAACGAGCGGCCGGCGGCGACGACGCGCGCACCTTCCTTCAAGGCGCTCCAGACGGTCTTCTGCGCCTTCATCACGCCGGCCAGCGCCTTGGCGTCCTGCCCCAGGCTGTCGCGCTTCATCCGCTGGGCCTGCAGGAACGGATCGAAGCCGAAGCATTCGGCGGCGAGCCCCTGGCGCGCGACCTCGCTCATCGCCGCGAAGATCCGCGAGGCGTCGTCAAAGGCGAAGCTCAGATACCCAAGCGCCTCGGCCTCGCGCACCAGCGGCAGCGTCACATGCGCCTTGATCCCGAACGCACCGGCGTCGGCGGCGAACAGCCCGGTCACGTCCGGGCCGAACGGCCGCAGGAAGTCGCTCCCGGTCTCGACCACGCGGCCGTCGGCGAGAACGACGCGGAAGCGCACTGCGCTCGCCGCGATCGTCCCCTGCCCGGCGCCCCAGAACAACCCGTTCTGGCTCATCCCGCCACCGACCGTCGCCTTGGCGCCGGAAAGCGTTCCCCAGAGCGGCGCGCGCAGCCCGAGCGGCCTCAGCGCCTCGTGCAGCGCCGCCCAGGTGCAGCCCGCCTCGACGGTGACGAGCATGTCCTCGGCATCGATCTCGAGCACCCGGTCCATCCGGCCCAGGTCGACGACCAGCGCGCCCGGCGCATCGGCGACATAGCCGCGCGTATAGCTCATGCCGCCGCCGCGCGGGACGAGCACGAGCCCGCGCCGCGCCGCCTCGGCGACCCCGGCGGCGAGTTCGTCGAGCCCGGCGGGGCGGAAGACCGCGATCGGCTGCGGCCCGGCGCTGTGCACGTCCTCGGCGTAGAAGGCGCAGTCGTCGGGGTCGGTCAGCAGCGACCCGGCCGGGAATGCGTCCGCGATGCGGGCCTCGACGCGCGTCGCCATCTCAGGCCACCTGCGGCTGCGCCGGCGCGACCGGCGCCCGGCTTTCGGGATAGCGGCCGAGCGCGAGCAGGAGCGCGCCCCCGACCAGGAACAGCAGCATCGCGACGCCGAGCATCCCGTCATAGCTGCCGGTCCGGTCGCGGACGATGCCGTAGATGACCGGCGAGATCGCCGAGAACACCCCGAACGGCATGTAGAGCATCCCGTAGATCCGGCCGAAATGCGCCATGCCGAAATAGCGCGCGGCGAAGAAGGCGATCAGGTCGGATTCCGCGCCCGCCGCGAAGCCGAGCAGGAAGGCGGCGATGGTGATCGTCGACAGGTCGCTTTGCGTGCCCATCAGCAGATAGCAGGCGATCGCGGGCAGGCAGAGCACCGGAAAGGCGAGGCCGGGGCCCCACACGCGGTCGAGCAGGAAGCCGACGCCGACGCGGCCGACGAGCAGCCCCGTCCCGACCACACCCATCACCCCCGCCGCCGCCCTGGGCGTCAGGCCATGGTCGGCGACGATCGCCGGCAGGTGGATATGCGCGCCGCCATAAGCGAGCGCGATGATCAGGATCGACGTCCACAGGACCCAGAATTGCCGGGTCCGCATCGCCTCGCCGAAGCTGAGGCCGGCGACGCGGCCGTCCGCAGTCGTGACCGCGGCGGGGCGCTCCTCGGGGCGCGGCTCGCGGAAGAAGACGAGCCCGACCGGCAGCGCGACCAGCAGCGGCAGCAGCGCCACGATCGGGAACAGCGCGCGCCAGCCGAAGTTCGAGATCGCCGCGACCGCGATCTGCGGGACGACGAACGCGGCGGCGCTGGTGCCGATCAGCATGATGCCGAGCGCGAGCCCGCGGTTGCGCGCGAACCAGAGGCTGATCGCCCGGCTCCACGTGACCGGCGTCGAGCCGATCGCGACCAGCCCGACCAGGAACCAGAGCGCATAATAGCCTGCGAGCGTCGGCGGCGTCAGCGACAGCGCCGAGAAGGTCGCGGCGAAGGCGACCAGCGACAGCAGCCCCACCTTGCGCACGCCGTAGCGGTCGGCCAGCCACCCGAACACCGGCGCGAGCAGCGACGCGACGATGCCGTAGATGGTGATGCCGATGCTCACCTGCTGCTTGTTCCAGCCGAACTCGGCCTCGAGCGGCGCGAACAGGAAGCCGATCACGTTGAACGGCAGCGGAGACGAGCCGCACATCGTGCCCAGGAAGCAGGCGAGAAGCACCTTCCAGCCGAGGCCGAACTCGGAACGCTGGTTCATAGCGGCTCCCTGCCGTCGAGCTCCTCGAGCTCGAATACCGAGTCCATATAGCCCTCGACCACGCCGCGAACGTAGAGGAAATCGCCGTCGCGCGTGACCCAGAGATGATATTCGGGATGGTCGTTGGTCAGCCCGACGAAGCGCAAGCGGTGGCAGTCGAACGTGCCCGCGGGCACGTCGATCCGTTCCGGCCCGACATATTCGAGGCCGCTGCCGGTGGTGACGATGAACGGTCCCGTCGCGCCGAAATGATGGGTGCTGTGGAGCAGGTTGCGCCCGAAGAACTGCACATGGCCGGGGCCCTGCGCGTACGGGAAGGCCGCCATCAGCCAGGCGTCGCCCTGCACCGCGTGGATGCCGAAACCGCGGATCGGGCGCGTGATCGCCATGCGCTGCGACACCCGCCCCTCGTCGCGGGTCTCGGCCTCGCAGACGGCCTCGGTGTCGCTGAAGCGGAACCAGCCCGATCCGGTCATCACCCCGTCGCGCATGATGCGGACATAGGCGTCGAGCGGGTGGAAGTCCGGATGCACCGACACGACGCTGTCGCGGACGACGGTCTCCCCGCCGAAGCTCATCTCGCAATGCGCCGACATGGTGCGGACCCCGTCGGCGCCGCGCGTGATCGACCATTCCTCGACGCCCCACAGGCCGCCGCCCTGCGCGTGGCGGTAGGCGATGCGCCCGCGGCGGCGCGGCAGCGGCTGGAACTCAGTCACGATAGTCGCGCGGTTCAGAAATTGTAGCGGGCACGGACCATCCACGACATGGGGGGATTGAGATAGCTGTAGTTCGACAGCGCCGACTGGATGAAGCTCTCGTTCAGGCAGTTCTGGCATTCGGCGGTGAACTGCCATTTGTCCTCGGGCGACGACAGCAGCACGCTGGCATTGACCAGCCAGTTGGCGGCGCTCTGCGAACCGGTGATGAAGGCGCCGTTCCCGAACGGGTTGGCCGGGAACGTGCCGTTCGAACCCGTGACCGGCGCGTCGTAGAAGGACAGGTTGGCGATCGCCACTTCCTGGCGCGAGCGATAGGCCGCGTTGACGTTGGGCGTGATCGTCCAGCCGCCCTGGCCGAGCGGGATCTCGTAGCTGCCGCCGATCGCGAGCGACCAGCGCGGCGTGCGCACCGGCGAGGCGATGCCGCCATCCGCCGTCACGATGCCGTTGCCGCAGGCGGGCGCGTTGTTGACCGGTTGGCCGGCGGGCGCGGTGTTCGGCGCGCCGGGAACCTGGCCGAGCGCGCGCTGCGCCCGGCACGCCGCCTGCTGCGCGGCGACCGACGGGATGCCGTACGCGTCGGTCGCGGGCGCGTTCTGCGGCACCCGGTATTTGTCGTCCTGATAGCCGACATTGACATAGAGGTTCAGCCGGTCGACCGGCACGACCGTGATCTCCGCCTCGAGACCCTTGTTGCGATAGTCGGCGAAGTTGCGGGTGAGGAAGGTAAGCGCGCCCGTGACCGGGTTTTGCAGCCCACCCAGGACCTGCAGGTCGGCGACATCGAGCCAGAAGGCCGTCAGGTTCGCGCGCACCCGCCGGTCGAACAGGTCCGACTTCACGCCCGCTTCGTAGCTCCACACTTTTTCGGGCGCGAAGGGGAGCAAAGTCGACGGCGTCGTCGCGCGCGCGTTCCAGCCGCCCGACTTGAAGCCGCGCGTCGCCGACGCGAACAGCAGCAGGTCGTCGTTCGGCTTGAAGTTCACCGCGAAGCGCGGCGTCCAGATCTTGACGGTCTGCGACGTCGGGATGCGCACGCCGTTGCCGGCGAGCAGGTTGTTGGTGTCGAGGCATGTCGCCGGCAGCGGCGTCACTGCGCAGCTTGCGCGATTGTCCCTCACCTGGAGGCGCTTCTCCTCGTCGGTGTAGCGCACGCCCGCGGTCAGCTTCAGCTGGTCGGTCAGGTTGAGGTCGGCCTGGACATAGCCCGCGATCGCCTCGGTCTGGTTGCTGAGCAGGCGGTCGCCCAGGATCAGCGAGGACGCTGCCGACAGCGCGAACACGTCGGCGAAATTGGTCCGGTTGCGCTCGTTGATGTAGAAAAGGCCGGCGACGTAGTCGACCAGCCCGTCGCCGAAGCTTCCGTTCAGTTTCACTTCCTGCGTGAACTGTTTGTGGTCGCCGTCATTGACGATGACGAAGCCGCCGCGCGTGAAGCCGCGCACGATCGGTCGCGGCGCGGCCAGGCTGGGGCTGCTGCGGCCGTCGAAGAAGTCGAGCGCGAATTGCTGGCTGAGCGCGACATAGCCCGTGATGAAGGTCAGCGTCGTGTCCTTCGCGATGTCGAACTGGAGGTTCGAGGTCACGATGTCCGTCGACGATTCCTGCCCCAGCCCGAACAGCGCCTTGCGGCCCGTGACCACGGCCGGGAGGTAGCGCGACGCGACCGAGTCCCCCTCGCGCAGTCCGGTGGTGGCGAAGCGGCCCTTGCACTGCGTCGGCGCGGCGGGGTTGCACTCGAAATTGAGGTTGTTCTCGCCGTTCGCGACGATGTGCATGTAGCTGCCGTTCCAGCGGATGCCCGGCGCGAACTCGGCGCGGGCGCCGAGGCGGAAGCCCCAGCCGTCGTCGTCGTTCAGGCGGTCGCCGGTGGTGACGTTCTTCACATAGCCGTCATCGTCCTGGAAATAGCCCGAGACCTTGAGCGCGAAGCCGTCGCTGACCGGCGCGTTCACCGAGGCGCGCGCGAAGACCTTGCTGAAGCGCCCATAGCCGATCTCGCCATAGCCCGAGACGCGGTCGAAATCGGGCTGCGCCATGATGACGTTGATCGCGCCGCCGGTGGTGTTGCGGCCGAACAGCGTGCCCTGCGGCCCGCGCAGCACCTCGACCCGGTCGACGTCGAAAAAGGCGAGGTTGTTCGCGTTCTGGCGCGACAGATAGATGTCGTCGACATAGGTGCCGACCGGCGGGTCGAAGGTCGCGATCGTCTCGGTGCTGCCCAGGCCACGCAGGAAATAGGCGTTGGCGGAGCCGATGCCGGTGTTGTTCTGGGCGACGAGATTGGGGACGAACACGCCCAGTTGCAGCGTGTTGGTGACGCCGCGCGACTGCAGCTCCGCGCCCGAAAAGGCGGAGATCGCGATCGGCACGTCCTGCACGCTTTCCTCGCGGCGCTGCGCGGTCACCACGATGTCGGCGACCTGGCCGGCGCTGGTCGCTTCCTGCGCCGCCTGCGCGCTCTCCTGCGCGGCCGCGGGGTGTCCCGAAAGCATCGCCGCCCACGCCGAAACAGAACCCAGAAGCCATGCGCGCATCTGCCAGTCCCCTTCTCGCACGGGCGCGTCCGTTGCCGGCCCGGTTTCGATTTGTCCGGACAACTTGACAGAATGGAATCGACTGTCAAGCGTGTGCCGACGGCGGCTGACAGGGGAGTTGCATGGCCGAACTCGCGTATCCGACACTGGTCTGGGTGCACTTGCTCCTGTTCGTGCTGTGGCTCGGCGCCGATGTCGGGGTGTTCCTGCTCGGCCAGCATTTCCGCAAGCGCGCAAGCTATTCGCTCGCCGAGCGGCTGACGCTTCTCAAGATGCTCGTGCTGGTCGACATGACGCCGCGCACCGCCTGGGCGCTGATGGTGCCGGTCTCGCTCTCGGTGTCGGCGATGGGCGGCTGGTGGGCGGTGCCGGGCTGGCTGGTCGCCCTCGCCTGGGCAGTCTCGGCCGGATGGCTCTATCTGGTCTGGGACGCGCATTTCCACGGCCAGACCCCGCGCGCCGCACGCGACCGCCGGATCGAGTTCGGGCTGAAGCTCGGCCTCACTGTCTTCTATCTCTGGCTCGGCGTCGCCTCGCTCGCGACCGGGTCGCCGATCGCGGCCGGCTGGCTCGCCTGGAAGGCGCTGCTGTTCGGCGCGATCTTCGCCGCCGCGAGCATGATCGACGTGGCGTTCAAGCCGGTCGGGCCGCTGCTCGGCCGGCTGATCGCCGAGGGCTCGAGCGATGCGACCGAGCTGCCGTTGCTCCGCGTCATGAACCGCACGCGGCTCTGGGTCTGGTGCGTCTACCTGCTCCTCCTCGCGACTGCGTGGCTGGGCGTGGTCAAACCTGCTTGACTTGCGAATTTGTCCGGACAAATTGTGTCGACCATGTCAGTCAGCGAACAGCCCGGGGCGCTTGCGGCGCGCATGCAGAGCCTGCTGTTCGTCCCCGGCGCCCGGCCCGACCGATTCGCCGGCGCGCTCGCCTCGGGCGCCGACGCGGTCTGCATCGATCTGGAGGACGCGGTTCCCGCCGAGCTCAAGGTCCCGGCGCGGGCCGACGCGCTCGCCGCGCTTGGCGATCCGCGGCTGGCGCTGCGGATCAACGGGCTCGGCACGGCCGCCGGCCGCGACGACCTCGCCGCGCTCGCGGCTGCCCCGGTGCGTCCGCCCCTGCTGCTGCTGCCCAAGGTCGAGGACGCGGCCGCGCTCGCGCCGGCGCAGGCGCTCGGCATCCCGCTGGTCCCGCTGGTCGAGACGCCGCGCGGCATCCGCCTCGCGCACGAGATCGCCGCCGCGCCGGGCGTGGTGGCGATGATGTTCGGCGGCGGCGACCTGTCGGCGGAGCTCGGCGTCGAACTCGCCTGGGAGCCGCTCGCTCATGCCCGCGGCGCCTTCGTCCTCGCCTGCGCCGAGGCGGGGGTTCCCGCGATCGACGTGCCCTGCCTCGCGCTCGACGACGCGGCGGGCTTGGCCGACGAGAGCGCGCGCGCCAGGTCGCTCGGCTTCGCCGCCAAGGCGGCGATCCACCCGAAGCAGATCGGCACCATCCACGCCGTGTTCCGCCCGCGCCCCGAGGAGATCGCCGAGGCCGAAGCCGCCGCCGCCGCCTTCGACGCGGCCGGGGGCGCCGCGGTCCGGCATGCCGGCAAGATGTTGGAAGCACCCGTGATGCGGCGCTATCGCCGCATCCTCGAACAGGGAAGAAGCTATGCGTGAAGGCGTGATCGAGATTGCCCCGGGCCGCTATCGCGAGACCTTCGGTCGCTATTTCGAGGACTTCAGGGAAGGCGACGTCTACGAGCACCGCCCCGGCCGCACCATCACCGATGCCGACAATGTGTGGTTCACCCTGCTCACCATGAACACGCACCCGGCGCATTTCGACTATGAGTTCGCGAAGAAGACCGAGTTCGGCAAGCCGATCGTCTGCTCGCCCTTCACCGTCGCGCTGATGGTCGGGATGAGCGTGTCGGACGTCAGCCAGAAGGCCGTCGCGAACCTCGGCTGGTCGGACATCAAGCTAACCCACCCGCTCTTCCCCGGCGACACCCTCTATGCCGAGAGCGAGGTGATCGAGAAACGCGAGAGCAAGTCGCGCCCCGAACAGGGTATCGTCACCGTCCGTACCGTCGGGCGCAACCAGCATGGCGCGGTGTGCTGCACCTTCAACCGCTCGATGCTGATCTGGAAGCGGGGCTGCGGCCCCATGGATAGTTGATCACCATGGCGACAGCTCTCGACCTCCCCGCCCCGGCGCTCGACGCCGACCAGGAAGCGGCCTTCATGGACGCGATCGATCGCTGGATCGAGCGCGAGGTCCGCCCCGTGGTGATGCACCACGACCATAACGACCTGTGGCCGGCCGACCTCGTCGACCAGATGACCGAAATGGGCCTGTTCGGCGCGACGATCGGCCAGGCCTATGGCGGGCTCGGCCTGCCGGCGACCACCTATGCCAGGATCGTCGCGCGGATCGCCAGCTACTGGATGGCGATCACCGGGATCTTCAACTCGCACCTGATCATGGCCGCCGCGGTCGAGCGGTTCGGGACCGAGGCGCAGAAGGCGCACTGGCTGCCCCGCTTCGCGAGCGGCGAGATCCGCGGCGGCCTCGCGCTCACCGAGCCCGACGCCGGCACCGACCTGCAGGCGATCCGCACGACCGCGGTGCGCGACGGCGACCATTATGTCATCAACGGCACCAAGACCTGGATCTCGAACGGCATCAACGGCAGCTGCTTTGCGCTGCTGGTCAAGACCGACCCGCAGGCCGAGCCGCGCTACAAGGGCATGAGCCTGTTCATCGCGCCCAAGGGCCCGGGCTTCACCGTCGGCAAGAAGTTCGACAAGCTCGGCTACAAGGCGATCGACAGCGCCGAGCTGATCTTCGACGATTACCGCATCCCGGCCGACCACCTGATCGGCGAGGTCGAGGGCGACGGCTTCTTCCAGGCGACCGGCGGGCTCGAGCTCGGCCGCATCAACGTCGCCGCGCGCGGTGTCGGCCTGGCCGAAGGCTCGCTCCGCCTCGCGACCGAATATGCGCAGCTTCGCAAGACCATGGGCAAGCCGATCGCCGAGCACCAGGCGATCCAGCTCAAGCTGGGCGAGATGGTCACCCGCGCCCGCGCCGCCCGCCTGCTCACCTTCGACGCGGCCGAGGCCTATGACCGCGGCGAGCGCTGCGACCTCGAGGCCGGCATGGCCAAATATTTCGCGTCGGAAGCGGCGGTGCGCAATTCCGAGGAAGCGATGCGCATTTATGGCGGCTACAGCTATTCCAAGGAATATGAGATCGAGCGCTATTATCGCGACGCCCTGCTGATGTGCATCGGAGAGGGCACCAACGAGATGCAGCGCATGATCATCGCCCGCCAATGGCTGAAACGGAACCCGGCGTGAGAGGGGACTTTTCAAGCCCTCTCCCTCCAGGGGAGAGGGCAGGTCCGCGCAGCGGACCGGGAGAGGGGCCGGGCCGGCGCGGCACCACCCCAGCCCATCTTCTGGAACGCGCCCGCGAGATGCGGCGCAACTCGACACCGCAGGAAACATTGCTGTGGCGTCACCTGCGCGGCAAGCGGCTCGGCGGGTGGAAGTTCCGGCAGCAGACACCGATCGGGCCGTACATCGCCGACTTTTGCTGCCCGATGGCGCGGTTGATCATCGAGCTCGACGGCAGCCAGCATGGTCAGCAAGGCCGCTATGACGCGGAGCGCACCCGCTACCTCGAAGCCGAGGGTTATCGGGTGATGCGCTTCTGGAACAGCGACGTCGATGCGAACCCCGCCGGCGTGCTGGGCGCGATCGCAGCGGCACTCGAGGCCCCTCTCCCGGCGCGCTCCGCGCGCCTGCCCTCTCCCCTGGAGGGAGAGGGCCGTTGACCCGCCCCCTCCCCCTCGCCGGCTATCGCATTCTCTCGGCCGAGCAATATGGCGCGGGGCCCTATGGCACGATGTTCCTCGCCCAGCTCGGCGCCGAGGTGATCAAGATCGAGCCGCCCAAGGGCGGCGACACCGCGCGCGCGGTCGGGCCGCATTTCCTGCGCGACGGCGAGAGCGTCTACTTTCAGGCGTTCAACCTCAACAAGCGCTCGATCACGCTCGACCTGACGAGCAAGGGCGGCCAGCGCGTCCTGCACCGGCTCGTCGCGAACGCCCATGCGATGGTGAACAACCTGCGCGGCGACATCCCGGCGCGGATCGGGCTCACCTATGCGGCGCTCAAGGACAGCAATGCGGCGATCGTGTGCGCGCACCTGTCCGCCTATGGTCGCGACGGCGCCCGCGCGCGCTGGCCCGGCTATGACTATCTGATGCAGGCCGAGGCGGGCTATCTGGCGCTGACCGGCGAGCCCGACGGGCCGCCGACGCGGATGGGGCTGTCGATGGTCGACTTCATGACCGGCACGATCATGACGATCGGCCTGCTCTCGGCGCTGATCGAGGCCGGGCGCACCGGCGTCGGGCGCGACGTCGATGTCGACCTGCTGTCCGCCGCCGTCCACCAGCTCAGCTACCCGGCGGTCTGGTACATGAACGAGGGCGACGTGACGGCGCGGGCGCCCCGCTCCGCCCATCCCTCGGTCACGCCCAGCCAGATGTTCCGAACCGCGGACGGGTGGATCTTCGTGATGGCGCAATTGCCGAAGTTCTGGACGATCCTGTGCGATCGCGTCGGTCGTCCGGAGCTCGCCGAGGATGCGCGCTTCCGCACCCAGAAGGACCGGCTGGCGAACCGCGACCTGCTGACCGAGACGCTGGACGGCGTGTTCGCCGCCGCGCCCACGCGCGCCTGGCTCGACCGGCTGGAAGGGCATGTGCCGGTCGCGCCGGTGAACGGCGTCGATGCCGCGCTCGACAGCGCCTTTCTGGCGGAGACGCGGATGCGCGACACCGTCGCCCATCCCGACCGGCCCGAGCTGCACGTGCTCGCCAACCCGATCAAGCTCGACGGCGAACGCCTTCCGAACCGCGCCGGGCCGCTGCTCGGCGCCGATACCGATGCGGTGCTGGCCGAGGCGGGCTTCGACCCGGCCGAGATCGACGCGCTCCGCGCCGGCGGCGTGATCTGAAATGGGCAAGCTCGAAGGCATCAAGGTCGTCGACCTGACGCAGTTCCTGCCGGGGCCGATGATGACCCTGATGATGGCCGACCAGGGCGCCGACGTGCTGAAGGTCGAGCCCCCGACGGGCGACCCGGCGCGCTCGATGCCGCCGATGGAAGGGGCGCATTCGGTCTGGTTCCGCAACCTCAACCGCGGCAAGCGCAGCCTGGCGCTCGACCTGAAGAGCGAGGCCGGCCAGGCGCGGCTGTGGGCCGAGATCGAGGGGGCGGACGTCTTCGTCGAGGGGTTCCGGCCGGGCGTGATGGCGCGGCTGGGCTTCGGCTATGATGCGGTCGCCGCGCGCAACCCGCGGATCGTCTATTGCTCCATCTCCGCCTTCGGCCAGACGGGCGCGCTGGCCCACCATCCCGCGCACGACATGGCGGTGCAGGCGCTCGCCGGCTTCCTGTCCGTCAACGACGCGCCCGGTGGCGATCCGGTCGTGCCCGGCGTGCCGAGCGCCGACGCCGCGGCGGGGCTGACCGCGCTGTCGGGCGTGCTGATGGCGCTGATCGGCCGCGAACGGACCGGGCGCGGCGACTATCTGGACGTCGCGATGTTCGACAGCCTGCTGCCCTGGTGCGCGCATACGGCCGGCGACGCGATCGCCGGCGGCCCGGCGCCGCGCTCGGCGACGCAGCGCTCGCTGGGCGGCGCGGCCTTCTACCAGGTCTACCGGACCGCCGACGGCCGCCATGTCGCGCTTGGCGGGCGCGAGGAGAAATTCGTCGCCAACCTGCTCACCGCGCTCGACCGGCCCGACCTGATCCCGCTCGGCGCGGCACCCGCCGGGGCGCCGCAAGCGCCACTGGTCGCGTTCCTGCGCGACACCTTCGCCGAGCGGACGCGCGACGAATGGGTCGCGTGGTTCGCGGACAAGGACGTCGCCTTCGCGCCGGTGCTCGACTTTCGCGAGGCTCTCGACCAGCCCCATGTCGCGGCGCGGGGCCTGCTCGTCGAGCATGAGGGCGCGCACCAGATCGGCCCCGCGATCCGCTTCGCCGGGGACAGCTGGCGACCGACCGAGGCGCCGGAGCTCGAACGTGGCTGACGCCTCAGCCCTCGACCTCGATGTGCATCGCATAGGCGAAGCGGTCGCCGGGGTGGTGGCTGGCACTGATCTCGAACAGCCGGCCGCCCGTGTCGAAATAGCTGCGCAGGATGCGAAGGCACGGGCTGCGTCGCGGGATGTCGAGCGCGGCGGCGATGCTGCTCGTCGCCGGCACCGCCTGGATATCCTGGGTGACGGTCGCGATGCGCAGCCCGGTCAGCCGCTCGAGCTGGCGGAAGATCGTCTCGCTCGATCCGAGGTCGATAGCGGCCGCTGCCTCGCGCAGCTCGGGATGGATATAGGCGTCGGTATAGGCGATCGGGGCGTGCTGGGCCTCGGACACGCGCACGCCGCGGAAATGCGCCCAGAGCCCTTCGGCCGGCTGCGGCAGATGGTCCGCGATGCGGCGCGGCAGCGCTCGGTCGCCGGCACGCTGGAAGTCGACATGGGTGTCGCGCGCATATTGCAGCAGCTCGCCCACGTTGGAGAGCGGCTGGTGCAGCGCCCCGCCGCGCGCCGCCGCGGGCTGGATGATGGTGCCCGAGCCGCGGCGGCGGGCGATCAGGCCCTCCGCCTGCAGCGCGCGCAGCGCCTCGCGGACGGTGAAGCGGCTGACGCCGTAGCGCGCGCAGAGCTCGGACTCGGTCGGAAAGGCGTCGGGCGCCGGAAAGTCGCCGCGCGCGATCGCCGCCCGCAGGTCGTCGGCGACCTGCTGGTAACGCGGCTTACGCGCCGCCGCCCCGGCACTGCTCACCAAAACGCCCCCTCCTCGTCTCGCCTGTTGTCCGGCAGGCCATGACCGGCGAACCCAGCCTGACCGAGCGACTTGCCTCGCATCTGCTGCGCCGGGTCGACGCGAATGTCCAGACAAGAGCGCGGCTGAACCTGCTCGACTGGATGGCCTGTGTGGCCGGCGCCCGGGCCGGCGCCGCGGGGGCGATGCAGCGCGCCTGCGCGGGCCAGTCGACCGTGATGCGGGCGGCGTTCCTCGGCAACGTGCTCGAGATGGACGACGTCCACCGCGCCGCCATCCTCCATCCCGGGCCGGTGATCTGGCCGACCGTGCTGGGCGACGCCGATGCCGGCATGGACGCGGTGCTGATCGCGGCGGTGCGCGGTTATGAGGCGATGATCGCGGTCGGCGCGACCTTCGACGCGACGCACTATGCGCACTGGCACCCGACCGCCACCGCGGGGGTGTTCGGGGCGGCGGCGGCGGTCGCCAGCCTGTTCGGGTCGGACGAGGAGGAGACGGTGTCCGCGCTCGGGCTCGCCGGCTCGGTCGCGGGCGGACTGTGGCAGCTTCGGCACGAGCCGGTGATGGCCAAGCAATGGCACCTCGCCCATGCGCTCCAGACCGGCGCTTCGGCCGCCTTCTTCGCCGCGCACGGCGTCACCGGCCCGCGCTTCGTCCTAGAAGGTCCGCAGGGCCTGCACGCCGCGACCTGCGACGCGCCGCGTCCACTCCATCTCGGTGCGGGCTGGCGGATCGACGAGGTGAGCTTCAAGCCCTGGGGCGCCTGCCGCCACGCGCACCCGGCGATCGATGCCGCGCTCGAGCTCCGCGCGACCGGCGCGCTCGACGGCCGTCTGGTGGTCGAGACCTATGCCGACGCGCTCGCCTTTTGCGACCGTCCCGACCCGCAGACGGTGACCGACGCCAAGTTCTCGCTCCAGCACGCGCTCGCGGTCGTGATCGACAAGGGCGTGCCCGAGCTGGCCGATTTCGAGCCGCCGGCGATCGCGCGGCTGGCGCCGCTCCGCGCGCGGATCGAGGTGCGCGAGGATCCGGCGATCACCGCCCGCTACCCGGCCCATTTCGGCGCGCGCGTGTCGAGTTCGGCCGGCACGGTCGATCTCGTCGACACGCGCGGCGATCCTGAGCGCCCGCTCGGCGAGGCGGGCGTGATCGACAAGGCGCGCGCGCTGTTCGCCTGGGGCGGGCTCAGCGACAACGAGGCCGAACAGGGCATCGCGCTGGCGCTCGACGGCGACGATGCCGACGCGATCGTCGCCTGGCTGGAGGCGCTGTTGTGAGCGCGACCGCCACGCTGCTCGACTTCGCCGCGGCCGATCACCGGCTCGATCCGGACACGCGCGCCGACGCGCTGCGGCTGCTCGCCGACACGCTCGCGGTCGGCGCGGCGGGCGCGACGGCCCCCGGCGCCGAGGGCGTGCGGGCGGCGGCGACGGGCTGGGGACAAGGTGACGACGCGCGCGTGCTGGGGCTCCCCCTCCGGCTGCCCGCGCCCTCGGCGGCATTCGTGAACGGCTTCCAGATCCATTGCCTCGAATGGGACGCGGTGCACGAGCCGGCGGTCGTGCACGCGCTGTCGGTCGTCACGGCCGCCGTGCTCGCGGCGCTCGATCGCGCCGGCGACGTGGATGCGGAGGCGGCGCTCGTCGCGCTGGCCGTGGGCGTCGATGTGGCGAGTGGACTTGGCCTCGCGGCGGAAAGCCCGCTGCGCTTCTTCCGGCCGGCGACCGCGGGCTGCCTCGGTGCGGCGCTCGCCGTCGCCCGGATCGCCGGGATCGGGCGCGATCGACTGCCCGACGTGCTGGGCCTGGCGCATGGCTTTGCGGCCGGCACGATGCAGGCGCATGTCGAGGGCTCGATCGCGCTGCCGCTCCAGATCGCGCACGCGGCGCGTTCGGCGGTGAGCGCGGTCGACCTGGTCGCGGCGGGACTGACCGGTCCGCACGACGCGCTCGAAGGCCCGTTCGGCTATCTGCGGCTGTTCGACGCGGGCAGTCTCGAAACCTATACGCGCGGGATCGGCCGCGGCTGGCAGATCCGCCGGGTCAGCACCAAGCCCTACCCGTCGGGCCGTGCCAGCCATGCAGTGCTCGCCGCGCTGGCCGAGCTTCGGGACGAGGGGGCGATCGTCGCGATCCGCGCCGAGGTCCCGCCGCTGGTCGCCCGGCTGGTCGGACGCCCGCCGGTGCCGCACATGACCCCCGCCTATGCGCGGCTGTGCCTGCCCGTGCTCGCCCGGCTGATGCTGGAGGACGGACGAATCGACCCGCGCCGCTTCGCCGAGCTCGACCCGCAGCCCGCCCCGATCGAGATCGTCGTCGACGCGAACCCCGACCCGAACGCGCTGTCGCCGCAGCGGATCGCGGTGAGCTATGCGGACGGTCGTCGGGCGACGCGCGAGGTGCCGCACACGCTCGGCAGCCCGGAGACGCCATTGTCGCTGGGCCAGGCGGCCGCCAAGCTCCGGCTGGCGCGCGAACTTGCGCCCGCCGCGTGCGACCCGCGCCTCTTCGACGCCCCGCTCGCCTATCTCACGGAGCCGCGATGACGTTCCCGACCTATCTCGAAGCGCTCGATCCGCGGCAACTGCTCGACGACTATCCCGTCGGCGATGCCTTCGTGGCGCGCTACACGCGGATAAGCCGGGACGAGCTGCGCGCGCGGCAGGACCGCGACTTCCGCAAGCTGGTCGCGCGCGGCTGGCAGATTCCCTTCTACCGCCGGCTCTGGGGCGCGCGCGGGATCGAGCCGGGGGACATTGGCGGGCTCGACGACATCGGGAAGCTCCCCGTCTATGACAAGTCTGACCTGATGGCCTCGGTCGCCGAGCATCCGCCGTTCGGCGACTTCGCCGGCATCGACGGTGGCGACCGCGCCCCGGTGATCTTCCACACGACCAGCGGCACCACCGGCCGCCCGCAGCCGCTGCTGTTCGGACCCAAGGGCCGCGAGGTCGGCAACCTGCTCGTCGGTCGCATGTATCGCTGGCAGGGGCTCAGGCCCGAGGACGTGGTCCAGTCCGTCTATGGCCACGGCATGATCAACGGCGGCCACTATATTCGCGAGGCGGTGACGCACGTCACCAACTCGCTGTTCCTGTCCGCCGGCACCGGGATCGAAACCCGTTCTGCCAGCCAGGTCAGTCTGATGGCCGATTTCGGAGTCACCGTGCTGGTCGGCTTCATCGACTACATCCGCAAGCTCGCCGAAGTCGCCCGCGACGAAGGCCTGCTCGAGCGGATCGGGATCCGGATGATCTGCGGCCATCTCGGCACCGAGGACCGGGCCAGCGTCGAGGCGGCGTGGGGCGGCGCCAAAGCGTATGACTGGTACGGAGTCGGCGACACCGGCTCGATCGCCGGCGAGGGGCCCGAGCGCGACGGCCTCTACGTCTGGGAGGACGCGCATCACCTGGAGCTGCTCGACATCGAGGGCGGCCGCCCCGTCGCAGCGGGCGAGACCGGCGACATGGTGGTGACCTGCCTCTACAAGGACGACGTGGCGCCCTGCATCCGGTTCAACACCCACGACATCACCCATGAGCTGACCGGCGCCAACGCGACCGGGATGGTGTTCAAGCGCATCGCCGGCTTCAAGGGTCGCAGCGACAACATGGTCAAGCTGCGCGGGATCAACGTCTTTCCGCACGCGATCGGCGCGCTGATCGAGAACCGGGCCGACCTGACCGGCGAATATGTCTGCCGCCTCCGCCGCGACCCGGCCAGCGGGCGCGACGACATGCTGGTGACGCTCGAAAGCCGTGGCGGCAGCGATCGCGACGCGCTGGCCGGGCTGCTCCGCCAGGGGCTGGGCGTCGAGGTGACGGTCGAGCTGGCCGCACCCGGCGGGACGGCGGCGCTCACCCAGATCGACGTGCGGCAGAAGCCGCTCCGGCTGATCGATGAGCGGGGGCTGTGATGGCCATCGACTGGGATCACCTCGAGGCCGCGAACGCGCCGCTCAACGCCTTCACCGACTTTGACCGCGGCGCGCGCGGCGGCGACGGACCGCTGGCCGGCCTCACGGTCGGGATCAAGGCCAATATCGCGGTCGCCGGCCTGCCCTGGACCGGGGGCATGGGCCTGCACCGCCATCGCATCGCCACGCGCGACGCTGCCGTCGTGGCGCGGCTGCGCGCGGCCGGGGCGGCCATCCTCGGATCGCTCAACATGCACGAGGCGGCGCTCGGCGCGACCACCGACAATGCGTGGTTCGGGCGGACGCACAACCCGCACCGGCACGGCCACACGCCCGGCGGCTCGTCCGGGGGCAGCGGCGCGGCGGTGGCCGCCGGGTTGTGCGACGCGGCGCTCGGCACCGACACGCTCGGCTCGATCCGCATCCCCGCCGCCTATTGCGGCGTCTACGGCCTGAAGCCCGGGCACGGCATGGTCGACACCGACGGCCTGATCTTCCTCGGCCGCAGGTTCGACACCATCGGCCCCCTGGCACGCGATCTCGACACGCTGGCGCGCGTGTGGCGTGCGATGATCGACGGGCCGCAGGCGGACGCGCCGTTCGAAGCGCTCGTTTTGCTCGACGACCTCGCCGGGACGGCAGTCGAGCCGGCGGTGGGCGCGGCGTATGCGAAGGCACGCGCGGCGTTCACTCTGCCGACCCGCACGATCGCGCTTCCGGATCCGCCGGCGCTGATCCGGCTCGCCGCGCTGGTCGAGGTCGCGCGCGAGCTGATCGACGATCTCGGCGCCGACCGTCACGACCGCGCCGATCTGATCTCGCCCGAACTGACCGCCATCCTCGCCGCGCTCGAGCCGATGGCGCCGTCGCCGCACGTGCTCGACGCCGCGCAGCGCCTCCTGCGCGACGCGATCGGCTCCGACGGCGTCCTGCTGATGCCGACCGCGCCGCAGGCCGCATTCGCCCACGGCACGCGTGCGCCGGTCAGCCAGGCGGACTTCACCGGCCTCGCCAACGTCGCCGGCCTGCCCGCGCTCGCGATCCCGGCCGGGCGAAACGCCGACGGACTGCCGATCGGCGTGCAGCTCGTCGGCCCGGCGGGAAGCGAGACGCGGCTGATCGCCGCCGCCCGCGCGCTCGAGCCCGTGCTCGGCGGCTTCGTCGCGCCGCCCCAGACCTGACAGGAGGACAAGGCCCATGCGGATCATCGTGCTGTTCAACCTGAAGCAGGGCGTCGACCCGGCCGCCTATGAGGAATGGGCGCGCACCACCGACATTCCCGGCGTCCGCGCGCTCGGATCGTGCACCGACTTCCAGGTCTATCGCACGACCGGGCTGCTGGGCGGCGGCGCCGCGCCCTATGCCTATGTCGAGACGATCGACATCACCGGCATGGACGCGTTCATGGGCGACGTGACGTCGGACGCCGTCCAGAAAGTCGCGGCCGCGTTCGCCGAGTTCGCAGACAATCCGCAGTTCATCCTGACCGAGACGCTCTGATGTCGCGCTTCGCCGGCAAGACCGTCGTCGTCACCGGTTCGGGCAAGCAGAAGGGCCTCGGCCAGGCGATCCTGCAGCGCTTCGCCGACGAAGGCGCGTCCTGCGTCGTCTCGGACCTCGCGATCGACGACGAGGCCGAGACGGTCGCGGCGGAGCTTCGCGCGCGTGGCGCGGCCGTCGCGACCATCGCCTGCGACGTGGGCCAGGCCGGCCAGTGCCACGCGCTGGTCGAGGATGCGGTCGCGGCATTCGGCGGCGTCGACATCTTCGTCAACAATGCCGGCATCGGCTTCATGATGAAGCCGTTGCTCGACGTCGACCCGGCGGACTGGGAGCTCGTGCTGCGCGTCAACCTGTCCGGCGCCTTCTACTGCACCCAGGCAGCCGCGCGCGCGATGATCGCCGCCGGCCGGGGCGGCCGGATCATCAACATCGCCAGCCAGGCCGCCAAGACCGGCTTCCCCCATCTGCCCGCCTATGTCAGCTCCAAGCATGGCATGGTCGGGCTGACCCGCGCCGCGGCGGTCGAGCTCGGCGCGCACGGCATCACGGTCAACGCCGTCTGCCCCAACCACGTGACCACCGGACTGGGCGCGCAGCAGAACGCGTATTTCTCGAAGCTGCTCGGCTTCGACAGCGTCGAGGCCTATCTCGCCAACATGGCGCGCAAGAACCCGATGGGCCGGCCCGGGCTCGGCAGCGACACTGCCGCGGCCTGTGCCTGGCTGGCATCCGACGATGCGGTGTACGTGACCGGCGAGGCGCTGAACGTCTCCGGCGGGGAGGAAATGCATTGATCGCGGAAGAGCGGATGGACTGGCCCGGCGGCGCGAAGCTGGCGCTCTCGATCGTGGTCAATGTCGAGGAAGGCTCCGAGATGACCGTCGCGCGCGGCGACAAGGGTATGGAGCCGGTCGACGAGCTCGGCATCCACATCAAGGCACCGATCCGCAACTACGGGAACGAGTCCAACTATCTCTACGGGTTGAAGGCCGGCGCGCCGCGGGTCGCCAGGCTGCTCCGCGCCTTCGAGGTCAAGGCGAGCTGGACGGTCGCCGCGCTGAGCCTCGAAAACCATCCGGACATCGCCGAGACCATCGTCGAACTCGGCCACGAGCCGGTCAGCCATGGCTGGCGCTGGGTCCACCAGTTCCGGATGGACGAGGAGGCCGAGCGCGCGTTCATCGACAGGGCGGTGCGCTCGATCGAGAAGACCACCGGCACGCGCCCCTATGGCTGGCTGAGCCGCTATTTCCACACCGACAACACCCGCCGCCTGCTGATCGAGGCGGGGTTCGACTATCACATGGACGATTATTCGGGCGATATCCCCTTCTGGGACGCCGCAACCGTCCCCGGGAAGCCGATCGTGATCGTCCCCTACCAGCTCGACTCCAACGACATGAAGATGTGGACCGACCCGGCCTACACGCCCGCGAACTGGCTTGATTACGCGATCCGCTGCTTCGACCAGCTCTACCGCGAGGGCGAGGAGGGACATCCGAAGATGATGAGCCTCGGGCTGCACCTGCGCATCATCGGGCGACCGGGGCGGATCTGGGCGCTGGAGGCGTTCCTGCGCCATGTGCGATCGAAGCCCGACGTCTGGATCGCGACACGCCACGAGATCGCGCGCCATTTCGCGGCGGGGCAACCGGCATGAGCCTGTCGCTGGCGCTTGACGGCCCGCTCGCCCGGATCCGCATCGACCGCGCGGCGAAGCGCAACGCGTTCGACCAGGCGATGTGGGAAAAGCTGCCGGCTTTGGTCGCCGACGCGGTCGCGGCGCCCGGCACGCGCGTGCTGCTGCTCGAATCGGCGACGCCCGGCATGTTCTGCGCCGGCGCCGACATTGCCGAGCTGCTCGACCGGTCGGGCGACGCCGATTGGCGCGCGGCGAACCAAAAAGCGATCAACCGCGCCCAGTCCGAGCTCACCCGCGCCGACATTCCCACGATCGCGTTCGTCGACGGCGACTGCGTGGGCGGCGGCTGCGGGCTCGCGCTTGCCTGCGACCTGCGCGTCGCCACGCCGCGCGCGCGGTTCGGCATCACCCCCGCCAAGCTGGGGCTCGTCTATCCGCTCCACGACACCAAGCTGCTCGTCGACCTGGTCGGCCCGGCGCAGGCGAAGCGCATCCTGTTCACCGGACAGTTGCTCGACGCGGCCGAGGCGCACCGGATCGGGCTCGTCGACATGCTCGCCGAGACCGCCGACGCGCTCGCGGGGGCGATCGCGTCGGTCTCGTCGCACAGCACGCGCCAGTCGAAGGCGATGATCCGGCGGATCCTCGACGGCCAGACCGACGACGACGCGACCACGCTCGCGCTGTTCGCCGAGGCGTTCACCCTGCCCGACTTCGACGAAGGCGTCCGCGCCTTCACCGAAAAGCGGGCGCCGAAGTTCGGATGAGAAGGACGCGATGACCGGCTTCCTGACGCACGGGCGGATCATGGGCGGCGTCGTCGCCACGCCGGACATCGACGCGGCGCTCGCCGACTATCGCGACCGGCTGCGGCTCGAGCTCGTGGAGGATGGGCCTCTCGACCCCGGGCTGGCCGCGAGCTGGGGGGCGCCGGCGCTCGGCGGCGCGCGCATGGCGGCATTGCGGCCGGCGAGCGGCGCGCATTGCGTGATCCGGCTGGTCGAGCAGCCCGTCCCGGCCGGCTTCGTGCCGACCCGGACGTTCGGCTGGGCGGCCTATGAGCTGACCGTCGAGGACGTCCATGGCTGGCCGGATCGCCTCGCCGGCAGCGGCTTCGAGGTCGTCGGCCCGCCCAAGCCGATCGAGAACCTGCCCTATTTCGTGCCGATGCAGGTGGTGGGGCGCGGGCGCGAGATGCTCTATCTGAACGAGGTCGCCTGCGACACGCCGAGTTCGGACCTGCCCAAGGCGCGCTCGATCACCGATCACATCTTCATCGTCATCCTTGCCACCCCCGACCGCGCAGCCGCGATGGACTGGTACCAGGATCGGCTCGGCCTCGACGCGGGCGGAGTCTACACGCTCGAATATACGATGATAAACAAGGCCTTCGGGCTCGCACCAGGCACGCAGTCGACGATCTCGATGCTGCAGAAGGCGCGGCTGCCGATCGTCGAGGTGGATGGCTATCCGGCGGACGCGACGCCGCGCGCGACGGCGCCGGGCGCCTTGCCCCCGGGCAACGCGCTGGTCACGCTCGCCGTGGACGCGCTGCCCGGCGGACTGGACTGGATCACCCCGCCTGTGCCGCGACCGGGAGCACTCTATGACGGCCGTCGCGCGGGAACGGTCCGGGGGCCGGCGGGAGAGCTTCTGGAGCTGGTCGAGATCTGAGGCGGCCGCGAGGAGATCAGGGCAGCAATATCGTCGACCCACTGGTCCGCCGACCTTCGAGGTCGCGATGCGCCTGCGCCGCGTCCTCGAGCGCATAGCGCTGGCCGATGCTGACCCGCACCTTGCCCGAGCGGATCATCGCCCACAGCCGGTCGACTCCGGCCGCGCGCTCGGCCGGCTCGGCATAATAGTCGAACAGCGTCGGGCGGGTGTTGTAGAGCGAGCCCTTCGCCGCGAGGATGCCGAGGTTGATGCCGGTCACCGGGGCGGACGCATTGCCGTAGCTGACGATCAGCCCGCGCCGGCCGGTCGCGTCGAGAGAGGCCTCCCACGTGTCCATGCCGACGCCGTCGAACGTGACGCGGACGCCCTTGCCTCCGGTCAGCTCGCGCACCCGCGTCGCCGTGGCCTCCTTCGTGTAGAGCACGACATGATCCGCGCCCGCCCGGCGTGCCTCGTCGGCCTTGGCCTCGGTCGACACCGTGCCGATCACCGTCGCGCCGACCGCCTTCAGCCACTGGACGAGGATCAGCCCCACCCCGCCGGCGGCGGCATGGACGAGCACCGGCCAGCCCGGCTCGACCTTGGCGCAGCGCTCGACGAGAAACTCGGTCGTGCAGCCCTTGAGCAGTGCCGCCGCGGCGGTCGCGTCGTCGATGTCGTCGGGAATGTGGAAGAGGCTGGCGGCGGGCAGGTTGCGCGCCGTGGCATAGGCGCCGCGGACCGGGCCGAAGGTGGCGACGCGATCGCCGGGCGCAAAGCCCTCGACGCCCGCGCCCAGCGCCTCGACCACGCCGGCCGCCTCGAGCCCCAGCCCCGAGGGAAGCTCCACCGGGTAGATGCCGCCGCGATGATAGGTGTCGATATAGTTGAGACCGACCGCCAGGGTGCGGAGGCGCACTTCGCCCGGCGCGGGTGACGGCAGGTCCACGTCCGTCCATTCGATGACCTCGGGGCCGCCGGTCCGCTCAAAACGTGCAACACGCGCCATCATGTCCGTCCTCACCAGGTCTTGCCACCGATCCACGTCCCGACGGCCGCTGTAAAGGGCACCGGTTCGGCGGTCTCCCAGATGCCCGCCTGGAAATAGGGATCGGCCTCGAGCAGCGCCCGGGCCGTTGCGAGCTCCGCCACGTCGTAGATCAGGATCGAGCCGAGGAAGCGGCCGTCTCCGTCCCGCAACGGTCCGGCGACCGCGATCTGGTTGAGGATCGTCTCGATATAGGCGAAATGCGCTGGCCGGGCGGCCATGCGGATCGGTTCGGCTCCGGGCTTGTCATAGGCGACGACGGCGAAGAGCGGCATCAGTGACTCCCGATTTCTGGCGCCTCGACGAGCATCACCTCGACATCGGCAAGCCCGTCGCGCAGCGCCTTCACCTCGGCATAGTCGGGCGAGTTCCAGAAGGCGAGCGCAGCCGCGCGGTCGGGCCATTCCGAGATGACGATCGAGGCTCCCTCGCCCGCCCCGCCTTCGAGAGCGACCGCGCCCGGCGCGCGCAAGACGTAGCGTCCGCCGAAGCGCGTCACCAGCTCGGCGGCGGCGCGGCCATAGCCCGCGACGAAACGGTCGCGGTCATGGATGCGGGCGACGATGATCATGTAGGCAGCCATGCGAGACTCCTGTTGCATGTTTGCGACAGCTTGGCGCCGCCGTCGTGCGCGACCGGAATTTGTCTGGACAAATTTCGGCGTCGATGAAAGCTTCCCGTAACGAAGCATTAATCTGAATAGGGGGATTGCGGTATGGGCGGCTTCAGCAAGGCGCTACTGCTCGGCGCGTCGGTGTTCGCAACCATGCCCGCCTGGGCGCAGGAGCAGAGCGCCGCGGCCGAGCCGACCGGCGGCCTTACCGACATCATCGTGACGGCGCGCAAGACGACGGAGACGCTGCAGGACGCGCCGGTCGCGGTCTCGGTGGTGACGAGCGACAAGATCCGCGACCTGGGCCTCGTCTCGCTCGACGATTTCGCCAAGCAGGCGACCGGCATCAGCTTCAGCCAGGCCTTTGGTCGCTCGACCGACCGCCCGGTCATCCGCGGCCAGTCGAACGTGCTCGCGGGCGTGCAGGCCGGGGTCGAGACCGGCGCCGCCTTCTTCATCGACGGCGTCTACTACCAGGGCGACATCCAGGGCTTCGACCCGGAGTCGATCGAGCGGGTCGAGATCATCAAGGGGCCGCAATCGGCGCTTTACGGTCGCAACACCTATGCCGGCGCGATCAACTATGTGACCAAGGACCCCAGCGAGCGGTTCAGCATCACCGGCCGCGCACGCGCCGCCGAATATGACGAGGCGGAGCTGGCCGGCTCGGTCTCGGGCCCGATCCTCGGCGACGTGCTCGGCTTCCGCGCGGGCGGGCGCTATTACACCTATGGCGGCCAGTATCGGAACCAGCTCACGGGCCGCCGGGTCGGCGACGAGGAGACCAAGTCCGCCTATCTGACCCTGACGTTCAAGCCGAACAGCGATCTCTCGGTCCGGCTGCGCGGCTATCGACAGAAGGACGACGACGGCCCGCTGGCCATCTTCCTCCAGGGCGCGGTCGCGAACAACTGCCGCCCGGGCTTCCGCTCCACCCAGTTCCGCGCCGCCTCGCCGTTCGTGCCGCTCGCCCCGGCGACGCTGCGGCTCGACAATCCCAACCAGTATTTCTGCGGCACCATCCAGCCGCAGCCGAACAATGTGCGGCTGAACACCGACCCGCTGTTCATCAGCCCGGCGCTCGGCGTGCGCGACGGCACTGCCTTCGACGGGATCGAGAACGAGCAGGTCCAATTCTCCTCGAACATCGACTGGGACGTCGCCGGCTCGGGCTGGGTGATCTCGTCGCTGACCGGCTATCGGCGCAACAAGAACCGGTTCGGCACCGATTCCGACCATTCGGACGCCTTCGCCTATTTCGCCGGCACGCCGGCTTCGACGCTGGGCACCGAGCCCGCCTTCGCAAACACCAATCGCGACCGCCAGCGCGACTTCAGCCAAGAGATCCGGATCTCCTCCCCGGTTGACCGGCCGCTCCGGGCGATGATCGGCGGCTTCTACTTCAAGCAGCGCTTCCAGTCCGCCGACATCACCTTCCAGAGCGCTCCCGGCGCGCTTCCGCTCGGCACCGACCTCTCGAATTACTCGACGATCGAGGACCGCGCGGTGTTCGGCCTGGTCGAGTGGAAGCCCGTCCAGGGGCTCTCCATTACCGGCGAGATCCGCTACCAGGAGGAGATCAAGACGCAGGTCGATCGCGGCACCTTCAGCGCGACCAGCCCGTTCATCCTCGCGGCCGGGGTCGGCGCCGATCGGCTCGCCCAGTTCGGCTGCACGACCGCGCTGATCAACCGCGGGCCGCCCCCGGCGGGCACCCTGCCCGGCTGCAGCGTCGTGCCGCGCGCCAAGTTCACCGGCACCGACCCGCGCATCACGATCAACTATCAGACGCCGGGCGGAACGCTGTTCTACGGCGTGTTCGCGACCGGCCGGAAGCCGGGCGGCTTCAACGGCTCGGCCGGCATCATCGCGACGCTGCAGAGCACCGGCTCGGACTTCGTCACCTATGCGGAGGAGAAGACCGAAAGCTACGAACTGGGCACCAAGTGGCAGACTCGCGACCGGACCTTCGGCGGCAGTCTCGCGCTGTTCCGCAACAACCTGACCAACGTCCAGCTGACCAACGCCATCCCCAACCCCGCCGGCAATGGCGCGATCACCTCGATCGTCAGCGCCAGCGGCGACGCGCGGACCCAGGGCTTCGAGCTCGAGCTCAACGCGACGCCCACGCGCGGGCTCTTCTTCTCGGCGGGCGTGACCTATGTCGACGCCAAGTTCAAGAATGGCTGCGACACCGACGAGTTCATTCTCAACTCGGGCGGGCTGCGGCCGAACTTCAACACCCAGGCGCCGACCGCGGCGGGGCTCGCGCTCTGTTCGATCCGGGGCCGCAAGCTGCCGCTCGGAAGCCCGTGGATCGTGAACGGCAACGCCAGCTACGAAAGCGACGAACTGGGCAGCTCGGGGCTGCGGCTCTTCGTGAACTCGAACTTCAGCTACGAGGATGCGAAGTTCGTCCAGGTCGACAATCTGGCGAAGACCGGCACCACCTTCCTGCTCAACGGCCGCATCGGCCTCAGGAGCGAGAACATCACCGTGGCCTTTTTCGGCCGCAACCTCACCAACGAGGACTCGATCCCGCTCGCGACCCGCTGGTTCGACCTGCGCTACGGCGCCGGCACGAGAGGGCTTCCGCCGGCGGCGTCGGTCACCTTCGACGGCCGTGCGGCGCAGATCGAGACCGGTACGCCGCGCGGCTTCTTCGCGACGCTCCGCAAAGGGCGTACCTTCGGGATCGAAGCGAACTTCCGCTACTGATCTCCGGGCGGGGGCCCATGAAAAAGGCCCTCTCCTCCGTCTCGGGGGAGAGGGCCTTTTCGTGCCCGCGCGAGACGGGAACCGAACCTCCGGCTCAGCCGTGGGTGGCGATCCACTCCTCGACGACCGGTGCGATGCGATCGCGCCACTTGCTGCCGTTGAAGATGCCGTAATGGCCGACGGTCTCGGCCATCAGATACTTTTTGCGCGCATCGGGCAGCTTGTCGGCGAGCTTCAGCGCCGCCTTGGTCTGGCCGATTCCCGAAATGTCGTCGCGCTCGCCCTCGATCGCGAGCAGGGCGACGTCGGTGATCGCCGACGGATCGACCCGGACGCCCCGATGGTCATACTCGCCCTTGGGCAGCGCATGCCGCTGGAAGACGAGATCCACCGTCTGCAGGTAGAACTCGGCGGTCATGTCGCAGACCGAGCGATACTCGTCGTAGAACTCCTTGGTCCGCTCGGCGCTCTCGCCATCGCCCTGGACGAGGTGCTTGAACATCTCCCAGTGGCTGAGCAGATGGTCGCCGAGGTTCATCGACATGAAGCCGGCAAGCTGCAGGAAGCCCGGATAGACCTCGCGACCCGCGCCCGGATAGGTGAAGGGCACGGTCGCGATCACGTTCTGCTGGAACCACGCATGCGGCCGCTGGGTCGCGAGCGTGTTGACCGCGGTCGGCGCCTCGCGCGTGTCGATCGGGCCGCCCATCATGGTGAGCGTCTTGGGGCGACACGGATGCTTGCCGGCCGACATGATCGCCGCCGCCGCGTAGCTGGGCACCGAGGGCTGGCAGACCGCGAGCATGTGCGCGCCCGGCCCGATCGCCTCGAGGAACTCGATCAGATAGTCAACATAGTCGTCGAGGTCGAAGCGCCCCTCGTCGAGCGGCACCAGCTTCGCGTCGCGCCAGTCGGTGATGTAGACGTCGTGCCGCGGCAGCATGCGCTCGACGGTTCCGCGCAGCAGGGTCGCATAATGGCCCGACATCGGCGCGACGATCAGCAGCCGGGGCGAGCCCTCGACGCCCTCTCGCACGAAGCGCTTGAGCTGGCCGAACGGCTTCTTCAGCACGATCTCCTCGGTCACGGCGACCGTGCGGCCGTCGATCACGGTCTCATGGAGCGCGAACTCCGGCTTGCCGCGCGGCGCGGCGGCGTGGGCGAACACTTCGAGAGCGGATGCGACGAGCGGGCCAGCGCCGAAATAAGCCATTGGATTGGCAGGGTTCGTCAGCAGCTCCGCGCCGACATTGGCAAAGGCGCTCGCCCCCGCCAGCATCGAGCGTTGCATCTCATAGGCATTGTAAAGCATCAGCGTTCCTATTCAGCGCCCCCCACGAACGCTTCACCGTCGGTTTAGGCTCATTCCCTTACCGGTTTCAATCCGTTGTTGTCCGGACTCCCCGCAGTTGAGCAACGCCAGCCCCCCTGCTAGGCGCTAGCGCCATGGCCAATGACAAGACCGAGGCGCAGCCCGACCGGAAGCTCGGCAACCTGCGGATGATCTGGCGGTTTGCGGCGCGCTATCCGACGCAGATCCTGTGCGCGCTGGTCGCGCTGATGTTCGCCTCGGCGGCGACCATCGCGATTCCCTATGGTTTCAAGCGGGTGATCGACCGCGGGTTCGGCAGCGGCGGCGACCCGGCCGCGGTGGCGACCGCCTTTTCCTACCTGCTGATGATCGTCGGCGTGCTCGCGATCGCGACCGCCGTGCGCTTCTACTTCGTCTCCTGGCTCGGCGAGCGCGTCGTCGGGGACCTGCGCAAGGCGGTCCACGCCAATCTCGTCGGCCTGGCGCCACGCTTCTTCGAGGAAAACCGCCCGTCCGAGATCGCCTCGCGCATGACGTCGGACACCGGCGTGATCGAGCAGATCGTCGGCACGACGGTGTCGGTGGCGCTGCGCAACACCTTCACCGGCATCGGCGGCATCGTCTACCTGTTCATCCTCTCGCCCAAGCTCGCCGGGTTCCTGATGCTCGGCATCCCCGCGGTCACGCTGCCGATCGTGATCCTCGGCCGGCGCGTGCGCACCTATTCGCGCGCGAGCCAGGATCGGATCGCCGATGTCGGCGCGATGGTCGCCGAGACGCTCGGCGCGATGAAGATCGTCCAGGCCTTCAACCAGGAAGACCGGGAGCGTTCCCGCTTCGCCGACGCGGTCGAGCGCACCTTCGGCATCGCCAAGCGCCGGATCCTCGTCCGCGCGATGATGACGGCGATCGTGATCGGCGTGATCTTCGGCTCGATCACGCTCGTGCTGTGGCAGGGCGTGCTGGACGTCGCGAGCGGGCGGATCAGCGGCGGCTCGATCGCCGCCTTCGTGCTGACCGGCGGCCTCGTCGCGGGCGCGTTTGGGGCGCTCACCGAAGTCTATGGCGACCTGCTGCGCGGGGCCGGGGCCGCGGGGCGCCTGGCCGAGCTGCTCGTCGAGCGGCCCGAGATCACCGCGCCCGCCAATCCGGTGCGCCTGCCGACGCCCTCGATCGGGCGGATCAGGTTCGAGCACGTCACGTTCCGCTATCCGACCCGCCCCGAGGTGAGCGCGCTGCACGACTTCTCGCTCGACATCGCTCCGGGCGAAACGGTCGCCGTCGTCGGCCCTTCGGGCGCCGGCAAGTCGACCTTGCTCCAGCTCGCCCAGCGCTTCTACGACCCCCAGCTCGGCGCAGTGCTGCTCGACGGCGTGCGGTTGGTCGACGCCGACCCGGCAGAGGTGCGCGCCCGGCTGGCGATGGTGCCGCAGGAAACGGTGATCTTCGCCGCTTCGGCGCGCGACAATCTGCGCTACGGCCGCTGGGACGCGACCGACGACGAGCTCTGGTCCGCGGCCGAGGCGGCCAACGCCGCGACCTTCCTGCGCGCGCTGCCCGAAGGCCTCGACACCTATATGGGCGAAGGCGGGGCGCGCCTGTCCGGCGGCCAGCGCCAGCGGCTCGCCATCGCGCGGGCGATCCTGCGCGACTCGCCGGTCCTGCTGCTCGACGAGGCGACGAGCGCGCTCGACGCCGAATCCGAGCGGCTGGTCCAGACCGCGCTCGAGCGGCTGATGGAGAATCGGACGACGATCGTCATCGCGCACCGCCTCGCGACCGTCCGCGCCGCCGACCGCATCGTGGTGATGGACGAGGGCCGCATCGTCGAACAGGGCACGCACGACACCCTGACCGCGGCCGGCGGGCTCTATGCCCGGCTGGCGCGGCTGCAGTTCGAGGGTCTGGCGGCCTAAGGCGCAGCGCTTCTCGACTTCGCTCGAAGCGAACGGTCCTGGGTCTCGCGCCGGGATTCCCCCTGCCCCGTTCGTTTCGAGCGCAGTCGAGAAACTCGTCTCGCCCAGGCTTCTCGACTTCGCTCGAAGCGAACGGCCCGTGAAACTCAGCGCGAGACACACCCAACTCCGTTCGTTTCGAGCGCAGTCGAGAAACACTTCTTACCCAGGCGCTTCTCGACTTCGCTCGAAGCGAACGGTCCTTAAAACTCAGCGCGAGACACATCCAACTCCGTTCGTTTCTAGCGCAGTCGAGAAACCGGCAGCGCGCCAGAGTCTCGAGGCTTCGCTCGACCCGAACAGGTCCAGTCGGCCCCGCTCAGCGCCGATACACGATCAGCTTCACTTTCTGCCCCGGCTGGAGCGGCTGGTTCGGCGCGAGGCCGTTCAGCACCAAAAAGCGGTCGAGCTGGGCGTCCGGGAACGCCATTTGCTGCGCGAGCCGCTGGGGCGTGTCGCCCGGGCGGACCGTGAGCACGTCGACCTCGCGCGCGCGCACCTGCGCCGCTTCGGCCGGGGTCAGGCGGCGCACGCTGTCGATCATCGCGCCGAACGGTCCCGCGCCGCGTCCGGCCGGTGCGACGATCACCCAGTGATAGGCGGTGTCGGGCGCGAACGCATAGGCGACGACGGTCACGTCGACGGCGCCCTGCTGGGTGCTCGCGCGGGTGGTCGCATAGGCCGCCTCGAGCCCGTTGATCCGCGTGCCGCGAACGTCGACCGCGGGCAGCTGGCCCTGGTTGCCGCCGAGGCCGGAAAGGACCCGGCGCACATAGGTTCCGAGGTCGCCGCCAAGTGCGCCGCCGCCGAATTGCGCCTGCCCGCCCTGCCCCGTCACCGAGACCGCGCGCGTGCCGTTGGTCATCGAATAGCCTTCGGGAATGGTGAAGGCGAGGCGCAGGACCGGGTGGCGGAAGGTGCGGCCATCGACGATGCCCTGGCGCGGATCGTCGCCGTAGAGCATGCCGTCGATCGCCGCGAGGAACGCGTCGCGGTTGCGCGACCCGCCGCGCACCGGCGTGGCGCGGGCCCGCTGCAGCGCGCGCTGGACACGGCTGCCCGGATTGGGGTGAGTGCTCGCGAATTCGGGCTGCGTGCGCGCATCGCGGCCGGCGAGGCGCGCGTCGAGCGTGTTCTGCGCGGCGAGCGAGCCGAGCACCGTACCCATCGCGCTCGGGTCATAGCCGCCGCTCGCGAGATAGCGGACGCCGAGATCGTCGGATTCGAATTCCTGCTGGCGCGAGAAGCGAAGCGTGTAGAGCTGGGCACCCTGCGCGAGCACCTGCCCGATCTGGCTGTTCCCGGTGACCACGCCCAGCAGCACCGCAAGCCCCGACGAGATCGTCGAGGTGCGGGTCCGCTGCGTGCTGTGGCGCGCCGCGACATGGCCCACCTCATGCCCGAGCACGGCGGCGAGCTCGGCCTCGTCGTTCATCAGTGCGACGAGCTGGCGCGTCACGTAGACATAACCGCCCGGCACCGCGAAGGCGTTGTTCACGGGCGAGTTGAGCAGGGTCACGCGAAAGTCCTGCCCCGCATTGGACAGGCCCGACTGGAGCGCGATGCGCTGTCCGACGGACGCGACATAGGCGTCCTGCGGGCCGCCATAGGCGCCGCCATATTCCTCGAGCAGCTGCGGATGCGCCTGCGCGCCCTGGCGCATCTCGCTCTGCGACATGCCGCGCGGCGCGCTCGCGCGCTGGGCCGCCACTGGCCCGATCGTGACGCTCGCCGTCGTGACGAACAAAAGCGAAAGCGCGAGACTCTTGCGTCCCATCTACCTCTCCGACCCAATCATTCCGCCATGCCAATGAACCGGCGGCAACAACGGTTCCGTCAGAGCTGCCCCATGGCGAGGAACTTGGCCCGGCGGTCCGCGCGCAGCCGATCGGGCGTCACGCCCGCAAGCTCGTCGAGCGCCTCGCCGATCGCGCGGCCGAGCGCGTCGATCGCGGCGGCCGGATCGCGGTGCGCGCCGCCGACCGGCTCGGGCACGATGCGGTCGATCACGTTCAGCTGCTTCAGGTCGGCCGCGGTGACCTTCATGGCCTCGGCCGCGTCGGACGCGCGGTCCGAGGTGCGCCAGAGGATCGAGGCGCAGCCTTCCGGGCTGATCACCGAATAGACGGCATGTTCGAACATCAGCACGCGATTGGCGGCGGCGAGCGCGATGGCGCCGCCCGAGCCGCCTTCGCCGACCACGGCGGCGACCATCGGCACGCCCAGCTTCAGGCATTGCTCGGTCGAGCGCGCGATGGCTTCGGCCTGGCCGCGTTCCTCGGCCTGGATGCCCGGAAAGGCCCCGGACGTATCGACGAGCGTGACGACCGGCAGACCGAAGCGATCGGCGAGCTCCATCAGGCGGATGGCCTTGCGATAGCCCTCGGGCTTGCCCATGCCGAAGTTGTGCCGGATCCGGCTGGTGGTGTCGTCGCCCTTTTCATGGCCGATCACCATCACGCGCCGCCCGTTCATCCGGCCGAGACCGCCCAGGATCGCCTGGTCGTCGGCAAAGGCGCGATCGCCCGCCAGCGGCATGAAGTCGTCGACCAGCCGCGCGACATAGTCCTTGAAATGCGGGCGCGACGGATGGCGCGCGACCTGCGTCTTCTGCCACGGGCTGAGCCGGGCATAGGTGTCGCGCAACGCCTTGTCGGCCTTGGCCTCGAGGCGCGCGATCTCGGCGTCGATGTCGAGATCGATCGCGCCCTGCTCGGCGGCTTCGCGCAGCTCGCGCACGCGCGCGCTCAGCTCGGCGATCGGTTTTTCGAAGTCCAGGAAGGTGATCATGAAGGCCGCGTCGTTACGGTCGTGTCGGCCGCTCGTCAACGAGCGGGTGGCGCGCATTGACGAGCTCGACGAGCCGCGCCTTGTCGACATGGGTGTAGATCTGCGTCGTCGAGATGTCGGCATGACCGAGCATCGCCTGCAGCGCGCGCAGGTCGGCGCCGCCTTCGAGCAGATGGGTCGCAAAGGCGTGGCGCAGGACGTGCGGGCCGACCCGATCGGGGGCGATCCCGGCCGCGGCGGCAAGCGCCTTGACGATCTGGAAGAGGCGCACCCGGCTCAGATGCTTCTTGCCCGACGGGAAAAGCCAGGGCTGGTCCGGCGGCACCCGTTCGCGCCAGCGCGCGACCGCGGCGCGGGCGCGGTCGGACAGGGGCACGAGCCGCTCGCGCCCGCCCTTGCCCTTGAGGATGAGGAACGGCCGGTCGCCCTGGATCGCGGCGCGGGGCAGCGACACCAATTCGGTCGCACGGAGGCCCGAGCCGTAGAGGAGCTCGACCAGCGCGGCGAGGCGCACGTCCGCCGCGGGCGGGTGCGGCGCGGCGAGGCGGCGCTCGATCTCGGCGAACAGGCGGTCGACATCGCCATGGTCGAGCACTTTCGGCAGCGGCCGGGTCCCGCCCGGTCGCGGAAGCGCCGCGCCCGGATCGTCGGCGCGGAAGCCCTCGTCCTGCAGGAACGCGAAGAAGCGGCGCAGCGCGGCCGATTTGCGGGCGACCGTCGCGCGGGCAAGCGTCGACCAGGCCTCGCCCAGCGTTCGAATCTCGGCGGCCCCGGCGGTCGCCAGTCGCCCGTCCAGCACCGCCGAGGCCTGTTCGAGGTCGGTGCGATAGGCGAGGAGAGTGTTGCGCGCCGCACCCGCTTCCGCCGCGAGCATCTCGATGAAACGCGCGACCAGCCGGGCGTCCTCGCCGGTCACGTCCGGGTGAGCGCCTCGGCCGCAATCATCCGCGCCTCGGGCTCGCGCCCGACCCGGCGCAGCGCCGCGACGATGTGGTAGAGATAGGCCGGGTGCACCGCCCGCCAGCTGCGCGTCTGCATGCCGGTCGCGGCGAGCAGCGCGACAGTGCCCGGCTGGTTGCGCGCAGCGGCCTCGTCGATCGCCTGGGTCCAGCTGTCGCGGCGGCCGAGCGGGATGCCCTTGTCGCTCGCGATGGCGTTCACGTCGGCGACCGGCAGCCGCCCCAGTCCCGCCAGCGCGGCCAACAGCAACCTGCCGCGCGCCTTGTCGTCGCCGTCGTGCGCGTCGACATAGGCGCTCGCCTTTCCGGAATCGACCGTGACCCGGCCGTCGGGCGCCCCGACCGCGAGCAGCGCCCAGGCGTCGTCCGCCTCGCCGCGCTCCTCGACCACCGCGCTCCAGCGCGCCGCCGCATCGTCCAGCCCTGCGGTGAGCAGCGAGGCGATGATGTCGCGCATCGGCCCGGCAAGGTCGGCCGCGGGCGCGATCCGCGCGGCCGCACGCGCCGTCAGCACCAGCCGGGCATAGCGCAGTTCGGCATTGTCCGGCTCCGACCAGAGGCGCCGCAACGCGTCCAGCCGCTCACCGGAGTCGCCCAGATACGCCGAGCGCAGATGCCCGGCGAGCGTGTCGCCGGCATCGGCGGTGTCGGTCGCGTCGAAGGCGGCCGAGACGAGGTCGACATAGGCCGCGCTCGAAAACACGCCGAGCGTCGCGGCCCAGGCGGCGGAGTCGAGCCGCGCCTCCACGTCGAGCATCGGCGCGCGCGCCTGCCAGGCGCGGACGTGCGGCCCGACCGTCCCGAACAGGCCGGCCGGGATGCGGACGTTGACCGCGTTGGCGAGCCCGAACCGCCACGCCGTCAACTGAGTGACATTGTCCCACTCGATGTTAATCGCCCGGCGGCCGCCGGCCGCGCCGACGACCTTCTCCGCGAGCAGCAGGTCGATGCCGCGCACCTTGCCGCCGCGCCGCGCGCCGTCGACGATGGCGCTGGCCGTGCCGGTCTCGCCCGCCATCGCCGCGCACATCGCGCGGGCCAGCGTCCAGCTCGACGCCTGGCTGTAGGCCGCGACCGGCTCGGCCAGCGGGCAGAGCGCCGCCGGATCGGCGGTGGCGAGAGCGACCTGCTGCGCCACCTCGAACATCTTGGGGGTGAAATCGACGACGTCGACGCCGGCGACGAGCATGCGCGCCGCATCGGCCTCGCCCATGCGCAGCAGCAGCCACGCGCGCTCGGCCGTCCAGTCCGCCCCGGCGACGCCCGCCGGCGCCTGGGTCTGGGTCAGCAGCGCGCGACGCAGCAGGATCTGCGTCCAGCGCGACGCGACCGGGGCACGGGTCCCCCGCATCAGCAGCGTCAGGTAGCTGCCGTTCGCGCCCGACCAGGCGTCGGCGCCGAAGCCGCCATTGTCCGCGGTCAGGACCCCGACGAACGCCGGCGACCGACGCGCCTCGGGCGGCAGGTCGAACGGATCGACCTCGGCCGCTTCCTCCTCTTCGGTGGCGTCCTCGTCGAGCGCCTCCTCCTCGCCGGGGGCGAGCGGATCGCTTCCCGGGAGCGGCAGCGGCGCCGCGCCGGTCGCGGGGACGGGCGCCGGCGAACCCGGGCCGGCGGGCGGCTGGCCGGGGGCGGGCGCGGGCGCCGGCGCGGGAACGGGGTCGCCGAAGCCGGGCGGCAGCAGCGATTCGGGCGCGTCCTGGCCAAGCGCCGGAATCGCGAACGCCGCGAGCACGAGGCCGCAGGCCGTGCCCGCGGCAAGACGCCTATTTGCCCAGCTTCTCATTCGGCACGATCTTCTCGACGCGGGTCTGTGGCTTCTCGACGTCGATGCGCGAGAGGTAGATGGCGCCGCCGATCAGCAGCGCGAGGACGAGGAGCAAGAGAATGGACGAACGCGACATGGCCGTGCGCTAGCAGAGCGGTTCGAACGCGGCAATCTCGGCGCGGAAGGTCGCTTCACATCGGTCGCGCACGCCCTATCTGCGCCACGGCAAAGGAGCAGTCATGACCCGGATCCTGATCGTCACCACCTCGCATGCCCGGATGGGCGAGACCGGCAAGCTTACCGGCTTGTGGTTCGAAGAGCTCGCGACGCCCTATTGGGTGTTCCGCGACGCCGGGGCCGCGGTCACGCTTGCCTCGATCGCGGGCGGCAGCGTGCCGATCGACGCGACCTCGATGGAAGGCGAGATCGCGCCGAGCGTGACGCGCTTCGAGGCCGACGCCGAAGCGATGCGCCAGCTTGGCGACTCGGTGCCCGTCGATACGCTCAGGGCCGAAAGCTTCGACGCGGTGTTCCTGCCCGGCGGGCACGGCACGATGTGGGACCTGCCCGAGGATGCGGGCCTCGTCCGGCTGCTCGAGGCGGCGTGGGCGCAGGGCAAGATCGTGTCGGCGGTGTGCCACGGCCCGGCCGGGCTGGTGAACGTGCGCGATCGCGAGGGCCGCCCGATCGTCGCGGGCCGGCGGGTGAGCAGCTTCACCGACAGCGAGGAGCGCGCGGTCGGGCTCGCCGACGCCGTTCCCTTCCTGCTCGAGACCCGCCTCGTCGAGCTTGGCGCCATCTTCGAGGGCGCGCCCGATTTCCAGCCCAAGGCCGTGCGCGACGGCCAGTTCGTCACCGGCCAGAACCCGTCCTCCTCGGCCGAGGTCGCGCGGCTCGTGCTCGAAGCCGCGCGCGCGAACGACTGAGGCTCAGGCCGCCGCGGCGAACGCCTCGGGCGGGAGCGCCATCAGTGCCTCGCTGCCGCCCTCGATCTCGCGGCGCAGGCCGAAGGCGCGCGGCGCGATCCGGTCGGCGAAGAAGCGCGCGGTGACCAGCTTGGCCTCGAGGAAGGCGCGATCCCCCTCGCCCGCGTCGAGCAGCCGCTGGGCGGCGACCGCCATGCGCAGCCAGACGAGGCCGAGCGTGACGATGCCCATCAGGTGCATATAGGGGACCGCGCCGGCACCTGCGTTGTTCGGGTTCTGGAAGCCGTTCTGCATCAGCCACATGGTCGCCGCCTGCAGCTCGCCCAGGCTGGCCTGGAGGCTCGCCGCGACCGATGCCTGCGGACCGGACGACGCCGCCGCGACGTCCTCGGCCACCATCGCGCAAAAGGCCTGGATCGCCGCGCCGCCCTTCGACGGAAGCTTGCGGCCGACCAGGTCCATCGCCTGCACGCCGTTCGTGCCCTCGTAGATCATCGCGATCCGGGCATCGCGGACATATTGCTCCATGCCCCATTCGGCGATGTAGCCGTGGCCGCCATAGACCTGCTGCGCGTCGGTCGCGACCCGATAGCCCATGTCGGTGCCGAAGCCCTTGATGACCGGCGTCATCAGGCTGATCAGCGCATCGGCCTGCGCCCGCTCCTCCTCGGTCGCCGCCTTGTGGCTGAGGTCGACGAGCAACGCGCCCCACAGGCAGAGCGCGCGCAGCCCCTCGGTCACCGCCTTCGCCTCCATCAGCATGCGGCGGACATCGGGGTGGACGAACAGGGTATCGGCCTTCTGCTCGGGCTCGGCGGGGCCGGTCAGCGCGCGCCCCTGCCGCCGGTCGCCGGCATAGGCGACGGCATTCTGGTAGGCGACTTCGCCCACGCCAAGGCCCTGCAGCCCGACTCCCAACCGCGCGGCGTTCATCATGATGAACATGGCGGCGAGGCCCTTATTCTCCTCGCCGACCAGATAGCCGGTCGCACCGTCATAGTTCATGACGCAGGTCGAATTGCCATGAATGCCCATCTTGTGCTCGATCGAGCCGCAGCTCACCGCATTGAGCGCGCCGAGCGAGCCGTCGTCGTTCACCAGCACCTTGGGGACGATGAACAGGCTGATGCCCTTCACGCTGTCCGGCGCGCCGGCGACCTTGGCGAGCACCAGGTGGATGATGTTGTCGGTCAGATCGTGCTCGCCCGCCGAGATGAAGATCTTGGTGCCGGTGATCTTGTAGCTGCCATCGGCCTGCGGTTCGGCGCGCGTGCGGATCAGCCCCAGGTCGGTGCCGCATTGCGGCTCGGTCAGGTTCATCGTCCCGCCCCATTCGCCCGACACCATCTTGGGCACGTAGAGCGCCTTCTGCGCGTCCGATCCCTTGGCGAGGATCGCCGCGGTCGCGCCCGCGGTCAGGCCGGGATACATCTGGAACGCCATGTTGGCGGAGCAGAGATACTCCTCGAACGCGGTCATCACGACATGGGGCAGGCCCTGCCCGCCATATGCCTCGGGCGCCGACAGCGTCGGCCAGCCCGCCTCGACGAACTGGCGATAGGCGTCCTTGAACCCGGTCGGCGTGGTGACCGACCCGTCGGCGTGACGGGTGCAGCCCTCGCTGTCGCCCACCTGGTTCAGCGGGAAGAGCACTTCCGCGACGAAGCGGCCGCCTTCGTTCAGCACCGCGTCGATCGTGTCGGCGGTCGCGTTCTCGAACCCCGGCAGGTTCGAATAGCGGTCGAGACCGATGACATGGTCGAGCACGAAGCGCGTGTCGCGCACGGGGGCGGTGTAGCTGGGCATGATGGTTCCTCGATCAGGCGACGTCTGGCGGCGAGCCTAGCGCGACGGACGCGCCGGCGAAACTCGTGAGCGACGGGCGGGCTAGTGGCTCGCCTGCGCGTCCACTTCCTCGACGCGCTGGACGAAGCGGGCCAGTTCCTCGATCTGCGCGTCGATGTCGACCCGCTGGCGTTTGAGCAGCTCGATGCGGGCCACGCATTTCTCGATGGTCACCCGGCGCTGCATGTGGCGATTGTCGCCGAGATCGTAGAGATCGATCATCTCGCGGATCTCGGCCAGGCTGAAGCCGGTGCGCTTGGCGCGGAGGATCCAGGCCAGCCGGGCGCGATCGCGCTTGGTGTAGATCCGCGTCGTGCCGCGGCGGATCGGCGAGATCAGCCCCTCTTCCTCGTAGAAGCGCAGCGCACGCGGCGTCACGTCGAACTCCTCGGAAAGATCGGTGATCGTATATTGCAGCCGGTTCTGGCTGTCCGGCGTCTCGACTGTGGCGGTATGCTGCGTGGCCATGGCGCTGCTTAGAACATTTCATTTACGTAAACGTCAAGAGGGTGCAACTTCGCCCCGGACGCGCGCTTCGGGGGCGCTCACCGCGTGCATATCGTTTCGGGACAGTTTCGAACTTGGTCGAACTCCGCTGTTTCTGAAGTCATCCGTGCCGAATACTTGTCGTTTCTGAAGTCAAATCCTGGACTGTCCCATTCCTGAACTGATCCGACATATCGTAAACAGATACCGGGCAAGTTTTCGCGCAGTCGGGCGTGTCGCCATAAACCTCATTTTTACGACCCGGCCGCTAGACGCTTCCAAGCCGCGCTGTTCGCGGCAACGAAAGGGTGTGTGATGACGTACCAGGCCATCGACAGCGTGCGCGGGGCCACCGTGGCGGACATGCTGGTGAGCCTGGTCGCGAGCGACGGCAGCGCGACGCACGATTACGTCACCGGCTCCGAGCTCACCGAATCGCGCGAGGCGACGCGCAACCTGGCCGATGCCGCGCATTGGCTGTGCGTGCTGCACGGCCGCTTTCCCGGCATCATCGACCATGCCGCCACCCGTACCGATCATCCCGCCGCCGCCGGCTGGCTCGCCGCCGCGTCCGAGGCCTTCGCTCAGGAGCGGGCGCTGCTGACGCGGTTGGCCGTCGCGATCGGCCCGCAGCCGAGCACGCCGGGACAGGCGTCCAGCGAGGCCGCCATCCTTCAGCAACGCCATGCCCTGGACACGCTCGCCCGCTCGGAGCGGAACGGCTGCGCGCTGGGCGCGGCCCTCGCCTTCTCGCTCGACTGGCAGGCCGTGCGCCGCGTGCTCGACGTCGCCGCACGCCGCGTGGCGATCGAGGTCGGGCAGTTGGCGCTGCCGAGCGAGGAAGAGACGCGCACCGTCGCGCTCGCCTTTGCCGACTCGCCCGCGCTCGAGCGCGCGATCGGCTTCGGCGCGCAACAGATCCTCGCCCAGCATCGCGGGCTGTGGGACCTGCTCGACTCGCGGCGCGCCGCGCGGGTCGCGCTCTGACCGGCTTGCCCTTGCCGTAAACGTTACCTATCCCCGTCGCGAACGAGACGGGAAGGTTCGCTTTGATGCGCTTCGAAGGTACCAGTGATTATGTCGCGACCGACGACCTGAAGGTCGCCGTCAACGCCGCCGTGACCCTCCGTCGCCCGTTGCTGGTGAAAGGCGAGCCGGGCACGGGCAAGACGGTGCTCGCGCAGGAGATCGCAAAAGCGCTCGACGCGCCGCTGATCGAGTGGAACATCAAGTCGACCACCAAGGCGCACCAGGGCCTGTACGAATATGACGCGGTCGCCCGGCTGCGCGACGGCCAGCTCGGCGACGAGCGCGTCCACGACATCTCCAACTATATCCGCAAGGGCAAGCTGTGGGAGGCGTTCACCTCAGAGCGACTCCCCGTCCTGCTGATCGACGAGATCGACAAGGCCGATATCGAGTTTCCGAACGACCTGCTGCACGAGCTCGATCGCATGTCGTTCCACGTCTACGAGACGAAGGAGACGATCGCGGCCCGGGAGCGGCCGATCGTCGTCATCACGTCCAACAACGAGAAGGAGCTTCCCGACGCCTTCCTGCGCCGCTGCTTCTTCCACTACATCAAGTTCCCCGACCGCGACACGATGCAGGCGATCATCGACGTCCATTTCCCGGGCATCCAGAAGATCCTCGTCAATCGCGCGATGGACATCTTCTACGACGTCCGCGACGTGCCTGGCCTCAAGAAGAAGCCGTCGACGAGCGAGCTGCTCGACTGGCTGAAGCTGCTCCTCGCCGAGGACATGCCGCTGGACGTGCTCCAGTCGCGCGACCCGACCAAGGCGATCCCGCCGCTCCACGGCGCGCTGCTCAAGAACGAGCAGGACGTGATGCTGTTCGAACGACTTGCCTTCATGGCGAAGCGCCAGGGCCGCCCGCAGGGGTGACGGCGGCGGGAGGTGGGGCTCGCCACACGAAAGAAGAAGCTGGATCCCGGGTCAGGCCCGGAATGACAGAGTAGGTTGGACGTCACCCCGGGCTTGACCCGGGGCCCAGCTGCCTTGCCGCCATCGACCGGCACCCACGAACGCCCCCCTCACCCGTTCACATAGGCGATCTCGAAATTGCCCCAGCGGCGGCCGTTCACCCAGAGCGGCACGAACACGTTCTTGACCATCACCGACTCGTCGCCGCGGTCGAGCTGGTAGACGGCCATCATGAAGGGCGCTTCGCTCTTGATCGCGCGCGCGGTGACGTCGTCGAGCAGGATGCGGCGGTTGCGGCAGTTGCGGTCGTTCCACTCGGGATCGCCGGGACGGGGCGGCTTCGAGCGGCGGCTCTGGTGCGTCGGTAGATAGCCGTTGACGTCGGAGCAGACCGAGCCCTCGATCGCGGCGTCGCAGTCGGTCACCCAGTCGATGACCGGCTGGATGAAATTGTCCGCCCAGTCGGCGAAGCGGTTGTCGAACCGCTCGGGGTCCGAGCCGGGGATCAGGCGATAGTCGGTGTCGAAGACGTCGGCGGGGGCGAGCTCGCCCTGGGCGACGGCCGCCTCGATCAGGCCGCGGATCTCGTCGCGCGCCTTGACCGCCAGTTCGACGAAGCGCTGGTCGTCATGCGAGAAGCCGCTGTGGACGAGCTGGTCGAACATGTGGTTCGAGAGCAGCTCCATCTCGACCATCTTCTTCTGCGCGTCCCCGAGCTGGCCGGCATTGGCGCGCGCGTCGCGGACGAAGCCGGCGAGCTCGTCGCGGACGCGGATCGCGCTGTCGTGGATGAGGCTCGTCGAGCGGGCGATGCCGTCCGACTGCTGCTCGACGAGCTCGACGATGTGCGAGACGTCGGCGACGGTCTCGCTCACTTCGGCGAAGCTCGACTGGGCCGCGCGGCTTTTCGACACGCCCTCGGAAATCTCGGCGACGAACCGCTCCGCCTCGGTGCCGAGCGACGCCATGGTGCTGCTGATCTCCTCGGTCGCGGCGCGCGTGTCCTGGGCGAGCTTCTTCACCTCGGCGGCGACGACCGCGAAGGTGCGCCCGGCCGCGCCCGCGCGCTCGGCCTCGATCGCGGCGTTGAGCGCGAGCATGTTCGTCGTGCGCGCGATCGAGTCGATGCCCGCCGTCACCCGCTGCACCTGCGCCATCGCGGCGGCGAAGTTGGTCACCTGCTCGCCCAGCCGGACGACCATCTCGGTCAGGGCGCCGAATTCGCTCAGCGAGCGCGTGATGATGCGCGTGCCCTCGTCGAGCTTGGCGCGCGCCTTTTCCGCGAGCAGCCGGGCCTCGTCGGTCGAGTCGGCCGCCCGCCGCTGGTCCGCCTCGAGCGCGCCGGTGACCTGCTCGAGGTCCGCGAGCACGTCGAGCTGGCGGTTGAGGCTCTCGGCCACGCGCGTGACGTGGCCGGCGGCGGCGGTGCAGCCGACGGCCAGGTCGCCGCATGATTTCGCAACCGCGTCGATGGCGCCCGGATTGGCCGCCTCAATCGCTCCCTGCAGCATTGTGCTCCCCAAAAATCGCACGATTGCGTCGACGCTTAGGGGCAGGCCGTTGAAGACCGGTTAAGCACATTTGAGACGCTGACGGCCGCGTGCTACGCCCGCGGCATGTTCTTCAACTTCCTCGACGAGCTCCGCCACGCCGGCATCCCCGCCTCGCTGAAGGAGCATCTGGTGCTGCTGGAGGCGCTCGACCGCGACGTGATCGCGCGCAGTCCGGAGGATTTCTACTATCTGGCGCGCGCCACCTTCGTGAAGGACGAAGGCATGCTCGACCGGTTCGACCAGGTCTTCTCGAAGGTCTTCAAGGGCCTGGAGACGAACTACGGCACCGAGACGGCCGAGATCCCGGAAGAGTGGCTCCGCAAGGTCGCCGAGCTCTATCTGACCGACGAGCAAATGGCCGAGATCCAGAAGCTCGGCTCGTGGGACGAGATCATGGAGACGCTCAAGAAGCGGCTCGAGGAGCAGAAGGAGCGCCACCAGGGCGGCAACAAGTGGATCGGCACCGGCGGCACCTCGCCCTTCGGCGCGCACGGCTACAATCCGGAAGGCGTGCGGATCGGCCAGGAGGAAGGCCGCCAAGGCCGGGCGATCAAGGTCTGGGACAAGCGCGAGTTCAAGAATCTCGATTCGACCAAGGAGCTGGGCACCCGCAACATCAAGGTCGCGCTCCGCCGCCTGCGCCGCTTCGCGCGCGAGGGCGCGGCCGACGAGCTGGACATCGACGCGACCATCGACGGCACCGCGCGCCAGGGCTGGCTCGACATCCATATGCGCCCCGAGCGGCACAATGCGGTCAAGCTGCTGCTGTTCCTCGACGTCGGCGGCTCGATGGACCCGCACATCAAGCTTTGCGAGGAGCTGTTCTCGGCCGCGACCGCCGAGTTCAAGAACCTGGAATTCTTCTACTTCCACAACTGCCTCTACGAAGGCGTCTGGAAGGACAATCGCCGCCGCTTCACCGAGCGCACGCCCACCTGGGACGTGCTCCACAAATATGGCCACGACTATAAGCTGATCTTCGTCGGCGACGCCTCGATGAGCCCCTATGAGATCACCCATCCGGGCGGCTCGGTCGAGCATTTCAACGAGGAAGCCGGCGCGGTCTGGATGCACCGCATCACCAACACCTACCCGGCCGCGGCGTGGCTGAACCCGGTGCCCGAGAAGCATTGGAGCTATTCGCAGTCGATCGCGGTGATGCGCGAGCTGATGAACGGCCGCATGTTCCCGCTCACGCTCGACGGTCTCGACGACGCGATGCGCGAGCTGAGCCGCAAGCAGGGCTGATCCGCTCGTCCTCTCGCCCTGGGCCGGCCCCGGGCGCTAAGGTCAGGCGCCCACCGGCACGATCGTCGCCTGCGCGATCGCGACGAGGATCGGGGCCGCGCCCTCCGACTCGGCCCACACGTCGGCACGGACGACGGTCTGGCGCTTGCCCGGCTTCACCACCTGGCCGCGGGCGCGCAGCCGCTCGCCCTTCGCCGGCGCCAGGAAGTGGATCGTGTAGCTGCCCGTCACGACGTCACCCATCACCGAGGCCGCCGCCCAGGCGCAGGCATTGTCCGCCATCAGGCCGATGATCGCACCATGCGCATAGCCATGATGCTGGGTCAGGTCGGGGCGCAGCGCGAGCGTGAGCTCGGCCTCTCCCTCCCACACCTTGATCGGTTCGATGCCGGCGAACCGCGTGAACCCGCTGCCGTCGACGGCGCGGGTCTTCATATAGGCGAGTGCCTCGGCCTCGCTGGCGAAACGTGAGCTACCGGTCATGCGCGGCACGATAGAGGCGCGCGCGCGTCCGGCAAGCGAGTGCTGACCCAGGTGCTGAAAGCGAAACTTTACCGGGCCGAAGCCGCAAATCCGTCCGGCGCGGAATCGCTGCGACAAGGCGCAATGCCCTAGTCTACCGATCCAGTTGAGATACTCTGGCCAGGCCTCGTGAGAAGGGCGATCGTGCGGGCTTCCCCAGGGCCCGCACGGTCTTCCCTCTCGCCGGCCATCACGGTCAGGAGAGACATATGACGCGCGGCATCCACGACGGCGATCGCCAGCAACCGATCGTCCTCACCGTCCCCGGGCTCAACGGATCGGGCCCGTCGCACTGGCAGACATTGTGGGAACAGTCCCGCCCCGACACCACCCGGATCGAGCTCGGCATGTGGTCGCAACCGCGGCGCAATGCCTGGGTGACCAAGATCGACCAGGCGATCCGCACCGCCAAGCACCCGGTCGTCCTCGCCGCCCACAGCCTGGGTTGCCTTGCGGTCGCCTGGTGGGCGGAGCTCGCCGCGCCGACCTGGGGCTGGCCCGTCGCCGGGGCCCTGCTCGTCGCGCCAGCCGACCTGAACGCGCGTCCGCTCGCCGCCGAACTCGCCGACTTCGCGCCGCCGCCGCAGCGCCCGCTGCCTTTCCCCTCGATCCTGGTGGTCGGCGAGGACGATCCCTGGATCACGCCCGCGGCGGCCGAGTCGCTCGCGGCGGGCTGGGGCAGCCACTTCGTCAACGCCGGTCCGGTCGGCCACATCAACGCCGCGAGCGGGCTCGGCTGGTGGGAGGAAGGCCAGGAGCTGCTCGACCGCGTGATCCGCGCGGCCGGCGGCCCGCGCTCGATCGGCGAGGCGCGAACGCTGCTCGCGGTCAACGGGACCGAGGCGGCGTCGGCGGAGTTTCTCGGGCGGTAGCGGGCCCCTCCACCACTGTGCGTTGCGCAGCGGTCCCCCTCCCCATCTACGATGGGGAGGAGCCAGCTCCCGCTCCTCCCTACGCGCAGCGTGGGGAGGGGGACCGCCGCGAAGCGGTGGTGGAGGGGCCAGCTTCCCCTAAGCCCGCGCCCCCTCGATCATCCCGACGCTGTTCTTCCGCAGCGCCTTCAGGACGGTGTCGACGATCGCGTCGGCGTCCAGGCCCGCTTCCTTGTACTGGAGCTCGGGCTTGTCGTGATCCTGGAAGATGTCGGGCAGCCGCATCGTGCGGATCTTGAGGCCGCCATCGGTCAGGCCCAGGTCGCTCGCCATGGTGAGGACGTGCGCGCCGAGGCCGCCGATCGCGCCTTCCTCGATCGTGACCGCGACTTCATGGGTCGCGAGCAGCTTGCGGATCAGTTCCTCGTCGAGCGGCTTGGCGAAGCGCAGGTCGGCGACCGTGGTGGACAATCCCTGCGCGTCGAGGCGCTCGGCCGCCTTGAGCGCGTCCTCGAGGCGGGTGCCGAGCGACAGCAGCGCCACCGTCTTGCCCTGGCGGACGATGCGGCCCTTGCCGATCTCGAGCCGCTGCGGCGTCTCGGGCATCGCCACGCCGGTCCCGTTGCCGCGCGGATAGCGGACGGCGATCGGGCCGCTGTCGTGCATCGCGCAGGTGTGCACCATGTGGACGAGCTCGGCCTCGTCGGCCGCAGCCATCACGACCATGTTGGGCAACGTCGCCAGATAGGCGACGTCGAAGCTGCCGGCATGGGTCGCGCCGTCGGCGCCGACCAGCCCGGCACGGTCGATCGCGAAGCGCACGGGCAGGTTCTGGATCGCGACGTCGTGCACCACCTGGTCATAGGCGCGCTGGAGGAAGGTCGAATAGATCGCGCAGAAAGGCCGCATCCCCTGCGCCGCGAGGCCGGCCGCGAAGGTGACGGCATGCTGCTCGGCGATGCCGACGTCGAACGTCCGCTCGGGGAAGCGCGCCTCGAATTTGTCGAGCCCGGTGCCCGACGGCATCGCCGCGGTGATCGCGCAGACCGTCGGATCGCGCTCGGCCTCGGCGAGCAGCGCCTTGGCGAACACGTTGGTGTAGCTTGGCGGGCCCGCGGGCGCGGTCGCCTGCTTGCCCGAGACCACGTCGAACTTCTGGACGCCGTGATACTTGTCCGCCGACGCCTCGGCCGGGGCGTAGCCCTTGCCCTTCTGCGTGACGACATGGACGAGGATCGGGCCTTCCTCCGCGTCGCGGACATTCTCGAGCACCGGGATCAGGTGCTCGAGATTGTGGCCGTCGATCGGGCCGACATAGTAGAAGCCAAGCTCTTCGAAGAGCGTGCCGCCGGTCGCCATGCCGCGCGCAAACTCCTCGGCGCGCTGGGCGGCGTCGTGCACCCGCCGCGACAGGCGCCGCGTCACTTTCCGCGCCAGGGTGCGCAGGTTCATATATTCGTGGCTGGAGATCAGCCGCGCCAGATAGGCGGAAAGCCCGCCCACCGGCGGCGCGATCGACATGTCGTTGTCGTTGAGGATGACGACCAGCCGATTGCCCGCCTGCTTGGCGTTGTTCATCGCCTCATAGGCCATGCCGGCCGACATCGCGCCGTCGCCGATCACCGCGATCGCCTTGCCCGGTTGGGCGGCCAGCTTGTTTGCGACGGCGAAGCCGAGCGCGGCCGAGATCGAGGTGGAGCTGTGCGCGGCGCCGAACGGGTCGTATTCGCTCTCCGAGCGCTTGGTGAAGCCCGACAGCCCCCCGCCCTGCCGCAGCGTGCGGATGCGATCGCGCCGGCCGGTGAGGATCTTGTGGGGGTAGGCCTGGTGGCCGACGTCCCAGATCAGCCGGTCGCGCGGCGTGTCGAAGACATAGTGGAGCGCGATGGTCAGCTCGACCACGCCGAGCCCGGCGCCAAGGTGGCCGCCGGTGACCGAAACCGCCGAGATCATCTCGGCGCGCAGCTCGTCCGCCAACTGGCCGAGCTGACCGGGAGTCAGGGCGCGCAGCTCGGTCGGGGTCGGGACGGTGTCGAGAAGCGGAGTGTCAGGATTATTGGACATGAGCCCCTTCTACGCTGGCATGTCGCAGCGACAAAGCCTCGATTTTGGCAAGCGCCGGCTCAGCGCCCGTCGCCGCAATCCGCGCACCGCCCGTGCACCTCGATGACGGGACGGACGGGCGAGAAGCCGGTCAGCGCCGCCGCCCGCCGCAGTCCCGAGGCGACCGAGTCATCGTCGAGATGGACCGTGTTCCCGCACGTGTCGCACACGAGGAAGATGCAGTCGTGCAGGCAGTCGGGATGCTCGTTCGCCACATAGGCGTTCGCGCTCTCGACCCTTCGCACGAGGTTCGCGCCCACGAACAGGTCGAGGATGCGATAGACGCTGTTGGCCGCCACGCGCCGGCCTTCCTTGCGCGACACCGCATCGGCGATGTCATAGGCGGACGCCGGGCGGTCGAAGCCGGTGATCGTCTCGAAGACGCTCTGGCGCATCGTCGTCCATTGCTCGCCGGCTCGCTCGAGCGTGTCCTGGGCGGCCCGGACGAGATCGGCGCCGGCGCGATGCGCATGATGATGTTTCGCGCTCATGCGGCGAAGGTAGGGCCCGGCGCGGGCCGGGGCAAGCCGCCGCACGGAACCGGGTGGGGCGACGGGAATTCTAGAGGCCATGGACCGCCGCTCCTCCCGCCGACCCCATGCCCGGCGGAACGGCCTGTTCGGCGCCGCGATGGTGCTGGCAGGGCTGGGCATGGGGCTGGGCGTGGTGGCGAGCAGCGCGACGGTCAGCGCGCGCCGGCCGATCCCGCCGATGCGGGCCAGTGCGGCCGGACTGGACCCGGCGAGCGCTGGCGGCGACTCGCTCGCCGCCGCGCGGGCATGGGCGCGCGACGCCTATCCGTTCGGACTGCGCGACTGCCCGCGCGTGACCGACGACTATTACGCCGCCTGTATGGACCAGATGCGCCAGGAGGCGTTGGCGGAGGCCGACAATCGCGCCGCACGCGAGCGCTTCGCCGCCTTCGAGCCGCCGCCCGCCTATGTGCCTGAGCCGGAGGTCGCACCGGCCGATCCGGTGATGGACTTCCAGGACCAGATGCCTTCGGAACCGACGGCGACGATCCCGATCGGGATGCCGCTGCCGGACGATGTCGACGGTCAGGTCGAGCTTGAGGTCAGTTCGCCGCCCGCCGGTTGAGGTCGTGGCCCAGGGCGAGGATGCCGACACCGAACAGGGTCGTGATCACCTCGGTCGCGTGATGGCCGAGGGTCAGCGCGCCCGCCATCACGCCCAGGCCGAGCCCGCCGATCGCTGCAGGAAGCGTGTAGCCATGCTCGAGCGAGCCGCGCACGAGTGCGAGCACGCCGATCATGATCGCCACCGCCAGCCCGACTTCATGGAAGCTGTGGCTCAGGAGCGCGCCGCTCGCCGACGCGAGAAAGGTGACCAGCAGCACGCTCGACACGCAATGGACGAGGCAAAGCCCCGACAGGCCGATGGCCCAACGGTCGAGCGTTCCAGTTGCTGGCAGCCTTGCAATCAATTAACGACTCCTGCGGTGCTGCATATGGCATCGACCGGGTCCGGTGACAATATAACATTCGGCATGAAGATGGTTTCCACATCCGCGCCCTCGGCGCTTTCGTCGGCACGCGCCCCCTCGGGCCCGCGCCCCGGCGCGATCGCGACCTGGCTGCTCGCCGTCGCGACGCTCGTGTTCCTGATGGTCGTCGTCGGCGGGATTACCCGGCTGACCGAGTCGGGCCTGTCGATCACCGAGTGGAAACCGGTCAGCGGCACCCTCCCCCCGCTCAGCCAGGCCGAGTGGGAGCATGCGTTCCGGCTCTATCAGGCGACGCCCGAATACCAGCAGGTCAACCGGGGCATGTCGCTCGCCGACTTCAAGTTCATCTTCTTCTGGGAATGGGTCCATCGCCTGCTCGGCCGGGTGATCGGCCTCGCCTTCGCGCTGCCCCTGCTCTGGTTCGCGATCCGGCGGCAGATCCCTGCCGGATACGGCCCGCGCCTCGTCGCGCTGCTCGCGCTGGGCGGGCTGCAGGGCACGATCGGCTGGTGGATGGTGGTCTCGGGCCTGACCGAGCGCACCGATGTCAGCCATTATCGGCTGGCCGTCCACCTGATGACCGCGCTGTTCATCCTGGGCGGGCTGGTCTGGACCGCGCTCGACCTGCGCGCGCTGGCGCGCGACCCCGCGGCGCGCCCGGCTCGCCTGCGATGGCCGGTCGCCGGGCTGTTGCTGGTGCTCGCGATCCAGATCCTGCTCGGCGCCTGGACCGCCGGCATGAACGCGGGCCTGGCGGCGAGCGACTGGCCGCTGATGAACGGCCGCATCGTCCCCGAGGTCGCGCCGGGCTGGCTGGCGTCGTTCAGCAACGATCCGTTCCTCGTCCACTGGCTGCATCGCTGGTGGGCCTGGGTCGCGGTCGTCGCGCTCGTCGTCCTCGCGCGGGTCGCGCGCCGCGCCGGCGACCGCAAGGCGAGCCTCGCCATCCACAGCGCGTTCGGCATCCAGGTGCTGCTCGGCATCGCGACGGTGATGACCGGCGTCGATATCGTGCTCGCCGTGCTTCACCAGGCGGTCGGCGCGCTCGTCGTCGCCAGCGCCGCCTGGGGTGCCCACGCCGCCGGCCGCCGGTGACGCGGGACGGGAGGGGCCCTCAGATCAACCCGGCCAGCGGGCTCGACGGATCCGCATAGCGCCTCTTGCCCATCCGCCCGGCGCGATAGGCGAGCCGGCCGCTCTCGACCGCATGCTTCATCGCGCGCGCCATCAGGATCGGGTCCTTCGCTTCGGCGATCGCGGTGTTCATCAGCACGCCGTCGCAGCCCAGCTCCATCGCCCGCGCCGCGTCGGACGCCGTGCCGACGCCGGCGTCGACCAGCACGGGCACGCCCGCGCCCTCGACGATCAGCCGGATCGTGACTTCGTTCTGAATCCCCAGCCCCGACCCGATCGGCGCGCCCAGCGGCATGATCGCGACCGCGCCGACGTCCTCGAGACGCTTGGCCGCGATCGGATCGTCGACGCAATAGACCATCGGCAGAAAGCCTTCCTTGGCCAGGATCTCGGTCGCGCGCAGCGTCTCGACCATGTCGGGATAGAGCGTCTTCGCCTCGCCCAGCACCTCGAGCTTCACGAGGTCCCAGCCGCCCGCCTCGCGCGCCAGCCGCAGCGTGCGGATCGCGTCCTCGGCAGTGAAGCAGCCCGCGGTGTTGGGCAGGTAGGTGAAGCGCTTCGGGTCGATGAAGTCGGTGAGCATCGGCTGGTTGGGATCGGCGACGTTCACCCGCCGCACCGCGACGGTGACGATCTCCGCGCCCGATGCCTCTGCAGCCGCGGCATTCTCCTCGAAGCTCTTGTACTTGCCGGTGCCGATGATCAGCCGCGAGCGGAAGCTGCGGCCGGCGACGCTCCAGCCATCCTCGTCGATGCGCGCCGCCTGGTCGCCGCCGCCCACGAAATGGACGATCTCCAGCTCGTCGCCGTCCTCGACCAGCACCGTGCCGAGCTGCGAACGCGGCACCACTTCGAGGTTGCGCTCGACCGCGACCTTTTCCGGGACCAGACCGAGCTCGCTCGCCAGCGCGGCGAGCGTCAGCCCCGCGGCGACGCGCTTGTGCTCGCCATTGACGCGGATGGTGATCGTGCCGTCGGTGTGCATGCGCTCGCTCCTGAAGCCGGTCCCCGCGTCTCGACTTCGCGCGCCGTGAACGGGTAGAGCGGGCCAGATATGATCGCCGGGCCCCGCCCGCAACCGAAAGGCCGAGAATGCCTGCGACCGTCTACGTCCTGAACGGCCCCAATCTCAACCTGCTCGGCCTGCGCGAGCCCGAAATCTACGGGTCGGATACGCTCGACGACATCGCCGGGATGCTGGAGGACCGCGCGCGCGCGCTCGAGCTCGAGATCGACATGCGCCAGTCGAATCACGAAGGGCATCTGATCGACTGGATCCACGAGGCGAATGCCGAGCGCGCGAAGGCGGTCCTCCTCAACGCGGGCGGCTTCACCCACACGTCGGTCGCGCTGCACGACGCGATCAAGTCGGTGACCGTGCCGGTGATCGAGGTGCATCTGTCCAACCCGCACGCGCGCGAGAGCTTCCGCCACCGGAGCTACATCGCCCGTGCCGCGCGCGGCACCGTCTCCGGATTCGGCGCGCTGTCCTACCTCGTCGCGCTCGAGGCCGCGGCTCGCTTGTGACAAGACGGCGACATCGCTAAAGCCGCGCCATGACCGAGATCAACAAGGGGGCGATGCAGGTCGACGCAGACCTGGTCCGCCAACTCGCCGAGCTGCTCGACCAGACGCAGCTGACCGAAATCGAAGTGCAGGACGGCGAGCGCCGCATCAAGGTGGCGCGCCAGGTCCAGGCCGTCGCCGCCTCTCATTTCGCGCCTCCGGCGTCCGTCGCCGCCGCGCCGGCGGCCGCGCCCGTTCCCGCCGCCGCGACCGACGCGCCTGCGGGCCCGGCCCACGCCAACGCGGTGCGCTCGCCGATGGTCGGCACCGTCTATCTCGCGCCCGAGCCCGGGGCGAAGGACTTCGTCACCGTCGGCCAGGACGTGAAGGCCGGCGACACGCTGCTGATCGTCGAAGCGATGAAGGTGATGAACCCGATCACCGCGCCTCATGGCGGCACGGTGAAAGCGGTGCTGGTCGCGAACGGCGCCCCCGTCGAGTTCGACCAGCCGCTCGTCGTCGTCGAGTAAGGCGATGAAGATCCAGAAGATCCTGATCGCCAATCGCGGCGAGATCGCGTTGCGCATCCATCGCGCCGCCCATGAGATGGGGATCAAGACCGTCGCGGTGCACTCGACCGCCGACGCCGAGGCGATGCACGTCCGGCTGGCCGACGAGGCGATCTGCATCGGCCCGCCGCCGGCGACCGACTCGTATCTGAACATCCCGAACATCATCTCGGCGGCCGAGATCAGCGGCGCCGACGCGATCCACCCCGGTTATGGTTTCCTGTCCGAGAATGCGCGCTTCGCCGAGATCGTCGAACACCATAAGCTGATCTGGATCGGGCCGAAGCCCGAGCATATCCGCACGATGGGCGACAAGGTGGAGGCGAAGCGGACGGCCGGCGCGCTCGGCCTTCCGCTCGTTCCCGGCTCCGACGGGGGCGTCAGCGACTTCGACGTGGCCCGCAAGGTCGCGGCGGAGATCGGCTATCCGGTGATCGTCAAGGCCGCCTCCGGCGGCGGCGGACGCGGGATGAAGGTGGTTCCGTCCGAGGAGCAGCTCGAGAGCCTGATGGGACAGGCCCGGTCCGAGGCGAAGGCCGCGTTCGGCGACGACACCGTCTATATCGAGAAGTATCTCGGCAAGCCGCGCCATATCGAGTTCCAGGTGTTCGGCGACGGCAAGGGCCAGGCAATCCATCTGGGCGAGCGCGACTGCTCGCTGCAGCGGCGCCATCAGAAAGTGCTCGAAGAGGCCCCCTCCCCCGTCATCACGCCCGAGGAGCGCGACCGGATGGGCGGGATCGTCGCCCGCGCCATGGCGGAGATGGGTTATCGTGGCGCCGGCACGATCGAGTTCCTGTGGGAAGACGGCGAGTTCTACTTCATCGAGATGAACACTCGCCTGCAGGTCGAGCATCCGGTCACCGAGGCGATCACCGGCCTCGACCTGGTGCGCGAGCAGATCCGCATCGCCGAGGGCCATGGCCTCACGCTGCGTCAGGAAGATGTCGAGTTTCGCGGCCATGCGATCGAGTGCCGGATCAATGCCGAGGATGCGCGGACCTTCGCGCCCTCGCCGGGCAAGGTGACCTATTTCCACGCGGCCGGCGGCATGAGCGTGCGCACCGACAGCGGCCTCTACTCGGGCTATCGGATCCCGCCCTATTACGACTCGATGGTCGCCAAGCTGATCGTCTGGGGCCACTCGCGCGAGGGCGCGCTGCGCCGGCTGCGGCGGGCGCTGGAGGAGACGGTGATCGAGGGCGTCAAGACGACGATCCCGCTGCACCAGGCATTGCTGGACGAGCCCGACTTCCAGCAGGGCGCCTACAGCATCAAATGGCTCGAGGAGTGGCTCGCCCGCGAGGCGTGAGCCCGTCGGGCCTCAGCGGCCCAGAAAGGCCAGCCCGGCCCGGTCGCCATCGACCCAGCGCAGCTCGGCACGCAGGGTGACGCCCCGTCCGAGGGCAAGCGTGACCACGGTGCCGAGGTCGAGCGCGCAGGGCATGGCGATCATCGCGCCGACAGGCGTGAGGTCGTAGAGCCGGACGACATGGCCGTCCCCGCCGGCGATCAGCCCGGCCATATGGCCCGGGGCGCGGAGAAGACGCTGCAGGCGCCGCTGCTCGGTCGGCCGGGCCCGCCTGCGCATGCTCATCGACGCGATGCTGCCATATCCGATCCGGCGTGCCATCGCTCCAGCTATCGTTAAAATCCTTATACTTACGTTACTATCGCGGCATCAATTCCCCGGAATTGCGAAAGGCCCGCCCGCGCCTCGCGACGCGGACGGGCCCCTTCGAACGACGATCGATCGATCAGGCGAACGCGACGTTCGCGCGACGACGACGGCGCATGGACAAGCCCAGCATGCCGAAGCCGCCGAGCATCATCGCCCAGGTCGCCGGCTCGGGGATCGCCGCGACGCCGCCCAGGCGGACCTGGCGGAGATCGGCGACACCCGTGCCGTTGGTGTCGAACGTGACGCTGGTGATCACGTCGCCGCCGGTGGCGTTGATGCCGAAGAAGTTCTGCCCGTTGCCGAGCGTGAACGTCTGGGCGGCGCCGCCATTGACGCTGATCTGCACCGACGTGGTGCCCTGGGTCGCGTTGAACAGGTTGAACTCGGCCTGGGTGAACGAGCCACCATTGGTCAGGAAGAACCGCGCCGTGTCCAGCGACCCGTCACTGGTGTTGAAGCGGGCCTGGCCATTCGAGTCGCTCGACGACAGCAGCTCGCTGTTGAGCGACGTGACGCTGACTCTCGTGTTCGTCTGGTTGGTCGTGCCGAACACCGTCTGCGCCGTCAGGTTGGACGTGGCGAGGACGTTCTCCGCAGGCTGGACGAATCCGGCCCCGGACTGGATGATGATCGCCGCGCTCGCCGGCATGGCGGTCACGGCTGCCGCAGTCGCGGCCAAGGCAATCAACGATTTGCGCATATTAAGTTACTCCCTGTGCTAGCTCCAGCACCGGGAACGAGGCGAATGGTTAACGTTTCCACGTTTCATCGCATTTTTCGCATTGGTCGAACGCAGCCGTTCCGAAAAAGTTTCCGGGCCTGCAACAAGTCCCGCGACGGATCGCCGTTCAGCGCGGCGGCTCGGCCGCGGCTTTGGCCTTCCGCTCGGCATCGACCTTGGCCTTGAACACGGTCCAGGTGGTCGCGTTCGGGCGCGCGTCGTCACCCGGCGGCGGCGCGGTATAAGCCGGGTAATTGGTCGCGATCTCCTGCCGGAGCACCGGCGGCAGGTCGTCGAAGCGCCGCACCTTGGCACCCATCGCATTGAACACCACCAGCCCCTGCCGGCTGCCCATCTTCATCCAGGGCATCCAGTTCGAGATTCGGACCCAGGAAACCGACGGATAGGCGGTCGGCTTCGACGTATCGAGCAGCTCGTCGGCGCGCGCGGCGAAGTCGAAAATCTCCATCGCGTGATACTGGTTGCCGACATACTCCTCGTAATCGCCCGCGAGGACATTGTGGTAGAAGAGCGGAACCTCGAGCGGCATCTGGATCCAGTCGCCCATCCGCTTGTAGGCGAGCTGATAGGGCCTGCCGTCGGCGCCGGTGGCGAAGGTCGGCCGGCCGTTCACCGGGTCGTTGGAGATGTGCATCACCTCGACGCTCTCGCCGGTCCACGGGTTCTGCCACTGACGGAGCACCTGTCCGGTGGCCGGATCGAGAAACAGCATCACTTCGCGGCTGACCTGGCGAAAGCCCTTGCCACGCTTCGGATCGGTGACCGCGACGCACTGGCGGATGTTCATGCCCTCGCCCAGGAACAGCAGCCGGTCGCGCTCGCCCTCGATGCGGGAATAGACTTTGCCAGACCAGTGATAGACGGCGGGCTCGCCGTCCCTGGCGCCGCACTGGGTGCGCTTCATCACTTCGAGCGCGTCTTCCGGCTTCGCGGGGTCGAGCGTACGCGCACCCGCGGCGGTGCCGATCGTGACCGCGGCAAGGCCCGCGAGCAGCATGATCTTGCGCATGTTTTCCTCCCCTGACTGAATAAGCGCAAGGCTATCGAAGCGCGCGCCGAATGCAAGATGTCCGGACAACTCTTGCCCATTGGCGCGTGCTCCGGCATCAATCGGCGCGCCATGCTGAGCATCTTTCTCCTCGCCGCAGCCGCGCCCGAACTCGCGGCGGAGGACATTCTCGACCGCGCGATCGCCGCCGCCGGCGGCGCGGCCTGGCGCGACGCGAAGACGCTCTATCTCGAAGGCTCGGCGGTCTTTTATGGCCCGAGCGGCGCCGCACCGCGCAGTCGCGCCGACAGTTACCGGATGTGGCGCGTGTTCGATCCCGGCCGGACCGCGGCGCACGGCGCCGAGGGCAAGGTCCGCATCCTCGCCTGCAGCGGGCCCCGCCGCCTGTTCACCGTGGGTTTCGACGGGCAGACGACCTGGACCGAGCGCGGCATCACCCCGCCGGCCGAGGCCGAGGCTTTCTGGGCCTCCAATTTCGGCTTCGGCATCATCCGCCATGCCCGCGGGCCGGGGTTCAGGGCCGAGCGCGTCGCCGACGACCGGCTGGACGGGCATCGGCTCCACATGGTCCGGCTCACCGACCCGCAGGGCGGGATCACGCTGTTCGGGATCGACGCGAACAGCTTCGCGATCCGCTCGATGGGGTTCGCCAGTCCGCGCGGCTGGCACGTGCGGACCTATGGACGCTTCTTCCGGCCGCCCGGCACGCGCTGGATGCAGGCCGGTCTGGTCACGCTCTACTATAATGGCGTGAAGGCGAACGAGGTGATCTGGCGTCGCGCACGGGTCGACGCGCCGATCGATGCGTCGCTGTTCGCGCCGCAGTCGAAAGAGGCCTGCCCCGGCGCCTGACAAGGCTGGACAGAAGCCCCCTCCTTCGCGACACTCGGGCCATGGGGGCCAATATCCGCGACGTTTCGGAGGCGGCGGGCGTGTCGATCAAGACCGTCTCGCGCGTGCTCAACAACGAACGCTATGTGCGCCCGGCCACCCGGGCCCGGGTCGAGCAGGCGATGTCGGCGCTCGGCTTCCGGCCCAGCGCGGCGGCGCGCGCGCTTGCGGGCGGCCGCTCGTTCCAGATCGCCCTGATGTGCAGCAATCCGGGCCCTTACTTCCTCCACGGGCTGATGGAAGGGCTGCGGGGCCCGTGCGCCCGCCGCGGCGTCCGGCTGATCGTCCATGCCTATGAGCGCGACGCGCCCGAGCTCGGCGCCGACGTGCGCACCCTCATCCGCCAGATGAGCCCGGACGGGGTGATCCTGACGCCGCCGATCGCCGATCACGAACCGGTGCTCGAGGCGCTGGAGCGCGCCGGCACGCCCTATGTCCGCATCTCGCCCGGCGTTCAGCCCGGCCGGAGCGCCGCGGTCTCGATCGACAATGAGGCGGCCGCGCGCGAGATGACGCGCATGCTGATCGGGCTCGGTCATCGACGGATCGGCTTCATCGTCGGCCATCGTGCCTATGCGGTCAGCAACCAGCGGCTCGCCGGCTATCTCGACGCCTTGCGCGAGGCGGGGATCGGGCTCGACCTCGAGCTCGTCCAGCAGGGATGGTTCGACTTCGCCTCGGGCGAGGCGGCGGCCACTCGCTTGCTCCGGCTCGCGGACCGCCCGACCGCGATCTTCGCGTCGAGCGACGACATGGCCGCCGGCGTGCTCGCCACCGCGCACGCCCAGGGGCTGCGCGTGCCCGCCGACCTGTCGATCGCCGGCTTCGACGATACCGATCTCGCGCGGTTGCTGTGGCCGCCGCTCACCACCATGCGCCAGCCGATCGTCGCGATGGCGGACCGGGCGGCGGCGCTGCTGTTCGACAAGTCGGGCGAGCAGGTCGTCCTGCCGTCGGAACTGGTGGCGCGCGCCTCGACGGGGCCGGCTCCGGCCTAGTGGGCGGGCGCCGGGCGCGCGCCCCGGACGCCGTCGAGCGGCAGCACCGGCAACAGGATGTGGATCGCCGCCGCCGCCATGAGGTAGGAAAAGCCCGCGAACAGAAACAGCGGGAGGTAGCCAAGCCCGGCGGCGAGCACGAGTCCGGCGACCTTGGCGACGACCATGCCGCCGATATTGCCGGCGAACGCGCCGAAGCTGGTCACGCGGCCCACCTTCTCGGGCGGCGACACGTCGGCGATCAGGGTGAACAGGCTCGACGAGAAGGCCTGGTGCGCGGCCATCACGATGCCGAGCAACGCCACTGCGAGCCAGTAATTGTCCGCGAGGTCGGCAAAGGGCAGCGGCGTCGCGAACAGGGCGGCGACGAACAGCGCGCCCTTGCGCACCCGCTGGACGTCGTGGCCGCGGGCGAGCAGCCGCGTCGTGACCGTGCCGGCGATGACTGCGCCCAGCGCCGCGCAGCCATAGGCGATGGCGAGCGGCGGCCCGAGCTCGACGCCCGTGAGGCCGAAGCTGCGGTTGAAGAAGTCGGGCATCCAGAACAGCATCAGCCACCAGGTGGCATCAGAGAGGAACTTGGCGAGCGCGATCGCCCAGGTCCGTCGCTCGCGCAGGATGCTGGTGGTCAGAACGTCCGCGCTGGCGGGCGGCGCTTCCTCATAGCCGTCGTCGAAGCTGACGCCGCGGATCGCGAACAGCCACAAGACCGACCAGACGAGTCCCAGCAGCCCGCCGATCAGGAAGGCGGCGCGCCAGCCCCAGACGGCGGCGATAAGCGGGATCAGCAGCGGCGCGATGATCGCACCCAGGCTGCCGACCGCGTTCAAGAGCCCATAGCCCGCCGAGCGCCGTTCCGGCGGGAAGATCGCCGCGATCGTCTTGACCGCGGCAGGGGTGCCCATCGCTTCGGTCGCGCCGAGCGCCACCCGCACGAACACGAACTGGCCGAACCCGCGCGCGACGGCGTGCGCCATCGCGGCGAGGCTCCACAGCGCGACGCCGACCGGGTTGGCCCATTTGACGCCCAGGCGATCGACCGCCCAGCCGGTGAACAGGAAGGCGACCGCCGCCGCGCCCTGGAACCAGGCGGCGAGCGTGCCATAGTCGTTGTCAGTCCAGCCCAGGTCCGCCGCGATCTGCGGCTTCAGGACCGAGATGATCTGGCGATCGACGAGGTTCAGGATGGTCGCGCTCAGCGCGAGCACGAACAGGAAATTGCGGCGACCCGGCGAGAGCGTCACGGTCGCATCAGCCGGTCGTCACCCGTTCGCCGTGGCGCAGCACCGGGATCGCGTTGCGCCGCAGGTGGCGGGTGCCCGGATCGAGCATCGCCTCGGGCGTGTACTGCGCCAGATAGACGCGGCGCGGCCGGTCGGAGCGGTTGGCGCCGGTCGCGTGCAGCAACAGGCTCGAAAAGGCGACCACGTCGCCCGCTTTCGCCTCGACGATCTGCCCTTCCGCCTCGGCCGGCGCGCCGACCAGGTCGTTGCTGCCCGGCTGGCGATCGTGCGGCAGGATGCCGTTCCGGTGGCTGCCCGGGATCAGCCGCACCGTGCCATTCTCCTCGGTCGCGTCGTCGAGCGGGCACCAGCAGGTGAGATAGGGCGCGTGATCGGCCGGTCCGCCATTGCCGACGACATAGCCCGAATCCTGGTGCCACGAGAAGGGCAGCCCGCCCTCGGGACCTTTCACGACATATTGGTCGAAGAAGAAATAGGCGTCCTCGCCCAGCGTGGCGCGGCAGATCGCGGCCATCGCGTCGCCGAACAGGATCGCCCGGAGCTGCGGAGCGACGCGCTGGCACTCGTTGGCGAAATAGCGCTTGCCGCGATGGCTGATGCCGAGCGTGTCGACGCCGAGCGCGTCCATCCGCGCATCCTCCCGCGCGACGAAGGCGTCGCATTCCGCCCGCAGCGTCGCCAGCGCCTCCCCGGCGAGGGCGCCGGGGAAGACGGCATAACCGAGCTCGGCGAACTGCCGGGCCTGCTCGTCGAACGCCATGCGGCCGCTCCGATCAGAAGTTCAGGCGAAGGTTGACCCCGTAATAGCGATCGACGTCGCGCGGCAGCAGGTAGCGGAAGCTGCCGCCGGGCCCGCCCGGGGTGATCAGCGTCGCATAGCTCTGGTCGGTCAGGTTGCGCGCGAGGAAGTTGAGCCGCCAGACGCCATTGGGGTCGATCAGCGCGACGTTCGCGTTGACGATCGTGTAGCCGTCGATCGTGATCGCGCGGCGCGTCGCCAGCTCGGCCGGGGTGGTCGCCGGCTGCAGCGTCGAGACCTGGTCGCTGGTGAGCGCGACGTCGCCGCCCAGCTCGACATCGGCGAAGCCGCCGGTCTCGATCTTCCACGTCGCGGCGATGTTGCCCTTCCACTTGGGCGCGAGCGGCAGCCGCTCGCCCGCGCGGGTGCTCTGCGTCGGCAGCGTCGTGTTGAACCGGTCGATCTGCGCGTCGGTGAAGGCGATGCCCGCCGACAGCGTGAAGTTGCGCACCGGACGGACCAGCGACTCGATCTCGACGCCCTTGGTCGACACAGTGCCCGCATTGGTCAGGTTGGTGACCGTGCTGCAATTGCCGTTGGCGCAGATCTCGATGAAGCCGTTCGCCTGGAAGTTCTTGTACTTGGCGTAGAAGGCGGCGGTGTTGAGCGTGAAGGTGCCGTCCGCGGTCTGGAACTTGGCGCCGCCTTCATATGCGTCCGACGTCTCGGGCTTGAGCGGCGCGGTCAGCGTCGGGTTCTGGTTGAAGAAGACGTTGAACGCCGGCCCCTTATAGCCCTGCGTGTAAGTGGCGTAGAGCATCAGGTCGTCGGTGACGTCGAACTGCGCGCCGCCGCGTAGCGAGATGTCGTCGTTCTTGACCTTGAAATTGCCGTTGAACGCCGCCGCGAGCACGCCCGGACCGGCGACGAGCGACGCGGTGCGGTTGTTGAAGGCGGTCAGGTCGTCATGGGTGTAGCGGCCGCCGGCGATCAGGCGGAAGCTGTCGCTGAGGTTGAAGGTCACATTGCCGTAGATGGCCGCGTTCTTGAACGTCGAGCCGAACACCCCGCGCGCGCTGGGCAGCGTGAAGTTGCCCGGGGTCAGCGTGCACGGCGTCAGCGCGGTCGGTGACGCCTGGGTGCAGACGATGTCGTCGCGCTGGAAGGTGCGCTGCTGCTTGGCCCAGTAATAGAAGCCGCCGATCACATATTCGAAGAACTGGTTGCCCGGCGAGGTCAGGCGGAATTCCTGCGTGAACGTCTTCGACGGCTGGGGGCCGAAATCGAACTGCTGGAAGCCGCCGGCGTTCGCGTAGACGGTGTCGATGAAGTCGCCGTCGCGGATGCCGAAGTTGCGATAATAGCGATAGGCGCTGATCGAGGTGAGCGTGCCGAGCGAGCCGACATCGAGATCGCCCTGCAGCGAGACGCCCCAGCTCCGCTCGCGCGTCTGGGTGAGCGTGTTCTGGCGGATCTGCCGGGTCGCGGCGCCGCGGACGTTGACGCCATTGAGCGCGCCGGCGAGCGCGCCCGCCGGCAGCGTGCCGATCACCTCGGCGCAGCAGTCGCTGGTCTGCTTGCGATAGTCGCCGATCAGCGTGAGCGTCAGCGTGTCGGTCGGCGTCGCCTCGATCACGCCGCGCACGCCCCAGCGCTCATAGCCGTTGACGGTGCGGTCGAGCGTCAGGTTGCGCACGGTGCCGTCGAAGTTCGCGTAGGACGCGGTGATGCGGGTCTTGATCGTCTCGGACAGCGGCAGGTCGATCGCCGCGCGGACCTTATACTCGTCGTCGTTGGTGATCATGCCCTCGACATAGCCGCCGAGATCGCTGCCCGGCCGCTTGGTGACGACGCTGATCACGCCCGCCGACGCGTTCTTGCCGAACAGCGTGCCCTGCGGCCCGCGCAGCACCTCGATCCGCTCGACGTCGTAAAGGTCGCCGAATGCTTCGCCGGCGCGGGCGAAGGTCACGCCGTCGACGACGAAGCCGACGCTCGGCTCGGCGGCGATCGAGAAATTGATCGTGCCGACGCCGCGCAGGAACAGCGTCGAGTCGAGGCTGGTCGCCGAATCCTTGAAGTTCAGGCTGGGAACGAGCTGCTGCAGCGACTGGATGTTGACGCCGCCGCGCTGCTCGAACTGCGCGCCCGAGACGACGCTGACCGCGGCGGGCACGTCCTGGAGGTTCTCCTCGCGCTTCTGCGCGGTGACGACGATGTCGTTGGCGTTGTCCGCCTCGGCCGCCGCGGTCCGGTCGGTGGTCGTGGCCTGGTCCTGGGCGAGCGCCGGGGCCGCTGCGATCGCGAGCGCCATGACGCTGGAATTCACAAAGAAACGTCGCATCTCATTCCCCCCAACCTGTCCGCTGAACCTCGTCTGGGCAGCGTTGTCATACATTGCTAACCCGAAATGGCCCCTAGACGGAAGTGGCCGGACGGTCGCCAAAGGAATTGTTTAGAAAAGCGTTGCGCGGCTGCATCAGTCGCTTCGACCCTCTCTCGTCGAAAGGTCCCGTCATCCCGAACGCGTTGCGGGATGATCGCGCCGGAGACGGAGCGGCCGAAAGCCGGTGCAGGGCCGACCCTCATCCCGAAACGGGTTCGGGATGGCGACCTCCACTACGATCCCCGGACCTCCGCCAGCGTCACCACCCGCTTCTCGCGCGCGCTGAGTTCGGCGGCGGCGCCGATCTCGACCGCGCGCAGCCCGTCCTCGGCCGACACGATCACTGGCCCCTCGCCGCGCACCGCCGCGTTGAACGCCTGGTGCTGGTAGAAGGTCGAGCCGTGATGGCTGCCGGCCTTCAGCGCGGCCTCGTCGACCTCGACGATGGTCCGCTCGGCCTGTTTGGGGTTCATGAAGCCGACGCGCGGGCTGTAGACCAGCGCGCCTTCGGGGATGAAGACCTCGAGCCGGGCCTTGTCGCCGACCGCGGCGATCTCCTCCTGGTTCTCGGCGCCGTCGGCGAACATGCAGAGGTCGAGCATCGCGCGCACGCCATTGTCGAAGTCGACGACGGTGTAGCTGTTGTCGATGATGTCGGGCCGGGCGCCGTCATAGCGCTCGTCGACATGGTTCACGTCCATCGCGCCCGAGCAATAGACGCGCACTGCCTCGGCCCCCGTGATCAGCCGCATCAGGTCGAAGAAATGGCAGCATTTCTCGACCATCGTTCCGCCCGTGTTGCGCGCGAAGCGGTTCCAGTCGCCGACCTTCTCGAGGAAGGGGAAGCGATGCTCGCGGATCGACAGCATGCGCAGCTTGCCGATCCGTCCGCCATGGACCTGCTCGATCAGCGCGGCCGCCGGCGGCATGAAGCGATACTCCATCGCGGTCCAGAACAGATGCTCGCGCGCGGCCGCCTTCTCGGCGACCCAGGCCGCGTCGGCGACCGTGGTGGCGAGCGGCTTCTCGCACAGGATATGCACCGGCGCGTCGAGCAGCGGGGCGAGCACCTCGCGATGCGTGAAGTTCGGCGAGGCGACGATCACCGCGTCGACGCCGCCGTCGCGGATCAGCTCGGCGCCGCTCGCATAGGCGCGCGGCGCCGCCCAGTCGCCGACCGCGGACGTCGCCCAGCCGAGCGACTCCGCGACGGGATCGGCGATCGCCACCAGCTCGGCGCCCGGCGTGATGCGGAGGTTCTGGATGTGCTCCACCCCCATCATCCCGGTGCCGATCAATCCGTAGCGAACGCGACTTCCCATTTCCGATCCCTTCGTGCCATATGACAGCGATGACATATCTCCCCTTCTCACCCGATAAGCGCCCGCTCGGCAAGAGCGGGATAAAGGTTTCGCCGATTGCCTGGGGCATGTGGCGCTTCGCCGGCGAGGACGTCGCGTCCGCGCGCGCCAAGGTCGAGGCCGCGCTCGAGGCCGGCGTGACGCTGTTCGACACCGCCGACATCTATGGCCCCGACAATGGCGAGCCGTTCGGCGCCGCGGAGCATCTGCTCGGCCGGGTGTTCGCGGAGGCGCCCCGGCTGCGCGACGCGATGGTGCTCGCGACCAAGGGCGGCATCGTGATCGGCACCCCCTATGATTCGAGCGCGACCTATCTTGCGCATGCGATCGACGCGTCGCTGCTCCGCCTGGGCGTCGACACGATCGACCTCTGGCAGATCCACCGGCCGGACATCCTCACCCATCCGCACGAGGTCGCGGCGGCGCTCGGCAAGGCGCATGCGGCCGGCAAGATCCGCGCCGTCGGCGTGTCGAACTTCACCACCTGGCAGACGGCGGCGCTCGCCAGGTTCCTCCCCGTCCCGCTCGCCTCGACCCAACCCGAATTCTCGGCGCTCGCGCTCGACCCGATCCGCGCGGGCCTGCTCGACCAGGCGATCATCGACGACCTTGCCGTGCTCGCCTGGTCGCCGCTCGCCGGCGGCCGGCTCGCCGACCCGCAGGACGCCCGCGCCCAGGCGGTGGCCACGCTGATCGACCGCCAGGCCGACGCCTTCGAAGTCGGCCGCACGGCGGCGGCGCTGAGCTGGGTGATGGCGCATCCGGCGCGGCCGATCCCGATCGTCGGCACGCAGAAGGTCGCCCGCATCGCCGAGATCCCGGAGGCGCTGAAGGTCCGCTGGACGCGCGCCGACTGGTACGCCGTGCTGGAAGCTTCGATGGGAGAAAGACTGCCGTGACCCCGTGTGAGATCAGCTGGTTTTCCGCGCTGTGCGACGATGACTATGAGTTTCTGGGCCAGCCGGACCCGAAGCTCCAGTCGAGCTGGGAGCATTGCCGGGACATCGTGGTCCAGGCGGAAACCGGCGGGTTCGACAATATCCTGCTGCCCTCGGGCTATGCGCTCGGCATCGACACGACGGCCTTCGCCGCGGCGATCGCGACGATCGTGCGCCGGATCAAGCTGCTGATGGCGGTGCGCGTCGGCGAGACGTGGCCGCCGCAGCTCGCGCGCCAGATCGCGACGATCGACCGGATCCTCGGCGGCCGGCTGACGGTCAACATCATCTCGTCGGAAATGCCCGGCGAGACGCTCGGCTCGGCGCCGCGCTACCAGCGCTGCGTCGAGGTGATGCAGATCCTGAAGACGTTGCTCGACGGCGAGCATCTCGATCACCAGGGCGAGTTCTACAAGCTCACGCTCGATCCGCCGCGCCTCGGCACGGTGTCGGGCAAATGCCCGCCGCTCTATTTCGGCGGCCTGTCCCCCGACGCGCGCGATGCCGCGGCCCGCGCCTGCGACGTCTATCTGATGTGGCCGGACACCGAGGAGAATGTGAAGGCGATCATCGCCGACATGACCGCGCGCGCGGCAAGCTATGGCCGCACGCTGCGCTTCGGCTATCGCGCGCACATGATCGTCCGCGAGACCGAGGACGAGGCGCGCGCCTATGCCCGGCGCCTGCTCTCGAAGCTCGACGCCGAGACCGGCGCCGCGATCCGCCAGAAGTCGCTCGACTCCACTTCGGTCGGCGTCACCGCCCAGGCGACGCTGCGCGAGCACGCCGACGACGAGGGCTTTGTCGAGGCGGGCCTGTGGACTGGCATCGGCCGCGCCCGCTCGGGCTGCGGCGCGGCGATCGTCGGCGATCCCGACCAGGTGCTCGCCAAGCTCCAGCGCTATCGCGACATGGGGATCGAGGCGTTCATCCTGTCGGGCTATCCCCACGCCGCCGAAGCCGACCTGTTCGCCCGCCACGTGCTCCCGAAGATCGACCACGCACCGTTGATTTGACGGATTGGAGGGGGCGCTCCACTCACCCCGCTCGCCTGCGGCGAGTCGCCCTCTCCCGCAAGGGGAGAGGGAGCGCACCGCTCCTCCCCATCAATGATGGGGAGGGGGACCGCCGGCGGAGCCGGTGGTGGAGGGGCGCTCGCGCCGACCTCAGCCGCCCCTCCGCCACGGCGCTCGCGCGCCGCGGTCCCCCTCCCCGTCGCTTTGCGCCAGGGAGGAGCTTTAATCCCCTTGCCCGGACATAAAGATATCTTTATGTCCTGAATTGTGGATCGGCTTCTCGACTTCTTCCGTGCGCTGGGCGACCCGACACGGCTCCGGATCTTCGCGCTGCTGCGCGAGATGGAGCTGTCGGTCGGCGAGCTCGCGCAGGTGCTCGGGCAGAGCCAGCCGCGCGTGTCGCGGCACATTCGCATCCTCGCCGATGCCGGTCTGACCGCGCGGCGTCGCGAGGGAAGCTGGGTGTTCCTGACGCTCGCGGACGATCCGCGGATCGCGCCGCTGCTCACCGCCGTGGGCGAAGCGGGCGGCGACTGGATCGAGGAGGACAAGGCGCGGCTGGAAGCGGTGCGCGCCGATCGCGCGGCCGCCGCCGAGCGCTATTTCGCCGCGCACGCCGACGAGTGGGACGCGATCCGCTCGCTTCACGTGCCCGAGAGCCGGGTCGAGGCCGCGATGGCCGACATGCTCGCCGACGCTCCGATCGGCCGGCTGGTCGACCTCGGCACCGGCACCGGGCGGATGCTCGAGCTGTTCGGCGCCCGCGCGACCCGCGCCGTCGGCGTCGACCGCAGCCCCGAGATGCTCCGGCTCGCCCGCGCCAAGCTGGCCGAGACGGTGCCGGCGGCCGAGCTGCGCCAGGGCGACCTGACCGCGCTGCCGCTGGGCGAGAGCATCGCCGACACCGTGATCTTGCACCAGGTGCTTCACTTCCTGGCCCAGCCCGCCGGTGCGATCGGCGAGGCGGCGCGGCTGCTGGGCGCGGCGGGCCGGATGCTGATCGTCGACTTTGCCCCGCACGAGCGCGAGGAGCTGCGGAGCCGCGACGCGCATGCACGTCTGGGCTTCTCCGACGAGCAGGTGGCCGGCTGGCTGGCCGGCGCGGGGCTGGAGCTGGTGCGCACCGACAGGCTCGAAGGGGGCGAGCTGACCGTCAAATTGTGGCTCGGCGAGCGGCCGGGCGTACTGAAGGAGAAGGCCGCGTGACGCCGTCATTCGCACAGATGGAGGAAGCGCGCCGCGCCCTCGACGCCCCGCTGTTCGCCGATCTGTCGGGCGATATCGGTGTCTCGTTCGAGTTCTTCCCGCCCAAGACCGACAAGATGGACGCCCAGCTCTGGGAGTCGATCCAGACGCTCGCGCCGCTCGGGCCCCGCTTCGTGTCGGTCACCTACGGTGCCGGCGGGTCGACGCGCGAGCGGACTCACGCCACCGTCGCGCGCATCCAGCGCGAGACCCATCTCGCCGCCGCCGCGCACCTGACCTGCGTCGAGGCGAGCCGGGCGGAGATCGACGCCGTGGCGGAGGAATATTGGGCGGCGGGCGTGCGCCACATCGTCGCGCTGCGCGGCGATCCGCCGGTCGCGGGCACGGCCTTCGCGCCGCACCCCGAAGGCTATGCGAGCGCCGCCGACCTGGTCGCGGGGCTGCGCCGGCTGCACCCGTTCGAGATCTCGGTCGCGGCCTATCCCGAATGCCATCCGGAAGCCGCGTGCCAGGACACCGACCTCGAGAATCTGAAGCGCAAGCTCGATGCGGGCGCGACCCGCGCGATCACCCAGTTCTTCTTCTCGCCCGACGCCTTCTTCCGCTTCCGCGACGCCGCGGCGGCGAAGGGCATCGGGGCGGAGATCGTGCCCGGCATCCTGCCGGTCTCGAACGTCGCCCAGACGCGCAAATTCGCCGGCATGTGCGGCGCCGAGATCCCCGGCTGGATGGACCGGCTGTTCGAGGGTCTCGACGACCGACCCGCCGCGCGCCAGCTCGTCGCCGCGACGGTCGCGGCCGAGTTGTGCCGCAAGCTCTATGCGGGCGGCGTCCGCCACTTCCACTTCTACACGCTCAACCGCGCCGAGCTCGCCTATGCGATCTGCCACCTGCTCGGGCTCCGCGCGCAGCAGCACGCGCACGAGCGCGCCGCGTGACCGGAGGCCCGACATGCTGACCCCCTCTCCCGCCGCCGCGCGCCTTCGCGCCGAAGCCGCCAGCCGCATCCTGCTCGTCGACGGCGCGCTGGGCACCATGATCCAGGGCTATCGCCTGACCGAGGCCGATTATCGCGGCCGGCTGTCGCTGTCGCTCGACCAGAAGGGCAATAACGACCTGCTGGTGCTGACCCAGCCGCACGTGATCGCCGAGATCACCGAGGCCTATGTCGAGGCCGGGTCCGACATCGTCTCCACCAACACCTTCAACGCCAACACGATCAGCCAGGCCGATTACGGCGCCGAGCATCTGGTGCGCGACATCAACCTCGCCGCCGCGCAGATCGCCCGCGACGCCGCGCGCAATGCCGAGGCCGTGGACGGCAAGCCCCGGTTCGTCGCCGGCTCGCTCGGTCCGACCAACAAGACACTGTCGCTGTCGCCCGACGTCAACGATCCCGGCTATCGCGCGATCGAGTATGACGAGCTGAAATCGGTCTATCGCGAGCAGATCGAGGCCTTGCTCGACGGCGGCGTCGACTTCATCCTGATCGAGACGATCTTCGACACGCTCAACGCCAAGGCCGGCATCATGGCGACGCTCGAGGCGGGCGAGGCGCGCGGCGTCGAGGTGCCGCTGATGCTGAGCTTCACCGTCACCGACATGTCGGGGCGCAACCTGTCGGGCCATTCGGTCGAGAGCTTCTGGGCGTCGGTGCGGCACGCGCGGCCGCTCACGATCGGGCTCAATTGCTCGTTCGGCGCGCCCCAGCTGCGCCCGCACGTCGCCTCGCTGTCGGCGATCGCCGACACTTTGGTGATGGTCTATCCCAATGCCGGCCTGCCCAACGATCTCGGCCAATATGACGAGGCGCCGGAGACGACCGCTGGCTTCATGCGCGGCTGGGCCGAGGAAGGCCTGATCAACATCGTCGGCGGCTGCTGCGGCACCACGCCCGACCATATCCGCCAGATGGCGCATGCCGTCGCCCACCACCGCCCGCGTGCGATCCCCGCCGCGCGGCGCCAGACCCTGCTTGCCGGCCTCGACCCGATGCGGATCGCGGCCTGAGCCGACACGAGTAAAACATGGCCACTGCTTACGCCGCCGAACCCGAGGCGACGCCTGTCTCGACCGCGCTGTTCGTCAACATCGGCGAGCGCACCAACGTGACCGGATCGGCGGCCTTCAAGAAGCTGATCATGGCCGGCGACTACACCCGGGCGGTCGAGGTCGCGCGCCAGCAGGTCGAGAACGGCGCCCAGATCGTCGACGTCAACATGGACGAGGGCCTGCTCGACGCCGAGCACGCCATGACGACCTTCCTGAAGCTGATCGCGGCCGAGCCAGACATCGCGCGCGTGCCGATCATGATCGACAGCTCGAAATGGTCGGTCATCGAGGCCGGGCTGAAGTGCGTGTCGGGCAAGCCGATCGTCAACTCGATCTCGATGAAGGAAGGCGAGGACGCGTTCCTCGCCCAGGCGCGCAAGGTGATGGCCTATGGCGCGGCCGTCGTCGTCATGGCGTTCGACGAGGTCGGCCAGGCGGACACGAAGGAGCGCAAGGTCGAGATCTGCGAACGCGCCTACAGGCTGCTGACCGGGATCGGCTTTCCGCCCGAGGACATTATCTTCGATCCCAACATCTTCGCGGTCGCGACCGGGATCGACGAGCATCGCCGCTACGCGATCGACTTCATCGAGGCCACGCGCGAGATCAAGGCGCGCTGCCCGCACGTGCATATCTCGGGCGGCGTCTCGAACCTGAGCTTCTCCTTCCGCGGCAACGAGCCCGTCCGCCGCGCGATGCACAGCGTGTTCCTCTACCACGCCATCCAGGCGGGGATGGACATGGGCATCGTCAACGCCGGCCAGCTCGACGTCTACGACGCGATCGACCCCGAGCTTCGCGAAGCCTGCGAGGACGTCATCTGGGATCGCCGCGAGGACTCGACCGAGCGGCTGATCACGCTCGCCGAGCGCTATCGCGGCGGCGACGCGCTTGCCGACAAGCAGGCCGAGGAATGGCGGAGCTGGCCGGTTCCGAAGCGGCTCGAGCATGCACTGGTGAAGGGGATCGACGCGCACGTCGTCGACGACACCGAGGAAGCGCGCCAGCTCTTCGCGCGGCCGATCGAGGTGATCGAGGGCCCGCTGATGGACGGCATGAACGTCGTCGGCGACCTGTTCGGCGCGGGCAAGATGTTCTTGCCGCAGGTGGTCAAGTCGGCGCGCGTGATGAAGAAGGCGGTTGCCCACCTCCTTCCCTATATCGAAGCCGAGAAGACCGCGGACTCGCGCGGCAAGGGCCGGATCGTGATGGCGACCGTGAAGGGCGACGTCCACGATATCGGCAAGAACATCGTCGGCGTCGTCCTCCAGTGCAACGGCTTCGAGGTGATCGACCTCGGCGTCATGGTGCCCTGGCCCGACATCCTGAAGGCCGCGGCCGACAATGACGCGGACATGATCGGGCTGTCCGGCCTGATCACGCCCTCGCTCGACGAGATGGTGACCGTCGCCGAGGAAATGCAGCGCGCCGGCCTCGACATTCCGCTGCTGATCGGGGGCGCGACGACCTCGAAGGTTCACACCGCGCTGCGCATCGACCCCGCCTATAAGGGCCCGGTCATCCACGTGCTCGACGCGAGCCGCGCCGTGGGCGTCGCCTCGACGCTGGTCAGCGACACACAGGCCGAGGCCTATCTCGAGAAGATCGCCGACGAATATGACGCGGTGCGCACCACCCGCGCCAACAAGGGCCAGAACGACCTGCTGCCGCTCGCCGAGGCGCGCGCGCGCGGCTTCGTCGCTGACTTCGCGCACAAGCCCCCTGCCCCGCGCCGGCCCGGCGTCCATGTCTTCGACGACTGGTCGCTCGCCGGGCTTCGCGAGGTGATCGACTGGACGCCCTTCTTCCGCGCCTGGGAACTGGCGGGCACCTATCCGGCGATCCTGGACGACGAGATCGTGGGCGAAAGCGCGCGCAACCTGTTCGCCGACGCGCAGAAGATGCTCGACACGATCATCGCCGAGAAGTGGCTGGTCGCGAAGGGCGTGGCGGCGCTGTGGCCTTGCGCGCGGCACGGCGACGACGTGATCGTCTACCCGCACAAGCACGCTCCCGCGTCGAGCGGCGTCCCGCACCCGGACGCGGGCGTCGTCTTCCCCTTCCTGCGCCAGCAGATGGCGAAAAGCACGGCGAAGGCGAATATGTGCCTGGCCGACTTCGTCGACCCGGCCGGCGACTGGATGGGCGGCTTCACCGTCGCCATCCATGGCACCGAACCGCACCTCGCGCGCTTCCAGGCCAATCACGACGATTATTCGGACATTCTGTTGAAGGCGCTCGCCGATCGCCTTGCCGAAGCGTTCGCCGAAGCGCTCCACGCCCATGTGCGTCGCGAGCTCTGGGGCTATGCGCCCGACGAGCAGCTCACCAACGAGGCGCTGATCCGCGAGCAGTATCGCGGGATCCGGCCCGCGCCGGGCTACCCGGCGTGCCCGGACCACAGTCTCAAGCCGGTCCTGTTCGAGCTGCTCGGCGGCGCGCCCGCCGGCGCCACCCTCACCTCGAGCTTCGCCATGCTGCCGACGTCCGCCGTGTCGGGCTTCTACTTCGGTCACCCCGACGCCCAGTATTTCGGCGTGGCGCGGGTCGGCCGCGATCAACTCGAGGATTATGCGACGCGGCGCGGCGTCAGCCTCGAGCAGGCCGAACGCTGGCTCAGGCCCAATCTGGACTGAGCCGGCGGCGGCGCGCTGCCGCGCCGAGGGCGCCGAACCCGGCGATCATCATCGCCCAGACACGAGGCTCGGGAACCGCCGCGGACGTGCCGATGGTCAGGTTGTCGATCGCGAACGAGCCCTCGCGCGTCGGCCGGCCGCCGGGAAGCCCGAAATGGATCGCGCGGATGCCCAGCGGCGACGTCAGGGCGAAAAAGCCGCTGCCGTCCGGCGCGGCGCTGGCCAGCGCGACATCGGCGACCGAGCCGTCGCCATAGGTGACGGTCGCGACATAGCGAGGCTCCCCCGGATTCTGGACGATGTCGAAGCCGACGCCGAACACACCGCGCGGGGAGCCGTAGCTGGTTCTCTCGAAGCTCAGCCGGAACGAGCCGTTGCATCCGCCGCAATAGGCGAAGCTACCGGTGCTCGACAGGAAGATCATGTTGTGATCGACATAGCCGGTCGACTGGAAACGGGTCTGACCGAGGATGCCCGACATCGCCGAGTCCTTGAAGATCATGAAGCTCGCCGGATAGCCCTGCTGGAAATCGAACCGGTCGACGAACCGGGAACCCAGCCGGTTCTCGAAATCCGCGCGTTCTCTCAGGATCGTCGCGGCCGTTGCCGGAGATATTCCGAGGATCGCGACCAATGAGCCGATCAGCGCCAATCTCATATGAGCCTCTGTCCATAGTTAACCCGGACAGAGAACTAATGACTTTTCGGGTGAGTGTTAATCTCACCCGGCTATGAACCTCATCCATTCTGGATTAAACGGCACCGATGTTGAAAACCTCTCCCCGGGCAAGGGGAGAGGTCTCCGGGCCTGCGCGTCAGCCGCGCAGGAACGTCTGCAGCTCGGTCTGGGTGACGCTGCTGCTCTTGTCCTTGTCGGCCTGCGCGAACGCGGCGTTCGTCCAGGCGGCGATGTCCGCGACCGGCGGCTGCTGCGGCGACTTCTCGCGCAGGGCGATCATCCACTTCGAGAACTCGTCCTTCGACAGCGCGCCGTCCTTGTTCGCGTCATAGGTGTTCCAGTCCGCCGCCACGACCTGGGCGACCGCGTCGGCCGGGTTGGGCGTCGCCTGCGCCTGCGCGGACGGCTCGGCCGGGCTCGCGGGCGTGGCCGGCTGTGCTGCCTGCCCGTCCTGGGCCGGGGTCGCCGGCTGCGCGGGGGTTGCCGGCGTCGCGGCATTCGGGTTGCGGCTGGTGTCGGCGGTCTGCGCCAACGCCGGAGCTGCGACGATCATCGCGCTCGCCAGCATGAGGCTCTTCATCATGGTCGATCTCCTTCAAGAAAGGGGGCCGCGAGCTGTTGCCCTGGCGGCACGGGATCAACCCGACCGCGGTTCCGACCGTTCCGGCCGGCGATCATTTGCCCGCCCCATCCGTCCCTGCTATCGCGCGCCTCGCCGTGAGTCCGTGGGACTCCCGCGACGAAACGCCCCTCAGCCGCCGAGAGCCGCCACCGATGATCCCCCGCTATTCGCGCCCCGACATGGTTGCGATCTGGACGCCCGAGGCGCGCTTCCAGATCTGGTTCGAGATCGAGGCGCACGCGCTCGATGCGATGGCGGAGCTCGGGATCGTGCCCAAAGCGGCGGCCGAGACGGTCTGGGCGGCGCATGCCGCCGCGCCGCCGTTCGACATCGACCGCATCGATGCGATCGAGGCCGAGACGAAGCACGACGTGATCGCCTTCCTGACCCATGTCTCGGAGCGCACGGGGCCGGAGGCGCGCTTTTTGCACCAGGGCATGACCAGTTCCGACGTGCTCGACACGTGCCTCGCGGTGCAGCTCGCGCGCGCGGCCGACCTGCTGATCGCCGACCTCGATGCCTTGCTCGCCGTGCTCAAGCGCCGCGCCTTCGAGCACAAGCTCACGCCGACGATCGGGCGCAGCCACGGCATCCACGCCGAACCGGTGACGTTCGGGCTGAAGCTCGCCCAGGCCTATGCCGAGTTTGCGCGCAACCGCGCCCGCCTCGTCGCGGCGCGGGCCGATATCGCCACCTGCGCCATTTCGGGTGCGGTCGGGACGTTCGCCAATATCGACCCGCGCGTCGAGGAACATGTCGCGGCGAAGCTGGGCCTTTCGCCCGAGCCGGTCTCGACCCAGGTCATCCCGCGCGACCGGCACGCCATGTTCTTCGCGACGCTGGGCGTGATCGCGTCGTCGGTCGAACGGCTGGCCACCGAGGTCCGCCACCTCCAGCGCACCGAGGTGCTCGAGGCCGAGGAGTATTTCTCGCCGGGCCAGAAGGGCTCGTCGGCGATGCCGCACAAGCGCAATCCGGTGCTGACCGAGAACCTGACCGGCCTCGCCCGCATGGTCCGGGCCTATGTCACGCCGGCGCTCGAGAATGTCGCGCTGTGGCACGAGCGCGACATCAGCCATTCGTCGGTCGAGCGGAACATCGGGCCCGACGCGACGGTGACGCTCGATTTCGCGCTCGCCCGGCTGACCGGCGTGATGGACAAGCTACTCGTCTATCCCGAGCGGATGGCGCGCAACATGAACCGGATGGGCGGGCTGATCCACAGCCAGCGCGTCCTGCTCGCCCTGACCCAGGCGGGCGCGAGCCGCGAGGATGCCTATCGGCTCGTCCAGCGCAACGCGATGAAGGTGTGGGAGTCGGACGGCGCGCTGTCGCTCGAAGAGCTGCTCAAGGCCGATCCCGAGGTGACGCACTGGCTCGCACCCGAGACGATCGCCGAGAAATTCGACCTGGGCTATCACCTCAAGCACGTCGACACGATCTTCGCGCGCGTCTTCGGCGAAAGCTGACGCAGCCGCCAGCGATCCCCCTCCCCACGCGTCGCGGAGGGAGGAGCAGAAGCAAGCTCCTCCCCATCGAGAGATGGGGAGGGGGACCACCGGGCGTGAGCCCGGTGCTGGAGGGGCCCCCTACCCTATTCCCCCGACCACATGCTCTTCAGCTTGTCGAAGAAGCCGTGGCTCTGCGGGCATTCCTCGCCGGTCTCGGTGGCGCGGAATTCCTCGAGCAGCTGGCGCTGCTTGGCCGACAGCTTGGTCGGGGTCTCGACCTCGATCTGGACGACGAGGTCCCCCTGTCCGCGGCCGTTCAGCACCGGCATGCCGGCGCCGCGCTGGCGGAGCTGCTTGCCCGACTGGATGCCGGCGGGGATGCGGATCTCGTGCTTCTGCTTGTCGAGGCCGGGCACTTCGAGCACGCCGCCCAGCGCGGCGGTGGTGAAGCTGACCGGGCAGCGGCAGTAGAGCGTCGTTCCCTCGCGCTCGAAGATCGCGTGGCGGCGGACGTGGAGGAAGATGTAGAGGTCGCCGCACGGCGCGCCGCGGGGGCCGCACTCGCCCTCGCCGGTCAGGCGGATGCGCGTGCCCTCGTCGACGCCGGCCGGGATGGTGACCGACAGCGTCTTCTCCTTGTCGACCCGGCCCTCGCCGTGACAGACCTGGCAGGGATCGGCGATCACCTCGCCCATGCCGTGGCAGGTCGGGCAGGTGCGCTCGACGACGAAGAAGCCCTGCTGCGCGCGGACCTTGCCCATGCCGCCGCAGGTGTTGCACGCGCGCACCCCCGCGCCCGACTTGGCGCCGGTGCCGGCGCAGGTGCCGCACGCCGTCGACACCTCGATGGTGACGTCGGTCGTCTTGCCGTGGAACGCGTCCTCGAGGCTGATCTCGAGGTCGTAGCGCAGGTCGGCGCCGCGCCGCGGCTGGCGCGCATTGCCGGCGCCGTGCATCCCGAAGATGCTCTCGAAGATGTCGGCAAAGCCCTCGAAGCCCGCGCCGCCGGCCTGAAAGCCGCCCGCGCCCGGCCCGCCATTCTGGAACGCGGCCTTGCCGAACCGGTCATAGGCGGCGCGCTTCTGCGCATCCTTCAGGCAGTCATAGGCTTCGCTCACCGCCTTGAACTTGGCCTCCGCGTCGCGGCAGCCGCCATTCTTGTCCGGATGGAACTTCATCGCGAGCTTGCGATAGGCGCTCTTGATCGTCGCCTCGTCCGCCGTGCGTTCGACGCCCAGCAGCTCGTAATAGTCGATTTCGGTGCTCATGCTGACCCCAGCCGCAAGCGTGTCCCGACCTCGCCCGACGCGAGCGGACCGGGACGACCCTCAAGTCCGTTCGCGTCGCGCAAAGCCGGGAAGCGTTTCACAAGGTTCAGCCCTTGTTCTCGTCCACTTCCGAGAACTCGGCATCGACGACGTCGTCGTCCCCGCCGCCGGTCGGAGCGTCGGCGCCCGGCGAAGCCGCGGCCGCCTGCTCCTTCTCGTAGATCGCCTGGCCCAGCTTCATCGCGACCTGGGCAAGCGCCTGCGCCTTCTGCGTCATCTGGTCGGGGTCGTTGCCCTCGACCGCGGTCTTCGCCTCGGCGATCGCGGCCTCGATCTCGCCCTTCAGCGCCGCGTCGACCTTGTCGCCATGCTCCTCGAGCTGGCGCTCGGTCGTGTGGATCAGGCTCTCGGCGTTGTTCTTCGCCTCGGCCGCGGCGCGCCGCTTCTTGTCCTCTTCGGCGAAGCGCTCGGCATCCTTGACCATCTGCTCGATGTCGGCGTCGCTGAGGCCGCCCGAGGCCTGGATGCGGATCTGCTGCTCCTTGCCGGTGCCCTTGTCCTTCGCCGACACGTTCACGATGCCATTGGCGTCGATGTCGAACGTGACCTCGATCTGGGGCACGCCGCGCGGCGCCGGCGGGATGCCGACCAGGTCGAACTGGCCGAGCAGCTTGTTGTCCGCCGCCATCTCGCGCTCGCCCTGGAACACGCGGATCGTCACCGCCTGCTGGTTGTCGTCGGCGGTCGAGTAGACCTGGCTCTTCTTGGTCGGGATGGTCGTGTTGCGGTCGATCATCCGGGTGAACACGCCACCCAGCGTCTCGATGCCCAGCGACAGCGGCGTCACGTCGAGCAGCAGCACGTCCTTGACGTCGCCCTGCAGCACGCCCGCCTGGATCGCGGCGCCCATCGCGACGACCTCGTCCGGATTGACGCCGGTGTGCGGCTCCTTGCCGAAGAAGTCCTTCACCACCTGGCGGACCTTGGGCATGCGGGTCATGCCGCCGACCAGCACCACTTCGGCAATGTCGGACGCCTTGATGCCGGCATCGGCCAGCGCCTTGCGGCACGGCTCGAGCGTGCGCTGGATCAGCGCGTCGACCAGCCGCTCGAGATCGGCGCGGGTGACCGTCTTGACCAGATGCTTCGGGCCGGTCGCGTCGGCGGTGATGAACGGCAGGTTGATCTCGGTCGTCTGCGCCGACGACAGCTCGATCTTCGCGCGCTCGGCGGCTTCCTTCAGCCGCTGCAGCGCGAGCCGGTCGTTGCGCAGGTCGATGCCCTCGGCCTTCTTGAACTCGTCGGCCAGGAACTCGACGACCTTGGCGTCGAAGTCCTCGCCGCCGAGGAAGGTGTCGCCATTGGTCGCCTTCACTTCGAACACGCCGTCGCCGATCTCGAGAATCGAGATGTCGAACGTGCCGCCGCCCAGGTCGTAGACCGCGATCGTCTTGCCGTCCTGCTTCTCGAGCCCGTAGGCGAGCGCGGCGGCGGTCGGCTCGTTGATGATGCGAAGCACCTCGAGCCCGGCGATCTGGCCGGCGTCCTTGGTCGCCTGGCGCTGTGCGTCGTTGAAATAGGCCGGAACCGTGATCACCGCCTGGGTGACCGACTCGCCGAGATAGGATTCGGCGGTTTCCTTCATCTTCTGCAGCGTGAAGGCGGAGATCTGCGACGGCGAATAGTCATTGCCGCTCGCCTCGACCCACGCGTCGCCGTTCGACCCGCGCGTGATCTTGTAGGGAACCAGCTCGGTGTCCTTCTTGGTCACCGGATCGTCGAAGCGGCGGCCGATCAGGCGCTTCACCGCGAAGATCGTGTTGTCGGGGTTGGTCACCGCCTGGCGCTTGGCCGGCTGGCCGATCAGACGCTCCCCGTCCTTCGTGAACGCGACGACGGACGGCGTGGTTCGCGCGCCCTCGGCATTCTCGATGACTTTAGGTTTGCCACCTTCCATGACGGCGACGCAGCTGTTCGTCGTCCCCAGATCGATTCCGATAACTTTTGCCATTGGTCCTCTTTGCACCCCTGCGATGTACCGGACCGACGGGCGTGCCGTCGTCCGAAGTTACGGGAGCGATATAGGGGGCCTTCGGCTTGTCGCAAGACGCGCCCGGGCCTAGACAAGGGGGGCCTGCATCAAGACGGAGTTGACCCGAAATGTTCCGCCGATACCTGCTTGCCCCCGCTTTCGCCGCAGCGTTGCTCGCCAGCGGGTGCGCGAAGGAGCAAGAACTGCAGGTGACGGACGCGTTCGTGCGGATGCCCGCCGTGCCGGCCAACCCGGCCGCCGGCTATTTCACCGTGCGCGGCGGGCCGGCCGACGTGAACCTGATCAGCGTCAGCTCCACCGTCGCGATCCGCGCCGAGATGCACGAGACGATGGCGGGCGACCATAATATGGCGAGCATGAAGCCGGTCGAGCAGGTCGCCGTGCCGGCCGGTACGGCCGTGAAGTTCGAGCCGGGCGGCCGCCACGTGATGTTCTGGAACATCAATCCCGGCATCAAGCCGCCCAAGACGATGCCGCTGGTCTTCGCCTTCTCGAACGGCGAGCGCATCACGGTGGACGCACCGACGATCGCGGCGGGCGCGCCCGCGCCGAAGTTCGACGACTGATCCCGCCGACGCCGCGCGCGTTGGACCGGCCATGACCAGCCGCCCCTTGAGCGAAGGCGAGATCGCACTCGCATCGTCGATGTTCGGCGACGCGATCGACTATGGGCGCGTCCGCGTGAACGCCCGCAAATGGTGGGTCTTCCAGCCGCGCCGGGTCGCCATGGCGCCCGACGGCGAACTCTGGTTTCATCCGGACGGCGGCCTTTATTGCGAGGATTTCTCGTGCCAGGGCCCCGGCGGCCAGGGCCTGTTCGTGCACGAGATGACGCATGTCTGGCAGCACCAGCGCGGCGTCTACCTGCCCCTCGCCCGCCACCCGTTCTGCCGCTACGGCTATGTGCTGAAGCCCGGCCAGCCGTTCCGCCGCTACGGGCTGGAGCAACAGGCCGAGATCGTCCGCCACGCCTTCCTGCTGCGCGAAGGCCACAAGGTACCGGGCGCGCCGCCGCGCGAGGCGTATGAGAGCCTGTTGCCGTTCTGAGGAGGCCCCTCCACCACCGGCTGCGCCGGCGGTCCCCCTCCCCGCCGTCGGCAGGGAGGAGTTCGCTCCCCGCTCCTCCCCATCGCAGATGGGGAGGGGGACCGCCGCGAAGCGGTGGTGGAGGGGTACCAGCCTCCACAATCGGCACGCCGGAGACGAGCGGTCCTTTTGAGAGGGCCCCTCCACCACCGGCTGCGCCGGCGGTCCCCCTCCCCGCCTTCAGCAGGGAGGGGCTCGCTCCCGCTCCTCCCCATCGAGAGATGGGGAGGGGGACCGCCGCGAAGCGGTGGTGGAGGGGCCCCGCGCCCTAAACCGCCGCCTCGACGATCGGCACGAAATCCTTCGCGGTCAGGCTCGCGCTACCGACCAGCGCGCCGTCCACATTGGCGACGTGCAGCAGCTCGCGGGCGTTCGACGGCTTGACCGATCCGCCATAGAGAATGCGCACCTGCTCGGCTTCGGCGCCGAGAATCGCCGCGAGCCGCGCCCGGATCGCCGCGTGCATCTCGGCGACGTCGGCGCTGGTCGGCGTCCGGCCCGTGCCGATCGCCCAGACCGGCTCATAGGCGACGACCAGCGTCGCGCCGGTCCCGCCGGGGGGGACCGACCCGTCGAGCTGGCGTGCGACGACCGCGACCGCCTCGCCCGCGTCGCGCTCGGCCTCGGTCTCGCCGACGCAGACGATCGCGACCAGGCCCGCGGCGATCGCCGCCTCGGCCTTGGCGCGGACGTCGTCGTCGCGCTCGAAATGGTCCGTCCGCCGCTCGCTATGTCCGACGATCACCATCTCGGCCCCGGCCTCGCGCAGCATCGCGGCCGAGATGTTGCCCGTGTGCGGCCCGCTCTCGTTGAAATGCACGTCCTGCGCGCCGATCCGCACCTGGCGGCGGGCGGCGGCGGGCGCGATCAGCGTCGCGGGCACGCACAGCGCGACGTCGACGGCGGGCGCGGCGCCGGCCGCGCCGGCGATCGCCTCCAGCTCGTCCAGCTGCGCGAGGCTGCCGTTCATCTTCCAATTCCCCGCGACGAGCTTGCGACGTGTCATCCCTGTCCTCCCTTTGCGCCGGTCCGGTAGACGCGAGCGGCGGTCCGGCGCAAGCTTGCCCGCGCGGGTGCGACACCCTAAAGCCCGGCGCCGTCCCTCTTTCGCGGAATATCGATGCTCAAGGCCTTTCGCAGTCTCTCGCGCTCCAAGCTCGGCGTCGGGCTGCTCGCGCTCTTCCTTGTTGCGGTCGCGGCCAGCTTCGCGCTCAGCGACATCAACAATCTCGGTTTTTCGAGTTCCGCGACGTCGGGGAACGTGGCGAAGGTCGGCCGCGAGAACGTGACCGTCGCCGACCTGCGGCTGCGCGTGCAGCGCGCCTATGACGCGGCGCGCCAGCAGCGGCCGGACATGACGCTGCAGCAGTTCATCGCGCAGGGCGGCGTCGAGGCGGTGCTCAACCGGATGATCGAGGGCATGGCCATCGAACAATTCGCCAGGTCGCAGGGGATGGGCGTCAGCCGCAAGATGGAAGACGGGCAGATCGCCAGCGCGCCCGCGTTCCGCGGGCTCGACGGCCGCTTCGACCAGAGCCAGTTCGAGGCGTTTCTGGCGCGCCAGGGGATCAGCGAGAAGCAGGTCCGCGCCGACCTGTCGCGCGACCTTTACCTGAACCAGGTCATGGTGCCCGCGACGGGCGCCAGCCGCGCGCCGCTCGGGCTGACCCTCCCCTATGCGTCGATGCTCCTGGAGGCGCGCCAGGGCCGTGCCTTGCTGGTGCCGACGGCGGCGTTCCGCCCGGCCGCGCCGAGCGACACCGACCTTCAGGCCTATTACCGCGCCAACATCGCGCGCTACACCATCGCCCAGCGGCGCGTGGTCCGCTACGCGGTCATCGATCGCGCCGCGATCGCGGCGGCCGCGCAGCCGACCGAAGCCGAAGTCGCGCAGTCCTTCAACGCCGACAAGGCGAACTATGCGGCACAGGAAACCCGCACGATCTCGCAGGTGATCCTGCCGACCGAGGCGGCGGCGAAGGCGCTGGCGGCGAAAGTCGCCGGCGGCACCCCGCTCGCCGATGCGGCGCGCGCCGCCGGGCTCGAATCGGTGACTCTCGCGACGCAGGGCCGGGCCGACTATGCCCGCGCCAGTTCCGACGCGGTCGCCAACGCCGTGTTCGCGACGGCAGCCGGCGAGGTCGCCGCGCCCACCCGCTCGGGGCTGGGCTGGCACGTGGCGCGGGTCGATGCGGTGCAGACCATCCCGGCGCGCACGCTCGACCAGGTCCGCGCCGAGATCGTCGCGCGGCTGTCGAAGGAAAAGGCCGATCAGGCCTTTGCCGATCTGGTCGCCAAGATCGAGGAAGCGGTCAGCGACGGCGCGACGCTCGACGAGGTCGCCAAGGCGAACGCCCTTGCCCTGGTGACGACGCCGCCGATCCTCGCATCCGGTCGCACCGCCGAGGCGCCCGACGCGGCGCCCGCGCCCGAGCTCGTGCCCTTGCTCAAGGTCGCGTTCGACGGCGAGCCGGAGGACGATCCGGTGGTCGAGCAGATCGTCCCCAACGAGCGCGCCGCGATCTTCAAGGTCGAACGGCTCGTGCCGCCGACGCCGCGTCCGTTCGCCGAGGCGCGCGCCAAGGTCGCGGCCGACTTCACGACCGAGCGGGGTCTTGCCCAGGCGCGCAAGGTCGCCGAGGCGATCGCCGCGAAGGCCAATGCCGGCCAGCCGCTCGCGACGGCGGCGGCCGGCGCCGGGGCGTCGCTGCCGGCGCCGGCGACCGTGGGCGGGCTGCGCCGCGACCTGCTCCAGCCGGCGGGCGCGACGCGCCTGCCCCCGCAGGTCGCGACGCTGTTCGAGCTGGGCCGGGGCGGTGCACGGGTGATCCCCGCGCCCGATCTCGCCGGCTGGTACGTCGTCCAGCTCGAACAGGTGCAGCGCGGCGATGCCCGCGCCCAGCCCGGGCTGATCGAGGGGATTGCCGGCCAGCTCGGGCCGACGCTCGGCCAGGAATATGCCCAGCAGCTGATCGCGGCGATGCGGACGAGCGTCGGCGTCGACGTCAACACGGCGGCGCTGGGCAAGCTGAAGCGCGACCTGCTCGGCGCCAACGGCGGCCAGTGACGCGCGATCGGAGCGACGATCGCGAGGTCGCCGGTGCGCTGCGGGCCGGGCGGCCGAGCTTCGTCTGGCGCCGCCAGATCGCCGACACCGAGACGCCGGTCTCGGCGGCGCTGGCGCTGATCGAGCCGGGGCGCGGCGACTTCCTGCTCGAATCGGTCGAGGGCGGGCAGATCCGCGGACGCCACAGCCTGATCGGGCTCGCGCCCGATCTCGTCTTCCGCGCGCGCGGCGACACGGCGGAGATCAATCGCACATGGCTGCACGACCGCGAGGCGTTCGCGCCCGCCGGCCCCGCCATCCAGGGCCTGCGCGACCTGGCCGCGGCGTGCCGGGCCGACGTGCCGCCCGAGCTGCCGCGCGCGCTCGCCTGCCTGGTCGGCTATTTCGCCTATGAGACCATCGGCCTGATCGAGCGGCTGCCGCGCCCGCCGGCCAACCCGCTCGACCTGCCCGACATGCTGTTCGTGCGCCCGACGCTGGTGCTGGTGTTCGACCGGCTGGCCGACGAGCTGTTCCTGGTGGCGCCGCTCTGGCCGGACGCGCACGAGCCGGAGGCGCGCGTGGCCGATGCGTGGGACCGGATCGACGCAGCGGCGGCGCGGCTCGCGTCGCGGGCGCAACCGCTTCGCGACGAGGCCCGAAGCGAACCGACCTTTGCAGACACCGTTCGTTTCGAGCGCAGTCGAGAAACGCTCGTCGCGCACCCGCTCGCCGCTTTCGACCGGAGCGCACGTGCCGGCGTGGCGCCGGTTCTCCCGGCCGGAGATTATGAGCGCATGGTCCTGCGTGCGAAGGATTACATCCGCGCCGGCGACATCTTCCAGGTGGTGCTCGCCCAGCGCTTCACCGCCGATTTCCCGCTGCCCCCCTTCGACCTTTATCGCGCGCTGCGGCGGATCAATCCCTCGCCCTTCCTCTATTATCTCGACCTGCCCGGCTTCGCGCTGACCGGCAGTTCCCCCGAGATCCTGGTCCGCGCGCGCGACGGCGAGGTGACGATCCGGCCGATCGCCGGAACGCGCCCAAGGGGGCAGACCGCGATCGAGGATGCCGCCAACCGCGACAGCCTGCTCGCCGACCCGAAGGAGCGGGCCGAGCATCTGATGCTGCTCGATTTGGGTCGCAACGATGTCGGCCGGGTCGCCGCGCCGGGCAGCGTGCGCGTGACCGACAGCTACGCGGTCGAGTTCTACAGCCATGTCATGCACATCGTCTCGAACGTTGTCGGGCGGCTGCGCGACGGCGCGGACGCGCTCGATGCGCTGTTCGCGGGCTTTCCGGCGGGCACCGTGTCGGGCGCGCCCAAGGTCAGGGCCTGCGAGATCATCGCCGAGCTCGAGCCCGAGACGCGCGGCGCCTATGCGGGCGGGGTCGGCTATTTCTCGCCCGACGGATCGATGGACAGTTGCATCGTGCTCCGGACCGCCGTCGTGAAGGACGGGACGATGCACGTCCAGGCGGGCGCCGGGATCGTCGCCGACAGCGATCCGGCGGCCGAGCAGCGCGAATGCGAGGCGAAGTCGGGCGCGCTGTTCGCCGCCGCGCGCGAGGCGCTGCTGCGCGCGTCGGAGCCGCGCTTCGGTCAATGACGTGCGGGGCGTGACAGCGAGGCCGGGCGCGCGTTAGGAGCCGGGCATGACGATCCTTTCCGCGCTGCTGTTCGCCCTCGCCCAGGCCCAGGCCCCCGTCGCCACCCAGCCGGCCCCTGCCCCTGCTCCGGCCGCCGCGCGCTGGCCGATCGCCGAGGCCGATCTGGTGCTGAAGGACTTTCGCTTCGCGACCGGCGAGCGGCTGCCCGAGCTGAAGCTCCATTACGCGACGCTCGGCACGCCGCGCCGCAATGCGCGGGGCGAGGTCGAGAATGCGGTGATGGTGCTGCACGGCACCGGCGGGACCGGCAAGCAGTTCCTCGCGCCGCAATTCGCCGACCGGCTCTACGGGCCCGGCCAGCCGCTCGACATCCGCAAATATTACGTGATCCTGCCCGACAATATCGGCCATGGCGGCTCGTCCAAGCCGAGCGACGGGCTGAAGGCGCGCTTCCCCCGCTACGACTATGCCGACATGGTCGAGGCGCAGGCGCGGCTGCTCGACCATCTCGGAGTCGCCCGGCTGCGGCTGTTGATGGGCACTTCGATGGGCTGCATGCATGGCTTCACCTGGGGCACCACCCGCCCCACCCGCATCCAAGCCATGATGCCGATGGCATGTCTGCCGACCGAGATCGCCGGGGCGAACCGGATGTGGCGCAAGCTGTCGATCGACGCGATCCGGTCCGATCCTGGCTATGCGGACGGCAACTACACCGCCCAGCCCGCACAGGGACTGCGCACCGCCGCGAGCCTCTTGCTGATCGCCGGGCTGAACCCGGTCGCGGTGCAGGCGCAGGCGCCGACGCGCGCCGCCGCCGAGGCGCTGCTCGACCAGAGCCTCGCGCGGACACTCGCCGGGCGCGACGCGAACGACCTCATCTGGCAGCTCGACAGCTCGCGCACCTATGATCCGCTGCCGCTGCTCGAGCGGATGACGATGCCGGTCACCTGGGTGAACTCCGAGGATGATTTCATCAATCCGCCCAGGCTGGGCATCGCCGAGCCGGCGGCAAAGCGGCTGGCCAAGGGGCGTTTCGTGCTGATCCCGCAGACTGCCGAGACCAAGGGCCATGGCACCCACAGCTGGGCGGCGTTCTGGACCGACGAGCTGCTTGCCCTGCTCGCGCGGAGCGAGTGAGGATGACGCCGGACGCCGCGCCCGCTAGAGCGCCGGGGCCATGATCCTCGTCATCGACAATTACGACAGCTTCACCTGGAACCTGGTCCATTATCTGATGGAGCTGGGCGCCGAGGTGGACGTCGTGCGCAACGACGCGATCTCGGCGGGGCAGGCGCTATCGTCGGGCGCCGACGCGTTCCTGATCTCGCCGGGCCCGTGCACGCCCAACGAGGCCGGCGTCTCGCTCGACCTCGTCGCGGCGGCGGCCGATGCGGGCCGGCCGCTGCTCGGCGTCTGCCTCGGTCATCAGGCGATCGGACAGCATTTCGGCGGGCAGGTCGTGCGCGGCGGGCTGATGCACGGCAAGACCTCGCCGGTCGAACATGACGGCACCGGGCTGTTCGAGGGGCTGCCCTCCCCGTTCACCGCGACGCGTTATCACTCGCTGATCGTTCCGGAGGACGGGCTTCCGGACGCGCTGCGGGTCAATGCGCGCGCGAGCGACGGGCATGTGATGGGCTTCATGCACCGGACGCTGCCGATCCACGGCGTCCAGTTCCATCCGGAAAGCATCGCGACCGAGCATGGCCACGCGATGCTCGCCAACTTCCTGCGCGCGGCCGGGCTGCCCGTGCGCGAGCGCGAGGCGCAGGCCGGGGCATGACGACGGTCGCGCTGCTGCCCGACGCGACGACGCCATTGTCGCACGAGAGCGCGTCCGCTGCGTTCGAGGACATCCTCGACGGCCGCGCCACGCCGGAGGCCGTTCGCGACTTCCTCACGACCATGTCGCTGCGCGACGAGACCAGCATCGAGATCGCCGCCTGCGCGCGGGCGATGCGCGCGCGGATGATCGCGGTGCGCGCGCCGGCGAATGCGATCGACGTCTGCGGGACGGGCGCGGATGGCCAGCACAGCCTCAACATCTCGACCGCGGTGGCGATCGTCGTCGCGGCGTGCGGCGTTCCGGTCGCCAAGCACGGCAACCGCGCGGCGTCGAGCAAGGCCGGCGCCGCCGACACGCTCGAGGCGATCGGGCTCGACCTCGACGTCGCCGGCGCGACCGCCGAGCGCAGCCTCGCCGACCTCGGCATCTGCTTCCTGTTCGCCCAGGCGCACCACCCCGCCTTGGCCCCGCTGGCGCCGATCCGCCGCGCGATCGGGCGGCGGACGGTGTTCAACCTCGTCGGTCCGATCTGCAACCCGGCCGGCGTGCGCCGCCAGCTGATCGGGATCGCCCGGCCCGATTTCATGACGGTCTATGCCGAGGCGCTGCGCCTGCTGGGCGCGGAGGCGGCGATGCTGGTCGCGGGCGACGAGCCGCTCGACGAGCTATCGATCGCCGGGCCGAGCACAATGGTCGAGATCGGCGCCTGCGGCGACGCGACGCGACGCGTGACCCCGGCCGATGCCGGGCTGCCGACGCATCCGATCGCGGCGCTGCGCGGCGACGATCCGGCCTATAATGCCTCGGCGCTGCGGCGCCTGCTGATGGGCGAGCGCGGCGCCTATCGCGACGCAGTGCTGCTCAACGCCGCTGCGGCCCTGGTCGTCGCCGGGCGCGCGACCGACCTGCGCGACGGCGCCGGCCAGGCCGCCGAGGCGCTGGACGACCAGACCGCCCTGCACTTGCTCGAACGATGGATCGCCTACCGGTGAACAAGCTCCAGGAAATCTGCGCGCACAAGCTGACCGAGGTCGCCGCCCGCAAGCGCGACGGGGGCGACTTGCGCGCGCGTGTCGCGGCCGCCGGCCCCCCGCGCGGGTTTCGCGCGGCGCTCGACACGGCCCCCGGCTATGGGCTGATCGCCGAGATCAAGAAGGCGAGCCCGTCCAAGGGTCTGATCCGCGCGGACTTCGACCCGCCGGCCCATGCGCGCGCCTATGAGGCCGGCGGCGCCGCGTGCCTGTCGGTGCTGACCGACGAAGCCTTTTTCCAGGGTCATGACGACTTCCTCGTCGCCGCGCGCGCCGCCTGCAGCCTGCCGGTGCTGCGCAAGGACTTCATGGTCGATCCCTGGCAGGTCGAGGAAGCCCGTGCGCTGGGGGCCGATGCGATCCTGATCATCGTGGCGGCGCTCGACGACGGCCAGATGGCCGAGATCGAGGCGGCGGCGATCGAGCATGGGATGGACGCGCTGATCGAGGTGCACGACGCGTCCGAACTGGACCGCGCGCTGCGGTTGCGATCGCGGCTGATCGGGGTGAACAATCGCGATCTCCGGGACTTCTCGGTCGATTTTGCGCGAACGTTCGAACTGGTCGGGCGCGCGCCCGACGGCTGCACCTTCGTCGCCGAAAGCGGGCTGTCCAGCCCTGCCGACCTCGACCGCATGGCCGAGCACGGCGTGCGCTGCTTCCTGATCGGCGAGGCATTGATGCGCCAGCCCGATGTCGAGGCCGCGACCCGGGCGATCCTCGGCCGGTGAGCAATCTCACTCATCTCGACGAGGCCGGCGCGGCGCGGATGGTCGACGTGTCCGACAAGGCGCACAGCGCGCGCGAGGCGATCGCCACCGGCCGGATCGCCATGTCCCCCGAGGCAGCGGCGGCGATCCGCGACAATGCCGTCAGGAAGGGCGACGTGCTCGCGGTCGCGCGCATCGCCGGGATCATGGCCGCCAAGCGGACCAGCGAACTCGTCCCGCTCTGCCATCCGTTGCCGCTGAGCGCGGTCGAAATCGAGCTGGCGGTGGGAGCGGCCGAGGTCGTCGCGACCGCGACCGCGCGCACCACCGGCCAGACCGGCGTCGAGATGGAAGCGCTGACCGCCGTCTCGGTCGCGCTGCTCACCGTTTACGACATGGCGAAAGCGCTCGACCGCGAGATGGTGATCGGCGGGGTCCGCCTGCTCGCCAAGTCCGGCGGCCGCTCGGGAGACTGGCGCGCGCCGGTCAGTCCAGCGCCAGATGCAGGAACTGATTGAACGGGCTCGCCCCATAGTCGCCGAACGCGGGGCCGTCCACGAAGCCGCGGCGGCGATAAAGGGACAGTGCCGGGTCGAAGGCCGGCCCGCTGCCGGTCTCGAGGCTCAGTCGGCGATGGCCGCGCGCCCGCGCCGCGCCGATGATGTGCTCGAGCAAGGCTGCCGCGACACCCTGGCGCAAATGGTCCGGGTGGGTCCGCATCGACTTGACCTCGCCCGTCGTCGCGTCGAGCCGGCGAAGCGCACCGACCCCCGCGATCCGGCCGTCCATCCACGCCGTCCAGACGGTCACGTCGGGGCGCTGAAGGCCCGACAGGTCGAGCGCATGGACGTGCCCCGCAGGGGTGAAGGCCTGCATCCCGGCCAGGTGCAGGGCGAGGAGCGCGCGGGTCGGTTCGCCGCTCAGGTCGTCGGGGCGGATCTCGATCATCGTGCCTCTGTTCCAGAGACCCGCTTCTGTGCCAAGTCCCCGTCATGAGCGCGCGACCGGCCCGGGCCCAGGCATGAGCGGATTGCTTCCGGTCGCGGAGGCGCAGGCCCGGCTGCTCGCCCTGGCGACGGCGGGGCCGGTGGCGCGTGTGCCGCTGGCGCAAGCGGCGGGGCGCTGGCTGGCGGAAGACCTGGTTGCACGCGTCGACAACCCCTTTGCAGACCTGTCCGCGATGGACGGCTATGCGATCCGCTTCGCCGAGCTGCCGGGACCCTGGCGCGTCGTGGGCGAAGTCGCGGCGGGTCGCCCCCGGGAGCTCGTCCTCGCACCGGGCGAGGCGGCGCGCATCTTCACCGGGGCCGCCGTGCCGGACGGTGCGGACACCATCCTGGTCCAGGAAGACGCCGCGCGCGACGGCGACCGTCTGGCCCTGTCGGGCGAGGGGCCGGGTGAGGCGGGCGCGCACATCCGCCGGCGCGGGTTCAACTTCGTGGCCGGCGACAGGCTGATCCCCGCGGGCGCCCGGCTGACCCCGGCGCGGATCGGGCTCGCCGCCATGGCCGGGCATGACCGTCTCGCCGTCCGCGCGCGGACCCGCGTCGCGCTGATCTCGACCGGCGACGAGCTCGCGGCGCCCGGCGCCGAGCTGCGGACCGGCCAGATCTATGCGTCCAACGCCCCACTGCTCGCGGCGCTGCTGGCCGACCTGCCGGTCGATCTTGTCGATCACGGCATCGTCCCCGACCGGCTGGACGCGCTGACCGACGCGGTCGCCCGGGCGGCCGCTGACGCCGACATCCTCGTCACCAGCGGGGGCGCCTCGGTTGGCGACCATGATCTCGTCCGCCCGGCGCTCGGCGCTGCCGGCGCGACCCTCGATTTCTGGAGGATCGCGATGCGCCCGGGCAAGCCGCTGATGGCGGGCCGCCTGGGGAGCACGGTCGCGCTGGGGTTGCCCGGCAACCCGGTCTCGGCGTTCGTGACCGCGTTCCTGTTCCTGCGTCCGCTCGTCGCCTCGATCGGCGGGGCGACGGACCCGCTGCCGGCCACGGTCGACCTGCCGCTCGCCGCGCCGCTCGGGCCGAACGGACCGCGCGCCGACTATGTCCGGGCGAGCGTCGGGCGGGAGGGCGTCCGCCCGCTCGCCAGCCAGGATAGCGCCGCCCTGCCCGCGCTCGCCGCCGCCGACGCGCTGATCGCCCGGCCGCCCCATGCACCTGCCGCGCCGGCCGGCACGGTTGTCGCGGTGCACATGCTGGCTTGACCGGGGCCGCAACGTTTCCTACACGTTCCGCGTTCGTTCCGGCAAAGGGACCCGGCCATGCTGACGCGCAAACAACATGAACTTCTTCTCTTCATCAACGAGCGCCTCGCCGAAAGCGGCGTTTCCCCCTCGTTCGAGGAGATGAAGGACGCGCTGGAGCTCAAGTCCAAGTCCGGGGTCCATCGGCTGATCAGCGCGCTCGAGGAACGCCAGTTCATCCGCCGCTTGCCGAACCGGGCTCGCGCGCTCGAGGTCGTCCGCATGCCCGAGACCGCGGTCAAGGCCGCGCCGCCGGTGCCGGCACCGGCGCGACCCTCGCCGGCCGTCCCGGTCGCCGCGAACGAGAATGTCCTCGAAATCCCGCTGCACGGCCGGATCGCCGCGGGCGCGCCGATCGAGGCGCTGGAAGGCCAGGCCTCGCTCTCCGTGCCGGCCGCGCTGCTCGGCCCGGGCGAGCATTATGCGCTCGAGGTCGCCGGCGATTCGATGGTCGAGGCAGGCATTCTCGACGGCGATTTCGCGCTGATCCGCCGCGCGGAGACGGCGCGCGACGGCCAGATTGTCGTCGCGCTCATCGACGAGGGCGAAGCGACGCTCAAATATTTCCGCCGCGAGGGCGCCATGGTGCGGCTCGACCCGGCCAATCGCTCCTATGATCCGCAGCGCTACGCGCCCGATCGGGTGCGCGTGCAGGGCTGTCTGGCCGGGCTGCTCCGCCGCTACTGAGCCGCCCGCGCCTGCTTCGCGCTTTCGGCGGCGAAATCCCGCTCGGCCTCGGCAAGGCGGCGCGGAAGTTCGCCGGGATCGACGAAGGCCGCCTTGTCGCCCGCCTTCAGCTTCGCGAGCTTTTCCGGCAGGCCGAAACGACTGGGATGGAAGGTCAGGAAGACGTCGGCCTGCATGCGTCGCAACGCGGCGAACGTCCGGCGGAAATCCGCGGCCGCCTCCGGATAGCCGGGATGCGAGGGCAGCGTCAGCCCGGCCACCGTCAGGCTGCTCGCGAACAGCACCTTGACCGGATGCCCATCCGGACCCGGCGTCGTCATCGACCAGCTCGTCGCCCCCGGCGTGTGACCGGGAGTGAGGTGCGCGACCAGGCGGATCGGGCCGAGCGTCACCTCGCCGCCTTCTCCGACGATGCGATCGACCTTGACCGGCGGCACGCCCGGCTGGTCGGGACGCGCGAGCGCCTGCCCGGCGGCCAGGTCCGGCGCGTCGCGCCGACTGGCGACCAGAGTGGCACCCGTCTGCCGTTTCAGCTCGGCAAGGCCGCCGGCATGGTCGAAATGGGCGTGGTTGATCAGCAGATAGCGGATGTCCTCGAGCCTGAAGCCGAGCTTGCGGATGTTGGCTGCAATCATCGGGGCATTCTCGGGCAGCCCGCCGTCAATGAGGACGTGGCCGGCCGGGCCGGTGACCAGAAAGGCGGAAATGCCTTCGGAGCCGACGGAATGGACGTTGGGGAGGATCGTGGCCGGCTCCGCGGCGCGATACCAGTCGGCCGGCCACCCGCTCATCGCCGCCGGCTGCTGCGCGGCGGCGGGGCTTGCGAGGACCAGTCCTATTGCCAGGATGATTCGAGTCACGGCCGTCCTCCCTTTGCTTTTCCGAGCCTTGCGCGGGGCGGGTGCGGCGGGTCAACCCAGGGATGGCGGCCGCGCATCGCGGCGACGCTCCGCACGCGCCACGGCGTGCCGGGTTCGATCGCAACGCCGCCGGTGCGCGCCAGCGCCGCCCGGTCGAGCCGCAGCCAGCGCGGCCGACAGGCGCGCGGCAGGACACGGTCGGCAACGACGACATCGACCCGCGTGCACGCCGCCGCGAGCGCGTCGACGCCGATCAGGTTGAGCGACCGGGTGGCGAGCAGGTCGAGCCGGCGGCCGTCGCGGTGGATGCGCGCGGTGCAGCTATCGGCCCCGCAGCGGGCGTTCGCGGCATCGTCCATCGCCCCCAGTTCGCCGTCCATCCCCGCCGACTCGGCGAGGACGCGGCGGACATAGTCGCCCGCCCGCGGCCGGAGCAGCGCGAAGCGGCCATCCGGCGTCCGGATCGCGACGTGCATCCCGTCCCCGGTCACGAGCAGGTCCGGCGTCGGGCTGGCGAGCGCCCAGCCGATGCCGGCGAGCGCGGGCACGAGCCCGAGCCAGCGCAGCCGCGTCACCAGCAGGCAGAGCATGAGTCCCCCGGCCAGCAGCAGCGCGAAGGCGAAGGCCGGCATGGTCGCCAGCGTCACGACGCCCCAGGGCGCCGCGGCGACCGCTTCGGCGAGATCGAGCAGCACGCGGATCGCCGCGGCGGCCGCCCACCAGAAAGGCGCGCCGAGTCCGACGCTGTCGAACAGCAACGCGGCAGCTTCGAGCGGCATCAGCACGAACGTGGTGAAAGGGATCGCGACAAGGTTCGCCATCGCCCCGAGCAGGCCCTGCGTATGGAAGTGGAAAAGCGCGATCGGGGCGAGCGCGAGCTCGACGACCAGCCCGCTGACGAGCAGGCCGCCGAGATTGCGGCCGAGCCGGGCGAGCCAGGGCTCGTCGCGCGCAGCCATCAGGCGACGCATCGCCGGATGGTCGTAGAGCGCCACGATCGCGGTGACGGCCGCGAAGCTGAGCTGGAAGCTCGCGCCGACGAGGGATTCGGGCCAGGCAAGGAGGACGAGCACCGCCCCGGTTGCGACGAGCCGGAGGGTCAGCGCCTCGCGGCCGATGGCGAGCCCGGCGAGCACGAGCAGCGTGGCGACACAGGCGCGGATCGTCGGGACCTCGGCGCCGCTCAGCCAGGTGTAGAAGACGCCGGTCGCGGCGCCGACCAGCGCGGCAACTAGCGGCAGCGGCACGGCGGACCGGGCGAGGCGCGGGCTCAGCGCGAGCAGCGACAGCGTGACCAGCATCGCGCCGCCGACCACGGCGGTCAGGTGAAGGCCGCTGACCGACAGCAGATGCGCGAGCCCGGCCCGGCGCAGCGCCTCGGCGTCCTCGGTCGTGACGACGCCCTGGTCTCCCGTGGCGAGCGCGACGGCGATGCCGCTTTCGCGGGTGGGGAGCGCCGACCGGATGTGGGCGGTCAGGCGGTCGCGCAGCCCGGGCGGGTGCGCCGGCCCGATCCGCGTCACCGGCCCCAGCGCGCGTCCGGTCGCGCCGAGCTGCTGGAACCACGCCGCGCGTGCAAAGTCATAGCCGCCCGGCAGCGTCGGTGGCGGCGGCGGGACGAGCCGCGCGCGCAGGGCCAGGCGATCGCCGGCGGCGAGCCGCTCGGGCACGGCGGTGTCGGGGATCGAGACGCGCAGACGCGGCGGCAGGCCCGGGTCGCTGATCCGGCCGAGCACGACGCGCACGCGCTCGTTGCCGACCTGCACCTGCACCCGCTCGACCGTCCCGCTGAATTGCACGACGGTCGGCCCGGCCAGCACCGGCGCGGCGAGCCGGTCCGCGCGCGCCCAGACGAGACCGCAGCCGAGCGCGACGGCCAGCCCGCCGACGAGTGCCAGCCGGCCGAGCCGCCCGCCGCCGCCGAACAGCGCACCGAGCGTCGCGACCGCGAGCGACAGGCCGATCAGCGCGATCCAGCCGCGCGGGTCGGGCAAGGCGAACCAGCCGGCGATGCCGCATCCGAGCGCGACCGGCAGCCAGAGCGGAAGCTGGTCGCGTTCGGCCTCCAGCACGCGCTCGAGCGCGTCGCGCACGCGTTGCAGCGGCGGCAAGACGAGATGCGCGACAGGCGTTTGTCGCGGCGGAATTGCCATGCTAGGGGCGTCGCCGACCAACGTCATCGTGCCTTAGCCAGGGAGCATCCGCGCTTGAGCGCAAGCAGTGTCGTCACTCGATTTGCGCCTTCGCCGACGGGCTTCCTGCACATCGGCGGAGCTCGGACGGCGTTGTTCAACCTGCTCTTCGCCCGGCATCATGGCGGCAAATTCCTCCTGCGCATCGAGGATACCGATCGCGCCCGCTCCACGCAGGCTGCAATCGATGCCATTCTGGATGGAATGACCTGGCTGGGGCTCGACTGGGACGACGAGATCGTCTTCCAGTCGGCGCGCGCGGCCCGCCATGCCGAAGTCGCGGCGGCGCTGCTGGCGAGCGGCAATGCCTATCGCTGCTATGCGACGCCCGAGGAACTGACCGAGATGCGCGAGGCGCAGCGCGCGGCGAAGCAGCCGCTCCGCTACGACGGGCGCTGGCGCGATCGCGACCCGGCCGAAGCGCCCGCCGGCGCGCCGTTCAGCGTCCGGCTCCGCGCGCAGAGCGAGGGCGAGACCGCGATCGAGGATCTGGTGCAGGGCCGGGTCGTGGTGCGCAACGCCGAGCTGGACGACATGGTGCTGCTCCGCTCGGACGGGACACCGACCTATATGCTCGCCGTCGTGGTCGACGATCACGACATGGGCGTCACCCATGTGATCCGCGGCGACGATCACCTGAACAACGCATTCCGGCAGCTCGGCATCATCAGGGCGATGGGCTGGCCGGAGCCCGCTTATGCGCACATCCCGCTGATCCATGGGGCCGACGGCGCCAAGCTGTCGAAGCGGCACGGCGCGCTGGGCGTCGACGCGTATCGCGACGAGCTCGGCATGCTTCCCGAGGCGGTGTCCAATTATCTGCTCCGCCTCGGCTGGGGGCATGGCGACGACGAGATCATCGCGCGCGACCAGGCGATCGCCTGGTTCGACATCGGCGGCGTCGGCCGGTCGCCGTCGCGCTTCGACCTGAAGAAGCTCGAAAACCTGAACGGTCACTATCTGCGCGAGGCGGACGATGACCGGCTGGCCGGACTGGTCGCGCCGCGCCTGGAGAAGCGGGTCGGCCGCGGGCTGGCAGACAGCGACCGCGCGCTGCTTGCCCGTGCCATGCCCGAGCTGAAGCCGCGTGCGAAGACGCTCGACGAGATCGCCGAGGGCGCCCTGTTCCTTTTCGCGACGCGCCCGATCGAGCCCGACGAGAAGGCGGCGGCGCTGCTTTCGGCCGATGGCACCGCGCTTGTCGGGCAGGTCCACGACGTGCTCGCCGGTCTCGATGCCTGGTCGGCCGAGACGGTCGAGGCGGGCGTGCGCCGTGTCGCCGAAGCCGCCGGGCTGGGCCTCGGCAAGGTCGCGCAGCCGCTGCGCGCGGCGCTCACCGGGCGGACGACCTCGCCGGGCATCTTCGACGTTCTGGTTCTGTTGGGGCGCGACGAGTCGCTGGCACGGCTGGCCGACCGTCGCACGGAAAGCTGCGGCATCGCCGCAAATGCAGTTGAGGAGCAATAAGATGAGTGATGTCGCAAAGCTGGCCATGGGGGGCCGCGACCTCGAAGTGCCGGTCCGCAAGGGCAGCGTCGGCCCGGATGTGCTCGATATCCGCAAGCTCTACGGCCAGACGGGCGCCTTCACCTACGATCCGGGCTTCACCTCGACCGCAAGCTGCGAGTCCGGGCTGACCTATATCGACGGCGATGCCGGCATCCTCCTCCATCGCGGCTATCCGATCGACCAGCTCGCCGAAAAGTCGAGCTTCATGGAGGTCTGCTACCTGCTGCTGAACGGCGAGCTGCCGAAGCAGGCCGAGCTCGAGAAGTTCAACCACACCATCACGCGCCACACGATGCTGCACGAGCAGCTCGCGACCTTCTACCGCGGCTTCCGCCGGGACGCGCACCCGATGGCGATCATGTGCGGCGTGGTCGGCGCCCTGTCGGCCTTCTACCATGACTCGACCGACATCACCGATCCCTACCAGCGCATGGTCGCCAGCCACCGGCTGATCGCGAAGATGCCGACCATCGCCGCGATGGCCTACAAATATTCGGTCGGCCAGCCCTTCCTCTATCCGGACAACTCGCTGTCCTATCCGGGCAACTTCCTGCGCATGACCTTCGGCGTGCCGGCGGAGCCTTATCAGGTCGATCCGGTGGTCGAGGCGGCGATGGACAAGATCTTCATCCTCCACGCCGACCATGAGCAGAACGCGTCGACGTCGACCGTGCGCCTTGCCGGCTCGTCGGGCGCGAACCCGTTCGCCTGCATCGCGGCGGGGATCGCCTGCCTGTGGGGCCCGGCGCATGGCGGCGCCAACGAAGCCGCGCTCAACATGCTGCGCGAGATCGGCCGCCCGGAGAAGATCCGCGAATATATCGCGCGCGCCAAGGACAAGAACGATCCGTTCCGCCTGATGGGCTTCGGCCACCGCGTGTACAAGAATTACGATCCGCGCGCGAAGGTGATGCAGAAGACCGCGAACGAAGTGCTCGACAAGCTCGGCGTCACCGATCCGATCTTCGACGTCGCGCGCGAACTCGAGCAGATCGCGCTCAAGGACGATTATTTCATCGAGAAGAAGCTCTACCCGAATGTCGACTTCTATTCGGGCGTGATCCTGTCGGCGATCGGCTTCCCGACGTCGATGTTCACCGCGCTCTTCGCGCTCGCCCGCACCGTCGGCTGGGTCGCGCAGTGGAACGAGATGATCTCGGATCCCGACCAGAAGATCGGCCGCCCGCGCCAGCTCTATGTCGGCCCGACCCAGCGGGACTATGTCCCGATCGCGAGCCGCTGACCGATGCGTGCCGGCATGCTTGCCCTGCTCGCCGGGGCAGGCATGCTCGGCGGATGCGGCGCGGTCGGGCCGGTCCCCGGGCTGGCGCGTCCCGAGCCGCGCTTCGATGTCCAGGGCTTCTTCACCGGGCGGACCGAGGGTGACGCGTCGCTGAAGGTGCTGTGGCGCCAGCCACAGGCGGTGCGCGTGCACGGGACGGGCACCCTGCTGGTCGACGGGACGCTGATCCTCGACCAGGTGGTGGAGCGCGCCGGCAAGCCCCCGGCGCGGCGCCAGTGGCGCATCCGCCCGACCGCGAAACCGGGGCGCTACACCGGCCTGCTGAGCGACGCCACCGACACGGTCGAGGGCGTCGTCGAGGGCAACCAGCTCCGCCTGCGCTTCCCGATGAAGGACGGGCTGCACGCCACCCAATATCTCTACATGCAGCCGGACGGCCGCACGGTCCGCAACCGGATGACGATCCGCAAGCTCGGACTGACCGTCGCCGTGCTCGACGAGACGATCCGCAAGGTCGACTAGGCGGTCGGCAGGACCAGGGTAAAGCGCGCGCCCTGGCCGAGCGCGCTGTCGAGCAGGATGTCGCCGCCCATCGCGCGCGCGAGGCGACGGGCGATGTAGAGGCCCAGCCCGCTGCCCCCGGCTTCGGCCGGCTCGATGCGGGTGAATTTCTCGAACACCCGGGCATGATCGGCCGGGTCGATGCCATGGCCCTGGTCGGCGACGACCACCATCGCGCGGTCGCGCTCCTTCTCGACGCGGATCCAGACCATCCCGCCGTCGGGCGAGTGGCGGATCGCGTTGCCGATCAGGTTGACGAGGATCTGCAGCCCCCGGCGATAGTCGCCGAGCGCCGGCAGGCTCTCGTCGAGCGCCGGCGCGTCGAGACGGACCCGCCGGTCGGCCGCCTGGATGCCGAGCAGCCCGCCCGCGCGCCGGGCGAGTTCGGCGAGATCGATCGTATCGAGCGACGGCCGGAAATCGTCGCGCTCGACCGCCTGCAGGTCGACGAGGTCGTCGATCAGGCCGAGCAGATGCCGTCCGGCGCTGGCGATGTCGTTCGCATAGTCGGCATAGTCGCGGCGGATCGGGCCGCCGACCTGCTGGCCGATATTGTCGGCCTGCGCGACGATCCGGGCCAAGGGCGCGCGCAGCGCCTCGTCCAGTCGGGTGCCGAACGCGTTCCCGCCGGAGTCGGGCCGCGCGCTTTCGGGGCCCGCATCCTCGTCGATCTGGAACGCGCTGCCCCGATAGCCGGCGAAGCGTCCGGCCCCGTCGACCAGCGGCAGCCCGGTGGTGCGGACACGACGGCCGCTCGTCCGCACGGTCGCTTCCTGCCCCTCGAAGCGCGCACGCGCGGCGATCGCGTCGAGGATCGGCAGGCTGCCATCCGCTTCCTGCACGAAGTGGAACAGCCGGGTCAGCGACTCGCCGATCATCTCCTGCCCGTCTGGGTCGCTGATCGAGGTGAGCTTGAGGTTGGGATCGGTTTCCCACAGCCAGTCGCCGCGCGAGCGCACGAAGTCGTAGACGCGGCGCCCGGCTTCCTCGTCCGACGGCCGCGACGGCCGCCGCGCCCAGCCGCCCACCGACAGGGCGACCGTGTCGCCTTCGGGCTTGGCCTGCACCCAGAGGTCGAGATCGTCCGAGCCTTCGGCAGCGATCACGCAGCGCGAGACGAGGATGCCCAGCCGCTGCGCCAGCCGCGCCAGCGTCGCGATCTGCGGCACCGCGATCGACTGGCCGAGCGCGCCGCCGGCGGCTTCCTGCAGCCGGGCGAGCGGCGCTTCCGCCTCGATCAGCCGACCCTCGCGATCGACGCGCCCATGTGCGACCTTGGTCATCGCGCGCGCCGCTCGCGGCCGATATCGGCGATCGCCGTGCGGAACGCGCGGTCGAGCCGCCACGGGCGCACCGCCTCGCGTGCCGCTTCAAGCTCAAGATCGAGATAATCGTTCACGCGTTCCTCGAGCTTGGCCTCGTCGAGCCCGTTGATCGCCGCCATTTGCAGCAGGATCGAAGCCGCGACTTCCGTGGTCGCGTCGATCGCCCGCAGCACGACCGCGAGCGCGCCGATGGAGGGGTCCGTCGCCATGATGAACGCCGATGCATAGTCGACGCGCGCGCGGACGGCGAGAGTCGCGACGAACAGCGAGAAATGCCCGCTGCGAAAGGCCTCGAACAGTGTCTCGTCGTGGGTCGGGCCGCTGAGCGCGACGCGCATCGCCGCCCCTTCCAGCGTCTCGCCTTCGTCATGGAGCGCCAACCGCTCGAACACGGCGGCGGTCAACGCCTCGTCGCGCGCCGCGGGATCGAGCCCGGTCGCCCGGTCGAGATAGTCGCGCAGTGCCGCCGCCACCCACCAGATCAGCCGGTGGAGCAGGTCGACGGGGAGGTCACGACCGGACAATGTCGCCTCGCCATGGCCGTCGACGCGGCGGCTCTCGGCGACGAGGAACGGCATTTCGAGTTCGGGCGGCAACGACAACAGGCCGGCGCGCCCCGGCTCGGGGTCGGCCTCGCCGATGCGGCGAATGCCGTCGGCGATGCGATATTCCTCGGCCCGCGCGAGAAGCAGGGCGACGAGGTCGCGGTCGCGCAGCACGCCGGCGCGGTCGAAGATCGGGCGCGCAATGGCGATGCGGGCGACGCCGATCGCCGGCGGTGCGGCCTCGCCCAGCCGCTCGATGAGGCCGATGCGCAGATCGCTCTCCAGGTCTTCGACCAGGGCATCGAGCATCTGCGCGATCGCCGCGCGCTGCCGGTCGCTCGGGCGGTGGCGTTCGGGGACGAAAAGATCGTGGAGCGCGGCCGAGACGCGCGCATCGGCATCCCGGGCGGCATAGGCCGCGTCGGCAAGCAACCGCTGGGCGCCGGTCGGCGGCGGCGGGCCCTCTTCTTCTCGCGCGATCAAGGCCATGGCAGCGGCGTAGCGAAAGCCGGTGAAAAGGATGTTAAGGCTCGGCCGCGCGCCGGGGCTTGGCGATCCGCGTTACGCGCCATAGAGCGGAGGCCATGAGGCGCCTGCTTCCCGCCCTGCTGCTGCTCCTTCCGGGGTGCGAGTGGAGCCGTGTCGAGGGTCCGGTCGTGGTCAGCGCGATCGACGGCAAGACGACGATCGTCGACCCGAACAAGACCCCGCCGGATCCGGTGCAGCGGTTGATGATCGGCGCGCTCGCGCAGGGCGTCGTCGCCTTCGACGAGGCAGGCCAGATCCGTCCGGCGCTGGCGCAGCGCTGGATCGTCACCAATGACGGGCTGAGCGCGATCTTCCGGCTGCGGCGGCCGATCGGGCCGGAGGACAAGCCGTTCACCACCCAGGTCGTCGCCCGCCGGCTGCGCGCCGCGCTCGCCCCCAACAGCCGCAACACGCTGCGCGCCGCGGTCGACTCGATCGACGAGATCGCCGTCATGACGCCCGAGGTCATCGAGCTGCGGCTGAAGACCGCGCGGCCGCCCTTGCTCGAATTCCTGGCGCAGCCGGAGCTTGGCATGCTGGTCAGCGACAAGGGCACCGGGCCGTTCGAGCTGCGCCGGGCCGGTCCCGACGGCGCGACGCTGGTTCTGCGCCCCGAACCGAACGAGGAGCCGACGCCCGAGCCCGCACGCACCGTCCGGCTGCGCGGCGAGCGCGCGGCGAAGGCCGTGGTGCGCTTCAAGGACGGCCGCGCCGATCTCGTGCTGGGCGGGACCTATCGCGACTGGCCGCTGTTGCAGGCCGCCGCCATTTCGGGTCGCGCCGTGCGGATCGATCCCGCGGAAGGGCTGTTCGGGCTGATCGTGGTGCGAAGCCAGGGCTTTCTCGGCAACCCGGAAAACCGCCGCGCGCTCGCAATGGCGATCGATCGCGTCGCCCTGCTCGGGATGTTCAACGTCGCGCGCTGGTCGCCCGCCGTCGCCGTCCTCCCGGAACGCTACCGGTCGGGCGCGGAGCCGGTCATCCCCGGCTGGGAGGGCCTGAGCCTCGACGACCGCCGGAGTTCGGCGCGGGCGCGGGTTGCCGCATGGGAAGCGTTCGGCGAGGGCCAGGCGCTGGTGCGCGTCTGGCTTCCCGACGGGCCGGGGAGCAAGCTCGTCTTCGCGCAGCTCGCGGCGGACTGGGGCCGGATCGGCGTGCGTGTCGAGCGCAGCGGCCCGCGCGAGGCCGATCTCCGCCTGGTCGACGCCGTCGCGCCGGCGGGCAGCGCAATCTGGTATCTGAGCAGCCTCGCCTGCCCGGCCCCGCCCGGCGCCTGCTCGAACGAGGCGCGCGACGCGCTAGACCTCGCGCGCGCGGCGACGACGCTGGGCGAGCGCGGCCAGCATCTCGCCTCCGCCGACCAGGCGCTCGCCGACAGCGGGCTCTATATCCCGATCGGCCGGCCGTTGCGCTGGTCGCTGGTCGCGCCGCGGCTCAACCTGTTCCGGGAAAATGCACGCGCGGTCCATCCGCTCGACCTGCTTCGGCGCCGTCCCCGCTAGGCAAACCGGGCCGGACTTCCCACATCTGCGCAATGGACGACACACGAGCGGCTTCGCGCCAACAGGCTTTCGATGGTTTGGCCGACGGCCTCGGGCTCGGGCGGGATCCCGTGTCCGTGCGCCAGCGCGTCGAGGTGATGGAGCGGCTGCTCGAGCGGCTGGTGACCATCCCGGGCACCAATCGCCAGCTCGGCCTCGACGTCATGCTCGACCTGATCCCTGGCGTCGGGCCGATCGCAGCCTCGGCGCTGGGCGGGTGGCTGGTCTGGGAAGCGCGCAACCTCGGCCTCTCCAAGTGGCAGATCGCCCGGATGGGCGGGAATGTCGGCGTCGACTTCGTGCTCGGCGCGATCCCGTTCGTCGGGGCGATCCCCGACTTCTTCTTCAAGTCGAACACGCGCAACCTGAAGATCATCAAGCGCCATCTCGACAAGCACCACCCGGCGACGGTCACGATCGACGCGCGCTAGCGGTCAGGCCAGTTCGAAGTCGAGGCCGATATCGGCGGCCGGCGCGGACTGGGTGATCCGGCCGACCGAAATGAAGTCGACGCCGGTCTCGGCGATCGCGCGAATGGTGTCGAGCCGCACGCCGCCGGACGCTTCGGTCGGCACGCGGCCGGCAACCAGCGCCACCGCCTCCAGCAGGACGGGCGGCGGCATGTTGTCGAGCAGCAGCCGGGTCGCGCCGGCCTCGATCGCCGGCGCGATCTGCTCGAGGCGGTCCACTTCGACGATGATCTCGGCGATTCCCGCCGCGCGCGCGCGCCGTACCGCTTCCCCGACCCCGCCGGCGACCGCGACATGGTTGTCCTTGATCATCGCCGCGTCCCACAGGCCCATGCGATGGTTGCGGGCGCCGCCCATCCGCGTCGCATATTTCTCGAGCACGCGCAGGCCCGGAATGGTCTTTCGGGTGTCGAGCAACGTGGCCCCGGTGCCGGCGATCGCGTCGACATAGGCCCGTGTGAGCGTCGCGATGCCCGACAGATGCTGGACGGTGTTGAGCGCCGACCGCTCGGCGGTCAGCATCGCGCGCGCCTGGCCGCGCAGCCGCAGCAGCACGTCGCCCGGAGCGGCGCTGGCGCCGTCCGACGCGACGAGCTCGATCTCGACCGCGGGATCGAGCGCGCGGAAGAAGGCCTCGGCGAGATCGAGGCCGGCAACCACGATCGCGTCGCGGCTCGCCATCACGCCCGCGTAGCGCGCGTCGGCGGGGATCACCGCTGCCGAGGTGATGTCGCCGCCCGTCCCGAGGTCCTCGGCGAGCGTCGCGCGGACGAACGCCGCGACGTCGAAGCTCTGCATGTCAGTCGCCGGTGACGCGAAGCGGGCCGAGGTCGCCCATACCGACGGTGCCGCTCGCCATTGCGAGCATGCGGTCGAGGCTGGTCTTGGCCTTGAGGCGCAGCTCCTCGTCCAGCTCGATCCGGGGCTCGAGGTCGCGCAACGCGACGTAGAGCTTCTCCATCGTATTGAGCGCCATGTAAGGGCAGATATTGCAGTTGCAGTTCCCGTCCGCACCCGGCGCGCCGATGAAGCGCTTGTCCGGCACCGCCTTTTCCATCTGGTGGATGATGTGCGGCTCGGTCGCGACGATCACCGTCTCCGCATCGACGGTCTTGGCATATTCGAGGATCGCGCTGGTCGAGCCGACGAAGTCGGCATGGTCGAGCAGATGGGGCGGGCATTCCGGGTGAGCGAGGATCGGCGCGTCGGGATGCTCGGCGCGCAGCTTGAGCAGCTCGGTCTCGGAAAAGGCCTCGTGGACGATGCAGACGCCCGGCCACAGCAGCAGCTCCCGCCCGGTCTTGCGCGCGAGATAGCCGCCGAGGTTGCGATCCGGGCCGAAGATGATCTTCTGGTCCTTGGGGATCTGCATGAGGATCTTCTCGGCCGAAGACGAGGTCACGATCACGTCCGACAGCGCCTTCACCGCTGCCGAGCAATTGATGTAGGTGAGCGCGATATGGTCGGGATGCTCGGCCCTGAACGCCGCGAAGCGCTCGGGCGGGCAGCTGTCCTCGAGGCTGCAGCCGGCATCCATGTCGGGCAGCACCACGATCTTGTCCGGGCTCAGGATCTTCGCGGTCTCGGCCATGAAGCGCACGCCGCAAAAGGCGATCACGTCGGCATCGGTGGCCTCCGCCTTGCGGGACAGCTCGAGACTGTCGCCGACGAAATCGGCGAGATCCTGCAACTCGGGCCGCTGGTAATAATGGGCGAGGATGACGGCATTGCGCTCCTTGCGCAGCCGGTCGATCTCGACGCGGAGGTCGAGCCCGGCCAAGCTGCCGCCGATGCCATTTCGTGCGTCCATATCGTCCTCACCTGATCCGGTCGGGGCTTCGAGATAGGAGCGATCGACCACTCCCGCCAGTCACTTGCCCGAATAGACTTCGTCCAGGCTCCGCGAGCCCTCGACCAGCTCGCCGTCGCGGGGCTCGCCGGCGAAGCGCACGACGATCTTCGCGTCGACCCCGGCCGCCCGCAGCGGCAGCGCGAAACTGCGCTCGATCGCGCGCCGGGTCGCGTCCTGGGCGAGGCGCATCGGCACGGGTCCGCGCGCCTGGCGCAGCAACTCGGCCTGGGCGGCGCGGCGATTGGCCTTGTCGAGCTCCGTCTCCACGTCGGTCAGCCGCATCAGCACCCCGCCCCCGTCATACTCCCGGATCCCGTTCAGATCGACCTGCGGCCCGACCACCTCGACCGCCGGAACGGTGACCGACAAGGTCTTCGCGCCCGCATCCCAGCGCACATCGCGGGGGCCCATCTTCGCCAGATCGACCTCGTAGCGCACCAGCCCCGGCATGATCAGCGTCTTGCGGGCGCTCAGCAGGCCGAACCGATCCTGTTCGGACGTGACCACCGCGACATAGCGGGCGGCGAAGGTCGACAGCCGGCTCTGCTCGCGCATGCCCTCGAGGCTTGCCGAGGCGATCGTCTCCGGGTCGGGCGCGAACCGATCCATGATCGCGGTCCTGATGACGAAATAGCCGGCGACGAGCAGCACCAGCGCGACGGCGGCGCCGATCAGGCCGGCGCGGATCGACGATCTCATGCGGCCGGCATCCAGCCCGCCGGATCCTCGCGCACGACCCCGCGCGCGCGCAGGTCGATCAGATGCGCGAGCACCGACCGCCCGGCCGCGCCATGGAGCTTCGGGTCGAGCCCGACATACATGCGCTCGACCATGTCGGGGATCACGCCCACGCCGTCGCGGAGCAGGCGGAGTATCTGTCCCTCACGCTGCTTGCGGTGCCCCGCCAGCCCGCGCACGAAGCGCTGCGGATTGTCGACCGGCTCGCCATGGGCGGGATAATAGACGCGATCCGGGCGCGTCATCAGCAGGTCGAGGCTGGCCATGTACGCGGCCATGTCCCCGTCGGGCGGGGAGACGACGGTCGTCGACCAGCCCATCACGTGATCGCCGGTGAAAAGCGCGCCGCTCTCCTCGAGCGCGAAGCAGAGATGGTTGGAGGTATGGCCCGGTGTCGCCACGGCGGTCAGGGTCCAGCCCGGACCGGTCACCTGCTCGCCGTCCGCCAGGATCCGATCGGGGGCGTAGCCGGTGTCGAACGACGCGTCGGCGCGCGGGCCCTGGTCGTCGAGCACCAACGGCGCACAGCCGACGATCGGTGCGCCGGTCGCCGCCGCCACGGCGCGCGATGCGGGACTATGGTCGCGATGGGTGTGCGTGCACATGATCGCCGCGACCTGCTCGCCCGCAACGGCCGCCAGCAACGCCGCGACATGGTCGGCCTCGTCGGGGCCCGGATCGATGATCGCCACCGTACCGTGACCCACGACATAGGTCTGCGTGCCCGTATAGGTGAACGGGCCGGGATTGGCGGCGAGCACGCGGCGGACCTGCGGCTCGATCTCGACGGCGCGCCCGACGGGAAGATCGCTCATGGCGGGAGCGTTGGGACCGCGCCCGCCACAAGGCAAGCCACTATTTGTGCGTGCGGAGTTCCTCCAGCTTGCGATCGATGGCGGCAACGGCACTTTCCCGCGCCTTGCGCGCCCAGTCGTCGTCGAGGTTCCGGACCAGATTGCTCCGCGCTTCCTCGAGCGACTCGATCATCTGCGCGCGCATCTCGGCCTGGTCGGCCGCGCTGGACTCGTGGCCGCAGCGAACGAGCGTCATGCGATGTCCGGCCGCATCGCTGCTCATCACCATCGCCTTCCCCTTGGCGCAGCTCCGCATCGCGAAGTGCCGGCGCTCGCCATGCGCCTTTGCCGCCTCGGCCCGGGCGTGGGCGATCTCCGCGCGGATGTTGGGCATCTCCGACCGGAGCTCCGTCAGCGCCAGCCGATGGAGATCGATCCTGTTGACCTCGGCCAGGGCCTCGGCGGCCGCGTGGCGGGCCTCGGCCATCGCCTCTGCGGAGATCGCGTCCGGGTGCATGCCCGCGTCGTCGTGCTCAAAGCGGAAAGCGGTGACCTCGGGCGCGGCGGGTGCCGGCGGCGGAGCCGGCGCCTTGGTCGCCGACGGTGCGTCGGGCGCGGCCGGGGCCGCGGGAGGCGCTGCCGGTGCAGCCGCCGCCGCCGGGCGGGCGGGGGCCGGGCTGCGCAGCAGCACGAAGCGCACCTTCTTCTCGACGGACTTGGTCGTCTCGGCTGCGATCCCGCCCGACGCGGTGAGCAGCAGGCCGCTGCCGACCAGCGCCGTCGCGATCAGCGCGCCGATGCGGGTCCGCCGGCCGTCCGCCCGATAGGAAGCCATCGTTCGCAATCTCCTCTTGAGGTCTTCCCCGGCCCCAAGAGCACACGCCGCCACCGGCAGGCGGTCGCATGCGGATTTGAGCAGCGCCGAACCATAAGCGTGGCGCTCGGCAGGCGTGGCGCCCGCCAGCACGACCGCGTCGCAGGCGAGTTCCTGGTCGACGCGGAAGGCGCGATGCGCGCGGTGCGCGATCGGGTTCCACCAGTGCAATGCGAGCACGCCGAGCGCGACGAGGTTGGCGGACATGTCGCACCGACGATGATGCGCCGCTTCGTGATCGAGCGCGAGGCGCAGTTCATCGGCCTCGTAGCGGTGACGCCAGTCGAGCGGCAGCACGATCGCCTTCAGGAAGATGCCCGCAGCGAACGGACCGCCCGCATAGGGGCTGGCGCAAACCTCGATCCCGTCGCGGTCGAGCCGCGGCAACTGGGTCGCGTCGGCAAGGGTCCGGCGGACGAAGCGGCGATACGAGATCAAATGGCCGACGAAGAAGATCGCCGCGCCCGCGATCCACAGCGCCAGCAAGAGCGACGGGCCGTCGATCGCCGCCTCGGCCCCGCCCATGGCAGGAAGCGGATCGCCGAGCGCGGAGGCGGCCGCGAGCAAAGCCTGTGCATGCACCACGTCCGGCAGCGCGGCGAGCGGCGCCGGGGCGACATCGGCGGGCAGCGGCGGAAGCACCATGCGAAGCGCGGGCAGCAGCCACAGCCCATAGGCGATCCGCGGGCCGAACAGGCGCGCCACCGGGCCGCGGACAAGCAGCACGAGCAGCATCAAAAGCGTGCTCGCGACGAGCGTTTCGACGATCCAACCGATCATTGTTTGAGCTCCCTGATCAGGGCCTCGATCTCGGAAATGTCTTCGGGGGTCAGCGCGCGCTGCTCGGCAAGGTGCGCCACGAGCGGGGTCACCCGGCCACCGAACAGCCGATCGACCAGCTTTTTCGATTCGCTGGTGACATAGTCGTCGCGTGCGATCGCCGGGCTGTAGAGGAAGCGACGGCCCTCGGCCTCATGGGTGATCGCGCCCTTGGCGAGCAGGCGCGAGAGCAGGGTCTTGACGGTGTGCACGCTCCAGCCCCGCTTGGGCCCGGCACGAACCGCAACCTCGGCCGCGGTGAGCGGAGCCTGCTCCTCCCAGAGCACTTCCATCACCGCATGCTCGGCTTCGCTGATCCGTTCGCTCATCTCCGATCATCCCCTTGTCTCGCGAACACGACTACAGGTGTCATCGATTTGCTGAACGGCGGCTGAATGTCGGAAATGTTGACAGCGCGTCCCGGGTCGCGGGGCGCGTTAACCGTCGTTCGCGGCGGATTTCCGCGGGCGCGGCGGACTGGCACGCGGGATGCAGAACATGGTGCGTCCCGAAGTCGCATTCCTCGGGCGGATCGATCGTCCCCGGTGCTTGCACCCGGTCCGCCCTCCCGTCCCGTCCCCACGGGCATCGAAAAGGCGCGGTCACCCCCCGGTGGCCGCGCCTTTGTTGATTCGATCGCAGTCGGCTCAGTCGGCCTTGGCGACGCCCTTTTCGGCGAGCAGCTCGCCCAGCTCGCCCGACTCGTACATCTCCATCATGATGTCCGAGCCGCCCACGAACTCGCCCTTGACGTAGAGCTGCGGGATCGTCGGCCAATCCGAGAATTGCTTGATGCCCTGCCGGATCTCCATGTCCTGCAGCACGTCCACGCTCTCGTAATCCACCCCGAGCCGGTCGAGGATCGCGATCGCGCGGCTCGAAAAGCCACATTGCGGGAAAAGCGGCGTTCCCTTCATGAACAGCATCACGTCGTTCGAGGCGACCAGCTCGGCCAGCCGCGCCTGTACGTCCTCACTCATGCCTTCTCTCCTTGCGGCACCCCAGTCGACAACTGAAGCGCGTGAAGTTCGCCGCCCATCCGGCCGCGCAGCGCGGCGTAGACGGCCTGGTGCTGGCGAACCCGCGGCAGGCCCCGGAAGCTCTCGCTCACCACCCGCGCGGAATAATGGTCGCCGTCGCCGGCCAGGTCGGTGATCTCGACCAGCGCATCGGGGATGCTCTCGCGGATCATCGCCTCGATGTCGTGCGCCGCCATCGGCATCGGCTTACTGGACCTCGATGAACTGGCGGCGTGCCTCGACCGTCAGATCGGTGAGCGCGCGCCGGACTTCGGCCTCGTCGACTTCGACGCCCGCCGCGGTCAGGTCGCCGAGCAGTTTCCTGACCACGTCCTCGTCGCCGGCCTCCTCGAAATCGGCCTGGACGACCGACTTGGCATAGGCGTCGGTCTCCTCGGGCGTGAGCCCCAGCTTGGTCGCCGCCCACTGACCGAGCAGCCGGTTGCGCCGCGCGGTGATCTTGAACTGCATTTCCTCATCGCGGGCGAATTTCGATTCGAATGCGCGCTCGCGATCGTCGAACGTGGTCATGGGTACCCCTTCTCTGTCACTCGCTGAGATAGGCAGGCGCGATGACGCCTGCAATGCGCCCCGTCAAAGCTCGACGACCAGCTTACCGATCGCACCGCGCCCGGCGAGCTTGGCGATCGCATCGCCGCCGCGCGCGAGCAGGAAGGTCTCGGTCACGCGCGGCGCGATCTTGCCCTCCTGCCACAGCCGGAACAGCGTCGCGACATGCGCCTGGTGGCGCTTCGGATCGCGCATCGTGAACGCGCCCCAGAAGACCCCGCACACGTCGCAGCTCTTGAGGAGCGTCAGGTTGAGCGGCAGCCGGGGAATGCCGGCCGGGAACCCGATCACGAGATAGCGGCCCTCCCATGCGATCGAGCGCAGCGCCGGCTCGGCATAGTCGCCGCCGACGGGATCGTAGATCACGTGCGCGCCCTCCTTGCCGACGGCCGCCTTGAACGCCTCGGCAAGGGCCTTCGACTGGTCGCGATCGAACGGCGCCCGGCCATAGACGAGCACGTCGTCGGCGCCGGCCTCGCGTGCCGCGGCCGCCTTCTCCTCCGACGAGACCGCAGCGACGACCCGCGCGCCGAACGCCTTGCCGAGCTCGACCGCGGCAAGCCCGACGCCGCCGGCCGCGCCGAGCACGAGCAGCGTCTGCCCCTCCCGCAGATGGCCGCGGTCCAGCAGCCCGTGGATGGTGGTCGCGTAGGTGAGCAGCAGTGCCGAGGCTTCCTTCAGCGGCATGCCCTCGGGCAGCTTGAAGGCGCGGTCGGCCGAGACCGCGATCTTCTCGGCGAGCCCGCCGGACGACGCGGTGAGCGCGAGCAGCCGGTCGCCGACCGACCAGCCCTGCACCCCCTCGCCGACCGCCTCGACCTCGCCCGAGACCTCGCTGCCCGGCGCGAAGGGCCGCGGCGGCTTGAACTGGTATTTGTCCTCGATCACGAGCACGTCGGGATAGTTGATCGCGCAATAGCGGACGCGAACGAGAAGCTCTCCGGGGCCGGCGACGGGGTCCGGCATCTCGGCCAGCTCGAGGGTCTCGGGACCGCCCGGCACGCGCGACAACAAGGCTTTCATGCATCCTCCGCTTTACTGACGTTCGCCCTGCTTTTGCCGCGGCCCGCAGGGATGTCCAGCAAAGCCGTCAGAGCCAGGGCGTCTCGCTCGCGCGGCGGGCCTCGAACGTGTCGATCCGGTCGGCCATGGCCAGCGTCAGCCCGACCTCGTCGAGCCCGTTCGAGAGGCAATGCTTGCGAAACGGGTCGATGTCGAAGCGGAAGCGGTCCTGGAAAGGCGTGGTCACCGTCTGCGTCTCGAGATCGATACCGATCGGGTCCGTCCGCGCGACCTCGAGCAGGCGGTCGACCGCCTCGCGCGGCAGTTCGACGGTCAGGATGCCGTTCTTGAACGCATTGCCGGAGAAGATGTCGGAGAAGCTCGGCGCGATGACCGCCCGGATACCGCGATCGGCGAGCGCCCAGGCAGCATGCTCGCGGCTCGACCCGCAGCCGAAGTTCTCGCCCGCGATCAGGATCGGTGCGCCGGCGAATGCGGGATCGTCGAAGACATTGCCGGGCTCCGCGCGCACGCTCTCGAAGGCGCCGACGCCCAGGCCCTGGCGCTGGATGGTCTTTAGCCAGCGCGCCGGGATGATGACGTCGGTGTCCACATTGGCCCGGCCGAACGGGATCGCCCGCCCTTCGACCGTCTGCACCGCGTCCATTACCGCGCTTCGATGCGCCGCGTCTCGGGCGCCGCGCTCACGGTATAGGCGGCGACGCCGCTCAGGATCGTTCCCGCAACAAGCAACACGATTGCACGCTTCATGACGTCCGTCCCCCCATCAACTCTCTCACGTCGGTCAGCCGCCCCGTCACCGCCGCCGCTGCCGCCATCGCCGGCGAGACAAGGTGCGTCCGCGCCCCCGGTCCCTGCCGGCCCACGAAGTTCCGGTTCGAGGTCGAGGCGCAGCGTTCGCCGGCCGGGACCTTGTCCGGGTTCATGCCGAGGCAGGCCGAACAGCCCGGCTCGCGCCATTCGAAGCCCGCTTCCACGAAGACGCGGTCGAGACCCTCGGCCTCGGCCTGGCGCTTGACCAGCCCCGAGCCGGGAACGACCAGCGCCTGGCGCACGCCCTCCGCACGGCGGCGCCCGCGCAGCACGTCGGCGGCGGCGCGCAGGTCTTCGATGCGGCTGTTGGTGCAGCTTCCGATGAAGATGTTCTCGACCGCCACGTCCTGCAGCCGCTGGCCGGGCTCCAGCCCCATATAGGCGAGCGACTTGCGCGCGGCCTCGCGCTTGGCCGCCTCGGCGAAACTCTCGGGGTCGGGCACGACGCCGGTCACCGGCACCACGTCTTCGGGGCTTGTGCCCCAGGTCACGTTGGGCGCGATCTCGGCGGCGTCGATCTCGACCACGCGGTCGAAGCGTGCGCCGGGATCGCTGGGCAGCGTCCGCCAATAGGCGACCGCGCGCTCCCATTCCGCCCCGGCCGGCGCCATGGGGCGGCCCTTCAGATAGGCGAAGGTCGTGTCGTCGGGCGCGACCAGGCCCGCGCGCGCGCCCGCCTCGATCGACATGTTCGAGATGGTCAGCCGTCCCTCGATCGACATGTCCCGGATCGTGCTGCCCGAATATTCGACGACATATCCGGTCCCGCCGGCGGCGCCGATGCGGCCGATGATGGCGAGGATCAGGTCCTTGGGCGAGACGCCGAAGCCGAGCTTGCCCTCGATCCGGATGTTCATCGACTTGGACTGCTTGAGCAGCAGCGTCTGCGTGGCGAGGACGTGCTCGACCTCGCTGGTGCCGATCCCGAAGGCGAGCGCGCCCAACGCACCGTGCGCCGCGGTGTGGCTGTCTCCGCAGACGAGCGTGCAACCGGGCAAGGTGAAGCCCTGTTCGGGCCCGACGACATGGACGATGCCCTGCTCGGGCGCCGACGCGTCGATGTAGCGGATGCCGCTGGCGGGCGCATTGCGCTCGAGCGCGGCGAGCTGGGCGGCGCTCTCCGGATCGGCGATCGGCAAGCGCTGGCCGGCCGCGTCGAGCCGCGGCGTGGTCGGCAGATTATGGTCGGGGACGGCGAGCGTCAGGTCGGGCCGGCGCACCTTGCGCCCGGCGAGCGCGAGCGCCTCGAACGCCTGCGGGCTCGTCACTTCATGGACGAGGTGACGGTCGATGTAGATCAGGCACGTGCCGTCGTCGCGCCGGTCGACGACGTGGCTCTCCCAGATCTTCTCGTAGAGAGTGCGCGGATGGCCAGCCATGTCGCGCCTCTAGCCCCCCAGCTTCCCCATGAACAGCGCTCCCCTTGCGCTCACTGCCCCGCGCTCATTGCGCGGCGAGTTCGGTCGCGCCGCCCGGCGCGTCGATCTTGAGCCAGTCCTGTCGCGGCTGGCCATAGAGCATCTCGAGCACCTCGAGCTGGACGCCGACGGGCCGGCCGCTCTGCGAATTCCACAGCACGGCGACGCCCGACCGGGTCCGCGGGTCGAAGAGGATGGTCGAACGATAGCCGGAGACCGCGCCCTGATGGCCGACGAGCCAGTGGCCGCCGTAATTATAGTCGCGCCAGCCCAGGCCATATTGCGACGGCCCCATGGCGCGGGAGAAGACCGTCCCGCGCCGATCGGTCGCCACGCGCGCCTGGTGGATCGTGTCGAGCACGCGCTGCGGCAGGACCTGCGGGGCAAGACCCACTTGCGCGCGCATCCACAGTGCCAGGTCGAGGATCGAGGAATTCACCCCGCCCGCGGCGGGAACGCGATAGTAATTGTCGTTCACCTCGACCGTCCGGCGGCCGACATGCGGGCGCGCCCAGCTCTTCGAGGCGACCAGGCCGGCCCGGGTCAGGCTCGCCGTGTGCATGCCCAGCGGCGCGAAGATCCGGCGGCGGACCTGCTCGATATAGGGCTGGCCGGTGACGCGCTGGACGATCTCCGACGTCGTGTCGAACGCGATATTCTGGTACGAATGGCAGGTTCCGGGCGCGCAGGCCCGGCCGATCGTCGCCAGCGTCTCGCGCAGCACGCGCGGGTCGGCGCCGGCTTCCAGCTTGTTGTCGCTGGCATTGTGGGGGATGCCGACGCGGTGCGACAGGATGTCCGCCACGGTCGCCAGTTGCTCGCCGCCATTGGGCAGCTTCAGCGACGTGTTGAACCGGGCGACCGGCTCGTCGAGCGACAGCCGGCCCTCGTCGGCGAGCAGGCCGACCATCGTGGCGGCGACGCCCTTGGACAGCGACGCCCAGCGGAAGACCGTGGTCGGGCCGACCGGCTCGGTTCCGGCCGCGGTCGTGGTGCCATAGCCCTTGAGGAACGTGATCTCGCCATTCTCGATCACGGCGACGGCCATGCCGACAATGTCGGGCTTGCTCGCCGCGGCAGTCAGGCGACGGTCGAGCGTCGCATAGTCGATGCGGATGTTGGTGCGCGCGGCAGCGGGCGTGACGCCGGCCCGCGTGCCGAGATATTGCGAGACGTCGGCCGGCTCCGCCGGCGCGCGCGCGGCGATCAGGCTCGGCGCCGCGACCGCAATCAGGCTTGCGAGCCCGACGGCGCCGCCGATGAATGCGGCGGCCGGCCGGGGCTTTCCGCCCGTGAGTTTACGAATAGTCAATGTATGCGACCCTCTGACCCCCGTTATATAGAGTAATGAATCAAGAAACCATTGCCGCGGCAAGCCCTTGTCGCACTTTTCCGCGACAGGGCGTTAGATTGCGGGGTATGGAGCGACGGAACTGAGACGCGATTCAGCGGTGCGCGACAATCAATCGAGATAGTGCGCGCTGGTCTTGGCGCGAAGTTCCTCGGCGGTGACCCCGGGCGCAAGCTCGGCCAGTCTGAACGGGCTGGCATGATCCGGACGCTGGAAGACCGCGAGGTCGGTGACGATCATGTCGACGACATTCTTGCCCGTCAGCGGGAGCGTGCATTCCGGGATGAACTTCGGACTGCCGTCCTTCGCGTTATGCTCCATGACCACGATGATCTTCTTGACCCCGGCGACCAAGTCCATCGCGCCGCCCATGCCCTTGATCATCTTGCCCGGGATCATCCAGTTGGCGATGTCGCCGCCTTCGGACACTTCCATCGCGCCGAGCACGGTCAGGTCGATATGGCCGCCGCGGATCATCGCGAAGCTCTGGTCGGAGCCGAAATAGCTCGACGAGGGCAGTTCGGAGATCGTCTGCTTGCCCGCATTGATCAGGTCCGGGTCGACCTCGTCCTCGAACGGGAAGGGCCCGATGCCCAGCATCCCGTTCTCGCTCTGCAGCGTCACGGTCATGCCGTCCGGGATGTTGTTGGCGACGAGCGTCGGGATGCCGATGCCGAGGTTGACGTAATAGCCGTCCTGCAGCTCCTTGGCGGCGCGGGCGGCGATCTGGTTGCGATCCCAGGGCATCAGGCGGCTTCCCTCTGGCGGACGGTGCGGAACTCGATCTTCTTGTCGTACGGGCTGCCGACGATCATGCGCTTCACATAGATGCCCGGCAGGTGGATGGCATCGGGATCGAGGGTGCCGACCGGCACGATCTCCTCGACCTCGGCGACGCAGATGCGGCCGGCGGTCGCCATCGGCGCGTTGAAGTTGCGCGCCGTCTTGCGGAACTGGAGATTGCCCGCCTCGTCGGCGCGCCAGCCCTTGATGATCGACAGGTCGGCGCGGATCCCGCGCTCGAGCACATAGGTCTCGCCGTCGAACTCCTTCAGCTCCTTGCCCTCGGCGACGAGCGTGCCGACGCCGGTCTTGGTGTAGAAGCCCGGGATCCCCGCTCCGCCTGCGCGGCAGCGCTCCGCGAGCGTGCCCTGCGGGCAGAACTCGACCTCCAGCTCGCCCGACAGATATTGGCGCTCGAACTCCTTGTTCTCGCCGACATAGGACGAGACCATCTTCGCGATCTGGCGGGTCCGCAGCAGCTTGCCGAGACCCTCATTGTCGATGCCGGCATTGTTCGACACGACGGTCAGGCCCTTCACGCCCGACGCCTGGAGCGCATCGATCAGACGCTCGGGGATGCCGCACAGGCCGAAGCCGCCGGAACAGATCGTCATGCCGTCGAACAGCAGGCCGTCGAGCGCTGCGACGGCATCGGGATAAAGCTTCTTCATCTTGGCTGACTCCCCTCGTGGCGCGCCGATAATCGCGGGCGCATCGGCCGGTCAATTGCGTGGAACGCATCCTGGGTTGCGTGCGGCTGCGGGCTGCTGAGGTTACGCAACCAGCTTCAGCCCGGGCCGCGGCCAGGGCATGCTGACCAGCTTCCCGCTGCCCGACAGGGTGATGTACGCGGTGCGCAGGTCCGGTCCGCCGAAGCAGATGTTGGTGGTATAGGGATCGGGCGTCGCGACGAAATCGATGAGCTCGCCCGCCGGCGAGACGACCGAGATGCCGGGATTGCCGATCGTCGCGACGCAGACATTGCCGTCCCCGTCGATCGCGAGACTGTCGAACCAGCTATAGCCGCCCGCGCCGTAGAGGAAGTGGGCGCCGGTCCCGGTCAGGCTTTCGCCGCGCCGTAGCTTGCCCGGCCCCTCGACATCGAACCACCAGAGCTTGGCCGTATAGGTCTCGGCGACATAGAGGCGGTCATGATCTGGCGAGAGCCCGATTCCGTTGGGATTCTCCATCGGGAAGACGACTTCCTCGATCTCGGTGCCGTCGGCGCGCGCGTAGAAAACGCCCACGATGTCGCGCGCGCGTTCGAAATTCTTGCCATGGTCGGTGAACCAGAAGCCGCCATGCCGGTCGAAGACGATGTCGTTGGGCCCGCGGAGCTGGACCTCGCCCGCATGGGTGTAGAGCGTCTCGACCTTGCGCGTCCGCGGGTCGATGCGCTGGATCGCGCCGCCCTTCCAGTCGGCGGCGGCGCCGTGCGGGATCAGCAGGCCATGCGCCTCCACCCACGAAAAGCCGCCATTGTTGCAACAATAGAGCATCCCGTCAGGGCCGAGCGCGAGCCCGTTGGGCCCACCGCCGGTCTCGGCGACGGTCTCGCTGCGGCCGTCCCCCCACACGCGGGTGATCCGCCCCGCGGCGATCTCGGTTAGCACGATGCTGCCGTCGGGCATCGCCACAGGCCCTTCGGGAAAGTGGAGGCCGCTGGCGATCTCGGTCAGTCCCTGCATGTCACCCTCTCCTCGGCCCGCTTGCGCCGGTGTTTTCGTTGCCAGGACGGGGTAGTCGCAGCGGGGCGCCAAGGGCAAGCCGTCGCGGGGGGCTAGTGCTCGCTCCCGATCCGCCGCCGGATCCGCGACAGCGCGAACCAGACCGCGACCACCACCGCCGGCGCGATGAAGCCCGACGCGATCACCGGGTCGAAGCGCGGCCAGACATGCTCGACCGCCTTGAGCGGATAGAGAAGCAGCGAGAAGGCATAGTAGGAGATCGCCACCACCGACAGGCCCTCGACGGTCTGCTGCAGGCGCAACTGGGCGAGCGTGCGGCGGTTCATCGAGGTCAGCAGGTCGGCGTTGATCGCCTGGGTGACCAGCTCGATGCGGGTGTTGATCATCTGCCCGGCGCGCGCGATGCGTGCGATCAGCGCGCGCTCCCGCTCGGCGACGCTGGCGCAGGTCCGCATCGCCGGACCGAGCCGCCGGTCCATGAACTGCCCGACGGTCTGCATCCCCGGGATCGGCGTCTCGCGCAGCGAGGCGATCCGGCCGAGCACGATCTCGTAATAGGCATTGCCCGCGCCGAAGCGGAAGTTGGTCGATGCGCTCAGCGCCTCCATCCGTCCGGAGAGCGCGACCAGCCGGGTGAGCAGCGCGCGATCGTCCTCCACGCCCAGATTGTCGGCGATGCGATTGGCGAGTTCGCCGACCTCGGTTTCGAGCATCTTGACCTGCGCCGCGGCCTCGCCGGCGACCGGGAAGGCGAGCAGCGCCATCAGCCGATAGGTCTCGATCTCGAGCAGCATCAGGGCGAGCCGGCCGGCCAGGACGGGATCGTCGTCGTGCATGACGACTTCGAAGCGCGTCATCCCGGTCGCGTCGGGCCGCAGGTCGGTCAGCAGCGTCGCCGCGCCGTCGAGCAGGCGGGAGCCGATCGCGTCGTGGCGGTCGGCGGGCACTGGATGCGCATGGTGGCCGCGCCGCAGCCGGAGCGTGGTGAGCACGAGCACCGGACCGGGGATCGCGCGCACCCACTCGGCGGGCAGCGCATCGAGCGCATTGTCGTCGCCGCCGCCGACCGGCTCGCGCGCGACCGTCCAGCTCGAAAATTCCGAATGCCGCTCCCAGCGGAGCTGCCAGCCCTCATGGTCGACCGACCACCAGCGCATGCCGCCGGTCGGCCCGTCCTGGCCCAGCCGGGCGCAAAGGTCGGCCATGTGCCGGCGATCGGCCTCGACGCCGTCCTGTCCGGACATCGCCGCGATGCGCGTGACCACGGCCGGCACGGCGATCGGGCTCGACGGGCGGGCATGCGCCTCGGCCAGCAGGCGGTCGCGCTGTTCGTAGAAGTGCAGCCAACCCTCCCCGATCACGGGTCCAAAACGTCCCGGACGGCGTTGTCGCCCCGGGCACGATAAGGACGGACCCGCAATAAATGTCAATTGTGTCAGTCCGCGAAGACGCTATGTTCTGCGCGGTCGCCATCCGACGTTCAGGAGAGATTATGATCAAGACCCGCAAGGTTCTGCTTGTCTCGTTCGCCACGGTTTCCCTTGCCGCCCTGTCCGCCTGCGGCGGCGGTGGCTCGTCCGAGAAACAGGACACGGCTGAAGCGACGAGCAACACGGGCACCGAGACGGCCACAAACACCACCGAAGCGACCGGCAACACGACCGCCGGCACCGCGGCCGCGAGCAGCGGCGCGCCGGCTCCCGACGATGTCGCCACGATCGACGGCAAGACCTTCGCATCGCTGACCGGCGACGCGGCCAAGGGCGAGACGGTGTTCGTCCAGTGCAAGACCTGCCACGTCACCGACGCCGGCCAGAACCGGATCGGCCCGAGCCTGCACAACATCGTCGGTCGCAAGGCCGGCACCGTCGAGGGCTATCAATATTCGGCCGCGAACAAGAACAGCGGCATCACCTGGAGCAAGGAAAAGCTGTTCCAGTACCTCGAAAAGCCGCAGCGCGTCGTGCCGGGCACCAAGATGGCCTTCGCCGGCATCCCCGACGCCCAGAAGCGCGCCGACCTGATCGAGTGGCTCGCGACCAAGTAAGCTTAATCGGCGCGGCGGCCGGGCGGTCGCCGCGCCAGATCCCAGAGATGCGCGGGAAACGACAGGGCGAGCGGCAGAGCGATCGCCGTCCAGTGCGCATCGGTCAGCGCCGCGCGCAGCCCCAGCACGATCAATCCTCCCGGCAGCACGGCCGCCAGCGCCGTCGCGGGCCCGGCCCTTCGCGCCAGCCACAGCCATTCGATCGCCAGGATCACCAGGATCACGTCGGCCGCGCGGCCGCTCGCGAAATAGCCGGTCAGGTCTGGCACGCGCTCATCCGAACGGCGCGTTCAGCGCGACCACTTGCCAGTTGAGCAGGGCGGCCAGCGTCACCCAGGCGAGATAGGGCACGAGCAGCGCACCCGCGGCGCGGGAGAACCGCCCGCAATAGCCGATCAGCAGGGCGACCGATGCCCAGAGCGCGAGCACTTCCCATGCCGCCCAGTCGGGGCGCTGGAGGCGGAAGAACAACAGGCTCCAGAGCACGTTCAGGAAACCGTTCAGGGCGAAGAGGCCGACGAGCGTCTCGGCCTGATGCCGGGTCGGAGCCGCACGCCACGCCAGCACCGCCGACACCGCCGCCAGCGCGAAGATCAGGGTCCAGGCCGCGCCATAGACCGGGTCGGGCGGCGCCCAGCCGGGCTGCTTCAAGCTGCGATACCAGGGTCCCAGGTCCGTGATCGTCATGCCGAGCATTGCGACCGCGAGGGCGGAAAGGCCCGCGAGGACGAGGGGAATGGTCCAGCTTCGGCTCATCGTGGCACGGGTTGTAGCCCCAGAAGATGCGCCAGATCCTTAAAGAAGATTCGAGCATGGGCAAGCGGCTTCGCCCGCACCAGCTTCTTGTGCATATAGGCCTGCCAGGTGAGATGCTGGACGTCGGGGTCTGCGCAGATCTTGACGAACCGCTCGCGGCGCTTGTCGCTGGAATACCAGAAATATTGCATGATCCCGAGGATCCAGAACACCCGCCCATGCTCGCGCATGAACCGCCGGCGCGCCAGGCGGAGCGCGCTCGCCTTGCCGGTGGCGAGATAGGCCAGTCCGGCCTCGGCGCCCATCCGGCCGCAGCTCATCGCATAGTAGATGCCCTCGCCCGACGCGGGCGCGACCACGCCGGCGGCGTCGCCGACGACGATCACGTCGCGGCCATTGTCCCAGCGACGCATCGGCTTCAGCGGGATCGGCGCGCCTTCGTGGCGGACCGTCTTGCACGCGTCGAGGCCGGTGCGGGCACGGAGCTTCGCGACCGCCTCGCGCAGGGCGAAGCCCTTGTCCGCGCTGCCGACGCCGATGCTCGCATGGCGGCCGTGCGGGAAGACCCAGGAATAAAAGTCGGGCGACAGCTCGCCCTCGTAGATGACGTCGGCGCGTCGCGCGCCATAGGCCTCGCTGTCCTCGAGCGGAGCCTCCACCACCTCGTGATAGGCAAAGACATATTTGACGCGGTCGGCGCCCGGCACGCACTGGCGCGCGACGCCCGACTTGGCGCCGTCGGCCCCGATGACCAGCCGGCTGCGGATGCGCTCGACCGGGCCGTCGCGGCTGGTGCGGTAGCAGACCACGGCCGTGCCGTCGGGGTCGCGCTCGACCGCGACGAAAACGCCCTTTCGCCGCTCGGCGCCCGAGCGCGACGCGCGGGTGCGCAGCCATTCGTCGAAGACGTCCCTGTCGACCATGCCGACAAAGCCTTCGCCGACGGGCATGTCGACCGTCTTGTGGCTGGGCGAGATCATCCGCGCCGCCTTGACGCGCGCGACGATCAGCTCGTCGGGGATCTCGAAATCCTGGATCAGGCGCGGCGGCACCGCGCCGCCGCACGGCTTGATCCGGCCGGCCCGGTCGAGCAGGACGACCGTCCGGCCCGCTTTGGCGAGATCGGTGGCGGCAGTGGCGCCGGCGGGTCCCCCGCCAATCACGACAGCATCGTAGATCATGGTCGGCGTCTCCATCATGCGGAAGTGGCCATGGCGGCCGGCAGGGTCGCGCGCGTCCGGGACACGCGCATGGCAAGCGCGGCGGCGGCGATGAACAGGGCCGCCTCCACCGCAAAGACGAGCTGGTAGGCAGGCGTCGCGGCGCCAACCTGGATGCGGACAAGGTCGACGCCCACCGCACCGATCAGCCCGCCGAGGCCGAAGGCGATCGCCTGAGCCGCGCCCCAAACGCCCATGCGGAGGCCCGACTGGCGTCCGCCACCCTCCCCCGCCAGGCCCATCATCGAACCGATCGCGGCGACCGCGAAGACGCCGTTGCAGAAGCCGAGCAGCACCACGTTGGCGACGAGCGGCCAGCCCGTGCGGTCGAACGGCGCCACGACGAGGCCGACGAGCGCCACGCCCGATCCGACGCAGCCCGCGACGATCCAGCGCTCCAGCTCGGCCGGGCGGCGTCCGGCAAAGGCGCTGCCGCCCAGGCCGGCGAGGATCATGCCGACCAGCACGCCGCCATGCTGCGCGCCCGCCAGCTTGGTCGTGTCGCCCGGCTCCATCCCGAACACGAGGCCGGCGAAGGGCTCGAGGATCAGGTCCTGCATGCTGTAGGCCAGCATCGACAGGAAGACGAAAAGCGTGAAGCGATAGGCCTGCGGGTCGGACAGGATCTCGCGCACCGCGTCCGGGAAGGACGGGATCGGCCCGTCGTTGCGGCGCTTCTGCGCGGCCGGATTGGCGTGGCGGTTCTCGAGCCCGGCCAAAGCGACCAGCGTCAGCAGGAACGCGGCGAGCGCGACCCCGCTGGCGACGAGCGCCAGGCGCGGCATCGAGAACGGCTTCAGCAGCGACCCGGCGATCGCCGCCGAGATCGCGATCCCGGCGACCATCATGATCCAGGTGAGCGCGGCGGCGCCCGCCCGCCGCTCGGCCGGCACGAGATTGGCCAGCATCGCGAGCAGCGAGGTGCCCGCCGCGCCGACTCCCGCGCCGATCAGCAGATAGGCGACGATCGCTAGCACATAGCCGCCCGCCCCGCCGTCGTTCATCATCGACACGGCATCGACCGCCGCCAGCACGCCGAACGCCAGCACGGCCATGCCGCCGATGATCCAGGTCGAGCGCCGCGCCCCCTTGTCCGAGCCATGGCCCCAGAGCGGGCGCGACAGCTGCACCGCATAGTGCCAGGCCACCAGACCGGCGGGCACCGCGGCCGCGAGGCCGAGCTCGACCACCATGATCCGGTTCAGCAACGACGAGCAGAGCATCACCATGGCCCCGATCGAAGCCTGGACGAGACCCAGGCGGGCGATGACGGTCCAGCCGATCGTCGGTGTCATCTTGGGCTTCCCTCCCCCATCGATCCTACCCCAGCGAGCCGAGCCCGATTGCGGACGCGAGCATTCCGAGCACGTAGAGCGTCGTTCCCGTCGCATTGTACCAGGGCGCGTTCTTGGCCGGGTCGCGCAGCAACCGCGCCATCAGCCCGAACTGCACCAGCAGCGACACCGCCACGGCGGTCGCGGAGAGCGTCAGTCCCCATTGGACGAGCAGCCCGACGACGATCGCCTGGGGCACGGCCATCACCACGCAGGCCAGCCGCGCCGCGCGCCCGGTGCCGAGGATCACGGGCAGCGAGCGCACGCCCATCATCACGTCGCCCTTCTCGGCCTTGAAATCGTTGAGCGTCATGATCCCGTGGGCCCCGGCGCTGTAGAGCAGCAGCACGAGCAGGATCGGCGTCGACGGCAAGGTCGCCGCCATGATCGCGGCGCCGGTGAACCAGCTCAGCCCCTCATAGGCGAGCCCGCAAATGCCGGGACCCCACCAGCCATTGGCCTTCAGCCTGAGCGGCGGCGCGCTGTAGATCCAGGCGCAGACCAGCCCGACGACGGTCGCGTAGAACACCCACTCGCCCATCGCGAGCGACAGCGCCAGCGACAGCATGGTCCAGAGGATCGCGATGTACAGGCCCCAACGTCCGGGAATCCGCCCCGACGGGATCGGCCGGTTCGGTTCGTTGATCGCGTCGACGTGGCGATCGAACCAGTCGTTCACCGCCTGCGACGTGCCGCAGACCATGGGCCCGGTCAGCAGGACACCCAGCGGCAGGATCGCCCAGCGATCGGCCAGCGGGACACCCGACGACACGACGCCGCACATGAACGCCCACATCGGCGGAAACCAGGTGATCGGCTTCAGGAGCTCGAGAATGTCGGCCGGTGCCGGAAGCCCCGAAACCCGCGCTGCAGTGACGGACCGAGTCATGACTGTCAGCTTATCAGGACAGACCTATGCGTCAACACAAGTTGACACTCACATGCGCATGTTGGTCGGGCCGCTCCTCCCTATGCGAAGCGTGGGGAGGGGAACCGCCGGGCGAAGCCCGGTGGTGGAAGGGAAACCGCCATTCGGCTGACCGAAGCTACTCGTCGGCGGCTTCGGTGCTGACCAGCCCGTGCCGGTGCAGCTTCGAGTAGAGGCTTTGGCGCGACAGCCCCAAAATCTCCGCGGCCGAGGCCCGGTTGTTGGACGTGTAAGCGAGCGCCGCTTCGATGCACTGGCGCTCGATCAGGTCGGTGCTCTCGCGGACGATGTCCTTCAGCGGCATCCGCCCGATCAGCTCGGTGAGCTGCTCGACCGAGCGGGGCAGGTCGTGCTGGGCCGGCGGCAGATCGCGCAAGCGGCGGGCGACGACGCGCAGGCTGAAGCCGTAATGGCTGCCGCCCTCGCCGGCGCGGACGGCCGAGACCTCGACCTCCTCGCGCGCGCCGTCCAGCCCGCGCAGGATCGTCGAGACGTTCCGCGCGACTTCGTTCTCGTTCACCTGCGCGATGATGAGGTCGAGATCGATGCCGGGACGCCCGAGGAATTCGCCCAGCGGACGACCGCGCAATTGGTCCGGCGAGGCGGCCTGGAGCAGCTCGACCAGCGCGCCGTTGACCGCGCAGATGTTGAGCTTGCGGTCGGCGAGCACGAACGCGTCCGGCAGCCGTTCGACGATGTTCACCAGGTCCCGCTCGTCGCGCGTGATCGGGCTGAGCGCGGGCTGGCCGAGGCGGAGCAGCAGGTAACCCGTGCCGCTCTGACGGAAGCCGCGCGCGGCCAGCCGGATCGCACCGCCCCGCGGAAGCTGCACTTCGACCGGCGAGATCTCCGCGCCCGCCGCCGCCGCGCCGAGATAGGCGACCACCCGGTCGCGGTCCTGCTCGTGGAAAAGCTGCTGCGCGGGCTGGCCGGTCGCCATCTCGGTCAGGCCGAACAGCTCGAGCGCCGCGGGATTGATCTCGCGGACGCGCCGCGAGTCGGCCTCGACGATCGCCATCGGCTCGGCGGTCATCTCGAACAGCAGGCGGTAGCGCGCCTCGGCCTGGCGCAGCGAGAGATAGTCCCGCTCGAGCGACTGCTGGACCTGCAGCAACCGCTGCTGGAGCACGGCGCTGGCGCGCTCGTCCCGCCCGACGGCGACGAGATCGCCCCTCTCGCCGACCGGGAACACCAGATAGCGGACGGGGAATTCCTCGCCCTCGCTGTTGTGGGTGACCTGGCGCCAGCGACCGGGATGCTCGTTGGCGACCATCTCGTCGATCTTGTGGCGGCTCTCGAGCGTGACGGTATCGGCCCAGGCCCGCCCGATCTGGCCCTGCAGTCCGCGCACGCTGCTGGGCGCGCCGCCAATGTCCTGGATCTTCCCGGCCGGGTCGACGAGCATCACGACATCGCCGACCGACGTGAGCAGCTGCCCGATCTGGCTCGGAGCGAAATTTCCCAGCCAGGAGCGCACGTCCTGGAAGGGAAGTCGTGGTTCGGTCAGGTCAGGTTTGTCGTTCACTGGCGGTGCGGCTCACGCCGACGCCGCCATTCGTGCCGTCACCACCAGACGTTCGGCAACCGTCACGGCGGCTGCGGCAGTCTCGGCTGTACCGTCAGCCCCGACCAATGTCGCAAGGCCAGGCTGCGCCGCTGTGACGCGGCCACCGACCATGATGCAGAGATTGGGGTTCATTGAGACGGTACGGATCGCACGAATAAGGGTCGCCGCGGGCTCGATATGAGTGTCGTGCGACAGCGTCAACCCGACCAAGTCGATATTGCGGTTCGCAACCGAATCAAGGATTTCATTCCGGTTCGCGCCGATCAGCAGATCGGCGTTCCAGCCGGCGAGCGAGAAACATTCCTGCACCATCGCCGCGCCGAAGGTGTGGACGTCGCCGGGCATCGGCATGAACAGCGCCGTTCGCGACGACGCGGCGGCGCGCGCCCGGGTCGAGCGGCTGGCGAGCTCGCGCAGCACTTCCTGGAGCCGCCACAGCCCCATCGAGACCTGCAGGAAATCCAGCTCGTCGACGTCCCAGAGCTCGCCCAGGTGTCGCGCCGCCGGCGCCAGCAGTTCGACGAACAGCGTTTCGACCGGCACGCCGCGCGCGACGATGTCCTCGACGCGCTCGAGAAGCGGCCCGGCCTCGCACTGGACCGAGGCCTGCGCAATCCGTCGCACGTCCTCGGGCGTCACGGGGCACGGCTCCCGACGCACGATGCTGAGGCCGCGACCATGGGCGACCAGCAGCCGCGGGATCACGTCCACGGACAGCATCTTGTCCAGATCGTCGCCCTCGGCCGTCGATTCGACGGCGTCCCGGCCGCGACCGGCACGCTCACTCCGATATCCGAATACGGTAGCCATCCCCTCCCCACTCCTTAGCTCGAGCGGCGGCGCTTTCGCGTCGGCCTGGAGAACGTCTGTCCCGTGTCACGCCCTCTCCGCGTGGACTCGGCCGCGTCCTTCATTTCCGTGCGGTCAGGCTAGGTCGATTCGTTTCGACTGGCAACAGCGAGTCCGCCCCGACTGTCCAATTTTTTTGACGTCAAGGGTCGTTGACATGCTGCGCGGGGCGGGCGTAGCTTGCCGGCGGAGGGGAGATGACAAGCGTGGCATCAGATCACCGCTTTCCGGGTTTGCGAACGTCTCGGCCATTGTACACGCCCGAAGAGCGTGCACGGCGCGACGCGAGCGTGTGGACCCTGGTGCAGGGCATTCTGGCCCCGGTGCAGTTCATCGTCTTCCTGACGAGCCTCGTGCTCGTGGTCCGCTATCTTGGCACCGGCGAGGGACGCTGGGCGGCCGACGTCTCGATCGTCGCGAAGACCTTCACGCTCTATACGATCATGGTCACCGGCGCGATCTGGGAGAAGGTCGTGTTCGGCCGCTATCTCTTCGCGCCGTCCTTCTTCTGGGAGGACGCGGTCAGCATGATCGTGATCGCGCTCCATACCGCCTATATGGTGATGCTGATCGGCGACTATGGCACGATCGAGCAGCGCATGCTGGTCGCGCTCGCCGCCTACGCCACCTACGTCGTCAACGCCGCCCAGTTCGTCTGGAAGCTGCGGATGGCGCGGCTGCAGGGCGACGGCGGAACCGGCGCCGACCAGCGGACGGAGCTGGCGACCGCATGACGGCGCCCGCCCCGATCCGCGCCGAGGCCCGGCACGTCCCGGAGGTTCGCCGGGAAAAGGGTCAGCGCGAGGTCTTCTGCGGACTGACCGGGATCGTCTGGCTGCACCGCAAGATGCCCGACGCCTTCTTCCTCGTCGTCGGATCGCGCACCTGCGCGCACCTCCTCCAGTCGGCCGCCGGCGTGATGATCTTCGCCGAGCCGCGCTTCGCAACCGCGATCATCGAGGAGCGCGACCTGGCCGGCATGGCCGATCTGGACGCCGAGCTCGACCGGGTTGTGGGTCGCCTGCTCGCCCGCCGGCCGGAAATCCGGACGCTGTTCCTCGTCGGAAGCTGCCCGTCGGAAGTCATCAAGCTCGACCTTCCGCGCGCCGCCCGCCGACTCGCCGATGGCCGCCCCGAGGTGCGCATCCTCAGCTATTCGGGCAGCGGCATCGAGACCACGTTCACCGAGGGCGAGGACGCCTGCCTTGCCGCGCTGGTGCCGACCGCGCCGGCGCTGCCCCCGGGCGATGCTCCCGAGCTGATGATCGTCGGCGCGCTCCCCGACATCGTCGAAGACCAGTTCGCGCGGATGTTCGCCGAGCTCGGGCTTGGCCGCGTCCGCTTCTTCCCCGGCCGGAGCGCGTCGTCGCTTCCCGGCATCGGCCCATCGACCCGCTTCCTGCTCGCCCAGCCTTTCCTCGGCGAGACGGCCCGGCTGCTCGAAGATCGCGGCGCCGTCCGCCTCGCCGCGCCCTTCCCGTTCGGGGCGGAAGGCACCACGGCCTGGCTGCACGCCGCCGCGACCGCCTTCGGCGTCGACGAGATGCATTTTCGCCAGGTGATCGCGCCGGGCCGCGAGCGCGCCAAGCGCGCCATCGAGCGCCACCGCGCGCTGCTCGGCGGCAAGCGCATCTTCTTCCTTCCCGACTCGCAGCTCGAAGTCCCGCTCGCCCGCTTCCTCGCGACCGAGTGCGGCATGGCGCCGGTCGAGGTCTGCACGCCTTATCTTCACGCGCGCAATCTCGCCGAGGAGCTCGCACTGCTTCCCGAGGGCACGCCCATCACCGAGGGCCAGGACGTCGATCTCCAGCTCGACCGGGTCCGCGCCGAGCGCCCGGACCTGACCGTCTGCGGCCTCGGCCTCGCCAATCCGCTCGAAGCCGAGGGACTCGCCACGAAGTGGGCGATCGAGCTCGTCTTCACCCCGATCCACGGCTTCGAACAGGCCGGGGATCTCGCCGAGTTGTTCGCGCGGCCCCTGCGCCGGCGCGACCTGTTGAGGGTCTGATGCAGCTCGCCGTCTGGACCTATGAAGGACCGCCCCATGTCGGCGCGATGCGCGTCGCGACGGCGATGACCGACGTTCATTACGTGCTCCACGCCCCGCAGGGCGACACCTATGCCGACTTGCTGTTCACGATGATCGAGCGGCGCGACCAGCGCCCGCCGGTGACCTACACGACCTTCCAGGCGCGCGACCTCGGCACCGACACCGCGGAGATCTTCAAGAACGCCGCGCGCGACGCCTATGAGCGCTTCCAGCCCAAGGCGATGCTGGTCGGCGCCTCGTGCACGGCCGAGCTGATCCAGGACGATCCGGGCGGACTGGCCGAGGCGCTGCGCCTGCCGGTTCCGGTCGTCCCGCTCGAACTGCCGAGCTACCAGCGCAAGGAGCATTGGGGCGCCTGCGAGACCTTCTATCGGCTCGTGCGCGCGCTCTGCCCGCCGACGCGCCCGGTCCGCCCCGACGGCCGCCCCCGCGTCAACCTGCTCGGCCCCTGCGCGCTCGGCTTCCGCCACCGCGACGACGTGACCGAAATCACGCGCCTGCTCGGCCTGATGGGCATCGACGTGCATGTCGTCGCCCCGCTCGGCGCGTCGGCGGCGGACATCGCGCGCCTCGGCGAGGCGGACTTCAACATCCTCCTCTACCCGGAGATCGGCGACGAGGCGGCGCGCTGGATGGAGCGCGTCTATCGCATGCCGGTCGTGCGCACGGTGCCGATCGGGGCCGGCGCGACCCGTGCGTTCATCGAGGAAGTCGCGCTGCTCGCCGATGTCGACCCGTCGGCCGCGATCGCCGCGGGGTCGCGCCTGCCCTGGTACAGCCGCTCGGTCGACTCGACCTACCTGACCGGCAAGCGCGTCTTCATCTTCGGAGACGCGACTCATGCCGTCGCCGCGGCCCGCGTGGCGCGCGAGGAACTGGGCTTCGAGGTGGTCGGCCTCGGCTGCTACAATCGCGAATTCGCGCGCGACGTCCGCGCCGCCGCGACCGCGCTCGGCCTCGAGGCGCTGATCACCGACGACCATCTCGAGGTCGAGGCGCGGATCGCCGAGCTGCAGCCAGAGCTGGTGCTCGGCACCCAGATGGAGCGCCACATTGCGAAGCGGCTGCGCATCCCGTGCGCGGTGATCTCGGCGCCGGTGCACGTGCAGGATTTCCCCGCGCGCTACAGCCCGCAAATGGGCTTCGAGGGCGCGAACGTGATCTTCGACACCTGGGTGCATCCGCTCGTGATGGGGCTGGAGGAGCACCTCCTCGCGATGTTCCGCGACGATCCCGAATTCCACGACGAAGCCGGCGCGAGCCACCTCCATGCCGGCGCGCCCCAGCCCGTGCCGCAGCCCGTGGAGCCCGAGCCGAGCAACGTCACTGCGCTGTTCTGGCGTGCCGACGCAGAAGCCGAGCTGCGCAAGATCCCGTTCTTCGTGCGCGGCAAGGCGCGGCGGAACACCGAGGCGTTCGCCACCGCCGCCGGACGCGCCGAAATCGACCTGGCCACCCTTTATGACGCGAAGGCGCATTATGGACGTTAACTCGCCCATTTCCGTCCGTGTCGTGATCGTCACGCTGGACACCCATCTTGCCGGCGCCGTCGAGCGCGCGACGCCGGAACTGGCGAAGGCCGGGATCAGGATCGGCTTCCACGCCGCGTCGGAATGGGATCGCGATCCCGCCGCGCTCGACCGCTGCCTCGCCGACATCGCCCGCGGCGACATCATCGTCGCGACCATGTTGTTCCTCGAGGACCATATCCAGGCGGTGCTGCCGGCCCTCGAGGCGCGGCGCGATGCGTGCGACGCGATGATCGGCCTGATGTCGGGCAGCGAGATCGTCAAGCTGACCCGGATGGGCGCATATGAGATGCGCAAGCCGCCCTCGGGCATGATGGCGATGCTCAAGAAGCTGAAGCCGGCGGGAAAGCCGGGCAGCGACTCGGGCGACAAGCAGATGAAGACGCTGCGCCGCCTGCCGCAGATCCTGAAGTTCATTCCCGGCACCGCGCAGGACGTCCGGGTCTATTTCCTGACGCTGCAATATTGGCTCGCCGGATCGGACGACAATGTGGTCTCGATGGTCCGCGCGCTCGTCGATCGCTACGCCGACGGGCCGCGTCGCGCGATCCGCGGAACCGTTCCTGCCGCGGCGCCCGCCGAATATCCCGACGTCGGCCTCTACCATCCGGCGCTCGAGCCGCGCATCGTCGAGCGGCTGGAAGACCTGCCCCCCCGCCCCGATCCGTTCATCGGCACCGTCGGCGTGCTGATGCTGCGCAGCTACATCCTGGCGCGCGACACGCTGCACTATGACGGGGTGATCTCGGCGCTCGAGGCGCGCGGGCTGCGCGTCGTCCCGGCCTTTGCGAGCGGGCTGGACGGCCGGCCCGCGATCGACCGCTTCTTCAAGGCGGACGGCCAGGCGACCGTCGACGCCGTGGTCAGCCTGACCGGCTTCTCGCTCGTGGGCGGCCCCGCCTATAACGACGCCCACGCGGCCGCCAAGGCGCTCGAAGCGCTCGACGTGCCCTACATCTCCGCGCACCCGGCCGAGTTCCAGACGCTCGAGCAGTGGAAGGAGAACCGCATGGGCCTCCTGCCGCTCGAGGCGACGCTGATGATCGCCATCCCCGAGCTCGACGGCGGCATCGTTCCGGCGACCTTCGGGGGCCGTTCGAGCACCGCCGAGGGCGGCCCGCGCACGATGCGGAGCGATCCGGAGCGCGCCGCTTCGCTGGCCGACAAGGTCGGCAAGCTGGTCGAGCTGCGCCGTACCGCGCGCGCCGAGCGGCGGATCGCGCTGGTCCTGTTCAACTTCCCGCCCAATGCCGGGGCGGCCGGCACCGCGGCCTATATGGCGGTCTGGGAGTCGACCTGGCGCACCCTCGCCCGCCTCAGGGACGAGGGCTATGACGTCGAGCTTCCCGAAAGCTCCGACGCGCTGCGCGCTGCGATCCTCGAAGGCAACGCCAAGCTGTTCGGGTCCGACGCCAACATCTTTACCCGCATCGCGGTGGACGATCATGTCCGCCGCGAACCGCATCTGAAGCAGATCGAGGCGCAGTGGGGCCCCGCCCCCGGCCGCATCCAGGCCGATCCCGGCGGCATCCACGTGATGGGCCAGAGCTTCGGCAAGGTGTTCGTCGGCCTCCAGCCCGCGATGGGCTGGGAAGGCGATCCGATGCGGCTGATGTTCGAGGGCGGCCTCGCCCCGACCCATGCCTTCTCGGCCTTCTACCGCTGGCTGCGCCAGGATTACCGCGCCCATGCCGTGCTGCACTTCGGCACGCATGGCGCACTCGAGTTCATGCCCGGCAAGCATAGCGGCCTGAGCGCCGAGTGCTGGCCGGAGCGGCTGATCCGTGATCTGCCGAATTTCTACCTCTACGCCGCGAACAATCCGTCCGAGGGCCTGATCGCGAAGCGGCGCTCGGCGGCGACCCTGATTTCCTATCTGACGCCGCCGCTCAGCCAGGCCGGACTCTACAAGGGGCTGGACGAGCTCAAGCAGCTGGTCGATCGCTGGCGCGCCGGCGAGCTGGGGGCGGAGGAGCGCGCCGATCTCGAGCAGATGATCCGCGACCAGGCGGACGTCATGAACCTCGACGCGTCGGACATCGACCGGCTGGCCGCGAAGATCTACGAGATTGAGGAGTCGCTGATCCCCGAGGGCCTCCATGTGCTCGGCACCACGGCGCAGGGCGACGCGCGCGAGCGGTTCCTCGCCACGTTCCCCGCCGAGGATCGCGAGAAGGTCGACCGGCTGCTCACCGACAATGACGAGCTCGGCGCGGTCGTCCGTGCGCTCGACGGCCGCTTCATGCCGCCGGCGCCCGGTGGCGACCTCGTCAAGAATCCGGACGTGCTGCCGACCGGCCGCAATCTCCACGGCTTCGACCCCTTCCGCATCCCCAACGCCTTCGCCGTCGAGCAGGGCCGCAAGGCGGTCGACAAGCTGATCGACCGCCATGTCGACCAGGGCGGCGCCTATCCCGAGAGCATCGCGATGGTGCTGTGGGGCAGCGACAACATGAAGAGCGAGGGCGCGCAGATCGCGCAGGCGCTCGCGCTCTACGGCGCGCGCCCGCGCTTCGACGGCTATGGCCGGCTGGTCGGCGCCGAGCTGATCTCGCTCGAAGAGCTGGGCCGCCCGCGCATCGACGTGGTGATCACTCTGTCGGGCATCTTCCGCGACCTGCTGCCGCTCCAGACGCGGATGCTCGCCGAGGCGGCCTGGCTGGCGAGCAACGCCGACGAGCCCGAGCATCTGAACTTCGTGCGCAAGCACAGCCTGGCCCGCGTCGCCGAGCATGGCGTCGACATGGAAGAAGCGGCCCTGCGCGTCTTCTCGAACCAGGAAGGCGCCTATGGCGCGAACGTCAACCAGCTCATCGACGGCGGCGTGTGGACCGACCCGGACGAGCTCGCCGACACGTTCGAGAAGCGCAAGGGCTATGCCTATGGCCGCTCGGGCGCCCCGGTGCGCAAGTCCGAGATGTTCAAGGCCGCGCTCGCGAGCGTGGACCTCACCTACCAGAATCTCGACTCGGTCGAACTCGGCGTCACCGATCTCGACCAATATGTCGACATGCTGGGCGGCATGGCGCGCTCCGTCGCCCGCGCCCGCGGCGGCGTGTCCGCGCCCGTCTACATCGTCGACGCGACCACCGGGAGCGCCAAGGTCCGCACGCTCGACGAGCAGGTCGAGCTCGAGACGCGCACCCGCACCCTCAACCCGCGCTGGTACGAGGGGCAGCTCCGCCACGGCTTCGAGGGCGTGAAGAACATCGAAGCGCACGTCACGACGACGCTCGGCTGGTCGGCGACGACCGGCAAGGTCGCGCCCTGGATCTACCAGAAGATCAGCGAGACCTTCGTGCTCGATCCCGCGATGCGGGCCCGCCTGACCGAGCTCAACCCCAAGGCCTCGGCCCGCGTCGCGGAGCGACTGCTCGAGGCCTCGGATCGCAACTTCTGGCAACCCGATGCCGAGACGCTCGCCGCGCTCCGGGCCGCCAGCGACGAAATCGAGGACCGGCTGGAAGGCCTGGTCGCGGCGGAATGAGGAACACAGATGCTGCTTGATCGCGATCGTTCCACCCCGCCTGACGGCGACGGCAGTGTGCAGGTGCACCTGGACCCCGACACTCGTATCGGCCGCGCGAAGGTCTTCGCCGTCTACGGCAAGGGCGGCATCGGCAAGTCGACCACGTCGTCCAACCTGTCCGCCGCCTTTTCCAAGCTCGGCCACCGCGTGCTGCAGATCGGCTGCGACCCGAAGCACGACAGCACCTTCACGCTCACCAAGAAGCTGATGCCCACGGTGATCGACGTGCTCGAGAGCGTCGAGTTCCACGCCGAGGAGCTCCGTCCCGAAGACTATATGTTCGAGGGCTATAACGGCGTGATGTGCGTCGAGGCGGGCGGGCCGCCGGCCGGCACCGGCTGCGGCGGCTATGTGGTCGGCCAGACCGTCAAGCTGCTGAAGCAGCACCATCTGCTCGACGACACCGACGTGGTGATATTCGACGTGCTCGGCGACGTCGTGTGCGGCGGGTTCGCAGCCCCGCTCCAGCATGCCGAGCGCGCGATCGTGGTCGCTGCGAACGACTTCGACTCGATCTTCGCGGCCAATCGCATCATCGCGGCGATCAACGCGAAGGCGAAGAATTACGACGTGCGCGTCGCCGGCGTGGTCGCGAACCGCTCCGCCGCGACCGACGAGATCGATCGCTTTGCCGAGGCGACGGGTCTGCGCCGCCTCGCTCATTTCCGCGACGTCGATGCGATCCGGCGCTCGCGGCTCAAGAAGTGCACGCTGTTCGAGATGGACGACGCGCCCGAGGTGGACGCTGCGCGCGCGGAATATCTGCGCCTCGCGGACATGCTCTGGCGCGGGGTCGAGCCGAACGCGGCCAAGCCGATGAAGGATCGCGAGATCTTCGATTTCCTGGGGTTCGAGTAAATGGCGACGATTCCCGCACCCAACATGCCCGGCCGCTACGAGCAGCAGCGCCAGCGGCTTGAGACCTATTTCGATCGCACCGCGCGCAAGGCGTGGGAGCAGCTCACGTCCGACGCGAAGGTCAGCGGCATCCGCGCGACCGTCCGCGCCGGGCGCGAGCGGATGCGCACGACGCTGCTCTCCTGGCTGCCCGAGGACCTGCGCCGCCTGCGCCTGCTCGACGCGGGCTGCGGCACCGGCGCCCTCGCCGTCACCGCCGCCTGGCGCGGCGCCGACGTCTGCGCGATCGACATCGCGGGCGGGCTGGTCGAGGTCGCGCGCGACCGGGCGCCGGGCTTCCTCGGCCATGGCCGGATCGAGTGGCGGGTCGGCGACATGCTCGATCCCGAGCTGGGCAGCTTCGACCATGTCGTCGCGATGGACTCGCTCATCCACTACAATGTCGACGACATCGCCGCCGTGCTGACCGCGCTCGCGGCGCGCACCCGCGGCTCGATCGTCTTCACCTTCGCACCGCGCACCCCGCTGCTCGCGACGATGCACGCCGTCGGCCGCGCCTTCCCGCGCAAGGACCGCGCGCCGTTCATCGAGCCCGTCGAGGAGAGGAAGCTGCGCGCCCGCCTGGACGCGCTGCAGGGCTGGCGGATCGGCCGCACCGAACGCGTCGTCAGTGGCTTCTACACGAGCCAGGCCATGGAGCTGGTGCGGATCTGATGGCCAGCCGCGCGCCCATCTCCTCGCGCTGGAGCCGGATCGCGACGGCGTGGCTGCCCTTTGCCGACGCCGCCAGCGACGACCTGCCGCTCGGCCGGCTGCTGCGCCTTTCGCTGTTCCAGGTGAGCGTCGGCATGACGGTGGTGCTGCTGAACGGCACCCTCAACCGCGTCATCATCGTCGAGCTCGGCGTCCCCGCGGCGCTCGTCTCGCTGATGATCGCCTTGCCGCTGCTGTTCGCGCCGCTGCGCGCGCTGATCGGCCATCGCTCGGACCATCACCGCTCGGTGCTCGGCTGGCGCCGCGTTCCCTACATCTGGATCGGAACGATGCTCCAGTTCGGCGGGCTGGCGATCATGCCGTTCGCGCTGCTGCTGATGTCGCGCCCCGACGTGGCGACCGCGGGCACGGTCGCGGCGATGGTCGCGTTCCTGATGACCGGCGCCGGCCTCCACACCGCCCAGACCGCCGGGCTCGCGCTCGCGACCGACCTCGCGCCGGAGGAAAGCCGCCCCCGCGCCGTCGCGCTGCTCTACGTGATGCTGCTGGTCGGCATGGTGGTGACCGCGTTCACGATCGGCGACCTGCTGCGCAATTTCACTCCGACGCGGATGATCCAGGTCATCCAGGGCGTCGGCCTGTTCACCGCGGTGTTCAACCTGATCGCGCTCTGGAAGCAGGAGCCGCGCCGCCGGGTCAGCAAGGCCGAGATCGAGGCGCCGCGCCCGCCCTTCCGCGACGCCTGGCGCGCCTTCGTGGCCGACCCGGTCGCCGCGCGGCTGCTCGTCGCGGTCGGCCTCGGCGCCGCCGCCTTCTCGATGCAGGACATCCTGCTCGAGCCTTATGGCGGCGAGATCCTGGGCATGACGGTGGGCGGCACGACCGAGCTGACCGGGCTGTGGGCGCTCGGCAACCTGATGGGCTTCACCTACGCCGCGCGCGCGCTCGACGATGGCGCCAATCCCTACCGGATCGCCGGGCTGGGCGGGGTCGCGGGGGTGTTCGCCTTCGCGCTGGTGCTGTTCGCGGCGCCGCTCGCCGCGCCCGGCCTGCTCTTCATCGGCGCCTGCGCCATCGGCCTCGGCGCCGGCCTGTTCCTGGTCGGCACGCTGACCGGTGCGATGGCGCTGGCCGACGGCGGCCGGTCGGGCATCGCGCTCGGCGCCTGGGGCGCGGTGCAGGCGACCGGCGCCGGCCTCGCCATCGCGATCGGCGGTGTCGCCCGCGACGTGATCGCCGGGGCCGCGGTCAAGGGCGAGCTGGGCGCGACGCTCGGCCTGCGCGCGACCGGCTATGGCGCCGTCTATGCCTTCGAAATCCTGCTGCTGTTGCTCACCCTTGCAATCCTTGGTCCGCTCGCGGGCCGGCAGCGGCAGTCCGCCGCGGCCGCGCCGTTCGGACTGACCCAATTCCCAACCTGAAGGAGAGTGGGATGTCACGCGTGATCTTGGCTGGCCAGTTGGACGTGGCGGAGCTGTGCTTCTACGCTTTCGTCCTGTTCTTCATCTGCCTCGTCTATTATCTGCGCCGCGAAGACCGGCGCGAGGGCTACCCGCTCGAGGACGAGATCACCGGTCGCGTCGACAGCGCCTATGGGCCGCTCACCGCGTCGACCTACAAGGAGTTCCGCCTGCCGTTCGACCGCGGCATCGCCTCGCAGCCGACCAAGGGCCGCGAGCCGGTCGACATCGCGGCCCGGCGGATCGATCGCTTCGGCGGCGCGCCCTACGAGCCGACCGGCAACCCGCTGGTCGACGGCATCGGCCCGGCCGCCTATGCGCAGCGCGCGCCCTGGCCGGATCTCGACATGGAAGGCCGGCTGCGGATCGTGCCGATGAGCGCCGACGACCATTTCTCGATCGCCGGCAAGGATCCCGATCCGCGCGGCTGGCCGGTGATCGGCGCCGACGGCCGCAAGGCCGGCACGATCACCGACGTCTGGATCGACAGGTCCGACCGCATCCTGCGTTATTACCAGGTGCGCACCAATGGCGGGCGTGATGTGCTCGCCCCCGTGGGATTCTCCAACGTCAATCGCCGCCGCGGCGTGGTCGAGATCGAATCGATCAACGCCGCCCAGTTCGAGGACGTCCCCGCCCTCGAGACCGCCGGCCAGGTCACGCGCCTCGAGGAGGACAAGATCATGGGCTATTACGGCGGTGGCTATCTATACGGCCTGCCGGGCCGGACGGAGCCGTATCTATGATCCCGACCGAATATGAGAACGAGCCGGTGCGCGGCCTTCCCGGGCCGCTGCCGGCGGGCGAGACCGTGATCTGGCAGGGCGTGCCCGAATGGCGCACCCTCGCCCGGACGGCGTTCCACACGCGCTGGATCGCGGCCTATTTCGCGGCGCTCACGCTCTACGGCGTCGCGAGCGGCAGCCTGGTGGGCGCCGGCATCACGGCCCTGGCGGGCATGGCCTGCATCGGCCTTCTCTACCTGCTCGCCTGGTCGATCGCGAAGACGACGGTCTACACGCTCACCAACAAGCGCGTCGTGCTTCGCATCGGCGTCGCGCTCACCACCTGCTTCAACCTGCCGCTCAAGGTGATGACCGGCGCCGAGATGCGGCCGCTCGATGGCGGGCATGGCGACATCGCGCTGGCGATCGGCGAGGGCCGCATCGGCTATGCGCTGCTCTGGCCGCACGCCCGGCCGTGGCGGCTCCGGGATCCCCAGCCGATGCTCCGCGCCGTTCCCGACGCGCAGGCCGTGGCGGAAAAGCTCGTCCGCGCCCGCGCGGCGATCGGTCCCGTCGCCAAGGCCGACGTGCCGAGCCCGTCGTCGTCCAGCCCGGCCCCGGTTTTGGGAGCCGTCGCATGAGCCACTCGCACGGCCACAGCCACGACAATATGGTGCCGACCGGCGCGATCGTGTTCGCCGGCGTGCTCGTCCTCTCGGCCTTCGCGATGGTCGCATCGGTGCGCTCGAACCTGTTGCCGGCGGCCCCGACCCAGTCCGAACTGCGCAACGAGAAGCATGTGCCCGCGGTCGCCGAGCGCATGCTCCACTTCGCCGACGCGCCGGGCGGCTTCGTCCTCGTCACCGACGCACGGAGCGGCGCGGAGGTCGCCCGCATCGGCCAGGAAGGAAGCGGCTTCATCCGCGGCGTCATGCGCGGTCTCGCCCGCGAGCGCCGGATGCATCGTCTGGACGCCACCAAGCCGTTCCGGCTGACCTTGTGGGGCGACACGTCGCTGACCCTGGTCGACACCGCGACCGGTCGTATCATCGAGCTCAACGGCTTCGGCCACACCAACCGCGGTGCCTTCTACAAGCTCCTCGTGCCGGGAGCGCAGGGCTGATGCTGTTCCGCCGCGCCCGGTTCGACACCCCTTGCACGATCGCGGTCGAGCAGAGCGAGGAGCATTTCCACGCCCATGTTGAACTCGACGGCGATGTCGAGATCGGTCCCGGCGACCGCGTCTGCGTCCATGGCGCGCCGATCCGCGTGCCGTTCGGCAGCAAGGTCGAGTTCCGGCGCATGGCGACGGTCGAGATCGCCGGCCCGATCCGCCGCGCCCTGACCAAGATCAAGGCCAATTTCGAGCTCTCGGAGCTCTATGAAGTCAGCTTCACGCCAGGGAGAATGCGATGAACGCGCCCGCCCGCATCGGGACCAGCACCCAGTCGCTGGAATTGGCCGCGACCGACACGCTGCTGACGCCGCGCTTCTACACCACCGATTTCGATGCGCTCGACCGGCTCGACGTCGGCCCGGTGCGTGCCGAGTGGGACGCGCTGATGGCGGACTTCGAGTCCGATCCCAACAAACGCCATTTCCGCCGGACGGAGGAGTTCGACGGCATCCTCGCGACGCTCGAGCCCGAACTGCGGCGCGAGTTCACCGACTTCCTCGTGAGCTCGCTGACCTCGGAGTTTTCCGGCTGCATCCTCTACGCCGAGATCGCGAAGCGGGTGAAGAACCCCGACGTGAAGAAGCTGTTCAAATATCTGAGCCGTGACGAGAGCCGCCACGCCGGCTTCATCAACGAGACGCTGAAAGAAGAAGGGCTCGGCGTCGACCTGTCCTTCCTGACCAAGACCAAGAAGTACACATACTTCAAGCCGAAGTTCATCTTCTACGCGGTCTATCTGTCCGAGAAGATCGGCTATGCGCGCTACATCACCATCTTCCGCCAGCTCGCGCGGCATCCGGAGCATCGCTTCCACCCGATCTTCAACTGGTTCGAGCAGTGGTGCACCGACGAATTCAAGCATGGCGAGGCCTTCGCGCTTCTCATGCGCGCCGATCCGAAGCTGCTGACCGGGCTCAACCGGCTCTGGATCCGCTTCTTCCTGCTGTCGGTGTTCGCCACCATGTATGTCCGCGATCACAACCGTCCCGCCTTCCACAAGGCGCTCGGGGTCGACCCGACCGACTATGACTACAAGGTCTTCGAGATCACGACCGAGATCAGCCGCCAGGTCTTCCCGGTGACGCTGCCGATCGACGATCCGCGCTTCCGCAAGCGGATGGAGGATTTGCGGCATGCCGCGCTCGCGATCGAGGCGGGCAAGGCGGCGGGCGGCCTCGGCGGCCTCGGCAAGCGCGTCGGCGGCATCGCCCGCGCGGCGGTGTCGCTGGCCGGCATGTACCTGATGCGCCCGGCGCGGAACGAGCTTCCCGCGACCGTCCGGCTGGCGCCCGCGTGGTGACCTTCGCCGACCATATCGGCCCGGTGCTCGCGATGATCCTCGTCTGGTTCGCGAGCACGGGGCTGATCGCCTGGGCGGCCAACCGTCCCCGGCGGACTTTCGGGCTGAGCCTGATGCTGGGCGGCGCCGCCGGCATCGCCGGCCTGGGCGCGATCGTGTGGGCGATGAACATGACGGGGCCGGCCGGCGCCTATGTGTCGTTCGCCGGCGCGCTGGCGATCTGGGGCTGGCACGAACTCGCCTTCCTGACCGGGGCCGTGATGGGCCCGCGCCGCGGCCCGGCGTCGGACGCGCCCACGCGCTGGCAGCGCTTTGCGGAGGGGACCGCCGCGATCATCCACCACGAACTGGCGCTCGCCGCGACGCTCGTGCTGCTCGCCTCGCTGACCTGGACCGCGCCCAACCGCACCGGCGCCGAGGCCTTCGCGCTGCTGTTCATCCTGCGGCTCAGCACCAAGCTCAACCTGCACGTCGGCGTGCCGAATTTCTCGGACGAGCTGCTGCCGCCGCACCTGCAATATCTAAAGACCTATTTCCGGCGCCGCCCCTTCGGGCTGGCGCTCGCCGTCTCGATCGCGGGCACGATCGCGCTTGCCGCCTGGCTGGGCTGGCGCGCGGCGGGTCTGGCGCCGGGAACGGGTGCCGCGACCAGTGCCAGCCTGCTTTTCGGACTGGCGGCACTTGGTGCGCTGGAGCATATCTTCGTGGCCCTGCCGCTGCGCGACGGGGTCCTGTGGCGGTGGGCCTTGCCCGCCCAATCGCCGAATGAGATCAGGGGAGGCGGCTATGGACTATGAGGCATTTTTCCGGAGCGAGCTCGACACGCTCAGGGACGAAGGGCGCTATCGCATCTTCGCCGAGCTCGAGCGGCGCCGGGGGGCCTTTCCGCGCGCGACGCGTCACACCGACGACGGGCAGCGCGAAGTCACCGTCTGGTGCTCGAACGACTATCTGGGCATGGGCCAGCACCCCAAGGTCCTGGGCGCGATGCACGAGACGCTCGACAAGTGCGGCGCGGGCGCGGGGGGCACGCGCAACATCTCGGGCACGACGCATCAGCATGCGCAGCTCGAGGCCGAGCTGGCCGACCTGCACAACAAGGAAGCCGCGCTGCTCTTCACCTCGGGCTATGTCTCGAACTGGGCGGCGCTGGGGACGCTTGCGGCCAAGCTGCCCGATTGCGTTGTGCTGTCGGACGCCGGCAACCACGCGTCGATGATCGAGGGCATTCGCCACAGCCGGGCCGAGCGCCACGTCTTCGCGCACAATGACTGGCGCGACCTCGACTGCCGCCTCGCCGCGCTCGACAAGGACCGGCCCAAGCTCGTCGCGTTCGAAAGCGTCTACTCGATGGACGGCGACATCGCGCCGATCGCCGAGATCCTCGAAGTGTGCGAGGCGCATGGCGCGATGTCGTACATCGACGAGGTCCATGCCGTCGGCCTGTACGGCCCGCGCGGCGGCGGCGTCGCCGAGCGTGAAGGGCTGATGGACCGGATCACGGTGATCGAAGGCACGCTCGGCAAGGCCTATGGCGTGATGGGCGGCTATATCGCGGCCTCGACCGCCCTGTGCGACTTCGTGCGCAGCTTCGCCTCGGGCTTCATCTTCACCACCGCCCTCCCCCCGGCGCTTGCGGCCGGCGCGACGGCCAGCATCCGCCACCTGAAGGAGAGCAGCGCCGAGCGCGAGGCGCACCGCGACCGCGTCGCGACCGTCCGCGCGCGGCTGATGGCGGTCGGCATCCCGATGCTCGACAATCCAAGCCACATCATCCCGGTGATGGTCGGCGACCCGAAGCACTGCAAGCAGATCAGCGACTGGCTGCTCGACCGGCACGGCATCTATGTCCAGCCGATCAATTATCCGACGGTTCCGCGCGGCACCGAGCGGCTGCGGATCACGCCGTCGCCGGTCCACAGCGATGGCGACATCGACCGGTTGGTCGATGCGCTCAGCGAATGCTGGAACCAGTGCGCGCTGAGCCGGGTCCCAGCCGCGGCCTGACGTTTTCGGGTTCGACTGCCGAACGAAACAGGGCGGTCCGGCGGGGCCGCCCTTCTCGTGTCCGGCGCCTGCCGACACAGGTGAAATCGGGCCGAAGCCCAAGGCCGTCCGGGCGATCGCCTGGATGCCGGCACCGAAACGGTCGGAACGTCCGTCGAACGCCGCCCGTTCAAGCTTTCGCCATGAACCAGTCCATCATCCCAACGCTTGCGTTGTTCACCCTCATCACCGTCGCGGTCATCGCGATCGTGATGTTCCTCCACTTCATGCGGAAGCGGTCGAACCGCCACCCGCTGGACAACCCGCACGGCCGTGAGCTCGACGAGACCCGGGCGCGGCAGAACATGCAGGGCCGCACCGACGTCCCGCCCACCCGCCGCTGAGGCGCAACGCCGCGCGTCGGGCAAAAAAAAGGTCACCCCGAAGCAAGCCTCGGGGTGACATGGCCTACGCCTGACGGGAGCGCGTTACTTTGCGGCAGGCGATCCGGAAGGCGGCTCCGCGTTCGGCGGGGCCGGATTGTCGGTCATCGCGCCCGGCTGTTCGATCGCGGCCGGCGTGGCGGCGTCCTCTGCCGGAGCGAGCGTCGCGGATGCCGGACGCAGATACGGATAATCCGCGATCATGCTGCGGCCACCGAGCGGCTTGGCGAGACCCTGGTGGCAGGTCAGGCAGTTCGCCTTGTAGGGATCGCCGACCTGGCCCTTGCGGTTGGCCGGGAAGACCGCCGTCAGCGGGTCGATATAGCCATGGTTGATGTCGCGCACCATGCGAATGCCGTACCAGGCTGTCGCACGCTGGGCGCGGCTGAGCGACCAGGAGCGGAACGACTGGCTGTTGTGGCAGTAGGTGCAGTTGACCCCGAGCGCCTTTGAGACGTGCATCATGATGCCGTAGCTGCCCTCGGCGGTCTTGGTGCCCACGCCGGGGTTCCACCCCGGATAGGCGCTGTTCGACGCCACCCGCACCGACTTGGCGTTGCCGCCGAGATAGTCTTCGAAGACGCTTGTCGGCAGCGAGGCATAGCCGACGTTCGGGTCGGGCGTGTTCTGCCCGCGCTTCTGCCCGCGCACCGCCATTGCCGGGGTGGCCGGCGTCCGTGCCCACACATAGGCCGGGACCGGATTGCCCCGGTGGCAGGTGTAGCAGGTGACGCCGGTCGCCTTGGTGTGGGTCGACCAGGTCGAGTTCACCGCGAGCGTCATCCGGAGCATGTTGCGCGCGACGACCTTCGTGTACTTCTCGTCGGAGGCCATGTTCTCGGGGTTGTGGCAGTAATTGCAGCCCTGCTCCGGCGACACCCATTGGGTGATCGCCGCCATCGCGTGGTTGAAGCGCTCGGCCGAGACCCCGCCCAGCACCTGCACATTCTGGTAGGTCTGGGCGGCGGTCGGCCCGCCATCCGGCGGCAACGGGTAAGGCGCGGGCGGGATCACCCCCGCTTCCTTGATGTTGCTGACGTCGGTGATCTGCGCCAGCGCCGCACCACGATAGCCGGTCTGCTCGATCTTCTTCGGGCCGAGCTCGCAGCCGCCGAGCGTAACGACGAGCGTGAGGCCGGCGGCGGTGACGAGGTGACGGTTCATTGCGCGCCTCCCGTGTTGAGCGGTGCCGGGACCGCATTCGGCGCGGGCGGCGGCGGCGCGGGCTGCGCCGTCGGTGCGCTGATCGTCGACGGATCGACCGTGCCCGAGTCCGGATAGGCCGGCGCATAATGATGCTCGACCGCCCAGAGGTACCAATTGTCGACCACCGTGCCGGTGAGCAGGATGCCGATGCCGCCGGTGAGCGTCGTGAGCACCGCGAACCACCAGGCCCAGCGATGGATGGACTCCATGTTGGCGTTGAAGCCCATCGTCCAGCGCCAGAACAGCGCGCCGCGTTCGGTCGCGGTGCCGCGGTCGGTGATCTGCTCGATCTCGCGCTCGGCGCCGTAGCGCGCCGTCGCCAGGATCGTCGCGCCGTGCATCGCGAACAGCAGGGTCGATCCGTAGAGGAACACGATCGAGAGGCAGTGGAACGGGTTGTAGAAGAGATTGCCGTACCGGATCGAGAAGGCCGCCGTCCAATCCAGGTGCGGGAAGATCCCGAACGGCACCGCCTCGGCCCAGCTTCCCATCAGCCCCGGGCGGATGAAGCCCAGGACCAGGTAGAGCCAGATCGCGCTGGCGAACGCCCAGGGCACGTGCGTGCCGAGGCCGAGCGCCCGCGCCCGAACGAAGGTGCGGATCCACCAGAGCAGGATCGAGGTCGTCAGGAAGAAGCCGGCGATGATCCACCAGCCGCCCTGGGCCAGCGGAACGAAGGGCGAAAAGCCCCATTCCGGCCCCGGCGGCTCTAGCGCGAGCCAGGGGAGCTGGCGGACGAACTGGATCGGATCCCAGTTGACCGACGCCCACATGTTGAGCCCGATGATCTCGAAGGCCAGAAAGCCGCAGATCAGCGAGGCGACCCCGAGCTTGCCGAGGTAGATCGGCCCGAGCTGCGCGGCGCCGAGCTTGCCGGCCCAGTAGCTATAGCCACCCTGGCCGATCCGCGGATCGTTTCCTGCCGGCAACGGCACGCCGAACTCGGGCGCCGTGCGCAACTGGATTTCGTTGAAGAGGGAATAGAAGCGGGACATGTCGCTTTCTCCTCAGGACCAGATCGGCAGGTTGAGCCACCAGGTCCACCATTCCGGCCAGCCGCGCGTCCAGAACGGCCCGGAGATGATGATGCAGACCGCGCTCCAGAAGCCCGCGTTCAGCGCGAGGAACAGCCCCAGACGGTGGATGCCCATCGTGCCGATCGAATAGCCGATCAGGTCGCGGAAGAAGGTGTCCTCATATTCCGGCGTCTTGACCGTCTCGCCCTTGGCGGGATTGGTCGCGGACAGGACGAGGCCACCGTGCAGCGCAAGGGCGAGGGTCGTCGTGAAGAAGAACGACACCGCCAGCATGTGCGCCGGATTGTAGTGGAAATGCAGATACTGGTAGCCGGTGTTCGACACCCAGTCCAAGTGACTGAAGATGCCGTAGGGGAAGCCATGCCCCCAGGCCCCGAGCAGCATCGGCCGGATCACGACCAGCGACACATAGGCGAAGATCGCGAAGCCGAAGGCGATCGGAACGTGATAGCCGATGCCGAGCTTCTTGCAGATCTCCACCTCGCGGAGCGCCCAGCTGACGAAGGCGCCGATCGCGCAGATCGTGATGATCTGCCAGAAGCCGCCTTCGCGGAGCGGCGCGAGCGCCAGGCCGTATTTGAGGTCGGGTGGCTCGATCGAGATCAGCCACGGGTTCCAGGTCGGCCCCAGCGAGGCCGAATACAGGATCAGCCCGGTCCCGAGCAGCGAGAAAAACGCCGTCGTGACGCCGAAAAAGCCGACGTAGAACGGGCCCACCCAGAAGTCGAACAGGTCGCCCCCGATGAGCGTGCCGCCTCGGACTCTGTACTTTCGTTCATAGCTCAAGAGCGCCATGGACCTACCCTCCCCCAGCCTTGCGGCGGGCCTTCTTCAGATGACAGTCGAACTCTTACGCGATCGTCAGGGGCGGGCCGACGGAAAGCCGCCCCGCCCCGACGCCCGGGTCAGGGAGTTGCCTGACCCGGAGTAGCCATTGCCTCGGCAGCCGCCGGCGCTTTGGCAGGGCCGTCCAGCCAGTTGAACCGGTCCGTGCTGAGCAGGATGAAGTGAATCAGCAGGGCCAGTACGAAAAGGAAGACGAACAGGGCGACCAGCGTGCGACGCGGGTCGAAAATCAGCCACATTCTCCACATGTTGCGTCCTCCCTCAGGCCATCAGGCTGGTGATGGCAGCGCTGGCGTATTCCACGCCCGTCTGCACAGCCGCATAACCGTCCGGGCCGGGCAACCACGGCCGCCACATCCAAGCGAGGATGTGCGCAACGATGGCCACCAGCGTGAACAGGATGAAGCTGGTCATAAAGAGCTTATGGAACTCCTTCGCCTCGTCCGGGGTCAGGTATGTCCCCGGTCCGAAGCGATCGTCTCGCTCTCTGGTATCGCTCATGCTTCCGTCTCCAATCTGCCCGACCTTGCAAGAAATGGCGCGAGCGCCGCCGGGCGACCTCCACACGGCGCCAGTCGCCGGGTGGATCTCGGGGCCCGGGCGAACCGGGCATAAGGGTTGAGGCCGGTCATGCCGGCTGCGCCTCGAGCAGCGCGTCCGCGAAGCGCTCGGCCGTCACGACCAGCTCGCCATGGCGGCGCGCGGCGCGCTCGGCAGCGTCGCGCAGACGCTTGGCGGCCGAGATGCGGACGAGCACGGGCTGCGTCTCCAGGATCGCGTCGAGCTTGGTCTTCGCCTCTTCGTCCCAGGCGAGCTCCGCGCGGGCGCGGGCGGGCGTCGCCTCGACCGCGTCCATCTGGGTCGAGAGCGGCAGGATATGGAAGAGCGCGTCGAACAGCGCGTTGCAGACTTCCTGCACAAGATATGTGCAGCCGGCATAGCCCATGAAGGGCGTGCCGGTGTGCCGGCGGATCACCGCGCCGGGGAAGCTCGCCGGGATGTAGATCCCGCGCGCGCCGCACTCGGCCATGTACATCCGTTCGTTGTAGCTGCCGAACAGCACGAGCGGCGGGGTCGTCCTGATCGCCTGGCGAACGGCTTCGTTGTCCGGCTTGATCCCCGCGGTCCTCGCGAACGAGAAGGCGCAGGGCAGACCCATGTCGGTCTCGAGGAAGTGGCGGACGCCGCGGGCGTAGGTCTCGTTCGCGACGATCCCGAAATTGGCGGTGCCGAAAAAGTCCTGGGTCACCGAGCGCCAGAGGTCCCAAAGCGGCTTGATCGTGGTGTGCTTCTCGCGCGTGATGAACGGCTCGGGATCGAGCCCGGTCAGCTCGCCCAGCTTGCGCAGGAATGCGGTGGTCGACGACAGCCCGATCGGCGCCTGCAGATACGGGCGCTCGAGCGCCTCGCAGAGCAGGCGCCCGAACTCGCGATACATGCAGATGTTGACGCTCGCATCGGCGAGCTTGCGGATGTCGGCGAGGTGGCTTCCGAGCGGGAAGACCATGTTCACCTCGGCACCGATGCCCTCGACCAGGCGACGGATCTCGGCCAGGTCCGACGGCATGTTGAAGGTGCCGTACATCGGGCCGATGATGTTGACCTTGGGCTTGTCGCCCTCCTTCAGCTTCTTCGGCGCGGGCACTTTCTTCGGGCCGAATTGCGTCCACAACCATGCGAGCGCACGATCGCCGGACTGCCACTGATCCTCGTCGATGGTGCGCGGCAGGAAGCGCTGGATCGCGGTCCCTTCCGGCGTGACGCCGCCGCCGATCATCTCGGCGATCGAGCCGGTGACGACCACGGCCGGCAGGTCCGGGTCGAGCGTCTTCCACGCCCGCTTCATCGCATGCTCGGTGCCTTCGCGGCCCAGCTCGGTCTCGGACAGGCCCGTCACGACGATCGGCAGTTCGTGCGGCGGCAGCGCGTCGGTGTAATGGAGCACCGAGGTGACCGGCAGGTTCTCGCAGCCGACCGGGCCGTCGATGATCACCTGCAGTCCCTTGACCGCCGTGAAGGCGTAGACGGCGCCCCAATAGCCGCCGGCGCGGTCGTGATCGAGGATGAGGGTCATGCCTCACCTCCTGCGGAGAAGCCGTTCGTTTCGAGCGAAGTCGAGAAACGCCCAGGTTCGGCGACGCCGCTTCTCGACGTCGCTCGAAGCGAACGGGAAAGGGTGCGGGCGTGGGTCATGACCCGATCGCCTCCTCGGCCTTGGCGGCGGCGATGCGACGCGCGGCGTACTTCGCCTTGAACTCGGGGCGGTCGACGGGCGTGTCTTCCCACACGCCCGCATTCGCGCCCTCGCCCACGCCGTCGAAAAACGCCTTCATCGTATCGAACCGGGCCTGGTTGCCCATCGCGGCATTGACCACCATCGCGAGGCTGCCGGCGCCCGCGGGCCCCATCAGCGGCCGGGCGGAAATGAGGTTGGTGAAGTAAAGCGCCGGAAGCGCCTTCGCCTTGGCATGCTGGACGACCGGGGTCGTTCCGATGGCGAGGTCGGGCCGGTACTCCTCGACCGCGGCAATGTCCTGCTCGAGGCTGGCGCGATACTGGATGCGCGTTCCCCGCGCCTCCAGCCACTCGCGATCGGGATCGGACCAGGCGGTGCGCGGACAGGCGGTGCCGACATAGGGTACCTCGGCGCCGCTCTCGACGAGCAGCCGCGCGACAAGCAGCTCCGAGCCCTCATAACCGGAGACGGTCACCCGCCCCTTGATCGGCTTGGCCGCGAGCGCACCGCGGATCGCGGGCAGGAACTGGTTCTTGGCGGCGGCGACCTTGTCGGCGGCGATCCCGCAGGCCGCGCCGATCGCGTCGAGCCATGCCGCCGTGCCGTCGACGCCCACCGGCGCCGAACCGACGATCGGCCGTCCCGCCGTCTGGAACTCGCGGATGCTGGCCGTGTAGAAAGGATGGATGGCCGCGACCGCCGCACAGTCGAGCGCACCGTAGAGTTCGCGCCACTCGCGCGTCGGCACCACCGGCCCGGCGGCAAGGCCGAGCGGAGCGAGCAGCATGCCGATCCCGACGGGGTCGGCCGGGAACATCTCGCCCAGCAGAGTCACGGTCGGAAGCGCGGCCCGCTCGCGCGGCGCCTGGACCGGACCGGCCTCGGCCTCCTTGCGGGCATAAGCGAGCATGGCGCCCGCCAGCACGTCCTTCGCCTCGGCATGGGTCGGCACGCCGAAGCCGGGAACGTCGATCCCGATCACGCGCACGCCGTTGATGTCCTTCGGCAGGAGCTGCAGCGGCACGCCGCTCGCCGTCGGCACGCAAAGATTGGTGACCACGATCGTGTCGTACAGCGCCGGGTCGGCCAGCTCGTGCACCGCGTCCCGGATGTCCTCGAACAGCTTGCCGGTGACGAGCGATTCCGAGTTGAACGGCACGTAGCCGACCGTCCGCCGCGCGCCGTAGAAATGCGAGGTGAAGGTCAGTCCGTAGACGCAGCAGGCCGAGCCCGAGAGCACTGTCGCGGTGCGGCGCATCCGCAGCCCGACGCGAAGCGAGCCGAACGCCGGGCACATGCTCTGCGGCTGGTCATGCGGGCCCTTCGGATAGTCGCGGGCATAGCTTTCGAGGATTTCGCTCTTGCCGGCAGCGGCCGCCTGGGCGCGCATCTTCTCGGCACCGGCATGGCAGCCGCTCGACTCGTCGGGGCTGCCGTCGACCTCGATGCGGTCGGTTTCGCGGGACGCATGATATTCCGTCATCGCTCAGACCGCATCGTAGATGACTTCGAGCGAGGGCTTGGGCTCGTAGGAGCCGCCGCGCATGTCGGCCTGGGTGGCGGGGCGCAGCGTCACGTTGCCGCCGGTGTCCTCGGGCTTGAACAGGCCCAGCAAGCCTTCCTGGTCGAGCGGCCGGGGCTGCACGGGCGGCGCCGTCTGGACGTTCTCCGACAGCTCGGCGAAGAGCGGACCCCATTCGCCGTCCGGCTTGCCGATGATCTGGTAATTGGCGGACTTGCGGCGGATATCCTCGTGCGCCGGGATCGCGCAGAGCACCGGGATCCCGACTGCCTGGGCAAAGGCCTTCGCCTCGCCGGTGCCGTCGTCCTTGTTCACGATCATGCCGGCCACGCCGACATTCCCGCCCAGCCGGCGGAAATACTCGACCGCCTTGCAGACGTTGTTCGCGACGTAGAGCGACTGAAGATCGTTCGACCCGACGACGATCACCTTCTGGCACATGTCGCGGGCGATCGGCAGGCCGAAGCCGCCGCAGACCACGTCGCCCAGGAAGTCGAGCAGGACGTAGTCGAAACCCCAGTCGTGGAAGCCGAGCTTCTCGAGCGTCTCGAACCCGTGGATGATGCCGCGCCCACCGCACCCGCGACCGACCTCGGGACCGCCCAGCTCCATCGCGAACACGCCGTCGCGCTGGAAGCAGACGTCCTCGATCGACAGCTCCTCGCCGGCAAGCTTCTTCTTCGACGAGGTCTCGATGATCGTCGGGGTCGCCTTGCCGCCGAAGAGCAGCGAGGTCGTGTCGCTCTTGGGATCGCAGCCGATCAGCAGCACCCGCTTGCCCTGCTGGGCGAGCATGTAGGAGAGGTTGGCGAGCGCGAAGCTCTTGCCCGAGCCTCCCTTGCCGTAAATCGCGATGATCTGCGTTGTCTTCGTCGGGGCGGCCGTGTGGACGGGGTCCGGCTCGACAGCCGCTTCCGCCCGGAGCGCACCAACATCAAGCATACTCATGCCATTTTTCTCCAGTCGATGACCATTTTCAGGCAGCGTGGATCGCTGAAGGCCTTTGCGTAGGCTTGCTCGGCCTCGGCGGGCGCACGGACGTCCGTGACGAGCCCGTCGAGGCTCAGCCGCCCGGCCTCGATCAGCGCGCGCGTCTCGGCGAGGTCGGAGGGCTGGAACTCGGCCGCGATCCGGATGCGCGCTTCGCGCTGGAACGCCGGCGGGAATGTGAAGGAGACCGGCTGCTGGTAGAAGCCGCCGAGCACGATCTCGCCGCCACGCGCCAGGCGGGCGACCAGTGTGTCGAGCAGGCCGTTGGCGCCGCTCACGTCATAGATGGCGCGGTAGTCGCGACGCTCGTCCTGGTCGGGGTGCACGACCTGATAGCCGTCGGCGCCGTCCTGCCGGCACGGATCGATCTCCCAGACGGTCGGCGCCGGCCCGCCGCGCGCGATCGCGATCCGGGCGAGCAGTCGGCCGAGCACGCCATGGCCGACGATCAGGTCGGGCGACTCGTGGCCCGGAAGCATGTGGAAGGCCGTGGCGGCCAGCGCGATCAGCACGCCCTGCTCGCCCAGCGATTCGGGGATCGGCAACACCCGCGCCGAGGGCACGATCACGCGCTGGGCCGCGCCACCGAACAGACCGTTGGCGCCCTTGAAGCAGCGCGCACCGGGGACGAACACCCATTCGCCGATGCGAGCGCGGGCATTGTCTCCGGCATCGGTGATCCGGCCGACGGATTCATATCCGGGGACAAGCGGGTAACCCATTCCAGGGAAAGGCGGCATCATGCCGGTCCAGAGAAGCTTCTCGGTGCCGGTGCTGATCCCGCTCCAGGCGATCTCGACCAGAACGTCGTCCGCCTTCAGATCTTCGAGAGCGAGCGGTCGCAGCGAAAGCTTCTCTGGAGCTTCGATGATGACCGCGAACGATTCCATTTGTGCTTTATCCCTCCCCCCCAGGAGGCCCGACGTTCAAAGACCCGGACGTCTGGGTTGAGGTGTACTTTGAACATGACACTTTGAAGTGTCAACCTTGATTGACGCTTCTCAACTGTCGAGGCGTATGACACTCGCCACGAGGGGGACCGGGGTCGCGAGCAGGCGCGCCCGGGCAAATCCGGCCGCCCGGGCCATCGCTCGATATTCGTCAAAGGTTCGAGGGCGGCCCGACTGCATGGCTGCGAGATAAAAGCCGAAATAGCCGTGCCCGACCCGACGGGCCGACGCGGTTCCGGCAAGCGGCTCGACGACCAGCGCGCGGCCGCCGGGCGGCAGCGCGGCACGGACCCTGGCAAGCAAGGCGGCCACGACGTCGTCGTCATGGTCGTGAAGCACGCGCACCATCGTGATCAGGTCGTAGCCGGCGGGCAGCGAGTCGGTCCGGAAGCTGCCCGGGTGGAACGCGACCGCGGCCGCGCGCTCCCCCAGGCGCGCGCGCGCCGCCTCGATCACGACCGGCAGGTCGAACAGCCCCATGCGCAACGAAGGTGCCGCGCGTGCAATGGCGGACACGAACGCGCCCGCGCCTCCGCCGATGTCCAGCAGCGCGCGATGCCGCCCGAAGTCATAGGCGGCGAGCGCCTGTTCGGCGACCATCGGCTGCGACGCGGCCATCAGGGCCGAGTAGGTCCCGGCATCCTCCGGATCCGCCGATCCGTCATAGCGCCACAAGGCGGCAAGGCGCCCCGGCCCTTCGCCGCGCAACATCGCCAGCGGCTCCGCCAGGTCGGCATAGAGGAGCCGGTGGTGGCGGATCATCTCGGCAACGCCGGGGCTGGTCGACAGCGCCGCCCCGCCCCGGCCCAGTGTCCAGACCGGGCCGACCGACTGGGTGAGGTCGAGCGACTCGGCCGCCTTGAGGAGCGCCTCGGCGGCCGGGACGGACAGGCCCGCGATGCTGGCGGCCTCCTTCGCGTCGATCGGGCGCGCCGCCAGCGTCTCGAGCAGGCCGCTTTCGACGATCGCCTGGGTGATCTGCGCGTAGACGAACCCGGCGGTCAGGTCGAACATCTCGCGGGCGTAGCGGCGGGCGACGAACTTTCCGAACGGCCAGCGCGTCGCGCGCGCCCGGAACCCTGGGTCTGCGATCATCGCGTTGCGCGTACGCGCCCAGCGAAGCCGGAGCGCCTGCATGGGTGAGAGAGCCATCTGTCCAGATGGTTGGACGGATGGTATGTCCACGTCAATGGACGGCGGGATCGCAGGATGAACACGGACCGGGCGGTCGTTGTCGGCGCCGGGATCGGCGGGCTGACGACGGCGCTGCTGCTCGCTCTTCGCGGGGTCGCCGTCACGGTCGTGGAGAAGGAACTGGCGCCGGGCGGTAAGGCACGGATGGTGCCGGTCGGCGACTCGGCCGTCGATGGCGGGCCGACCGTCTTCACGATGCGCGACGTGTTCGACGAGATTTTCGCGGACGCCGGGAGCGCACTCGACGAGCACCTGACGATCCGCCGCGCCGACATCCTCGCCCGTCATGCATGGGACGACGGTCCCGCCCTGGACCTGTACGCCGACCTGGAGGACAGCGTCGAAGCCATCGGCGCATTCGCCGGCCCCAAGGAAGCCGCGGGGTTTCGTCGCTTCATGGCCGAGGCCCGGCACACGTTCGAGACGCTCGACACCACCTTCATGCGCGCACGCAAGACCAACCCGCTGGGGCTGACCTGGCGCATCGGGCTGCATCGGCTGGGCGCGCTCTACGCCATCCACCCCTATACCGCGCTGTGGACCGCGCTGGGCGCCCATTTCCGCGACCCGCGCCTGCGCCAGCTGTTCGGGCGCTACGCCACCTATTGCGGCTCGTCGCCCTTCCGCGCGCCCGCCACGCTGATGCTCATCGCACATGTCGAGCAGTCCGGTGTCTGGCTGATCGAGGGCGGCGTCCACGCCCTCGCGCGCGCGCTCGAGACCTTGGGGCGGCGACACGGTGTCGACTATCGCTACGGCACCGGGGTGAGCACGATCCTTGCCGACAAGGGCCGGGCCGCCGGGGTCGAGCTGGCGACCGGCGAACGGATCGCGGCCGACCTCGTCGTCGTGAATGCCGACCCGGCCGCGATCGCCGACGGCCGGTTCGGCGCCCCGGTGGCGCGCGCGGTGCGCCCGGTCGCGCCGGCGTCCCGATCGCTGTCCGCCGTCACGTTCCTGATGGAGGCCGAGGCGAGCGGGCGTCCGCTGGTCCGCCACAATGTCTTCTTCTCCCCCGATTATGCGCGCGAGTTCGCCGACATCGCCGCGGGCCGCCCGCCGGCCGACCCGACCACCTATGTGTGCGCGCTCGACGCCGACGCCCGCAGCGGCGCGACCGACGCCGGGCGGCGCTTCCAGATCATCGTCAACGCCCCCGCCAACGGGGATCGCCACATCTATTCGCGCGGAGATATCGAGACATGCACGACGCAGATGCTTGGCCGGCTCGCCGCCTCGGGCCTGACGCTCACGCCGCATTCGCCGCCGGTGGTGGTGACTCCCAGCGATTTCGAGCGCCTCTTTCCGTCGACGGGTGGAGCCCTTTATGGACGGGCCTCGCACGGGTGGGCGGCCTCCTTCCTCCGCCAGAGCAGCCGCACGCGGATCCCTGGGCTCTATTGCGCGGGCGGCAGCACCCATCCGGGGGCGGGAGTGCCGATGGCGGCCTTGTCCGGACGGTTGGCGGCCTCGACGGCGATCGCGGACCTTGCTTCGACCGCCCGGTCCCGCCGGGCGGCTACCTCTGGTGGTACGTCGACGCCATCGCCGACGAGGGCGGCTTCGGCCTGACGATCATCGGCTTCGTCGGCAGCGTCTTCTCGCCTTACTACAAGGCCAGCGGGCGCGGCGACCCGCTCGACCATAGCGCGATCAACGTGGCCCTTTACGGTCCGCGCGGATCGCGCTGGGCGATGACCGAACGGGGACGCGGCACCGTCGCGCGGGCACAGGACCATTTCGCCGTCGGGCCGAGCGCGATGCGCTGGTCGGGAGACGGGCTGACGATCGATCTCGACGAGATCGCGGTGCCGATCCCGCGGCGCGTGCGCGGCCGCATCCGGCTGCTGCCCGAGTTCGTCAACCCGCACGGCTTCGCGCTCGACCCGCAGCAGCGTCATCACTGGCGCCCGATCGCGCCGCGCGCGCGGGTAGAGGTCGAGTTCGACAGGCCGGACCTGAAATGGCGCGGCCACGCCTATTTCGACAGCAATTTCGGCGTCGAGTCGCTCGAGGAGGGCTTTGTCGACTGGCAATGGTCGCGCGCGCATCTGGGGCGGGACGTGGCGGTGCTCTACGAGGGCGTGCGCGCCGATCGCTCGCGCTTTGCCGCCGCGCTGCGCTTCGATCGCGACGGCAGCGTCCACGAGGCCGAGCCGCCGCGCCCGGCCCCGCTCCCGCCGACGCTCTGGCTGATGAACCGGACGACACGCGCCGATGATGGCCGCGCCCGCGTCACGCGGACCTGGGAGGATGCACCCTTTTACGCGCGTTCGGCGCTGGAGACGACGTTGTTCGGCGAGCGCGTCGAGGCGGTCCACGAGAGCCTGTCGCTCACCCGCTTCGTGTCACCGGTCGTCCAGTGGATGCTCCCCTTCCGCATGCCGCGACGCCCGGGCTGACTTGTCGCGGGCGATCTCGCGATTGACCGACCAGAGCTGCCAGAAGCCGAAGCCGAGCGCGATGATCGCGACGACGACGACTTCGATCCAACCATAGTTCATCCCGCTTCTCCCGCTGCCCTTGCCGGTGCCCCGGCGACGTCGGCGATCAGCGCCGCCGCGCGCGCCGGATCCTCTTCATGCGCCAGGTGACCGAGCCCGGCCAGCCCGAGGAAGCGCGAACCGCTGATCTGCGCCACGTCGCGGCCCTCCTTCACCGGCACCGCGGCGTCGCGCTCGCCGTGGATGACCGTCATAGGGACGGGCAGCGCCGGCAGCGCCGCGGCGATCGGCGCCAATTCCCAATCCGCCATCAGTCCGATCGCGCCGGCGCAATGGGCGGGCGAGGCGAACAGCCGCGCATAGAGCTGCACGCCGCGGCGATCGATCTGCGAGCCGGTGCTTCGTGCCAGGAACTTGCCCGTATCGACGCCGAAGCGCGCGAACCCGGCGGCGAGCCAGGGCGTCACCGGATTGGCGAAGAGCAGCTTGGCCGCGCTCGACATCACGCCCGAAGCCTCGCCGCCATAGGGCCTGAGCGCCGGGCAGAACGCCGCGACATGCGCTCGCATCGCCCCGTCGAGCGCGAGCTGGACCGCCACCGCGGCGCCGGCGCTGTGCCCGGCGACCGCGACCGGCGCCAGCTCCTCGCGGGCGAGGAGCTCGGCGATCGCGCGCGCGATACCGGGAAGCGCGAAGCCGGTCGGCAGCCGCCCGCGCGTGAAGCCGTGGCCGGGCAGGTCGAGGCTCAGCACGGTGAACCGCTCGGCCAGCATCGGGGCGACGTCGCGCCAGCTGTGCGTGCTGGCGCCGGTGCCGTGGAGCAGCAGGATCGCAGGGCCCTGGCCGAGCCGCTGCACATGCCAGACGAGCGGGCCCGAGGCGACGAAACGACTATGCTCGCGCAGCGGCCAGTCGCGCCCGTCGCGCTGCCAGTCGAGCGCGCCGCTCACTGGATCGCCTTGGTGACCGCGCTCGCATCGGCGCGCGGCAGATGGAGATAGCGGCCGGACATCGCCGCCGCGATCGCGGCAGCCTCGGTCTGGCGGCGGGGACCGATGTCGATCACCGCCGATGTATAGCCCGACGCCGCGATGCGCCGGGCCACGGCCTCGGCATCGTCCGCGGCGCGCTGGCGGCTCTGGCTGCCATCGGCAGCGATGTTCGCCTTGCCGTCGGTGAGCACGACGATCTGTGGGGTGCGGCCGCGGGGCCTCTGTGCGTCCGCCAGCGCGCAGGCTGCCTCGAGCCCGGCGGCGAGCGGCGTGCCACCCCCGCCCGGCAAAGCTGCGAGCAGCCGGCGCGCGCGCGTCAGCGACCGGGTCGGCGGCAGCAGCAGTTCGGCGGCCGTTCCGCGAAAGGCGACGAGCGCGACCTCGGCGCGCTTGGCATAGGCGCGCTCCAGCAGCAGTTCGACCGCCCCCTTCGCCTCGGCCAGGCGCTGGAAGGCAGCGGAGCCGGAGGCATCGACCGCGAAGATCGTCAGAACCGTTTCCCGGCTCTCGAAGCGGCGGATGCGAAGATCGTCGCGACGAAGCTTCAGCCGGCCCGGTGCGCCGCCCCTCAGACCTTGCCAGGGGGCTGCCGCGCGCAGCGTGTCGACCAGCGCCAGACGGAGCCCGCCCGCAGGCGTTCCGGGCCGCGAGCCGACCGGCCGGCCCCGTCGCTTTGCCCTGTTCCGCGCTCCGCGCCCGCGTTGCTGGGGTCCGCGTCCCCGGACACGATCCTTGGCCAGGCGATCGAACAGCTCGGGCGGCAGCGACGCCTTCATCGCTTCGAGCACCAGGTCCTCGAGCGGCGGAAGCTCGGCATCGGGCTCGTCCTCAACCCGGTCCTCGGGGTCCTCGGCTTCGGGTTCGTCGGGCGGCGGCGGCTCCTCCTGCGCCTCCTCCTCGGTCGGCGGCAACCGGGTGGCGTTGGGAATGAGCACCAGCCGCGCCGCCAGCGTGACGTCCTCGGCCGCGATCGTCGCGCGTCCGTGCAGCGCCGCGCTGGCACGCGCGGCACGCAGCGCGAGCAGCAGCGTCCGGATCGACGCCACCCCGAAGGCGAGCGCCGCCGCCGCGAGCGCGGACATCACCTCGTCCGACGGGATCTCGACCTCGGCGAGCGCGACCGGCAGGTCGTCAAGCTCGGCCGGCGGCGCGAGATGCCGGATCGCCCGGAGGTCGAGGTGGAAGGCAAGGCGGTCGGTCAGCGCCGGCGGCGGCGCGATCTCGTCGTCGTCGCTGTCGTCGAGCAGCAGCAGCGCGGTCCGGTCAGCGTCCATCGCACCGGCCAGCCGTCCGGCCATGGCTTCGGCGATCCGGTCGGCACCCGCGATCAGGAGCATCCCGCCGGCCGCCTCGCGCAACAGGCCCTCGCGGAACACCGCGCGCCCGGCGGACAGCGACGCGCCGATATCCACCCCGCCGACCAGTCGTTCGTCGTCGATCGAAAGCGGCAGGCGACGCGCGGCGACGCCGTCGGGCAACGCCGAGGCGATGGCCTGCACCACGCGTTCGCGCACCGGTCCGTCGCCGCCGCGCAACCAGATGCCGCCCAGCCCGTTCGGATCGAGCGCGAACAGGCGCGCGGCCAGGAACGCGTCCGCCAGCGGGTCCGGGGCCGCCGGCGCGTTCATCCCCAAAGCTCGGCGACGGCGCGCTCGATGCGGACGGTGGAGCCGGTCTCGTCGAGGACATTCCGGCGCAGGCGATGGCGAAGCGCCATCGGCGCCACCGCGACCAGGTCGTCGCGCGTCGCCGAGTCGCGCCCGGCGAGCGCGGCCGCCGCACGCGCCGCACGCATAAGTGTCAGCTCGCCGCGCAGCCCGTCCGCGCCGACCGCGAGGCACAGGGCGGCGGCGTCCTCGAGCACGGACTCGGGCATCTCGACGCGCCCGATCCGCGCTTTCGCATCGGCGATCCGGTCGAGGATCGTGCGATCGGGTTCTGCCCATTTCGCCTTGAACGCCTCGGGCTCGCGTTCATGCGCGTCGCAGCGGCGCATGATCTCGACCCGGGTCGCGAGGTCGGACGGCGACCGCACCTCGACCGAAAGCCCGAAGCGGTCGAGCAATTGCGGGCGAAGCTCGCCTTCCTCGGGATTGCCGCTGCCGATCAGCACGAACCGCGCCGGGTGGCGAATGCTCAGCCCCTCGCGCTCGACCACATTCTCGCCCGACGCCGAGACGTCGAGCAGAAGGTCCACAAGATGGTCCTCAAGTAGGTTAATCTCGTCGATGTACAGAAACCCGCGATTGGCGCGCGCGAGCAGTCCCGGTTCGAACGCCTTCTCGCCGGCGACCAGCGCGCGCTCGATGTCGAGCGCGCCGGTGATCCGGTCTTCGGTCGCGCCGAGCGGCAGGTCGACGAACGGCACCGGTGCCTGCGCGACCTCGCCCCGCTCGCAGGCGGCGCAGCCCGGGCCGTCCGGATCGCAATGATAGCGGCAGCCCTTCACCACCCGCATCGGCGGCAACAGCGCCGCCAGCGCGCGTGCCGCGGTCGACTTGCCCGTCCCGCGATCGCCGAACACCATCACCCCGCCGATGCGTGGCTCCACCGCGGCGATCAGAAGCGCTTGCTTCATCTCGTCTTGTGCAACGATTGCCGAAAACGGAAACGCCCCCACACCTGCTCCACTGTCAAACTATGTTGACAGATGCTAATGACAGCCCCGGGGAAACGGCAAGGGGTCAGAGCGCCACTTATGATGATCGATGAAGAGGAAGAGGTCGTTCTCGTCGATGAGCATGATCAGCCGACAGGCACGCACCGGAAGCTAAGTGCGCATCGCAAGGCCCTGAGGCATCGAGCCTTTTCCGTATTCGTCTTCAACGAAGCGGGCGAGATCCTGCTGCAGCGTCGGGCGGCGGGGAAATATCATTGCGGCGGGCTGTGGTCGAACGCCTGTTGCGGCCACCCGCGTGTCGGCGAAGATTCCCCCGCGGCCGCCGCCCGGCGGCTGGACGAGGAGCTCGGCATCGCGCCGGCGCTGCGGGAGTCGGGCCGGATCGCCTACCATGCCGATCTCAGCAATGGCTGGTACGAGAATGAAATCGTTCACCTGTTCGTCGGGACGTTCGACGGCGTGCCGACGCCCTGCCCGGCCGAGGTCGACGAATGGCGCTGGGTCAGCCCCCAGGCGCTCGAAGACGAATATGCCGCGGAGCCGGGCCGGTTCACGCCCTGGTTCGGGATCTATCTCCAGACGATCCCGGACGTCGCCCTCGCCGGCCGCGATCGCGCCGGGGCGCCGCGCATCGTCAGCCTTGCGGGATAGCAGCGACTCGGATGGCGTCGGCGATTGACCGTCGGCGCGACGATTCCTAACTGCGGGACCGTGACGGCCCCGAACATCCTGCTCGTCGAGGACGATCCGGCCTTGCGCACGCTGATCGTGCGCGCGCTCCGGGAAAACGGCTTCTCGGTGCAGCCTGCGGGCGCGGCGCCCGAGATGTGGGCCGCGTTCGCGCGCGGCCCGGTCGACCTCGTCCTCCTCGACATCATGCTGCCCGGGACCAATGGCTTCGACCTCTGCCGGGCCCTTCGCCAGCGCAGCGACGCGCCGATCATCTTCATCAGCGCGAAGGGGAGCGAGACCGACCGCGTCGTCGGGCTCGAGCTCGGCGCGGACGATTACATTGCCAAGCCCTTCGGCACGCGCGAGCTGGTCGCGCGGGTGCGCGCGGTGCTGCGCCGACCGCCCCTCGCCCGTTCCGACGGCGCGCGCGAGCAGGGCACCATGGCCTTTGATGGCTGGCGGGTCAGCCTGCCGCGCCGCGAGCTGCTCTCGCCGACCGGAGCCATCGTCGACCTGACCGGGGCCGAGTTCGACCTGCTCGTCGCGCTGTGCGACCACGCCCAACGGGTGATCGCGCGCGAACGGCTGATCGAGCTGTCGCGGGCGCGGCTGGGGGACAGTTCCGATCGCAGCGTCGACGTGCTCGTCAGCCGCCTCCGCCGCAAGCTCTCGAGCGCCGGACACGACGCGCCGATCGTCACGGTTCGCGGCGTCGGCTACATGCTGAACGCCGCGGTCGCGCGGACGTGACCCGCAAGGTCAGAGCGCCGCTCGGCCTGATCGGGCAGATCGTCGGCATCCTGCTGCTCACGCTGCTGATCGAGTTCGCAATCTCGACCCTGCTCTACGAGCGCGCCAGCCAGTTCTCGGTCCGGGACGACGAGGCCCGGCGGCTGGCCGAGCATCTCGTCATCAGCCGTCGCCTGATCTCCGAGCGAAGCGCCAACGAGCGGCCGGCCATGGCGCGCGACCTTACCACCGACCGCTATGCCGTGCGGTGGGAGCCGTCGCCGCGACCGGCACCCCCGCTCGCGCCGTCGCTCGACGGCATGCGGGAGCAGATCCTCGCCTGGGAACCTTCGCTCGCCGGGACCGGCCTCTTCGTCCGCATCGCCTCGCCCGGGCGAAGCTCGAAAGTATCGGGCGCGTTCCGGCTCGACGACCGCAGCTGGGTCTATTTCGACACGCTCGAACCGGTGCACGGCCTGAACCTCGCCACCGAGCGGGTGCTGCTGGCGCTGATCCCCGCAGCCGCGCTGATGCTGCTGGGCGGCCTCCTCGTCGGGCGGGTGCTCCGGCCGCTTCGAGCGCTGGCCGCAGCGGCCGACTCGTTCGGCAGCGGCAGCGAGGCGCCCGTTGCCGAGCAGGGTCCCGCCGACGTCGCGCGAGTCATTGGCGCGTTCAACCGGATGCAGGCGCGCATCCAGGCGCTCATCGCCGATCGCACCCAGGCGCTCGCCGCGGTCGGCCACGATTTCCGGACGCCGCTTGCTCGCCTGCGCCTTCGTGCCGAGGGGATCTCGGAGCCCGACACGCGGGAGGCGATCGCGACCGACATCGCCGAGATGGAAGCGATGGTCTCGTCGCTGCTCGCCTATCTCGGCGGCGAGGAGGATCCCGAGGAGCCGGTGCGGACCGACGTCGCGGTGCTTTGCGCCACGGTCGTCGACGACGCCGTCGATCACGGGCTCGACGCCCGCTATCTCGGGCCGGTCCATCTCGAGGCGCGGGTCCGGCCGCTCGCGCTCAAGCGGGCCGTCGCGAACCTGGTCGACAACGCGTTGAAATACGGCTCGGAAGCCGTGGTCACCCTCGCCAATGGCGGGAATACGCTCGATATCACGGTCGAGGACAATGGCCCGGGGCTGCCGGAAGACATGTTGCGCGCGGTGCTCGAGCCGTTCGTGCGGCTGGACGTCGCCCGCCCGCGCGACACGATCGGCTTCGGCCTCGGCCTCGCGATCGTGGCGCGCGTCGTCGAGCGGGAGAATGGCGAGTTCGCCTTGCGCAACCGCAGCGAAGGCGGGCTTGCCGCGCATATCTCGCTGCCGCGATCTTCCTGACCGAACCCGGGCCAGCACCGAAACGACGAGCAACAATTCGTTACACAGCCGCGGCGCTGCAGCAAAACTCGGTCGCTATCTGTCGCACTCGCAGAATTGTCGAAGCGACAGGAGAATGAAGTGAACGAACTCGCCGGACGCGTCATCCAGTTCCAGCGCAACATTTTCCCGCACCGGAGCGACCTTTACGAGCGGCTCGCCGCCGATGGGCAGCGGCCCAAGGCGCTGATGATCAGCTGCGCCGACTCGCGGGTCGTGCCCGAGGAGATCATGCATGCCGAGCCGGGCGACCTTTTCGTCTGCCGCAATGCCGGCAACATCGTCCCGCCCTATGCGCAGGCCAATGGCGGCGTGACCTCGACGGTCGAATATGCGGTCGAGGGCCTCGGCGTGCGCGACATCATCGTCTGCGGCCATTCGGACTGCGGCGCGATGAAGGCGCTGATGAACCCGGAGAGCCTCGCGACCATGCCGAACGTCGCCGCCTGGCTGCGCCACAGCCATGCCGTCGACAGCATCGTCCAGTCGAGCTACGGCGACCTCGACGCCGACGGCAAGCTGCGCGCGGCGATCCTCGAGAACGTCGTCGTCCAGCTCTCGCACCTGCGCACCCACCCGTCGGTCGCGGCCGCGATCGCCCGCGGCGAGATCTCGCTCCACGGCTGGGTCTTCGACATCCATGGCGGCACCGTGCTCGCGCTCGACGGCACGACCAATCGCTTCACCCCGATCGTCGAGGATAAGCCGCTGCCGATCGCGCTCGAAGCGACCCCGCGTCGCGCGGCCGCCGACCTCGTCCCGGGCCTGTTCGAGGCCGCGGAATGAACAGCGCGCTCGCCTTGCGGCCGGGCGTGTCGGTGCCGACACGCGCCGGCTTCGCGCGCGACTTCACCGCGTCGATCGTGGTGTTCCTCGTCGCGATGCCGCTCTGCATGGGCATCGCGGTCGCCTCCGGCGTGCCGCCCGAAAAGGGCCTGATCACCGGGATCATCGGCGGCATCGTGGTCGGCGCGCTCGCCGGCTCGCCGCTCCAGGTCAGCGGTCCCGCCGCCGGTCTGGCCGTGATCATCTTCGAGCTGGTGCGCGACCTCGGGATTGCCGCGCTCGCGCCGATCCTCGTGCTCGCAGGGCTGATCCAGGTCGCGGCAGGCATCTTCAAGGTCGGCGGCTGGTTCCGCGCGATCTCGCCCGCGGTCGTGCACGGCATGCTCGCCGGAATCGGCGTGCTCATCGTGGTCGGCCAGTTCCACGTTCTGTTCGACGCCAAGCCGCTGCCGAACGGGCTCGAGAATCTCGCCGCCATGCCCGGCCGCCTGCTCGGCCTCTCGCTCGAGGATGTGCGTGCGACCGAGTTCGCCTTCCTGGTCGGCCTCGTCACCATCGCCGGCATGCTCGGCTGGGAGAAGTGGCGCCCCGCGGCGTTGAAGCTCGTTCCGGGCGCGCTGGTCGGCGTGCTCGCCGGCACGCTGCTCGCGCTCGCCTTCGCGCTCGACGTGACGCGCGTGGTGGTGCCCGACTCGCTCGCGGCAGCCGTCGCGATCCCGGACATGGGGCTATTCGCCTCGTGGACGCAGCCGGCGATCCTGATTGCCGCGGTCGCGATCGCCTTCATCGCCAGCGCCGAGACGCTGCTCTCGGCAGCGGCGGTCGACAAGATGCACGACGGCGTGCGCACCGACTATAACAAGGAACTGCGTGCCCAGGGCGTCGGCAACCTGCTCTGCGGCCTCGCCGGGGCGCTGCCGATGACCGGGGTGATCGTGCGTTCGTCGGCGAACGTGCAGGCCGGCGCAGTCAGCCGGCTTTCGGCGATCCTGCACGGCATCTGGATCCTCGGCTTCGTCGCGCTGCTGCCCTGGCTGCTCCGCGAGATCCCGATGGCGGCGCTCGGCGCGATCCTGGTCGTGACCGGCGTGCGGCTGGTCAAGCTCGACCATGTCCGCCACCTGCTCCGCGATTACGGGCCGCTGCCTGCGCTGATCTGGGCGACGACGCTGATCGTGGTGGTCGCGGCCGACCTGCTCACGGGCGTCCTGGTCGGCATCGCGCTGTCGCTGCTCGAGCTGATCCCCCATGTCCGCAAGCTCGGCCTCAAGGTCGATGCCGAGCCGGGCGAGGACGCCCACGCGATCCGGCTGAACGGCGCGGCAACCTTCCTGACGCTGCCGCGCTTGTCGGCGGCGCTGGACGAGGTGCCGCCCGCGGGTGCGGTCACGCTCGACGTCCGCAACCTCGCCACCCTCGACCACACGTCGGCCGAGCTGCTCCGCGACTGGCTGCAGCGCCGTCGCGCAATGGGCGGCGAGGTCATCTTCGAGGGCGAGGTCGCGCGGATCAAGTAGCGCGCCGTCGTCCGTCGGGCCCGCCGCCATCCCCCCGGAGGCGGGCCCGACCACCTTTCATTCGTATCGCAGCGCGCGGATCGGGTTCGCGCTCGCCACCCGCACCGCATGGCCCGAGATGGTCGCGACCGCGATCGCCAACGCCAGCAGCCCCGCACCCAGGAAGGGCAGCGGCCCGAGCGTGATGCGATCGTCGAAGCCGTTCAGCCAGTCGCGCATCAGCCACCACGCCACCGGCCACGCGATCAGGTTCGCGATGATCACCGGGCGCGTGAACTGCCACACCAGCAGCCGGACGATGTCGCGCGTCCGCGCACCCAGCACCTTGCGGATCCCGATCTCCTTCGTGCGGCGCTCCGCGGTGAAGGTCGCCAGGCCGAACAGGCCCAGACAGCCCACCACGACCGCCAGCACCGCAAAGGCGGCGAAGATCGCGGCGCGCGCCTCCTCGGCGTCGTAGAGCTTGGCGACGATGTCCTCGCTGAACTGCGCGTTGAACGGGACGTCGGGCGCGACCTGCTTCCATGCGCGCTCGACGCCGCTGCGGACCGCGACCGGATCGCCGCTGAAGCGGACGATGAGGTTGTTGTGCGGGCCGACGCGCGTGCTCACGAACATGATCGGGTCGAGCGGATCGCGGATCGAGCGGAAGCGGGCGTCGCGAAGCACGCCGACGACGGTCGCCGGCACCAGCCCGTGCTCCGAGTCGACGAGCGCCGCCCGGAACGTCTTGCCCACCGCGTCGCCAGGGTTCGAGAAGCCCAGCTTGCGCGCCGCGAGCTCGTTGATGACGATGTTCGCGCCGCGTGCGGCAAGCTGCTGCTGGACCGCGTCGCTCGGCGGATAGTCGAGCGGGAACTCGTCGAGCGGACGGGCATCGTCGAACCAGCGGCCGGCGACGAGGGTCAGCCCCATCGCGTCCTTGAACCCGTTGTCGACCGAATAGAGGCCGATGCCGATCGGCTCCCGGCGTCCCGGGATCAGGATCCCGGTCGTCTGGTTGTTGGTGGTGGCGACGCCGATCTGGGTGCGTCCGACGGCCTGGACGCCCGGGACCCGGCGCACGGCCTCGACGACCTGCTCGCCCTTGCCGATCAGCTGGTAGCGGCCGAGTTCGTCGACCTGCAGGATCTGCTCGCGCTTGTAGCCCGGATCGACGGTGCGTGCGTAGACGGTCTGCGCATAGACGACGCCGGTGCAGATGATGAGGCCGATCGACACCGCGAACTGCGCGACGACGAGGCCTTGCCGCAGTCGCCCGCTGCCCGGCGTCTCGGCCGAGGAGCGGTTGGCCTTGAGCACGGCCGCGGGCTGGAAGCGCGAGAGGAAGAAGGCCGGGTAGAGGCCGCCCAGCACGCCCACCAGCAGCACCAGCGCCAGCACCGGCAGCGCGATCCCGTCGGCGCCCAGATAGCCGACGCGGATGTCGCCATCGAGGAACTGCGAGAAGGCCGGGGTCAGCAACTCGACCAGCGCGAGCGCGAGCACCATCGCCACGGCCGCCACGAGCAGCGACTCGCCGACGAACTGGACGATGAGCTGGCGACGGCCGGCGCCAAGGACCTTGCGCAGCGCGACTTCGCGGGCGCGCTGGCTGGCGCGGGCAGTCGCGAGATTGGTGAAGTTGACGACCGCCATGCCGAGGATCAGCAGCGCGATCACGCCGAAGGTGGCGATCGTGCGACGGTCGTTGCCTGGCGTGAAGGCCGCCCGCTGCGCCTCGCCCAGATGGATGTCCTTGACGTTGACCAGACGGAAATCCTGGTCGTCGCCGGCATTGAACCGCGCGTCGCCGCTATTCTCGTCGGGGATGTTGCGCTTTTCCCAGGCCGGCAGTCCCGCCTCGATCGCGCGCGGGTCGGCGCCCGGCTTCAGCCGCACATAGACATAGCCGTTCTGGCACCCCCAGCAGGTGAGCGCGTCCGGCGTGTCCGAGTTGTAATTGGCGAAGCTGATCCGGCCGATCGCCTTCGCCTTGAAATGGGAGTTTTTCGGCACGTCCGCGAACACGCCGACGACGCGGAACTCGAAGTTGCGACCGCGGCTCACCACCGACAGCGTCTTGCCGATGACGTTCTCGGTCCCGAAGCGGGCGACGGCCTCGCTGCGCGAGACGGCCATGGTGCCGGGCGCGTTCAGCGCGGCGCGGCTGCCCGCCACCATCGGGATCTGCAACATGTCGAGCAAATTGCCTTCGGTGTAGACGAAGTCGCGCAGCGTGATCGCCTGCCCGCGCTCGATCAGCACGGGCGCGGTCGAGAAGGCATAGACCTTGTCGGCGACCTGCGGGAAGTCCTTCGCCAGCCGCTCGCCGGCGACATAGGGCGTCATCTGCAATTTGTCTTCGATGCCGCTGTCGCGATACCTATACCAACTCTGGAACTGATAGATGTTCTCGTTGTTCGGCAGCCACTTGTCGTAGCTCATCTCGTAGCGGACGAAGAGCAGGATCATCAGGCACGCGGCCATGCCGATCGCGAGGCCGAGGATGTTGATGGCGGCGTAGACGCGGCTCTTCAGGAGCGAGCGGACGCCGACGGTCAGGTAGCTGCGCCACATGGCGTTCGTCTCCTCAGCGCTTGGCCGCGGCCGCCGGGCGGCGCGCGACGATCTTGATCTCGGTCAGTCCGTTCTCGGGCAGCAGCCGGTCGACATCGATCGCCGTCCAGGCCGGCGGCGGCGCGCCCAGATACTTTTTCTGGACCTCGGACAATGCCTCGATCTGGCCGACGACGTCGGTGTGGAAGCTCGTCACGTCGACGATGTCGCCATAGCTCGCCCCGGCGCGCTCGAGGATGCGCCCGATCGCCTTGAAGGCGCGCTCGTAGCCGGGCTTCAGGTCGGTCTCGCCCGGCGCCATGCCGGTGACGATCCCGGACAGGAAGATGAGGTCGCCCGCGATCACCGCGTCCGAGAAGCCGTAGCGCTCCTGGTCGGCGCGCATCCGCTCGTTGGTCGACATGAGCACCGTGTCGGCGCCGCGCGTCTGGGCGACGGCCGGCCCGGCGACGGCGAGAGCGGCCAGCGCGGCGGGCATGGATCCGGCGCGCATCACGCGGCCCGCCGGCGTTCGACGAGCACGCGCCCGTCGAGCATGTTGACGACCCGGCCGGCATAGTCGGCATGGGCCGGCGAGTGGGTGACCATCACGATCGTCGACCCTTCCGCGTTCAGCGCCTGCAGCATCCGCATCACTTCTTCGCCATGCTGGGTGTCGAGATTGCCGGTCGGCTCGTCGGCAAGGATCAGCCGCGGTGCGCCGACCACGGCGCGGGCGACGGCCACGCGCTGCTGCTGACCGCCCGAGAGCTGGCTGGGGCGGTGGCGCGCGCGGTGCGCGATGCCGACCTTGTCCATCACCGCCTCGACCCGCGCCTTGCGCTCCGCGGCGGGAATGTCGTGATAGAGCAGCGCCAGCTCGACATTCTCGCGCACCGACAGCTCGTCGATCAGGTTGAAGCTTTGGAAAATGAAGCCGATGTGCTTCTTGCGGATCTCGGCGAGGCGCGCCTCGGGCAGGCCGGCGACCTCCTGGTCGGCGAAGCGGTAGGAGCCGCTTGTCGGGCTGTCCAGCATGCCGATCACGTTCAGCAGCGTCGACTTGCCGCAGCCCGACGGCCCCATGATCGCCACGAATTCGCCGTCGCCGATGTCGAGGTCGATACGGTCGAGCGCGGTCGTCTCGACCGTGTCGGTGCGGTAGACCCGCGAGAGTTCATGCATGGTGAGCATCGGGCGTCCTTTCGGTGAGGGCGGAAGTGGCGGTCACGGGTCGAGGTCCAGCCGGTCCTTGTCGGCAAAGCCGGTATAGGGCGAGGTGATCACCCGCTCGCCGGGCTGCAGCCCGTCGAGCACCTCGATCATGTCGGCGTTGCGGCGGCCGAGGCGCACCGGGCGCTTGACCGCGGTGCGGCCGTCCTCGGCGACGACGAAGACCCAGTTGCCGCCGGTTTCGGTGTAGAAGCTGCCATTGGGGATCAGCAGCGCGGGCGACGGATCGCCGAGCGTCAGCCGCGCCTGCAGCGTCTGGCCGCGCTGCAGCCCGGCCGGCTCCGCATCGAGGAACTGGAGATCCACCTCGAACTGGCCGTTGCGGACCTGCGGATAGATCTTGGTCACCTTCAGCCGATAGGTCTTGCCACCCTGGTCGATCGAGGCGCCCTGCCCGACCACCACTCGGCCGAGATAGAACTCGTCGACGCCCGCGATCAGCTTGTTGCGGCCGGGGCTGTCGATCTGCCCGATCCGCTCGCCGCGCGTCATCGACTGGCCGACCTGGATGGCGAAGCCCGAAAGTTGTCCCGAGACCGGCGCGCGCAGCTTCAGCGCCTCGAGATTCTGGCGAGCGAGCTCGAGCCCCGAGTTCATCGACGCGGTCGCCGAGCGGAGCTGGCCGAGCTGGCTCGTCTGCAGCCGCTCGTCGGTCGCCTGGGTGCGCGCGATCACGCCGACCCGGCGGCGCTGGTAATCGAGATCGTCGCGCGTGTCCTCGAATTGGCGGCGCGCGATGAAGCCGCGCTCGGCGAGCGCCTGTTCGCGCGCATGCTGGCGCTCGGCCTTGGCGAGGGCGAGCCGTGCCTCGATCAGGCTGCGCTCGTCGGCGAGCCGGGTCTGGGCGAGCGCGAGTTCCTGGCTGCGGAGCGAGTTGATCTGCTGGGTGACCTCGGTCTGGCGCGCGAGCACCGAGAGCTGCAGCTCGGCATTGGAGAGAATGGCGAGGAGCTGGCCCTTCGCGACGGTCGCGCCGTCCTCGACCAGCACCTGCTCGACCCGCCCGCCTTCGATCGAGTCGAGGAAGACGGTGACCAGCGGCGTCACCCGCGCGCGCAGCGGAAGGAAGTCGTCGAACGTCCCCCGCTTGACCTCGGAGACGGTGACTCGCGCGGCAGCGACGGTCTGCGCGGTACCCGACGGCATGAACGCCCAGGCGCCGACGCCGGCGAGCACCAGCGCCCCCGCGCCGATCGCGGCCTTGACGCGGGTCGGGAGCGACTTGCGCTCGACGACGCGGTCCATTCCACCTCCGCTCGCGGCGCCCGGCGCGGTGGCCGGCTCTGGGCTCATCTTGACGACACTCACGTGGGGCGTGCTCCCGCTCTCTGTCCGGAACCGGACACTCACTGTCCGCTCGCGGACGGTTCAGGCCAGGACCGGCAGGTCCCGGCTCGTGCCCTGGCGCGCAAAACAGTCGGGATTCTGTGCGCTTGCGGGGGGCGGCACGACGGTTACAAATGTCATCAGTGCAGCGGCGAGCGTGGCGGCCAGGGCGAACGGGATGCGGATCTTCGACATGGCGTCTTCCTCTCGGGTCTTCCGGTTGCGGGCGATGCCCTTCGCCAGCCCCTCTCGCAGAAGCCGTGCCAAGTTCGAGTTCCCGACCCCGCGCCTCGCAAAATGCGGCATCGCCCGGCGGACGACCGGGTGTCCGGGCCGACTGGCACGCTTGCTGAATGTCCGCTCCCGGACAGTCACTGTGCGGAGTCGGACGTGGTGAGCGCGAAGCCTTTCGAACTGGCAGTGATCGTCGACGACGATGCCGATGTGCTGCTCGCCGCCCGGCTGCTGCTGCGCGACCTGTTCGCCGAGGTGATCGCGGCGGAATCGCCCGATCGCGCCTTCGCCGAGACGGCCGGGCGCAGCCCCGACGTGATCCTGCTCGACGCGAACTTCGCGCGCGGGGCGACCGATGCCGCCGAGGGATTCGAGTGGATCGGGCGGTTCGTCGCGCGCGATCCGGAGGCGGTGATCGTGATGATCACCGCGCATGGCGGGGTGCAGATCGCGGTCGAGGCGATGAAGCGGGGCGCGACCGACTTCGTCTCCAAGCCCTGGTCGAACGAGCGGCTGCTCGCCACCGTGCGCACGGCAGCAGCCCTGCGCCAGTCGCGCCGCGCGGTGTCGACCGAACGGCAGAAAACCGTCGCCGCTGCGGCGCCATCGGGCGAGACGCCGCTGCTCGGCACGTCGCCCGCCATGCACCGGGTCTCCTCGCTGATCGCGCGCGCCGGGCCGACCGACGCCAATGTGCTGATCCTGGGCGAGAACGGAACCGGCAAAGAGCTGGTCGCGCGCGAGCTGCACCGGCGGTCGCGCCGCGCCGACCGGGTCATGCTGTCGGTCGACCTCGGCGCGATTTCCGAGTCGCTGTTCGACTCCGAGCTGTTCGGGCATGTGAAGGGCGCCTTCACCGATGCGCGCGCCGACCGGGTGGGGCGGCTGCAGGCGGCCGACGGCGGCACGTTGTTCCTCGACGAGATCGGCAACCTGCCGCTCCACCTCCAGCCCAAGCTGCTGACCGCGCTCGAACAGCGCCAGGTGACGCCGGTGGGCGCGAACCGGCCGGTGCCGTTCGACGTGCGCGTGATCGCGGCGACCAACATGAGCCCCGAGGCGCTGGCCGACGAGGCGCGCTTCCGGCCCGACCTGCTGTTCCGGCTCAACACCGTCGAGATCGAGTTGCCGCCGCTGCGCGAGCGCCGGGAGGACATCCCGCTGCTGCTCGATCATTATCTCGCTCTCTATGCGCGCAAGTACGACAAGGCGCCGCCGGACGTGCCCGCGGGGGTGAAGGCGGCGCTGCAGGATTATGACTGGCCCGGCAACGTCCGCGCGCTTCGCCATGCCGCCGAGCGCGCGGTGATCCTGGCGGCGGACGGGCCGCTCACCGTCGAGGATTTCCCGCTCGGGCGGACGACCGCGCCGGCGCGCGCGCCGGCGTTCGCCCCGCCGCCCATGCCCGAGCGCGAGGACCTGAATCTCGAGCGGCAGGAGCGGCAGATGATCGAGCGCGCGCTCAAGAAGCACAGCTACAACATCTCGAACGCCGCCTCCGAACTCGGCCTCACCCGCGCATCGCTTTACCGGCGCATGGAAAAACATGGGCTTTGACCGCAGCTTCGCGGTCGGGCTCGCGCTCCGCCTCGCGCTGCTGATCGGCGCGCTCGGCGCGACGGCGGCGGCGTTCGGCACCGACGGGCTGGTCGTCGCGCGGCTCGTCGCGCTCGCGCTGGCAGCCGGCGCGGTGTGGAGCCTGTGGCGCTTCGTGCAGCGCACCAATGTCGAGATGGCCCGCTTCGTCGAGGCGATCCGCTTCGGCGACTTGTCGGCGAGCTTCGCCCGCCCCGGCGCCGGCTCCGGCTTCGAGGTGCTCGGCGCCGCGCTCGACGGCGGCATCCGCGCGTTGCGCGAGGAGCGCGCCCGGCTGAGCGACGAAAGCCGCTTCTACCAGGCGATCGTCGACGACCTGCCGGTGGCGCTGCTGCTCGTCGACCCGGACGGCCGGATCGAACCGGTCGGCAAGGTCGCGCGGCGGATGTTCGCGGCGGCGCCTGGCGTCCGCATCGACGATTACCGGATGTTCGGCGACAGCTTCGTCGCGGCGCTGGAGACGCTTGCGCCGGGCCGGCGCCAGCTCGTCCAGCTCGAGACCGGCGGCACCCCGCAGCGGGCGATGCTGCGCGCGGCCGCCGTGCACCGGCTCGGCGGGGCGCACCGCGTGGTCTCCGTCCAGCCGATCCAGGACGCGCTGAACGCGGTCGAGGTCGCGACCCAGAGCGATCTCATTCGCGTGCTCACCCACGAGATCATGAACTCGATGACCCCGGTCACGTCGCTGGCGCGCACAGCGGCGGGGCTGATGGCGCATGCCGATGGCGGCGACCCGGCCGCGATCGCCGACGCCCGCGCCGCCGTCGAGACGCTGGCGCGCCGCGCCGACGGCGTGATGCATTTCGTCGAAAGCTACCGCCAGATCAGCCGCACGCCGCAGATCCGCCGTCGCCAGTTCGCCGCCGGGCCGTTCGCGGCCGAGCTGGCGCGGCTGTTCGCCGCCGACCATCCGCCCGACCGCATCGCGCTCGCCGTCGACGTGACGCCTTCCGCGCTGACCATCGACGCCGATCCCGACCTGCTCGCCCAGGTACTGATCAACCTGCTCCGCAACGCCGCCGACGCGACCGACGGCCATGTTGAGGCGCCGCAGCTGGTGCTCCGCATGGCGCTGGGGCCGGCCGGCGGAACGCTGATCGAGGTCGAGGACAATGGCCCCGGCGTGCCCGAGGCGCAGGCGCGCGAGATCTTCCTGCCCTTCTACACGACCAAGGCCAAGGGCACGGGCGTCGGGCTGTCGCTCGCCCGCCAGGTGGTGCTCGGCCATGACGGGGCGATTTCGGTCGGCCGCGGCGCGCTGGGTGGTGCGCTGTTCCGCATCCTCGTCTGACCCGCGTTCGGGAACCCGTCCAGCGGCGCGCCGGTTGACCCGGCGAGGAGACGCACGATGCCCGCCAAGTCCGCTGCCCAGCAGAAAGCCGCCGGCGCCGCCCTGTCGGCCAAGCGCGGCGAAACGCCCAAGAGCAAGCTCAAGGGCGCGTCCAAGTCGATGGCCGAGTCGATGAGCGAGACCGAGCTCGAGGAGCTCGCCCACACAAGGCGCAAGGGCAAGCCCGAGCATGTCGGCGGCTGAGCGGGCTTGAGCCCGCCCCGCCGACGCGCCTAGAGCGGGGCGTGTCCGACAAGCCAAAGCCCCCGCGCGGTCGCCCCGTCCCGACGAGCCGCTTCGGCCGGCTCGCCCGTTTCGGCGGCATGGCGAGCGGCATCGCCGGGGGCATGCTCGCCGAGAGCGCGCGCACGCTGGCGCGCGGCGACCGCCCGCGGATTGACCGCTTGCTGCTGACGCCGGCCAATGCCCGGCGGATCACCGACCAGCTCGCCCATCTGCGCGGGGCCGCGATGAAGATGGGGCAGCTGATGTCGATGGACGCCGGCGACCTGCTGCCGCGCGAACTGACCGACATCCTGTCGCGCCTGCGCGCCGATGCACACCACATGCCCGGCCCGCAGCTGAACGCGGTGCTCGCCGCCGGCTGGGGGCGCGACTGGCGGAGCCGCTTCGCGCATTTCGACGCGTTCCCGATCGCCGCCGCATCGATCGGCCAGGTCCACCGCGCGCGGCTCCCCGATGGGCGGGTGCTGGCGATCAAGGTCCAGTACCCCGGCGTCCGCACCAGCATCGACAGCGATGTCGACAATGTCGCCACGCTGCTGCGCCTGTCGAATCTCGTCCCCGCAACGCTCGATCTCGCGCCGCTGCTGGTCGAGGCGAAGCGCCAGCTCCACCAGGAAGCCGATTATGCGCGCGAGGCGGACTGTCTCGGCCGCTACCGTGCGCTCCTCGTCGACCGTCCCGAGTTCGTCGTCCCCGACGTCGAGCCCAGCCTCACCACGCCCGACATCCTCCCCATGTCGTTCGAGCCCGGCGTCGCGATCGATCGGCTGGTCGACGCGCCGCAGGAGGTGCGCGACCGCGCGATGGCGCTGCTGATCGAGCTCGTGCTCCGCGAGCTGTTCGAGTTCGGGCTGATGCAGACCGATCCGAACTTCGCCAACTATCTGTGGGACGCCGGCACCGAGCGGCTGGTGCTGCTCGACTTCGGGGCGACGCGCGAAATCCCGTCAGGGCTTGCCGAGGGCTATCGCCGGCTGGCGCGCGCCGGGCTGGACGGCGACCCGGCACGGATCTGGGACATCGCGCTGGAGCTGGGCTTCGTCGCGCCGAACATCCCCGAGGCGCAGCGCGACCGCATCCTCGCCATGGCCGAGATGGCCGTCGTCCCGCTCCGCGCCGCCGGACCGTTCGATTTCGGCAACAACGACATTGCGCTTCGCCTGCGCGACGACGGGCTGGCGCTGGCCGCCGATCGCGCGCTCTGGCACATCCCGCCGGCCGAGACCCTGTTCATCCAGCGCAAGCTGGGCGGCATGTACCTGCTCGCCAGCCGGTTGCGGGCGCGAGTCGACGTCGCCGGGCTGCTCGCGCGCTTCCTCTAGCGCGCGTCGACCCGCCGCCAGAGCTGCTGCTCGAGCACCGGCATCAGGTGCGCGACCGAGCGCTGCAGCTCGTATCGCGCCGAGGCCATGGTCGCGAAGCGCTGCGGGATCTCGGTATTTCCGGCCTCGACCATCGTCCGGCCGGTGCGCACGGCCTCGCTCAATGTCGCCTCGAGCCAGTCGAGCCAGTCGCGAGTCTGCGCGATCGCGGCGCCCGGGGTCGGGTCGAGCGGGCCATGGCCGGGGACGACGCGGCGATGATCGAGCGCCCCCAGCGTGTCCAGCGCGCTCCGCCAGTCCGCCAGCACCGCGTGCGGCGTCGAGGGTGCGCGATCGTGGAAGACAAGGTCTCCGGCGACCAGCGTTCCGGTCGCGACGTCGAGCACCGCCAGGTCGGCGGCGCTATGTCCGCTCAGCGCCAGCAGGCGCAGCGTGCGTCCGCCGACCACTTCGTCGCCCGGGCGCGCGAGGCCACCGGGCAGGCGGAACTCGCTGCCGCGCATCCAGTCGCCGAGCAGCCGGTACATGCCGTCCGCGAAGCTCGCACCGTCGCGGGCGAGCCCGGCGCGCAGCTCCGAAGTGGTGGCGACGATGTCCGCCGCGAATGCCATGCTGCCATAGACATGATCGGGATGTAGATGCGTCAGATAGACCCGCGCGACCTTCCTTCCGGTCAGCTTGCGCGCGAGCGCGGCGAGCTGCTCGCCATAGCGGAGCGACGGCCCGGCATCGACCAGCACCGCGCCGGCGTCCGTCGCCAGGATCGCGATAGTGGCGATCGCGCCGCCGTTCTCGCGCAGGATCGGGCCATCGGCGCCGCGCACCAGCCAGAGCCCGTCGGCGACGGCCACCGGCTCGAGCCGATACCGGAGCGGCTGGCCGCGCGCCGGACTCGCGAGCAGCGCGCCGACACCGCCCAGCAGGGCCCGGCGGGTGATCAGGTCCCGGCCCTCACGTCGCCGCGATACTCGATGCCGTTGGTGTCGCGGCCGTCGAAATGCACCGCTTCCCCCGCGCGCACCCGCGGTTCGAGCGTGACGACCGGGTCCTCGGCGACCGATGCCTGCAGCCTGACCCGGCCGAGCGGGCGGCCGCCGGATCCGGTCAGCACGAGCTCCTCGATGTAATAGCTCGCGATGTTGTCGACGAAGCCCGTGTCCATCGGATGCCGGAACGAGAGCTGCAGCCGTGCCGCGTCGCCGTGACGCCAGAGCCCGCCGCGCACCTCGCCGAGCCGTGCGGCCCAATCGCCCTTGACCCGGCTGACCGGCGGGGCCGAGCACCCCCCGCCCGCGGCGTCGATCCAGCCGCCCGAGACCAGCCAGGTCCCGTCGTCGAGCTGCACCGCGCCGCGCACCGGCGTCCGCTGGTCCAGCTTGATGCGGGTCGCGACGAACGCCGCCGCATCGGCGGGCCGGTAGTCGAGCGCGAGCTGGATCGGGTTCAGGTCCGCGACGATGACCATCCGGCGCACGCCGGCGATCTCGCGCGCGTCGACCTCGACCGGGAAGACCCGCTGATTCTCGGCGATCGTCGGGATCCGCACCCGCACGCGCGGATCGAAGCGGACGACCGCGCCCTCGCCGAACACCTGGCCGGCGACGAACGCCCACATCGGCGAGGCCAGCTCGTCGTCCGGCAGGGCCGCGGACACGGGCATCGGCGCGATCGCGACGGCAAGGGCCAGGAAGCGCATCATTCCAAGGTCGAGGCGTAACCTTTCAGCCGTCCTGCTACCATCGCACCTTGGTAGGAGGGAGGAATGAGGGTGATGCTCGGGATCGCGATCATGCTGGCCGGCGCCGCCGCCTCAGCCCCTGCCTCCGCCCCGCTGTTCGACGCGGCCGGCTATCGGGTCGCGCGCTATCGGACCGTGGTCGACCGCTCGCCGCCGGGCGTGGCGCGGATCGGAGCGCGCGCGGTCGCGCGGCTGGTCGCGCAGAACGCCGCGATCCTCGTCGACGTCATGCTAACCGAAGGCGGGCATTTCGACCCGGCGACCGGCAAGTGGCGGCTCGCCGCGCCGCGCGCCAGCCTGCCGGGCGCGCACTGGTTTCCCGAGACCGGTCGCGGCGACGTTTCCCCGCGCCTCGCAGCCTGGCTGGTCGGGCGCGTATCTGCCCTCGCCGCCGCCCGCCCGCGCGCGACGGTGGTCGTCTTCTGCCTCGCCGACTGCTGGATGAGCTGGAACGCCGCGCTCCGCCTCAGGCGGGCGGGAGTCCGCCGCGTGCGCTGGTATGCGGACGGCACCGACGGCTGGCGCGACCTGGGCCGCGAGCTGGTCGAGGTGGCGCCGGAGCGCGGGTTGTAACCGGGGCCGGCCCCTCCACCACGCCGCTTCGCGCCGCGGTCCCCCTCCCCATCTCGCGATGGGGAGGAGCTTGTTCTTCGCTCCTCCCTGCGCGTGCGCGGGGAGGGGGACCACCGGCGCAGCCGGTGGTGGAGGGGCCCGCCCTCCCCTACTTCGCCTGCGCGAGCATCGCCGTCATGCGCTTGGCCGCCAAGGGCGCGAGCTTGACGCCCTTCGCAGCGGCGAGATTGGCGGACGGGCCCTTCCCGACCTGGACCAGCGCGACCATGCCCATCGAGTAATGCGGCTTGCACTTGATGCCGTAGAGGCCGGGCTGGGTGACCGGCAGGACGAACTCCTTGTTCATCGCGCCGACGCTCGGCGCGACGCCGGCCGGCAGCATGTTCGGGATCGTCTCGGCATTGTGTGACGGGTCGGTGGGGAGAAACCGGATCCGGTCGCCCGGGTTGGCGCGGACGAAGGCCGGCTCGAACACCATGGTCCCCGACGCGCCCTGGTTGCGCATGTGGACGACGATGTCCTTGGCCGTCGCCGGCGCGGCGAGCGCCGCAAGCGCGATCCCGGCGCCAAGCAGATGATGCGCGTTCATAGCTCTCTCCTTTTATGCGCTCCTAGGATCGCGCGACCGGCCCGTCACGCAATCGACCTTTGGTGCAATAGCGTCGGCGTCGGCCGAGGCAGACACTCGGCGCCGATGGGACGCCTGCGTGCGTCCGCCAGGCAAGGAGGAAGCCATGCTGCAACACGCCCTCGACCAGCTGAAAGGCAATATCGCGATCCGCCCGCGCTACGACAATTTCATCGGCGGCCAGTTCGTCGCGCCGGTCCGCGGCCAGTATTTCGACAACATCTCGCCGGTGACCGGCAAGCCGGTCTGCCAGGTCGCGCGCAGCACCGCCGAGGATATCGAGCTCGCGCTCGACGCCGCCCACAAGGCGAAGGACGGCTGGGGCCGCACCAGCTATGCCGAGCGCAGCCGGATCCTGCTTCGGGTCGCCGACCGGATCGAGGAGCGGCTCGACCTGCTCGCGCTCGTCGAGACGATCGACAACGGCAAGCCCATCCGCGAGACGACCGCCGCAGACCTGCCGCTGGTGGTCGACCATTTCCGCTACTTCGCCGGCGTGCTGCGCGCGCAGGAAGGCTCGATCGCCGAGATCGACCACGACACCGTCGCCTATCATTTCCACGAGCCGCTGGGCGTCGTCGGCCAGATCATCCCCTGGAACTTCCCGATGCTGATGGCCGCGTGGAAGCTCGCTCCCGCGATCGCGGCAGGCAATTGCGTGGTGCTCAAGCCCGCCGAGCAGACGCCGATGGGCATCATGGTGATCGCCGAGCTGATCGCCGACATCCTGCCCCCGGGCGTGCTCAACATCGTGAACGGCTTTGGCGTCGAGGCGGGCAAGCCGCTCGCGCAGAGCCCGCGCATCGCCAAGATCGCCTTCACCGGCGAGACGACGACCGGCCGGCTGATCATGCAGTACGCGACCGAGAACCTGATCCCGGTCACGCTCGAGCTGGGCGGCAAGAGCCCGAACATCTTCTTCGGCGACGTGATGTCGCAAGACGACGACTTCCTCGACAAGGCGCTCGAAGGCTTCGCGATGTTCGCGCTCAACCAGGGCGAGGTCTGCACCTGCCCGTCGCGCGCGCTGGTGCACGAGAGCATCTACGACCGATTCCTGGAGAAGGCGGTCGCGCGGGTCGAGAAGATCAAGCTCGGCAACCCGCTCGACCCGACGACGATGATCGGCGCGCAGGCTTCGAACGACCAGCTCGAGAAGATCCTGTCCTACATCGACATCGGCCGCGACGAAGGCGCCAAGGTGCTGACCGGCGGCGCACGCCATCGCCCGGGCGGGGAGATCGACGACGGCTATTACGTGCAGCCGACGATCATCGAGGGCCACAATAAGATGCGCGTCTTCCAGGAGGAGATTTTCGGCCCGGTCGTCGCCGTGACCCGGTTCAAGGACTTTGACGACGCGATGGGGATCGCGAACGACACGCTCTACGGCCTCGGCGCCGGCGTCTGGTCGCGCGACGGCAACACGGCCTATCGCGCCGGCCGGACGATCCAGGCGGGCCGCGTCTGGACCAACTGCTACCACCTCTATCCGGCGCACGCGGCGTTCGGCGGCTACAAGCAGTCGGGAATCGGCCGCGAGACGCACAAGATGATGCTCGACCACTATCAGCAGACCAAGAACCTGCTGGTCAGCTACAGCCCCAAGGCGCTGGGCTTCTTCTGATCGCGCGCGCGCCCTCCTCGCGCGGCACACATGCGGCGGGTCCCCGGATCCGCCGCCTTCGTGCGTTCGGACGCGCCGCGTGACGCCGCCGCGCATCCTGTCGACGCAAGCCGCGGACGATGTGATCGCCGAGCTGACCGCGGCGCACGGGCCGCTGATGTTCCACCAGTCCGGAGGCTGCTGCGACGGCTCCGCCCCGATGTGCTACCCGCGCGGCGAGTTCCGGGTCGGCGGCCAGGACGTGCTGCTCGGCCATGTCGCCGGCGACGTGCCGGTGTGGATCGGCGCGGCGCAGTTCGACTATTGGCGCCACACCCAGGTCACGATCGACGTGGTGCCCGGCCGCGGCGCCGGCTTCTCGATCGAAGGCCCGCTCGGCGTCCGCTTCATCATTCGCAGCCGGGTGTTCAGCGACGACGAAGCGGCCGCGCTCGAGGCCGCCGGCCCGCCCCCGCGCGGCGAATAGGCGCGCAGAATGGACATGACGACCGCCTTTGCCGGTGACATGATCCAGGACATGAGCCTCGACGAGCCCGTCCGCGTCGCCTCGACGCGGATCGACGATCCCGAACTGGCGGTCCGCGACCTTTTTCGCCAACTCGGCGCGCTCGACCTGAGCGGCATGCTGCTCTTCTGTTCGAGCCGCTACCCGCTCGACCCGCTCGCCGAGGCGATCGCCGCGCGCGACGAGGGCCTGACGATCGTCGGCTGCACCTCGTCGGGCGAGATCACGCCCGACGGACTGGACGAAGGCACGATCACCGCGATCGGCTTTCCCGCCGATGGCTTCCGGCTGGGCGCGATCTGTTTCGACGATCTCGACCGGTTCGACTCCGCCCAGGCGACCCAGCGCGTGCGCGAGCTCGTCGCCGATGCCGGCACCGCCGCCCGCGCGCTCGGCGACACCATCAACCATGCCGCGATCTTCCTCGTCGACGGGCTGTCGCACCGCGAGGAGATGGTGACGCTCGCGATCCAGGACGCACTTGGCGAGGTCCCGCTGATCGGCGGTTCGTCGGGCGACCAGCTCGAGTTCCGCGAGACTTTCGTCTATTGCGGCGGCCGCTTCCGGCGCGATGCCGCGGTCGTCGCCGTCCTGTCGACGCCGCGCCCGCTCAAGGTCTTCCGTGCCCAGCACCATGTGCCCGGCGCCGAGAAGATGGTGATCACCGCCGCCGACCCGATCGCGCGCGTGGTCCACGAGATCAACGCCGAGCCGGCGGCCGCCGAATATGCGCGGCTGATCGGCGCCCGCGTCGACCAGCTCGGCATCGAGGCCTTCGCGGCACACCCGCCGATGGTCCGCGCGGGCGGCGAATATTATGTCCGCTCGATCCAGAGCGCCAATCCCGACGGGAGCCTCACCTTCTACTGCGCGATCGACGAGGGCGTCGTGCTCACCCTCGGCGCCTGCGGCGACATCGTCGGCGGGCTCGGCGCGCTGTTCGACGCGCTCGACGACGACGTTTGCGGGGTCGACCGAGTGCTCGCGTTCGACTGCGTGCTGAACTCGGTCGAGATCCGCCAGCGCCAGCTGCGCGGCGCGGTGTCGCAGCTCTACGCCCGGCGCGGCGTGATCGGGTTCAACACCTATGGCGAGCAATATCACGCGCTGCACGTGAACCAGACCTTCTCGGGCCTCGCGATCGGCCGCGCATGCTGAACGCCGCCAACCAGACGCCCGAGGAGGCGCGCATCGCGGCGCTCGAGGCGGAGCTGGCCAAGGTCAAGCGGATCAACGTCGCGCTGATGAATCGGGTCGAGCGCGCGACCGACCTGCAGGGCAATGCCTTCTCGCTGTTCGAGACCGCGATCTCGCTCGAGGGCAAGGTGCGCGACCGGACCGCGGATCTCGAGCGCGCTCTCGACGAGCTGGCCGCGAGTAACGCCGCGCTCGCCCATGCGCGCGACGCGGCGGACAGCGCGCGCCAGCATCTGAACGACGCGATCGAGAGCATCAACGAAGGCTTCGCGATCTTCGACGCGGACGACCGGCTGGTGCTGTGCAACCAGACCTACCGGTCGCTCTGGCCCGAGGTCGCCGACCTGATCGTTCCCGGCGTGCGCTTCGACGAACTGGCCGGGATCATCGGCCAGAGCGGTGCGCCGCTGGGCGCGCTGGTGGCGCCCGAGCGCTGGATCTCGGAGCGCGTCGCCAGCCATCAGATCGCGGCCGGCGGCCATGTCATCGCGCTCACCGACGGACGCTGGATCCAGGTCAACGAGCATCGGACGAGCGACGGCGGCGTGGTCGGCGTCTACACCGACATCACCGACATCCGCGCCGAGGATGCCCGCGAGCGCGCCCGCGAGCTCGCCGAGCGCGCGACGATCCTGCAAGGCACGCTCGACGCGATGCCGCAGGGCGTCTGCGTGTTCGACCGCCACCGCCAGCTGCTCGCCTGGAATGGCCCGCTGCTCGCCACGCTTCGCCTCACCCCGGCCTCGGCCAAGCTGCGCATCGCCAACCACGACGCGCTGGTGGACTGCTGCAAGACCACCCTGCCCCGCGCCGACGCCGCCAACACCCTGGGCTGGCTGAGCGAGGGCGAGGTCGTCGCGATCCGGCGGCTGGCCGATGGACGCAGCCTGGAAGTCCGGCGCCGCGCCATGCCGGGCGGCGGCATGGTAATCAGCTTCGACGACGTGACCGACAAGCTGCGCGCGGCAGAGGCGCTGCGCGAGAGCAACGAGACGCTGGAGGCCAAGGTCGCCGAGCGCACCTCGGCGTTGCAGCGCGAAGTGTCCGAGCGCGTCGCGGCCGAGGCGGCGCTGCGCGACGCGAAGACCGCGGCGGAGCATGCCAACCTGTCCAAGACGCGCTTCCTCGCCGCCGCCAGCCATGACCTGCTCCAGCCGCTCAACGCCGCCCGGCTGTTCGTGTCGGCCCTGGAGGCGCGCCGGCTCGCGCCCGAGAACCGCCAGCTCGTCGGACAGGCGGCGTCGGCGCTCGACTCGATCGAGGGGCTGCTCGAGGCGTTGCTGGAAATCTCGAAGCTCGACGCCGGGGCGATCACGCCCGAGATCGGCGACGTGCCGCTGGCCGAGCTTTTCCACGCGCTCCGGGCCGAATTCGCGGTGCTCGCCGAGGAACGGGGTCTGTCGCTGACGGTCGAGCCGACCGACATCTGGGTGCGCTCCGACCCGCGGCTGCTGCGCCGGATCCTGCAAAACTTTCTCTCGAACGCGCTCCGCTACACGCGCGCGGGCGGCGTGCGCATGGTGGTGCGCTTCGCCGGAGCCGCCGCGGTGATCGCCGTGGTCGACACCGGCCCCGGGATCGACCGGGCGCATCACCACGAAATCTTCGAGGAGTTCCGCCGCATCGACAAGGGCGGCACGCGCGGGATCGGGCTGGGCCTGGCCATCGTCCAGCGCGCCAGCCGGATGCTCAACCACCCGATCGGGCTCGACAGCGCGCCCGGACGCGGGTCGACCTTCACCGTCACCGCGCCGCTCGCCGCGACGGGGATCAAGTCGGGAAGCCAGCCCCCCAATATGATCCGCCGCCCGATGAGCGGGCGCACCGTTCTGGTTATCGACAATGAGGAGACCATCCTCGAAGGCATGCGCGCGGTGCTGGAAGGCTGGGGCTGCGACGTGCTCACCGCCGTCGACGCCGAGACGGCCGCGAACGACCCGCGGCTCGACGCGATCGACATGATCCTCGCCGACTATCACCTGAGCGACGACAAGACCGGGGACGTCGCGGTCGCCCGGTTGCGCACCCACCTCGACCGCGCCGTGCCGGCGGTCATGATCACCGCCGACCGCACGCCCGAACTGCGCGAACGGCTCCAGGCGATCGGGCTCCACGTTCTGCAGAAGCCGGTGAAGCCGGCGCAGCTGAGGGCGCTGCTCGCAAGCCTGTCGAGCTGAGGAAAGCTCCTCCCCACGCCAGCGTGGGGAGGGGGACCGCCGCGAAGCGGTGGTGGAGGGGTTGCGCGCGGCCGTTGCCCCTCCACCCCGTCGCTTGCGCGCCGCGGTCCCCCTCGCCGCCTGCGGCAGGGAGGAGCGAAGAAGACGCCCCTCCCCATCGAAGATGGGGAGGGGGACCGCCGGGCGCAGCCCGGTGGTGGAAGGGCCTCAACCCCTATTGCGCGCGCGGCGCGAACTTGACCTTGTTGGCGAGGATCACCGCCTGGGTGCGGCTGTAGACGTTCATCTTGGCGAGGATGGCCGAGACATGCGCCTTTACCGTCGTCATCGAGACGTCGAGTTCGTAGGCGATCTGCTTGTTCAGCTTGCCCGCCACGATCAGGCTCAGCACGGTCCGTTGCTGCGGCGTCAGCGTGTCGATGCGCCGGCGGATGTCGGCCAGTTCGCCGCCGCCGTCGCCCAAGGGCAGGAATTCCTCTGGCATGAAGATGTCGCCGGCCAGGATCGACTGGATCGCCGCGACGATCGCGCTGCGCTTCAACGACTTGGGGATGAAGCCCGCGGCGCCGTTCGCGATCGCGGCGCCGACCAGGCCGGCCTCGACCTCGCCCGAGACCATCACCACCGGGATCGACGGAAACCGGTCGCGAAGCGCGGCGAGGCCGGAAAAGCCATCCGCATCGGGCATGTTCAGGTCGAGCAGGACGAGGTCGAAATCGCCCTCGCGGTCAATGATCGCGATCGCCTCGGCGACCGAGGAGGCCTCGAACAGCTCGGTCCGGTCGAACGCGACGGAGATCACGGTGCGCAGACCGTCGCGCACCAGCGGATGATCGTCCGCGATCAGAACACGTTCCACCCCCGCACTCCTCCCCGCGCTTCCTTCTAGCGCTCCGTCCGCGGGAAGGGAAAGGGACGCCGCTGCGCGCGGCGTCCCTTCTTGCGCGATCATTGCTTGGGCAGCTTGAACACCCAGAGCGCGCCGCCCTGGTTGATGTGCTGCACGGCCTTGGCGACCTCGCCGCCCCAGAGCGGCACGGCACCGCCCCAGCCCGACATCACCGCCACGAACTGTTCGCCGTCCTGCTCCCACGTGACCGGCGTGCCGACCACGCCCGAGCCGGTGTTGAACTTCCAGAGTTCCTGTCCGGTCTTGGCGTCGAAGGCCTTGAGGAAGCCCTCGGGCGTGCCGGTGAAGACGAGGTTTCCTCCCGTCGCCAGCACCCCCCCCCACAGCGGCGCCCTGTTCTTATACTCCCAGGCGACCTTGCCGGTGGCCGGGTCGATCGCTCGCAGGACGCCGATGTGATCGTCGTAAAGCGGCTTGATGGTGAAGCCGGCGCCCAGATAGGCCGCTCCCTTCTTGTAGGCGATCGGCTCGTTCCAGATGTCCATGCCCCATTCGTTCGAGGGCACGTAGAACATCCCGGTCTGCTGGCTATAGGCCATCGGCATCCAGTTCTTGCCGCCCAGGAAGGACGGCGCCGCGAACACCGACTGGCCCTTGCCGCCGCCTTCGCCCGGCGCACCCGGCCGGTTCGCGGCGACATATTGCGGACGGCCATTCTTGTCGAAGCCGGTCGCCCAGGTGACCTTGGAGACGAACGGCGTCGCCGACACGAACTTGCCGTTGGTGCGGTCGAGCACGAAGAAGAAGCCGTTGCGGTCGGCCTTGGCGCCGAGCTTCATCGGCTTGCCCTTGACCGTCGCGTCGAAGGCAATGAACTCGTTCACCCCGTCAAAGTCCCAGCCGTCGTGCGGCGTGGTCTGGAAGTGCCACTTGATGACGCCGGTGTCTGCATCGATAGCCAGCGTGGACGCGGTGTAGAGATTGTCGCCCGGGCGCAAATGGCTGTTCCAGGGCGACGGGTTGCCCGTACCCATGAAGATCAGGTTGGTCTCGGGATCGTAGGTGCCGCCGAGCCAGGTCGCCCCGCCACCGGTCTTCCACTGGTCCCCCTGCCAGCTCGCATTGAGCTTGCCGGTGACGCCATTGTCCTTGCCGTTGAGCGAGCCGACATGGCCCTCGATGGTCGGGCGCGACCAGACCAGCTCGCCGGTCTCGACGTCGCGCGCCTCGACCCTGCCGACCACGCCGAACTCGCCGCCCGAGTTGCCGTAGATCACCTTGCCCTTCACGATCATCGGTGCGGCGGTGAAGCTGTAGCCCGCGTCATAGGGGGCGAGCGTCTTGTTCCAGATCACCTTGCCGGTCTTGCGGTTGAGCGCCACGAGATGGGCGTCGAGCGTGCCGAAGATGATCTTGTCGCCATAGATGGCGGCACCGCGGTTGACGACGTCGCAGCACGGCATGATGCCGTCGGGCAGGCGCGCGTCATACTGCCACACTTCCTCGCCGGTCTTCGCGTCGAAGGCGAAGACACGGCTGTAGGAGCCGGTGACGTAGATCATGCCGTCATAGACGATCGGCTGCGACTCCTGGCCGCGCTGCTTCTCGCCACCCAAGGAGGAGGAGAAGGCGGGGACGAGCTTCGCGACGTTCGCGGCATTGATCGTGGCGAGCGGGCTGAACCGCTGCCCGCGCAACCCCATGCCGTAGGTAAGCACGTCGCCCGGCGTCGCCTCGTCGTTCAGAAGGTCGGCATCGGTCGGCCCGGCGACCTGGGCCGCCAGCGGCGCCCCGAGCGCCAGTGCCGCCCCCGCGAGCAACATCGCCGCATGCTTCACGCTGTTCATGTTATCCTCTCCCCTCCCACCTGGCCCTTCGGGCGAATGATGTGACGCTGACGAGGCTATCGCGCGGCCCGGGCCGGCGACATTGGACCTTGGATCAACTCGCCAGCGGGGCGTGCGGCGAGACGCCGTAGCGCGCGAGGATCGCGTCGATGGTCCCGGCCCTGGCGAGCCCGGCCATCGCCGCCTCCAGCGCGTCGGCCAGGTCGCGGCTGTCGTCCCGGACCCCAATGCCGACGTCCCAGCCCGGGCTGGGCAGCGCCGGCAATGGCCCGCGGCGCACCTTCAACCGGTCGCCGGCGGCCTGTTTCGCATGCTCGACCTGGGCGCGCGTCGCGAGCACGACGTCGGCCCGCCCCTCGGTCACCTCGGCGATCGCCGCGGCGCCGCTCAGCAGGTGGCGGACGTCGCCGCGAAGCACGCCGCCAAAGCCGCCGGACAGGTAGAAGTCGGGGATCGAATCGAGCTCCGCGGCGAGCCGCTTGCCCTTCAGCTGCGGCGGCGGGACGTCGCAGTCGGTGTCGCGCGCGCAGGCCATCTGAAAGCCTTCGCGGTAATAGGGCGCGACGATGACCGCGCGGTCGTTCTCGCGCTGGAGCTGGCGGTCGACGGGGACGTGCATCATCACGTCGGAGACCTGGCCGCCGACCAGCGAGCCGCGCCAGACCATGTTGCGGAGATCGTCGCCGACGCTCTCGTCGGCCATGAAGTCGACGACGTCGGCGGCGACGCCGAGCGATCGCGCGAGCTCGGTGGCGAGGTCGACGTCGATGCCGACCAGCCTGCCGCTCGCGTCGCGCCACGACCACGGCTCGAAATCACGATAGACGGCGACCCGCAGCCGGCCCGCCGCCTTGACCTTGTCGATGGGTGCCGCCCCGGCCGCCACGGGGGCGACCAGGGCGGCGAGCGACCCGACGAGCAGGACCCGGCGGTTGATGTTCAATTTTCGTGCTTCGTGTCGAGCCAGGAGCGGATCGCCCAGCCGGCCTTCTGACCGAGGCTCTCGCCCATCGCGGGCATGTAGACCTTGCCGTCGCGGACCGCGCCCTTGTGGAAGCGCTCGGCGAACCATTCGTCGCCCGCCTCGCCTTCGTCCAGGTAGCGCAGGTCCGGCGCGATGCCGCCCGAGATCGCGTCGAGCCCGTGGCAGCGCGCGCAGTTCTGGCCATAGGCGCTCTGACCGATCTCAATCGCGACCGGGTTGCCGCGATACGGATTCTTCTTCAGCCACTCGGCGCCGATGTCGGGAAGCCGGCTGGTGTCGACCGGCTGCGGCGTGACGTCGCCATGGGCGGACACCCGGCTCGTGACGGCGGCCACGGCGATCGCAGCCGACAGGCAGAGGGCGATCCGGGACAATCGGGTGCGCATGGCTGAGAACCTCTCCTGACCGGCTGCGGTCTCATCCGCCGCGCCGGTTCAGAGAGGAGAATGCGGAACCCGCCCGCCGAAGCCCATAGCACTTTGGTCGCACGTGGCTTCCGGTCGCGGATCAACTAATCCTGGGCGGATGCGGATCCTTGCCCTGCTGCCGATCGCCCTCGCCGCCGCCCCGGCGGCGGCCGAGACCATTTACGTCTCGAACGAGAAGGGAAACTCGATCACCGTCGTCGACGGGGCGACCCTGCAGCCCGTCGCGACCTGGCCGGTCGGCAAGCGCCCGCGCGGACTGTTGCTGTCCAAGGACGGCGACCGGCTCTATCTGTGCGCGAGCGACGACAATGCGATCGAGGTGATCGATCGCAAGACGGGCGCGGTGCTGGCCCAGCTGCCCTCGGGCGAGGATCCGGAGACGTTCGCCATGTCGCCCGACGGGCGGCTGCTCTTCGCCTCGAACGAGCGCGACGCCACCGTCACCGCGATCGACGTCGTGCGGCGTGCCGTCGCGTTCCAGGTGCTGGTCGGCGTCGAGCCCGAGGGGATGGCGGTCAGCCCCGACGGCCGGATCGCGGTGTCGACTTCCGAGACCGACAATGCGCTGCACTGGATCGACATCGCCAGCCACGCGGTCGTCGCCACCACGCCGGTCGGGGAACGCCCGCGCCATGCCGAGTATCTGAAGGATGGCCGCACGCTCTGGGCCTCGGCCGAGCTGGGCCAGGTCGTCCAGGTCGTCGACACGGCCACGCGCCAGGTGGTCGACACGATCCGCTTCGAGGTGCCCGGCGTGCCGGCGGACAAGGTGCTGCCCGTCGGCATCCGCTTCACGCCCGACCAGCGCCTGGCGCTGGTCGCGCTCGGCCGCGCCAATCACGTCGGGATCGTCGACGTCGCCACCCGCAAGGTGGCCGCGCTCGTGCCCGTCGGCATGCGCGTCTGGCATCTGGCGATCAGCCCCGACGGCAAGCGGGCCTATGCCGCCAACGGGCTCAGCGACACGCTGTCGGTGATCGACATACCTTCGGCCAAGGTGATCGCGAGCGTGCCGACCGGCCGTGCTCCGTGGGGTGTCGTGATCGCGCCCTGAAAGCGCCGTTCGAAAGTCCAATATCGCCCAAGTTGATCCTCCCTCAGCCTTGGTCACGGCCACGCGAGAAGCGGGCCTGACAAGAGGGGAGGACATCGATGTCCAGACGAGCCAGGCTGCTGGGCGCGGCCGCATCAAGCTTATTGCTTTGCAGTATCGCCACGCCGGCGCAGGCCCAGGATGCAACCGACGAGTTGTTGTTGCGCCTGAAGGAAAAAGGCATTCTGACGAGCGACGAATATTCGGCGCTAGTCGCGCGGAAGCAGTCGCAGGCCGTGCCCGCACAGGCCGAGGCCGTGCCGCCGGCCAATCCGCAACAGGCGGCCGCCGAGCGGCTCGACCGGCGCAAGCTGGTGCAGACGATGGACTCCGGCGTCGGCATCCAGATCGGCGACGTTGCGCTCAAATTCTCGGGCTCGGTCAACGGCTTCTACGTCAGCGACAATGGCGCGCGGCCCGGCGCGAACCGCACGGTCGTCGGCGGTCTCGCCACCGTCGGCCAGTCGACCTCGTCGATCCGCAACGGCCTGCTCCCGGGCTTCCTCAAGGTCGACGTCACCACGAATCAGGGCGGCTGGGACGTGGGCGCGCATTTCGGCCTGTACCCGGGCATTAACAGCGTCAGCAATGTCGGCGGGGCCAATTCGGGCGGCACGCCGCAGGCGCTGGCCACCTCGGGCATCGACGCCCGCCAGACCTATCTGACGTTCGGAAAAGCGAAATTCGGCGAAGTGAAGATCGGCCGCGACATCGGCCTGTTCGGCTCCGAGGCGATCCTCAACGACATCACCCTGCTCGCGGTCGGCACCGCGGCGGGCAATGTCGCGCCGTCCAACACCTCGCTCGGCCGGATCGGAGTCGGCTACATCTACACCGATTTCCAGCCGCAGATCACCTATACCAGCCCGAAATTCGGGGGACTCCAGATCTCGGCCGGAATCTTCCAGCCGCTGCAGACCGTCGGCGGGCCGACCGAGTTCAACGACACCCCCGGCTTCCAGGCGAAGGCGACCTACGACTTCGCGTCCGACGGCGGGCTGGGCGTCCACGCCTGGGTGAGCGGCCTGATCCAGAAGCATGACGGCGTGGGCGGCCTGCCCGGCTATACGGGCAAGGCGATCGATCTCGGCGCCAAGCTCAGCTACGGCCCGGCGAGCCTGCTCGGCTATTACTATACCGGCAGCGGTGTCGGCACGACGGGGCTCTTCATCCTCTCGACCGACGCGCTCGGCCGCAAGCGCGACAGCAGCGGCTATTACGTCCAGGGCACGCTCACCTTCGGCAAGGTGACGCTGGGCGGCAGCTATGGCCGCAGCGCGCTCGAGCTGGCGGATGGCGAGGTCAATCCGACCCTGCTCGACAGCAATTCGAGCGTCGTCGGCCAGGTGCGCTACGGGCTGACGAGCTGGCTGTCGCTGGTCGGCGAGTACACCCACACCATGTCGAAGGCGCACAACAACAACCGCGCCTCGTCCGACGCGCTCGCGCTGGGCGGGATCCTGTTCTTCTGACGACCCGCTCCTCCCCGCCGCAGGCGGGGAGGAGGACCGCGACGCGACGCGGCGTGGTGGAAGGGTTTCCGACCGACCGCCCCTCCACCACCGGCTTCGCCGGCGGTCCCCCTCCCCATCTGCGATGGGGAGGAGCTTTGGCCTGGGAACGTCCTTCTCGCCCCGCCCGTTCGGCAGGTCAGACCACCCAAAGGGGGATTTCTGGCCGACACTCTCGAACCGGGCGCGCTTGCCGCAGCGCTCGCCGACGCTCTTTCAGATACCGATATGGTGCTGCTGGCCAATGACGAGGTGCGGGCCGGCGAGATCGCCCGCGCGCTCGAGGCGGCGGCGCCCGACGCGGCGGTGCTGGTCTGTCCGGGCAGCGATGCGCTTCCCGGCGAAAGCGATCCGCCCTCCCCCGCCAATGCCGGCCAGCGCGCCTCCGCGTTGCGCCGCCTGCGCGCCCTGCGGGCGCAGGCCGACCGCCCGCGGGTCGCGCTGATATCGACCGGGGAAGCCGCCGGACGGCTCTACCCGGCGCCCGAATCGTTCGAGGCGGCCCCGCCGATCCTGACCGTCGGCGCGCCGGTCGCGCTCGAGGCGCTCGCCACGGACCTGGAAACGGTCGGCTATATCGCCGACGAGCGGGTCGACGAGCCGGGGGAGATGGCGCTCCGCGGCCAGGTGCTCGACATCTTCCCTGCCGATGCCGGCCAGCCCTATCGCATCGAGGCCCAGGACGGCGCGATCGTCGCGATCCGGCCGTACGACGCGGTGACGCAGCTCACCACGGGCGACTGCGACACGCTCGAGGTCGGCCGCGTGCGGGAGCCGGAGCTTGGCGACGGCGTGCCGCTGATCGACCACCTGCCCGGCGCGGCGTTGCTGCTCGACGCATCGGCCGAGCGGCGGCGGCGCCGGTTCCTGGCGCTCGCGGGCGATGCGGCCCGGCGCCGGCCGAAGCGCGCGCTGAAGGACGTCTGCGCCGATCCGCGCTGGCAGGAGGCGCTGGCCGAGCGGGCGCTGATCGATCCCGCCGCCGATGCGGGGCCGCCGCCGCCGCGCTTCGTCGAGGCCCGCGCGCCCGCCCGCACCTTTGCCCGCGCCGCCAAGGCGGCCCGCGAGGACGGGCTGAAGGTCGTGCTTCTCGGCACGGCGCGCGACCTGCGCTTCCTTGCCCGGCGCGGGCTGAAGCTCGTCGGCGACACGCCCCAGGCGGTGGCGCGCTGGTCGGACGTCGCCGGTGCCCCTCCGGGCGCGCTGCTCGCGCTCGAAATGCCCGTCACGCGCGGTTTCCGGCGCGGCGACGTGCTGGCGATCGCCGCCGGGGACCTGCTCGGCAGCCGCGCCCAGCGCGACGACGACGCGCCGGCCGCGAACGCGGGCGAGCTGCTGCTCGATCAGGGCACGCTGCGCATCGGCGACGTCGTCGTCCACGAGGATCACGGCCTCGCCGTCGTGCTCGGCCTCGAGCCGCTCGCGGACGGCGACGCGATCGTCCTCCGCTTCGCCGGCGATGCGCGACGGCTCGTTCCGGTCGCCGAGGCCGACCGGCTGTGGCGCTATGGCGGCGACCCCGATGCGGTGACGCTCGACAAGCTCGACGGATCGAGCTGGGCGAAGCGGCGCGGCGACATCGACGCCGCGGTCGCCGAAACGGCCCGCGGCCTGACCGCGCTCGCCGCCGCGCGCGACCGCGAGACCGCGCCGGTGCTCGACCCCGATCCGGCCGGCTACGAGCGCTTCGCCGCCGGCTTCCCGTATAGCGAGACCGCCGACCAGTCGCGCGCCATCGCCGCCGTCCGCGCCGACCTCGCCTCGGGCAAGCCGATGGACCGGCTGGTGATCGGCGATGTCGGCTATGGCAAGACTGAGGTCGCGCTGCGCGCCGCCGCGCTTGCGGTGCTGGCCGGCAAGCAGGTGGCGATCGCCGCGCCGACGACGGTGCTGGCGCGCCAGCATCACGAGACGTTCGCCGCCCGCTTCGAGGAGGTGGGGACCGAGGTCGCGATGCTGTCGCGGCTGTCGACACCGGCCGAGAAGAAGGCGGTGAAGGCCGGGCTTGCGGACGGGCGGGTCGGCGTGGTGATCGGCACCGGCGCGATCGCGGGAAAGGGCCTCGCCTATGCCGATCTGGGCCTCGTCATCGTCGACGAGGAACAGCGCTTCGGCGCTGCCGACAAGGCGAAGCTGCGCGGGCTCGGCGCCGCCCATGCGCTGACGCTCAGCGCGACGCCGATCCCGCGCACCCTGCAGCAGGCGCTGATCGGGCTGCAGCAGCTGTCGGTGCTGGCGACCCCGCCGGCACGACGCCAGCCGATCCGGACGACGCTTGCCGGGTTCGATCCGGCGACCTTCCGCACCGCGCTGATGCGCGAACGCACGCGGGGCGGCCAGAGCTTCGTCGTCGTGCCGCGGATCGAGGACATCGAGGCGATGGCCGCGCGGATCCGCGAACTCGCGCCCGAGCTGGAGCTGGTCACGGCGCACGGCAAGCTGCCGCCGGCCGAGATCGACGCCGCGATGGTCGGCTTCGCGCGCGGCGACGGCGACGTGCTGCTGGCGACCAACATCATCGAGGCGGGGCTCGACGTGCCGCGCGCCAACACGATGATCGTGTGGCGCGCCGACCGGTTCGGGCTGTCGCAACTCCACCAACTGCGGGGCCGGGTCGGGCGCGGAAGCCGCCGCGGCCAGGTCCTGCTGCTGACCGAGGCCGGCGCGGAGATCGCGCCGCGCACCCGCCAGCGCCTGTCCACCCTCGCCGCGCTCGATCGCCTCGGCGCCGGCTTCGCGATCAGCGCGCGCGACCTCGACATGCGTGGCGGTGGCGACCTGCTCGGCGACGAGCAGGCCGGGCACGTGAAGCTGATCGGAGTCGAGCTGTACCAGCACCTGCTCGAAGGTGCGCTGCGCGCCGCGCGCGGCGAGGATGTCGACAGGTGGCAGCCCGAGCTCAACCTCGGCATCGCCGGGCGCCTCGCGGCCGACTGGATTCCCGAGGAGGATCTCCGCATCGGCCTGTATGCGCGGCTGGCGCGGATCGCCGACCCGGCCGTGCTCGACGGGTTCGAGGAGGAGCTGACCGATCGCTTCGGCGAGATGCCGGCCGAGAGCCGCGCGCTGGTCGCGATTGCCCGGGTTCGCACCCTGGCCCGGGCGGCGGGGATCGCGCGGATCGACGCCGGGCCAGCGGCGATCGCGCTCACGCCGCGGCCCGGCGTCTCGCTGAGCGAGGTGGACGCTGATCTGGTCGAGAAGCAGGGCCGCTGGCTGTCGAGCGGCAGCTTCGACGAGGCGGACGCGCGGCTGGCCCGGATCGAGACGCTGCTGGGCGAACTCGGCGCCGGCGCCGAGTGATTGCGCGCCCCGCCCCCGCCTGCGCTCATTTCGTCCCCAAGGCTTAAATGGGTTGGAACGGCGGGTGCCGGGCTCCGTTGAATCCTCCGTCGCCGCGCCCGTTCGAGAGGCGCGGCCGATCCGTTGAGAGGAGGCCTTCATGGCAGACCAGCGAGACCAATATGGCCGGGGTTATGGCGCCGGCCGGCAGGAGGACCGCGGCCGACGCGAGTCCATTTTCGGCAATGACGATCGCGGCGGGCGCGGCCGCGACGACGGGCGCGGCTTCCTGTCGCGCGCCGGCGAGCAGGTGCGCAACATGTTCGGCGGCGAGGACGATGATGGCGGCTATTCGGGCAGCGGCGCCGGCTATGGCGACCGCGGCCGCTACGGCCAGGGCGGCGCCGGCTCCGGCCAGCGCGGCAGCGGCGGCGGCCGCGACCATCCGCAGAGCTGGGGCGAGGTGAACAGCACGCGCGACGACGACTGGCTGAGCGACGACAACCGCCAGAATGCGGGTCGCGGCGCCTCCGGCATGGGCCAGGGCGGCAACCGCTACGGCCAGGGCGGACAGCAATCCGGCGGACGCTCGGGCCAGGGCGGCTTTTCGGGCGGCGGCCACCACCCCGACGAACATTATCACAGCTGGCGCGACCAGCAGATCTCGCAGTTCGACCGGGACTATGACGAGTATCGCCGCGAGCGCCAGCAGCAGTTCCACTCCGACTTCGAGACGTGGCGCAAGAACCGCCAATCGGGCCAGGCGGGCCAGCCGGGCCAGCCGGGGATGACTGGCCAGTCCGGCCAGTCCGGCCAGTCCGGCCAGTCCGGCCAGTCCGGCCAGTCCGGCCAGCAGACGGCTTCCGGCGGCCAGTCGGCGACGATCGGCGCGACCGGAACGACGGGTGCCGGCGCCGAGTCCGGTGGCGCGGCCGCCGCGACGGGCAGCGACGATGCGTCGCGGCAGACCGAGTCGGCCGGCAGCGGCCGTTCGAGCCGCACCCGCTGATCAATCGAACCGAGAAGGAGAGACGAAATGGCCGATTATGACCGTTATGACAGCCGCATGCTCGACCGCGACCGCAATCGCGGGGCGCGCGGGCGCGGCGAGAGCAGCATCTTCAACTTCGGGCGCGACGACGATCGCGGCGGCCGCGGCCAGGACCGCGACGATCTGCGCAGCGGGCGTCGCGACGAGAGCTTCGGCCGCGGCGCGACGGGCGGCGGCATGTCGGGCCGCGCGGGTGCCGGGAGTTATCAGCGCGACGCCTATCGCGACCGCAGCGCGGGCGGTGAGCGGAGCTACGGCCCGGACGACGATCGCGAGGGCCTTGCCCGCGACGAGACCAGCCATCTGATCGCGTCGAACAAGGTCGAGGGCACGGCGGTCTATGGCCGCGACGGCGCCCGGCTGGGCGACATCTACAACTTCATGGTCGACAAGAAGTCGGGCCATGTCGAATATGCGGTGATGGGGTTTGGCGGCTTCCTCGGCATGGGCATGCGCTACTATCCCCTGCCCTGGGACATGCTCAGCTACGACACGCGCCAGGGCGGCTATCGCGTCGACCTGACCGAGCGCGATCTCGAGAATGCGCCGAGCTTCGACCGCAACAGCGAGCCGAATTACGATCGCAGCTACAGCGGTCGCGTCCACGATTATTACGGCATCCGCTACTGACGACCTGCTTGCGCCGGCCTTTGCGGGCCGGCGCAAGTCCCGTCCGATCAGAACGACTTGGGCAGGTCGAGCACGTGGGTGGCGACGTGGCTGAGGATCAGGTTGGTCGAGATCGGCGCCACCTGGTAGAGCCGCGTCTCGCGGAACTTGCGCTCGATGTCATATTCCTCGGCAAAGCCGAAGCCGCCATGCGTCTGCACGCACATGTCGGCCGCGAACCAGCTTGCCTCGGACGCGAGCAGCTTCGCCATATTGGCTTCCGTTCCGCACGGCAGCCCCGCCTCGAACCTGGCTGCGGCGTCGGCGACGGCGAGCGCGGCGGCGGTGGTCTGGACATAGGCGCGCGCGATCGGGAACTGGACGCCCTGGTTCTGGCCGATCGGGCGGCCGAACACCTGCCGCTCCCGCGCATAGGCCGACGCCCGGTCGATGAAGAAGCGGGCGTCCCCGATGCACTCGGCGGCGATCAGGATGCGCTCCGCGTTCATCCCGTCGAGGATGTAGCGGAAGCCCTTGCCCTCCTCGCCGACGAGGTTCGCGACGGGGACCTTCAGGTCGTCGAAGAACAGCTCGGTCGTCGCGTGGTTGAGCATCGTCCGGATCGGACGGATGGTGAGCCCGTTGCCGACCGCCTCGCGCAGGTCGACGATCAACACGCTCATCCCGTCCGAGGATCGCCGGGCCTCCTCGCGCGGGGTGGTGCGGCAGAGCAGCACCATCAGGTCCGAATGCTCGGCGCGGCTGATCCAGATCTTCTGGCCGCGGACCACATAGTGATCGCCCTCGCGCCGGGCCTGGGTGGTGATCCGGGTGGTGTCGGTGCCGGCCCCGGGCTCGGTGACGCCGAACGCCTGCAGGCGCAGCGCGCCGCTGGCGATATCGGGCAGATATCTCGCCTTCTGCTCGGGCGAGCCGTGGCGGAGGATCGTGCCCATCGTGTACATCTGCGCGTGGCAGGCGCCGCCGTTGCAGCCCGCGCGCTGGATCTCCTCCAGGATCGCGTTCGCGGCGCCCAGACCGAGCCCGGAGCCGCCAAATTCCTCCGGGATCAGCACGGAGAGGAAGCCGGCGTCGGTCAGCGCGCGGACGAATGCGGTCGGATAGGCGCGCGCGCGGTCGAGCTCCTGCCAATAGCCGCCGGGAAACTCGGCGCAGAGCCGGCGGACGGACTCGCGGATCTCGGGATAGGTCTCAGCCTCGGTCATCGGTCACTCCATCGGCCATGACGGCCAGTTCTTCGGCAAGCCCGGTCAGCGCCTTCCCGAGCGCGGCCAGTTCGTCGGGGCCGCGAGTCCCCGCGAACATCGAGGCCGAGAGGCAGAAGGCCGGCGCCGCGCGCCCGACCACGCAGGCCACCGAGCAGATCCCGACATAGGCATAGCCGTCGTCGACCGCATAGCCGCGCGATCGCGCCTCCTGCACCTGTGCAATATAGTCGTCGAGGCCGAGCGGGCGCCGCCAGCGGACCGCCGCGAACCGGCGCGCGAGTTCGGCGTCGCCGGGCCGCTCGTGCGCGGCGAGCGCCCGCCCCGCGCTGCCGCCGCCGAGCGGCTGGCGCTGGCCGACGACCATGTGGATCCGCGTCGCCGCGCGGCTTTCGCCGAGCGCGACCAGGGCGATGCGGCCCCGCGGCTCGACCCGCCACAGGCCGCCCGCGACGTCGTGCGTCTCTGCAAAGCGCGCGATCAGCGGCTGCGCGCGCGCGACGAACTTCGCCTGTGCGCTCTCGAGCAGCCCGCCCACCGCGCGCCAGCCCGGCGCCAGATCGTAGCGCTTGCCGTCGCCGAGCACGAGCGCGCCCTCCGCCACCAGCGTGCGCAGGACGTTGAGGCAGCTCGACGGGCTCGTCGCCGTGGCGCGCGCGACGTCCGACAGCGTCAGCGCGCCGCGCTGGCCGACTAGGCGCAGGATCGCGAAAGCGAGCGTCACGGAGCGGACCGACATGCCGTGTCTGCTACTATTCACATATGTGAAAAACAATGCACGTCGTTGAACTCTGTCCGGTCTGGTCCTAGACCGGGCGGCCGGTTACGCCGGGGATCGCGCAGGATTCGAGGGACCAAGTGATGAGCACCACGGGCATGGACGCCGACGTCTTCGAGCAGTTCATCGAGCAGCTCGACCGCTATGTGAAGGAGCGGCTCGTCCCCGCCGAGCGCGCGACGTTCGAGGCCGATCGCGTGCCGGAGGAGATCCTCACGGAAATGCGCGACATGGGCCTGTTCGGGCTCACCATCCCCGAGCAATATGGCGGCGCGGGCATGAACGTCTCGCAATATGCGAAGACGGTGCAGACGCTCGCCTACGCCGCCCCCGCGTTCCGCTCGATCATCTCGATCAACATCGGCATGGTCTGCTCGGCGCTGAGGAATGGCGGCACCGAGGCGCAGAAGGCCGAATGGCTGCCGCGCCTGGCCGCGGGCGAAGTGGCCTGTTTCGGCCTGACCGAGCCGGGTTCGGGCTCGGACTCGGCGGCGATGCAGACGATGGCGGCGCGCAGCGGCAACGGCTGGGTGCTGAACGGCACCAAGCGCTACATCACCAACGCCCCGTTCGCGAACGTCGCGCTCATCATGGCGCGGACCAGCAAGGACCCGCTGCCCAAGAACGCGCACGTCTCCGCGTTCCTCGTGCCGACCGACACGCCCGGCGTGTCGATCGGAAAGCCCGACAAGAAGATGGGCCAGTCGGGCAGCCAGATCGCCGACGTGATCCTCGAGGACGTGCACCTGCCCGCCGACGCGCTGCTGGGCGACGACGAGGGCAAGGGCTTCGTCTACGCGATGAAGAGCCTCGACAATGGCCGCATCTCGGTCGGCGCGGCGTCCACCGGCTATGCCCGGCGCGCGCTCGACTCCGCGCTCCGCTACGCCAATGAGCGCAAGGCGTTCGGCGGCCCGATCGCGCAGTTCCAGCTGATCCAGCAGATGCTCGCCGAAAGCGAGATCGAGATCTATGCCGCCGAGACCATGATGGCCGACGTCGCGCGACGCGCCGACGCCGGCGAGAACGTCCTGCGCAAGGCCGCGGCGTTCAAGGTGTTCGCAAGCGAGATGTGCGGCCGCGTCGTCGACCGCGTCGTGCAGATCTACGGTGGCGCGGGCTATCTCGCCGAATATGACGCCGAGCGCTTCTTCCGCGACGCGCGCATCTTCCGCATCTACGAGGGGACGACGCAGATCCTCCAGCTCCAGATCGCCAAGCACATGCTGCGGGAGTGGGCGGCGGGCGCCTGAGGCGGGAGCGGCCGCGATGTACGACCTGCTGACCGGGCTTACGATCGTCGAGGCGTCGTCCTTCGTCGCCTCGCCGACCGCCGGCCTCTACTGCGCGCAGATGGGCGCCGAGGTGATCCGCGTCGACCAGCGCGGCGGCGGTCCCGACTATCGGCGCTGGCCGGTGACCGAGGGCAACGACTCGCTTTATTGGGAAAATCTCAACCGCGCGAAGAAGTCGGTCGCGCTCGACCTCGCCCGCCCCGAAGGGCGCGAGCTGCTTCAGGCGCTGGTGCGGGCGACCGGCCAGTTCATCACCAACTTCCCCGCCGAGGGTTTCCTGTCGCACGCGACCCTGGCCGAGGGCCGGGCCGACCTGGTGACCGTCCGCATCATGGGCTGGGCGGACGGATCGCCGGCGCTCGACTATACGGTCAACAATGCGGTCGGCTATCCGATGATGACCGGCGCCGGTCCCGAGCCGGTCAACCACGTGCTGCCCGCATGGGACCTGCTGTCGGGCGCCTATGCCGCCTTCGCGCTGCTCGCCGCGATCCAGCGCCGGGCGGCCAGCGGCGCGGGCGCCGAGGTGAGGATCCCGCTCTCCGACGTGGCCATCGGCACCGTCGCCAACCTGGGCGGGATCGCCGAGACGCTCTACACGGGCGCCAACCGGCCGCGGCTGGGCAATGCCGTCTACGGCCTGTTCGGGCGCGACTTCACCACCGCAGACGGGGTGCGGACGATGATCGTCGTCGTGACGCCGCGACAATGGGCCAATCTCGTCCAGTGCCTCGGCCTGGCCGAGGACGTCGCCGCGCTGGAAGCCGCCCGCGGCGTCAGCTTCGCGCGCGACGACGGGCTGCGCTTCCAGCACCGGGACGGCCTGTTCCCGCTGTTCGAGCGCGCGATCGGGTCGCGCGACCATGCGCGCCTTGCCGCGCTGCTCGACGCGAACGGGATCGTGCATTCGGCGTACCGGACGATGCTCGACGCCGCGCGCGACCCCAGACTGGTCGCGGACAATCCGATATTCGCGCCCGACAGCAGCAACCCGAGCGGATTTTCCTATCCCGCCGCCGGTCCGTTCGGCACCATCCCGCAGCTCGACCGCCAGCCGCCGCGCCCCGCGCCCCGCAACGGGGCGCACAGCGAAGAGGTGCTGACGGAACGGCTCGGGCTCAGCTCGGGCGCGTTCGCGCGTCTTGTCGATGCCGGCATCGTCGGCACATCATCAGAGGAATGACCGCATGACCCTCCGCCGCGCCGCCATCGTCGCGCCGATCCGCACGCCCGTCGGCAAGTTCGGCGGCGGGCTCGCCAGCCTCACCGCCGGCGAACTCGGCGCCGTCATCCTGAAGGCGCTGGTCGATCGCACCAGGATCGACCCCGCCCGGGTCGACGACGTCGTCTTCTCGCAGGGCTATGGCAATGGCGAGGCGCCCTGCATCGCGCACTGGTCGTGGCTGGCCGCCGGGCTGCCCATCGACGTGCCCGGCTATCAGCTCGACCGGCGCTGCGGATCGGGGCTCCAGGCCGTCGTCAATGCCGCGATGATGGTGCAGACCGGCGCCAGCGACGTCGTGATCGCGGGCGGCGTCGAGTCGATGTCCAATGTCGAGCATTACACGACCGACGTCCGGCGCGGCGCGCGCATGGGCGGGCTCACGCTGCACGATCGCCTCACCCGCGGCCGGGTGATGTCGCAGCCCATCGAGCGCTTCGGCGTCATCTCGGGCATGATCGAGACCGCCGAGAACCTGGCGGTCGACTACGGCATTTCGCGCGAGGCCTGCGACGCCTATGCCGCGCGCAGCCACCAGCGCGCGACCGCGGCCTGGGCGAACGGCCTGTTCGCCGACGAACTGGTGCCGGTCGCCATCCCGCAGAAGCGCGGCGACCCGGTCCTGGTCGACCATGACGAGGGCTACCGGCCCGACGCGACGCCCGAGACGCTCGCCAAGCTGAAGCCGATCGAGGGCGGCGTCGTAACCGCCGGCAATGCCAGCCAGCAGAACGACGCCGCCGCCGCGTGCCTGGTGGTCGCCGAGGACAAGCTCGACGCGCTCGGGCTCGAGCCGATCGCCTGGTTCCACTCCTGGGCGGCGGCGGGCTGCGACCCGGCGCGGATGGGCATCGGGCCGGTGCCCGCCGTCGAGCGGCTTTTCGCCCGCAACGGGCTTGGCTGGACCGACATCGACGTGATCGAGCTCAACGAGGCGTTCGCGCCGCAGGTGCTCGCCTGCCTGAAGGGCTGGGGCTGGAGCGAGGACGACAGCCGCCACGACATATTGAACGTCAACGGATCGGGCATCTCGCTCGGCCATCCGATCGGCGCGACCGGCGGCCGCATCCTCGCCAACCTCACGCGCGAGCTGGTGCGCCGCGACGGCCGCTACGGCCTCGAGACGATGTGCATCGGCGGCGGCCAGGGGATCGCGGCGATCTTCGAACGCGCGGCATGAGCGACTGGTCGGCGTGGGTGGGCCGCGAGGAGCGGCGCGCCGACTTGGTCGATCCGAACGTCCTGGCGCGCTGGCTGGCCATGCTCGACCGCACGGCGCCCGCTAACGGCCATGCGCCGCAAGGCCTGCACTGGTGCCTGGCGCTGCCCGACGCGCCGACGGCGACGCTGGGCGCGGACGGCCACCCCCGGCGCGACGACGATCCGTCGGGCTTCCTGCCGCCAATCCTCCTGCCTCGCCGGATGTGGGCGGCGAGCCGGATCGCCTTTCACGCCCCGCTCCGCGCGGGCGACACGGTGACGCGCTGCTCGCGCATCGAGTCGGTGACGGCCAAGCAGGGCGGCAGCGGTCAGCTGGTCTTCGTCGAGGTCGCGCACGAGACGCATGGGCCCGCCGGGCTGGCTGTGCGCGAGATCCAGTCGATCGTCTATCGCGACGCGTCCCCGGCCGGCGCGCCGCCGGTTCCGCCCCCGCCGGGCGACGCCCGGTTCGATCCGGCCGGATGGGACGCGCACCGCGCGCTGACGCCGTCCGAGCCCCTGCTCTTCCGATACTCGGCGCTGACCTTCAACAGCCACCGGATCCATTACGACGTGCCCTACGCCACCGCGCAGGAAGGCTATCGCGGCCTCGTCGTGCACGGGCCGCTGACGGCCACCCTGCTGCTCGACCTCGCGCGGCGCCATTTTGGCGACAATTCGCTCGCGACCTTCGACTTTCGTGGCGTCAGCCCTGCGATCTGCGGCGAGCCGCTGCACCTCGCGATGCGCGAGAAGGACGGCGTGCTGGCGTTCGGCGCCTTCGCCGACGACGGGCGCGAAGTGATGCGGGCGAGCGGCGCGCGCGGCTGAACGACGGCACTGGCACCGCGACCGCGATGTGCTAGGCTCGATCGGTCGCCTGCGGTCACAAGCAGTTCACGTCCCGTCAAACTGCCTGGGGATGGCCATGGCGACGCTTGCGACCCACACGCCCGCCGCGATCGATCGCGACGACCGCTTCTTCTTCATCTCGGCGCTCGCGATGGCGGCCGTCATCGTCTGCGGCTTCTCGCTCCAGCTGGCGGTGGGGCGGTCGAGCTTCGCGGCGCCGCTGCTCGTCCACGCGCATGCGGTGACGTTCATGGGCTGGATCGTCATCTACGTGACCCAGTCCACGCTCGCGACCCATGGCGGCATCGGCCTTCACCGCCGGCTCGGCTGGCTGGGCGCCGCCTGGATCGTGCCGATGATCGTGTTCGGCTGCCTGGTGACGGTCGCGATGGCGCGCCGCGGCCACGTGCCTTTCTTCTTTCAGCCGCTCCACTTCCTCGTCTTCGACCCGCTGTCGCTGTTCACCTTTGCCGGGCTGACGGTCGCCGCGATCGTCATGCGCCGGCGGAGCGACTGGCACCGGCGGCTGCACCTGTGCGGGACCGCTTTGCTCCTCGGCCCCGGCTTCGGCCGCCTGCTGCCGATGCCGCTGCTCGCGCCCTATGCCTTCGAGGCCACCTTCGCGGCGCTGATGATCTTTCCGATCTCCGGCGTCATCTTCGACCTTCGCCGCCGCGGCGCGGTGCACCCGGCATGGACATGGGGGATCGCCGTCATGGTCGGCTCGCTCGTCGTGACGAATCTCGTCACGTACAGCCCGGTCGGGACCCGTCTCTACGACGTCGTGACGCGCGGCTCGCCCGGCGCCGCGGTGGCCCCGTTCGAACTGGCGGCGCGGCCCGCCGGCGGATTGGTGACCGGGCGCCGCTGAGCGCGACGCCCGGTCCGCGCCTCACGCGAAGGCGAAGTGCTCGACAAAGGCGTTGCCATGGGCACCGCCACCCCGGCCGAAGCCGGCCGGCGGGACGAAGCGGTCGTCCATGCCGAGTTCGGGCGCGAGGCCCGGACGGCCCAGCCGGAACAGCGCGAGCTGCGGGTCGTGGTCGCTCGACAGCTGAAGCGCCTCGGGCTGTTCGGCATTGATATGGACGGCGTCGAACTTGGCGACGCTGACCAGGTTGCCGGTCGCGACGATGTGGTCGATCGCCTGCGCATTGCCGTCGAACACATAGGAATAGCGCTCTTCCGGGGCGAGCAGCGTGTTCAGGTCCTGCAGCTTGCCGCCATTGGTGAGCGCGGTCACCGCGCCTTCCCAGCTGAAGCCGTTGAAGTCGCCGAGCACCGCGATCTTCGCGCCCGGGTCGATGGCGAGCTTGCCGTCGATCCAGTTGCGCACCGCGAGCGACTGCGCCGTCCGCGCGGCGTCGCCCGAATCCGACGGCGGCTGGATCGCACCCCAGAGCGGATCGGAGCCGAGCCGCGAGGTCAGATGGACGTTCACCAGGGTCACGGTCTCGTCGTTGAACTCGAACGTGCCCGCCAGCGGGCGCCGCGTGCCGGTGAAGATCGGGTCGTCGATCAGTTGCAGCGAGCCCTCGACAAGGCTCACCCGCGACGGATCGTAGAGGAAGCCGTTGCGGATGTTGGCGTTGGGCTCGCCGCCGGTCGCATTGTTGGCGGTCGGCGCGATCTCCGCATAGGCGTAGCGCGGGCCGCCGGCCGCGACGATCGCCTCGATCAGCACCTGCGCCGACGGGATGCCGGACAGCCCCGCGGCCGTCCCGGCGCCGTCCGCGTCCTGGATCTCCTGGACGGCCAGGATGTCGGGCGCGCGCAGGTTCGCGACGATGTCGTTGGCGAGCGAAGCGACCTTCTCGGGCGAATCATTGGCCGAGAGATTCTCCAGATTATAGGTCGCGACCGACAGGTGCACGGCCGACTCGTGGAGCCGGGTCACGTCCTTGGGCAGCGTCACGTCCTCGGTGACGGCGACCGCTTCGGTGACCAGCAGCTCGTAGGACTGGAAGGCGTAGCTGATCACACCCTCGACATCGGCCAGCCGGTCGCCCTGGCTGAAGATCGAGTCGAAGCCGTTGAACAGGCCGCTATCCTCGTCGAGCTGGATGCGCTCGGGATTGACGTCGGTGCTCGAGATCGTCAGCCCGCCGCGCGCATTGTTGCCGGTGGCGCCGACGCCGTCGCTCGCCACGACATAGGTCTCGCCGAAGCTGTTGGTGTTGGCGATCACGCGCGGCGCGGCGACCGTCACGTACATGCCCTCGAGCGACTCCCAGAAGTCGATGCCGTCCTGCGCCGGGTCGTAAAGCGCGAAGGCATCGTTATCGATCACGTTGGTCGGCGGCAGCAGCCCGCCGGCGCCGATTACGATGGGCTCGATCGTCGCCGCGCCGAGCTTCGCGATCTCGGGGCTGGAAAGCTGGGTGACCGTCAGGTTGCGATTGTCGTTGCCGGGCCGGAACTCGCTCACCGTCGCGGTGATGCGGAGCAGGTCGCCCTGCGCGATGCCGGTCGGCGCGGTGCCGGTGAAGACGAAGATCCCGTCCGACGTGCGGACGTCGCCGTCCGACGCGCCCGCCGCGCTCTGGATGTAGAAGCCGTTGCTGTCGATCGCGGTCACGACGCCTTCGGTCTTCAGCCGTGCGTTCACATAGGGACTGGTGTGCGACAGCCCTTGGATCTCGCCGATCGTCACCGGATCGGTCGGCACGATCGCGAAGTCGAGCACGCCCGCCGCCAGGCCGGCAAAGTCGTTGCCGGCGGCGTCCTCGAGGATCCCGGCCGGCGCGACCAGCGAATAGATGGTGCGCCCGACCAGATCCTCGGCCGGGTCGATGGTGACGATGTTGCCGCTGATCGCGACCTCGGGCCCGGTCACGTCGAAGACGCGCGTGTCGGTGCCGTTCGACAGCGTGAAGCTGCCGGTCCCGGCCTTCACCACCTCGGTGAAGCGGAGCACGATGTTCGCGCCGGCGGCGACGCCGACCGCGCCGTCGTCCGGGTCGGTCGGGTTCGCGGCAGCGAGCTCGGGCGCGGTCGTGTCGACCGCGATCGGCGTCGAGCTGACGACGATGTCGTCGATGCCGACCAGCTCGTCATTGCCGACCGCATTGGTGGTGATCACGCGGATCTCGAGGTCGGCCGCGTTCGCCGCCGCGGCCGGCAGCGCCACGTCGATCGCGGTCACCCGAGTCGCCGCATTGGGATCGGTCGCGTCGGCGATGTAGCCGGCGTCACCGGCGAAGTTCTGCCATGCGCCGCCGCCGACGCGCCACTGCACGGCAATGCGCTGGATCGCATTGTCCGCCGACGGATCGAGGTCGCGGATATTGGCCTGGAAGCGGACATTCTCGACGCCGGTCGCGTCGAGATAGAGCGCGAGATACGGCGCATCGGCCGTGCCCGACCCGTTGAGCGCGATCGTCGGGTTGGCGAGGCCCTGGATCTCGTACACGCCGCCGCCGGTGGGGTTCGTCGCCGACTGGTTGGCGACCACGTCGACCATCAGCAGCGCGTCCGGCGCGGTCAGGGTGCGCGGATCGGTCCCGGTCGCCGAGGTGAGCTCGTCGCCGCGATAGCCGACGATGCTCGGGACATTGCCCCAATCATCGTCCGCGGTGATCAGGCCGGGATTGCTCCAGTCCTGGACGAAACTCCCCGTCGACAGCTTGAAACGCGTCGTGCTCATGCTCATCCCTCTTGCTCGCGATCGGCTCGCTTAACCGTGGCTTAGTGACACTGTTGTGACGAGAAGCGATTTCGAGACAAGCATTTAGGATCGAAGGCCGCGACGAGGCTTCGGCCGCCTCGTCGCGCCGCCATGCCCGGAGCTCAGAGCAGGCGCAGCCAGATCGGGTCGGCGCTGAACTCGACGCCGGCGCGACCATGCGCGGTCCAGCAGACCCGCCCGGCTCGCTTCAGGCTGCCGGAGGTGATCTTCACCGTGCTGCCGATCGCCGGCTGCACGGGCAGGTCGACGCAAGCGCCCTCGGCCGAGAGGTTGTGCAGCGCCACGATATGGTAGGCGCCGCCGACCTGCACGCCGGCGTAGCGGCCGGAACAGTCCGTCCGCGGCGTGCGGCGCTCGTCCGCCCAGCGGCTCCGTCGCGTCCACTTGATCCAGCTTCGAAGGGCGGCCTGCGTTCCCACAGCCGCGTGCTGCCACGCGCCGATTACGAAAGTCTTGCGGGAACAACGCGAACTCCCGAGTTGACGCGAAATTCAGCATGCCGCTCGCGTGGCCGGCGGCAACGTGGCATGGACGGCGCGTTCCCCGTCCCGGTCAGGATCCCATGCCGCCAATCATCCACATCTCGGGTCTCGAAAAGACCTATGCCTCGGGCTTCCAGGCTTTGAAGGGCGTCAGCCTCGATATCGCGCCCGGCGAGATCTTCGCCCTGCTCGGCCCCAATGGCGCGGGCAAGACCACGATGATCAGCATCGTGTGCGGGCTGGTGAACGCGACCGGCGGCTCGGTGTCGGTCGACGGGCACGACATCGTGACCGACTATCGCCAGGCGCGCGCCTCGATCGGCCTCGTCCCCCAGGAGCTGCATACCGACGCCTGGGAGTCGGTCCGCGACACGGTGGCCTTCAGCCGCGGCCTGTTCGGACGGCCGCCTGCGCCCGCGCTGGTCGAGCAGATTCTTCGCGACCTCACGCTGTGGGACAAGCGCGACACGCCGATCAAGGAGCTGTCCGGCGGCATGAAGCGCCGCGTGATGATCGCCAAGGCGCTCGCGCACGAGCCGAAAGTGCTGTTCCTCGACGAGCCCACCGCAGGCGTGGACGTGGAGCTGCGCCGCGACATGTGGAACCTCGTGCGCCGGCTGCGCGCGACCGGCGTCACGGTGATCCTCACCACCCACTATATCGAGGAGGCCGAGGAGATGGCCGATCGGGTGGGCGTGATCAGCCATGGCGAGCTGATCCTGGTCGAGGAGACCGCCGCGCTGATGCGCAAGCTTGGCCGCAAGGAGCTGATCGTCCAGCTCGCCGCGCCGCTGGCCGCGATCCCGCCCGAACTGGCCCAGTGGCAGCTGTCGCTCAGCGACGACGGGCGCACGCTCCATTACGCGTTCGACCGGCATGCCGAGCGCACCGGCATCCCCTCGCTGCTCGCGCGGCTGAGCGAGCTGCGTCTGGAGTTCGCAGATCTGGAGACGAAGCAGAGCTCGCTCGAGGATATCTTCGTCGGTCTTGTCAACGAACGGAGGGCCGCGTGAGCGTGACCGGATTCAACGCCCGCGGCGTGTGGGCGATCTATCGCTTCGAGATGAACCGCTTCCGCCGCACGCTGTGGACCGGGCTTGCCGTGCCGGTGATCACGACCTCGCTCTACTTCATCGTCTTCGGATCGGCGATCGGTTCGCGGATGACCGAGATCGGCGGCGTCGACTATGGCAGCTTCATCGTGCCCGGGCTGATGATGCTGTCGCTGTTCACCGAGAGCATCTTCAACGCGTCGTTCGGCATCCACATGCCGCGCTTCACCGGCACCATCTACGAGCTGCTGTCGGCACCGATGTCGCCGCTGGAAACCGTGATGGGCTATGTCGGCGCGGCCGCCACCAAGTCGATGATCGTCGCGCTGGTGATCCTCGCGACCGCCAATCTGTTCGTCGACGTCCAGGTCGCGCATCCGGTGCTGATGCTGCTCTACCTGCTCCTCGTCGCGGTCACCTTCTGCATGTTCGGCTTCGTGATCGGCATCTGGGCGAAAGGCTTCGAGCAGCTCCAGATCATTCCGCTGCTGGTCGTCACCCCGCTGACCTTCCTCGGCGGCGCCTTCTATTCGATCGAGATGCTTCCCGAGCCGTGGCGCACGGCGACGCTGTTCAACCCGATCGTCTATCTGATCAACGGCTTCCGCTGGACCTTCTTCGGCACGGCAGAAGTGGCGGTCGGCGTCAGCCTTGCCGCGACCACGGCGCTGCTGCTCGCCTGCTGCGCCGCGGTGTGGTGGATCTTCCGGACCGGCTACCGGCTGAAGGCCTGATCCGCTCAGCGCCGGAGATAGGCGAACATGTGCGGCACATAGTCCGCCTTCCCGAGCGGCACGCCATGGTGGCGCAGGATCGCGTACGTCGTCATCACGTGGAAGTAGAACTGGGGCAGCAGCCAGTCGCGCAGATATTGCGCGCCGGTCATGTCGAACGCCATCCCGTTGGGTAGCTCGAGCGCGAGCGGCTGGTCCGCCGCCAGGTCGAGCGCACCGGGCCCGACCGTGCCGAGAAGCCCGAGCGTGCCGGCCAGATGGGAACGCGCCTCGGCCAGCGTGCCCGGGTGCTCGTTCGCGGCCAGCGCTTCGTCGCGGATCGCGACGGCGTCCGCCGGCAGCGCCGTACCCGCAAGGCGGGCGATCCCCTCGCGCGGCTGGAACGCGGCGAAGCGGATCTGCGCGGCGAGCGGGAACATGTCGGGCGCGAGCCGCCAGCCCATCATGGCGTCGCCCGCCCCCGCCTGCGCCTCCGCCTTGTCGAGCCATCCGGCGAGCGCGGTCAGCATCGCGGTGAAGGTCGGGACGGCGGTTTCGGTCAGCGACATGGTCCGGCTCCTGTTCGGGCCGGGAATCGCGGCCGCCCTGCCCATGCCTGAACCGGCGCGCAGTTTGGAGCGTCGTGCGACGAGACGACTGCCCGACTAGGGCATCGTCATCATGAGGAAGGTGAACGACGCGAGCGCGAGCGACGAACTCGCCCCGATCACGATCCACCAGCTCGTGCCCGGCGAGTCGTCCTCGCAATCGCAGGTCACGAAGGGCACGCTTTCGAGCCCGATCTGCATCGCGCGAACGCGAAGCTTTGCGCATTTGGGACAGACAAGGTCCGCCTGTCCTTCGGCGACGACTCCCATCATCCTCTCTCCGGCCCATTGTTGGGCTCGGCGCCAGGATAACCCAGTCCGGAAGGATCGCGAATAGGGAGTCTTCGCCCGCGCCCGACCTTGTCGCGACGTCGTCCAGCCTGCCTCTTCCGATCCGTCTCGCGCTCGACTAAGGCCCGCAAATGATTGAACTCGCCTGCCTGTGCGGCACCATCCGGGTCGCGCTGGCGAAGCGCCCCGATTTCGTCCACGAATGTAACTGCACGCTCTGCCGGAAGACCGGCGCGCGCTGGGGCTATTTCCACCCCTCGGAGGTGTCGTGCGACGGCCAGACCAAAAGCGTCTGCCGGACCGACAAGGCGGTGGCCAGCGCCGAGGTCCATTTCTGCCCGGATTGCGGCTCGACCACGCATTTCGTGCTGACCCCGGCCGTCGTCGCGACGCACGGCAACAGCATGATGGGCGTGAACATGGCGCTTGCCCCGGAGCACGACCTTGCGGGGGTGGAGCTCCGCTTTCCCGATGGTGCCGGCTGGTCCGGGGACGGGCCGTTCGACTATCTGCGCGCGCCGCGGCGGCTCGGCTGACCGACCTGTCCGGACAATCTCGTCTCGCCCCCGGAAACATCTTGCGAATCCGAGCGGTTAACGCTCTACCCTCGGAGCGGGCGACGCCCTGGTATTGGCCGGTGGAAGATCGCTCAGTGGAATAGGGTGTGGCACAGGCGTCTCTCGATTCGCGTCCCTCCGTGGTCCTCCTCGTCGAGGATGAAATCCTCATCCGGCTCGTCGCGGCGGAAACGCTGCGGGACGAAGGCTTCGTCGTGCTGGAAGCGGGCAATGCGGACGAGGCACTGGCGCTGATCAACGCCGGCCAGGATCTCTCCCTGATGATCACCGACATCCGCATGCCCGGCTCGATGGACGGCCTCGCGCTCGCCGCGGCCGTCAAGGATGCCTGCCCCGGGGTGCCCGTGATGCTCCTGTCCAGCCACATCGCGCCCGATCTTGCGCACCGGGCCGACGCTTTCCTGTCGAAACCGTTTCGCCCCTCGGAGCTTTACGAGGTCGTCACCAACCTCATCGGACCCCCATGGACGCACCAGACCGGCGACCGCAATGTATCCTAGTCGTGGACGGCGAGGTGCTCGTCCGCCACGCCATCTCCGATTATCTGCGCCGATGCGGCTATGTCGTGATCGAGGCCGCCAGCACCGATGAGGCAGAAACGGTGCTCGCCGAGGCGAGCGTCGCGGTCGACATCGTGCTCTGCGACGCGCAGGCGCTGGGCCGCGTCAACCCGTTCGAGCTGCGCGCCGCGGCCGCGCGCCGGACGCCGCCGGTGGAAGTCCTGCTGGCCGGCAATGTCGAGATGACCGCGCGCAAGGCCGCCGAGCTGTGCGATCGCGGACCGCATCTGGCCCGCCCCTACGACCCGCAGAGCGTGATCGAACACGTCCGCCGCCTGCTCGGCGCCGCCTGAACTGGTCCGATCCTGCGCTTCCTTGCCTGGCCGAGCCGGAAGCCCGCGCCGCATCGCCCGCGCCTGTGCTAACGCCCGCGCCTGTGAAGCAGCGGGAGCGATGCGCGGATGATCACGGCAGAAGACGCGGTTCTGGTGACCGAGACCGGCGCGGGGCGCTTCCAGGTGCGCGCCCAACGGGCGACCATGTGATGCTGGTCGACGAGCCGCTCGCCTTCGGCGGGCTGTCGTCGGGGCCCAACCCGTTCGACCTTCTGGGGGCGGCGCTCGGCGCGTGTACGCTCATCACCATGCGCCTCTACGCGGAGCGCAAGGGCTGGCCGCTGGGCCTGTTCAGCGTCCGCGTCACCCACCGCAAGGATTCGCCGACGGCGCGGGACAGGTTCGAGCGGGTGATCTCGCTGGCCGACGCCAGCCCCGAGCAGCGCGAGAAGCTGGCCCAGATCGCCGAGCGCTGCCCCGTCCATCTGCTGGTCGAGCGCGGCGCGGACATCACCACCACGCTGGTCGAGCAGGAGCTTCGCGAAGGCGCGGACCAGGGGCTGCATGCCCGGCTGGTCGAGGCGCTCTGCGACGAGGCGGCGTGAGGGCGGCGGAACACCCGGCGCGATGAGCGGTTGCGCATCCCGTCCGGCAGTGCGGACCAGAGGGAGACGTGACGATGTCGGATGTGCGCGAAGCCAGCCTGGTCCGGATGGTGCTGCCCGATCATGTCTGCCCCTTCGGGGTCCGTGCCAAGGAGCTGCTCGAAACGAACGGCTTCACGGTCGACGAGCGGATCCTGGCCAGCCGCGAAGAGGTCGAGGCCTACAAGGCCGAGCAGGGTGTCGCGACGACGCCGCAGGTCTTCATCGCCGGCGAGCGGATCGGCGGCAGCGACGAACTCGAGGCCTATCTGCGGCAGGACTGACGCGGCGCGCCCCGCCAGGGGCTTGCAAGCTGCGCATCCCGGCCTAGGTGCGCCCCGGGCCAGGAGCGGACATGAACCAACGATTCGACGCCATCATCCTGGGCGCAGGTGCGGCGGGACTGATGTGCGCGGCCGAAGCCGGCCGACGCGGGCGACGTGTCCTTGTCCTCGAACGCGCCGAGCGGCCGGGAAAGAAGATCCTGATCTCGGGCGGCGGCCGCTGCAACTTCACGAACCTGCATGCGACGCCGGACCGGTATCTGTCCGCCAACTCGCATTTCGCGCGGTCGGCGCTCAGCCGCTACACGCCCGCCGACTTTCTGGAGCTCGTCGAGCGGCACGGCATTGCGTGGCACGAGAAGACGCTCGGCCAGCTTTTCTGCGACGGCTCGGCGAAGCAGGTCGTCGACATGCTGCTCGACGAGGCCGCCGCCGGCGCGGTCGAGATCGCGTGCAACGCCGCGATCAGCGAGGTCGCCCATGCCGATGGCCGCTTCGCGGTCACGACCGACGCCGGCACCGTGTCGGCGCCGGCGCTCGTCGTCGCGACAGGCGGGCCAAGCATCCCCAAGATCGGCGCCACCGGCTTTGCCTATGAGCTCGCGCGCAAGTTCGGCCTCAAGCTCGTCGAGCCACGCCCCGCGCTCGTTCCCCTCACCCTGCCCGGCGAACAGGCGCTGTTCCGCGACCTGTCCGGCGTCTCGACCGAGGTCGTCGCGCGCTGCGGCACCGGGGCGTTTCGCGAAGCAGCCTTGTTCACCCATCGCGGGCTGTCCGGCCCCGCCATCCTGCAGGTGTCGTCCTATTGGCGCAGCCCGCACGCGATCGAGATCGACTTCCTGCCCGGGCTGGACGCGGGCTGGCTGTGCGCCGCCAAGCGCAGCGAGCCGCGCACGACGCTTGCGCGGCTGCTTCGCGCGCGCCTGCCCGACCGCCTTGCCGGCGCGCTGCTCGCGCAACTGGGCAGCGACGGGCCGATCGCGACGATGAGCGATGCGGCGCTGCGCGACGTCGAGGCGCGGCTGGCGGGGTGGAGCTTCCGCCCGAACGGCTCGGAGGGCTATGCCAAGGCCGAGGTGACGATCGGCGGCATCAGCACGGCCGAGCTCTCGTCCAAGACGATGGAGGCGCGCCGCATCCCCGGCCTTTACGCGATCGGGGAGGCCGTCGACGTGACGGGCTGGCTGGGCGGCTACAACTTCCAATGGGCCTGGGCGAGCGGGGTGGCGGCGGGGCAGGCAATCTGACCCGGGCGCGCCGCGCTATCCGACTTTGGTCGAACTTCCCGCCAACGCCACCTCCCATAAGATCGGGGCTGTCGATCGGGGCGGAGTCAAATCGTGCGAAGAGCCGGGTGCATCCTGCTGCTGGGCTCCGCGCTCGCTCCGGCGGCAGCGCCGGCGCAGCCCGGGTCCGACCCGCGCGACGGCGGCGCGGACATCGTCGTCGTCGCGACGCCGCTCTACGATCCGGGCGAGAACGCGCTGACCTTCCCCGCGCAGACCGTCTCGGACGAGCAGCTCCAGTCCGCGCACGCGCTCGACGCGACCGACTATCTCGCCCGCTATGTGGGCGGCATCACCTACACCGAGACCCAGGGCAATCCGCTCCAGCCCGACATCAACTATCGCGGCTTCACCGCCTCGCCCCTGCTCGGCACCGCGCAGGGCCTGTCGATCTTCTTCGACGGCGTTCGCCTCAACCAGCCGTTCGGCGACGTGGTGAGCTGGGACCTGCTGCCGACCAGCGCGATCCGCTCGCTGACCCTGGTTCCCGGCACCACGCCGCTGTTCGGCCGCAACGCGCTCGGCGGCGCGATCTCGATCCGCAGCAAGGATGGCCGGTCCGATCCGGGCGCCGCGGTGGAGCTGGCCGGCGGCAGCTGGTCGCGCCGCATCGCGCGCGCGCAGATCGGCGGCCAGTCGGGCGGCGGGCTCCACTGGTTCGCGGCGGGAGACTATTTCACCGAGGACGGCTGGCGCGATTTCTCTCCGTCCGAGGCGGGCCAGCTGTTCGGCAAGCTCGGCTGGGGCGACACGCGGACCGACCTGGCCGTGTCGCTGCTCCATGCCGAAAGCGACCTGACCGGCAACGGCCTGCAGGAGCTGCGCCTGCTCCGACGCGACCGCGCGAGCGTCTATACGCGGCCGGACGAGACGGCGAACCGCAACTGGCTGGCCAACCTCACGGCGCGCCACGCTGTTGACGATCGCCTGTCGATGACCGGGAACGTCTTCTGGCGGCGGCTCAAGACCCGCACGTTCAACGGCGACCTCAACGACGACGCCCTGCGCGGCACCGCCGACGCCGATGCCTGCCGCGCGAACGACGAGGCCGACGAGGCGTGCACCGGCGTGCTCAACCGCACCGGCACCCGGCAGCGCGAATGGGGCGGCGCGCTCGAAGCGGTGTGGCGCGCGGGCGCGGCGCATGCGGTCACGCTCGGGACGAGCTACACGGCCGCCCGCGCCCATTTCCGCCAGTCCGGCCAGTTCGCCATCGTCGCGCCCGACCGCGCGGTCGACGGCGTGGCCGGGCTGTTCGACGACGACGCCGAGATCGACCTGTCGGGGCGCGTGACCACGCTGTCCGCCTATGCACTCTGGGCCTGGGATATGGCGTCGCGCGTGCACCTCGACCTGTCGGCGCGCTTCGACCGGACGACGATCCGCAGCCGCGACGCGATCAACCCGGGCGGCGGCCCCGGCTCGCTGGACGGCGACCATCTCTATCACCGGCTCAACCCCTCGCTGTCGGTGCGCTGGCAGGCGAGCGATCGCCTCGCGCTGGACGCGTCCGTCACCCAGACCAGCCGCGCGCCGTCGATCATCGAGCTCGGCTGTGCGGACCCAGCCAGTCCGTGCCGCCTGCCCAATGCGCTGGCCGGCGACCCGCCGCTCGACCAGGTGATCGCGCGGACGGGCGAGGCAGGGCTGAGCTGGACGGTCGAGGGGTGGCGCGTCCGGCTGGGCGGCTTCCGGACCGACGCGCGCGACGACATCCTGTTCGTCGCGGCCGAACAGTTGGGCTTCGGCTATTTCCGGAACTTCGGACGGACGCGGCGTCAGGGAGTGGACCTCGACGTCGCGGGCGAGGTCGGGCCGTTGCGGCTGTCCGCGCATTACAGCTATCTCGACGCGACCTATCGCAGCCCCGAGACGGTCGGCGGCGCGGCGAACAGCACCAACGACCTGGGCCCGGGCGCGCCGGGGAACATCGCGATCCGGCCGGGCGATCGGATCCCGCTGCTTCCGCGCCACACCGTGAAGGCCGCGCTCGACTGGAGCCCCCGCGCGTGGCTCACGCTGTCGTTCGACACGATGGCGGCGACGGGCGTGATCGCGCGCGGCAACGAGAATGGCGCGCACCGCCCCGACGGTCTTTTCTACCTCGGCCCGGGGCGCACGCGGGGCTGGTTTGTCGCCAATGCGGGGCTGGAGCTCCAGCCGGCGTCGCGATGGACGCTCTGGGCCAGGCTTCGCAACGTGTTCGACCGCCGCTTCGCGACCGCGGCGCAGCTGCAGCCGACCGGCTTCGACGGCGACGGCGCCTTCCAGGGGACGCCGTTCCAGGTGCCGGGGCCGGACGGAGCGCTGCCGGTGCAGGGCTCGACCTTCTTCGGGCCGGGCGCGCCCCGCTCGGTCCAGCTCGGCGCGCGGCTGCGCTTCTAGGCGGTGCGGCGCAGCGCCGCATGGTGCTCCGCGCGCGCGAGCAGCAGCTCGAGATCCTCGGGCGCGATGTCGAAGCTCTCGCCGAGATCGTCCAGCGCGGCGGCGACGTCGTCGGCGATCAGGCCTTCGCGGGCGAGCGCCTGCTCGGCCTGCGCCGCGCTGACCCGGTGCGGATAGGCATGGCCGGAGAGCCGGTGGAACAGCCAGCCGGCGGCGACGAGCAGCACGGCGTTGAGCGCGACCGGCTGGAGCGCGAAGGCGAGACCGGCGCCGCTCGCCTGCGGGCTCGTCACCACGAGCAGCGCGACCGCGCCGCCGGGCGGGTGGAGGCAGCGGGCGAGCGTCATCACGAGGATCGCGCCACCGACGGCGACACCGGCCGCGAGCGACGGCTCGAGCCCGGCGCGCGCGGCCGCGAGCCCGACCAGCGCGGACAGGCTGTTGCCGCCGACCACCGGCCAGGGCTGGGCGAGCGGACTCGCCGGAACGGCGAAGACGAGCACGGCCGAGGCCCCCAGCGGCGCGGCGACGAGCGGCAGCGCGGGGTGCCCGACCCCGAGACGCATCAGGAAAACGGTCGCCGCGACGCCGAACACCGCCCCCGCGCAGGCGAGCGCGCGCGCGCGCCACGACGCGCCGGCGAGCAGGAAGGTCGAGGTGCGGGTCGCTGGATCGGGCATGTCGTTGGGCCCGGCTCTTGCCGGGCGCAGGACGTGCGCGCCAGACAGTCCTCGTGGCCGGCGCGAAAGCCTGGCTTGGGCGCCCGGCCCGGCAAGGCCGGTCGCGTCACCCGGCCGGGAGACGGGGCGGGCTCAGGGGGCGCGGCGGGTCAGCGAAGCCCCGAGGTCGGGTCCCGCTCCGCGCCCCACGACATGACCGAGCGCGCGTCGCCCGACTGGCCCTGGTCGCGCGGCGGCGCCGCATATCGGCTCATCTCCTCGATATAGCGGCCGATCACCCGGTCGTGCGCGTCGGACAGGAGCCGGCGCTCGAGGTCGATCAGCCAGCTATTCTCCTCCTGGAACATGTGATGGGTGACCGCGCCCCGGATGTGGGCGAGCTTTTCCAGATAGTCCGTGCTGAGCGGCTCGAGCTTGGCGAGCAAGGCGAGCTGGACCTTGGTCGCCGCCTGCTCTTCATAGCCGAGCATCGCGTGACCCTGCTGGCCATGCTCGACCAGCTCGGGATAGACGGCGGCTTCCTCCGCGACCGAATGGCCGTTCAGCAACGTCGCCATCTCGAGCTCCGCCGCGCGCTGTGCCTCGGCCGTGGTCGCCGAGCGAACGGCCTCGAACGCCTGCTCGATGCGGTTATGGTCGTCGATGATGAGCTGGACGATCCCGTCCTGCGCCGCCTGGGTACGCGCATTCTCGCGCGCCTTCAGACGTTCCTCGTCATTCTCGAGCGGCGTCACGGCGGCGACGAGACGGTCTAGGATCGACATGTTCTGGAACTCCGGACGGGGCGACTCCCCAGCCAATGCGGTGGCCACCGCGATGGTTCCCGTTCCGGGACCGAACGCCGGCCCCTAAGCCTTCGCAAAGGCGAGAGAACTGATGTAGTCCTTGCCGGCCGGGGGGTGGGGTGGATGCGCTACGCAGCTTTCATAAGCTACAACCACAAGGACAGGCGCGCCGCGGGCAAGCTGCACCGCGCGCTCGAGACCTATCGCCTGCCCGCCCGGATCCGGGGCCGCGAGACGGCGATCGGCACGGTTCAGGACCGGCTTCCCCCGATCTTCCAGGACCGCGAGGAGCTCGCCTCGTCGTCCGACCTTGCGGCGTCGGTGCGCGCCGCGCTCGAGCAGACCCACACGCTGATCGTGCTCTGCTCCCCCCATGCGGCGCGGTCGCGCTGGGTGAACGAGGAGATCCGCGCCTTCATGGCGATGGGCCGTCGCGACCGCATCCAGGGCCTGATCATCGACGGCGAGCCCAATGCCTCGCGCACGCCGGGGGCCGATCCCGCGCAGGAATGCCTGCCGCCCGCGCTGTTCGAGGACGGCGGCGGCGAACCGCTCGCCTCGGACGTGCGCGCGGGGCAGGACGGCTGGCAGGCCGCGCGGCTGAAGCTGATCGCCGGCATCCTGGGCGTCCCCTATGACGAGCTGCGCCAGCGCGACCTGGCGCGGCGCCAGCGGCGGCTGATGGCGATCGCGGCGGCCAGCGCGGTGGGCTTCGTCGTCATGGCGGCCCTGACGGTGTTCGCCCTGGTGTCGCGCACCGAGGCGATCGCGCAGCGCGATCTCGCCCGGCAGAAGACCGCGACGGCCGAACGCACCGTCGCGTTCGTCGAGTCGCTGTTCGAGGTCTCCGATCCGTCGGAGGCGCGGGGGGCGAAGATCACCGCGCAGGAAGTGCTCGACAAGGGCGCCGAGCGCATCCGGACCACGCTCGACGAGGAGCCGAACGTCAAGGCGCAGCTGATGACGACGCTCAGCAAGGTCTATCTCGGCCTGGGCTCGTACAAGCGCGGCGAGGCCCTGATCCGCCAGTCGATGTCGCTGCCGGTCAGCGATGCCGCCGTGCGCGCCCAGCAGCTGATGGGCCTCGCCTCCTCGGCGGAGCGCCAGGGCGACTATAAGCAGGCGGTCCGGCTGTACCGCATGGCCCTTCCCTTCGCCGATGCCGACGCGGTCTCGGGCGACGAGACCCGGGCCGCCATCCTCGCGGCGCTCGGCGATGCCGCGAGCGGCGCAGGCGACAGCTCGGTCGGCGACGAAGGCATGCGGGCCGCGCTCCGGTTCGACACCGCGCGTTTCGGGGCGGACAGCCTGCAGGTCGCGCGCGATCTCGAAGCGCTCGGCCATTTCGAGGAAGGCCGCGAGCGCTTCGCCGACGCGCGACGCCTGTACGAGCGCGCCGTCGCGATCCGCCTCAAGCGGCAGGGTCTGTCGCACCCGCTCGTGTCCGAAGGGCTGAACCAGCTCGGCTCGATCGCCTATTTCCAGAAGGACGCCGCGTCGGCCGAGCGGTTCATGCGCAAGGCGCTCGAATCCGACATGCTCGTCCTCGGCCGCGATCACCCCGACGTCGCGATCACGCTCAACAACCTCGCCCGGCTGATGCTCGAGCGTCAGGAATATGCCGGCGCCAAGCCGCTGCTCGAACACGCCGTCGCGATCACGCTCAAGAACCGCAGCGCGACCAACGACTATCTGGCGCTGCTCTATGCCAATCTGGGGATCGCGCACCGCGGCGTCGGGGATGTCGCGAACGCCACGGCGCATCTCGAGAAAGCGCTGAGGATCGGGCAGCTGACGGAGCATCGCAACGTCGGGCCGATCCTGACCGAGCTTGCCGACCTCGCCTGTCGGCGCGGGGCGGCGCGCGAGGGCCTCGCGCTGCTCGACCGCGCGGAGCCGATCACCCGGCGCGATTATTCCGACGATCCGTGGCGCGCCGCATGGGTGGCGAACACGCGCGGCGCCTGCCTGACCGCCGCCGGCCGTCGCGCGGCGGCCGTCTCGGCGCTCTCGGCGAGCCTGGGCCCGCTGCGCGAACGCTGGCCGGCCGGTTCGATGTACCGCGTCATCGCGGAACGGCGTCTCGCCGTGGCACAGAAAAGCGGTCGCGCGGCCGTTTAAATCCGTTGTGGAGCGGATAAGTGCTGATAGTCTCGACCGAATTCTAACAGGGTGGGAATGCGAAATGCTTGGTCGGATCCTTTGTCTCGCGCTCGTTGCGTCCGCTTTCACCTACAGTTCCGAGGCGTCCGCCCGACGCACCGCGATCGACCAGGACGAGAACGGCAACGGGACCCAGGTCACGCTCGAGGGCTATTGCGACCTGAACGGCGACGATTGCGACCGGCCGGTGATCTTCAACTATCTGGGCACGCCCTACACGGTCAGCTTCAACGGCGGCGATGCCGTGGATCGCTTCTACGTTCATGGCAACGGCCTGCTGACCTTCGGCTCGGCGATCGACTTTTCCGCCTTCTACTCGACGATCGCGATCGACGGCGTCGACCCGGCGCCCACCGACTATGGCCTGAACCTGGTCAGCGTCGGCCAGAACAACGAAACCGACTTCGGCGCCTTTTACCAAAGCGCCGATTACGGGATCGACTCCGACGGGCGTATCTTCGCCGAGTTCTACACCTGCGTGACGCCCCAATTCTGCCGGCAGAGCGTCCAGCGCCTCACCCTGACCCCGACGGCCGACGGCTTCCTTGGCGAGATCACCGGCGTGCAGTTCGGGAATGACCGCGGCTACGTCGTCAACGGCGTCTTCACCCCGACCGGCAACAGCTTCCGCATCGCCGCCAACATCACCGGCCTCACCTTCACGGCCGTCCCCGAGCCGGCGACCTGGGCGATGATGATCGCCGGGCTCGGCGCGACCGGCTCGGCCCTCCGCCGCCGGCGGCGCCATGGCGTCGCCCCGGCGCTCGCCCGCATCTGAACGACGGACCTGTTCCGCGGCGGGGCGTCGCCGTCCCGCCGACACAGGAGGCCTAGGCGTGGGCGTGCGTCATCGCCGCTGCGCCCCGGCGCTTCCAGAATTTCTCGTGGAAGAAGAACGCGACCGCGTTCACGCACGGCTCGATCAGCGCGATGCCACCGGCGATGGCGACGGATCCGGTCATCAGCCACGCGACCGAAAAGCCGATCATCAGGTGGAGGGCGAGATAGGTGAAGGTCTTGATGACGTCGGTCGACATTGCGGATCTCCCGGCTGACTAATTAAGAATGGTTCGCAATAACGTCAAACCGACTGTGACCATCACTCTGATCGCTTTCTCCGCCGGCGGCGCCGGCGTGCGGAGCTGACCCGGACCGAGCAGCAAACAACGGCGGACGCCGCGGGTTCCCGCGTCCCCCCCTTCGTTGGACAGGGCCCGGCGGCTAACCGTTTGAAGAAAATGACATCTTTGTGACTCAGCTTATCGCGCCGCTTGCGTCACGACGGGAGCACGCGCGCCCGATGCCCGTTCTCGGCAATGCCCATCCCGGGGCCGAAGAAGGGGTTCTTCACGATGAAACGACTGGTCGCATCCGGCTTTGCACTCACCCTGCTCGCCTCCGCTTCGGCGGCGAGCGCCGCCACCTTCACTTATGTCGCGCCACTCGCGCCCGCCCGAAACCTTGCGCCGGTCGGACAGGTGACGGCGACCTTCGACAATGTCGCCAATCAGGTCGTCTTCGCAGTGACCGCCGCACCCGGTTCGCTGGCCCCGGGCGAGCACCAGCTTCACCTCCACGCCAATTATGCCGGCAACCTGCTGATCGGCCAGCCCCTGACCCAGCAGGTCAAGGCGCTGCCGCCGGCGACCACCGACGATCTGGACGGCGACGGCATCATCGAGGTGTTCGAAGCGGTGCCGCTGATCGGCGAGAGCTGGTGGACGATCGCCACCGTAACCGTCGGCGCGGACGGCGCGCTCAACTTCAACAGCGGTCCGCTTTCGACCGCGGCGAACCTGCTTTTCCCGCCCGATCCGCTCGTCCCGGGTTCGCCCGGCGTGAGCGGGCCGGAGGATGTCGACTATCCGTTCGACGTCGACAATCTCGGCTTCTATCGCCAGTCGCTCGACCGCTTCGACCTGCTCGCCTTCGACATTCACGGCGGCCTGGATCCGGCGGGCATCGGCGCCACTCCCGGCGAAATCGACCAGTTCGACGGCTATGAGCCGTTGCGCCCGGCGCTCGCGGGCGCGTTCGCGGCCGTGCCGGAGCCGGCGACCTGGGCGATGATGATCGGCGGCTTCGGCCTGGTCGGGGGCGTGCTCCGCGCCCGCGCCCGGAAGGCGCCGGGCCTGGCCTGACGCGGGCTGGACGCGGGCCGGCCGCGCGCCGGCCCGCGCTTCAGCCGATCAGGCGGGAAATGTCCGCCCATTCCTCGGCGACGACGGCGCGACCCGCGTCGATGCCGGCGCGGATCTGTTCGGGCACGAACTCCAGCGTGTCGGCCACCTCGCGACGCGGCGCCAGGATGTAGACGGGCGCGAACCGATAGGCGGCGAGTTGCGCGTCGAGCGGCGCGAGGATCGCCGCCGCCGCCGCTCCGGTGATGCCGGCGGCCCGCAACGCCGCGCTCTGCGCCGCGCGCGCGGTGATCAGGTCGTTGATCAGCGCGGCCTGCGCAGTGTCGTTGGCGACGACCTCCGACTGCAGGATCGCGACCGAGCGCAGCGCGATCGGGACGAGGCTGCCATAGCGCCGGGCCGGCGTGGGTTCGGGAGCCATCGGCGAGGCCATGACCACCAGCACGGCCTTGGGGTTCCAGTCCAGCGCGGCGGCGAGCGGCGTGACGTTGCGGACCCCGCCATCGACCCATTGCTCCTCGGTGCCGTCGGCCGCGCGGGTGCGGAGCGGCGGGAAGAAGACCGGCATCGCCGAGCTTGCATAGACCCAGTCGGCGATATTGGGCGTGTTCTCGTCGATCGAGCGGAACGCGCCCGAGGTCAGGCTGACCACGCCGAGCAGCAGCTTGCGCCCGCTCGCCCGGAGCCGGCCTTCGTCCGCGAAGCTGCGCAGCCGCGCCCGGATCGGCGCCGTGTCGTAGATCGAGTTGGCGCCGAGCAGCCCCCCGACGATCCCCAGCGGCTTCTCGCGGTAGACGTCGCGGTTCGATCGCAGCGACAGCCACTGCTCGACCAGGCCCGGTATGTCGCCCTGCGCGCCGGCGAGCGCCTGGATCGCGCCGGTCGACACGCCGGCGAAGATCCGGACGTCGACGCCGCGGCGCGTGATCAGCTCGTCCAGGACGCCGACCTGAAACGCGCCTTTCGCGCCGCCACCGCTGAGCACGACCGCCAAGCCACCCGACATGCCGCCAGCTTACACCAGCGGGCGGCGCGCGCGAAGCCTCTGCGATGGCCGCGGCCGCGACCTCTCGCAATCATCGGCGGAGACGATCAGTGTGAGCTCGACAAGTGATTGGACCGATCACGCGACCCGCCCTAGCCGGGGTGTCGAACACGCGACGATCCAGCTCGGGAGCGACACGGTGGCCAATTTGTTGTTTCTGCTCGCGGCGGTCCCGCCGCTGCTGCTCCTGCTCGCGTTCGAAGGGATCGGGGCGCAAGGATCGCGCCCGTCCGGCGACGGCCCGAAGGTCCGATCATGGGTGATCCGGATCGCGTGCTCGAATATCTCCGGCTTGCGGAGAATTGCCGCTGCCTGGCCGCCGGAACGACGCACCGGGAGACCAAGGCCGCACTGACGGAGATGGCGGCGGAGTATCTCGAAAAGGCTCGAATGCTCGCGCCGCCGCCGCCTGCTCACCGCGCGCGCTCGGCCTGAGGCTGCGAGGGATAGGCCGAGGGCCGCTTCTGCGCGATCATCGGGAAGGTCTCGCCACTGTGGTAGGTGACGGTCCCGCACATATAGTCGCCCTTGGCCGAGAGGCGGCCGTCGAAGCGGACATCGCCTTCGCGGGACGCGACGAGCATCTGGACGCCGCGGCCGGTCGTCGTGATCTTCCGCAGCACCACGGGCGCGGTGCGCGCCGGCGACAGGGAGCCGCCAAAGTCGGCGCCGACAAAGCCGATCGACATGGTGCCGAAGCTCGGCATGCCCCGGGGGACCATCAGGACATCCCAATGTCCGTGCAGGTACGCGGCCTCTCCGCCCGCCGCGGCGGCGCCGGCGTCGCACGTCAGGGCAAGCGGCGCGGCGGGCTGCGCGACGACATGCGACGGCGCGACCGCGGCGGCGATCAGGGCGAGAATCGTCTTGTGTGGCATCGATGTTCCTCCATCCGCCGGCAGCCTCGGTGGCGTGGAAATGGCCGGCGCCCGCCGCCTTCGAACGGGCGTCGCCGCATCGACAAGCGCGATTTTCGTCAATAGCTTCAGCTTTTTCGCCAATGTGGGACGCATGCAGTTCACGCCGCGCCAACAGCTTCCTCGACTGCGATGGCGAACGGCGGCGGCGGGGCTCGTCCTCGGGCTCCTGCTCGGCTTTGCGGGGCCGTTCGGCTCCTATCCCGCGTTCCCACGCGCGACACGCTACGCCTTCTGGCTGGGGTCGACCGCGGCCGGGATGCTCGCGGCCGTCGCGGCCGAAGCCGTGCTGCCTCGGACAAGGCCTCGCGGCGGGGCGGTGCGGATCGGCGCCGTCGCGTTGCTGTCCGCCGTGCCGATGACCTTCGTGGTCGCATGGGCGATGTCGCTCGTCCAGCCGGGCCGCGTCTTCACGCCCCAGCAGCTGCCCGGCCTGTTCGTGGCCGTCGCGGTGGTTCAGCTGCTCGTGGCTTACGCGACCGCCGCGACCGAGCCTTTGGCCGCGCCGGCGCCGGACCCCGCGGGCATGCCCGACGGACCGGCGGCGGCCGTGCCGGCCTTCCCGCCGGCGCTGCTCGACCGGTTGCCGCCGGAGATCGGCAGCGACATTCTCGCGCTCGAGACGGAGGACCATTATCTCCGGGTGCACACGCCGAAGGGAAGCGCCCTGGTCCTGATGCGCATGGCCGACGCGGTCGCCTTGCTCGACCCGCGGCTGGGCGCGCAGGTCCACCGCCGCTGGTGGGTCGCCGAAGCCGCGGTCGTCGCGGTGCGCAGGGACGGCGCGACCATGTCGCTCTGCCTGGCCGACTGGCGCGTGGTGCCCGTCGGCCGAACCTTCGCCCCGACCGCCCGGACCAGGTTCGCGCATCTCGCGGGCCGCGATCCGGCGGGCCCCGGCGGCGCAACGGCCCGCGCGCCGCGACCGCCCGAGTGAGCCGGCAGGCGCGAGGTCCCGCTTGCCGACGCCGGCCGCGCGTTGCGGCTTGAGACTCGGACCGGAAGTCGACATGAACGCCGCCATGACCAGCACGATCAACATCACCCTCACGCCCGACGAGGCGGAAATCATCATCGACGCGCTCGAGGCGGACATGGAAGGCTATCTCGAGTCGGCCAAGGAATCGCGCGGGAACGCGCGTCGCAGCGAAGCCGCGACCTTCGCCGAGGCGGCCGAGCGCATCGGCCAGGTCCTCGCGCGGATCCGCGCGGCCGCCGGCTGAGCAAGAGGACGGCGCCGTCCGGACATCGCTCCGGGCAGCTTCATCGCTGCGAACGCGACCTTCGTCTCTCGTCCACATACCCGGTCGGCCGGCTTCGCTAGCAGGTCCTCGATCGCGCCATCGCCGATGGCGTCGGGACCCCGCGCCGCTGCCGGCGCGACCGGGCCGGCTCGACCGTCGCGCGGACGCACGGTCCGGGATCACCGGGACCATGGAACGAGGAAGGACGCCAGGATGAATCCGAACAAGGCCCTGTGGGAGAAAGGCGACTTCACCAAGCTGGCCGCGACCATGCGGCAGAGTGGCGAGGAACTGGTCGACCGTCTCGCCGTCGGGCCCGGCATGACCGTCCTCGACCTTGGTTGCGGCGACGGCACCACCGCCCTCCCCGCGGCGATCAGGGGCGCCGACGTGCTCGGCGTCGACATTGCCGCCAATCTGGTCGACGCCGGCCGCGCGCGCGCCGAGGCGGCCGGGCTGTCGAACCTTCGGTTCCAGGAAGGCGACGCCGCCAGCCTTTCCGAGCTTGCCGACGAGAGCTTCGACCTCGTGGTGAGCATCTTCGGCGCGATGTTCGCGCCTCGCCCCCACGACGTCGCGCGCGAGATGGTCCGGGTGACTCGTCCCGGCGGCCGGATCGTCATGGGAAACTGGATCCCCGGAGACCCGACGCTGATCGCCCAGATCCTCCGGATCAGCGCCGCCTACAGCTTCCCGCCGCCCGAAGGCTTTGTGAGCCCGGTGAGCTGGGGCCTCGAAGAGAATGTGCGTGACCGCTTCGGCGCGGCCGGGATCCGTCCCGAGGCGCTGAGCTGCGAGCGCGCCACCTACACATTCCGTTACCCGGGCCCGCCCGCCGCGTTCCTCGACCTGTTCCGTCGCTTCTACGGCCCGACGATGAACGCGTTCGAAGCCGCCGAGCGCGAGGGCAAGGCGGACCAGCTCCACGACGAGCTCCGCACGCTGTTCGAGGCACACAACCAGGGCGGGGCGGAGCAGACGATCATCCCGGCCACCTATCTCCTGGTCTCGGCAACGAAGGACTGATCGCCGTCGCCGCCTCGCGCCGGACGGCCGGCGGCTATTGGCTGACGGGCGCGCACCGGCTGTGGTCGCCGGCGGTACAGGCGGCGACATCGGCCTCCCATTTGGCCTTGGCCGCAGCCGCCGCCTGCACCGCCGCATCGTGTCGCAACTTCGCATCGGCATAGGCCTTCAGCTTTGCCTGATAGTCGCGCTGCGCCGCCGCCTGCGCCGCCATGTCGGCCTCGATCTTGCGGCGTTGCGCCTCGGCGGCCTGGGCCTGGCTGCCGTTCAGCGCGCGCAATTTCTCAGCCTCGGCCGCCTCGAGCTCGGCGCGTCGCGCCGCGGCGGCTTCGGCGGCACGATCGACGGCGGGCGCGGCGGCGGGTGCCGCCGGGGGCGGCTGCCGCGGTTCGGCGGCGTTGTCGCGCGCCGGCTCGGCCGTCCTGGTGGATGGAGGCGCGGCCGCGCCGGGCGCCCAGTCGATGTCGACGATCGTCCAGTTCGCCGAGTTGCTCGCCTTGCTGCCGCCGAGCAGTTCCTCGACCTCGGCCGGCGTCGCGCGCGTGGGGCAGGATGCGCCGATCAGCACGTCGCCCGAGCGGCGCTTGACCTCGGCGGCGAAGGTCGTCGCCGGATTGGGTTCGGCCAGCATCCCGGCCGGCGGCGGCGTCGCCTGGGTTAGGCTGAACACGCGCGAGAAGAACATCTTGTTGCCCGAGGGTCCGACCGCAATGCCGGTGCAGAAGGCCGGATGATCCGCCGCTGAGACGAGAGACTCCCCCGACAGGATCGCGACCGCCGCGATCGCCCACGCCCGTTTCCGCATCCATCCCCCCTGTTCCCGAATGAGACATGCGGCGGAGTTGCGTGCCGCGCAACCTCATAGGCCCGCAATGCTGTTGCGGCCCTGTCGGGCACGCGCCACAATAGCCTCGAATAGGGGGGAATTAGCGGCGATGGCCATGAGCGAATCCGCCTGCCCGCATTGCCGCGGCAGCAGGGCAGAGGTGCTGGTCGGGCGCAGGACGGTGCTCGGCGCGATGCTGGCCGGGCCGGCGCTGGCCGCGCCCGGATGGGCCCAGGACCTGCTCGATCCGACCGCCTTGCGGGGCGCCCGCGTCAGCTCGCCGACCGACCTCGGGCCACGGCAACGTCCGGCCGACCGGACCAGCCCGTCCTATGCCCGCGACATGGAGGCGAGCATCACCTCCGCGCTGCTGTCGCTGGTGCGCGCCTATGGCAGCGTGGCCGACCAGATCGGCAAGCTCACGGCCAAGGAAAAGGACCTCGCCGCCAGGCTGGCCGCGGCGATCCGCGACAAGGAGGCCAAGCTCGACGAATATCGTCAGGGCTTGTTCTGCTCGGGCTGCGGCAAGACGCGCTCCGAGATCCTGTCGCGCGGCGAGCAATTCCCGCATCCCGGCCAGCACATCATCCAGGCCACGCCCGAACAGATCGCCGCCAAGGAACGCGAGCTGCAGGGGATCATCGACCGGCTTGCCGCCGAGCTGAAGGCGGTCCGCGACGAGCTGGCCAAGGGCAATCCCGATATCGACGCGATCAAGAGCCAGTTGTTCGAAGGCATGAGCCTGTGGCGGACCGCCGTGTCGTTCCACGGCCGATTGCTCCGCCAGCAGGACCTTGACGACCAGGACGCGTATCTGCGCGAACGCGCACGGATTTCGGCGCAGCTCAAGGCGATCCCGGAAGACGGCGCGCGCCAGACGAGCAGCGGCGGGGTGCAGCGGGCCGCAAGCACGCTCGGCAGCTGGATCTCGACGCTGCAGCAGGTCGAAACCCGCCGCGGGAGCGAGCGGCGGGCCTATGACCAGGCGCTCACCGCCGCGGACACGCTGGCGCGCCGCGAAGTCGCGTCGGTGCAGGCGGAGGCGGATGCCGTCGCCGCCCGGATCACCGCATTCGGGCTCGCCGGCTATCTGAAGATCCTGACCACCATCATGTCCCCGACCGTGGCCCCGACCGGCCCCGGCGAAGTTTCCGGCTACATGTTCCGCATGGGGAAATACGACCGGGCCGGCATGGGCGAGATCCTGCCCAACGTCGCCGCCTTCCTTGCCAAGGCGCAGGGCACGGCGCTGATCTTCCCGAACGGATCGGCGCCGCCGGCCGACCAGGAGCTGCGCCAGGCCGAGGGCAATCGCGGCAAGCTCCAGGCACTGGCGACGCAGATGCAGGCGCTCGAGGCGCAGCGGCAGCGCGAGGCCGAGGCGCGCGCCCGGCAGGAACAGCAGGACGCAATGACGAAGGTACCCGGCGCATGACCAAGACCTCCAGGCTGCTCGCAGCGGCCGCCCTCCTGCTCGCCGCCGCGCCGCTCGCCGCACAGTCCGCCGACGCGTCGATCGAGCAGGCCCGGCAGCTTCTGACCGAGGAGCGCTTCGTCGAGGCGCTCGCGGCGGCGACCGACGCGAGCCGGCTGAACGCGACCGACTTCCGGGCGCACTACTACATCGCGATGGCGCAGATGGGCCTGCGCCAGTTCGACAATGCCGAGGCCGAAGCGGCCGTCGCGCTCGCACAGGCGCCCGAGGCATCCAAGCCGCAGGTCCTGAAGCTGCAGGCGACGATCAGGTCGCTGCGACAGGGAACGAGCGCGGTCGGCGATGCGGAGGCGGCGCTTGCCGAAGGGCTGATCGGCAAGGCCGCGCGACTGTATGAAGAAGGGTGGAACGCCGGCCGCAACGCACCCGACATGGCGCTGAAGGCGGCGGACCTCTATGCGAACCGGCTCAGCCAGCCGGTCGATGCGGCCCGCGTCCTCCGCCAGGTGCAGGCGGCGATGCCCGGCAGCGCGGCGGCCGACCAGGCCGATGCCGAGCTCAAGAAACTCGCCGGGACGCTTCGCAGCATCGCGCAGGCGCAGACCAACGCCGCGGCCGGGCTCGGCTGGGTCGAGGCGGCGCCCAAGCTGGCCGCCGCGGAGGCCGCCGACCCCGACTATGCCGAGATCTACAGGGTCCGCGCCCGCGTCGCGGCCGCGTCGGGCTCCGCCGAGCTGACCCAGGCCGCGATCAAGGAGCTGGCCCGTCGCAATCTCGTGTCCGTCGCAGCCCTCGCCAACCTGCCGGGGTTGAACGACTTCGCCGCACAACCCGAGTTCCGGCAGTTCCTCGCGGACGCGATCGGGGTGGCGCAGGCCGAGGACGTGTTCCGGCGCGCGTCGCCGGCGGGCCGCCTCGCCTTCCTGGGCGAGCTGGCGCAGGCGGGATCGCTGCAGATGTTCTTCGGCGCCCGGCGGACCGACCAGAACATGTTCCGCTATTATGCGCGGCGGCAGGTCGCCGCCCTGCCCGGCATCGGCGATTGCCAGACCAGCGTCGGCTTCGGCGCGATGGTGGCGTCGAGCGGCGACGTCGCCGAGTTCCCGCACGTCATCGACTGGCGACGCACGATTTCGCCTCTGGTGAACAGCGATTTCGTCGAGCTGGGTCCCACGCAGAGCGGCTGGCAATCGGTCGGCTTCAACGTGCTGAACGGCGCGTCGGTGGCCGAAGTGGTCGCCGCGGTGCGCGCGATCCGCGCGGCCTGCCCGCTCCCCGTCAAGCGCAAATGATCCTCGCGCCGGGGCTCGCACTGGCCGTGGCGGCGCAGGCCGACCGGATCGGCAAGGCGGACGTCTGCATCGTCGAACCGGTCAACTACGCACGCCGGCCCGACTGCAAGCCGGCGGAGGACGAGGCCCCGAGCCCCGAGGCCGGCGCGGATCGGGACGCCTCCGCGCCCGGCCGGCGCGTCGCGTCGACGCCCAATCGCGGCGAGCTGGTCGGCACCGTGCTTCCGCCGGCGTCGGCCGACGCCCGCGTGCCGGGCAGCGGGAGCCTGACCGGAACCGACCATCTGATCGGCCGCTGCCGCGCCCGCCAGGTGCGCGTCAGCTATCGTCTGGTGACGCTGCTCGACGAGCCGTTCCCGAGCGCGCGGGTGGCCTTTGACGGGCCGGCGTGCAGCGTGGCGGCCGGCACGAGCGCCTTGTACCTGCGGATCGAGAAAGGCGATTATGTCGGCTGGATCCGCTTCCTGATGCCGCCGTCGCGCGCGGGCGGGCCGGAAGTCGGCATTTCGGGCAATCCGTTCTGGAGCGCGCTGATCTGCGGATTCGACGGCATCCGCACGACCCGCTGCCTCGACGGGATCAACGCGCGGCGACTGTTGCGCGGCGGCCGGATCACCGGCTTCCGGTTCGGCAACCGCTGACCCGCGCCGCGCGCCGTCACGGCGCGGTCGATGCGCCGTTGCGGGACAGGAAGTCGTCGAGCAGCGGGCCGACGCGATGCGGCTGTTCCACCACGAGATTATGGCCGAGCGCCGCGAGAAGATGCGCTTCGGCCCGGGGATAGGCGTTGCGCAACGCGGCGTGGTGCTCCGGCCCGAACAGCGGATCCTTGCCGCCGCTCAGGATGAGCACCGGCGCTTTCACGTCGGCGGCATGGCGGGCGACCGGGAAGGCGGTGAGCTCCCGGATGACTCCCCGCCAGACATAAGCGGGCACCGCGGCCATCTCCGCGTCGAAGTGCCGAACGAAGCCTGGATCGACCGGGGTGGGGCTGGCCGCGGGGCTCCAGCCGTCGAGGAACGCCCGGTTCCGGTTCGCCGGACTGTCGCGGCTGGTCAGGGTCGACCAGAGCGGCTGGCTGCGGTCCAGCGGCGCGAGCGCGGTCGAGCCCGCAAGCGCGATCGCCGTCGTCCGCTCCGGATACTCCGCCGCGAACGACTGGGCGACCATGCTGCCCATCGACGAGCCGACAAGGGCTGCCCGAGAAATCCGGAGCGCATCGAGCAGGAGCTTCAGGTCAAAGGCGAAGTCCGCGGGCGCGTAGCAGCATTCCGGCTTGCTCGACGCGCCGTGGCCGCGCTGGTCCGGGATGATCAGACGGTGACCGGCCAGATAGGGCGCGACGATCGACCAGAGGCGGCTGGTATCAGTATAGCCGTGGAGCAGCACCACCGGCCTGCCCGTCGGCGTGCCGAGCTCGACATAAGCGAGGTCGATGCCGTTGCGCAGCCGGATCGTCTGCTTGCGGCCGGCCCAGCTCGCCTGGTCGACCGGGGCCGGCGCGGCGAAGGCCGGCGACGTTGCCGCCGCGAGCAGCAGGATCGCCGCCGCCCGGACGAAGGTCGCCGACCGGCGCAACCGGACCGTGGCCGCGCGCGCGGTCACGGCCGCGCCTCCAGCACCATGTTGAACGGCGTCTCGGTGGCGCGCCGGACGTGCGCGAAGCCGGCCGCCGTCAGCACCGCGCGCAGGCGCCGCTCCCCGGCCTGGGCGCCGAGCCCCAGGCCCACCTCCTGCGCCAGCGAGGCGGGCGTGCAGATCATCGTCGACGAGGCATAATAGAGCCGCCCGACCGGGTTGAGATTGTCCTCCAGCCGATCGCCCGCGAGCGGCTCGACGATCATCAGCGTCCCGCCCGGCGCGAGCGCGCTGCGGATGTGCCGCGCCGCCGTCTCCGGATCGCCCATGTCGTGCAGGGCATCGAAGATCGTCACCAGATCGAAGCCGGAATCCGCAAAGTCCTGCGCGCGCGCCACGTCGAACCGGACCCGGTCGGCGACCCCCGCTTTTTCCGCGGCTGCCCGGGCATGCGCGATCGAGCCGTCATGATAGTCGAAGCCGACGAAGGTCGCGTTCGGAAAGGCCTGGGCCATGATGATGGTCGAGGCGCCATGGCCGCAGCCGACATCGGCGACTCGCGCGCCCTGTTCCAGCCGCTCGACCACGCCGTCGAGCGCGGGCAGCCAGTCCGCCACGAGATGCGCCAGATAGCCCGAACGGAAGAAGCGTTCGCAGCCGCAGAACAGCATCGCGTCATGCTCGTGCCAGCCGACGCCCGCGCCGGTGCGGAACGCCTGCTCGATCTTGGGCCGGTCGATCACGTTCGAGCACAGGATCTCGAACGAACCCACGAAGAAGGCGGGGCTGTCCTCGTCGGCAAAGGCCAGCGCCTGCTCCGGCGAGAGGCCGTAGCGCGCGGTGTCCGGGCGGTAGTCGACATAGCCCGCCGCCGCCTGTGCCGCGAGCCATTCGCGGACGTAGCGCTCGTGCGTTCCGGTCGCGGCGGCGAGATCGTGCGAGGTCATCCCCTCCGCCGCGCCGGCGAGCGCCTTGTACAGGCCCAGCCGGTCGCCCAGGACGACGAGCGGGGCGGTCGCCGCGGCGCCGGCGTCGTTCACCAGCCGGGCTATGAACGCCTCCAGCCTCGCCGGGCCGTCCTGTGCCGTCGATAACGTCTCGAGCATGGTCATCTCCATCGAATCCGGTCGTGACGAGAAGCGCGCCTGCGCCGGCGGGGGACCGCCCAGCCAAAAGCGGTCGAACAGATCCGCGAAGTGCTTGCGGCACTGCGCCAGGTCGTCCGACGGCGGCACGTTCTGCACAGCGCCCGCTCCTTTCGGCGATCCTTCTGCCCCGGCCCGGTTTCGGCGCGACGTCGCGCGGCGGGAAAAATGGTCACGATTGTAACAGTCGGGCCCGGCGCGTTTGAGATGGCGGGCGAAGCGGCGTAGACTGGCGCGCAGCAGCGAGGGGGCTGGGCATGCTCTGTGCCGATCTCAAGACGTCAGCCACACCGATCGTCGACGACCTGCCGTTCCGCCTGCTCGCCGACCATCTGCCGGCGCTCTGCTTCATGGCCGACGCGGCCGGGCGCGTCCGGTGGTGCAACCGGCGGTGGTACGACTATACGGGCGCGTCGGCCGCGGCCGATCCCCAGAATGTCTGGCCGACCGCGCAGGACCCGCACGCACTTCCCGACGTCCAGGCGCGCTGGGAGGCGAGCCTGCGCAGCGGCACGGCGGGCGAGACGGTGATCCTGCTGCGCGGCGCCGATGCGCGCTACCGCCCCTTCCTGACCCGCGCCGAGCCCGTGCGCGCCGCCGACGGAATGATCCAGTGCTGGCTCGGCACGATGACCGAGATCGGCGAACAGCGCGCCGCGGAGCAGAACCAGCAATTCCTCGTCCAGCTCGGCGACCTGCTGCGCGACAAGATCGACCCCGCCGAGATCCTGTTCGTCACCGGCCGCCAGCTCGGCACCTATCTCGGCCTCCGCCGCGTCGGCTATGGCGAGATCGAGGACGGCTCGGAGATCGTCCTCGCCGGGGGCCGCGGTTGGGAAGCGACCGGCGAACCGCGCCACTTCGAGCAATTCCGGCTCGACGATTTCGGGAGCGGCATGGCCGGCCAGCTTCGGCGCGGCGAGGTGTCGGTGATCGGCGACACAAACGCCGACGACGCGGTGGGTAGCGCCGTCGACCGGCACCTGGCGTTCGACATCCGGGCCAGCATCACCGTCCCGCTCGTCAAGAACGGTCGCCTCGCGGCGCTCCTTTACGCGCAGGACGACGAACCCCGCGCGTGGCGCGACAGCGAGGTCGCGCTGGTCCGGGAAGTGGCGGAACGCACCTGGGCGACGCTCGAACGCGCGCGCGCCGAAGCCGCCCGGAACGAGAGCGAACGCAAGCTTCGCGACAGCGAGGCGCGGCTTCGCGCGATCGTCGACGCGACGCCCGAATGCGTCAAGCTGGTCGCGCGCGACGGCGCGCTCGACTATATGAACGCGGCCGGGCTGCGGATGATCGAGGCGGACGCGGACGCGCTCGGCCGCGACATCCTCGACGTGATCGCGCCCGAGCACCGGGCGCACTGGCGCGCGCATCACAGGCGGGTGTGCGCCGGCGAAAGCCAGATCTGGGAGTTCGACATCGTCAGCCTGAAGGGCACGCGACGGCGCATGGAGACCCATGCCGTGCCGCTGCGTTCGGCCGACGGTCGCGTCCAGCAGCTTGCCGTCACGCGCGACGTGACCGACCGCAAGACGACCGAAGCCGCCCTGGCCGAGAGCGAAGAGCGGTTCCGCGGCGTGTTCGAGACCGCCCATGAAGGCATCTGGCTGGTCGACCAGGACGGCCGCACCTTGTTCGCCAACGAGCGCATGGCGGAGCTTCTCGGGACCAGCCGGGCCGAGATGCAGGGCCGCGCGGTCCCCGAATATTGCTTCCCGGAGGATATGGAGGACACCAGGCAGCGGATCGGCAACAACCTTGCGGGACATCCCGAGCAGTTCGAGTTCCGCTTCCGACGGGCCGACGGGTCGGCGCTCCCGGTGCTCGCGGCCACCAATCCGCTGCGCGACGGGCAGGGCCGGATCATCGGCGCGGTCGGCATGTTCAGCGACCTGAGCGACCGCAAACGCGCGGAGGCCGAGCTGCAGCGATCGCGCGAGGCGCTTTACCAGTCCGAGAAGCTGACCGCGCTGGGCAGCCTGCTCGCCGGGGTCAGCCACGAGCTGAACAACCCGCTCTCGGTGGTCCTGACGCTTTCCGAGCTGCTGGAGCAGAAGGCGGCGAGCACGCCCTTCGGGCCCCGCGCGGCGAAGATCCACGCCGCTGCCGCGCGCTGCGCGAAGATCGTCCAGACCTTCCTCGCGATCGCGCGTCAGCGCGCGCCCGAGCGCAGCCGGGTGGGCGTGTCCGATCTCGTCGCCGACGCGCTCGAACTCACCGGGTACAGCCTGCGCACCAGCGGGATCCGGGTGGTCGAGGAGCTTGCGCCCGCGCTTCCGCCCGTCGAGGCGGATGCCGACCAGCTCGGCCAGGTGCTCGTCAACCTGATCGTCAATGCCCAGCATGCCCTGGTCGAACGCGAGGGCGACCGGCGGCTGACACTCCGCACGTCGGCGGACACGCGCAGGCGCATCGTCCGCATCCAGGTGGAGGATAACGGCCCCGGCGTGGCGCCAGAGATCAGGCGGCGAATCTTCGATCCCTTTTTCACCAGCAAGCCGCAGGGACAGGGCACCGGGATCGGCCTGACGTTCAGCCTGGGCATCGTCGAAGCCCATGGCGGAACGCTGCGGCTCGAGGACACGCCGGCGGGCGGCGCGTGCTTCACGATCGAGCTGCCGGCCTGCGCCGACGACCGGCTGGCCGTCGCCGACGGACCCAACGCGCCCGCACGCGCGCCCTGCGGCCGGGCGCTGGTGATCGACGACGAGGCGGACCTTGCCGACGCTCTTTCCGAGATGCTCGTCGACCAGGGCTATCGCGTCGATATCGTCCGCTCGGGCGAGGCGGCCAAGCCGTTGATCCTAGCCAACGACTATGCCGCGATCCTGTCCGACCTGCGCATGCCCGGCGTCGACGGCCCTGCCCTCCTCGACTGGATCGAGGAGCAGCATCCGGCGGCGCGCTCGCGCCTCGCATTCGTGACGGGCGACACGCTCGGGCCGACCGCCGCCCGCTTCCTCGATCGCGCCCGCCGGCCGACGCTCGAAAAGCCGTTCGACCGCGCCAGCCTGCGTCGGATCCTCGACGCGCTCGGAACCGGTCGCCATGGCTGACGCGATCGCGCCGGCGCACATCGCCGTCGTCGACGACGAGACGGACCTGCGCGAGGCGGTGCAGGAATATCTGATCGACCATGGCTTCGCGGTCAGCAGCGTCGATGGCGGCTCCGCGCTCCGCACGCTGATGCGCGAACGCCCGGTCGACCTCGTCATCCTCGACGTCAACATGCCGGACGAGGACGGCCTCTCGATCGCGCGCTATCTGCGCGGGCTCGGCCCCATCGGCATCATCATGCTGACCGCGAACCGCGACACCGTGGACCGTGTCGTCGGGCTGGAGATCGGCGCCGACGACTATGTGCCGAAGCCGTTCGAGCTGCGCGAGCTGCTGGCCCGCGTGCGCGCGGTGCTGCGCCGGGTCGCACAACCCCGGCCGCCGGCGACCATGGGCCATGAAATCCGCTTCGGCCGCTGCATGCTCAACCTGGAATCGCGTCGACTGTTCGACCTCGACGGCACGGAAGTCCCGGTGACGGCGATGGAGTTCGACCTGTTGCGCACCTTCGCCGAGCATCCCAATCGCGTGCTGACGCGCGACCAGTTGCTCGACCTTGCCCACCATATGGAAATGACGCCGTTCGACCGGTCGATCGACATGCGGATCGGACGCCTGCGCCGCAAGGTCGAGCAGGACCCGAAGCTTCCGCGGACGCTGAAGACGGTGCGCGGCGCCGGCTATGTCTTCGTGCCCGGGGCCGCCGACCCGACGGCGTTACAATTGTGACAAAGAAAAGCCGGCGTCGACGTCATGTCGTGAGCGTCGGGGCCTAGGGTCGTCGGACCAGACACGATGCCGGGAGTAGCCGATGAGACCTCCACTTTCTTCGCCGAGACCGGCGGCGCGCGTCAGCCGGCTGCGGGCCGCGTCGGTGGCGCTGGCCACTGCGGCTGCCGCCGCCGCCCCGGCGACGGGGCTGGCGATTTGCGTGCTCGCCCTCGCCGTGCTGCTGCCGGTGCCCGCGCCGGGGGTGATGGCGGCGATGGCCGGGGGTCCCGGCACCGCCATGACGGCGGCGTGAGCGCTTGCGAGGGAGAGGAACGATGATCCGCACAGTCCTGATCGGCGCGGCCAGTCTTGCGCTCGGCAGCGCCACGCCCGCCCCTTCCAGCTTCGCGTCGGACGCCCGGGCGGGGCTGGATCCGCTGCAGCAGGTCCGCTTCACGTGCGGCGGCGGGCGGCAGCGGGGAGCGCTGGTGCGCGCACGGCTGCGACTGGCGCAAGCCGCCGGGGCGCTCGCGATCGGGGATTTCGCCGCAGCGCCGCTGATCCCGGGGCTCGGTACCGTCCGCTATGGCGTCACGACGGCGAGCGCGCTGGCCCAGGCCTATGTCAATCAGGGCCTGGCACTGGCCTATGGCTTCAACCACGACGCGGCCGTGCGCGCGTTCCGCGCGGCGCAGGCGCTCGATCCGGAATGCGCGATGTGCTTCTGGGGCGAGGCCTGGGCGCGCGGGCCGAACATCAACGCGCCGATGGACCCGGGCGCGAGCGCCGGCACCCTTGCGGCGCTCGATCGCGCGATGGCGCTTCGCGACCGGGCATCCGCGCCCGAGCGCGCGCTGATCGAGGCGCTCGCCACGCGCTACAGCCCCGATCCGACGGCAGACCGAGCCGCGCTCGACGCCGACTATGCCGACGCCATGGCGGGCGTCGCGGCGCGCTTCCCCGAGGACAACGACATCGCGATCCTCGCCGCCGAGGCCGCGATGGACACCCAGCCCTGGGATTATTGGGAACGCGACGGCCGGACGCCGAAGGGACGGATCGGCGCGACGCTGGCGCGGGTCGAGCAGGTGCTCGCGCGCAATCCGACGCACCCCCAGGCGATCCACCTCTACATCCACCTGCTCGAGGCGTCGGCCATGCCCGAGCGGGCCGAAGCCGCGGCCGACCGGCTGGCGAGACCGCTGGTTCCGGGTGCCGGGCACCTCGTCCACATGCCGGGCCACCTCTTTTATCGTGTCGGCCGGTACAAGGATGCGATCCGGGTGAACGTCGCGGCGGCGAAGGCGGACGAGGCCTATCTCCGCACGGCCGACGACCGCGGCATCTATCGCTACGGCTATTATCCCCACAACGTCCATTTCATCGTCACCTCGGCGCAGATGGGCGGGGACAAGGCGACCGCGCTCGACCAGTCGCGCCGGCTTCAGCGAGTGCTGGGCATCGACGTCGCCCTGGCGCTTCCATGGGTGCAGGTGATCTGGGCGGCGCCCTATTTCGCGCATGCCCAGTTCAGCCGCCCGGAGGAGATCCTCGCCCAGCCGGCCCCCGACCCGCGCATGCCCTATGTGACCGGCATGTGGCGCTATTCGCGCGCGGTCGCGCACGCGCTCCGTCGCGACGAGGCGGCGTTCGCGCGCGAACTGGCGGAGCTCCGCCGCATTCGCGAGACGGCCGATTTCCGCGCGCTCACGGCCGGCAGCGTGCCCGCGCCCGAGCTTCTGCAGCTCGCGGAGCACGTCGCGCGCGGGCGGCTGTCCATGGCCGACGGTCGCCCCGACGACGCAGCGAACGCGTTCCGCGCGGCGATCGCGATCGAGGACGGCCTGGCCTATATGGAGCCGCCCTACTGGTATTATCCCGTGCTCCAGTCGCTCGGCGCCGCGCAGCTGGCGAGCGGAGATCCCGCCGCCGCGCGGCAGACGTTCCTCGCCGCGCTGTCCCGGTCGCCGAACAATGGCTGGGCGCTGTACGGGCTGGCCGAGGCGCAGCGGCGCCTTGGCGAGCATCAGGGGCGGCGTGCGACGCTGGCCGCGTTCGGCAAGGCCTGGCTGGGCACGCGGGCGGAACTGAGCCTCGCCCGGCTGTAGCCGCGCGGCGCGCCGCCCGACGCGATTAGAAATTGCGCCGCCAGCGCCGACCTGCTTTTTCGGGCAGCCGTCGCCTGGAGAGCAGTCCATGGATCCAACGAAGATCCCCGTCATCGTCGCCGTGGGAGAGCATGTCGATCGCCCCGCGAGCGCGGATCAGGCGCTCGAGCCCGTCGACCTGATGGCGGCCGTGCTCCGCGCCTGCGAGGCCGACTGCGGGCGGCCGATGCTCGCCCAGCTCACCTCGATCGATCTGATCGGCCTGATCAGCTGGCGCTACCGGGATCCCGTCAGGCTGCTCGCCGAGCGGCTCGGCCTTGCGCCTGCCGAGGCGAGGAATGCGAGCATGGGCGGCGAGACGCCCGTCCGGCTCGTCCACGAAGCGGCGCTGCGGATCGCGGCCGGCGAGCCGGTCGTCGCCGCGATCGTCGGCGGCGAAGCGAGCCATGCCCGCAACCAGGCCCGGAAGACCGGCGCGGAGCTTGCGTGGACGCCGGTGCCGCCGCACGGCGAGGAGGTCCGGTTTCCGTCAAGCCGCTTCGCGATGAGCCCGGTCGCGACCGCGCTCGGCATGACCGACCCGGCGTTCGTCTATCCCTTCTACGAAGTCGCGACCCAGGCCGCGTGGAACGAAATTCCCGAGCAGGGGCGCGCGGCCGACGCGGCCTTGTGGGCGAAATATGCGACGGTGGCCGCCGACAACCCGTCCGCCTGGATCCGGACCGCTCCGCCGGCCGACGCCATCCAGGAGATCAGTGCCGACAATCGCATGATCGCCTGGCCTTATCCCAAGCTGATGGTGGCCAATCCCGCCGTCAACCAGGCGGCGGCGATCATCGTCTCGAGCCTGGCCCATGCCCGCGCGGCGGGCATTCCGGACGACCGGCTGGTCCACATCTGGGGCGGCGCGCACGCCGTCGAGCCGGAAGACTATCTCGCGCGGGATCGCTACGATCACTCGACCGCGCAGGCGGCGGTGCTCGCGCGCGCCGTGTCGATCGTCGGCGGAGACGCGCGCCGCTTCGACCGGATGGAGCTCTATAGCTGCTTCCCGGTGGTTCCCCGGATGGCGCTGCGGGCGCTCGGCCTCGACGAGACGCAGGCGGTTCCGACCGTCACCGGCGGGCTGACCTTCTTCGGCGCGCCCCTCAACAATTATATGGGCCATGCGCTCGCCGCGATGGTGCGGACGCTGCGGGACAATCCGACGGAGGTCGGGCTGCTCTACGGCCAGGGCGGGTACGTCAACAAGCACCAGACCCTGGTCCTTGGCCATGCGATGCCCAGCCAGCCCCTGTCGCCGGATCCGAGCGTCCAGGCCGAAGCGGATGCCGCGCGCGGCCCCTCGCCGCGCCTGGCCGACGATTACGCCGGGCCGGCGGTGATCGAGACCTACACTGTCACCTATGCCCGCGACGGACTGCCGCTGCAGGGCGTGGTGATTGCCCGGACGCCGGCCGGCGAGCGGGTGATGGCCCGGGTCCGGCCGACCGACGAACAGGCGATCGCGACGCTCACCTCGTGGCAGTCGAATGCGATCGGCAGCGTCGGGCAGGTCCGCACCGACGCGTTCGGACAGCCGACCTGGTCGTTCGGCGAGGCGCTTGCCGTGCGCGCGCCGCGCTCGTGCCTCGTCGCGCGCGAGGGGCCGCTCACCATCGTCACGATCAACCGCCCCGAGGCGATGAACGCGCTCGATCCCGACACGAATGCCGAGCTGGCCGAGATCTTCGACCGCTTCGCCGCCGATCCGGACCAGTGGCTCGCGATCATCACCGGCGCCGGCGACCGGGCATTCTCCGCCGGGAACGACCTGAAGGAGACGGCCCGGCGGATGGCGCGGGGGGAGCCGCTCGAGACCCCGGTGACGGGCTTTGCCGGGCTCACGTCGCGCTTCGACCTCGACAAGCCGGTCATCGCCGCGGTGAACGGCGTCGCCATGGGCGGCGGCTTCGAAGTGGCGCTAGCCTGCGACCTGATCGTCGCGGCCGACACGGCGGTGTTCGCCCTCCCCGAGCCCCGCGTCGGCCTGGCCGCGCTCGCCGGCGGGCTGCACCGACTGCCGCGCCAGATCGGCCTCAAGCGCGCCATGGGCATGATCCTCACCGGCCGCCACGTCAGCGCCGAGGAAGGCGAGCGGCTCGGCTTCGTGCACCAGGTCGTGCCCGCCGACACGCTGATGACGGCCGCCCGGGCGCTCGCGGCGGCGATGCTGGAGCTGTCGCCGATGTCGCTCAGGGCCAGCAAACAGGTCGTCCAGCGCGGGCTCGACGAGCCGACGCTCTCGGCGGCCGTCCGCGCCCAGGCGAGCTACCCGGCCGTCGCGGCCCTGCTCCGCTCGAGCGACAGCCGCGAAGGTCCGCTCGCCTTCGCCCAGAAGCGCAAACCGCAATGGAAAGGCCGCTAGCAGGTTCCGCAGCAGCCGTTGCGGCGCGGGCGAGCCGCGCCAGCGTCCCTTGCGGAGGGCCGCGGAAGCGACCATGAGACACCGGCAACCCCGCTTGCCCGGCAAGCGACCTGGAACGGACCAAGCCCTGTGACGAGACGAGCAATGTGCGCCGCGATCTTCCTGGCCGCGAGCACGCCCGCCTGGGCGGCGCCCGAGATCGAAGGGATCGTGGCGCAGGCCTCCGCGCAATGTCGGAACAGGTTCGCCATCCTGACGGAGGGGAGCTATACGATCCTCGTCTGGAACGGCGGCGCGGAACCCCGCATCGGTGCGCGCGCGCTTGGCACGCTGGGTAAATATGGCCCGACCTACATCACGATCGATGGCCGCCGCAGCAACGTCTTCATCTCCGACTATGGCGTCTCGTCGGCCACCTATGCGAGCCGTCTCCGCGAATCCTGCTGACGACGCGACATTTTTCTCCCGTCCGATGATGCCGGCGGCTGCTCAGTCGCCCGTCACGTCGACCGGCGCCGGTCGGTTCAGGCTCAGCCCCCGATAGGCGACGGCGCCGGCGACCCCGCCGAGGATCGGCGCCACCCAGAACAGCCAGAGCTGCGCCAACGCCCACCCGCCCACGAACACCGCCGGCCCGGTGCTCCGCGCCGGGTTGACCGACGTATTCGTCACCGGGATGCCGACCAGGTGGATGAGCGTCAGGCACAGCCCGATCGCGACCGGGGCGAAGCCCTTGGGCGCGCTGCCATCCGTCGCGCCCATGATGACGAACAGGAACGCGAAGGTCAGCACGGTCTCGGCGAGGAAAGCGGCGGCGAGCGCGTACCCGCCGGGCGAGTGGGCGCCATAGCCGTTCGCCGCGAACCCGGCGTCCAGGCTGAAGCCGGGGCCGCCGCTGGCGATGCCGTAGAGCACCGCACAGCCGGCGACGGCGCCGACCGTCTGTGCCACCACATAGCCGGGGACGTCGCCGGCCGGGAAGCGCCCGCCGGCCCAGAGGCCGCAGGTGACGGCGGGGTTGAGGTGGCATCCCGACACATGGCCGATGGCATAGGCCATGGTCAGCACCGTCAGGCCGAAGGCGAGCGACACGCCGACGAAGCCGATCCCCAGCTCGGGAAAGGCGGCGGCGAGCACCGCGCTGCCACAGCCGCCGAAGACGAGCCAGAAGGTGCCGAACGCTTCGGCTGCGAGACGCTGGATCATCGGTGGGCTCCTTTCGATCGCGATCGATGCCCGACGTCGCGGGCGCGCCGAGTGGCCGGCTGCGTGGCCCGGGAGAGGTGCTGTCCTGCCTCTCCCGCCTCCACATCTTCAGAAGCTGCAGGTCTGCTCGGACGTGCGCTCGATGGACGCGACATAGCCGTTGCGCGAGACGAGGATCACGCACTGACGCGAGGCTTCGCGCCACCATGTCATGTAGCGGCCGTCGTCGGTCCGCTTGTTGTCGCGCAACATGAACCCGCGGCTGCTCAACTGGCCGGTCGCATAGGCGCGCTCGCGACCCTCCAGGTCGCGGATCGAGACATGGGCGCCGTACCCCCCGCCATAATGATTGCCGCCGCGGTAGCCGGATTCCTCGCCGCGCGCCCGGACGCCATTCTCATAGCCGGACGTATAGGCCGGGGAGCGGTCGTAATTGTGGTAGCTCTGGTGGTAGAGCCCGTCGCGATAGCCCCGCTCATACTGCGACTCCTCGCGGGCATCGTCGAAGTGGCGGTCATTGTCATGGTCGTGCGACCGGTGGGACAGCGCGATCGCCCCGATGATGGCCGCGGCGCCGACGACGGCCGCAGCCGCGGCCCCGTTCGAGCCGCTCCTCTGGTTGCAATCGGCTTTCGGGGCGACGGTGATGGTCTCGAAGACGCCGTTATAGGTCGCGACGCGCACGCATTCCTTGGTGTTCGGGTTCCACCAATAGCCGAATTTGCGGCCGCCCTTCGTTCCGCCGTTGATGAAAGTGAAGCCGCGGGTCTCGAGCGCCGACTCGCCTCCGCTCGCCTTCTCGCCGACCAGATCGCGCACCGATCCCGGCAAGGATTGCGCGACCAGCGCCGCCGGTTGTGCTGCGAGTGCCGTCGCCGCCGCCAGCGCCGCCAGCCTTGCTCCGATCGTCGTCATTGGATCTGCTCCTCTTGTGCCGCGGAGCCAGCCGGCCATCGAGATCGGCGATCGCCCCCCAAGAGCAAATGTGCGGCCGATACGGGGGCGAAACCATCGACAAATGCCGCCACCGGCTGTGCCGATCGTGCCATATTGACAGCTATTCCGTAACGGCAAGCACAGGGCTGGCGCGGCAAGCCTTTGCTGTTTATTGTCAAGTTTGACAATTTACTGATGTTTGTCGGCCAGGGGGGCCTCGGCATGGCGCGTCCGCGCAAAGGCGAAGCGAGACGGGGCGAAATCCTGGCCGCGTTCGAAGCCTGTGTCGTGCGGAAGGGCTTTGCAGCGACGACGCTGGCCGATGTCGCGGAAGCCGCAGGCCAGCCGCGTTCGCTGGTCCGGCACTTCATCGGCAATCGCGACGAGATGATCGAGGCGCTGATCGGTCGCCTGCTCGAGCGGGCGCGGATGCAGGTCGCGCAGCTGCCGGCGCTCGAAACGGTCGACCAGGTCATGTCGATGTTGATGGAGCGGGTGTTCGACGACCCGACGACCAACATCGTCATCATGGAGCTCTGGCATGTCGCGCTGCGGGATCCGGACGTCCGCCACGGGCTCGCCGAGGTCTATCGCAGCTTCATCGAATGGGTGACCGAAGCCATTTCCCGGGGCCCGGATGATGCGCCTGCGCGGGACCGCGCCTTCGCCAGCGTCTCGCTCGCGTTCGGCTCCGCCTTCTTCCGCTATCTCGGGCTCCGGCCGCCCTGCGACGCGGCGCTTCACTCTACCGCCCGCGCCGTCCTGATCGGGGCTTCGGCCCCGGGCGGGCCGAGCTGAGCGGCGCGGGATGCCACGCCCGCCCCTCAGCTCTGGTCCGGGACGCCCGGGCAGCGCGCATGACGAGGCGCGCAGCGCGATCGCGGCGCTCGGCCCGGCGGCCGGCCAGGTGGTGCCGGCGGGCGTCACCCACTATCTGTCGGCCTGGTTGGGGTGGCCGGACTGGCTGCGAAACCATACGTCGCTGACCGGCACCGGCCCCCTCCCGCGCAGCCTCACCGTGGCCGACGACCTGATCGTCATCGCCAACCTGCTCGAGATGATCGGATCCCGCCGTCTGCTGGAGCGCGTCTTGAACGACGTTCGCAACCCGGTCGGTCCACTCACCGCGCTGGCCGTGAACAACGCACCCGACCTGCGGCAGGGGCTGGTCGCCCTCGCCCGGCTCGCCAACCTGCACCGAAGCTATCTCGGCGCCGCGGTCACGGAGGATGCGCACGAGATCGCGCTGACGGTCGAGCCGGCATTGCCAAGAGGCCGGCTGGCGAGCGCCGCCGCGCTGCTGATCATGATCCTTGGCTACCGTCTGGTCTCGTCCTTCGCGGCCAATCTCCATGCCGCCCGATTGCAATGCAGCCTGGGTGGCGCAGAACTGGCCGGCCTCGCGGCGCAGTTGGACTGCCAGGTCCGGCCGGCCGCGCTCCGCGATCGACTCATCTTCCCGCGGTCCTGGGGAGACCTGACCAACGACCTTGCCGATGCGACGCTTTGGCGACTGGCACTGGAGCAGATCGACGCGCGCGAACGGAACCAGTCGCGCCCCGACCCGGTCGCGCTGATCCGCGACAGGGTCGCACGAACGCTGAACGACGAGCAGCGCGCGCCGCGGTTGAAGGAGATGGCGTGCGAGTCGATGTCGGCGCGCACGATCGCGCGCGTGCTCGCGACCCATGGGACGAGCTTCCACGCGCTGGTCGAGGAGGAGCGACGCATGCGCGCCGCGCTGCTGGTGCCCGACCCGACGCTCAGCCTCGCCGATGTCGCGCAGCAGCTCGGCTTCACCGACATGTCGAGCTTCGGCCGATCCTTCCGCCGCTGGTTCGGGACCACGCCGGCGCGTTTTCGCAGCGTCGAGCGGCATTGAGAGACCATCCACTGGCGCGTTTCGCACAGCATCTGTCTCCATTTGCCCGATGGCGGCGCGTCGCCAACCCCCGCACAATATCGGTGCATTCCAGCGGATGGGGAACGACGGATGACCACGGGCAAGATGATCTTCACCGGGCTGTTTCTGAGCTGCGCGGCCGCGCCCTGCGCGGCGGCCCTTCCGCTGCTCAACGCGACTTGCCCCGGGGGCAAGCAGGTCCATGTCGACCAGGGTGGCCCCGTGTTCATCAACGGCAAGGAAGCCAAGCTCAAGCGCATCAACAACAATTACTATGAAGCCGTCGGCGCAGGCATCACGCTGTCGATCAGCATTAACCCGGACGGGAGCGCGACCATGTCGTGGACCGGCCGTGGCCGGGCGAACGGCATGTGCACAGTGGCGGAAGACTAAGCTGCGCGACGCCGATGCGGGGGCGGCGGGTGTCGCCCCCGCGCCCGATCAGTCGGCCGACAAGACGGTCAGTTGCCGGCCGCTATTGGTGGGCAACACTCGCGACGACGTGACGAGCATCGTGGCGCCCGGCGCGAGGGCTGCCCGGACCGCGGCGAGGAACGCCGGAGGAATGTCGATGCCCTCGAGCGCCCATGGCCTGACCGGGCCGGACTGCGCCGTGCGGGGAACGCCGGCGATCATCCAGCGGCGCTCTCCCGCGATCTCGCCGATATAGGTGTAGACGTGGATGTCCGACGCCTTGTCGGCGACCGCGGCGCGCGCGCGACCGATCTCGACGCCGTTGCGCAGCACGATCACCCGGGAATCGAGCCGGGAGACGATGATCGAGAGAGGACCGGCCGGGGCGCGTTCGGGCTGCCAGCGCCACGCCTCGCCCGCGGCGAGCGCTGGGTGGAGCGCCGGGGCGCCGGTCGGGAGATTGGCGGCCAGCACGCCGGCTTCCGCCCCCGAGGTGACCTGTCCGGCGCGCCCGTTCACGATCACGGTGCCGCCCATGTCGGTGGTCGCGAACAGCCGCTTCGAGAACTCCATCGGCAGGTGCACGCAGCCATGGCTCTCGGGATAACCGGGCAGCCCGCCGGCATGTAGCGCGACGCCGTCCCAGGTCAGACGTTGCTGATACGGCATCGGCGCATTGTTGTAGGTCGAGGATCGGTGCTTGGCATCCTTCTGGAGGATGGTGAACACGCCGGTCGGCGTCTCATGACCCGGCTTGCCGCTGGACACCGTCGTCACCGCGATGCGGACGCCGTTCCGGTAGACGGTGGCGAGCTGCCGGCCGAGATCGACATAGACGAGCACGGGGCCTGCCGGGGACACTTCTTCGGCCCAGACCCATTGACCCGGCTTGAGCGCACTCGCCTGCCGGGCGAACTCGACGGGGGAGGAGACGGGCGCGCCCTGCGCGAGAAGGCCGCAGCTCGGGACCAGCGCGAGGGCGAGCGCGACGGCGCGGATGCGTGGGCGCGCGATCACCAGATGCGAACCCTGTCCTGGGGCGCGAGATACAGCCGGTCCCCGGGCCTGATCCCGAACGCGTCGTACCAGGCGTCGACGTTGCGCACGATCCCGTTCACGCGGAACTCGCCCGGGCTGTGCGGGTCGGAGAGGGTCCGGCGGCGCGTCTCCCCCTCGCTGGTCACGTTGCGCCAGAGCTGGGCCCAGGCCAGGAAGAAGCGCTGGTCGCCGGTGAAGCCGTCGATCACCGGGGCCTCTCCGCCCTGCCTGTCTGCGACGAACTTGCGATATGCGGCATGGGCGATCGAGAGGCCCCCGAGATCGCCGATATTCTCGCCCAGATTCTGCCGACCGTTGATGCGCAGCCCGGGCAGCGGCTCGTAGCCGTCGAACTGGGTGACGAGACTGGCCGTGCGCCGTTCGAACTCCGTCCGCGACGCCGGGCTCCACCAATTGCGCAGCTTGCCGTCGCCGTCCGACCGGCTGCCCTGGTCGTCGAACGCATGCCCGATCTCGTGCCCGATCACCGCCGCCAGCGAACCGAAATTCACCGCGGCATCCGCGTTCGGATCGAAGAAGGGCGGCTGCAGGATGCCGGCCGGGTAGGTCATGCTGTTGTTGGACGCGCTGTAGCCCGCATTCACTTCGTGCGGATTATAGGGGAACTCCCATTTGCGAGTCCCCTCGCGGAGCTTCCGCAGCGCATCGGCACGCGCCCAAGCCGCCAGCCGGTTCTCGTTCCCGAGCAGGTCGTCGGGCGCGATCCGCACGCCCGACCGGTCGTGCCACCGCTCGGGATAGCCGATATAGGCGGTGATCTTGTCCAGCTTCGCGAGCGCCTCGCCGCGGGTCGGCGCATCCATCCAGTCGAGCTTCCCGATCCGCTCGCGATAGGTGCTGCGCAGGTAATCGACGATCTCGGCCACTTTCGCGCGATCGTCCGCGCCGAAATGGCGCGCGACATAGATGCGGCCGATTTCCTCGCCCAGCGCTTCGTTCACCGAGGCGATGCTCTCCAGTTCGGCAGGCCGCCGCTGCGGCGTGTCCTGAAGCCGCTTGCGGTGGAAATCGAACGACGCCTGGACCCAGGGCTCGGACAGCGAGTCCGCCCAGGCGTCCAGCGTCTTGTAGAGCAGGAACGACTGCAGGTCGGCGACCGGCGTGTCGGCGAACAGCTTGGCAAGGTCGCGGACCGCGGTGTCGCTGGTCACCTTGATCCGCTGCTGGCCGGCAAAGCCCTCCTCGGCGAGGAAGACCGGCCAGGGGAAGCCGGGCGCGAAGCTGGCCAGCTCGGACGGGCTCATGACCTTGTCCATCGCGACCACGTCGCGGAGCTGCGCCGTGCTCCACGACCGTTTCGCGATCTCCATCTCGAGCGCCATCACGCGCGCGGCGCGCCCGTCCGGATCGGAGATGCCGGCGCGTCGGAAACAGCCGGCGACATAGTCGCGCAGGGCCTGGCGGTGCCCGGCATAAGGCTCGTCGGGGGCGAGATAATAGTCGCGCGACGGCATGGTCAGTCCGCCCGCGCCGATCGCGGCGATCTGCCGTTCCGGGTTCTGCGCGTCGGGAAGCACGCCGCCGCCGACAAAGCCGTCCATCCACGGCAAGGCCATGATCCGCGCCAGCTGCGCACGGTCGCGCGTCCCGGCGATGATCGACAGCGTGCTCGCGATCGGCGCGATGCCCAACGCGTTCCGGCGCGCGACATCGGCGTGCGATCGGTGGAAGTCGCCGATCAGCTGCTCCGGACTGCCGGGTGCGGCCTTGGCTGATCGCGCCGCGGCGACCACCTGCCCCACGCGCTGTTCGGTGGTCAGGTAGACGTCGACGAAGGAGTCGATGAACGGGATGCCCGCCGGCGGCTTCGCGACGGCGAGCCAGCCCTGGTTGACGAACCTGTAGAAATCGTCGCCGGGACGGATGGTGCGCGACATGCTCTGCGTGTCGACGCCCCAGGCGCCGATCGCGGCCCTGGCGGGGGGCGGCGTCGCCTGCGCGCGGGCCTGGGGGGCGAGCATCGCGAGGCCGATGGCGGCAAGGATCGTGTGTCTCACGGCAATTGCTCCCTCGATGGCCCGGGCGGGCGCGAATGCGCGACGTTCGTCATGTCGCGAGGAACTCCTCGAGCGACTTGAGCAGCTTCAGAAAGTCCATCGGTCAGCCAGGGCCGCTGCGGTGCGCGGCGCCGTTCAGCCGCCGACCAGGAACGCGTCCGGGATCACGTAGCGCTCGGGGCCGATGCGCACCGTGGTCACGTCGTCCTTGCGCGTTCCGGTCACGGGAAAGGCGGCGGAACCGTCGGCCTGGCTGGTGTCGGCCGTCACCACCCGCCCCGACTTGAAGAACAAGGTGCGGCGGCCTCCGTCGGGCCACGTCACCTCGACCAGGGTCATCCCCCCGTCCCGGTTGCGTTTCACGCCGGCCGGGCAGCGGCCCGCCGGCTGGGTGCGAAAGCCGGCGCACTCGATCGTGGCGGTCGCGTTGTAATCGGTGCCGGCGACGAGCGCGTCCGGAGTCGACTGCGGCGGCGGCACGGCTGCCGGTCGGCGCGGGACCGAGACCAGGATCGTCCCGCCGATCGTCGCCACCACCGTGCCGCCCAGCGCCGCCGCCGAGGCCGCGTCCGGACAGCCGACAAGGTCGGCCGCGTCGTCGAGATAGTTGCTGGTCTCCGCACTCTCCCCGACACGGCGACACGGGTCGCCCGCGCCCGGATAGCCATTGCCGAAGAAGGGCAAGCGGGTCGCTGCGGCGGTCGCCATGGACGCCGCCTCGCCGTCGGAGGCGCCCTGGCAGGCGACGAGCCCGAGCGCCGGGAGGACCAGCAGCAGCTTTGCACGAGGACCGGTCATAGCCCGACTGTGCGACCGATACGGACACGAAACCATCGACAAATGCGGCCACCCCGTGTGCGGATCGCGCCAGGCGACGAACGCGGCGCCCGGCGCGACCGGCCGGACTTGTTGAACGGCCGATCTGTGTTAATCTGGGACAGGTCTGCAAAAGACCGGGTCGCCGGAAGCTTCATCACCGCAAGGGAGGCACGGCATGTCCGAGACATTCACCGGCACCGTCGATATTCTGGACCAGAACGGCGCGAGCACCATCCGACTGAACGCGAATCTGGCGACTCTCTCGATGGGCGATCAGGGCGCCGGCGGCGTCGTGTCGCTGCAGGACCATAACGGGCAGGAAACCGTGCGCCTGGTCGCCGTCTCGGGAAATCTGCAGCTGGGCGGCACGCAAAGCGCCCCGGGCGACATCAGCCTGCGCGGCACGGGCGGCCTGGAGACGATCCGGCTGGAGGGCGGCACCGCCACCCTCACCCTCGGCGCCAACGGCCAGGATGGCGACTTCGTCGTCGACGACGGTGCGGGGCGCGAGGTCGTCCAGGTCGATGGCCAGAACGCCCGGCTTCGCGTCGGTACGAAGGGCAAGGCCGGCAATCTCAGCGTGCGCGACTCCGGCGACCGCGAGGTGCTGCAGGTGGACGGCGCCAATGCGGTCGTGCGCGTCGGCGCCGAGGGCAATGAAGGCGACCTGATCGTCCGCGACGGCCGCGGCCGCGAGGTGTTCCATGTCAACGGCGAGAATGCCTGGCTGCGGATCGGCACGCGCGACAATGAGGGCGATCTCGCGATCCTGGACGCGGCCGCGCGCGAGGTGTTTCGCTTCAACGCCGAGAACGCGACCTTGTGGCTCGGCGCCAATGGCAACGAGGGCGATCTCCGCATCCGCGACCAGGGCGGCCGCGAGATCCTGCACGTGAACGGCGAGACCGCCTATGTGCGGATCGGGACGCGCGGAAACGAAGGCGATCTGGCGATCCATGACGCGTCCGATCGCGAGGTCTTCCGCTTCGATGCCGAGTTCGCGGTGCTGCGCGTCGGCGCGGCGGGCAACGAGGGCGACATCATCGTGCGCGACGATGCCGGCAACGAGTCGATCCACCTCAATGGCGGGTCGGGCGACATCATCCTGCGCAATGCCGACATGGCCGAGCAGTTCGACGTCGCCGACGCGGTGGTCGCGGACCCGGGCACGGTGATGGCACTGGGGATCGACGGCAAGCTGACGCCGACCCGCCGGGAATATGACCGGACGGTGGTAGGGGTCGTCGCCGGCGGCGGCCGGTTCCGGCCCGGGATCGTGATGGACCATCAGGGCGAACCGACGGCCACCCGCCGCGCGGTGGCGATGGTCGGCAAGACCGCCGTTCGCGCCGACGCCCGCTATGGGGCGATCGCGGCGGGCGACCTGCTCACCTCGTCGCCCACGCCGGGCGCCGCCATGCGCGCGGACGATCCGGCGCGCGCGTTCGGCGCCGTGATCGGCAAGGCGCTGACCCCGTTGCCCGCGGGCGAAGGGCTGGTCGAGATGATCATCAGCCTGCAATAGCGGAGGACGAACGATGGCCACCGGCGTCAAATCGATCCTCGACTGCATCGGCGTCGGATCGGGCGGCGAGAAATCGCTTCTGTTCCACCTGTTCGGCTTCATCCGCGGCCGCGTGCCGCCGGACCCGACGGGCGTGCGATCGGAAGTGTCGCTCAAGCGCCTGATCAACGATCTGCAGGCCAGGCACATCCACCTGAACGTGATCCGGGTCGGCGTCGACACGCTCTCGGCCAACGACCAGGCCACGGCACTCCAGAATCTCGACTATGCGGTCTACCGGATCCGCGACATCTACCAGCAGGTCTCGCTCGGCGTCGGGCGGGTCGAGCATTATTTCATCGACACGGCGGACGCGAACGGCCGCGACGACATCGGAAACGAGGACGAGGCGGAAGCGCTGTGGGACGAGTGGACCGTGCCCGGGGACGCGATCGACTGCTTCGTCGTGCGCAACATCGATGGCTTTCTCGGCCTGTCGCCGGTCGGCGGCACCTGCGACAAGGACGGCAAGGGCGACGGGCTGCTCGGCGGTCACTACACCCGCGCGTTCGACGGCCTGTCGCGCACCTTCGCGCATGAGGTCGGCCATTTCCTCGACCTCGAGCACAACCACGACGATGGCGAATGCCCGACGACGGCGTCCGGGCGGAACAACCTGATGGCGCAGACCGGATGCGTGGACGACGTTCGCGCCGACGTGAATCTGTCGAGCGGCCAGGGCAGCGACATGCGCGACCATTGCTCGGTGAGAAATCCCTGCTGAAAGGACCGACGGTCATGGCGGAGCAACCCGAAACCAACGTCGCCCGCATGGACGAGGAGGCCTTGCTGGGCCTGGCGAGCAGCCGGGCGGAGTCCGTCGCGATGCGAGGCGCGGCCGCGCGCGAGTTGACGCGGCGCGACCCGGAGAAAGCGGAGCCGCTGCTCGCGCGGCTGACGCGCGATCCGGAGGCACCGGCCGAGTCGCGGTCCGCGGCGGCGTCGGCACTCGGCCGGCACAAGTCGGCGGTGGCCGAAGCGGCGCTGACGGCGGCGCTGGTGGCGCAGGAGCCGCTGGTCGTGCGTCGCGTGGCCGAGGCGCTTGGCCGGATCGGCGGGCCGGACGCCCTGGACGCGCTCAGGCGCGTGGCGGTGCCGCGCGACCCGGCGGCGTCGCGCGCGCTCGGTTTTGCGAAAAGCCTCATCGCCTATCGGCTCGGGCTGACCGAGGAATTGCTGAGCGCGCCCTCTCCCGCCCCGCTGCGCGGCGAAGGCGTGCCGCTGGACGTCGCGCCGGCCTCGGCCGCGCTGAAAGCGAAAGTGGCGGAGCGCCTGCCGCGCGAGTTACCGGCCCTGGACGTCCGGATCGCGGCGGCGGTGCGCGTCGCCTGCGAACGGCAGGAGGCGGTCGTCCTGCCCGCCAGCACGCCGGCCGCGCTCCTGCGGTCGAGCGGGGTGGCCGCGGTGGTGATGAAGCGCGCCTACAGCCTCGGCCATTTCGCGACGCACCTTTATCTGCTCACCCATCCGGGCGACGACGGCAGGCTGGCCTTGTTCGGCGTACGGCCCGACGGGACGATCACGCACAGGGGCGAGGCCCGGCCGCGCGACCAGGGGCTGGACTTCAGGCTGGAGGCGCTCGCGATGCCCTATGCCGATCCCATGCGCATCGCGGGGCGCGTGGATGCGGAGGGTCTGGTCTCGATCGCCGAAGCGCGCGCGGCGACGGCACCGCGTGCCCCGCTGCCGGTCCCGCGCAAGAACGAAGGGCCGGCGATTTCCCACCCGGTGCTGGGAAAGGCCCCGCCGTTCCAGCCGCGCGCCAGATAAGGCGTCCGATCTCGTCGGAGCGAGCGGTTGCGACCCCGAGGTGGCGGAGGACGCCGGCATCGCCGCCCTGCCCCGTCTCAGTCGCAACTGGCGGACACGCCTCCGGGCGAGGGAGTGATATAGGGGATCGCCTGGCCGCGCGTGACGAAGACCGAGCGCTGGCGGATGATGCCGTCGGGCTGCGTGGCGAGCAGTCCAAGGCTGATCATCGGCCGGTAGCGATACGCCACCTCCGCGATCACCACCATCTGGTTCTGGAGCAGGCTGATCTCGTTCGGCAAGGTGATGTTCGGGCCGTCGGCATAGTCGGCGGTTGTCCGCCACTCCGCGCCGACGGTGCTGCCGACGCCGCGCAGGCGCCCGCCGCAGCGCTGCCAGACCACCTTGTTCACGATGCGATCGCCCTGGGTGACGCCGATGACGCCGGTGATGATCGTCCGCCCCTGGTCGTCCACCTTGAATGGCGCGCCGACCTTGTCGACGGCCCTCAGCGTGTCGATGAAGCTGCGCTCCGACGGCGGCAGCGTGTTGCGCGCGATCGCATCGGCGGTCAGCGACGCGATCCGCTCGATCTTCTGGAGCGCGAGGACGTAGTTCACATATTCCAGGCCTCCGAAGCAGACCAGGAGCAGGAGTGGCGTGGCGAGCGCGAACTCCACCATGGCCACGCCCCGATTGTCATCGCCGAAGCGGATCCGCCGAAGCCTCATCTCAGGTACATCCCGTGCTGCGGAACAGGGGTTCGTTGCGGACGACCGTGGTCGCGCGGATCGGATGGAAGTCGAGGTCCGAATAGAGCCGCGCCACATAGGGGACGAGCGACCGGACGTTGAAGGTCGCGGTGTAGCTCACCACCTGCCCGGCTCCGCCGATCGAGCCCGAGGCGCCCATGTCCGTGTCCCAGCGCCCGTTGCCGTTCACGTCCGTGAACGGCTCGTCCGCGTCCCAGACGTTGTTGCTGTTCAGGTCGTTGAACGGCTCGGGCTCGCCGACGTCGCCGAACTGCCCGGCATAGGATTTCGACTCGATCCGCGGCGCCGTCCCGTCGGCGCTTGCGACATGCGCCATCGCGTTGGTCACGGTGTCGCGAAGGATGGTCTCCCGCCTCGCCGGGCAGTCGGACGCCGCGATCTGGCGCGCGCCCCGGATCACCGCCGCTTCGAGCGCGCTTCGCGCCGAGCTCACATAGCCGAACTCGATCGTGCCCATGATGATCAGCAGCATCACGGGCGCGATCATCGCGAATTCGACCGCCGCCATCCCGCGCGGATCGGCGGAGAGAGTTGGCCGCGACATCACTTGCTCAGGTGCAGATCGACGAGATCCGCTGCGATGGTGGTGAAGGCGGTGCGCAGATCGCCCGCATTCTTCGTCTCGAAGAAGTGGGTGTTGCGATCGGTCGCGCAGCCCTTGAACATCTCGCGGGTCATGTCGCCCTCCGCCCCCGCAGCGATCGCGAAGGTGATCGTGTAAATCTCGATCCCCTCCCGCTTCATCGCCTGGCAGGTTTTCCTGAAGCGAAGCGCCGTCGCATCCCGGTGCTGCGCGCGTGCCGCCTCGAGGTTGGAGGCGGTGTTCGTGTTGAAGCCGTTGTCGATCAGCTTCCGGTCGGCATAAGCACCATAGCCGGTATAGGCCGTGTCCCGCTGGAACTCGGCGACGCTTCCGCCGCGATTGACGTTGTCGCCGTCGTCGCGCGAGTCGAAGTTGCCGTCCGTCATGAAGATCAGCACGCGCCGCAAGCCGAGCTGGGTCGGCCGCGCGCGGGTGAACACATCGTCTCGCGCGAGAAGCCGGTATCCCCACGCCATGGCCTGGTTGTGCCATGTTCCGATGTTGAACAGCGGCTGGTTGTCGATGTTGATATAGTCCCTGAGCTGCGACTTGGTGTAGCTGTAGCTGACGGGCAGCGCTTCCGACGGGCAGACATAGTTCGGGGACGCAGAGACGAAGTTGTCCGCGTTCGACGGCTTGACCCGCGAGTTGTAGAGCTTCGGCGCCGACCAGTTGCTGTAATCCGGCAAGCGCGCCGGATTGACCCGCAGTCCGTCCGCACACACGGCGTTGTTGCCCGAGTTGTCGATGCAGATGTTCGAGCCGTACCGCCGGATGAGCGCGGTGCGCATCGGTTCATAATTGGCGATGCTGAGCGCTTCGGCCTGGTCCGAGCCGAGCTTGTAGCGGTTGTCCTGCTTGTGGAAGCTGCGCACCCACATCGGCGGATAGATGGACGGCCTGGCGCGCGGAACTCCCGGATCGCCGGGCAGGTCCTTGCCCATGTCGAAGGTGTTCGCATCGATCGCGTTGACGTCGGTCGACAGGTTGCGGCGCGTCGGATCCGCCAGCACGCAGCCTTTCCACCCCATCGCGTTCGTGGCGGGCTTGTCGGTGAAGCCGGGCACCGCCTCGACGCGCGAGGCCGGCAGCAGGCGACCGACATTCACGATGACGTTGTACGGCATCATGCCCAGCGCGAAGTTGGTGCGCGTCTCGCGATTGCCGTAGATGATGTCGAGGAAGTCGGTGACCGACTGGCGAAGCGCCGGCATGCCCCCGTTGCCGTCCATCGAGCCGGTATTGTCGAGGACGAGCATCGCCTCGACCGCGGTCGGCAGGGTCTTGCCGGCAACGCCCGTCGCGCTTGCGCGCACCGGGAGCTGGGTGAAACCGAACAGCGTCATCAGGGTCGTCGGGACCTGGCCCGTGACGGTCAGCTCGATCGTGATCTCCTCGCCCGCCCGCGTCACGTTCAGGGCCGGATTCTGGCGCGTCATGCTGAGATAGCCGGGCGGGATGTTGCCGCCCAGGAACGCCGCGACCGTCTCGGTCGTCCTCGGGCCCGCCGTCGAGCCGGTTCCGGGGTAGAGCTGCTCCATGCGGACCGCGGCGAGGACGGCGGCATCGACCGCGCTCTGCAGGCGCGAGGACGCCATATAGGCGCGTCCGAGGTCGAAGCCGGTGCCGACCACGCCCATGAGCGGGATCAACGCGACCGCCAGCATGGCGTATGTGCTTCCGCTCGGATCCTGGAACAAGCGCGGTGCGTGGCGTTTCGCGATCACCATGACGGGCCCCCAACTGATACTCTGGGTCCGTGATCGGCCTCGCCGGTCAACAAGTTGTGGTGCTGTAAAGTTAAACTTCGGTTGTATGTCTTCGGCTCCGGACGGAGCGGGCGAGCGGCCGGCCGAAAACAGCAATCCAGGCCGCTCGCCGTCGTCGCATCCGACCCGGCACGCGCGATCCACGGCACGAACTCGTCATCGGCGGCGGGACGCTGCCGACCACCTGATCCCGCGCGCGCCGCCCGATCACAAGACGTTACGACCGGAACTCGAGGAGATGCGCAAAGGTTACTGAGGCCGGCGGGACACGAAAGATATGCGACATGTCGACAGGTGATTATCTCTCCGCACAGAATCTGATGATCCTCGGGATCGGCTTGCTGGCCGCGATCGTCGCGCTCGCCTGGTTTCTTCGCAAACGGTCGAACCGCCATCCCCTCGAAGGGAGCCGGGAGCGCAACGTCGCCGCGGATCTCGATGCCGGCCGCAAGGCTCCGGACCATCTTCCCCGCAAATAGGCGCCTGCTTATTGGTTAAGGTACGCGCCGGCGCCGAGGCCCCGCGTCGCGTCGTCCTGCCATGCCGGTGTCCGCGAAGCGGCCGATACGGCCGCTGGTGACCCCTACGGGACTCGAACCCGTGTTTTCGCCGTGAGAGGGCGACGTCCTGGACCGCTAGACGAAGGGGCCGTCGGCGGGAGAGCGGGCGAGTTATGGGGCGGGGCGCATCCTGTCAAGCGCCCCGGCCGGTTTAATGCGCGCCGCCCGGCATTCCGACGGATTTGGGTCGCGGCGCCAGCCAGACCGTCACGGCGGCGACCAGGAACACGGTCGCGGCGATCATGTAGACATGCGTCGCGCCGATCGTCGCCGCCTGCGCCTCGACCAGGCGATCGAGCACCGCGCGCGCCTGCTCGGTGCTCGCGCCCAGCCCGGTGAGCAGGTCCATCGTCTGCTCGCCGCCATTGAGTTCCGGCGCGAGCGCGGCGCGGACGCGTTCGGATTCGTCGTCCCACATGGTGGTGGCGATCGCCGTCCCGATCGCGCCGGCGAGCGTGCGCGTGAAGCTGAGCAGGCCGGCGGCCGACACCACCTTGTCCGCGGGCACCGACGACAGCGCGAGCGAGGTCAGGCCGATGAAGAAGAAGGGCATCCCCGCCCCTTGCAGCAGATGCGGAATGGCGAGCTGCCAATAGGTCGAGTCGGTCGACCATTGCGTGCGCAAGAGCGACATCAGCAGCAGCCAGCCGAGCCCGCCCGAGACCAGGATGCGAACGTCGACCTTCGCGATCAGCCGCGCCGCGAACGGCGAGACGAGCACCGCGAACAGGCCGACCCAGGCGACGACATAGCCGGCATTGGTGGCGGTGTAGCCGAGCACCTGCTGCAGCCACAAAGGCGTCAGCACGATCTGCGCGAAGAAGGCGCCGAAGCCGAGCGAGATGGCGAGCGTGCCGGCGACGAAGCCGCGATGGCGGAAGATGCGCACATCGACCACCGGGTCGCGCTCGTTCAGTTCCCAGATCAGGAACGAGACGAAGCCGATCGCGGCGACCAGCGCCAGCCCGACGATCCAGGTCGAGGCGAACCATTCATGCTCGCGCCCGGTGTCGAGCATCACCTGCAGCGCGCCGACGAACAGCACGAGCAGCGACAGGCCGACATAGTCGATCGGCTTCTTCTCGATCCGGGTCTCGAACGGCGTCACCAGCCGCGACACCGCGAAGAAGCAGATCGCGACGACCGGCAGGTTGATGAAGAAGATCCACGGCCAGGTCCAATTGTCGCTGATCAGCCCGCCCAGGATCGGCCCGACGATCGGCGCGGTCGTGGTCGTCATCGCCCAGATCGACAGCGCCACCGCCTGCCGGTTCTTGGGGAAGATCCGCATCAGCAGCGTCTGCGAGAGCGGCATCAGCGGACCGCCCATCAGCCCCTGCAGCACGCGGAAGGTGACGAGCATCGACAGGCTGGTCGCCGCGCCGCAGAGCAGCGAGAAGAAGCCGAACCCGATCATCGAAATGAGATACCAGCGCACCGAGCCGAAGCGGCCGGCCAGCCAGCCGGTCAGCGGGACGCTGATCGCGTCGGCGACGGCATAGCTGGTGATGACCCAGGTGCCCTGGGTCGGCGAGACCGCGAGCCCGCCGGCGATCGTCGGCACCGCGACATTGGCGATCGAGGTGTCGAGCACCACGACGAAATTGGCGAGCGCGAGCCCGAACGCGGCGAGGAACAGCCGCGCCCCGGTCAGCGAGGGGAGATCCTCTTCGGCGGTCGCGGTGGCGGCGGCGCTCGCCATGGTCAGCGACCGCGCGTGTCGACGGTTGCCGCCATCGACAGCCCGACCCGGAGCGGATGGGCGCGCAGCTCCTTCGGCTCGAGCGCGATCCTGACCGGCAGTCGCTGGACCACCTTGATCCAATTGCCCGTCGCGTTCTGCGCCGGGATCAGCGCGAACGCCGCGCCGGTGCCGCCGGCGAAGCCGGCGACCCGGCCGTGATAGACCACGTCGCCGCCATAGAAGTCGCTGGTCAGCTCGACGGGCTGGCCGGGGCGCACCCGGGCGAGCTGGTCTTCCTTGAAGTTCGCATCGACGAAGGTCGAGTCGAGCGGGACAATCGTCATGATCGGCGTGCCGGCGGCGATGCGCTGGCCCACCTGCACCTGCTTGTTGGTGACGACGCCGCCGATCGGCGCGCGGATCACCGTGCGCGCGAGGTCGAGCTTCGCCTGGTCGAGCCGCGCACGCGCCGCCACCACGTCGGGCGCCGTGTCGACGGTGGTGCCGGCAACCAGCGCCTGGGTGGCGTTGAGTTCGCCCCCGGCCGCGGCGCGCGTCGCCTCGGCCCCGGCAATCCCGGCGCGGGCGAGTTCGAGCGCGGCGCGGGCCGACTGGTACGCGTTCCGCGCCGCCGTCAGCTCGTCGCCCGAGACAGCGCCCGACGCGGCGAGCGCCTCGCGCCGGCCGAGCTCGATGCGGGCGCGTTCGAAGTTCGACTCCGCCTCGGTCAGCCGCGCGCGCGCCTGGGCGATATCGGTGCCGCGCGCGCTCGCGCGGCCGGCGGCGGCGCCGACATTGGCGCGCGCCTGGTTGTAGCGCTGGATCGCCTCGGCAAGCGCGCTCTCCGCCTCGGCGACGGCAATGCGCGCATCGGCCGGATCGAGCGTGAGCAGCACGTCGCCCTTGCGCACCGTCTGGGTGTTCGAGACGCGGACGTCCTGCACCGGCCCGGCGACGAGCGGCGTCACCACCGCGGTGTCCGCGCCGACATAGGCATTGTCGGTCGAGACCCGGCCCGACCGGGCGATGAAGAAATAGGCGCCCCAGAGGATCGCGGCGACGATCAGCACGATCGCGAAGATGCCGAACCAGCGCTTGCGCCGGGCCTTGAGGCCATCGGGTGGCGCGACTTCGGCGGCGGGGACGAGCGGCTCGGTGGGGAGTTCGGACATCACGGCTTTCCTGCGGCAAGCTGGGTCGTGCCCTGGAAACCGCCGCCAAGCGCGCGGACCAGAGCGATGTCGAGATTCAGGCGGCGCGCCTCCAGCTCGGCCACGGCGCGGCGATTGGCGAGCAGCTGGTCGTCCGCCTGCAGCGCGGTGAGCTGGTTGGCGAGCCCGCCTTCGAAGCGGAGCCGCGCGATGCGGGCGGCTTCCTCGGCGGCGGCCAACGCGGCGCGCTGCTCGGCGAGGCGGGTGTCGAGCGCACGCAGGCTCGCGACGGCGTCCGCGACCTCGCGCACCGCGCCGACCAGCGTCGCGTCATAGCGGGCGACCGCCTCGTCATATTGCGCGCGGGCACCGCGATATTGGCCGCGGAGCTGCCCGCCTTCGAAGATCGGCAGCGTCAGCGCGGGACCGAAGCTCGCGATCGTCGAGCCGCTCTCGACCAGCCGGTCGAGCCCGAGCGACTGCAGGCCGACCAGCGCGGTGAGGTTGACATTGGGGTAGAAGGCCGCGCGAGCCTGGCGGATGCGACTGGCGCTCGCCTCGGTGCGCAGCCGCGCCGCGACGATGTCGGGGCGGCGCCCGACCAGGTCGAGCGCAAGCCGGTCGGGCAGCCCATCGGCACGGGGCGACAGACGCGGCCGCGCGACGGCCAGGCCGCGATCGGGTCCGGCGCCGATCAGCGCGGCGATGCGGTTGCGGGTGAGCGCGATGCTCTCGTCGATCCCGGCGAGGTCGGCGCGCGCCGCCGGCACGCGCGACTCGGCCTGGCGCAGTTCGCCGCGGGTATCGAGGCCATTGTCGACGCGCCGCTGGGTCAGCCCGGCGGTTGCGCCGCGCACGCGAACCGCCTCTTCCGCCACGTCGCGCTGCGCGTAGAGCCCGGCCAGGTCGGCATAGGCGCCGGCAATGTTGGTCGCGAGCAGCAGCCGGGCCTGGGCCGCGTCGACCCGCGCCGCCTCCGCCTCCGACGTGGCCGCGGCGAGCGCGGCGCGATTGCGGCCCCACAGATCGAGGTCGAACGAGAAGCTGCCGGCGATCCGGCCGACATCGCGAATGCCGTCGGGCACGAACTGCGGCGGAATGCCGAGATTCTGGCTTTGACGCTGGCCGCCCGCGCTCGCCTCGAGCCCGGCATTCGGCAGCAGGCTGGCCCCCGCCTGCTGGGCGAGCGCGTCGGCTGCGCGCACGCGCGCCGCCGCGGCGCGCAGGTCCGGGGAGCCGGCCAGCCCCTCGTCGATCAGCCTGTCGAGCTGCGGATCGCCAAAGCCCCGCCACCACTCGTCGCGCGGCCATTCGGCACGCCCGCCGTCGAAGCTGGCGGCCGTGGCAAGCGACTCGGCGCGCACCGGTTCGGGCCGCGCGCCCAGATCCGGAACGGTCGCGCAGCCGCTCGCGCTCGCGAGCAGGCCGATCGTCAGAAGAGATTTGAAACGGGACACTCGTGCCACCATACTGGTCAGTACGCCGCATTTGCGCAGGACGAGATCAGTTGTCAAATGAAATGATACTGGAGGGTACGGAGCTGATCGCGCCGCAGCAAGCCGCGGCACGCGACGGCAAATGGCGTGCCTTTGTCGATGCCGGCCGGGAGGCGTTCTTCTCCAACGGCTATGGCGCGACGTCGATGTCGGCGATCTCCGCCAAGGTCGGCGGCTCGAAGACGACGCTCTGGACGTATTTTCGCTCGAAGGAAGAGCTGTTCGCGGCCGTCGTCGACGACCTCGTCGAGCGCTATGGCCGTGCGCTCGAGGTGCAGCTCGATCCCGGCGGCGACATTCGCGAGGAACTGACGCGCTTCGGGCATGCGCTGCTCGACACGCTGCATTCGCAGCCGATCGTCGACCTGCACCGGCTCGCGATCGGCGAGGCGATGCGCTTCCCCGAACTCGCGCGCAGCATGTACGAGCGCGGCCAGGCGCGCGGCAAGGCGCGGCTGCGCGCGTTCATCGCCGAGGCGATGGCGCGGGGCAAGCTGCGCGACGGCGACGCCGCGGCCGCCGGCCGGATGCTCGCCGGCATGCTGCAGACCGGCTCGCCGCAGCTCCACATGCTCGGCATCGCCTGTGCGCCGGGCGCCGCCGAGCTGGCGGGCGAGGTCGAGGATGCCGTCGACACGTTCATGCGCGCCTGGGGCCCGGTCGCGCGCTGACGCCTGCCCCGCCCCCTAGCCGCGCTCGGCGAGCATCCGGTAGAGCTCGTCCTGGCGCTTGCCGAGCTCGTCCAGCCGGGTCGCCAGCACCAGGTCGACCTTCTCGTGAAGGCGCAGGATCTCGAGCTCGGCGCGCAGATTGACCTCGTAATCCAGCCGCGCCGCGAGCCGGTCCTTCGCCGCCTGGCGGTTCTGGCTCATCATGATGATCGGCGCCTGCACGGCTGCCAGCATCGAGAGCATCAGATTGAGGAAGATATAGGGATAAGGATCCCATCGGATCCCCATGCGCCCGAGCACGTCGGTGTTGATGACCATCCACGAGACGAGCACCACCGCGAACAGGATGATGAAGCCCCACGAGCCGCCGACCGCCGCGACCCGGTCGGCGAGGCGCTCGCCGAGCGTGGCTTCCTCGTCGGCCACCGCGCTCGCGTCGCGCGCGGTCGGGATGCGCCGTCGCATCGTCGCCAGCACGCGGGCTTCTTCCGCGGCGAGTGCGTCCTCTTCCTTGCCGAGCAGGTCGGCGGTCAGCGTGTCCCGGTCGGTGATCGCTTGCGGCTGGTCCATGGCCGCCAGCATAGGGTGCGCGGCGGCGCCGGACCAGCGGCGGCCGATCAGCGACGGGGCGGCGGCCCGGCGAAGGTGACGATGCTCTCGGCGCCGTTCGCGGCGCGGGCGGCGACGCCGAAGAAGGTGTCGTCGATCACCACGTCGGCCAGTTCGAGCGACGTCGCATCGGCGCCGACGTCGCGATGGTCGGTCCAGTCGGGCCGGTCGGCGACGCGCCAGTAGACGCGATAGCCGGCCGCGCCCGCGACCGGGGTCCAGCTGACCTTGGTGTCGTCGCTGAGCGCGCCCGCGATCGTCACGCCGGCGGGTGCCGCGGGGGCGTTCGCCAGCTCGCGCAGCATCGCGACGTTGAGCGCAGTCACTTTCGCCAGATAGGGAAAGTCCATGACGTCGATGGTGTCGCCATAGGCCTTGACGCCCTCGGTGCGCAGGTTCTGGTGCTGGTGGTCGTAATTCTCGACCGCTTCGGTGAAGCGCACGGCGGGATAGCCCGCCTCGAGGAACGGCGTGTGGTCGCCGCCGCGCTGGAAGCGGTCGGGCCGGCGCACCGCGCGCACCGCGATGCCCTTCTCGCGCGCGGCGACGCGGACGATCGCCTTGGCCAGCGCGCGCGACGGGCTGTCGTCCTCGCCGCCATTGGCGCGCTGCGCCTTGACGCCGTCGAGGTCGAGCGCGGCGCCGACCCCCTCGGAGAAGACCCGCACGCGATCGTCGACGCGCGCGCCGCCGATGCCGCGGCTGTTGCCGACAATGTCGTTGTTGAGCACCCCGGCGACCTGCCAGCCGCGCTCCCTGGCGAGCTTGGCGAGCAGCCGCCCGCCCAGCAGGCCCTGCTCCTCGCCCGACAGCGCCGCATAGACGATGGTGCCCGCGAACCTCTCGCGCGACAGGATGCGCGCGGCCTCGATCACGAGCGCGACGCCCGATGCGTCGTCATTGGCGCCCGGCGCGTCGGAGGTCGCGTCCATCACGTCGGTCACGCGGCTGTCGATATGGCCCTGCACGATCACCACGCGCTGGGGATCGCCGGTGCCGCGCTGGATCGCGAGGACGTTCTCGACGCGGACGCCGTTCGGCGCGCGCGGCGCGGTCACCATCTCGCCGACCGTCTCGACCTGCAGGCAGTTGCCGCACGCCTTGCCGATGTCCCCGAACCGCGCCGCCGTCCAGCGCCGCGCGGCGCCGATGCCGCGCTTCGGGTCCGTCGTGGTCGACAGCGTGTGCCGCGTCCCGAAGCTGACGAGCTTGGCGACCGTCGCACGGAGCTGCTGCGGGTCGGGCGCCGGTGCGGCGGCGGTCAGGATCAGGGCGGCGGGAGCAAGGATCAGCGCTTTCATGCGCTTAGCTAGGGGAGTCGGGCGGCGATGCGCAACGCCCCTCTGCCATTGCCCGCGCGACGGCGTGGGGTCAGTCCCGGACCAGCCGGCCATCCTCCACCCGCCGGTAGAAGCACGACCGCTCGCCGGTGTGGCAGGCCGGGCCCGCGGGCGTGACCTTCAGCCACAGCGCGTCCTGGTCGCAGTCGATCCGCACCTCCTCAACGCGCAGGACATGGCCGGAGGTCTCGCCCTTCTTCCAGAGCCGGCCGCGGCTGCGCGACCAGAAATGCGCCTCGCCGGTCGCGAGCGTCAGCCGCAGCGACTCGGCATTCAGATGCGCGACCATCAGCAGCTCGCCGCTTGCCGCATCGGTCACCACGCCGGTGATCAGGCCCTTCTCGTCCCAGCGGGGCGCCAGTTCGGACCCGGTCTCGCGATCGCTGCTCATCATCGCGGCATAGACGACTGCGATTCTGTGACAATGGGGAGACAAACCGCGACGCGCATCCTATATGCCCGACCCAACGCGCGAGGCCGGCCGAGATGCTCACGACCAATCCGTTCGACGACGACAAACTCCGCGAGGAATGCGGGGTGTTCGGCATCTATGACGCCGAGACCGCCTCGGCGGTGGTGGCCTTGGGGCTTCACGCGCTCCAGCATCGCGGCCAGGAGGCGGCGGGAATCACGAGCTGGGACGGCACCAGCTTCCACTCGCATCGCGCGATGGGCCATGTCGCCGGCAATTTCGACCGCGACGACGTGATCCGCGGCCTGCCGGGTCGGGTGGCCTGCGGGCATGTCCGCTATTCGACGACCGGCGAGACCGCGCTGCGCAACGTCCAGCCGCTGTTCGCCGAGCTCCAGTCGGGCGGCTTCGCGGTCGCGCACAATGGCAACATCTCGAACGCGATGAAGCTGCGCCGCGAGCTGGTCCGTCGTGGCTCGATCTTCCAGTCGACCTCGGACACCGAGGTGATCATCCACCTCGTCGCGACCTCCACCTACCGGACGCTGCTCGACAAGTTCATCGACGCGCTGAAGCAGGTCGAGGGCGCCTACAGCCTGATCTGCATGACCGCCGAGGGCATGCTCGCCTGTCGCGACCCGCTGGGCATCCGCCCGCTGGTGATGGGCAAGCTCGGCGACTCGACCATCCTGGCTTCCGAGACCGTCGCGCTCGACGTGATCGGCGCCGACTATCTGCGCGATGTCGAGCCGGGCGAGATCGTGATCGTCACCAATGACGGCGTGCGCTCGATCCAGCCCTTCGGCCGGATCAACCCGCGCCCGTGCATCTTCGAGCATGTCTATTTCTCGCGGCCCGATTCGATCGTCGACGGCACTTCGGTCTACGACGTCCGCAAGGCGATCGGGGCGCAGCTCGCCATCGAGGCGCCGGTCGACGCCGACCTCGTCATCCCGGTGCCCGACTCCGGCGTCCCGGCCGCGATCGGCTACGCCCAGCAATCGGGCATCCCGTTCGAGCTCGGCATCATCCGCTCGCACTATGTCGGCCGCACCTTCATCCAGCCGGGCGACCAGGTTCGCCACCTCGGCGTGAAGCTGAAGCACAACGCCAATCGCGCGCTGATCGGCGGCAAGCGCGTCGTGCTGATCGACGACTCGATCGTGCGCGGCACGACCAGCCTCAAGATCGTCCAGATGATGCGCGACGCGGGCGCGGCCGAGGTCCATATGCGGATCGCGAGCCCGCCCACGCGCCACAGCTGCTTTTACGGCGTCGATACGCCCGAGCGCGCCAAGCTGCTCGCCGCGCGCCTGGACGTGCCCGGCATGTCGGACTTCATCCATGCCGACAGCCTCGCCTTCGTCTCGATCGAGGGTCTCTACAAGGCGCTTGGCCACGACCATCGCGCCGAGGTCCGCCCGCAGCATTGCGACGCCTGCTTCACCGGCGACTATCCGACGACGCTCACCGACCATGACGAGATGGCCCCCGCCGACCAGCTCAGCCTGCTCGCCGAGCGCGTCGTCTAGGCCTGCCCGCCTGCCCCGGCCGGCGTGTCTCGACTTCGCGCGACACGAACGGGGGTGGAGGGGTCGAGTTCACGCTCCGCCTTTCTCCGGCCGCTCGTTTCGAGCGCAGTCGAGACACGGGCCGCGGCACAGTGTGCCTCGACTTTGCTCGACACGGACGGGTCGGAGGACTGATCTCCCCGTTTGGCCTGAGCTTGTCGAACGCCCCGCTTCGCCCTACCGGCGCCTGCGACCATCGACGGAGTTGAAATGACCAGCCCCCTTTCCGGCAAGACCATCCTGGTGACGGGCGCCTCGCGCGGTATCGGCGCGGCGATCGCGGACGCCACGGCGGCAGCGGGCGCGCACGTCATCCTCACTGCGCGGACCGTCGCCGGGCTCGAGGAGATCGAGGAGCGGATCCACCAAGCGGGCGGCACCGCGACGATCGCGCCGCTCGACCTCACCGACGGCGAAAGCATCGGCCGGCTCGCCGCTGCCGTCTCGCAGCGCTGGGAGCGGCTCGACGGGCTGGTGCTGAACGCCGCCACGCTCGGCACCTTGTCCGCGGTGCCCGCGATCGATCCGAAGGAGTTCGCCCGCGTGCTGACGCTCAACGTCGGCGCGCAGGCGGCGCTGATCGCCGCTTTCGACCCGATGCTGCGCGCCGCCAGCCCCGGCCGCGTCGTCGCGATCACGTCGAGCGTCGGCGCGAACCCGCGCGCCTATTGGGGGGCCTATGGCGCCTCCAAGGCCGCGCTCGAGACGTTGGTCGCGGCCTATGGCGAGGAGAATCGCAACCTCGCCAGAGTCGCGGTCGCGATCGTCGATCCCGGCGCGACGCGCACCCAAATGCGCGCCCGCGCCTTTCCGGGCGAGGATCCCGAGACGGTCAAGGATCCGGCCGTGGTCGGCGCCCGCGTCGCCGCGCTGCTCGGCGAGGGCTTCGAGACCGGCCACCGCGAGCGCGTCGCGGCTTGAGCCTAGCCGGCCGGGCAGTCGAAGCGGATCGTCTTCGCCGCGCGGTCGGTCTCGATCCAGGCGCAGCGGTCGAGGCGGTCGCGCGCGATGCTGAACTCGCGCCGCGCCTTGCTCTTGCGCTTGCCCTGGACGACGATCTCGTCGGGGTCGGCGTCTTCCTCGGCGATTCCGATCGCGCCCTGGTCGGGCACCCGGACCCGCAGCGTCGTGAAGTCGAACGGACCGATCTCGAGCGGGCGTGCAAGCCGCATCTCGCGATAGGGCCGCGCAATCCCGAACGCGATCATGGTGCTGCCGCTGCCGGCGGTGAGCTTGCCGTCGCGCTCCGCCGCGACCAGCCGCGCGGTGTCGGCGGTGGCGGCGCTCTCGGTGCGGAAAAGGTCGTACCTGACCGTGACCGTCTCGCCGGCGAAGGCGAGCCTGGTGCCGCGGATCAGGATGTTCGCGCTTCCATAGGGCAGCCGGTTGACCCGTCCGCCCCGGCCGGGCAGCTCGAAACGCACCTTGTTCTGGATCAGGAACAACGGGTTGACCGCGCCATCGGCACCCTCGACGAAATTGCGGTCGAACCAGACGATGCGCGCCTTCTTCTCCTTGGTCGAGCCGGGCAGCCGGAAGCGAAGGACGGCGGTGCGCCCGTTGACGCGCGCCGGCCCGATCTGTCCGACGATCCGGGCCCAGCGAAGAGGCTTCACCTTCAGCCGCTCGGCCAGCGCCGGGTTGAGGATCGGGACGATCGGCGCGCCGGGATCCACGCGAAGCCGGACCGGCTGGCCGCCGATCTGGGCGGCGATCACGTTGTTGCGCGGGATGACGATCTCGTCCGGTCCCGCCGCCAATGCCGGCGCCGCGCCCGCCAGCGCCGCCGCTGCGATCACCACCCGAAGAGATGTCATTCGCTGCTCCCCACCCGACCTGTTCGCGCACGAGAGATGAAGGGCGGCGTTAATCCATGCTGAACATCGTCCACCATCCCGATTACCTGACGCCGCCGCCGCCGTCCGGAGGCTTCCCGTCCGACAAATACGGCCTGCTGATGGCGGCGCTCGACGCGCTCGAGCTGCCTCAGGCGCGCCACCTGCCCGAACCGATGCCGCGCGCGCATCTCGAGGCGGTGCACGATCCCGACTATGTCGCCGAAGTGCTTGCCGCCGCCGTGCCGCCCGCCAAGGAGCGGCGCATCGGCTTCCCGGTCACTGCGCGCCTGTCGCGACGCGCGCAGCTGACGCCGGGCGGAACTTGGCTCGCGGCGCGGCTGGCGCTCGAGCATGGCTATGCCGCGAACACCGCCGGCGGCAGCCACCACGCGCTGCACGACACCGGCGCGGGTTATTGCGTGTTCAACGACCTTGCCGTCGCGGCCGTGCGACTGGTCGCGGACGGCGACGTGCGCCGGCTGCTCGTCGTCGATGTGGACGTCCACCAGGGCGACGGCACCGCCGTGCTGCTCGCGGGCCGGCCGGAGATCGCGACCTATTCGATCCACGCCGACAAGAATTTCCCCGCGCGCAAGGCCCGCTCGACCCTCGACGTTCCGCTCGCCGACGGGACGGACGACGAGACCTATCTCGACGCGCTCGCCCGCACCCTGACGCCGCTCATCGACCGGGTCGCGCCCGATCTGATCCTCTACCAGGGCGGCGTCGACCCGCATGGCGACGACAAGCTCGGCCGGCTCGGCCTGACCGATGCCGGGCTCGCGGCGCGCGACCGCTTCGTCGCCGAGGAGGCGCGGCGGCGCGGCATCCCGCTCGCGAGCACGCCGGGCGGGGGCTATGGCGCCGACCGCGCGGTGATCGCGGCGCGCCATGCGGCGACGATCGCGACCTTGTACGCGGTGTTGGGGTGACGGCCCCTCCACCACCGGCTGCGCCGGCGGTCCCCCTCCCCATCTCCGATGGGGAGGAGCGAAGCTAGCTCCTCCCTACGCGAAGCGTGGGGAGGGGGACCGCCGCGAAGCGGTGGTGGAGGGGCACCCTCTCAATAAGCTCGATTGCACCTGCCCGCAGATTTTCTACATTGGCCTTCTCAACGAGATGCGGCCAAGGCAGCCGCTCTGACATCGCAGGACAGATCGAACATGGCATCAGCCGCCCACCAGCTTACTCCGCAGGAGGCAAGCGCCAATCCGCCCGCCGAAAGCGTGGTCGTCCGGTTCGCGGGCGACAGCGGCGACGGCATGCAGCTGACGGGCGGCCAGTTCACCCTGTCCACCGCGCTCGCCGGCAACGACCTCGCCACTTTCCCCGACTTCCCGGCCGAGATCCGCGCGCCGCAGGGCACGACGTTCGGCGTGTCGGCCTTCCAGATCAACTTCGGCTCGACCGACGTCGAGACCGCGGGCGACGCGCCCGACGTGCTGATCGCGATGAACCCGGCGGCGCTCAAGGTGAATGTCGGCAGCCTGAAGGACGGCGGCCTGATCATCGCCGACGAGGGCGAGTTCGGCGCGCGCAACCTTGCCAAGGCCGGCTACGAGGCGAACCCGCTCGAAGACGGCAGCCTCGCGCGCTGGCAATTGCTCGCCTTCAACATCTCGCAGCTCACCCTCGACTCGGTGAAGCCGTTCGGGCTGGGCAACAAGGAAGCGCTCCGCTGCAAGAATATGTGGACGCTGGGCCTGGCGCTCTGGATGTTCGACCGCGACCGCCAGCCGATCATCGACTGGCTGAACGCCAAGTTCGCCAAGGCGCCGATCCTCGCCCAGGCCAACATCGCCGCACTGAACGCCGGCCATGCCTATGGCGAGACGGCCGAGCTCGCCGGGCCGCTGAAGCAGCACCATATCGCCGCCGCCCCGGCCGAACCGGGCCTTTACCGCACGGTTACCGGCGCGGAGTCGATCTCGCTCGGCCTCGTCGCGGGGGCGCAGCTGGCCGGGCTGCCGATGTTCTTCGGCGGCTATCCGATCACCCCGGCCTCGGCGATCCTGCACCATCTGTCGCGGCTGAAGGAATATGAGGTCACCACCTTCCAGGCCGAGGACGAGATCGCCGCGATCTGCTCGGCGATCGGCGCTTCCTATGCCGGCCAGCTCGGCGTCACCTCGTCGTCGGGCCCGGGCATCGCGCTCAAGGGCGAGGCGATGGGCCTGGCGATCATGACCGAGTTGCCGCTCGTCATCGTCAACTCGCAGCGTGGCGGGCCCTCGACCGGTCTGCCGACCAAGACCGAGCAGTCCGACCTGTACCAGGCCGTCTACGGCCGCAACGGCGACGCGCCGATGCCGGTGATCGCGGCGCGGTCGCCCGCCGACGCGTTCGACTGCGCGATCGAAGCGGTCCGGATCGCGACCCAGTTCATGACCCCGGTCATGCTGTTGACCGACGGCTATATCGCCAACGCCGCCGAGCCGTGGCGCGTGCCGGACATGAGCCGCTACGCGCCCTTCCCGGTCAGCTTCCTCGCCGAGCCGCCCGAGGGCGGGTTCAGGCCCTATGCGCGCGACGACAAGCTCGCCCGGCCGTGGGTGAAGCCGGGCACGCCGGGGCTCCTCCACCGCATCGGCGGGATCGAGAAGGCGAACGGCACCGGCAACATCGATTACTCGCCCGCCAACCACCAGCAGATGACCGATCTTCGCCACGAGAAGGTCGCGGGCGTCGCCGACCACATCCCCGACCAGGAGGTCACGCTCGGCGAGACCAGCGGCAAGCTCGCCGTCGTCGGCTGGGGCTCGACCTACGGGCCGATCCACCAGGCCGTCCGCCGCCAGCGGCTGCGCGGCCGCGACGTCCACCACATCCATGTCCGCCATATCTGGCCGATGCCGAAGAATCTGGGCGCGCTGCTGCGCGGCTATGACCGGATCATCGTGCCCGAGATGAACACGGGCCAGTTCAAGACGGTGCTGCGCGACCAGTTCCTGGTCGATGCCCGCCCGCTCAACAAGGTGTCCGGCCAGCCCTTCCGGATCGCGGAGATCGAAGCCGCGATCGAGCAGGCGCTCGGCTGAGCCCGCCGTACCAGGACCATCGTCTCTCGACTGTGCTCGAGACGAACGGAGAGTGAAGATGAACGACATGACCCCCGTCGCCAAGACGACCATCAAGGACTGGGAGTCGGACCAGGAGGTCCGCTGGTGCCCGGGCTGCGGCGACTATGCGATCCTGAAGGCGGTCCAGCGCACGATGCCGGAACTGGGCGTCCGTCCCGAGAACACGGTGTTCGTCTCGGGCATCGGCTGCTCGTCGCGCTTCCCATATTATATGGAGACTTACGGCTTCCACACGATCCACGGCCGCGCGCCGGCGGTGGCGACCGGCGTGAAGCTTGCCAATCCCGAGCTCGACGTGTGGATCATCACGGGCGACGGCGACGCGCTGTCGATCGGCGGCAACCACACGATGCACCTGCTGCGGCGCAATCTCGACTGCCAGATCCTGCTGTTCAACAACGAGATCTACGGCCTCACCAAGGGGCAATACTCGCCCACCAGCCGCGTCGGCACCCGCTCGCCCTCGACGCCTTACGGCTCGGTCGACCGTCCCGCCAGCCCGTGCAGCTTCGCGCTCGGTTCGGGCGCTCGCTTCGTCGCGCGCGGGATCGACGTCCACAAGAATCTGCCGACGGTGCTCAAGGCCGCGCACGCGCACAAGGGCACCAGCTTCGTCGAGATCTTCCAGAATTGCATCGTCTATAACGACGAGGTCTTCTCGTCCTTCACCGAGAAGGCGAAGGCCGCGATCAACCAGATCTGGCTGGAGGACGGCCAGCCCATGCTGTTCGCGAACGGCACGATGGGTCTCGCGCTCAACCGCGACGAGCTGCGGCTCGAAGTGGTCGCGGTCGAGGACGGCAACTGGGAAGCCGCGGGCGTCATCCGCCACGACCAGACCAACAAGGGCATCGCGCAGATGCTGATCGACATGGAGCTGGAACAGGGCTTCCCGGTCGCGCTCGGCGTCATCTTCAACCACCCGCGCCCGACCTTCGAGCGGGCCGTCGTCGAACAGAACCGCGCCGCCGCCGAGGGCAAGACGCCCGACCTGCAGAAGCTGGTCGCCAAGGGCCAGACCTGGATGGTGGACAAGCAACCGCACGAGATTTGAGTGAAGGTGGTTCGCGCGGAGGCGCGGAGGCGCGGAGGGTACTGCTGGTGCTTCGGCGCGACAGTTTCGGAACGCATCACCGGGCTTCGCCCGGCCGACAAGCTGGTCGATCGGATGAGCTCGAAGCGGGACGCCCGTTCCGATCGGCCTCCGCGCCTCCGCGCCTCCGCGTGAACCAAGCAAAGCTTCCGAAAACGCATGAGTGAGTCGCCTGTCCTCGTCTGGCTGCGCCAGGATCTCCGGCTGGCCGACCAGGCCGCGCTCGTCGCCGCGGCCAGCCAGGGTCCGGTGGTGCCGGTCTATGTGCTCGACGACGCGACGCCAGGCGAATGGGCGATCGGCGGGGCGCAGCGCTGGTGGCTGCACCATAGCCTGGCCGCGCTGGACGCGGCGCTTCGGCGTCGCGGCTCGCGCCTGATCCTTCGCCGCGGGCGGGCGGCCGAGGAAATCGTGCGGGTGGCCGAGGAGGTCGGCGCCGGCGCGGTGCACGCGATCCGGCACTATGAGCCGTGGTGGACGGCCGCCGAGTGGGACGTCGCCGGCCGGCTGAGCCTGATCCTCCACGACGGCAACCAGCTCGCCCCGCCCGACGCGGTGCGCACCGGCAGCGGCGGCTTCTTCAAGATCTACACGCCGTTCTGGCGCGCCTTGTCGGCGATGCTGCCGCCCGCCGCGCCGCTGCCCGCACCCGAACGGCTCCCGGCGCCGGCGCGCTGGCCGGCCGGCGACGCGCTCGCCGACTGGGAGCTGCTCCCGACCCGGCCGAACTGGGCCGCGCAATTCGGCGCGTTCTGGACGCCCGGCGAGGACGGCGCCACCGCCGCGCTCGACGCGTTCGTCGACAAGGTCGCCGACTATCGCGACACCCGCAACCTGCCCACCCTGCCCGGCACGTCGCAGCTCAGCCCGCATCTGCATTTCGGCGAGATCTCGCCGGCGACCGTCTGGCACCGGCTCGCGGACGCGGGCGCCGGGCTCGACACCTTTCGCGGCGAGCTCGGCTGGCGCGACTTCGCGACCGGCGTCATCGCCCGCGCGCCGGACTATGGCAGCCGGAACGGCCGGCCCGCCTTCGACGCCTTTCCGTGGCGCAGCCTCGACGACAGCCAGGCAAAGGCGGACTTCGTCGCCTGGACCCGGGGTCGCACCGGCTATCCGATCGTCGACGCCGGGATGCGCCAGCTCTGGGCGCTCGGCTGGATGCACAATCGCGTTCGGATGATCACCGCCTCGTTCCTGGTCAAGCACCTGCTGATCGACTGGCGCGAGGGCGAGCGCTGGTTCTGGGACACGTTGGTCGACGCCGACTATGGCAACAACGCGGTCAACTGGCAGTGGACGGCGGGAAGCGGCATCGATTCGAACATGTTCGGCCGCATCATGGCGCCGCTCTCCCAGTCCGAGAAGTTCGGCGCGGGCGATTATATCCGCCACTGGGTCCCGGAGCTGGCGCACGTCGCCGACCCGGCCATCCACGATCCGCACGAAGCGGGCGTCGCCGCCCCGGGCTATCCCGAGAAGCGGATCGGCCACCGCGAGGCGCGCGAGCGCGCCCTGGCCGCGGCACGGCGCCTTCGCGGCTGAGCCTCGCGCGAAAAAGCGACCGCTTGGCGGTGGCAGGCCGCGCCGACTCCGATTAGATTGCATCCCGTGAACATGAATCCGCCTGATCGCGGCCGGCAATTCCGGTCCGGAGGCCGCGGCTTCGCGGCGGGCGGAGGCCTGTGGGCCGCGCTGACCGCCGCGCCGTTCCACCGCATGCTCGACCGGATCGACAAGTCGCTCGAGGCCGGCGCGATCGAGGCCTGGCTTCCCGACGGCTCGTGGCGGATCCTGGGCGGCCGCGCGCCCGGCCCGGTCGCCGAGGTCGAGCTGAAGAGCTGGCGCGCGCTGATCCGCCTCGCCCGCAGCGGCTCGGTCGGCTGGTACAAGGCGTGGGAGACGGGCGAGTGGGCGAGCCCCGACCCGGTGCCGCTGTTCGACCTGTTCATGCGCAACGGGCGCAGGCTCGGCTCGACCGCGCGCGCACAGGGCTTCTGGCGGCTGTTCAACTATCTGCGCCACGCGCTTCGCCGGAACAGCAAGCGCCAGGCGCGCCGCAACATCGAGTTCCACTACGATCTCGGCAACGACTTCTACGCGGCCTGGCTCGACGAGACGATGACCTATTCGTCCGCGCTGTTCCAGGAGCCGATCAGCCGCGACGAGGAGCTGGCCTATGCGCAGCTCAACAAGGTGCGCGCGCTGCTCGACCGGCTCGAGCTGCGCCCCGACCAGCATCTGCTCGAGATCGGCTGCGGCTGGGGATCGCTCGCCGAGATCGCCGCCGACGAATATGGCGCGAACGTCACCGGAATCACGCTCTCCGAGGCGCAGCGCGACTTCGCGCTCGCGCTCAACCGCGCCAACGTCAATGCCGGGCGCGTGCGGATCGACCTCAGCGACTATCGCGAGATCGAGGGCCAATATGACGCGATCGCCAGCGTCGAGATGGTCGAGGCGGTCGGCCAGGATTACTGGCCGGCCTGGTTCGAGGCGATCGCGGGCGCGCTCAAGCCGGGCGGGCGCGCGGCGGTCCAGTATATCGCGATCGACGATGCGCTGTTCGAGGATTATGCCCGCAGCGCCGACTTCATCCAGACCTACATCTTCCCCGGCGGGATGCTCGTCTCCGAAAGCCGGTTCCGTGCCGAGGCCGAGAAGGCCGGCCTCGGCTGGCACGACCGCCGCGCGTTCGGCCTCCATTATGCCGAGACGCTGCGCCGCTGGCGCGAGCGGTTCGACGACGCGGTCGAGGCCGGGCGCCTTCCGGCCGGGTTCGACCAGGCCTTTGTCGACCTGTGGCGCTATTACCTGATGTATTGCGAGGGCGGCTTCCGCGGCGGCGGGATCTGGGTCGCGCAAGTGACGCTGACCAAGGGGTGATCCTGACATGAAGCTTGGACTGCTCGCGGCCCTGGCCGGGCTCGCGACGATGCCGGCCGCGGCCCAGCCGCCGGTCCCGCAAGGCGCCGAGGCCGCGCGCCTGCGCGCCGCCGGCGCCGAAGTGCTGTTCTGGAGCCAGGCCCAGCGCGACGCGAACTTCCGGGCGATGGAGACGCTCTTTCCCGGCACGACGGCGCAGCCCGCGCGCCGCGCGCGCGCGCTTCCCAAGGGCCGCGCGCTCGACCTGCCGGCGGCCGAGACGTTCATGGCGGCCAACAACACGGCCGGGCTGATCGTGGTGCAGGACGGCAAGGTCCGCTACGAACGTTATGCGCGCGGCTATTCGGCGAACGGGCGATGGACGAGCTTCTCGGTCGCCAAGTCGCTCACCTCGACGCTGGTCGGCGCGGCGGTGCGCGACGGCTTCATCGCGTCGCTCGACGACCCCGTCACGCGCTACATCCCCGAGCTGACCGGCAGCGCCTATGACGGCGTCAGCGTCCGCCAGGTCCTGACGATGACCTCGGGCGTCAAGTGGAACGAGGATTACACCAATCCCCAGTCCGACGTCGCACGGATGTATCAGCTCGAGGTGCCGGCCGGCACCGATCCCACCGTCGCCTATCTGCGCACGCTCACGCGCGAGGCTGCGCCCGGAACCAAATGGGTGTACAAGACCGGCGAGACGAACCTAATCGGCGTGCTCGTCACGCGTGCGACCGGCAAGTCGCTGACCGGCTACGCCGAAGAGAAGATCTGGCGCCCGTTCGGCATGGAAGCGCCGCTGTTCTGGATGATCGATACCGGCGGCAACAATATCGGCGGCTGCTGCCTGTCGGCCAGCCTGCGCGACTATGCCCGGATCGGGCTGTTCGTGCTGGGCGGCGGCAAGGGCGTGGTGCCCGACGGCTGGTTCGCCGATGCGACCAGGGCCTGGTCGCCGCTCCCCGCCAACCATGGCTATGGCTATCAATGGTGGACCAACGGCGACGGCAGCTTCCAGGCCCAGGGCATTTTCGGCCAGCTGATCCATATCGATCCCGCGCGCCGGCTGGTCGTCGCCATGTCGAGCGCCTGGCCGGCGGCGACCGGCCGCGACCTGAGCGCGGCCCGCGCCGCCTTCCTCGACCAGGTCAAGGCCGCAGCGGACGGCGGGGCTGCGCGCGCCAGCCGTTGAGACGCATGGTTAACATCTTGTTCGTTCTTCGCCGTTAGAACGCATCCGTTCCGATGACTTCGGGAGTGGGATGGATGCAGTTTGACGGAGTGACCTTCAAGAACCAGCGCGTGCGGCTTGACGGCGGCGAGTTCCGCAACTGCACGTTCGACACTGTGGTGCTCGAATATGGCGGCGGTCCGCTCGCGCTCGACGGATGCGAGTTCCGCAATTCGATCGCATGGGACCTGGACGGCGACTTCGGACGCGGCCTGGCCGCGCTGGGCCAGCTCTTCCAGGGCCGCCAGGCATTGGCCCTCAAGATGATCGTCGACCTGATGTTCCCGAAGCGGGCCGCCCCCGCGCCGGCGCTCCGCAAGGCTGCGTAAGCGACCGGGGGACGCGGCCCGCCCCGCGATCAGGTCGTGTATTTGTCGCAGCTCAGCCGCGCGGACCCGACGGTGGGCGCGGGATCGAGAATGCCGGTGCCGCCATTCGCATTGAGGTCGCGACGGTCGCGCACGACGAACGCGGCGGTGTAGCTGATGATGCGTTCGCCGATCAGCCAGCGGCCGACCACCGGCTGATACTGGTAGTTCACCTCGACGAACATGACGGCGGAGTTGGGCGGCGCGGTGACTTGCGCGCCGACCGGGCCCATGCCGGGAAAGGCCGTCCCGGTCGCGCCGTCGCCCGCACGGCCGAAGCTGGAATCCCAGCCCGGCCCGCTTCGCCGGCCAAGGCAGCGCTGCCACTTGATCCACTGGCCGCCCGACGCGTTCTGCTCGAGGCTGGACAGGGTCACGCGCCCATTTTCCAGCAGGCTCAAGCGCCGGCTCTGGATGCGGACCGCCTCCATCACGTCCGACAGGTCGATCTCGCGCAGCTCCTGCAGGTTGGTGTTGCGGTTGTCGAGCCCGGCGCGCGAAGCATTGTCGGCCAGCGCCAGCGCGATCTGGCTGACGCGCAGATGCGCCTGCGCATAATTGCCGATCTCGATGCCGTACATGCTGAGGCCCATGACCGCGGGCAGGCCGTAGGCGAACTCGATGAACGCCACGCCCGAGGTCGCCCGCGCGAGCGCGGCCAGGCGTTGTCTGATGCGCATGGGAAAGCTCATGTGCAGATCGTCGCCAGCGCCGGCATGTTCTGCGAGGCATAGGGCTGGTTCTTCATCGCGGTCTGGACCGTGATCGTGTTGACGTTGGCGAGCCCGAGCATCCCGGCGAGCGGGAAGATGCGCGGATAGGTCATCGTCATTCGGTAGAGCGTCACGTCGTTAGCGCCACCCTGCCCCGCCCGGCCCGGATCGGCGTCCCAGACGCGGTTGCCGTTCACGTCGTCGAAGCATTCGCCCGGATCGCGGATGTTGTTGGCGTTGATGTCGGTGAACCGCTCGGGCTTGGCGGCGAGGAAGCTCGAATAGCTCAGCCGCTGCGACGAGAAGGTCGCGTTCCGGACGACCGCCTCGACCTGGCGCTGGACGGTCGCGTCGATCGTTGCCGTGGCCTCGGCGCCGCCCTGGATCGCGGAGTCGCGCGCCGCCTTCTGCACCTCGCCCTCGAGCAACGAGGTCACATAGGACTGGTAGGCGAGCTCCATGCCGGCAAGCAGCATCAGGAGCAGGGTCGGCGCGAGCACGGCGAATTCGACGATGGTCGAACCTCGCGTGTCGCGGGCAAGAAGGGATGCGCGGGTCATCGGGTGATCCTCAGCTCGGCAATCTGCGACGCGATCTGCTGGAAGGCCTGGCGGAGCTGCGTCTGGTCGGCGGCGTAGAAGGCGCGCCCGGGAGAGGCGCAGGCCTGGAGCTGCGTGGTCATGGTCTGCGCGAAGGCGACCACCCAGACCGTGATGTTGCGCTGCTTCGCCGCCTCGCAGATCGCCGCGAAGCGCGTATTGTGGCGGCTGGTCAGCGACGAGATGTCGGTGCCCGAAACGCGGCGGTCGATCCGCTCATAGCCATAGGCGCCGTAAATGTCCTGGTTGGGCGCCATGTCGCCGTCGGTCATGAACACGATGTGGCGATTGGGCGGGTTGCGGTTCGCCCATGCGCTGGTGTCGGCCGAGAAGGGGCCGTTCGGATTGAGGAAGCGGGCGCCCCAGAGCATGCCGACATCGTGATAGGTGCCGCCATGCGCGGTGAAGTCGGCCGCGTTCACATAATTGGACACGTCGTCGCGCGTCATCTCGGCCAGCCGCTGCGCCTGTTTCGGGCAGGCGTTGAAGCCGCCGCGATTGTTGTCCAGCGTGCCGCGGAACCCGCTGTCGGACGTCGAGTCCTCGGGCGCGAGCCCCGACCGGTTGTAGACGACGGACGCCAGCATCGGCCGCCAGCGCGTCGACCGCGAGGTCGGCATGAGATCGAGGTTGAGGTCGGGCGGCGGCGCCCCGCCGAAGCTGGTCGACGCGGTCGTGTCGCGTTCCTCGACGCAGCCCGTCCAGCGGGGGATGAGCGCGCCGTCGAGGCGGGTCGGATTGACGACGTCGGAATAGCCTTCGACGTAGCGCGAGATGTCGACCGGGATCGGTTCGTAGCGCCACAGCGGCAGCAGGGTCTGGCGCGTCCCCGCGCAGGTGTTGGTCGCCGCGTTCCAGGCCGTGCCCCAGGTCCGGGTCGCCGGGAAGCCCGATGCGGGCGAGCGGAAGACATAGCTGGTGCAGGCGGTCGCGTTGGTTGGACCCGCGATCGTCACGCTGGACGCGGTTCCGTTCTGCAGCCCCTCGCCGATCAGCCTGCGCGACTGGTAGGTCCAGGTGTCGCGCACAAGGTACGAGTTCGGCAGGATGTAGCCGACATTCGCCGCGGAGGCATAAGGCACGAAGCCATAGCGGATCCTGGTCGACGGGTCGGCCGCGTTGTCGAGCGTGTTGTAGAAGTCGACCACGGCCAGCCGCAGCGCGGCGATGCGCGATCCGGCCTCCTCCGGCACGCGCCAGACGTCGCCGACCTGGGTCGCGGTCACGCCGCCGACATAGCTCGAGCAGCTCGAAGTGCTGCGCGCCGGCGTGCAGGCCATCGATCCGGTCACGTCGAGGACGAACATGATGTCGACGTCGGCGACGTCCAGCCGGGCCTCGCACTCGACGCTGAGCGTCTTGTCGCCATAGCCGAACATGCCCATGATCGCCATCGGCACGCGCGCGGAAGCGACCGCGCGGACCTGCCCGTCACCGGTGTCGGCCGGGGTGAAGGCGACCGCCGCCGTCTGAAACCAGCCCTGGCGGAAATTGTTATTGAAGAACTGCGCCGCGCGGTTGCGGGCATTGGTGTCGAGGCTGGTGCCGGTCATAAACTTGCGGCCGGCGAGCGCGCCGGCGTCGCAGGCCTGCTGCAGGCGCGACTTCACGACATAGAGGCGCGCGAGGTCGATCGCGGCGCCCGAGAATGCCGACAGCGGGAAAATCGCCGCTGCCATCATCGCGATCGTGTTGCCGGCGGTGTTCTGCCGCAGCCGACAAAGGAACGAAGATGTCATTTTGCGTTTCGCCCAAGGCCCGTCCCCAATGCCGGGCCTGAAGCGGTCGAACTAACGTTATAGGGTTAGTCGACGAAAATGAGCTATGGTTAGCGGCGCCTTTACGATTGGCGGCCCGCCGGGCGCGTGAAAAGGCCCGCCCGACAGCGTCGAGCGGGCCTTCCCGAACTTAGCGCAACGCCGGTCAGGCGAAAGCGACGGCAACCTTCGCGCGACGACGGATCGCCGTGCCGACCAGGCCGAAGCCGCCGAGCATCAGCGCCCAGGTCGCCGGCTCCGGAACCGCCGCGAGCGAGATCGTGCCCGAGAACGCACCATTGGCGCCCGACGTGCCGGTGATCCGGATCGTGTTGGTGCCGTTGATCAGCGCCTGGTTCAGCAGGTTGCGGAACTCCTGCGTGCCCGTCGACAGCACGTTGAAGGCCACGCCGTTGAACGTCGCCGACGTGAAGTTCACGTCCGTTTCGGCCGACGTCGCGATGGACGTCAGGTCGAGGCTGGCGATCTGGTAGCCCGCGATCGGACCGAAGGTGAAGACCCGCTCGAACGAGCCGGTCACCGTGTCGTCACCATAGGTGCCGCTCGGGCCGCTGATCGTCAGATACTGAGCCGCGTTGGCAGCAGGCGCGAATGCCAAGGCAGCGGCAGTCGCAAGCGCATAGACCCCAAATTTTTTCATAGAAACAACCCCTTCGGCTTTCCCCGCCTGGACGGGCAGACGCTTGGCCGAAGATCCCGGTTCCTAAAAAAATGCCATAAAGAGACAATAGTTCCCTTATGGGACACCCGCCTGTCAGCGGCCTGGCTCGGCTCGTCCCGCGGCGACCAATTCCTCCTCGATGTCGCGGAGCGTTTCCTTGCCGAAATACAGCTCGTCGCCGAGCATGAAGCTCGGGATTCCGAACGCGCCATGATCATGTGCCGCCTGGGTGTTGGCGGCCAGGATGTCCTTCACGTCCTGGTCCTGCGCCCGGGCGAGGAGCCGCTCGGCGGGCAGCCCCGCGTCCGCCAGGGTGGCGGCGAACACGTCCGGATCGTCGAGCTTGCGCGGCGCTTCCCACATGGAGTGGAACATGGCCTCGATATAGGCCGGCGCCACGCCGTCCAGCTCCGCCGCGACGGCGCCGCGCATCAGCAGCAGCGTGTTGACCGGGAAATGAGGGTTCATCCGGAAGCGGCTCAGGCCGTTCTTGCGGATGAAGCGATCAATCTCCCGGCGCTGATAGGCCAGCTTGTGCGGGATGTTTGCAAAGGCACGCATCGGCGCCTGATTGCCGGTCAGCTTGAACAGGCCCCCGAGCAGCACCGGCACGTAGCGGAAATTGGTGTTCGTCCGCGCCGCGACGCCGGGGATCAGGCGATGCGCGAAATAGGCGTTCGGGCTGCCGAAGTCGTAGTAGAAGATCGGGCTCATCCGGGGTGTCCTCACCAGCTCTCGCCATAGGGGCGCAGATCGAGTTCGTGCGTCCAGGCGTCGCGCGGCTGGCGGTGGAGCTGCCAGTAGGTCTCCGCGATCGAGCTTGGCGACATCAGCGTGTCGGCCGGCAGCGCCGCCGCCGCGTCCGCGCCGCGATTGGCGGCGATGCGTTCGCGGACCCAGGCCGTGTCGACTCCTGCGTCGATCACCAGGTGCGCGACATGGATGTTCCGCGGCGCCAGTTCGCGCGCCATCGACTGGGCAAGCGCGCGCAGCCCGGCCTTGGCGGCCGCGAAGGCGGCATAGCCGCTGCCACCGCGCAACGAGGCGGTCGCGCCGGTGAAGAAGATCGACCCGCGGCCATGGACCAGCATCCGCCGCGCCGCTTCCCGCCCGGCGAGGAAGCCGCCGAAGCACGCCATCTCCCACACCTTGCGGAACACCCGGTCGGTGGTCTCGAGGATCGGGAAGTTCACGTTCGCGCCGACGTTGAAGATGCAGAGTTCGAGCGGCGCGTCGGCATCGGCGGCGTCGAGGAACGCCTCCACCGACTCCGCGCTGCGCGCGTCGAGCGTTTGCGGTCGGAAGATCCCGCCGGCCGCCGCGATCTCCTCGGCCAGCGGCGCGAGCTTCTCGCCCTGGCGCCGGCCGCCATGGACGCGATAGCCTTCGGCTGCGAACCGCCGCGCGATCGCGGCCCCGATAAAGTCCCCTGCTCCCACGATCGCGACGCTGGCATTCGGTCCCGGCACGGCAAAGCCTTTCAGTTCACTTTGGGAACTCGTAAGTCTTGAAATAAGACGCTGTCAATGGCAGGGGTCGCGAATGCGTTGGAACGACCTTGCCTCGGAAGACTGTTCGCTGGCCCGCGCGCTCGCGATCGTCGGCGATCGCTGGACCTTGCTGATCCTGCGCGACGCCTTCCTGAAAGTGCGTCGCTTCGACGATTTCCACGCGCGCCTCGGCATTGCCCGGCGCATCCTCGCGGAGCGGCTCGCCGGCCTCGTCGCGGACGGGATCCTCGAGAGGCAGCCCTATCAGGATCGTCCGGTCCGCTACGAATACCGGCTGACCCGGAAGGGACTCGATCTCTACCCGGTGCTGCTGTCGCTGGTGCAATGGGGCGACCGGCATTGCGCGGGCGCGGAGGGGCCGCCGGTGCTGCACCGGCACAAGGCATGTGGCCATGATTTCCGCGCCGTGCTGACCTGCTCGGAATGCGGCGAGCCGGTCGACGCGCGGGCGGTGGAGGCGCGGCCGGCGTCGGGCGCGCCGGATACGTCGCACCAGGCGGCCGCACGGTGACGGGCCTGTCGCCGCTCGCGACGCCACTTCGCCTGCCCTGCGGCGCGGTCCTGCTCAACCGGCTTGCCAAGGGCGCGATGACCGAGGGGCTGGCAGCACCGGACGGCCTGCCAACCCCCGCGCTCGCGCGGCTCTACGCGCTCTGGTCCGAGGGCGGGGCCGGCCTGCTGCTCACCGGCAACGTGATGATCGACGGCGCGCATCTCGAACGGGCGGGAAATGTGGTTCTCGACCGCCCGCCGTCCGAGGCGATGCGCGCCGCGCTCGCCGACTGGGCGTCAGCGGGCACGCGCGCGGGCAATCACCTCTGGATGCAGATCAGCCATTCCGGCCGCCAGACGCAGAAGGCGATCAACCCGGCTCCGAAGGCGCCGTCCGCCGTGGCGATGCGCCTGCCCGGCGGTCGCTTCGGCACGCCCGTCCCGCTCACCGCGCCGGAGATCCTCGACCTCGTCGAGCGGTTCGCCACCGCCGCCGGGGCGGCGCGCGACGCCGGCTTCACCGGCGTCCAGGTCCATGCCGCGCATGGTTATCTGATCTCCGAATTCCTGAGCCCGCTTGCCAACCGCCGCAGCGACGAATGGGGCGGCAGCCTCGAGAACCGCGCCCGCTTCCTGCTCGCGACCGTGGCACGCGTCCGCGACCGGGTCGGCCCCGATTTCCCGGTGTCGGTGAAGCTGAACTCCGCCGATTTTCAGCGCGGCGGCTTCGCGTTCGAGGAGAGCCTGAAAGTCGCCCGCTGGCTGGAAGCGGCCGGCGTCGACCTGCTCGAAATCTCGGGGGGCTCGTACGAACAGCCGGCGATGATGGACATGGACGGCGTGGACGGCCCCGCCGATCCCGTCGCGCTCGCGCCGTCGACCGCGGCGCGCGAGGCCTATTTCGTCGACTTCGCGAAAGCGATGCGCGTCGAGCTGTCGACGATGACGCTGATGGTGACGGGCGGGTTCCGCAGCCGGGCGGCGATGGAGCATGCGCTCGAAAGCGGCGCGACGGACCTGGTCGGCATCGCACGACCGCTCTGCGGCCAGCCCGATGGCTGCCGGGCGCTGCTCGCCGGCGCGGCGGAACTGCCGCGGTTCGAGACCAGGCTGGCCCTGCTGCCGAAATGGCTCCGCTGGGCCGAGCGCATCACGCTCGTGCGCGCCATCGCCGGCTTCGCGGTGCAGTTCTGGTACTATGCCCAGATCGACCATCTCGGCCGCACCGGCCGGCCGCGACCGGACCAGTCGGTGTTCGCCGCCATGCGGCAGGTCGAGCGGGACGGCGCAGCGTGGCTGGCCGCCCGGCGGCGACAGGCGTGAGCCGCCCCGAAGGGCGGCGCGCTTCTCCCGGCTAGAAGGCCGCCCAGCTCGCGTCCGCAGCTGCGGTCGCGGCCGGCTCTTTCTGCACCGAGATGGGCGCGGCAGCGGCCGGCGAAGCCGTGCGCGTCGGCTGGACGCGCCGGGCGACGGGGCGACGCGGCTGCCGGCCGGCGGCGGGCTTCTCGTCGACCCTGAACTTGCTCGCCTGCCCGGCCATGTGCTCGACCTCGTGCGTGAGATTGCGGGCGGCGGCCGAGGTCTGCTCGACCATCGCGGCGTTCTGCTGCGTCGCCTGGTCGAGACCGCCGATCGCCGCCGAGATCTGGACGATCGCGGAGGACTGGGCCTGGTTGTCCTTGGCCATCCCGTTCAGCAGCTCGTAAACCTCGCCGACATCGCCCGAAATGCCGACAAAGGCCCCGTCGACATTGCGGACGGCGCCGACGGCCTTGCCGATCTCGGCCTGGGTGACCGAGAGCTGGTCGCGGGCGCGCTTGGCTTCTTCCTCCGCGCGCATGGCGAGTGCGGACACCAGGTCGGCGACGACCGCGAAGCCGCGACCCGCGTCGCCAGCCCGCCCCGCCTCGACCGCCGCGTTCATCGCCAGCACGCGCGTCTGGAACGCGATCTTGTCGAGGCCCTCGATGACCTGGTCGATATTCTTGGCGCTTTCCGAGACGCGGCCCATCGCGACGACCGCGTCGTCGGCGATCGAACGACCGCTCCCGACGGTGACGATCGCCTGGTCGGCACGCGCGACCGTGTTGCTCGCGGCCTCGGCGGTCGCGCGCAGACGCTCCTCGATCTGGTGGATCGCCGCACTCGTCTCCTCCAGGCTCGCGGCATTGCCCTCCGTCCGGCGGGCAAGGTCCTCCGATGCGTGGGCGATCTCCTCCGAGCCGGTGCGGATATTGCCCGCGCTCTCCATCACCGATCCGATCAGCGCGCGCAGCTCGGCCAGCGCGGTGTTGAAGCTGGTCTTGAGCGAGGCATAGGCGGGCGGGAAATCGATCCGGATCTCGGTGGTCAGGTCGCCCGCGGACAGGCCCGACATGGCGTCGCCCAGCGAGGCCGTGACCGCCTGCTGCTCGGCCGCGGCCCGGGAATCGGCCTCAGCCCGGCGCTCGGCGGCGATGCGGAAGCTTTCGACCGCCTGGGCGATCGCGCCCAGTTCGTCGTTCCGGGCACGGTGCGGAACGCTGGTCGTGCCGCCCTGGGCAAGGGTCGTCGTCGCGCCGGCGAGCTCGGCCATCGGTCGCGCCACCGTGCGCGAGATCAGCCACCAGATGCCGGCAAGCAATGCCAGCGAGGCCGCCATCAGGCCGGCGCTGGTCACCAAGGCCCGCTGCGCGACGGCCTGGCCCCCGGCGTTGGCGGCGTCCGAGCGCGCGCGTCCCATCTTCTTGAGCAGGTCGGCGGCGTCGATCGCCTCATGCGACGCGGCCTTGCCGTCGCCCTTCAGCAGCTTGAGCGTGACCGGGTCGGTGGTGTGGGTGGCGCGGTGCGCGGCGAAGACGCGGTCGTTGACCCGGGCCAGCGCGTCCACGGCCCGGCGCAGAGCGGCGGTCTCGGCGGCGAACTCCTCGCCTCCGATGGGGGCATAGACGTCGATCGCCGCCTTCAGCGCGGCGCGGCTCTTGGCCAGCCGCTCCTCGAGCTTCCTCTCGTCCTTGGCCTCGACCGCGTTGTAATAGGAATAGACGATGATCCGCTGCTCGCGGATCTCGTTGAGCACGTCCGACAGGGCGATCTCGCCCGCCAGCCCCTGCGACACCTGCCGGCGCGCAATGTCGGTGAGCGACCAGTTGGTGCTGACGGCGCCGAGGCCCAATGCGACGAAAAGCAGCGCCATAACCCCGAACGCAGCCAACATCTTCTTCGACAACTGCCAGTCGTTGACCACCCCAATCATCTTCGTCTCCGCCTCGTTTCACCCCCGGCCGCGCCGCGACGCCGCCGTTCGGTGACATTGTAGGCTCCCCTCTCCGAGTGGCGCCGGCCGGCGGAATATTTATGTTTTCAGATAACTTAGCGTGTCCCGGCCGGTCGTCGCGCCAGCATCCTATACTTCCCTGAAATCATCAGAGAGTTCCCATGCGCCACAAGCCGTTCGCCGCTGGCCGGCTCATCACGCCCGCAATCGTCCTGCTGCTCGGGTCGAGCGGCACCTTGCCGGCCGAGGCGCGGACACCCGAAGCCAATCCGCTCCTGGCGGCAGTCGGCGCGCCGCCGAACCTCGTCCTGCGGGGCAGCCTGCGCGCGCGGTACGAAGCGCTCGACGGCCAGTTCCGGCCGGGCTTTCCGGATTCGGACATGCTGTTCTCGACGCGGCTGATCCTGTTCGGGGAATATGATTTCGGCCCGATCCGCCTCGGCGGCGAACTGCGCGACGCGCGCGGCTATGGCGAAAAGCACGGCTCGTCGACCGGCGTGAACGAGACCAATGCGCTGGAGCCGCTCCAGGCCTATGCCACGCTCGAACTGGACGGCCTGCTCGGGGACCGCGCGACCGGCGGCCTGACCGCGGGCCGCTTCACGATGGAAATCGGGTCCGGCCGGCTGATCGGGCGGCCCGACTTCTCGAACAGCGTCAACAGCTATACCGGCGGTCGGCTGGAGCTGCGCGACGCCAAGACCCAGCTGGTCGCCTTCTGGACCGAACCCAGCCTGCGAGTGCCGTTCGACCCTGTCGATATCCGCCACAACAAGGTCGACTGGGACGAGGCGCAGCACAATCTGCACTTCCTGGGCGCCAGCCTGACGAGGTCCCTGGCCGCGAATACCGGCCTCGAGGCGTTCGCCTACCGCCTCGACGAGAGCGACCGGCCGGACCGGCTGACCCGCAACCGTCATCTCGCGACCTATGGCGTCCGGCTCTTGCGAGCGGCGAAGGCCGGTCGCTTCGATTTCGAGGTCGAAGCGGCCTACCAGACCGGCACCACCAGGCTGTCGAGCAGCGCGACCGACCTGGACAACGTGCCCGTCCGCGCGCACATCCTTCACGCCGAGATCGGCCGCAGGTTCGAGGCGCGATGGTCGCCGCGGCTCTCGCTGCATGTCGACGACGGCAGCGGCGACGGGCCGAACCCCAGGCGCTTCGGCCGCTTCGACACGCTGTTCGGCGCGACGCGGACCGACTTCGGCCCGACCGGCCTTTACGGCCCGCTCGCCCGCTCGAACCTGGAGTCGCTCGGCGTGCGCGTCGAGATCGCGCCCTCGAAGCGCGTCGACGGCTTCCTGATGACCCGCGCACTCTGGCTCCAGCAGCCGTCCGACAGCTTCGCGCGCACGAACGTGCGCGATCGGCGCGCGCTGGCCGGCCGGGATGCCGGCGTGCAGATCGAAGGGCGGCTCCGCTACTGGCTGGTGCCGAAGCGGCTGAAGGTCGAGGCCGGCGCCGCCTATCTGGCGAAGGGCCAATTCCTCGCGCGCGCGCCGAACGCCCCGCACACCGGCAATACGCGCTACGGCTATTTCGACATCTCGACCGAGTTCTGAGCCGCCCGGCCGCCGGCGTCGGGCCTCAGCACGATCTCGAATGCAGTGCCGGGCGCGCGGTCGAGCAGGCGCAGCTCGGCCTGGCTCGCGGCGAGCAGCGAGCGCGCGATCGGTAGGCCCAGCCCGGTCCCGCCGCGTTCGCGGTGCGAGGTGAAGAAAGGTTCGAACACGCGCGCGCGGTCGGCGGCGGGGATGCCCGCGCCGTCGTCGCTGACGGTCACCCGGACGCCGGCCCTCCCCTCGATGCGGATCGCGACAGTCGTCGCGCGTGCCTGCCGGCTGTTCTCGACGAGTGTGGACAGCACGGTCTCGAGCGTCGACGCGGCGACCCGCGCGCGGACGGCGGGCTGATCCGCCTCGACCGTGACCTGGAGGTCGCGGCTTCGCAGCGCGTCCGCCACCTTGTGGGCGACCGCGGCGACATCGACCGCCCCCTGCCCGTCCACGGCCATCATGTCGGCCCGCGCGAGATCGAGCAGCCGCGACACGAGCAGGTTCAGCCGGTTCGCGTCGGCATCCGCATTGGCGAGGAAGCGCCGCCGGTCGTCGGGCGACATCTCGGCCGCATGGTCCTGGAGCAACTCGATCGCCCCGCGGATGCCGGCGAGCGGCGTCTTGAACTCGTGGCTGACGGCGTGGGCGAAGTCGCGAAGATAGCGGGAGCGCGTGGCGATCGCCTCGGCCATCGACGCGAAGTCGCGATAGAGGTCCTGAATCTCGATCGCCGCGGTCGACGGCGCGTCGGGGACGGTCCCGTTCCCGGCCGCGACGCCGCGCGTGGCCTCGCGCAACGCGTCGATCGGCCGGGCGATGCCGCGCGACAACAGCCCCGACAGCCCGACCAGCGCGCCCAGGATCGCGAGCACGCCGACCGCGATCTTGCCCCAGTCCTCGTAGAGGCCCACGAACAGCGAACGAGCCGTGCGCGAGACGAGCAGCACCCCGACGACACGGCCGGCGACCCGGACCGGCCGCGCATGGTGGACGCGCGTCCCGGTGCCGGGCGACAGCCAGTCGAGGCGCAGGCGCGCGCGATAGTCACCGTTGCGCCGCAAGACGGTCCGCGGCTGCCCGCCCAGCGCCGCCGCGACTTCGGGAAGCGCGGCGTAGCTCCCCGCCCGGGCCGTCCCGCCGACGATGCGGCCGTTGCGGTCCAGCAGGATGATCGAGGCGAGCGTCTCGGCGCGGGTCGCATCGAGGATCGGCGCAAGCCGCACCGCCGCGTGCCGCGCGTCGGGTGCCGGCGCAGCCGCGGGCACCGGCGCCGGGCGCTCGGGAAGGATGGGGGTCGCGCGCAGATCCACGGTCGCGACCGCGTCGCCGCCATAGCGCCCGGCCGGGCGGACTTGGGGACTGCCCGGCGCGGCCGCGGGCCACAGCGCCGCCGCGCTTGCCGAAAGCGCCGCGCCCTGGGCGGCCAGCTCCGCCTCGGTCTGCCGGACCAGAGTGTTCTCGTACACGCGGAGAAAGACCGCGCCAACGCCGGGCAGTGCGGCGACGAGGAAGAAGCTCGCAAAGAGGTAGGTGCGCAGCGACAGCCGCGGCCAGTGGCGCTTGATGCGCGACTTGATCGCCGTGATCACGCGCCGCGACCGGAACAGGCTCCGAGCTGATAGCCCACGCCGGGCCGGGTCTCGACCAGGTCGGTCCCGCCCACCGCGGCGAACTTGGCGCGCAGGTTGCGGACATGGCTGTCGATCGTGCGGTCGGTGATCGCGAAACCGGGACCGTGGAGGCGATCGATCAGCGCGTCGCGGCTGAAGACCTTGCCCGGAATGGCGGCGAGCGTGCGCAGGATCGAGAATTCGGTGACGGTCAGCGGCACCGGCATTTCGTCCCAGCGCGCCTGCCACGCCTCGACGTCGACGGTCAGCCGGGCGGCGCGGATCTGCGGCCCGGTCCGATCGGCGGCGGGCGGGCGGGCCTGGGTGCGCCGCAGGATCGCCATCACCCGTGCCACCACCTCGCGCGGCGAGAAGGGCTTCACGACATAATCGTCGGCGCCGAGCTCGATCCCGAGCACGCGGTCGATCTCGTCGTCGCGCGACGACAGGAACAGGATCGGCACGTCGCCCGCCGCGCGCAGCCGACGGCAGACTTCAAGCCCGTCCATCCGCGGCATGTTGATGTCGAGCACGACGAGATCGGGCCGCTGCGTCGTGGCGACCGTCAGCGCCGCCTCGCCGTCGCCGGCCTCGAGCGTCGACAGCCCGGCCTTGTCGAGCGCGAAGACGAGCAGCTGGCGGATATGCGGGTCGTCGTCGGCGACCAGGATCGTTCGGGACATGGGGCACAGGATCATGGTTGCGCCGCGTTCGTCAACGGCGCCCCGGCAGGCGCGCGCGCGCGATCTTCGACCGGCCGACCGAGACAGTCCCGATCGCCGCGCTGCTGCACCGCGCGCGCGGGCACCGCCGCGAGCATCGCGCGAGCCGTCGCCAGCCGCCGCGCGCCCCGCCCGGTCCAGCTATGCCAGTCCGCCTGCTCGCGCGCGAGGCGGTCCATGGCCTGGCGCCGCAGCCAGGCGGCACGATCGGGCAGCGTGGGGCCGACGGCGCGCCGCTCGAGCTCGATGAGCGGGATCAGCGCCGAGCTGCCGAGCGAGGACAGATAGCAGAGATCGAGATCGTCCGAGCTGCGCGCCTTGCGGACATTGTAGCCCGCCGCGACCTGCCCCAGGTCCGCGACGCTGCAGCCGGCGAGCACGCAGGCGGCCGCGAGCGCGTTCGCGTTGACCAGCCAGCGGATCGAGCGGCCGGTCATCATCCGCCAGACGATCAGCACGAGGCCGAGCGCGACCAGTCCCATCCAGGCAAGCGCGGCGATGCGCAGCGTCGTCAGCGAATATTCGGCGACATAATCGAGCGTGCGCAGGATGCTGGAGGCGACCAGCAGCACGTTCTGCGCGACCCACAGCACGATCAGCCGCCGCACCAGCCCGCTCGACGCCCCGGCGCTGCCCGGCCGCGACGCCAGCAGCACGAAGGCGGCCGCGAGCAGTGCCGTCGCGATCAGCGGATAGGCGCCGCGATGCGCATATTCGGCGAGCGTGACGCCCGCGGGCAGCGGCGCCCCGCTCCACAGGAACACCAGGTCCGACGCGTTCTGGACCGCGAAGATCGCGTTGAAGGTGAGCAGCGACAGCGTCAGCGTCGGCAGCGGCAGGTCGGGCCAACGTGCCGCGCGCGCGCCCGGCCGCGGCGTCGCGCTGCGGGCGCGCAGGTTCGGCCAGACGAGCAGCAGCACGATCGTCCAGAACACCAAGTGCCCGACGAGACTGACGAGATTGGGCGGCTGGATCGCCGCAAGTGCGTTCTCGAAGACCGGATTGGCGATTGCGAAGAGCGTCGCAAAGACGAGGCCGCCGATCACCGGCACGACGAGCATGGCGGCGAGCGCGGCGGCGCTGCGGCCCCGCGATCGATCGCGCGCCCGGAGCAGCCGGACCGCGTCGCGCACCGGCGCGGCCGGTCCGGCCAGGCCGTGCAGGACGAGCCGGGCGGCCCATTCGAGCGCGTCGCGGAACTCGTGCCGGGGCAGCAGGCTCGCCGAGGCCAGCGCCACCCAGAACAGGCACCAGTCGAGCGGCCCGGGGTCGTCCGCCAGGGCAAGGCCGAACGCGCCCGCTGCGGCCAGCGCCAGCCGCGCGCCATGGCTGCGGCGCATGTCGGGGCGGACCCACGCCAGGACCGCGGCCCAGGCGAGCGCGAAGAGGCCGAGCGTGACGCCGAATTCGTGTCCGTAGAAGAGGAGGTCCGCCAGCGCGATCAGCGCGACCGCGCCGATGAGCTTGACGGTAAAGGTGAAGTGTCGCCGCGTCCTGCCAATCGCCATGCCGATCTCCCTCGATCGGCAGGCCAATGCCCGCCCCGTGTCCAGCGCCGGCCGGGGCGGCGGTCAAGGATCGGAGCGGCTTCGGTGCAGATTCCGTGCAGCGCCGGGGCTAGAGCGGCCGCGACCAGTCCTGCCGTTGCAGCCAGCGGCGCATCGGCGTCGGCGTCACACCGAGGAGCTGCTCCGCTTCGGCGGGGTCGACGACGAGAACGCTTTGCGGTTGCTCGTTATAATAGCGGTAGAACTTCGCCATCCCGTCATAGATGCTGTGCGGAGGCACGTCGCGCGAGCCGGTCACCAGCTCGCTCATCCGCGCGGCGAATTCGTCGGGCGCGATGCTTTCGAACCTGACCGGCCGGCCGATCGCCGCGCCCAGCAGCCCGGCCACCTGATCGCCGACGAGCGGCTCCGGTCCGCCGACCGGCACGTGGCGCCCATCGGCGCGGTCGCAGCCGAGCGCCGCGACCATATAGGCCGCGACGTCGTCGAGGCAGATCCAGCTGATCTCGAGCTCGGGCGCCGCCGGATAGGCGAACACGCCCCGCTTTACGATCGAGGGCTTGCTCCACGGCCGGATCAGATTGTCCATGAACACCACCGGCTCGATGAACACGCACGGGATCCCGGTGTCCGCCAGCGCGCGCTCGATGTCGCGCCGCCCGTCATGCGCCGAAAGGTCGAGGTCGCGGTCCGCGACGAAGCAGCTCGTGTTGAAGACGATCTTCCTCAGTCCCGCCGACCGCGCCGCGCGCGCGACATTGCGGCCCAGCGCGGCGGCGACCGACCGGTCGAACTCGAACGGCAGGTGCAGCGCCAGCGCATCCTGACCGGCGAAAGCCCGCGCCAGCGACGCCGCGTCGGTGATGTCGGCGGCAACGACCGGGAGGTCGGGGAAGGGACTGGCGGCGATCGCCTCGGGCCGGCGCATCGCGGCCGTCACATGGTAGCCGGCCTCGCCCAGCCGGCCGACAAGGGGGATGCCCTGGTCGGCCGTCGCGCCGAGCAGGATCACGTTCCGGATCGCCATGTCGAACTCCCGCCAGACGCCGGCGCCGGTTGCGCCGCGTGCGTCGGCGCGGGATGCGCCCGCGGGCGATGCCCGGTCAATCATCACAATCGAGGGTGCGGGGCGTTCACGCCGGCGCCGCCCGTCCTGCCCCGCGCACCACTTCCAGGAAACCCGCGACCGCGATCGCCTCGAGGTTGCGCATCCGGGACTCGAACGGCTTGTCGAAGCCGGCGAAGACGGTCAGGCCCTCCATCGACGCCGAGATGAACAGGGCCAGGTCCCCGCGCTGTTCCTGGACGAGGTCGGGGCGCATTTCCGCGATGATCTCGAGCAGCGGCAGCCGCGCGCGGGCGTAGAGCTCCTGCACTCTGTCGAGCACGAACGGGTCGTGGTTGGACAGCGCCCAGAGCTCGGGAAACACCCGCGTCGTCTTCTTGGTCCGGATGTCTTCGAGCACGAGCCGGCAGATCGCCGCCAGCCGATCCTCCGGCGGGGTGCCGGGCATGTGCACGATCCGCTCGAACTCGACTTCATAGGCGCTGATCACCGCCTCGAGCAGCGAGCGGACGAGGTCCTCGCGCGTCGGGAAATGATAGGTGAGATTGCCCAGGCGCATGTCGCAGGCCGCGGCGATGCGGCGCATCGACATGGCCCGATATCCCTCCTCGACGAGGATGCCGAGCGCGGCGTGGAGAATCAGCTCGCGCGTGTCATGGCCGCGCGCATACCCGCCCTCGCGCTCGGGAAATGCGAGGTCGGCGATCGTGATCGAGCGAAACAAGGCTTTGCGTGCAGGCATTTGGCTCCCTCCGGGACAGAGGGAGACTGACCGAATTTAGGACGCTTGACAAGCTTTGCTCCGGTAAATGATGATCCACCCGTCGCCCGGCCATGGGGGAACGGGCGATTTCTGGGGGAGAGCGGATGCGCAAAGCCGCCCTGTTGCTTGCAACGTTGCTGGGCTCGACCGCCGTCTCGGCGCAGTCGCCGTCGAAGCCGCCGCCGCTTCCCGAAGAGACGATCCCGGCCGTCGGGAAGCTGCCGGCCGACTATCCGGCAAGCTGGGTGCTCGTGCACGATCTGAACTTCAACGCCCTGGTCGACGGCCGCGTCGCGATCGTCGACACCGCAAGCGCGAACCTGTCGCTCAAGGGCCTGCTCCGCGCGTCCCAGTTCGCCTCGTTCCAATATTCGCCCGAGCGACGCGAGATCTACGTCGCGGAGACCTTCTACTCGCGCCTGACCCGCGGCGAGCGAACCGACACGATCACGATCTGGGACACGGCGACGCTCGAGCCGAAGGCGGAAATCCTGCTTCCGGGCGGCAAGCGCCAGCAGTCGGTCCCCTATAGCGGGATCTTCCAGCTGGTGAATGGCGGCAAATGGGCGCTGATCACCAATTTCACCCCCGCCCAGTCGGTGAGCGTCGTCGATCTCGACGGCCGGCGCGTGCTCGGCGAGGTCGACCTGCCCGGCTGCGCCCATGTCTTCCCGACCGGCGCGCGCGGCTTCTCCAGCTTCTGCGCCGACGGGTCGGTGATCAGCATCCAGCTCGACGACAAGGGCGGGGTCGCCTCGTCGGCCACCATCCCGGGCGCGCACGACCTCGATCGCCAGCCGCTGTTCGCGAACGCCGCGATGGTGGGGCGGACGGCCTGGTTCGTCTCCTATCATGGCCAGCTCAGGGGGTTCGACCTGTCGGGTCCGGCAGCCAAGCCGCTGAAGGCCGCCGCCAGCGTCGGCACCGCCGATGGCGGCGCACCCGAATGGCGTCCCGGTGGCTGGCAGGTGATCGCCAGCGACGCGAACGGGCTGCTCTACGTGCTGATGAGCCCCAATGGCCGCGAGGGCAGCCACAAGGACGGCGGCACCGAAGTCTGGGTCGTCGACCCGCTTAAGAACATTCGGATGCGCCGGATCGCGCTGGGCGGCGTCGCGGCATCGATCACGGTCACCCGCGAGGCGACGCCGCATCTCGTCGCCGCGCGCCACGATGGTCAGATCGACGTCTTCGACGCGACCAGCGGGGCGCTCGTCCGCCATCTCGGCGCCAGCGCGGCGTTCAACCCGCTGCTCATGATCCCGGCGCGCTGATGGCCGCATTGACGCTCTTCCTGGCGCTGCTGCTCGCGCTCTCGGCGGGCCACAAGCTCGTCGCGCGCGCCACCATGGCGCCGCTGGCCGCGCGCCTGGCCGGGACCCATCAGGCCCTGGGGATGGTCGCCTTGCTGGCGGCCGCCGCGATCGAGGCGCTCGCAGCGCTCGCGATGCTGATCCCGGTCACGCGCGTCGGCGGCGCGCTTGCCGCCGCCGCGCTCTGGACCGGCTATGCCGTCGCGCTCTGGCGCAAGCGGGGCCAAGCGCTCGACTGCGGCTGCGACCTCGTCCGGCGAGTCCGTCCGGTGACGGCCGCCGCCGCGGCACGGCCGCTGCTGCTTGCCGGCCTTGCATCGCTCGCCGCGCTGCTGCCGGCCGGGCCCGGCGTCTCGGCCGAAACACCCTTTGCCGCGCTGGCCCTGCTGGCGCTCTGGCTGGCCGCGGCGGAACTGGCCGCCCTGCCGACATGGAGGCGCGCCTGATGCTGGTTTCGCAAATCTTGCTGTGGATCGCGGTGATCGTGCTCGCCGTCCTCGTCGCCGCGCTTGCCCGCCAGGTCGGCGTCCTGCACGAGCGCATCGCTCCCGCCGGCGCGCTCAGCCTCCACCAGCAGGTCAAGCCGGGCGACACGCCGACCATGTTGGAGCTCGCCGACATCGATGGTGGCTCGGTCCGCATCGGCGGCCCGCGCAACGGCCGCTCCCAGCTCGTCTTCTGGGTCTCGCCCGATTGCGGCGTCTGCAAGAGCCTCCTTCCCGTCCTGCGCTCGTCGGCACAGGCCGAGCGGAACTGGCTGGACATCGTGATCGCCGGCGATGGGCAGGTCGCGGCCTATCGCGCGCTCGCCGACAAGCATGGCGTCGCCGACCTGCCGATCATCCTCTCGGAAGCGCTCGGCCGGGCCTTCGGCGTCTCGAAGCTGCCCTATGCCGTGCTGCTCGACGAAGCCGGCCAGGTGGCGGCGCTCGGGCTCGTCAACAGCCGGGAGCATCTTGAAAGCCTGTTCGAGGCCAAGGAACGCGGGGTCGCCTCGATCCAGGATTATCTCGCCCGCCGCAACGGGAGCGCCTGATCGATGACCGGCCTTGATCGCCTGACCGAAGCCTTTGCCCGCCGCCTTGCCCGGCAGACGTCCCGGCGCAGTTCGCTGGCCACGCTCGGCGCGTTCGTGACCGGGGCGGGCCTGATCCCGGCGCTTCCCGTCGCGCGTGCGGCCGGCGCGCCGGGCCAGTCGACCGCGCGCGCGCCGGTCACCTCGGGCAATCCCCAGGATCCCGGCGACCAGACGAGCTGCGACTATTGGCGCTATTGCGCGATCGACGGCTTTCTCTGCAGCTGCTGCGGCGGCAGCGTGAACACCTGCCCGCCGGGAACCGAAATGTCGCCGATCACCTGGATCGGCACCTGCACCAACCCGGCCGACGGCCGCGCCTATGTGATCAGCTACAACGATTGTTGCGGCGTCTCGTCGTGCGGTCAGTGCCTGTGCAACCGCAACGAGGGGGACCGCCCCCAGGCGCGTCCGCAGTCCAACAACGACTATAACTGGTGCCTCGGCACGCAGAGCAGCGTCTACAACTGCTCGGCCGCGGCGATCGTCGGCGTCGCGGACACCGCCAAGTGAAGCCAGGGCGCGTCCTCGTCCTGCTCGCCGTCGAAGGTCAGGTCGCCCGTCGGCTGCCAGAGCCACTCCAGCTCCACGCCCCAGGTCGAGATCGCCGCGGCGTTGATCGTGATCGGGACGGGCGAGCTCGGGCTGTCGACATTGATGAACCCGTCCTTGAAGTCATAGTGGAACAGCGAGCCGTTCAGCTGCATCGTCCGGCGGGCGAGGTTCGACTTGAAGCCGATCTCGTATGCCGTGATCTTCTCGGGCGCGAGCGAGGTCAGCTGCTCGGGCGACGAGACGAAGGCGGCGTTGAACGACCCCGATCGGAAGCCGTTCGAGATGCTGCCATAGACGAGCAGCTTGTCGAGCCAGTCGGCATTCACGACCGGCCGCCATTCAAGGCCGATCTTGTAATTCGCATCGTCGTCGGTCCGCTGCTTCTGGGCCACGGCGAGCGGCGCGACGATGGTGCTCGGCCGCTCCGGCCGCCCGACGATCCCGGTCCCGGCGAACGTGCCGCCGTCGAGCTTGATCCGCTCCCACGAATAGCGGACGCCCGCAGTGAGGCTCAGGCGGTCGGTCAGCTCGACATTATTGTGCAGGAAGGCCGCGAAGGCATTGGCCTTTTGCGTGAACGGACTCCAGAAGCCGGGCGCCGCGCCGCCGGCGACGGTGAGATAGTCGCCGTTCCGGAAATTGTCGTTCTGATAATAGAGGCCGGCCACGTAGTTCCAGCGGCCCGTCCCGTTCGAGCTCAGCCGCACCTCCTGCGTGATCTGCCGGATCCGGCTGAAATAGGCGACGTCGATCACGTCGACCGGCGTGCCGTCGGAGTCCTCGTCCTGGTCGCGGATGAAGCGCTGGTAGGACGAGATCGAGGTGAGCGTCGACGGGCCGAAATCATGCTCGATGCGCAGGCTGGTGCCGAATGACTCGTTGCGCACGCGGTGCGGGCGGTTGTTCATCGACGTGAACGGATCGTCGTCGCCGGGGAAGCCGCCGTCGGTGCCGCGCCGGCAGTTCGCGGTCGAGCCGCGCGCGCGCCCGGCCAGATATTCGGGGCAGAATTGGGGCGTCCCCGCGGCCAGCGACGCGGGGGTGAACACGCCGACGCCCTCATAGGGGATGAGTTCGCCGGTCTGGCGGCCGCCCCACAGGGTGAACAGCGCCGTGGTGGAAGCGCCGGTCCATTGCAGCTGCCCGCGAAGCGCCCACTTCTTCTCGGCGCCTTCGCGGCGGCCGAGCGTCGAGTTCCGGTACCAGCCCTTGCCCTGGTCGACGAACAGGCCCGAGACCCGGAAGGCCAGGTTGTCGGCGATCGGCCCGCTCACATAGCTGTCGGTGCGCAGCGTCTCGTAATTGTCGAACGAGGTCACGGTGCCCGCCGCGAATGCGTCGGTCGGCCGACGCGTGAAGAAGTTGATCGCGCCGCCGGTGGCGTTGCGACCGAACAGCGTGCCTTGCGGCCCCTTGAGCGCCTCGACCCGGTCCACGTCGAACAGAAGCAGGCCGGTCATGAACGTCTTGGAGAGATAGACCTCGTCGATATTGACCGCGACCGGCGCGTCCAGATTGGCCGAGAACTCGTTGGTGCCGATGCCGCGGACGTTGAACGCCACCTGCCCCGCGCCGTAATTCGCCTGGACGTTGGGAACGACCGCGGTGAGGTCCGTCACGCTCGCGGCGCCGCTCTGCGCCAGGGCATCGCCCGTCACCACCGAGAGCGCGATGCCGACATCCTGGACCGACTGGTCGCGCTTCTGCGCCGTGACGATGATGTCCTGGATGCCGTCGGCCGGCTCGGCCGTCGCTGCCTCCTGCGCCGCCGCCGGCTGCACCAGCCCTGCCGCGAGCAAAGCCGCCACGACGGCTTTGCTGCCCCCTTCCCAAAGGCCGTGTTCCATTGCCGCTCCCCCCATGTCGCCGCCCCTCGCAGAGTGAGGAGAGGCAGTGCAGGGTCGCCCGAGCATCGGTCGCCTGGCAACTCACCCGAAAGGGGGACAGGCTTCAGGCGCCGTGCCCCGGGAAGCGCGGTCGTGGAGGGTGCGGATTAACCTCGGGTGAGAAGAGGATGGCGGAGCGGGAGGGATTCGAACCCTCGATACGGTTTTGCCGTATACTCACTTTCCAGGCGAGCGCCTTCGACCACTCGGCCACCGCTCCGCGGGCTCTGGAGGTAACGCCCCTAGCGGGGAGATGGGCCGGAAACAAGCGCCCCTTCCGTGGCCTGCGCCGGCGTGGCATGCCGGGGGCATGATCCTCCTGTCCCTGTTCGCCGCCGCGCAGGCGGTCGCCGCGTCGCCGCCCAAATCCCCGTCCGAACTCGTCGAGGCGGCGCCGGCCTCGGCCTGGCGCGACATTCCGCCCGAAGACCTGCTGGTGATGACGCTCGCCGGCGGGGCCGAAGTGACGATCCGCCTGGCGCCGGACTGGGCGCCGGCCCATGTCGCGAACATCCGCGCGCTGGCCGGCGCGGGCTGGTGGGACGGGACGAGCGTCAATCGCGTGCAGGACAATTATGTCGTGCAATGGGGCGATGCGACCGAGAGGAAGCCGTTGCCGGCCGACGTCGTGGCCACGCCCGTCGCGGAATATGACCGCCCCGCGCGCGTTCTCGACCTGCGCCGGCTGCGCGTGCGCGACGCCTATGCGGCGACGGTCGGCCATGCCGGCGGCTGGGCCGTGGCGCGCGACGGCGCGTCGGCCTGGCTGCCGCATTGCTATGCGACGGTCGGCGTCGGCCGCAACCTCGCGCCCGATACCGGCAGCGGCGCCGAGCTCTACACGGTGATCGGCCACGGACCGCGTCACCTCGACCGCAACATCGCCGTGGTCGGCCGCGTGCTGGAGGGGATCGAGGCGCTGAGCAGCCTGCCGCGCGGAACCGCCGCGCTCGGCTTCTACGACAGGCCCGAGCAGCGGGTGCCGATCGTGCGCGTTCGACTGGGCACCGCGATTTCGCCGGCGCCGGCGTGGCAATATCTCGACGAGAAAAGCCCGAGCTTCGCCGCCTATGCCGAGGCCCGGGCCAATCGCCGCGACGCCTTCTTCAACCGCCCGGCGGGCGGTGCCGACATCTGCAACGTTCCCGTGCCCGTCCGCCGCAAGCCCTGAGCCGCCGCAGGGTTATTGCGGCCGCTTGGCCCGGAACGGGCGCGCGGCATGGCGCTGGGGCGGCGGGCCGCGCCGGCCGCCGGCGCGCTCGGGCGGCGGACCGGCGGCGGGGACGATGCGGACCTCGTCTTCCTCGTTGCGCCCGGCGGTCCGGCGACACGCCTCGCTGAAGCGGCCGGCGATGGCGCGCGGCACCTCGACATAGGTCTCGTCATTGCCGATCCGGATCGCGCCGATCTCGGACTTGGTGATGTGGCCGCGCCGGCAGAGCATCGGCAGGATCCAGCGCGGATCGGCATTGTGACGCCGGCCGACGCCCATCACGAACCAGACCGTGTCCTCGAAGCCGCGGCGGCGATCGTTCGCGCCGCGCTCCATCGGCGCGTCCTGGTCGGCGAGGTCCTCGGGCTGGGGCAGCTTGGCGCGTTCGGCGCGCACATAGGCGCCGACGATTTCCTCGGGCGTGCGCTCCGCGAGCAGCCGCGCGGCGATCGCCTGGTCTTCCTCGTCCAGCTCGACGGGCGCGAGCAGCCGCTCGACGAGCCGCTCGTGATCGCGTGCGCGAATGTCGGCGGGCCCGGGCGGCGAGATCCATTCGGCCGCGATGCGCGCGCCGCGCAGCATCATCTCGACGCGACGACGCCGCGGATAGGGGACGACCAGCACCGCCACGCCCTTCTTGCCCGCGCGGCCGGTGCGGCCCGAACGGTGCTGCAGCGTCTCGGCGTCGCGCGGCAGCTCGACATGGATGACGAGGCTGAGGCTGGGCAGGTCGATGCCGCGCGCGGCGACGTCAGTCGCCACACAGACGCGCGCGCGCTGGTCGCGCAGCTCCTGGAGCGCGCGGTTGCGCTCGGACTGGCTGTGCTCGCCCGACAAGGCCACCGCCGCGAAGCCCCGCTCGACAAGGCTCGCATGGAGGTGCCGGACATTGTCGCGCGTCGCGCAGAACAGCATCGCCGTCTCGGACTCGTGGAAGCGCAGCAGGTTGATGACCGCGTTCTCGATGTCCGAGGGCGCGACGGTCATCGCCTGATAGACGATGTCGCCATGGCCGCGCGCCTCGCCTGCGGTCGAGATGCGCAGCGCGTCCTTCTGGTAGCGCCGCGCGAGCGCGACGATCGGCTTGGGCATGGTTGCCGAGAACAGCAGGGTCCGCCGCGTGTCGGGCGTGGCGTCGAGGATCTGCTCGAGATCCTCGCGAAAGCCCATGTCGAGCATCTCGTCCGCCTCGTCGAGCACCGCCACCGCCAGCGCCGACAGGTCGAGCGCGCCCCGCTCGAGATGGTCGCGGAGCCGCCCGGGCGTGCCGACGACGATGTGCGCGCCCTGGTTGAGCGCGCGCCGCTCCTTCATCGGGTCCATGCCGCCGACGCAGCTCGCGATCCGCGCGCCCGCCTTCTCGTAGAGCCACGTCAACTCGCGGCTGACCTGCAGCGCCAGCTCGCGGGTCGGCGCGATGACCAGCGCGAGCGGAGCGCCCGCGCGCGGCAGCTGGCCCTCGGGCGACAGCAGCTCGTCCGCCATGGTGAGGCCGAACGCGACGGTCTTGCCCGACCCGGTCTGCGCCGAGACGATCAGGTCGCGGCCGCGCGCCTCGGGCTCGGTCACCGCGGCCTGGACGGAAGTGGGCGTGGCATAGCCACGCGCGGCAAGCGCTTCGCCGAGAAGCGCTGGAAGGTCCTGGAAACTCATGAGGCGCCCCACATGGGCGCGAGCGCGCCGAACGGCAAGGTCTAAGTGTGGGGGCCCCTCCACCACCGGCTACGCCGGCGGTCCCCCTCCCCATCTGCGATGGGGAGGATCTTCTCGCTCCTCCCTACGCGAAGCGTGGGGAGGGGGACCGCCGCGAAGCGGTGGTGGAGGGGTCAGCCTCAGCCCATGAACCCGAACAAATGCCCCGCCACCTTGCGCATCTGGATCTCCTCGGCGCCCTCGGTGATGCGGTAGCGGCGGTGGTGGCGGTAGATGTGCTCGAACGGCTTGTGGCGCGAATAGCCGATGCCGCCATGGACCTGCATCGCGAAGTCGGCGGCCTGGCAGACCAGCCGGTTCGCGCGATAATTGCACATGCTGACCTTGTCCGACAGGCGCTGCGCCACTTCGGGCTTGGTCATCATGTCCATCTCGGCGGCGGTCTTGTAGATCAGGAGCCGCAGCATCTCGGCCTCGGTCGCGAGTTCGACGAGCGGGAACTGGATCGCCTGGTTGACCGCCAGCGGCTTGCCGAACGGCTTGCGCGCCTTGGCGTAGGCGACCGACTGGTCGATGCAATATTGCGCCGCGCCGACCGACGAAGCCGCCTGCCGGATACGGTTCTCGTGGACGAAATGCTGCGCGACCGCGAGGCCCTGGTCGAGCGTGCCCAGCACCGCCGTCTCGGGCACCCAGACCCCATCGTAGCGCAGCCGCGGATGATCGGTCGGCATGTTGAAGGTCCACAGATACTCGCCGACCTCGAAGCCGGGGCTGTCGGTCGGCACGACGAAGCACGTGATGCCGCGCGGCTTGCCCGCCTCGCCGCTGGTCCGCGCGAAGGTCATCACATGCGTCGCGACGTGGCACCCGGTGATCCACATCTTCTCGCCGTCGATCCGCCAGCCGGGAACCCCGCCCCGCGTTTCGGGCACGGCGCGCGTGTCCATGTGCGTGGCGTCGGATCCGTGCGCTTCCTCGGTCAGCCCGAACGCCCAACGCATCTCGCCCGCGAGCATCGGCGGGATGAAGTCGCGCTGCTGCTCGGCGCTGCCGAAGTCGCGGAGCATCAGCACCTGGACGAGGTTGCCGACGATGGAGCTTTCGTTCTGCAGGTCGTTGTGCAGACCCAGCCCCTTCGCCGCCAGGTGATGTCTTATCACCGCCATGGCGAGGTTGGAGCCGTCGCGCCCGCCATATTCGGCAGGGATCGCGAAGCGGTAATGGCCCGCGGCATCGGCGCGGCGGCGCATTTCGGCGAGCAGCTCCTCCCAGTCGTGGCGCGGCAGTCCGCCGCGGTCCCAGTCGGTCCGCGCATGCTCGCGGCGATGATCGAAGAAGCGGACATTGTCGTCCGCGGCTTCCAGCGGCGCGATCTCGCGCGCGATGAACGCGTCGAGCTCGGCCAGATAGTCGGTGATCTCGCGCGGGATCTCGAACAGCATCGTCGTTCCTTCAGCTCACGTCCATTTGTCTCGCGCCACGGCGAGCGACGGGTATTTCGGCTGGTCGGCGGCGGCCTTGGCGAGCGTCTCTCGACGCAGCCGGGCGAGCAGCCCGGGGGTCGCGAGGTCGGCGCGGCCGGCGATCAGTTGGTCGGACAGGGCGCGGTCGCGGACATCGACGCCGTCGCGCGCAAGCATGCCGAGCGCGTTGAGCGCGACCGCCGCCTGGAACCGGTCGCGCCCGCTCGCCCGCGGCTTCACCTCGCCCTCGACCCATTCGGCCAGCGCCGCGATCAGCTCGGCGTGCGACGGCTCGCCCCGCCCCTCGCCCGCCGCCGGCGCTTCGGGGCGGATTCGGGCTCGCGCGGCTTCCGGCGCTTCGTCCTCGAGCAGCAACAGGAGGTCGAGCTCGGTCTCCGACGCGCGGCGCCCGATCACCGCGCGCTCGAGGCTGCGATCGCGGCCCGAGCGCCAGATCTCCGCCATTTCGAGGCAGCACAGCCCCCACCACAGCGTCGAATAGACGAGCCAGAAGCGGAAGCGCGGCGGCTCGACCGACACCCCGCTCTCGCGCGCATAGGCGGCGAACAGCGTCTCGAGCGTGCCGACGCCGAAGGCGGGCCGGTCGATCGCGCCGAAGCGCCAGCTCGCGATGCAGCCGAAGGCGAGATCCTGGTGGCGGTCGCCGACATGGCAGAGCTCCCAGTCGAGCACGGCCGCAAGCCCGTCGGCGTCGACCATCAGATTGCCCAGCCGGAAGTCGCCGTGGAGCAGCACCGGCGCGGCGGGCGACGGCACGTGCGCGCGCAGCCAGGCGAGCGCGAGCGCCATGACCGGGCGGTCGCCGCCATAGGCCTCGAACCGGTCCGCGAGGGCCGCGACCATCGCATCGGGAGCGTCGGCGTGAAGGCCGGGCGGGACCTGGTCGAGCGGGATGGCGTGCAGCCGCGCCAGCTCGCGGGCGAGCTCGTCGACCAGCGCCGGCCGGGGCGTGCCGAGGATCGCGCGCGGATCGACCTCGGCCTCGATGCGCCGCATCACATAGCCCGAGCCGAGCCCGTCCGCGGGCCGCAGCTCGCCGACCACTTCCGGCGCGCGGACGCCGTGCGCATGGGCGAGGCGAACGAGCCGCGCCTCGGTGGCATGGCCATAGCTCCGGCCCGCCATCAGCGCGTCGCCGGGTGCGCGGCGCAGCACATAGCCGCGACCGTCGCGATCGAACGACCAGCTCTCCATGTTCGCGCCGCCGGTCAGCCGGCGAAGCCCCTCGATCGGGGCGGCCCGGCCCGTCATCCGGGTCATCGCAGCGTCGAGCAGGCCTGGGTCCATCGCGTCAGCCTAGCCGCGCGGCTGCCCGTCGCCCAAGCCCGAAAACGTCAGTTGCGCTCCTTGGTCGCCGAGAAGCGCACATCCGGGTTGCGGTCGCTGACATAGTTCAGCTCCCACAGGTCCTTGGCCATGAACACCGCGGCGCCGTCGCGGTCGTTGGCGAGGCCGCCGCGATTGGTCTCAGTGAAGGCCTTGATCGCCGCCGGGTCGCCCCCGATCCAGCGCGCGGTCTGCCACGGCGACGCTTCGAGCGCGGCGTCCACCTTATACTCGGCCTCGAGCCGCGAGACGAGCACCTCGAGCTGGAGCTGGCCGACCACGCCGACGATCCACTGGCTGCCGAGCTGGGGATAGAAGACCTGGATGATCCCCTCCTCCGCCAGGTCGTCGAGCGCCTTCCTGAGCTGCTTGGTCTTGGTCGGGTCCTTGAGCGCGACCCGGCGCAGCAGCTCGGGCGCGAAGTTCGGCAGGCCGGTGATCGTGCGCGGCGGCCCGTCGGTCAGCGTGTCGCCGACGCGCAGCGTGCCGTGGTTCGGGATGCCGATGATGTCGCCCGGCCAGGCCTCCTCGGCCGTCTCGCGTTCGCGCGCGAAGAACAGGATCGGGCTGTGCACCGCGATCGCCTTGCCGGTGCCGACCTGGTTGAGCTTCATGCCGCGGCGGAACTTGCCCGAGCAGAGCCGCATGAACGCGACCCGGTCGCGGTGCATCGGGTTCATGTTCGCCTGCACCTTGAAGATGAAGCCGGTCACCGCCGGATCGTCGGGCGAGATCGTCTCGGGCTCGGCCGGCTGCGGGCGCGGGCTGGGCGCGAAGCGGGCGAGCGCGTGGATCAGCTCGCCGACGCCGAAGTCCTTGAGCGCGGAGCCGAAATACACCGGCGTCAGGTCGCCGTGGCGATAGGCGACCTCGTCGAACGCGGCATAGCCGGCCTGGGCGAGCTCGGTCTCCTCGGCCAGCCTCGCGAGCCCGTCGGGGCTGAGCTTGGCCGCCAGCGCCGGGTCGGCGAGCCCCGCGACGGGCGTCACGTCGCCGTCGAAACTGCCATTGTCGTTCTGCCCGGGCTGCGACAGTCGCGGCTGCTCGAGATCGAACAGGCCCTCGAACTGCCCGCCCATCCCGACCGGCCAGTTCATCGGCGCCACGTCGAGCGCGAGCTGGTCGGCAATCTCGTCCAGCAGCGAGAACGGCTCGCGGCCCTCGCGGTCCACCTTGTTGACGAAGGTGATGATCGGGACCGAGCGCAGCCGGCAGACCTCGAACAGCTTGCGCGTCTGCGCCTCGATGCCGCGCGCGGCGTCGATCACCATCACCGCGCTGTCGACCGCGGTCAGCGTGCGATAGGTGTCTTCCGAGAAGTCCTCGTGGCCCGGCGTGTCGAGCAGGTTGAAGGTCAGCCCGTCGCGCTCGAACGTCATCACCGACGACGTGACCGAAATCCCGCGCTGCTGCTCGATCTTCATCCAGTCCGACCGCGCCCGCCGCGCCGCGCCGCGCGCCTTCACCTCGCCGGCCGCATGGATGGCGCCGCCGAACAGCAGCAGCTTCTCGGTGAGCGTCGTCTTGCCGGCGTCGGGGTGCGAAATGATCGCGAAGGTGCGCCGGTCGGGCCGGCCTGTCGGTCGTGCGTCCATCGGCGCGCGCCGTAGCGGCTTAGTCGGGGCGAGTCACGATCCAGCTTGCCGTCACCAGCGCGATCGCGAGCGGCACGAACCGCCAGGGCGCGTCGAGCAGCACCAGCCCCATCACCGCACTGCCGCCAAGCCCGATCACCGCGGCGACCTTGGCCGGGCGCCCGATCGCGCCCCGCTCGCGCCAGGCGCGGATCGGCGGCCCGAACTGGCGATGTTCGAGGATGCGCCGCTCCCATTCGGGGTTGCTCCGCGCGAAGCAGAAGGCGGCGAGCAGCATGAACGGGACGGTGGGCAGGATCGGCAGGAAGATCCCGATCACACCCAGCGCGACCGCGATGACGCCGAGGCTCAGAAAGGCCAGTCTCATCGCGGCGATGCTTCTCCTCACGACAGGCGAGACGGTTCGCATCGCCGATCGTTCCTCGCCATGCAATCGCCCATCGGGTCTGCCACCGCGATCCTGACGATGCGTTCATCCGGGCTTCAGCGCCAGCGGCGCAGGCTTGGAACCGCGTCGGCATGCAAAGGGAGGTCCGGATGCGCATCACGTTCACGATCGCGACTCTCGTTCTGGCCGGGGCGGCCCTGACCCAGGTCGCCGCGCGCGATCGCAAGCCGCCGGAGACGGTCGAGACCGCGCTCGCCGGCTTCACCGCCGGTCCCCCGACGAGCTGCCTCCCGCTCGGCCGCAACATCGCCTCGCGCCGCGTCGACGATCGCACGATCCTGTTCCGGGTCAGCGCGCGCGAGACCTGGCGCAACGACCTCGCGCCGGCCTGCGCCGGGATCGACAAGAATGCGGCGATGATCGCGCAGACGCCGATCGGCCGGCTTTGCAAGGGCGACATCGTCAACTTCGTCGACCTGCGCACCGGCTTCTCCGCCGGCGCCTGCCCGCTCGGCACGTTCACGCCCTATCGGCGCGGCGGGCGGTGAAGGATTGCGGTCGCCGAGCTGGAGCCCGGTCGAAGCGCCGATCGGACGACGATCAAGAGCGGACCCGCCGCGGTCGACTCTGGGCGCCGCCTGGAATCCGGGTCGGCTTCTCACACAACGAAAGGGGGCGGGATCCAACGTCCCGCCCCCCGGAAAGCGTTCTCATGCTTCGGCTTAGTATTTGAAGCGGATCGAAGCGGCGTAGCGGCGACCCGTCGTGTCGTAGGTCGACGGTGAAGGTGTTGCCGCCGTTGAACGCGGTCGAACCGGCCGACGAACCGACGATCGGCGGTTGCTTGTCGAACAAATTCTGGACGCCAAAGGTCAACTCGGCCTTCTCGCTCAGATCGATCCGGGCGGTCAGGTCGAAATAATCGTACGCCGGGATGCGGTTCAGGTTGATCCGGCGACCGACGAGCGCGCCGCGGCCGGTGATCACACCGTTGAACAGGTTCCGATTGGCCGCGGTGAAGCCGCGCGCGACGAAGTCGGAAGCCTGACCCTCATACTGCATCGCGCTGATGTGACGCCACAGGAGCGAGATGTCGACGCCCTCGAAGCTGAGGGTCGTGCGCTGATTCCAGGTGAACTCTGGCACCAGCGACCCAGACGAGAACCCGCAATTGACGCTGAACAGACCCGCGCACTCGCGCTCGACGCTGCTCGGCGACGCGGCGAAACGCGAGTTGAGCGTGTAGTTACCCGTGAAGTTCAGCGCGAGCTGCGCGAAGCCGAGGTCGGTCTTGTAGGCCATAGTCAGGTCGACACCGTCCGTCTTTATCCGGCCGTTGTTGGTGAGTGGCTGCGGAAGACCCAGGATCGGGTTGGCCGCCGTCGAGGTGCCACTCAAGCGACCATTTGTCCGATTACGACGGATGTCCGTGCAGGCGGAGCTCGTCGCAGACGCCGATGTCAGCGTGCCGAAACAGGCCTGAATGATGTCGCCCGGAGTTGCTGCGGTGATCGCGTCGCTCACCTCGATGTTGTAATAGTCGAGGGTGACGACCAGGCCCTCGATCACGTCCGAGGGCTGAAGAATGACGCCGAAGGTATAGGTCGTGGCCTTTTCTGGACGGATGTTCGGGTTGCCGCCGCCTGTGGCGTTGGCCTGGCCCGCGCTCGGGTTCTGGATAACGCCGATCGACGTGGCCGGAGCGCCCTGCGCGATGCAGACCGCGCGGAGGTTGGCGTTGGTGAGCGGCGCCGCACCGGCGCAGGGATCGACCCGCAGGTTGGTCAGGCCCGTCACCACCGGCGCGAACAGTTCGCCGATGTTGGGGGCGCGGACCGCGCGCTGGTAGTTGCCGCGGAACTTCACGCTGTCGACCGGCTCCCAGTTCACGCCGACCTTGTAGGTCGTCGCGCTGAAGCTCGGGCTATTTGTCGTATCGACGGTGTACTTGGCATAGCGTAGCCCACCTTCGAGCGTCAGCGAGTTGAAGAACGGCTTGTCGCTGACGACCGGGGCGATCAGCTCGGCAAAGGCCTCATAGGTGTTGAAGCCGCCTCGGAGCGGAAGCACCGCACCGCCGGCGCCGCCGAGTTCGCCCGGAACCTGCGCGAGGTTGTCGGGACGACGCTCTGCCGTGTACTCGCGATACTCGCCGCCCACGGCGAAGCCGATCGGCTCCGACGCCCAGGGCAGCGTCGCGCCGAAGTCGCCCGACAGCACCGCATGGGCCTGGGCCAGCGTCGCGATGTTCGTCGTCGAACTCGAGATCCCGCCGATGAATGCCCCTTGCTCGGGCGTGATCGCGCCCTGCGGGCCGAACAGGTTCAACGGAACGCAGGCGTTCGCGGTGTTGGTGCAAGCGGTCGTGCTGGTCGCGTTCAGCGCCTGCTGGACGCGCGAGTTGGCGACATAGCCGGTGCGGGTCTCGGTGTTCTCCGATTCGCCGTAGCTGCCATAGACGTCGAGCTGCACGCGGTCCGAGATGTTGTAGCGGAAGCCGAGCGTGTAGTCGAAGATCGTCGTCTGGAACGTGCTGATGCGCGGCCCGAGCTCGACGGTACGGCGGTAAACGCTGCCCAGCGGGATCGCGGAGTTGTCGTCGCACGTTGGCCCGAGCGCGATGCCATTGAACGTGCACAGCTGGTTGCGAATGGTCGCATTCAGATATGGGTTCCGGGCCGGAACCGTCAGCCCCCCGGTGCCGAACACACCTGATGGCGCGATGATCGACTGGATCGTGTTCTTCGAGAACAGGCCGCGCGTGTAGACTTCGATCTTGTCCGACACTTCGTAACGCGCCGATCCGAAGATGTTGTAGCGCTTGAAGGGGATCGTGTAGACATTGTAGGGATTGAAGTTGAACGCATTGTAGAAGGGCACAAGAGCCGTTCCGGCTGCATTCAGCTGGTAATCCTCTTCGAAACTGAAGCCGGTCGGAACCGAGGTGAACGAGTCGCCCGAGGCGATGCCGTTCGCCGAGTTGATCGTGAAGGTGCCGGTGCTGCGATCGCCGAAGTAGATCGGATCTGCTTCCTGGTAGCCGACCGCGAGCACCGCGTTGCCGCGGCCGTCGTCGAAGTTGGCGCCGATGGCGACGTCGGCACGGAAGACGTTGCCGTCACCGCGCTCGCTGAGCTGCTGGCTGAACGTGGCGTCGAGGCCCGCGAAGTCGCGACGCGTGACGAAGTTCACCACGCCCGACACCGCGTCGGCGCCGTAGGTGGTCGATGCGCCACCGACCAGCACGTCCACCCGTTCTACGAGCGCGAGCGGGATGTTGTTGAGGTCGACGATGCCCGAGAAGTTCGACGGGGTGATGCGCTGGCCGTCGAGCAGCACGATGTTGCGGTTCGGGCCGAGGCCGCGAAGGTCGACGCGCGCGCCACCGGCGCCGGCGCCGTTGTTGACGTTCGAGCCGAGATTCGGGACGACGCCCGGCAGCTCGCGGAGAATCTGCTCGGCCGTGTTGGTCTGCCGCAGCCGGACCTCCTCCGCGCCGACCACAGTGATCGGCGACGACGATTCAAGGTTCGGATTGCGGATCAGCGAGCCGGTCACGACGATCGTCGTGTCCTCGGCGGCTTCGGCCTCGGCGGTGTCCTGCGCATAGGCGGACGAGGCGGCGAGCGAGGTGCCGATCAGGATGGTGGACGTCAGCAATCGGCGGCGAAAGGCAAGTTGCATATCAGATCCCCGTTCAGTCGAGCCGGTGCGCACCCTCGCGACGAGGACGATTCCGGCTGATCGGTGGGGTTGTTAACGAGGCGGTGAGATATCGACCAATATTGGTCTCACCGACTCGTTCGTTTTGCCTGTCCGTGTTGCCAAGCTGTCACGGGTTTGTTGGCGATGTATTGAAGATTTGGGGAGTTATACAAGTTCGTTTAGCTAGCATTTGTAAATACAATACAGAGTAAGTTCGGAAAACGGTCTGGACTTACCTCGCGACCGCTGCCGCGCTGATCCGGGTAGGTCCGCTCGCGCCGGTTCGATCCGACTATTTCTTTCGTTATATAACTGTGGTTTCGGCAGTAACGTCGCCGGCTGTCGGGACAATCGTTCCGTTTGGGGACCGTGCACTTTCAGTTCCGGCGTATCTCTGGTCAGGTCTCGTCTTTTCTGTATTGCTGCCGAATATCCGGCGGGCTTGCGCCGGAGCGAGTCGCGACTGGACTCGATCGGGATCGATATCGGGGTGGGATCTGGACTTTGCGCTTGAGATGGTTCGGCTGGTGACGCGGATCGCGAGAAACTCGACGGTCGGTCGCGTGCGGGCGGCGTGCCGCTGCTCCCGCGGTCGCGCCTGAGTCCGGGCGATGCGGCGCGTGTCCCGTCCGTCCCTCTCAGGTCCGTTCGCCGCTCCGGCTGACGGGGGGCCGGCGTTCGGGCAGCCGGATCGGGTCGGCGGTTTCGCGCGTGACGAAGCTCTCGATCGACCGGCTGAGAAGCATGTGGATCTCGCTCACCCGGTAGCCGGCGTTCAGCATCACGTGCAGCCGCAGCAGGTCGTCGCGCGTCCAGCGCCGGCCCCATTCCTCCGGCAGTCGGCCACGTCGGTCGGGTCTCGCGTCGGTCGCTGGCATGATCATCCCCCTGAGCCCGTGGTGACCGAGGATCGCCCCCCGCACAAGGGGGCGAGGCAAGGACCAGGGCCGACTGTGCCGTTCCGGGATGTTAACCATCCGCGTCAACCAGTTAAGCGGGGTCTCCCGCCGGGACCGGGGATGTTCGCGCCTTGCTCTCGGCGCAGCGAGGGCCGCATATGCGCGCCTGGGCCGGACGGGGTGGCCCGATGACGGCGGTGTCCTGGCGAATGGTCGTGGAAGAGGTCAACGAGGCGCCCCGGTCGAGCGGGGTCGAGGCGAAGAGCGGGCCGCTCGCGTGGATGGACCGGGTGTGGTCGCATATCGACCGCGGCCGGGCGCTCGGCCTCGTCGCGATCACCCTGACCCTGCTCGTCATGCCGGAACCCCCGGCGATCGGCGGGCCGGTCATCGCGGCGATCGCCCTGGCCGGCCTCGTCGTGATCGGCCTCAAGGCGGTCGTCCGGGGCTGGAGCGCGCAATTGCTGCTCGAGCGGCTGATGTGGCCGATCCTGATCGCCGAAGCGGGCGCCGCCTGCCTGCTGCGCGAGCCCGACCATGTGCTGCTGATCGCGACCGCGCTGGCCGTCTATGCCGCCGTCCCGCTCACCGCGCTCGGCACCGCCGGGCTTCTCGTCTGGACGGCGCTGCTGCCCGCCATCCTCGTCAAGCTCGGCATCGCACCGCCGGCCCCGGTCAACACGGGGCCCGAGCTCGCGGTGCTGGGCCTCGGTCTGGTCATCGGACGCACGCTCGGCGGCGACCCGCTGGCGGCGGTCGTCCCGCGGATCGAACAAAGCCTCGCCGACGACAGCGACTTCGAGAACCGCGCGCCCGAGCGCGTCCTGCAGCGGCTGCTCGAGCTCCTGTCGGGCGACGCGGTGCTGCTCGTGTCGGGAACCGGCGAGCATACCCGCGTCTCGCGCCTCGTCGGCGGCGCGCTGGTCAGCGCCGACGACGAGCTGGCGAGCGCGCTCCGGGATCTGGGCGCGGAGCGCGCGCTCGACGGCGGCCAGGCGCGGCTGATCGACTTCGAGCAGGCCCGCATCCTCGGCCGCGGCCGCTTCGGACTGGACGAAGGGACGCTGGCCGCGGCCGGCACCGGCGCGGGCTATCTCGTCGCGATGCCGATCGGCGCCAGCATGAATGCCGCCTTCGTCGCACGCACCCGGCCGAACCTTGCCGGTCTGCTGCTCGCCGAGGCGGCCGCCAAGGTGCTGATGACGATCGGCGAGCGCATGTCGGCGATGCGCAACTGGCGCGCGCGCGTGCTCCGCGAGGCGCGCCAGCAGATGGGCCGCGACATCCACGACAGCATCCTCCAGTCGCTCGCCGGCATCCGCATGCAGATCGCCGCCCTGCGCGCCGCCCAGCGCTCCGGCAACGGCACGCAGATCGACGAGATCGCCGCCGACATCGACGAGATCCTCGAGGGCGAGCAGGTCGCGCTCCGGGCGATGATCTCGGAGGCGCGGATCGTGCGCGAGGACCACGACCTGTTCGCCTTCCTGCGCCGGCGGCTCGACGCGCTCGGCCGGCAATGGCGGATCACGATCACCACCGAGCTTCCCGGCCGGGCGCTGCCCGTCACCGAGGAAACCGCGCTCGAATGCGAGTTCCTGCTGCGCGAGATCTTCTCGAACGCGGTGCGCCACGCCGACGCGACGCGCATCGGCGTCTCCTTCTCGACGACCGAGGAGATGCTGATCGTGACCGTCAAGACCAACGGTCGGCGCGTGCCGATCGACATCGCCGCCGGGCGCGAGGCCGGCCTTCCCATCCAATCCGCTTCGCTAGGCGCGCGCCTGCGCCGGCTGGGAGCGACTGCCTATTCGGAACCGGTGGCATCGGGAACCTTGCTGTCGATCCGCTTACCCATGGAGAAAAGTTAATGGCGCGGCTGCTGATCGTCGACGATCATCCCCTGTTCCTGAAGGGGCTTCACCGCTTCCTCGTCGCGAACGGCCACGAGGTCGCGTGCTGCGCGCACAGCGCCGGCGAGGTCTTCGACAAGCTCGCGACCGAGACGGTCGAGGTCGTGCTGCTCGACGTGTCGATGAAGGGCGAAGGCGGGCTCGACGTGCTGAAGGCGCTGCGCGACGCCGGCAATCAGGTGCCCGTGATCTTCCTCACCGCCTCGATCTCCGGCCAGGACGCGGTCACCGCGATCAAGCTTGGCGTCAACGGCATCGTGCTCAAGGCCAGCGACCCGGACAAGCTGCTCCGCTGCATCGAGGCAGTCATGGCCGGCACGGCCTGGACCGACCCCGAGGTGATGGAAGCGGCGCTCCACCACTCGCTGTCGCCGCAGCGCGCGCAGGGCCGGCCCGAGCAATTGCTCACCGGCCGCGAGCTCGAGATCGCCCGCCTCGTCAAGAAGGGGCACCGCAACCGCGACATCGCGCAGCAGTGCAACCTGACCGAAGGCACGGTGAAGGCGCACCTCCACAGCATCTTCCGCAAGCTCGAAGTCGGCTCGCGGTCGGAACTGATCCTGAAGATGCTCGAGCTCGAAAACCCGGCCTGAGCCGGCGCGACCGGCCCCTCCACCCCCGGGCTTCCGCCCGGCGGTCCCCCTCCCCGCGCAAGCGCAGGGAGGAGCGATCAGAACGCGAAATCGGGCGCGAACGGGTTCACCCTGAGCGTGATGCCATGGTCGCTGACGACGTCCATGAATTTGGGCCTGACCCCGGTCGACTCGAAGCCGCCCAGCACGTTGCCCGCCTCGTCACGCCCCTGCATGCGGAAGCGGAAGATTTCCTGCAGGGTGATCACGTCGCCTTCCATGCCGTCGATCTCGCACAGGCTCATCATCCGGCGGCGACCGTCGGGCAGGCGCGCGATCTGGATGACCACGTTGATCGCCGACGCGATCTGCGCGCGCGTCGCGCGGGCGGGGATGTCGATCCCGCTCATGCCCACCATCTGCTCGATCCGCGCCAGCGCGCCACGCGCCGAGTTGGCGTGGACGGTCGTCATCGAGCCGTCATGGCCGGTGTTCATCGCCTGCAGCATGTCGAACGCCTCGCCCGCGCGCACCTCGCCCAGGATGATGCGGTCGGGGCGCATGCGCAGCGCGTTGCGGACCAGGTCGCGCTGGCTCACCTCGCCGCGCCCCTCGAGGTTGGCGGGCCGGGTCTCCAGCCGGACGACGTGACGCTGCTGGAGCTGCAGCTCGGCCGAGTCCTCGATCGTCACGATCCGCTCGACCGAGTCGATATGCGCGGACATCGCATTGAGCAGCGTCGTCTTGCCCGAGCCGGTGCCGCCCGAGATGACGACGTTGCGCCGCGCGGCGACCAGCGCCTTCAGAACCTCGGCGATCGCGGCCGGCATCGTGCCCAATTCGACCAGGCGGGCCATGTCGATCGGGCTCTTGCTGAACTTGCGGATCGACAGCAGCGGCCCGTCGAGCGCGAGCGGCGGGACGACCGCGTTCACCCGCGACCCGTCCTTCAGCCGCGCGTCGACGCAGGGCGACGCCTCGTCGAGCCGGCGGCCGACGGAGGAGACGATCTTCTGGATGACGCGCAGCAGGTGGCGATCGTCCTTGAAGCGGACGGACGTCTCGACCAGCCGCCCGTCACGCTCGACGAAGACGGTCTTGTGGCCGTTGACCAGGATGTCGGTGACCGTCGGATCCTTGAGCAGCGGCTCGAGCGGGCCCAGGCCGAGCAGCTCGTCGAGGATTTCCTCGACCAGGTTCCGCCGCTCGTTGAAGTTCAGCGCGTGGCGGGTGAGCGCGAGCTGCTCCTGCACCAGCTCGCCGATCTCCTCCGCGATCTGCTCGCGCGACATGGTCTCGAGCGCGGGCAGGTTGATGAGGTCGATGAGCCGCTGGTGGAGATCGACCTTCAGGTCGGTGTGCAGCTCCTCCTCGTCCCGTTTCTCCTGCTCGGGCGAGACGATCGTGAGGACGGTCTCCGAGCCGGCGTCCGCCAGCGTCTCGGGCCGTCTGATCTTCCACATCTCAGGGCTCCTCCCCGCAAGGCTCGACGAAGTGATGGCTGTCTCCAAGCAGGCCCGTGGGGCCCCGTTACGCGACGGACTGGCTTCGCGGCGACAGAATCGAAAGTTGGACGCCGAAAAGCCAGCCTAGATGACTTCGAAAGTTAAGATTGTGCAAGGGCTGCCGAAAAGCGAGACCGGGACAGTCGCGCAGATGCGCGCGACCGGGGCGAAGCAGGGGGAGCGGATGGCTGCAGACCGAATGCCGCGCTGGCTGCGGCTGACGACGATCGGCATCCTCGCCGCGCTCGCCACCTCGATCATGCGCGTGCAGGTCGAAAACGTCCTGCAACCGCAGTCGATGGACTTTCTGAGCTTCTGGGCGGCGGCGCGGCTGGTCGTCGCGGGGACGGCGAGCGCCGCCTATGATTTGGCCGCGCACCGCGCCGTGCAGCTCACGCTGATCCGCTTCGACGATCTGCTGCCCTTCACCTACCCGCCCCACGTCCTCGCCCTGCTCGCGCCGCTGGGGCTGGTCCCCTATCGTGTCGCGCTCGTCTCCTGGACCCTGCTCGGGGTCGCGACTTGGGGACTGAGCAGCCGCAGGCTCGGCGCCGGCAGCGTCCCGCTCGCCAGCGCCGCCGCGTTCACCAACGTGCTCGGCGGCCAGAACGGCTTCTTCCTGGCCAGCCTGTTCGTGCTGGCCGCGGACCAGACCCGGACGCGCCCCTGGCTGGCCGGGCTCTTCTGGGCGCTGCTCGCCAGCAAGCCCCAGCTCGCCGCCCTCGTCCCGCTGGCCCTGCTCGCCGGGCGGCTGTGGACCAGCTTTCTCGCCGCGGGGCTGATCTATGCCGGGCTCCTCGCCGGCGCCGCAGGGCTGTTCGGGCCCGACATCTACCTGCGCTTCTTCGCCTCGGCGCTGCGCTTCTCGGGCTGGCTGCGCGCGGGCGAATGGGACTGGACGACGATGACGAGCATCTACGCTCTGTGCCGGCTCGGCGGGCTGTCGCACGCCCCTGCGCTTGTCGTCCACGGGCTGGTGGCGCTCGGCGGCGCGGCGGCGGTCATCCATGCCTGGCGGCGCGAGCTTGCGTGCAAGACCGCGATCCTCGCGGCGGCGTCGCTGCTCGTCTCGCCCTATCTCTTCTCGTACGACGCGCTGCTGATCGCAGTCCCGATCGCCTTTCTGGCGACGACGTCGGAGAAACCCTGGGCCATGCTGGCGATCTGGCTGCCGAGCTTCCTGATCGTCGGCCATCTGGCCGGCATCTATGCCGGGCCGAACCCGATCGGGTTGCTGGCAGTGGCGTCGATCGTCCTGTGCCTGTCGCGCGAACGCGCCGTGCGCCCGGCAGCAGCCTGATCAGCTCCGGCGGCCGGTCGGTCGGCCGCGCGCCATGCGGACCGTGCCCGGCGCGGAGGTGCCGATCACCAGCTTCAGCCCTGCGGTCGCGCGGCTCGGGACCAGGCGCACGGCGAACGGCAATTGCGCGGCAAGGCTCGCCGCGTGACGACGCGCCCAGGGCGCATATTCGACATAGGAGCGGACCACGGGCCGCGGCGCGTTCGCGAGCCGGGTGTTCGCCCAGCCGCGCTGCTGCAGCCGGGCCCGCATCCGCGCCGCCGCGGCCGTTCGGCCGCTGCCGTTGACGATGGTGAGCTGCGCGACGACCGGACGCCGCGGCGCCGGCGCGGCGCTGTCGAGCGCGACGTTCGCCGCGGACGCGAGCGCGAATGCGCCGGTCACGGGGCGGAAGCTGGTGACGAGTTCGACCGTGCCCTGGTTGAGCACGAGCCGCGGTCCCGCCGGCGGCGGCGCGATCGACGCGATCAGGGGGGTGACGGGCTCGGCCGTGGCCAGGTCGCGCGGCGCGACGTCGATCGGCGCGGGCTTGGGCGGCTCGAGATCGGCGACGAAGCCACCCTTGTCGAGCGTGTCGGCGAGATCGGCCTTGCCGCGCATCCGCAGCGACAGCGCGTAATTGGTGCGCACCATCTTGCTGTCGGGAGCGAGCACCATCGCCTGCACGTAGAGCGGTCCCGACAGATCGAACCGGCCGAGCCGGTCGTAGGTGGCGGCGAGGCCGTTCAGCGCGGCGACCGAGTCCGGGTTCTCGCGCAGCGCCGCCCGGAACGCGGAGGCAGCGACGGCCAGCTCGCCCTCGCCGAATTTCTGCTTGGCGAGCGCCAGGTTGGCGGCATAGCCGGTGGCGCGCGGCCCCGTGTCGCGGACGCGGACCTGCGGACTCGGCATCGAGCATCCGGCCACCAGGGCCGACGCCAGCACGACTGCGAAAGCTTCGCTCTTCATTGCTTGTCCCCCGTCGAGCGGCCGCCTGTCGGGCAGGCCGATCTTCACCCCGCGGCCCGCCAGAAGCAGGCCAGATCCGCGCATCGAAGCAGCGGGCGCATGGCGGAAACAGAGACCTGCCGCGCGAGTCTGTCAAGACGCCCTCAGGCTATTGCGCCGATGAACGAGCTTATTGTCCAGTAATGCGACAGGCCAGGCGGCCGCGCGGCGCGCTATCGAAGGCTAATGCGAAGACTGACTGGCGTATTCGACTGCGACGATGCAGATCCGGCCTTGCTCAGCGCCCTGTCGAGCGCCGAGGTCGCGCAACGGCCGAGACCGCCCTGCTGCGCCCGGCCGCTGCAATCGGGCCCGCTGCCCGCCGCGCCGAACGCGAAATGGCTGTGATCGCCCTCGTCCAGCGACTCGATCAGGCGATAGCCGGACTGGAGGAACGCGCGCTCCAGCTGCGCATGCGACACGCCGCTGCGACGCGCGATGTCGATCGCGCGGCCGCTCAGGTGATAGCTGTTGGGAACGCCACCGACCGCCCGGTTGCGCGCGGGCGAGCGATAGGTGCTCGTCACCACGCCCCATTGCGCGCCCACGCGGGCGGCCTGGCTGATCGGCGGCACGGGCGCGTCGTCGGCGGCACGGCTGCCCCGTCGGGACGGCGGCGGCGCGACCCACACCCGCTCATTGGGCGGCGCGCGCAGGCCGAAATTGGTATCGGCGTGAGCGGGTGCCGCGAACGACACGCACGCCGCCAGGCCGCCCAGACATGCCCCTTTGCCCCTCATGTCCATATTCTGTCCGCGAACCGACCCGGAGGCAAGCGGCGTCGCGCCCGCATGCCGCGCCTCCGCGTCCCGCCCGTGGACAGGTCCAAAGGATTGTTAACGCCTCTTGTTTAGCTCTGGCCGGCGACCATGTCGGAGGCCGCGATGTCTTACGCTGAGAAGCTCCACCAACGGAGCCAGACGCTTGTGCTCAGCCTCGAGCGTCGCCTGGGTCATATCGGTCTGTGCTGGCTTGCGGCGGCGGGTCTCGCCTGCCTCGCGCGGGTCGCCTTTGGCAACGTTCTCGCCCTTCCGCCCGGCGTCGCGATCCTCAGCGTCGCGCCCTATCTGCTCGTCGTCTGCGCGCCGGTCGCGTCGCTGCTGCTCGCCGTCCGGGTGTTCGGCGATGGCGAGCGGATCGCGCAGCCGCGCTTCCGCTTCGCGCGCTGGGGGCGCTGGACGCCGCTCGGCAAGAACGACCTGAACGCGCTGCCCTATTATGGCGTCAGCGGCATTCTCGCCTCGCTGCTGGTCGGGCTGCTGATCAACATTCCGGTGCGGGTGGCCGAGTTCCTGACCGCCATCCCCGTCCTCGGCCAGGCGGCGCCCGACTGGTTCGCGGCGCTCTATCGCTGGATGCTGATCGACACGGTTCTGCTCACGTCGCTCTACGCGATCGCCTTCGCGGCCGCGCTGCGCAAGCTGCCCCACTTCCCGCGCATGCTGGTCGCGATTTGGGCGATCGACCTGGCGATGCAGCTCGCCATCGCCGGGGGCGTCGCCGCGGCGGGGCCGCTCCCGACCGACGTCCAGACCAGTCTGGCCAGCCTGCTCAGCGGGAACATCAAGAAGGTGCTGATCAGCGTCACCGTCTGGATGCCGTATCTGATCCTCTCGCGCCGCGTGAACGCGACCTATCGGCGACGGGTTCGCGCCTGAACAGCGGTCGACTTGTAACTTTCGTTAGACTTGGAAGCGGCGCGAAAGATCAGTCGTCTTACCCTGCAAGATTAGATCTCCGGTTGATCGTATCAGAAGAATACGTCTCGCCACGCAACAGTTTTGCCGGTCAATTATGGTTGACCCTTGTTTAAGACTGCGCGACCCTTTGGTCGTCGAGTCCTGCTCGACTCGAAAAGGGGAAATCACATGTTCAACTTGTTTGCGCGTTTCGCCACCGACGAGTCCGGCGCCTCGGCTGCCGAATATGCTCTGATCCTCGCCATCATCGGCGCCGGCATTGCCGCGGCCGCGGTCGCGCTGGGCGGATCGATCTCGAGCGCACTCGGTCGCGCGTCGGCGAAGATCGACTCCACCACCTACTAAATCGTTCTATTCCAACGCATATCCCGGCAGCCCAGGCCGGGATCACCAGAGACGCGCCAGGCCCTGCAAGGCCGGCGCGTCTTTTAGTATAACTTTAGATTAGTCGTAGGCCTGTCTTTCGTTCAAGTCGAACGGAAGTAAGCGGCCCCCTGCCCGACCGCCCGATAACGTCGGCAGGGCTGAACGAGCACCTTCGGATCAAAGGTCGATACGATCGCGATCCGACTTGCGGCGCTCCCGCGCTAGATTGCGCGGTCCCGGGCCACTGAAACCACGCGCGACCAGCTCCCGAAGATCAGCCGCGGCGAACCGCTATACAGGTCGCATCCGCAACGAGTCTCGACCGATTCGTTTTAACAAATCGCTTTACTCTTCACGCGATTCGGCGCTTTGTTTGGTTAATCTAAGGCGATCGACAGCCGGACCCGCCCTGGCGCGAGACGGCCGATTTGATGCCTAAGTTGTTGTTCTGACTTGACTTTCTGCGCGTAAACGCGGTCGCTGGCTTCGGGCAAGCTGTCCCACAAACGAACAGCATCCGGATTCAAGTAGTTGACGTAAAGTTAAGAATCTTGGAACTCATTGCCAGCCGGATGCACCAGCCCGGCCACAAAAGGGGAATGTCAAATGGTCAAGTTTGTGGCCCGCTTCTCGCGGGATGAGTCGGGCGCGTCCGCCGCCGAATACGCTCTGATCCTCGCCATCATCGGCGCCGGCATCGCTGCCGCTGCCGTTGCCCTGGGCGGATCGATCTCCAGCGCGCTGACCCGCGCTTCGTCCAAGATCAACGCGACGACCTACTGAGCCTTGCACCTGAGCCGCCGGTCGGGACTTTCCCGGCCGGCGATCGCTCTAAACGGGGGGAAGGGGTGAAATGTTCCGTCGGCAGTCGGTCGTAGCCGTCTTCAGCGCGATCCTTCTGGGTCTCGTCGCTGTGATCCTGTTCAATTTCTACCTGTCCGGGCTCGACAAGTCGGGACAGACCACGGCGAGCAGCGGGACCATCAAGGTCGCCATCGCCAAGGTGCCGATCGAGTTCGGCGACCGCGTGACCGCAGAGAAGCTCGACCTGGTCGACTGGCCGGCCTCGAGCACGCCCGCGGGCAGCTTCCGCACCGTCGAGGAACTCACCGCGCCCGGCAAGGCGCGGTTCGCCATGCGCCCGATCGCCGTCGGCGAGCCGGTCACGGCCAGCCGCCTGTCGGGCGAGGGCGCACCCAGCATCGCCAATACGCTCGGCCCCGACATGCGGGCCGCCTCGATCCGGATCTCGGACGTGGCGGGCGTGTCGGGCTTCGTGCTTCCCGGCGACCGGGTCGACGTGATCATCACGCGCGGCACCGGCGCCCTGCAGGTCGCCGACGTGCTGCTCAGCAATGTCCGCGTCATCGCGATCGACCAGCGCGCCAACCAGGACGCCCAGCAGATGACCTCCGGCGAGGCGGGCGCGCTCAAGACGGCGACGCTCGAACTCTCGCCGGCCGACGTGCAGAAGGTCGCGCTCGGTTCGTCGGTCGGGACGCTCAGCCTCGCGCTGCGCTCGCCGAAGACGGGCCTGCCCGGCGCCACGCAGGTGTCGGGCCCGCTGCGCTCCTCGCAGCTTCCGGGCGGGTCGATGATCGACCTGACGCCGGTCCGGGCGGTCGCGGCAGCTCCGGCCTCGCCGCAGGTCCGCCCGGCCATCAGCCGCCCCCGGCCGACCGGCCCGGTGGTCGAAGTGATCCGCGGCGGCACCGACCGCCGCCAATACGAGGTCACCCCCTATGTCGGTTTCTAAGCGTTTGCGGCGCATCGCGAGCGCGCTCACCATCGCCGCGGCGATCGCTCCCGCGGCCGGGGCGCAGGCCCAGATCGCGCGTGTCACCGGCACCAGCGAGAATGTCCATGCGGGCCAGCTCGCCGTCGCCGTCCACCAGAGCCAGGTGCTGCGGGTCGACCGGCCCTTCGCCCAGGCGCTCGTCGGCGACGACAAGATCGCCGACGTCCTGCCTCTCACCAACCAGTCGCTCTACGTCCTCGGCAAGCGCGCGGGGACGACGAGCCTCACCGTCTACGACCGCAATCGCAACCTGCTCGCGGTCATGGACGTGGTGGTCGGCCCCGATATCGTGACGCTCAAGCGCCAGCTCTCCGAGCTGGTCCCGGGCGAGAAGATCGACGTCCGCCTGTCGAACGGCGCGATCGTGCTGACCGGCGTCGTGTCGAACGGCGTCGCCGCGCAGCGCGCGGTCCAGATCGCCGAGACCTACGCCTCGGGCGACGCCGAGGGCGGCGGGGGCGGCGGCGCGAGCGCCTCGCCCAACAGCACCGGCATCCAGGTCAGCATCGACACCGGCGGGTCGCAGGGCGGCGGCGCCGGCGCCGAAGCCGCCGGCAGGGGCAAGGTCATCAACCTGTTGTCGGTCGGCTCGACCCAGCAGGTCATGCTCGAGGTCCGCTTTTCCGAGATGCGGCGCGGCGCGGCCCGCCAGCTCGGCTTCAACCACGCCTTCCTGAGCAACAGCGGCGACTTCCAGGGCGGCATCGGCAGCAATGCCCCGTCGACCGCGCTGCTGACCAACCAGAATGGCGTGCCCACGATCAACCTGCAGGGCATTCTCGAGTCGTTCGGCATCGTCGGCGCGAGCTACCGCTTCGCCGGGCTCAACATCCTGTCGGCGATGGACGCGCTCGAGCGCAACGGCGTCGTCACCACCCTCGCCGAGCCGACGCTGATCGCGCTGTCGGGCGAGACGGCCTCGTTCCTCGCCGGCGGCGAGTTCCCCATCCCCGTCCTCCAGGCCTTTGGCGGCGGCGCGGGAACCGGCAACAATGGCGGCGGATCGGGCATCACGATCGAGTTCAAGCCGTTCGGCGTCGGCCTCGCCTTCACGCCGACGGTACTCGCGGACGGCGTGATCAGCCTTGTCGTCGCGCCCGAGGTGAGCTCGATCGACCCGGCGGCGTCGATCACGGTCAACGGCCTGACCATCCCCGGCCTGTCGGTCCGCCGGGCGAAGACGACGATCGAGCTTCACGACGGCCAGTCGTTCGCCATGGCGGGCCTGCTCCGGCGCGACTTCAGCTCGACCGTCCGGCGCTTCCCGGTGCTGGGCTCGATCCCGGTCATCGGCACGCTGTTCCGCTCGACCGGCTTCCAGAACGACGACACCGAACTGGTCATCATCGTCACGCCGCGGCTGGTGAAGCCGGTGTCGCGCGAGTCGCTGCAACTGCCCTCGGAGCGCGTCCTGCCGCCCAACGAGGCCGAGCTGTTCCTGCTCGGACGCACCGACAGCAAGGTCACGCCCGACCCGGTGCTCCGCAACGAGGTCGAGCAGCCCGTGACGCGCGCGGCGCCGACCCGGCCGGCGGGCAGCCCGGATCCGCACTTGCTCGAGGAGCCGAAGCCGTGATGAAGAAAGCCGTCCTCGTCCTGCTGCTGGCCGCCGCGGCCGGTTGCACGCCTTATGACAAGCATGTCGGCAGCATCCAGAGCTGGAACATCGCCCAGCACACGGTGAACCCGGATCCGGTCTATCCGCCCGAGGCGACGCAGGACGCGTCGGGCGAGCGGATGGCGACCGCCGTCCGCCGCTACGAGAGCGGGACGGTCCGGGAGCCGATCGGTTCGACCACCACAAACAGAGCGGGATCATCGGGCTCAGGCCCGAGGTGAGGAGTCGGTATGCGCGAGCTCCTGCGACGACTGTCACGACGTGAGGACGGGGCGACCGCAGCGACGGTCGCGCTCTCCCTGGTCGCGCTGATCAGCGTCGGAGGCGTCGCGTTCGACTACGCCCGCATGGCGGGGATGAGCACGGAGCTGCAGAGCGCCGCCGACCAGGCGGTGCTGGCCGCGGCCGGCCAGCTCGACACGCGCGCCGGCGCCATTGCCCGCGCGACGACGGCGGCGCAGTCGCTGATCCTCAACCGCACCCGCTTCGCGAACGACGGCGGCGGCTCGGCGATCTCGATCCCGACGATCGTCTTCTACACCAGCTATTCCGAAAGCACCGGGCCGAGCGGCGTCACCACGACCGACAGCGAGGCCCGCTATGTCCGCGTGACCGTCGCCTCGCGCACCGCCTATTTCGCGCTGACGCCGATCGTCGCCGCGTTGAGTTCGGGCCCGATCAACGCCTCGGCCGTGGCCGGCGTCGGATCGGCGATCTGCAACACGGCACCGGTGATGATCTGTAATCCGCAGGAGCCGTCCGGCAACAGCGACCTCTATTACCCGTTCACCATCCCGACCGGCGCCGGCGTGCGGCTGACCAGCGGCTCGCCGGACACGCCGGGCAATTTCGGCTTCCTCGAGACCGGCTTCGGAACCGGCGCGAGCAACCTCGCCCGCGCGCTCGGCTATGACTCGCCGCCCGGCCAGTGCGTGTCGACGGTCACCATCTCGACCAAGCCGGGCCTGAACTCGTCGGTGATGAGCGCCTTCAACACGCGGTTCGACATCTTCCAGAACGGCAACCAGACCTGCCCGTCGGGCGGCACCTGCTCGCCGTCGGTCAACGTCAAGAAAGACCTCGTCCACCGCGCCGGCCAGTGCGGCACCACGGGCAATGGCTGGCAGTTCGTGCCCTCGCTGTCCTACCTGCCGACCACGACCACGCCGCTCACCAGCGGCTATCCGAGCGTGATGGGCCATCCGCGCGACATCTGCCACGCGATCAGCCTCACCGGTTCGTGCCCGTCCGGCCGCATCGGCAACGGCGTGTGGGACCGCAACGCCTATTTCCAGGTCAATTACCCCTCGATCGGCGCCAACTGGCAGGTCGTGACCGGGCTGTCGGCGAACGCGACGCGCTACGACGTCTACCGGTGGGAGATCGCCAACCAGGCGCAGCTCACCGCGCGCGACGGAACCATCACCTTCCCGAACCCCAACCAGAATGAGCGCACCGATTCGGGGCCCGCCTGCGGCGTCGCCGGCGTGACGCCTAGCACCACGGTCGTCGATCGGCGGCGCATGTCGGTGGCGGTGGTCAACTGCCGCGCCGCCAATGTGCGCGGCAGCACGAACGACGTGCCCGTGGTGGTCAATCTCGACGTCTTCCTGGTGGAGCCGAGCTTCCCCCGGTCGGACACGGCGGGCAACACCCGCACCACCGACGACGACATCTATGTCGAGATCATCGGCATCACCGGGACGGGCAATGCCGGCACCGGCGCCCAGGTCGTCCGCCGCGACGTCCCGAGGATCAAGGAGTGACGCTCCGCGCCCGGCTGGCCGCCTTCGGGCGCGATCGCAGCGGTGCCGCCGCCGCCGAGATGGCGCTGGTCACGCCGCTGCTGCTGCTGCTGATGTTCGGATGTTTCGAGCTGGGCAAGTTCTTCTGGGACGCGCACATCGTCGCCAAGGCGGTCCGCGACGGCGCGCGCTTCGCCAGCCGACGCAGCTTCAACGACTATAATGGCTGCGCCGCGTCGGCCGGGCTGGTGACCGCGGTGCGCAACGTCACCCGCACCGGCTTCGTCGCCGGCGGCAATCCGCTGATCCCGAGCTGGACGGACGCGACGACGGTCACCGTCACGGTCAGCTGCGCGGCGACCGGCTATTATCGCGGCGTCTACGAGCAGCTGACGACGATGGGGCCGCCGGTGGTCACCGTCGAGGCCGCCGTTCCCTATGCGTCGCTGTTCCAGACGCTGGGCTTCAACGCCACCAGCCTCACCCTGCGCGCGCGGTCGCAGGCGGCGGTCGCCGGGCTGTGAGGCGGCTCCGCGCCTTCCCCCGCGCGACCGGCGGCGCGACCGCGGCGGAGTTCGCGCTCGTCGTGCCGCTGCTGCTGCTGCTGATGTTCGCCGTCATCGACGTCGGCCGGCTGATGTGGACGTGGAACCAGGCCGAGAAGGCGACCGCGGCGGCGGCGCGCTACGCGGTCGCCACCAACGTGCTCACGACCGGGCTCGACACCTACGACTTCGCACGCGACGGCGGCCTGTCGCAGGGCGCCGTCATCCCGCAGAGCCTGTTCGGCGGGGTGACCTGCACGTCGACCGGCTGCACCTGTCGCAGCAACGCCACCTGCCCGCCGCTCGGCACGTTCAGCTCCACCGACTTCGGCCTGGTCGCCGACCGCGTGCGCTGGTTCCTGCCCAACGTCACCAATGCGAATGTCCGCGTCGACTACGACTATTCCGGGCTCGGCTTCGCGGGCGACCCCAACGCGCCCGACGTCGCGCCCACCGTCACCGTGACCGTCCGAAACCTCACCTTCACCCCGCTCAGCACATTGGTGTTCCGGGTGAACATCCCGCTGCCTCCGTTTCAGTCTTCGCTTACCCTGGAGGACGGCGTAGGCCGTCGATCGAACTGAAATGTATCGGACGGGTAACATGACGACTTCTCCGGGAGCATCCTTCGGCTACAGGAGCAACGAGGCGCGCTTCACCGCGACCTTGTTCCTGTCCCAGTCGGCGGACCAGATGTCCGCGCTGCCGTCCTCGATCGGGGCGTTCATGCTGAAGTCGGTCGCCTTCGACCCGCGGCTGAGCGTCCCGCTCGAGCCGCTGCGCGCCAGCGACCTCTGCGTGGTCGAGATTTCCGCCGACGGCGAGCGCGGGATCGAGCGGCTCACCCGCGCGCTCGCGGTCGCCGAGGGCCGGCCGATCATCGCCGCGATCGCCAATCCCACCGTCGACCAGGTCCGCTCGCTGATGCGCGCCGGCGCCGCCGACGTGCTGCCGACGCCGCTCCAGGAAGCCGACCTGCGCAGCTCGCTCCAGTCGCTGACCGAGCGCGTCCAGGGGCGCTACGACCAGATGCCGCGCGGCCGCGTCGTCACCTTCATCAAGAGCAAGGGCGGCATCGGCGGCACCACTGTCGCCACTCAGGTGGCGGCGGCGGCCGCGGTCTCGGGTGCCAGCGGCCGTGTCGCCCTGCTCGACTTCGATCTCCAGCTCGGCTGCGCGGCCCTCTATCTCGGCATCGTCCCGCACGTCACCCTCGGCGACGTGATCGGCTCGGCCGAACGGCTCGACGGTTCGGCGCTGCGCTCGGTGATGACGGCCCATCCGAGCGGGCTCGAAGTGCTGGCGGCGCCGCCCGAGACCATCCCGCTAGACAGCCTCAGCGTCGACGAGGCGCTCGCGATCGTCGAGGTTGCCGCGCGCGAGTTCGACACCGTCTTCATCGACGGCCCGCTCGACTGGACCGACTGGTCGATGTCGGTGATGGCGCGCTCGGACCAGCTCGTGATGCTGACCGACCTGTCGCTGGCCGGGCTCCACAATGGCCGGCGCCGGCTCGACCTGCTGCGCCAGCAGGGCCTGGGCGACATCCCGCTGCAGCTCGTCATCACCCGCGTCGAGAAGCGCCGTTTCCGCGCGCTCTCGTTCAAGGACGCGGAGACGGCGCTCGGCCGCGCCGTCGACCACTCGATCGCGGAGGACGACGTCTCCGTATCGGAGTCGCTGACCCAGGGCAGGCTGTTGCGCGAACTCCATCCGGGTGCCCGCGCGACCAAGGATTTCGACGAGCTCGCCGAGCGTCTTACGGCGAAGGAGTAGATGAGTATGTGGAAGATCAAGCATTCCGCGAACACGACTCCGGAGATCCCGACAGAGGTCGCGCCCATCGACATGGTGGTCACCGCGCCGGTCCTGGTCGAGCCGAACGACCGGTCGATCGACCTGAAGGTCGAACTGCACCGCAAGGTCATCGACATGATCAACCTGTCGGTGCTCGACGAGCTGTCGCGGGAGCAGATCGAAGCGGAGATCGGCGCGATCCTCAACGAGGAGCTCGCGCTGCGCAAGCAGGTGCTGAACACGGCCGAGCGCAAGAAGCTGGCCAGCGACGTGGTCGACGAGCTGCTCGGCCTCGGACCGCTCGAGCCGCTGCTCAAGGACGACAGCATCTCCGACATCCTGGTCAATGGCGCGGGCAAGGTCTTCGTCGAGCGCAAGGGCCTGCTCGTGCTGACCGCGACGCGGTTCAAGGACGACGCCCATCTGCTGCGCGTCATCCAGAAGATCGTCTCGTTCGCCGGCCGCCGGATCGACGAATCCGCGCCGCTCGTCGACGCGCGCCTGCCCGACGGCAGCCGCGTCAATGCGGTCATCCCGCCGCTGGCGCTGGACGGCCCGCTTCTCTCGATCCGCAAATTCGCCAAGGTGCCGATCGACATGGACCGGCTGGTCGAGATCGGCAGCCTTCCGCGCCAGGTCGCCGAGCTGCTGCGCATCGCCGTCCAGATCCGCCGCAACATCATCATCTCGGGCGGCACCGGCTCGGGCAAGACGACGATGCTGAACGCGCTGTCGGCGGCGATCGGCGCGCACGAGCGCATCGTCACCATCGAGGATTCCGCCGAGCTCCAGCTCCAGCAGGAGCATGTCGCCCGGCTCGAGACGCGCCCGGCGAGCATCGAGGGTACCGGCGAGATCACCCAGCGCGACCTCGTCAAGAACGCGCTGCGCATGCGCCCCGACCGCATCATCCTGGGCGAGGTGCGCGCCGGCGAGGCGTTCGACATGCTGCAGGCGATGAACACCGGCCATGACGGCTCGATGACCACCGTCCACGCCAACTCGCCGCGCGACACGCTCTCGCGCATCGAGCAGATGATCGGCATGAGCGGCATCGACATCCCTGCCCGGTCGGCGCGCGCGCAGATCGCTTCGGCAATCCACCTGATCGTCCAGATCGGGCGACTGGGCGACGGCCGCCGCCGCCTGCTGAGCGTCGCCGAGATCGCCGGGATGGAAGGCGAAGTCATCACGATGCAGGAGATCGTCCGCTTCCGCCAGACCGGCCGGTCGAGCGACGGCGAGGTGATCGGGCATTTCGAGACCACCGGCGTTCGCCCGCGCCTGGCCGACGAGGCCAAGGCCTATGGCCTCGACGTCCCGGTCGAGCTGTTCCGCTCGGAGAGCAGGCTCGACCATGCAGCCTGACCTCATCCGACCCCTGATCCTGATCTGCCTGTTCGGCGCGATCGTGATCCTCGCCGAGCGGCTGTTCGCGTCGATGATGGCGTCGCGCGCCGGATCGCGTGCGATCAACGAGCGGCTGAAGCTGATCGCCCGCTACGAAAGCCGCGATAAGGCCTATGTGAACCTGCGCCGCGTGACCCCGGACTATGCCGGGCTGCCGCGGCCGGTCGCGGCGGCGCTCACCCGGTTCGGCGCGATGATCCGGGCCGCCGGGATGCGCACCCGCCCCGAGGTCATCCTCGTCTACATGGCGAGCATCGCCGCCGCCGTGCTGGCGATCGGCTGGATGCTCGCGATCGCGCTCGGCGCGGCGATCACCTCGGGCGTGCTGCTGCTGCTCGTCGTGCTGGCGATCTCGATCGGCTTCGCGCTTCCCTATCTCTACGTCTCGCGCGTCGCCGAGAACCGGCGCAAGAAGATCGTCGAGCAATTCCCGATCGCGCTCGACATCTTCGTGCGCAGCCTGCGCGCCGGCCATCCCAGCTTCTCGGCGATCCGCATCCTGGAGAAGGAACTCAGCGACCCGCTGGGGACCGAGTTCGGCCTGGTCAGCGACGAGATCAGCTACGGCCTCTCGCTCAAGGACGCGCTCGTCAACATGGCCGACCGCTGCGATGTCGAGGACATCAACATGTTCGTCATCTGCGTGTCGGTCCAGGCGGAGACCGGCGGCAACCTCGCCGAGGTGCTGTCGAACCTGGCGACGGTCATCCGCGATCGCGCCTCGATGTACATGAAGGTCCGCGCGCTGAGTTCCGAAGGCCGAATGACCGCGCGCATGCTCACCGCGCTGCCGATCCTGACGCTGCTCGGCCTGTTCGTGATCAACCCGTCCTTCTATTTCGGCGTGGCGAGCGACCCGATGTTCGTGCCGGGCTTCCTGGGGCTCGTCATCTCCTTCACGATCGGAACCCTGTGGATCCGGCAAATCACGAATCTGAAGGTGTAGCGTGACCGAGATCCTGTCCACCCGATCCGCGTTGCTCGTGACGGTCTTCATCGCCGTCATGCTGCTGGTGCTGGGCATCTCGTCGCTGGTCGGCGCACGGCAGGCCGTCCGCCGCCGCATCCCGGGTTCCGGGCCCGCGGTCGACGTCGTCGTCGCGGGCAATCTCCGGGGATCGTCGACCGACGGATCGTGGAACCGGCTGCTGAAGTTCGTCGAGGAGCGCGGGCTCTCGCTGTCGGACAGCAACGACACGCAGATCGCGCGCAAGCTCGCCGCGGCCGGCTTCAGCCATCCCTCGGCGACCCGCGCCTTCACGCTGGTCCGCCTGCTGCTCGCGATCCTGCTGCCGACGCTGATCCTGACGGCCTTGTTCGTGACCGGCCGCTATCCCGGCCTGTTCGCGACCTATCTGATCGGCAGCGCGGCGGGGCTGTTCGGGCTGTACCTCCCCAATCTCTATGTCACCGCCAAGGCGGATCGCCGCCGGCAGGCGCTGATCAACGGCTTTCCGGACGCGCTCGACCTGTTGCTCGTCTGCGTCGAGGCGGGGCTGAGCCTCGACCTCGCCTTCGATCGCGTCGGCCGCGAGATGGTGACGGCGCACCCGCTGGTGGCCGAGCTGTTCGGCGACGCGATCACCCAGCTGCGCGCCGGCCGCAGCCGCGAGGAGACGCTCGAGCGGATGGGCGAGAAGGCCGGGGTCGACGAGATCCGGTCGTTCGCGACGTTGCTCGTCCAGTCCTCCCAGCTCGGCGTCAGCATGGCCCTGTCGCTGCGCACCTATGCGGCGGAGATGCGCGAGCGACGGCGCATGAATGCCGAGGAGCGGGCCTATCGCATCCCGGTGCTGCTCTCGATGCCGCTGGTCGGCTGCCTGTTGCCGGTGATGATCGGCGTGCTGATGCTCCCGGCCGTGATCCGCGTCATCCGCACGCTGCTCCCCGCGCTGGCCGGCCAGTAAGGCCGGGCGTCCCCGCCGCCGTGTTGACGAGGCCATCATGGCATTAAACGCGCTGCTGCTGGTCCAGCTCGCCTATGCGCTGCTGTGCGCCGGCGCGGCGGTGCAGGACTGGCGGACCCGCACCATCTCCAACGCCTGGTCGATCGCGCTCGTCGCGCTGGCGGCGCTGGCGTTCCTGCTGATGCCGGGAGCCGCCGGGATCGGCTCGCATCTGGCGTCGTTCGCCATCGTGCTCGTCGTCGGCATCGGGCTGTTCGCGATCGGCTGGCTGGGCGGCGGCGATGCGAAGCTTTCCGCGGCCGCGGCCCTCGCCTTTCGCGTCGGCGACCTGTTCTCGTTCGTGTTCGCGATCGTCCTGCTCGGCGGGCTCGTCGCCCTGCTGTCGATGATGCGCCCCGGCACGATGAAGGAGCGGCGCGAGCGCCGGATCCCGTACGGCGTGCCGATCGCACTCGCCGCCATCTGGTCCGCCTTTCGCCTCGGGGTGTACATCTGACCCAAGGCCCCGCTTCTCCACAGCAATATCAAAATGGGATCATTCCGGTCCCGATTTGACGTCGACAGGTCGCGCGAGCTTGTTATGGTTAATCAACATTGGCACGTCAGATTTCCCCGTAGCCAGTGGCTGGGCAAAAACTATGGCGGCCCTCCCAGCGATGGGCGGGCCGCCTGATTCTCGACGCCGCTTTCGGCATCATGGCCGCCCGGCCCTGATGCGCGCCGACTGGCCGCGCACCGTCGCCATCGCGTTCGCGACGCTGGCCTGTTTTTACGCCGTCTACAGTGTCTGGCGCGCCGCGTTCGACCCGATCGGGGTCGATCTCGTGAGCAGCTGGGCGGCCGGCCGGCTCGTCTGGGACGGGGCGAGCGCGAGCGCTTACGACATGGCCGTCCATCGCGCGGTCGAGCGTCAGGCCGGGCCTCTCGGCGGGCTGCTCCCCTTTCCCTATCCCCCGCCCTATCTGTTCGTCGCCGCGCCGCTGGGCCTGCTCCCGTTCTGGGCGGCGCTCGCCGGCTGGATCGCCGCCACGGCCGGATTGTACCTCGTCGTGATGCGACGGCGGGTGGCGCTGCCCTATTCGCTCGCGCATCCGGCAGCGCTCCCGAATGTGCTGGTCGGGCAGAACGGGTTCCTGGTCACCGCCATCATCGTCGGCGGCGTCGACCTGCTCGGGCGCGCCCCGGTCCGTGCCGGCCTGGTGCTCGGCTGCCTCGTGCTGAAGCCCCAGATGGCGCTGATGCTGCCGGTCGCGCTGCTCGCGGCGGGACAGTGGCGCACCATCGCGGTGGCCGCAGCGACCGCCACGGCATTGTGCGGGGCGGCCGCCCTCGTGTTCGGGCCCGACATCCACCGCGCCTTCCTCGCCCAGTTGCCGGAACAGGCCGCGCTGGTGCTGGGCGGCGGCGTTCCCTGGCACCAGCTCGCCAGCCCCTTCGCCCTGCTTCGCGGCCTGGCCGTCCCGCAGGCGCCCGCGCTGGGCCTTCACGCCGTCGCGGCGCTGGCCGGAGCGGTCGTGACCTGGATCTGCTGGCGCCGGTCGCATCCGCAGCGCGTGCCGGTGCTGTTCGCCGCCACCCTGCTCGCCTCGCCCTACCTCTACAGCTACGACACGCTGCCGCTCGTCGTGCCGATCGTGACTCTGCTGGCCGGCGGACGGACCGGTCTCGCGGCGGCCGCGTGGCTCTTGTGCCTGCTCCCGGTGGCGAGCTTCGCCGTCCCGCTTCCGATTCCGAACACGACTCCGGTCGCCGTCGCGATCTGCCTTTACGGCCTGCTCGCGCCGCGCGGACCGGTCGTGACGCCGACGAAATGAGCTGAACCTAATCGGTCGCTGCCGGGTTGCCGGTTCATGGTCAGGAGATTCGGCAAACTCGGGCTCGCTCTCGTCATCGCGAACGAGATCAGGGGACTGCTCGTCGTCGGCGCCATGCTGAGCGCATGGTGGCCGGGCTAGGCAGTCGCCGTCCGTCGAGCTGGCGGGTCTGCACCCAGAGCCCGACGAGCAGGATCGGGGCGGCAAGGAAGTTGCCGTACAGCACCAGCGCCGGGCTGAGAAAGCCGAGAGCGCAAGCGAGCCGCTCCCACAGCCGCATCCGGGGTTTCGCGAACAGCGTGACGGCAAAGCCCAGGCACGCGACGGTCATGTCGTAATGGAACCCATAGGGCACGATCAGGAACGTCGCCGTCGCGGCCGTGAAGACGTTGAAGCAGCGCGCGGCGAGCCAGATCGCCAGCGTCGCGGAATAGGCCCAGCCGAGCCAGCCATAGCTGATCAGCGGCGAGACCTGGAGGAACATCAGTTGCTCGCGCTTATCCGGCGCGATGAGCCCCGCCTGGAATCGGAACGTGTCGACGAAGAAGGCGCGCCACGCCGGCCAGCCAAAGGCTGCGGCACTCGCCAACACGAGCAGCAGAGTGCCGGCCACCGCAAGGCCCAGCCGGCGCCGGTCGCTCGCCATCGCCGCGGCGACCAGCAGGCCGAGATGCGGCTTGAAGGTCAGCAGCGCCGCGGCAATCCCGGCGCTCCGCCGCGGCTCGAACGCCAGGAGCCAGAGCGCGCCGTAGAGGAAGCCATAATGGCCCCAGACGATGTTGATCAGCGCCGCCGGGGTCAGTCCGGCCAGCAGCCAGGGGAAGCCGGCGGGGCAGGCGCGCCGCGCCGCCCAGGTGAAGGCGGCGAGGCCCGCGCCGTTCCAGGCGAGATAGGACCAGCCATAAGGCAGCAGCGCGAACGGCATCGCCACGAACAGCGCGTGCGGCGGATAGCTGTAATTGTTGGTCGCGAACCGACCGCCGAGCATCGCCGAGCTCGCCTGCTGAAACGCCGTGGGATCGAAGATCGACGCGAGCGCGCCGGCCCAGGCCAGCCGGCCGGCGACCCAGAGGTTCACGAAATCCTTGCGGATCAGCCAGTCCCATAGCGGGCCGTCGAAGTTCAGGCGCACCGCCAGCACGATCGGGGCGATCAGCCACAGGAGCAGCCAGGCGCGGCCGCCGATCGCACCCGTGCCGCCCGTACGGTCGACCGGCTCCCTGGCTTCACCTCCGGTCGGCGTCACGTCTCTCCCCCTTCGGATCCGGAATAGTGCCTGATATCGGCACAAGTCCATGGATCGGGCCGCTTGTCAGGCGTCGTGCGTCGCCCCTAGACCATTGCCGCACGACGGGGGGATGATCTGGTCCGGGAACGCTGTCTCGCGCGCGCCGCCGCCCGGCGCGACCTGCGGCTGGTCGCCGCGCTGGTCCTGCTGGCGGCGATCCTCGTCGCGCCCATGGTCCTCCGGCGCGGCCAGATCTACGCCGATCTCTGGATCGCCTGGGTGTGGACCGACCAGTTCGCGACGGCGCTGTGGCACGGCAATCCTTATCCGCGCTGGCTGCCGCTCTCCCACGGGGGGCTGGGATCGCCCGTCTTCTATTTCTATCCGCCGCTCGCCTTCTACGTGGCGGCCGCGTTTCGCGGCCTGGGGCTCGCGACGCCCGACAGCGTCCTCGCGGCCTATGCCGCGTCCTATATCCTCTCGGGTCTCGCCATGTACGCCTTCCTGCGCGACATCCGGGCCGCGCGGCCCGAACTGGGCGCGCTCCTCTACGTCGCGCTTCCCTATCACCTGGTCGACTTCGTCCTGCGCGGCGCGATGGCGGAGCATTTCGCGTTCGTGTGGATCCCGCTGGTCGCGCTCGGGCTTGTCCGGTGCCGGGCGCGCGGCGACGTCGCGATCCTCGCCCTGTCGCTTGCCGCGCTGATCATGACGCATCTGCCCGTCGCCCTGCTCACATGCCTGTTCATGATCGGCCCGGTCCTTCTGGCGACGCTGGTGCGCAGGCGGGATCGGCTCGTGCCGATGGTCCTCGCCCTTGCTCTCGGGCTGGCCCTGTCGGCGGTGTTCCTCGTCCCGGCGCTCGCGCTCGAACGCTTTCGCGACGCAAGCGCCTTGTGGACGCGGCCCGGATTGAAGCCTTCGGCCTGGAGCATCTGGAACGTCGGCGCCTTCGGTCCCGAGCCCGGCCTGCACTATGTCATCCTGCTCATCGCCGGCGCCACCGCTTTCGCCGCGCTGCTGCTCCTGCGGCGGAAAGCGATCGGCTTTCCGGCCTATGCGCTCGCCGTGCTGGCGATGGGCGTCGCGCTGGTGCCCGCGCTCTGGACGATCCCGCTTCTCGCCAAGGTGCAGTTCCCGTTCCGGATCCTCCCGCTCGCCGAGTTTGCGGTCTGCGCGGCGCTGGCCTGCGCGCAGGGGAAACTGGTCCGGCTGGTGCCGCTCTTCGCGCCGGCACTCGGGCTGACGGCGATCCTCCTCGCGGTCGAGCCGCCCAGGCCGCCCGACGACATCACGATCGACTTGCTGCGGCGTCACCCCGACGTGCCCGAGAATCTTCCGCCCGGCGACCGCAAGCTGAGCTGGCCGTCCTACTGGGCGCTCGACCTGGCCAGCCGGCCGCCCCGGTCGACAGTCCCCGGCTGGACGGCTGCACCGACCTTCTATTTTCCGATCTGGACGGCCCGGTGCCGGTCCGGGCCGGGCGAGGTCAGGCCCGATCCGCGCACCGGCTTGCTCCTGTTCCGGGGCGAGAAATGCCGGATCGAGCGCATCGCGACCTGGCCCGAACGGCTGGGTGCCGGGATCAGCCTGTTCGCCGCACTCGCGCTTCTGGCCTGGGGCGTCGCGCGGCGGCCGCGTGCGGCGGAGCCGGGCTAAGGCATCAACGGGTCGGAACGGCCTGGCGCCCGGCACAGGCCTGCGCGACGAGGCTGGACAGCGATCCCTGGTCGAACGGCTTGCGGAGCACAACGGGCGCCTCGCCCAGCGCGGTCTCGATCGCCGCGGATTCGGCGAAACCGGTCGCGAAGATGATCGGCACGTCGACGCCCCGCGCACGCACGGCGCGGGCAAGCTCGGCCCCGTTCATCTCGGGCATGACGAAGTCGATCAGCAGAAGGTCGGGCAGCTCGCCGCGAAGCAGGTGCAGCGCGTCCTTGCCGCTGTCCGCGCTGGCGACCCGGTGGCCGAGATCCTCGAGCATCGACACCGTCATCAGCCGCACGTCGGGATCGTCGTCCACCACCAGGATGCGGAAACAGGCCGGGCCCGACGGCGCGACGAGCGCGTCGGGCGCCTCCTCGGCCTGGCCGACCGCCTCGGGGAGCAGGATCGACACGCGCGCGCCTTCGCCCGGTTTCGACGCAATTTCCGCGCGGCCGCCGGACTGGCGGGCGACGCCGTAGACCATCGACAGGCCGAGCCCCGTTCCCTTGCCGACGCTCTTGGTCGTGAAGAAGGGATCGAAGGCGCGGGCCAGCACGTCGGCGGACATGCCGACGCCATTGTCCTCGACGACGATGCGCAGGAAGCGCCCGTCGGCAAGCTCCGGATCGCCGCTCAGCTCCTCGGGGATGGCGCGGATCCGCACCACGCCGCCGCTGGGCATCGCGTCGCGTGCGTTGATGACGAGGTTCATGACCGCCAGCTCGATTTGGGTCGCATCGCCGACGACGTAGAAGCTGTCGGCGGCGTCGAGGTCCATCTCGATCCGCGCCTGCTTGCCCACCGCGGTGGCGAGCAGCTCGTGCATGTCGCGCAGCATCGGGGCCACGCGGATCGGCTTGAGCTCGAGCTTCTGCGCGCGCGAGAAGGCGAGCAGCTGCGCGGTCAGGCGCGCGCCCTTGTTCGCCGCCTGCGCGCCCAGCTCGGCCCAGCGCGTCACCTTCTCGGAGTTCGGGCTCTTCGCGATCAGCGCGAAGCTGCCGCTGATGCTTTGCAGCAGGTTGTTGAAATCGTGCGCGAGGCCGCCGGTGAGCTGGCCGACGGCTTCCATCTTGTGGGCCTGCTGCAGCGCGCTCTCGGCGCGCTTGCGCTCCGCGACCTCGCGGGTGAGCTGGCCGAGCGCGATCTCGAGATGCGCGTTCTTCTCGGCGAGCTGGTTGGGCGACGGAATTGCGAGCAGGCGCGGCAGCAACGGCCAGAGTACGATCGCCGTCGTCACCGAGGCGATCGCCGTCACCAGCTTCACCGCCGCCTCGAGGCCATAGTCGGCGTTCCACAAGGTCCAGATCGAGAGCAGGTGCGTGGTGCCGCACGCGACGATGAACAGCGCGAACAGCCACAGGATCCAGCTGAACTCGACGTCCTTGCGGCGCCGGACGAAGCTGACCAGCGCGACCGGGATGGAGAAATAGGCGGCCGCGATCAGGCCGTCCGAGATGACGTGGGTCCAGACCAGGCGGGGATCCCAGAGCAGGCAATAGCCATGTGGGGCCAGGCGGCGCCCCGCCTCCAGGAAGTCGCTTATCCAGTTCATCCCATCGACCCCATCCAAGGCGGATCTGAGCGGTTCCGCCACCCAGGGTCATGCGTCCCGGCATGGTCCCCTGTCTCCTTGTAGCCTGCACAGCAGGCCAATCGCTTTGCAAGCGTCGGAATCGCTCCCAGATCGATACAGACGTCCGGAATCGGACGAGAAATCGTTGTAAGCCCGGGATTCATCGGGCATGTCGCAGGCATGATTCCAGTGGCTCCAGTTCGGGGGGGCCCAGAATATGCCGTTCGCGACGTCCGGGGGGACGTCGAACCCAGTCGGACGGTCGCGAACCAGCCGTGCTTCGAAATGGGCGGCGTACCGGGATGACCGAGGCGACCGACCTCGATCTCGAGGCCTGCGCGCGCGAGCCGATCCGGATTCCCGGCAGCATCCAGCCGCACGGCGCCCTGCTCGCGCTCGACCCCGACACGCTGGTCGTGGTGCAGGCCGCGATCGGGACCGACGACGCGATCGCGCTGCCCGCGCTCGGGCGGCCGGTGTTCGAGGTGGTGCCGGCGGCGGCCGACATGCTCCGCGGCGTCCGGAGCGTCGCGCCTGGCGCCGCGATCCAGCTCGGCACGGTTCGCGGCCGCGCCCGTTCCCATTATCTGGTCGCCCACCGCACCGAGGATGCGATCCTTGTCGAGCTGGAAGCGGCGCCCGCGGGCACCGAGACCGGGTTCGACGAGATCTTTCCCCGCGTCCGCGGCTTCCTCGAAGGCCTCAACCGCTGCGACACGGTCGAGGCGCTGGGCGAGCTTGCCGCGCGCGAGGTGCGCGCGATCACCGGGCTCGATCGGGTGCTCGTCTATCGCTTCGACGAGGGATGGAACGGCGAGGTCGTCGCCGAGGACGGCAATGGCCGCCTGCCCTCCTATCTCGGCCTCCGCTTCCCGGCCTCGGACATTCCCGCCCAGGCGCGCGACCTCTACCGGCTCAACCGCCTGCGGCTGATCGCCAGCTCGGACTATGCGCCGGTCCGGATCGAGCCCGCGGCCAACCCGGCGAGCGGCCAGCCGCTCGATCTCGGCAACGCGGTGCTGCGCAGCGTCTCGCCGGTCCATCTCGAATATATGCGCAACATGGGCACCGGCGCGTCGATGTCGATCTCGCTGCTGCGGGGCGACCGGCTCTGGGGCCTGATCTCGTGCCACCATCGCGATCCGACCGTCGTCGGCTTCCCGGTTCGCGCGGCCTGCGACATGATCGGGCAAATGCTCTCCCTGCAGATCAGCGGCATCGAGAGCGCCAGCTTCGCGCAGCGCCGCTCGGGCCTGCAGACGATCGAGGCGCGGCTGCTCTCGATGATGGCCGCGGCCGCCGCGCGCCCGGGCGGCCATTTCCTCGACGGGCTCGTCCAGGGCGGCGACGACCTGCTCTCGCTGACCGGGGCGCACGGCGCGGCCATGGTGTTCGGCGGCGCGATCCAGACGGTCGGCGAGACGCCCGAGCCCGCGGCGATCGAGCGGCTGATCGCCTGGCTCGGCACCCGCGCGCGCGAGGACGTGTTCGTGACCGACCATCTCGCCGGCGACATGCCCGGCGGCGCGGCGCTCAAGGACCGGGCGAGCGGCGTCCTCGCCATCTCCTTCTCGCAGATCCACGAAAGCTTCGTTTTGTGGTTCCGCCCCGAAGTCGTCCAGACCGTCACCTGGGGCGGCGACCCGCGCAAGCGCGCCGAACTCGATCCCGGCGGGCTTCGCCTGCATCCGCGGACCTCGTTCGCCGCCTGGGAGGAGACGGTCCGGCTGCGTTCGAAGCGCTGGGCGACGCCGGAGATCGACGCCGCCAACGGGCTGCGCACCGCCATCGTCGACATCGTCCTGCGCCAGGCCGAGGAAATGGCCGCGATCTCGGACCGGCTGGCCAGCATCAACCGCGAGCTCGAGGCCTTTTCCTACTCGGTCAGCCACGATCTGCGCGCGCCGTTCCGCCACATCGTCGGCTATGCGCAATTGCTCAAGAAGTTCGAGGGCGAGCGCCTGTCGGATCGCGGCAATCGCTTCGTGGATACGGTGATCGAGTCCGCGATCTCGGCAGGCGAGCTGGTCGACGACCTGCTCAGCTTTTCCCAGATGGGGCGCGCGACGCTCACCCCGATCCCGGTCCCGCTCGGCACGCTGGTCGAGGACGTCCGCAAGAGCCTCGCCCTCGACGGCTCCGACCGCGACATCGAGTGGCGCATCGCGCCGCTGCCCACCGTGACCGCCGATCCGATGATGCTGAAGCTCGCGCTCCAGAACCTCATCGAAAATGCGATCAAGTTCACCCGGCGCCGCGACCATGCGGTCATCGAGATCGGCGCCGACGAGACGCCCGACGAGGTCACGCTGTTCGTGCGCGACAATGGCAGCGGCTTCGACATGGCCTATGTCGGCAAGCTGTTCGGCGTGTTCCAGCGCCTCCACCGCGTCGAGGAGTTCGAGGGGACCGGCATCGGGCTCGCGAATGTGAAGCGCATCGTCGAGCGCCATGGCGGCCGGGTCGAGGCCGAAGGCGCCGTCGACGCGGGCGCCACCTTCCGTATCACCCTGCCCAGAGAAAGAGATTGATGGCGGACCTGAAACCCATCCTGCTGGTCGAAGACAGCCCCAAGGACGTGGAACTCACCCTGGCGGCGCTCGAGCAGTGCCAGCTTGCCAACAGCGTGATCGTCGCCCGCGACGGCGCCGAGGCGCTCGACCATCTGCGCGGCATCGGCACGCGCGCAGGCCATACCCCGATCGACCCCGCGGTCGTGCTGCTCGACCTGAAGCTGCCCAAGGTCGACGGACTGGAAGTGCTCGAGACGATCAAGGGCGATCCCGTGCTGCGGCACACGCCCGTCGTGATGCTCACCTCGTCGCGCGAGGAGCGCGACCTGATCCGCAGCTACAGCCTCGGCGTGAACGCGTTCGTGGTGAAGCCGGTCGGGTTCGAGCAGTTCTTCGAGGCGATCCGCGACCTCGGCATGTTCTGGGCCGTGCTGAACGAGCCGCCGCCATTCGGTCGCGGGAACTGACCGGGATGGCCACTGCCGCCCGCCCGGTCACGCCGCTCGTCCGCGTGCTGCACCTCGAGGACAGCGCGCTCGACGCCGAACTCATTCACGCCGTGCTGCACGAGGACGGTTGCGCCTGGGATGTCGACCGCGTCTGGTCGCGCGAGGATTTCGAGGCCGCGCTCGCCGCGACCGACTATGACCTGATCCTCGCCGATCACCAGCTCCCGGGGTTCGACGGCGAGACCGCGCTCGACATCGCGCGCGTGCGCGCCCCGGACACGCCCTTCATCTTCGTCTCGGGCACGCTCGGCGAGGAAGTGGCGGTCGAGGCGCTGAAGCGCGGCGCGACCGACTATGTCGTCAAGCAGCGGCTCGAGCGGCTGGGTGGCGTCGCCCGCCGCGCGATCGCGGAAGTGGCGGAGCGCCGCGAGCGCGCCAATGCCGAGCACGCGCTGCGCCATGTCGAGGCGAACTTCGCCACGCTCGTCAACGCCATGCCGCTGCTCTGCTGGATGGCCGACGCGAGCGGCGAGGTCACCTGGTACAATGATCGCTGGTACGAATATACCGGCACCGATTCCGCGGACATGGCGGAGCGCGGCTGGGGATCGGTGCACCACCCCGACATCCTCCCGGACGTGGTCGCCCGCTGGCGCAAGTCCGTCGCGACCGGCACCCCGTTTGAAATGACCTTTCCCATTCGCGGCGCCGACGGCCGCTACCGGCCGTTCCTGACGCGCGCCCATCCGGTGCGTGAGCGCGACGGCCGCGTGGTGCGCTGGCTCGGCACCAACACCGACGTGTCCGCCCAGCATGCCGCCGAAGACGCGCTCCGGCGGCTGAACGAGGATCTCGAGAACCGGATCGTCAGCGCCATTGCCGAGCGCGAACGCGTGTTCGCGCAGATCGGCGAGATGCAGAAGCTCGAGACGATCGGCCAGCTGACCGGCGGCGTCGCGCACGACTTCAACAACCTGTTAACGCCGATCCTCGGCAATCTCGACCTGCTGTCGCGACGGATCGGGGAGGACGAGCGCAACCGCAAGCTGCTCGCCGGCGCGCTGCAGGCGGCCGACCGGGCCAAGATCCTCGTCCAGCGCCTGCTCGCCTTCGCCCGACGCCAGGTGCTCGAGACCCGCGCGGTCGACACTCGCCGGCTGATCGGCAACTCGGCCGAACTGATCGGCCGCTCGATCGGTCCCAGGATCACGCTCGAGATCGACATCGCGCCCGACCTGATGCCCGCGCGCGTCGACGAGAACCAGCTCGAGCTCGCGCTCCTGAACCTCGCGGTCAATGCCCGCGACGCCATGCCGGACGGCGGCAAGCTCACCATCCGCGGCGACATGCAGAGCGTCGGGCCCGATCATTCGGCCGGGCTGCGGCATGGCGACTATGTCCGCCTGTCGGTCGTCGACAGCGGCGGCGGCATGGACGGGCCCACGCTCGCACGCGCGATCGAGCCGTTCTTCTCCACCAAGGGCATCGGCAAGGGCACCGGACTCGGCCTCTCGATGGTGCACGGCCTCGCCGCGCAATCGGGGGGCGCGCTGCTGCTGTCGAGCACGCCCGGCCAGGGCACCTGCGCCGAGATCTGGCTGCCGGCGACGAGCGCGCTCGACCTGGCCGGCCCCGCCGCCGACCGCGGGCCGCTTCCGGACATGCCGCCGAGCCGCATCCTGCTCGTCGACGACGAGGATCTGGCGCGCGCCGGGACGGCGGAGATGCTGGCCGACCTCGGCCACGAGGTGGTCGAGGCGGCATCGGGGGCGCAGGCGATGCAGCTGCTGAGCGAGGGCCTCGCACCCGCGCTCGTCATCACCGACTTCCTGATGCCCGGCATGACCGGCGCCGATCTGGCGAGCGCGGTGCGGGCGCGCCCGAACCCGCCGCCGGTGCTGCTGGCGACCGGCTATGCCCAGCTTGCCGGACACCAGCTCGCCGACCTGCCGTTGCTCGCCAAGCCGTTCCGGCAGCGCGAGCTCGCCGAGCGGATCGCCCCGATGCTCGCGGCTGCCGGCTGACCCTCAGCTTCGCAGGAAGGCGAGCAGGTCGGCGTTGAGCCGGTCGGGCGCGGTCGCGAACAGGCCGTGCGGCTCGCCGTCATACTCGACCAGCCGAGCCTGGGGCACCATGCGCGCGACGGTGCGCGCCGTGGCATCGATCGGGACGGTCTTGTCGCCGGTCCCGTGGATGACGAGGGTCGGCACGGTCAGCGCGGCGAGATCGGGGCGGAAATCGGTCGTCCCGAACGCGTCGACGCAGTCGATCGTCGCTTTTGGGCTCGCCATCACGCCCAGGATGAACGACCAGTCGAGCAGCTCCTTGCTGACCGGGCTGGAGACATAGCCGACGCCGTAGAAGGTCTCGGCAAAGCTCTTCAGGAACTTGAACCGGTCCTTGCGGATCTGGGCCTTCATGTCCTCGAAGACGCTGCGGTCGACGCCGTCGGGATTGTCGTCGGTCTTGAGCAGATAGCCGGCCACCGACGCGATCAGCGCGGCGCGCGCGATCCGCGTCGCCCCGTGACGCGACACGTATCGCGCGATCTCGCCGCCGCCCATCGAGAAGCCGACAAGGCTGACCCGGTCCAGTCCGCAATGCTCGATGACCGTCGCGAGGTCGTCGGCGAACACGTCGTAATTATAAGGTCCGGCCGGGTGCCCCGACTGGCCGAAGCCGCGGCGATCATAGGTGATCACCCGGTAGCCGGCCTCGATCAGCGCCAGCGTCTGATATTCGAACATGTCGCCGGTCAGCGGCCAGCCATGGATCAGCAACACCGGCTCACCGGTGCCCATGTCCTTCACGTGCAGCTTGGTCCCGTCCCGTGCTTCGGCATAAGCCATGTCCGTCTCTCCCGATCGTGTCGCCCAAAATGGGTTCGGAAGTGCAACAGTCCGGGCGATGACGCGTTCCAACGCCGATGCTCCGCTTCGTTTCGCTCCGACCGCTCGCGCCCGGCGCCCTCGCGGCTGCGCTTTTCGCGTGCGGGGGTCCGGCGATCGCCGCCCCGCTGGCGTTCGGCGATATCGCGCCCGACATGCGCCGCGCCGACCTTGCGCGGCTGGCGACCTGCCCCGGGCGGGTCGGCGCCGCCGCGCAGACCTGCACGCTCCGGCGCCGGAGCTTCGGCGGGCTCGACATCCGCTCCAGCGCGCTCAGCCTCGACGAGGCCGGCCGGCCGGTCGCGCTCGAGATCGCGCTGACCGCGGAGGACGCTCGGATCGCGGCGGAGCTGCTCGAAGGTCGCTACGGCCCGGCGCGGCGCAGCGGAGAGACGCTGGCGTGGCAGAGCTTCGACGACGATGCTCTGCTGACGCTCGCGCCGCGCGGGATGCGAACGATCGTGACCTTCCGCTTCGCAACACCCGGGATCACTGCCATCGGCGCCGCGCCCGCCGCCTCGGCCGCGTCGGCCGGGCGCGACGCCCGCCCGGCGCTGTCCCTGCTCGCGGTCTCGCTCCTGGCCCTCGTTGCCGGCATCTTCCTGCTTTGGCGCAACCGGCGGCGCCGGGCCGCCGTGCCCGCCGAGCCCGAGCCGTCGATGCGGGCGACGCTCGAAAAGCGGCTTCGCGATGGGCGCGGCCTCGAGTTCTGATCGCGAGGAAACGGCAGCGCCCCCATGGGTTCTGTCGGCATGACCCGAGATGTTTTTGCCGCGCTGTGCCTGCTTCTCGTCGCCGGGTGTGGCTCCGGCGCGCCTGACGCGAGCCCCGCCAAGCCGCGGCAACGAGCGGCTTCCGCCGACAGCGTCGCGGCGCCGGATTCGCGCGGCTGCGACCGGGCGACCGGCGTGGCGAGCCTCAAGGCAGCCATCTTTGCGCGCGCGAAGACGATCCGTCCCGACGCTGCCGGACTTCTCGATCGCCTCGCCGGAGTGTCGGTCGCGCGGCTGGAAGGGCTCGAGCCGCAAGGCAGCGACGATGCCCTCGCGGCAACCGTCTGCCGGGCGACCTTCGTCCTCGATCTGCCACCCGGCACGGTCGAGCCGCTGACCGGCGCCAACCGCCTCGCCGCCCGCTTCGACTATAGTGCGCAGCAGACCAGCGCCGGCGTCCAGTATCGGCTGCTCTCCGCCGCCGACCCCATCGCCTATCCGCTGGCGGCGATCGGGCTTTCGGCAAAGCAGTCCGGTGTCGTCCTTCCGCCCGCACCTGCGACGCCGGTGCCGGGCGAGGTTCCCGGCGCCACCGCGCGCGCCGAGGCGCGACCGATGACGACCGGCGCCGGCGAGACGGTCGCGGCCGCGCCGGTGGCGGCACCAACACCCGTGCCGGCCGCCGCGTCGACGACCGCCGTCGCCAGCCGCGCCGCCGCCTCGCGGCCCAGTTTCGACTGCGGCAGCGCCCAATCGGAAGCGGAGCAGATCGTCTGCGGGGATGCCTATCTCGCCCGGCTCGATCGCGCCGTCAGCGAACGCTACGCGCTCGCCTATCGCAGCACCGGACCCGGGGCCCGCGACCGGCTGGAGCGCACCCGCGACCGCTTCCTCGACCGGCTCGACCGCTGCCAGGGCTGGGCCTGTGTCGAGGATGCCTATCACGACCGGCTGGAGCAGATCGACCGCATCTCGTCGCGCGACTAGGCACGCGCGCCGGCAAAGCCTGGCTGGATTCGGCGCGGAAACATGGCATGCGTGGTCGGTCCGACGACGGCCGGCGAAAGGCGCGTCGCGGGCTGTGGGGAGGCCGGATGGACACGCGGGACGATTCGACAGCTTGCGATCTGCGGACGATCGCCGAGGATCCGCGCTATCGCGAGCTGGTCGCGCGGCGGTCGCGCTTCGGGTGGACGCTGACCGCGATCATGCTGCTCGTCTATTTCGGCTTCATCCTGCTGGTCGCGTTCGACCGGGCGTTCCTCGCGCGGCCGATTGCCGGGGGCACGACGACGATCGGCATCCCGATCGGCCTCGGCGTGATCCTGGTCGGGATCGTGCTGACCGGGGTCTATGTCCGCCGCGCCAACCGGCGCTATGACCCGATCGTCGCCGCGATCCGCGCGGACGCCGGAGCATGAGCGCGACGCGTCTCGCCGCCGGCCTCGTCGCTTTGTCCGCCGCCTCCCCCGCATCCGCCGACGCCCTGACCGGCGCGGCCGAGCGGCAGGCGACCAACTGGCCCGCGATCCTGATGTTCGGCGCCTTCGTGCTGTTCACGCTCGGGATCACACGTTGGGCCGCACGCCGGACCAGGACCGCCTCCGACTTCTACGCCGCCGGCGGCGGCATCACCGGCTTCCAGAACGGGCTCGCGATCGCCGGCGACTATATGTCGGCGGCCTCGTTCCTGGGCATTTCCGCGCAGATCTTCGCCGACGGCTATGACGGGCTGATCTATTCGACCGGCTTCCTGGTGGGCTGGCCGATCATCCTGTTCCTGCTCGCCGAACGGCTCCGCAACCTCGGCCGCTACACCTTCGCCGATGTCGCCTCCTTCCGCTTCGCGCAGACGCCGGTGCGCTTCTTCGCCGCCTTCAGCACGCTCGCGGTCGTCATCTTCTATCTGGTCGCGCAGATGGTCGGGGCCGGGCAGCTCATCAAGCTGCTCTTCGGCCTGCCCTATGGCTATGCGGTGGTGATCGTCGGCGTGCTGATGACCTTCTACGTCCTGTTCGGCGGCATGATCGCGACGACGTGGGTTCAGATCATCAAGGCGGTGCTGCTGCTCGGCTGCGCGACGGCGATGGCGATCGCGGTGCTCGCGAATTTCGGCTTCTCGCCCGAGGCGCTGTTCGCACGCGCGGTCGAGGTGAAGACCGCGCTCGCCGCGCAGGCCGGCGACGATGCGGCCACGGCCACGGCGAAGGGCGCGTCGATCATGGCGCCCGGCAACTTCATCAAGGACCCGGTCTCCGCCATTTCGTTCGGCATGGCGCTGATGTTCGGCACCGCCGGCCTGCCGCACATCCTGATGCGCTTCTTCACCGTCCCGGACTCCCGCGCCGCCCGCAAGTCGGTGCTCTGGGCGACCGGCTGGATTGGCTATTTCTACCTGCTCACCTTCGTCATCGGCTTCGGCGCGATCGTCTTGGTCGCGACCGACCCGGCCTTCCTCGACCCGGCGACCGGCGGCCTGCGCGGCGGCGGGAACATGGCCGCGGTCCATCTGGCCGGCGCGATCGGCGGCAACCTCTTCCTGGGCTTCGTCTCCGCGGTCGCCTTCGCGACCATCCTCGCCGTCGTCGCGGGGCTGACGCTCGCCGGCGCGTCGGCGGTGAGCCACGATCTCTACGCGTCGGTGTTCCGGCGCGGCCGGGCCAGCTCGCGGGACGAACTTCGCGTGTCGCGCCTCACCGTCCTCGCGCTCGCCGCGGTCGCGATCCTGCTCGGGATCCTGTTCGAGAAGCAGAATGTGGCGTTCATGGTCAGCCTCGCCTTCGCGCTCGCGGCGTCGGGCAACTTTCCCGTCCTGCTGCTTTCGGTGCTCTGGAAAGGCTGCACGACGCGCGGCGTCGTCTGGGGTGGGGCAATCGGCCTTGTGGTCGCGCTCGTCCTCACCATCCTGTCCCCGGCGGTCTGGGTCACCGTGCTCGGCAACGCCGCGCCGATTTTCCCGTACAGCTCGCCGACGATCTTCTCGATGCCGCTCGCGTTTTTCGTGATCTGGATCGTGTCGGTGACCGATCGCAGCCCTCGCGCCGCGATCGACCGGGACGGCTATCTCGCGCAGCGCGTCCGCTCCGAAACCGGCATCGGCGCGGTCGGGGCGAGCGCCCACTGAGCCGGCGGCGTGCGCTCCCGCGTCAGTCGGCGAGCGCGGGGTGCCGCCGGCAATATGCGGCGAAAGTCAGGATCCCGAGGTAGCAGGCGACCGGGATGACGAGCGCGGTGGCCAGCGTCGTCCCGTCCGCGACGGCGCCGACCAGCAGCGGGATGATCGCGCCGCCCACGATCGCCACGCACAGCAGCCCCGAACCGTCGGGCGTTCGATCGCCCAGTCCCTCGCAGGCGAGCGAGAAGATGGTCGGGAACATGATCGAGTTCATCAGGCCGACCATGAGCAGCGACCAGCCGGCGACCTGTCCGCTCGACAGGCTGGAGAGGGCGAGCAGCATGCAGGCCCCGAGCGCGACGCCGGCCAGCACCAGGCTCGGCGGAAAGCGGCGCAGGAACGCAGCGCCGATGAACCGGCCGACCATCGCGCCGCCCCAGTAGAGAGCGACCAGTTCGCCCGCCTGGCGCGCACCGATGGCAAGGACGTCGGGTTGCACGAGGAAGCTGACCAGCAGGCTGCCGATCGCCACCTCGGCGCCCACGTAGAGGAAGATGCCAAGCGCGCCGAGCGCGAAGCGAGGCCGGGCGAGAAGATCGAACGCGCGGCGGAGGTTCGCGCCGTCATGGGCGACGGGCGCCAGCCGGTCGCGCCGCGTCCAGACCGCGACCGCGACGACCAGCAGCACGGCCGCAAGCGCGAGATAGGTATACACGATGGTCTGTGTCTCTCCCGCCCCCTCCCCCACCGGCCCGGCGAGGTTGTCGAGGATCAGTCGCGCGCCGACGAACGGGAAGATCGTGGTGCCGAGCGAGTTGAACGCCTGCGCGAAGGTGAGGCGGCTGTGCGCGGTCTCGGGGCGGCCGAGCGTCGAAATCAGCGGATTGGCGACGACCTGCACCGTGGTGATCCCCGCCGCGAGCACGAATAGTGCGACCAGGAAGCCGATGAACAGCCCCGACAGCGACGCCGGGATGAACAGCAGACATCCGGCGGTCATCGCAACGAGGCCGACCGTGGCGGACCGCATATAGCCGACGCGCTTGACCAGCATCGCCGCCGGCACCGAGACCACCAGATACGCGGCGAAGAAGGCGAACTGGATCAGCATCGCCTCGGTGTGGCTGAGCTCGAACAGGCCCTTGAGCTTGGGGATCAGGATGTCGTTCAGGCTGGTGATGCCGCCGAAGATGAAGAACAGCGCGAACACGAACCAGCGCAGATCGGCCGGAGCCTCGGCGCTCGCCGGGACTGCTGGGGATTGAGTCGAGACGAGCGCCAAGGTCCGGCTCCGATCAGAAGTTCACGCGGGCACGCACGCCGTAGCTGCGCGCGTCGTTCAGGAAGCGGATGTTGAGCGACGATCCGACCAGCGCCTTTTGCGATGCCTCTTCGCCCAGGAAGTTGGACGCCCACACCTCGAACCGGAAATTGTCGATGGTGTAGCCGGCGCCGAGATTGACCGTGACGAAGCCGTTCTGCTTGTCGGGGAAGCCCGCCTGCAGCGCCGTCTGCCGCGTGCCGTTCAGGAAGACGATGTCGTCCTCGTTGAACTGGGACAGGAAGAAGGAGGAGCGGTAGTTGACCAGCGCCTGCCAGTCGAAGCGCCCCGGCCCGATGTCGAACCATTGCGACAGTCGCGCGGCAATGTTGAGCTTCGAGGCGAGCGGCAGGCGGTTGCCCTTGAGGCTGATGAGCGGCGAGTTGCCGCCCGCGCCGAAATCCTGCGCGCGCGCATCGGCGACCGTGCCGGAAGTGATCTTGGTGTCGAGATACGCCAGGTTCAGGTCGAGCTGGAAGTTGCCGGGCAGCGGGAGCTTGGCCTCCGCTTCCAGGCCGTAGATGCGCGAGCCGCCGATGTTGCGGTTGACGAGCGAATAGCCGTTGCAGACCGCCGGGGTCTGGGTCTGGTCGAGATTGATGCAGGTCAGGTCCTGGAAGACCTGGTTGTTGTAGTCGTAGTAGAAGCCCGTGAGGTTCAGGACGCCTCTGCGACCGAAAACGTCGAAATTATTGCGCGAACCGACCTCGTAAACGATGACGTCTTCGGGGCTAAATGTCTCAGGAATCGTGTTTGGGTCGAAGGTGTCGTTGAAGCCGCCGGACTTATGTCCGGTAGAGACTTTGGCGTAGATCATGTTGTCGTCCGTCACGTCGAACTCGAGGCCGGCGCGCCAGTCGATATAGTCGAACTTCGAGCGGCCGAATTGCTGGCCGGGGATGGTGAGGTTCGCATAGCTGAACCCGCCGTTGAAGCCCGCGGGGCAGTTGACGAAGCCATTGTCGATGTCGGGCCGGTCGATGCAGGTGCCGGCGGGATTGGTGCCGTTCGCGATCGCCTGGATCTGCTGGATCAGCGTGTCGCGCAGCCCCGGCGTGCGGATGCCCTCGATCAGGAACTGGGCGCGCTGCTGGTTGGTGGTAATCCCGCTGACGTCGAAGTTCGGCCGGGCGAGAAGATTGGGCCGGAACCCCTCGGTGCCGAGCCGCGTCGCGAAGCAGCACGCAAAGTCCTCGCCGCCGAGCGTGAGCGCCCAGTTGCCGCCGATCCCGAAGCGCGACTTGCGCTCCTCGGTGTAGCGGATGCCGCCGATCACGCGCAGCCGGTCGGTGACGTCGAAGGTGGCGTCGCCGAAGAAGGCGAAGGACTCGCCCTTCACGTCCGGCATGGTGAACTCGGTGCCCGAATAGCAGCAATAGCCGCGATCGGCGAGCGACAGGAACCCGACCGCCTGGTCTTCCTTGAAGTAGAAGCCGCCGACGTTCCAGCGCAGCCGCTCGGTCTGGTCGGCGACGGCGCGGATCTCGTAGACCTGGCTCTTCGACTTGGTCTGCCAGAAGTTGTTCGAATAATTGTCGTACTGCACGGCCGAGAGATCGCGGCCCGGATAGTCGATGCTGTCGCTGCTGGCGTTCGCCTGGAAGAAGTCGACCGAGCGATAGCTGCCGCTCAGCTCGACCTGGAAGCTGTCGAAGCTGTAGGTGAGCTTGCCCTGGATGCCCCAGAGCTCGTTGTCGAGCACGCCCTGCTGGCCGCGATAGACGACGTCCCGAAGGTTGAGCTGGCCGGGACGCAGCCCGCTCGCGGTCACCGCGGCGAAAATGTTCGCGCCGGGATAGCCCGTCCCGGTTTCCTTGCCATAGTCGCCGACCACCGAGATCGAGAGCCGGTCGCTCGGCTCGAACAGCAAGGAGAGGCGCCCGGCGTAATTTTCCTCGAGGCCCGCCGGGCGGAGCTGGCTCGCCTGCGGGTCGGTCGAGACGTTGCGGAAGCCGAAGTCGCGATTGGCGTAGAAGCCCGACACGCGCGCGGCGAGCGTCGACCCGATCGGCACGTTGATCGCGCCTTCCGCGCCATAGGACGACCGGTTCGAATATTCCGCCTGCGCATAGCCGCTGAGCTCGCCGAGCCGCGGCCGGGCGGTGATGATGTTGAGCGTGCCGGCGAGCGCGTTGCGGCCGTAGAGCGTGCCCTGGGGCCCCTTGTTCACCTCGACCCGCTCGAGATCGTAGAATTGCAGCCCGAGCCCGCGCGGGCGGGGGATATAGACGCCGTTCAGGTGCGGGGCGGCGCCCGGATCGCCGAGCTCGGTGTTGTTCGCCGAGCCGACGCCGCGGATGAAGATCTCCACATTGCCTTCCTGGTTGGCGATGTTGAGCCCCGGCACCGCGAGCTGGAGCTGGCGCAGGTCGACGATGCCGCTGCGGCGAAGCGTCTCGGCATCGAACGCCTGGACCACGCCGGAGACGTCCTGGATGTTCTGCTCGATGCGGTTGGCGGTCACGACGATGTCGGTCGGCGGGCCGTCCTCGGCCTCGCGGGCGGCCTCCGCATCCTGCGCATGAGCGGGCCAGGCGGCCGCGCCGGCGAGCAGGATGGCGATCAGCGCCTTGGAGTTCTTCTTCATCCCCATCGATCTTCTCCCCTAACCTATGTTGTCAGTCGTTCGCGCAGACGGTCTTCTCGCCCGTCACCGAGGCGATCCGGGCACTCGAGAGCGTCAGGTCGAGCGGCCCTTCGGTCTCGATGACCAGCGGCGCGGTGATCGCGCGCATGTCGGTGCCGGCCTCGGCGAAGCAGCGCAGCGGCACCGTCAGGCTCTGCCAGCCGCGCGTCGCGGCGATCGCGCGGAGCCGCGGTCCGATGTCGAGGCCGCGGCCGGTGGCGGCGCCGGAGCGCATGCCGAGCCGCACCGGCGCGGTCGGCGCGGCATCGACCTTGAGGTCGAGCCGGAGCGCCATGTCGCCGTTCGATTCTCGGGTGAGGTCGACCGGCTCGTCCTGCGCGATCGCCACCGCCCCCGCGCCCCGCCCCGTCCAGGCGATCCGGACCGAGTCCTCCTGCGCGGCCCGGTCGGCCGCGCGGGCGCTGACCAGGTCCGGGCCGGGATTGGTCGACAGCGACGAGGGCGCGCCGAGCAGCAGCTTGCGCCCGGCCCCCACGCGACCCGCCTGGAACAACAGGCTCCGGTCTGCCGCGGACGCCCCGGCGCGGTCCTCCGGCAGCGCCGGGAGGGCGCCGTCGTCGCTGAGCGTCAGCCCGAAGCCATAAGCGAACAGCGGATCGTAGTTCGCGTCGCCGACATTGACCGCGGTCTGGTCGGTCCGCCGGGGCCAGCTATAGGGGAGCTTGCCCCTGAAATCGGCCTTGCCGAACAGGAGGTCCGCGACGCCGCCGCCTTCGCTGCCGGGCAGCCAGGCCGCGACGAACGCGTCGGACGCGTTGAGGTGCGGATTGACCCAGAGCGGGCGCCCGGACAGGAAGACCGACACGGTCGGGATGCCCGCGGCCTTGAACTTGCGCAGCAGCGCCAGCGCCCCCGCCTTGTCCTCGAACGCCACGTCGGCGCGATCGCCCTGGAACTCGGCATAGGGATCCTCGCCGAAGACGACGATCGCGACGTCGGGCTTCGCGGCGTAACGCCCGTCGGCCGACAGCGTCGCGCTGCCGCCGGCCGCCTCCGCCAGCCCTTCCCAGATCGACTGGGCGTTGGGGAAGTCGGCGCGCCGCGTGTCGCTGCCCTGCCAGCTGAGCGTCCAGCCGCCGGTCTGTTTGGTGAGATTGTCGGCGGCGTCGCCGGCCACGAGGATGCGGGCGCCCGGCTTGAGCGGCAGCGTCCGGCCGGCATTCTTCAGCAGGACGAGCGACTCCCGCACCGCCTGTCGCGCCACCGCGCGATGCGGCGGCGCGCCCAGCAGCTCGAAGCGTCCAGCAAAGGGCCGGGCCGATGGCGGGCCGGCTTCGAAGATGCCCTGGCGCAGCTTGACGCGAAGGATGCGGCGCACCGCATCGTCCAGCCGGGCGCGCGGGAGCGCGCCGCTGCGGGCCGCCGCGAGCGTGCTGTCCCAGAGCGCCTTCCAGCTGTCGGGCGCCATGTACATGTCGAGGCCCGCGGCGATCGACTGCGGGCAGTTGGTGACCGTGCAGCCCGCGACCTGGCCATGGCCGTTCCAGTCGCCGACGACGAACCCGTCGAAGTTCCAGCGCTGCTTGAGCACGCCGGTCAAAAGCGAGCGGTTGCCGTGCATCTTCGCGCCGTTCCAGCCCGAGAAGCTGGCCATCACCGACTGGGCGCCGGCCGCGAGCGCGGGCACATAGGGCGCACCGAACAGCGTCTTCAGCCCGGCCTCGTCGATCCGCGTATCGCCCTGGTCGCGCCCGTCGACCGTGCCGCCGTCGCCGAGGAAATGCTTGGCGGTGGCGATGACATGGGGGCCGCGCAGCCAGTCCTTGTCGCCGATCCGGCCCTGCAGCCCCTCGATCAGCGGGCGGGCGAAGGCCGTGGCGATCTCGGGATGCTCGCCGAACCCCTCATAGGTCCGCCCCCAGCGATCGTCGCGGACGACGGCGAGCGTCGGCGCGAAGGTCCAGTCGAGTCCCGTCACGCGCATCTCGAGCGCGGTGATCTCGCCGATCCGGCGCATCAGCTCCGCGTTCCGGGTCGCGCCGAGGCCGATATTGTGGGGGAAAAGCGTGGCGCCGACGACATTGTTGTGGCCGTGGACCGCGTCGCTGCCCCAGATCACGGGGATGCGCGGCAGCGTGCCGTGCGGGCGCATCGACGCCGCGTAGAAGGCGTCCGCCGCGGCCAGCCAGTCGCGCGCCGGTGCGTTATACTTGCCGCCCGGATCGGAATTGCCGCCGTTCAGCACCGAGCCGAGATGGTAGCGATAGACGTCGTCGGGCGTGACGCTGGCGATGTCCGCCTGGGTGATCTGCCCGACCTTCTGCTCGAGCGACATGGCAGCGAGAAGCGCGTCGATGCGGCGCTCGAGCCGGGCGTCGGGCGCGATCGGCGCGGCGGCCGCGGGCCAGTTGGCCGGCTGCGCCTCTGCCGAGGGCGGCTGCGCGGCCGCGGCCGATGCAAGCCCCAGCACCGGCGCCAGCAGCACGGCCGTCAGGCGCGCCCGAGACGCAAGCCTTCTCATGGCAGAACTCCCCTCATCCACGCACGCCGTTCTATTGACAACGTTGCCAATGACACATCATCCCGATTGGCAACGTTGTCAATATCCCTTCTCGCCATTCCTTTGGGGCTGGCGCGACGCGCATCGGATGCGGCATAGACGGGGCCGAGGAGCGGGGTGGTTCAGACTTGAGCAAGCAGCTGCAGCCAAAGTCCGAGCGGTCGCGCGCGACGATCATCGACGTGGCCCGCGAGTCGGGAACCTCGATCAAGACCGTGTCCCGGGTGTTCAACGACGAGCCGTTCGTGCGCCCCGACACCCGCGAGCGCGTGCTGAAGGCGGCCGCGGCGCTCGACTATCACCCGAACATGGCCGCGCGCAGCCTGGTCCGTCGCCGGTCGTTCCTGATCGGGCTGTTCTACGAGAATCCCAGCCCGAATTACGTCGTCGATCTCCAGGCGGGCGCGCTCGACCGGTTGCACGACGAGAAATACCGGCTGCTGCTGTTTCCCTGCGAAAGCGCGGCGCAGGTGTCGGGCAAGGTGCTCGGCATCGCCCGCGCATCGGGCCTGGAGGGCCTGGTGCTCGCGCCGCCCATGTGTGACGACGCGGCGACCGTGAAGGAACTGGAGGCGGCGCGCTTCCCCTTCTCGCGCATCGCGCCCGCGCTGACGCCCAGCGGGGCGCCGGCCGTCGGGATCGACGACGTCGCCGCGACCGTCCAGATCGTCGAACATCTGATCGCGCTCGGCCATCGGCGGATCGGCATCGTGCAGGGCGACCCCACCCATCCCGCGACGGCGGCCCGCCTGCACGGCTACAAGCTGACCCTGGAGGCGCACGGCCTGACGGTCGAGCCGGCGCTGATCGAGACCGGGCTGTTCACCTTCGAATCGGGGCTGGCGGCGGGCCGGCGCCTGCTGGCGTCGCCGCACCGGCCTTCGGCGATCTTCGCGTGCAATGACGACATGGGGGCCGGCGTGCTGACCGCCGCCAAGGAAGCGGGGCTGAGCGTGCCCGAGCAATTGTCGGTCGCCGGCTTCGACGACAGCTCGATCTCGCGCGTGGTCTGGCCGCAGCTCACGACGATCCACCAGCCGACCTACGAGATGGCCAACAAGGCGACCGACGCGCTGCTGGCCCTGATCGGGGGATCGACGCCGGCGACCGACATGGCCATGCCCTTCGAACTGCTGGTGCGCGGCTCGACGGCGCCGCCGCCGGGCTGATGACGGCCTTCCCCTTCCGGCGGCGGCTGGGATTCGCGCTGGGCGACACCGGGTTCAACTTCGTCTGGCAGTCGATCGAGCTTTACCTGCTCTTCTTCTACACCAAGGTGCTGCACCTTCCGATCGGCTGGGCGGCCGCCATCTTCTTCGTGGGCGCGGTCGTCGACTGGATCTCGGACCCGGTGATCGGTGCGCTGGCCGATCGCACCGCCGCGCGGTCGGGCCGGATGCGCACCTGGCTGGTCGGGTCGGCGCCGGTGCTCGGCCTCTGCCTCGTGCTGGCCTTCTCGAAGCCGGACCTGCCGCCCGGGCCGCTCTTCTGGTGGGCGCTGGGCGCGCACCTGCTGCTCCGCATCGCCTATTCGGCGGGCAACATCCCCTATGCCGCGCTGACGGCGCGGATCACCGTCGATGCCGGCGAGCAGGCCCGGCTGACCGGCCTGCGCATGCAATGCGCGGCGATCGGCGGGCTGACCGTCGCCGCGGTCTATTGGAACGTGCCCGGGATCGCCGGCGGCGGCGACGCGCGGCGCTTTCTGGTCGGCGCGGCGCTGCTGGGGCTGCTCGTCCAGCCCTTCCTGCTGATCGCCTGGAGGTCGGCCGTCGAGCTGCCGGGGCAGCGCGGCGTGACGCCGTCGTTCAGCTACCGGCGCGAGCTCGCCGCCCTCGTCCGCCTCGTGCGGGAGTCCGGCGCCGTGATCCAGCTGCTTCTGGTGATCGTGCTTGCCGGCCTGACCACCTCGCTGATGGGCAAGTCGATCCTGTTCCTGTTCGCGACCGACCTCGGCCGCGCGGACCTTGGCTATCCGGCGACGCTGATCCCCGCGCTGGCGCTGCTGCTGGCGACTCCGTTCTGGCTGTTCGTCCGCGATCGCGCCGGCCCGCACGCGACGCTCGCGCTCGCCGCGATCGTGCATGGCGGGAGCGCGCTGGCGCTGGCCGGCGCCGTGGCGGCGGGCGCGCCCGCGCCGCTGTCGGTCGCGCTGCTCGCCGTCGCGATCACCGGGACGACGGGCCTGTCCGTCATTTTCTGGGCAATGGCGGCGACCGTGGCGGGCGCGGCGACCGAGGGCTGCCATGCGCGCGTGTTCGCGCTGGCGACCACCGCGCGCAAGCTCGCCCAGGCGCTCGCCTCGCCCAGCCTCGCCTTCGGTCTGTGGGTGAGCGGCGCGACGGGCGTGGACGGCCGTGTCGCGCCGGTGCTCGCGATCGTCGCGCTCGCCTGCACCTCGGGCATCCTGCTGCTCGCCGCCCCCGACATCCGCCGCACGCGCCCGGCGCCGCGCGGCGCGTGACGCGAGGTCGTTCGGCTATCGAGGGAGATGGTGCCGCTTGCAGGACTCGAACCTGCGACCCCCGCATTACGAATGCGATGCTCTACCAACTGAGCTAAAGCGGCTTGCCCGGTGACGGGAAGGCGGGCGCTTACCAGCGTGTCGCGCGGCTGGCAAGCGGGGGATTGGCCTGGGGCGCGGGCGCGGGACGTTTACTCCGTGTTTACCATGGCAGGTGCAGACCTGGGGTCGAGAGCGACCCTTGGGGAATGGGCATGGATACTGGCCACGAGTTCGACGCGCGGGACGAGCTGCTGCTCGAGGAGGAAATCCACGACGCGCCGCCGCCGGTGATCGGCGGCGACGAACGTCGCATGCACGTGCGGGCCTATAATTACTGGACGTCGCTGCTCGCCGGCCGTGCCTATCCGTCGATCGAGGATCTCGACCCGGCGAGCATCGAGGATTTCGGGCCGAACAGCGTGCTGCTCGACTTCACCGCGGGCGTCGACAAGCCGACGATCGCCTGGCTGGGCCGCGCGCTGCGCGAGGAATCGGGGGTCGAGGCCTCGGTCCGGACCACCGACGACGTGCCGCCGCGCTCGCTGCTGTCGCGGCTGACCGACCATTATCTGCAGATCATCGCGAACCGGGCCCCGGTCGGCTTCGAGGCCGAGTTCGTCAACCATGCCGGCGTGCAGACCTTCTATCGCGGCATCCTGATGCCCTTCTCGTCCGACGACGACACGATCGACTTCGTCTACGGCGTGATCAACTGGAAGCACGCCGCGGCCGATGCGGTGAGCGAGGCGCTGTCGCGCGAGATCAACGATGCGCTCCGCAACGCGCCGGCTATGCCGGTGCAGAACGCGCCGCTCTGGGCCGACGGGCCGCAGGCGAATTTCGACGCGATCGAGGCGGGGCCGGACGAGTTCGACGACGCGCCGGGCGAGGATGCCGGGCTGTGGGACTGGCTCGCCGCCGCCCGCGCCAGCGCCGCGCATGTCCGCGACTGCGAGGGGCGCGCCCATGCCGCGCTCTACCGGGCGATCGGCCGCGCCTATGATTTCGCGCTGAGCGCCGAGGCGGCGCCGGCGGACTATGCGGAGCTGCTCGCCGACGAGGGGCTGAAGGCGCAGGCGCGGGCGCCGATGACGCCGATCGTCAAGCTCGTCTTCGGGGTCGACTATGACAAGACGCGGCTCACCGAATATGCCGCCGCGCTCGCCCATGCGACGCGGCTGGCGCTCGCGCGCGGCGCGGTGCCGGCGTGGATCGACGGCTATGCGGGCGGCCTGAAGGCGATCGTCGCGGCCGAGCGCGCGCTCCGCCAGCCGGCGAAGAAGCCCGACCCGGTCGAGACCGCGCGCGCGACGCTGCGCGGCCGGCCCTCGCGCGCCGTGGTCGAGATCGAGACTGGCCAGGCGGAGTTCGTGCTGCTCGTCGGCCGCCGGATCGGCGACGGCCAGGTCGCGATCCTCGAGACGGTCACCGACCCGGCGATCACCGACAAGGCGGTGCGCAAAGCGGCGAACTGACACCGGAACGGGCGTTTCCGCCGGCCGGGCGCGCGGCCAAGGGTTGAGAAGCGGGCGCGCCGGGCGCATAGCGGCGGCAACAAGCGCCCGCACCAGACGGGCGCGAAACCGCAGGCGGAGACCCATGGCGACGGCGACGCGCAACCGGCAGGACATGCCGGCTGAAGAGCTTACCACACAGATTGCAACGGCCCTGCTGAGCGGCGCGCTGCCGGGCGAGGTCGCGGGCTTCGATCCCGACCAGGTGCAGGCGGCCGCCGGCTTCGTCGCCGATGCCGCGACCCGGCGCCGGCCGGGCCAGCCGGTGCTGCGGCTGGAGTCGGTCGCCGGCGCGCGCCGCTACATGCGGCTGGCGATCATCAACGACGACATGCCCTTCCTGGTCGATTCGGTGGCGGCGACGGTCAACGCGCACAACCTGTCGATCGACCGCGTGCTCCACCCGGTGGTCGCGGTCCGCCGCGACGCCGACGGCGCGCTGGTCGAGCTGCGCCCCACCCAGGACAGCGGCGAACGGCGCGAGTCGGTCATCTATATGGAGATCGAGCGCGCCGACGCGAAGCAGCGGCGGGCACTGACCGACGAGCTCGAGACCGTGCTCGCCGACGTCCGCGCGGCGGTGGACGACTGGCCGCTGCTGCAAAAGGCGATGCGCGACGATGCCGAGCGCCAGCCGGACGGCGAAGGCGCGGCGCTGCTGCGCTGGTTCCTCGAGTATAACTTCACCCAGCTCGCGCACGAGACACGCGACCGGGCGCTCGCCAAGTCGGACGCGCTGGGCCTGTCGCGCTCCAACCCGCACGAACTGCTCGCCGACGCCTCGATCGAGCGCGCGATCGCCTTCTTCGAGCAGGGCGGCCAGGCGCCGCTGCTGATCAAGTCGAACCTGATCGCGACCGTGCATCGCCGCGCGCCGCTGGACCTCGTCCTCGTGCCGCTGCGCGACGGGGCGAGGATCACCGGCCTGTCGATTCATGCAGGCCTGTGGACGTCGAGCGCGCTGGCGACCAACCCCAACAAGATCCCGATGCTGCGGTCGCGGCTGTCGGCGCTGCAGGAGCGCTACGGCTTCGATCCCGCGGGCCACGCCGGCAAGGCGCTCACCCACGCCTTCACCGCCCTGCCCCATGACCTGCTGATCGCCTTCGCGCCGTCCGACCTGGAGGAACTGGCGCTGACCTTCATGTCGCTCGCCGACCGGCCGCGGCCGAAGCTGGTGATGGTGGCGAGCCAGCTCGAGCGGCATCTGTTCGCCTTCGTCTGGCTGCCGCGCGACGACCTGACCACCGCGCGTCGCGTGCGGATCGGCAAGATGCTCGCCGAGGAAGCGAACGCCAAGATCCTGACCTGGGCCGTCGCGCTCGAGAGCGGCGACCTCGCGCTGATCCGCTTCACGCTCGACATTCGCGACGGCGGGCGGATGCCCGACGTGCCCGCGCTCGACCAGCGCATCTCCGACATGGTGCGCAACTGGGCCCCGGCGGTCGAGGCCTGCCTGTCCGAGCTGGGCGACCCCGGTCGCGCCGCGCGGCTGCGGCTGCGCTACGCGAACGCCTTCCCGCCGCACTATCGCGCCCGCTACACGCCGCGCGACGCCGCGCTCGACATCCTGCGGCTCTCGGCGCTGACGGGCGAGGCGCGCGACGTGCGCCTGCATCGCTTCGCGTCGGACACGCCCAACCAGCTTCGCCTGAAGCTGTTCAACATCGGCGGCAGCGTGCCGCTGTCGGCCGCCGTCCCCGCGCTCGAGAATTTCGGCTTCCGCGTGATTGAGGAGCTGCCGGCGACGCTCGACGACCAGCTCGGCCGGATCCACGACTTCCTGCTCGAGGTGGACGAGGGAACGGCGGAGTCCCTGCTCGCCCGCGCCGCGACGATCGAGCATGCGATCGCGGCGGTGCTGTCCGGCGCCGCCGAGAACGACGCGTTCAACCGGCTGATCGTGTCGAACGGCATGGAGCCGCGCGCGGTGGTGCTGTTCCGCGCCTGGTTCCGCTACCTGCGCCAGACCGGACTGAGCTACGGCCTCACGACCGTGGTCGACGCGCTCGGCCGAGCGCCCGACGTCGCCGATGCGATCATCGCGCTGTTCGACGCCCGCCACGCGCCCGGCCGCGCATCGGACGCCGATGCCGACGCGGCGCTGAAGGCGATCGACGCCGGCCTGGCGACCGTCGCGGCGGCGGACGACGACCGCATCCTGCGCCTGATCCGCGGCGTCGTCGCGGCGACGCTGCGCACGAACGCGTTCGCGCCCGGCGGCGAGGAAGCGCTCGCCTTCAAGCTCGACAGCGCCCAGGTGCCCGGCCTTCCCGCGCCCAAGCCGTGGCGCGAGATCTGGGTCTACAGCCCGCGCGTCGAGGGCATCCACCTGCGCGCCGGCCCGGTCGCGCGCGGCGGCCTGCGCTGGTCCGACCGGCGCGACGATTTCCGCACCGAGATCCTCGGCCTGATGAAGGCGCAGCGGGTCAAGAATGCGGTGATCGTGCCGACCGGCGCCAAGGGCGGGTTCTTCCCGAAGCAACTGCCGCCCGCGGGCAACCGCGACGCCTGGCTGGCCGAGGGCACGGAGAGCTACCGCATCTTCATCCGCGCGCTGCTGTCGGTGACCGACAACATTGTGGCGGGCGCGGTCACCCATCCCGAGCAGGTCAACGCGCGCGACGGCGACGATCCCTATTTCGTGGTCGCGGCCGACAAGGGCACCGCCACCTTCTCCGACGTCGCGAACGCGATCGCGCTGGAGCGCGGCTTCTGGCTGGGCGACGCCTTCGCGTCGGGCGGCAGCCAGGGCTATGACCACAAGGCGATGGGCATCACCGCGCGGGGCGGCTGGGTGTCGGTGCAGCGGCATTTCGCCGAAATGGGCATCGACGTGCAGACCCAGTCGGTGCGTGTCGTCGGCTGCGGCGACATGTCGGGCGACGTGTTCGGCAACGGCATGCTGCTGTCGAAGGCGGTCAAGCTGGTCGCGGCCTTCGACCACCGCCACATCTTCATCGACCCCGATCCCGATCCGGCGACGAGCTGGGCGGAGCGCGAGCGGCTGTTCAACCTGCCGCGATCGAGCTGGGCCGATTATGACGAGACGCTGATCTCGGCGGGCGGCGGCATCTATCCGCGCTCGGCCAAGACGATCACGATCAGCGCGGAAGCGCAGGCCGCGCTCGGCCTGACCGAGGCCGAGCTGGAGCCCGCGGCGCTGATCTCGGCGATCCTCAAGAGCCCGGTCGACCTGATCTGGTTCGGCGGCATCGGGACCTATGTGAAGTCGCGCACCGAATCGAACTCGGAAGTGGGCGACGCCGCCAACGACGCGCTGCGCGTCAACGGCGAGGAGCTGCGCGCGCGGGTGATCGGCGAAGGCGCGAACCTGGGCGTGACCCAGGCCGGGCGCATCGGCTTCGCGGCGCTCGGCGGGCGCATCAACACCGACTTCATCGACAATTCGGCGGGCGTCGACTGCTCGGACAACGAGGTCAACATCAAGATCGCGCTCAACCGCGAGATGATCGAGGGCCGGCTGTCGTTCGAGGACCGCAATGCGCTGCTGGCGCGGATGACCGACGACGTCGCCGAGCTGGTGCTCGACGACAATCGCCAGCAGACGCTGGCGCTGTCGATCGCCGAGGCGGGCGGCGTCGGCGGGCTGCCTTCCTATGTCCGCCTGATCGACACGTTCGAGGCGAGCGGCCGGCTGGACCGCGCCGTCGAAGGCCTGGCCGGCAATGACGAGCTGCTGCGCCGCGCGCAGGAACGCCGTGGCCTGACCCGGCCCGAGCTGGCGGTGCTGCTGTCGACGGCGAAGCTGGCGCTCCAGGACGCGATCGAGAAGACGCGGCTGAGCGAGGATGCGAGCCTCGTGCCCGACCTGCTCGCCGGCTTCCCGCGCGAGATGCAGGAGCGGTTCGCCCCGGCGATCGAGAGCCACCAGCTTCGCCGCGAGATCGTCTCGACCAAGATCGCCAACCGGATGATCAACCGGATGGGGATGATCCACCCGTTCGAGCTGGCCGAGGAAGAAGGCGCCGCGCTGGGCGACATCGCCGCGATGTTCGTCGTCGCCGAACGGCTGTTCGGCCTGCGCGCCCTGTGGGCGGCGATCGACGCGGCGCCGATGAACGAAGCGAGCCGGCTCGCCCTGCTCGACGCCGCGGCCTTGGGGCTTCGCCAGCAAATGGCCGACCTGCTGCGCACCTTCGACCCCGGCGCGCTGCCGGGCGAGCTCGTCGCGCAGCTGGCGCCGGGCGTCGCGCGCCTGGGCGAGCGCGTCGAGGGCCTGCTCGAGGAAGAGGCGCAAGCCGCATCGCAGACGCTGGTCAACCGGCTGACCGCGACGGGCGCGCCGCTCGACATCGTCAAGCGCGTCGCGCGGCTGCACGACATGGATGGCGCGGTCGGCCTCGCCGCGCTCGGCGTCGCCACCGGCACCGACGAGATCGTGCTCACCCGCGCCTTCACGCATCTGGGCGAGGAGATCGGCCTCGACTGGGCGCAGACGACCGCGAACCGGCTCAGCCCCAGCGATCCGTGGGAGCGGCTGCTGGCCTCGGGCCTTGCCCGCGACTTCCAGCAGATGCGGCTCGACTTCCTCGCGCGCGCCTCGGGCAAGGATCCGCAGGCGTTCGTCGACGACTGGCTCGGCCGGCAGGCGAACCGGGTGCAGCAGTTCCGCGAGCTGATCCAGCGCGCGCGGGCGACGGCGGCGCCCAATGCGGCGATGCTGGCGCAGATTGCGGGCCAGGCGCGGGTGCTGCTCGCGCGCTAGCGGTCCGGACGTTCCGGAGCGGACGGAGGCCGCCGGCCGCCGTCCGCGCCGGCGTCAGCCGACCAGCTCGAACGGGATCTCGACGAGGCCGCTGACCGCCACGCGCTCGCCGCCGCGGACGGTGGGCGACCAGCGCCAGCGGCGCACGGCGTCGAGCGCGGCCTTGTCGAGGCGTGCGAAGCCGCTGCTCTGGCTGACCGATACGCTCGCGACGGCGCCGTCCAGCCCCAGCGTGACGGACAGGCGCACCGTCCCCTGCTCGCGCCGGCGGCGGGATTCGAGCGGGTATTTCGGTGCGACGATCGAGACGGCGCGAGTCTCGAGATCGGCGACCTGGACGGGGCCGGCCGGGGCCGCGGCGACGGGCGCGGGCGCCGCGGCCGGCGGCGGTGCGACGACCGGGTTCGGCGTCGCCACGCTCGCCGCGAGGGTGGACGCCTGGACGACGGGCGCCGGCGGCACGGGGACGGTGGCGGTCGCCAGCTTGACCGGCACGGGCACGGGGCTGTCGGGCTTCGGCGCGGCGGGCGGCGGCGGCGCGAGCTCGGGGCTGAGTGCGATGAGCTTCAGCTCGGACGCGATGCGCCGGCTGGGCAGCACGCCCGCGAGATCGAGCGTCGCGACGGCCAGGCCGTGCAGGGCGACGATGGCGAGCAGCGCCGGCCAGCGGCGCGGTGCCTCGGCATAGCGCGACGGCACATAAGGCGCGGGCGCGACGGCGATCCGCAGCTCATGGGCGTCGTAAAGTGCCATTCCCCTCCCCTGTGCTCTCGCGTCCGAGCATAGGCCAGCTTCTATTGCGAAGCAATCGCAGGGATGCCCCTCCACCACCGGGCTGCGCCCGGCGGTCCCCCTCCCCGCCTGCGGCGGGGAGGAGCGGGTTTAAGCTCCTCCCCATCGAGAGATGGGGAGGGGGACCGCGACGCGAAGCGGCGTGGTGGAGGGGCTGCGGTCGCGTCTGTTGCCCCTCCACCACCGGCTTCGCCGGCGGTCCCCCTCCCCGCCTGCGGCAGGGAGGAGCGATGGCCAAGCTCCTCCCCATCGCGAGATGGGGAGGGGGACCGCGACGCGGAGCGGCGTGGTGGAGGGGCTGCGGTCGCGTCGGTTGCCCCTCCACCACCGGCTTCGCTGGCGGTCCCCCTCCCCGCCTGCGGCGGGGAGGAGCGGTGGCCAAGCTCCTCCCCATCGAGAGATGGGGAGGGGGACCGCGACGCGGAGCGGCGTGGTGGAGGGGCTGCGGTCGCGTCGGTTGCCCCTCCACCACCGGCTTCGCCGGCGGTCCCCCTCCCCGCGCAAGCGCAGTGAGGAGCGAAGGTCAGAAGCGGGCGCTGGCCGAGACGCGGAAGGTCGTGGGTGCGCCGGGCAAGTGGTTCGCATTGTTGTGCGAGTTCACGAAATAGCGCGTGTTGAAGATGTTCTCGACATTGGCCTGGAGCTGGAGCTGCTCGCTCACCGTCCAGTAGAGCGCGCCGTCGAAGCGGGTGTAGCCGGGCAGGCGGACGAGGTTGTCGCCGGTCGCGAAGCGGCTGCTCTGGCGGACGACGCCGAGGCCGACGCCCAGCGCGTCGGTGGCGTTGTAGCGACCGAACAGGCTGGCGATGTGCTTCGGCGTGTTGGGCAGGCGGTTGCCCGCGCGGATCGTCGCCGAGACGTTGCGGGTGAACTCCGCGTCCAGATAGGTGTAGGCGCCGATCACCTGCAGCCGGGGCAGCACTTCGCCCTGCACGCCGAGCTCGAGGCCGCGGGTGCGCTGGGCGCCGGCGAGGATGGTGACGTTCGGGTTGGTGGGATCCTGCACGACGACATTGTTGCGCTTCAGCTCGAAGATCGCGCCGGTGAGGTTCAGCGCGGGGGTGATGTCCCACTTGGCCCCGAGCTCGTAGTTCTCGAACCGCTCGGGCGCGAGGCTCTGGATCGCCGGCGTCAGGCTCGCGAGCTGCTCGCCGAAGCGGGGCAGCGCGGTGCGGCTGTAGCTCGCATAGACCGACGCATTCTCCGCCGGCTTCAGCACGACCGCGGCGCGCGGGCTCCAGAAGGAGACGTCATAGTCGATCTCGCGCTGGGTCGCGCCGGGACGGCGGTCGGTGAAGCGGAGGTCGATCGCGTCGTAGCGGAGGCCGACGATGAGCTGGAGCCAGGGCGCGACGTCGATCTGGTCCTGGATGTAGCCGGCATAGCCGTCGAGCACGCCGTAATTGTCGCCGTCGCTGGCCTGGGGGACGCGCTGGAACGGGGTGTTGCGCAGCGTCGGCGCGGCGGGATCGACCGCGAACGCGCGCACCACGCCCGCGCCGACGTCGAAGTCGTAGGTGACGCGGACGTTGTCGTTGGTCTGGTGATTATATTCGAACCCGGCGAGGATCGTGTGCCGGATCGTCCCCGTGGTCAGCTCGGCGGTCAGGTCGGTCTGGCTGATCAGGTTGCGGCGGTCCGTCCGCACCTCATAGCCGAGGATGTTGACCGAGCGCAGCCCGGCGCGGGGGCCGGAGGTGGGGGTGACGATCGCGTCGGGATAGATGTTGGCGTAGAATTTGGCGTAATCGGCCCAGCGGACGCGCTGGCGGAGCGTCACTGCGTCGCTGAAGCGATGCTCGAGCGCGAGCTGGACGGCGTCGGTGTCGGTCGAGTTGCCGCTTTCGCCGGGGTCGCCGAAGAACAGGCTGCGCGCGGTGCGGAGCGGGCCGATCGGCGCCGCGCCGACCGCGGGCACCGGGCCCGAGGCGGGGACGCCGCGGTCGCCGATGCGCTCGTCGCGGAAATGCTCGTAGCCGAGCTGGAGCAGCGTGTTGTCGCCGAGCCGGACCGCCGCGGTCGGGTTGACGCCCCAGCGCTCGATCGAGACGAAATCGCGGTAGCTGCCGCTGTCCTCGTAGACGCCGTTCAGGCGCAGCGCGACCGTGTCGGAGAGCGGGCCGCCGAGGTCGATATTGCCGCGGTAGAAGTCATATTCGCCGACTTCGAGGCGGCCGCCGATCACCCGGTCCCAGCCGGCCTGCTTGGTGACGCGGTTGATGACGCCGCCGACGCCGCCGCGGCCGAACACCATCGCGTTCGGGCCGCGCAGGATCTCGAGCCGCTCGATATTGTAGAGGTCGCGATAGGTCTGGATGTCGTCGCGCAGGCCGTCGACGAAGAAGTCGGCGGTCGAGCTGTTGCCGCGGAAGATGATCGTCTCGCGATTGCCCTCGCCCTGCGCGGTGGTGACGCCGGGCACGTAGCGGATCGAGTCGCCGATGCTCGTCGCGGCGATGTCGCGGATCTGGTCGGCGGTGACGACCGTCACCGACTGCGGCACGTCGACGAGCGGGGTGTCGGTGCGCGTCGCCGAGACGATGCGGTCGGCCTTGTAGCCGGTGTCGGCGGGCGCCTCGATCGAAAGCGGGTCGATCGCGCTGTCGGTGACCGTCACGCCGCCCAGTTTCTTCGGCGCCGCGCCGTCCTGGGCCGCGGCCGGGGAGAGCGCGACGATGGCACTGGAGGCAAGCAGGAGGATGTGACGCATTGAGAGAACCGCCCTTCGTTTCTGAACCGAGGGCGCTATTGCAAATCATTCTCATTCTTGTCAACGCGGTCGCGTAACGATCCGGGCAGTCACCCCTTGTGGCGGTCGACGAGCATCGAGAGCACCGCCGGGTGCAGCGGCCGCTCGAACTTGAAACCGGTCTGGTGGCCGTCGGCCCAGACGACGCGGGCCGGGATCGCGCTCAGCGTCGGCAGGCGGAGCCAGACATTGTCGCCGACCATGTGCCGCGCCCAGGTCTCGAGGCGCAGGCCGTGGCTGCAGATGTCGGTGACCTCGACCTGGTGCGGCGCGTGGACGGCCGAGCGCAGCTGCGCCTCGGCGCGCACCGGCACCCGCGCTTCCCAGCGATTCTCGCTTTCGTCCAACCGCTCGCTCCCGCGCCAAACCGTCCGCGCGACGCCCCCGCGCCTCCGTCGGTTTAGCGGCGTTTTGCAAACAATTTCTCAAGAAGCCGGCGTTAAGGATGATCGACCATGGTCGCGAGCGTGCCTGCCTTCCCTGCCTCCCCGAGCGAGTCCGAGCCGGATGCCGTGCCCGGCCTGTCGCCCCGCGACCCGCGCACCAACACCATGCTCGCGGCGGTCGTTCATTTCGGCGGACAGCGCGCCGACGTGTTCCTGCGCGACGTGTCCGCGACGGGCGCGCTGATGGACGGCCCGGTGCTGCCGCAGGTCGGCGACTCGGTCCTGCTCGAGCGCGGGACGATCCGCGTCACCGCGACGGTGATCTGGCGGCAGGACCGGCGATGCGGCGTCCATTACGACCATGTCGTGCCGGTGGCCGAGATGATGCGTCGCGTCGGCCCCGGCTCGTCGGCGCAGCAGGCGCGCATCGACCAGGTCCAGCGCCAGCTTCGCAGCGGCTATGCCGCGCCGATGCCGGCAACACCGGCGCCGGCGCCGCGCGACCTGCGCTCGGACTTCGGCTATGCCTGCCGCCTGGTCGAGACGGTGGGCGACGATCTGGCGCGCGACGCCTATGTGCTCAGCCGCTACGGCCCCACGCTGCAGAAGCTCGACGAGCTGATGCAGCTGCTGAAACGGCTCGAAGCCGGCGCCCTGCCCGCCCCCGATCGGCGGTAGGAGAGCGTTAACGCTGATCGGCTAGAACCGACCGATGCGCTTCCTCGTGCCTTTCGTGGTGCTCGGCACATTCTTCCTCGTCGGCGACGCGTCGCTGAACGACGGGCAGGCGACGCACGAGCTGACCCACGCCGTGGTCAGGGCCAAGAACTGGGCCGTCGACGGCGCCGACCGCATGGCGGACACGTTCATGGGATTCCACGGCTGATCCGTCGCACCCCGGCCGGGCGGCCATTGACGCGACCCCGCGACTGATCGAGGGAACGCCCGCCATTCCCCGGGGTTCTTGCCGTCTTGCCCTCCTCGCTCGCCCTCGAACACGCGCCGCCGCCCCCGCCGCGGCGACCGCGCCTGGCCGTGCCGTTCATCGTCGCGCTCGCCGTGCTTGCCGGGCTGTGGATCGCACTGTTTCGCGACAGCCCCGGCGTGGCGGCCCGCGCCCGCCCCGATGCCTCGGACGTGCTCGCCGGGCGCGCCGCGGTCGCGCAGGTCCGCGCCGCGCAGGGCCAGCCGCGCGCGACCCTGGTGTTCGACCAGCGGACGTTGTCGGGGCTCGCCGCCCTCGCGAGCGACGCGACCGGCTATCGCCATCTCGACGCGCGGCTGGCGGACGGCGGCCTCGCGCTTGCGCTGAGCGTGCCGATGCCGCTGCGCCAGTGGCTCGACCTCAGGGTGGACGTGGCCGGCTCGCCGACCGGATTTCCGCCGCTCGCAATCCGGATCGGCCATGTGCCGCTGCCGCTCTGGGCGGGACGGCCGGCGGCCGAGGCGGCACGCTGGTGGCTCGCGCGTCGCGGCACCGCGCTGCCGCCGCTCGACCAGCTCGTCCAGCAACTCGCCGTGTCGCCGACGGCGGCGACGCTCACGGTCGCGATGCCCGGCGAGCGGCGGCTGATCGAGGATGCGCTGCAACAGGCCGGCTTCGCCCCGGATCCGGCGCGCACCGCCACGATCCATTGCGAGCTGGTCGCCGCGCAGGCACGCGCGCCGACGCGCGACTTCGCGGTCCACGTGCGCCGCGCGTTCGCGACCGCCGACAGCGACCCCGCGCGCAGCCGCGCCGCCTTCGCCGCGCTCGCGCTGCTCGCCGCGCCGGAGAAAGGCGACGAGCTCGCACCGGCGGCGGCGGCCGCCGTGCGTCGCTGCCCTGCCCTTCCCGGCCCCGGTCCGGTGCTGCAGGGGCGCGAGGACCTGGCCAAGCATTGGGCGATCTCGGCGCTGCTCGGCGCGACATTGGGCGCCGACGCGACCCGCGCCATCGGCGAGTGGAAGGAGCTGTCGGACAGCCTTGCCGGCGGCAGCGGGTTCAGCTTCGTCGACCTCAGCGCCGACCGCGCCGGCCTGCGCACCGCCCGCGCTGCCGTGGCGCCGGACACCGCCGCCGCGACGGTGCGCCGGCTGGCCGCGATCGACCAGGACCGGCTGCTGCCGCCCGCGGTCACGCGCCAGGCCGAAGGCATGACCCGCGCCCAGTTCAACGCCCGCTACGGCACGCTCGATGCGACGCGCTACGCCGCCGCCGTCGCGGCGATCGATCGCCTGCTGGCCGCGGCGGACAAATGAAAAGGCCGCCCGCGTTCCCGCGGGCGGCCCTTGGACCTGATGGACGAACGGCTCAGGCCGCTTCGTCGTAAGCCTCGTCGCCATTCTGGACGGGGCCCGAATCCTGGCCCTTCGCCGCGACGTCGCGGTCGACGAACTCGATGATCGCCATCGGCGCCGCGTCCGAGGCGCGGATGCCCGCCTTGATCACGCGGGTGTAGCCGCCGTTGCGCGCCGCGTAGCGCGGGCCGAGCACGTCGAACAGCTTCTTGAGCTGCGTGTCGTCGAGCAGGCGGCTATGGGCGAGGCGACGGTTGGCGAGGCCACCCTTCTTCGCGAGCGTGACCAGCTTCTCCACATAGGGACGAAGCTCCTTCGCCTTGGCGACGGTGGTGGTGATCTGCTCGTGCTTGATGAGAGCGGCCGACATGTTGCGGAACAGGGCGGCGCGATGGGACGAGGTGCGCTGAAGCTTACGACCGCCGACGCGATGACGCATGATATGACTCCGTTTGTCAGGGGGCCGTGCAAGGTACCCCAAGCCGGGCGGGCCGACATGGCGCCGCCGAAGGGCGCGGCTAGACGGGATCGCGGGGCGAAAGTCAAGGGGGCAGTTGCCCCTCCACCACCGCTTCGCGGCGGTCCCCCTCCCCACGCTTCGCGTAGGGAGGAGCTGTCCTTCGCTCCTCCCCATCGAAGATGGGGAGGGGGACCGCCGGGCGAAGCCCGGTGGTGGAGGGGCCCCAAACGAAAAGGGCCGCCCCGAAGGACGGCCCTCATCATTTCGAGACGGACAGGATCAGCCCATGATGTCCTGTTCGAGCTTCTTGGCCATTTCCTCGATGTTCTCGGGCGGCCAGCCCGGGATTTCCATGCCGAGGCGGAGGCCCATGCTCGAGAGCACTTCCTTGATCTCGTTCAGGCTCTTGCGGCCGAAATTCGGGGTGCGGAGCATTTCCGCCTCCGTCTTCTGCACGAGATCGCCGATATAGATGATGTTGTCGTTCTTGAGGCAGTTGGCCGAACGCACCGACAGCTCGAGCTCGTCCACCTTCTTGAGCAGGTAGCGGTTGAGCTGGTTGGCGTCGCTCTCGGTCTCCGTCGGCGTCATCGCGCTGCCGGCATGGGCCGGAGCGCTGACCGTCAGCCCGTCGTCGAAGTGGACGAAGAGCTGCAGCTGGTCCTGCAGGATGCGGGCGGCATAGGCGAGCGCGTCGTCGGGCGTGACGGTGCCGTCGGTCTCGACGGTGATCGTCAGCTTGTCATAGTCGAGCTCCTGCCCGACGCGGGTGTTCTCGACCTTGTACGCGACCTGGCGCACCGGCGAGTAGAGCGCGTCGACCGGAATGAGGCCGATCGGCGCGTCGGCCGGGCGGTTGTTCGCGGCGGGGACAAAGCCCTTCCCGATGTCGGCGGTGAGCTCCATGTTGAGCGTCGCGCCGTCGTCGAGATGGCAGATCACCAGGTCCGGGTTCATCACCTCGATGTCGCCCGACACGGCGATCATGCCCGCGGTCACTTCCGCAGGACCCGTCGCCGAGAGCTGCAGCCGCTTCGGCCCCTCGCCCTGCATGCGCAGCGCGATCTGCTTCACGTTGAGCACGATGTCGGTCACGTCCTCGCGGACGCCGGCGAGCGACGAGAACTCGTGAAGGACGTTCTCGATCTTGATCGAGGTCACCGCGGCGCCCTGCAGCGACGACAGCAGCACGCGCCGCAGCGCGTTGCCGAGCGTGAGACCGAAGCCGCGCTCCAGCGGCTCGGCCACGAACGTGCCCTTGCGCTTCGGGTCGCCGCTGGCCTTCTTCTCCAAGGACGTCGGCTTCTTCAGTTCCTGCCAGTTCTTTGCGTTGACAGCCACTTTTTTCCCCTTGGGGCTAGCCCTGACCCGCGGTCAGGGCGGGTAAAGAAGCGCCGCGGGGCCAGGGGCGGGAAACCGCCGCCTGGCCCGGGCGCTGAATCGTCAGACGCGGCGACGCTTGGACGGCCGCACGCCATTGTGCGGGATCGGCGTGACGTCGCGGATCGAGGTGATCTGGAACCCGACCGCCTGCAGCGCACGAAGCGCCGACTCGCGGCCCGAACCCGGACCCTTCACCTCGACCTCGAGCGTGCGCACGCCATGCTCGGCGGCCTTGCGGCCGGCGTCCTCGGCGGCGACCTGCGCGGCGTAAGGGGTCGACTTGCGGCTGCCCTTGAAGCCCATCATGCCGGCCGAAGACCAGCTGATCGCATTGCCCTGCGCGTCGGTGATGGTGATCATCGTGTTGTTGAAGCTGGCGTTCACATGCGCGACGCCGGCGGTGATGTTCTTGCGTTCGCGGCGGCGAATGCGCTGCGGTTCACGTGCCATGTCTTGGTCCTGACCTTCTCTGAAAGGTGGGCGAGCCGCTCGACGGGGAGCGGCTCAAGCTCACTTCTTCTTGCCGGCGATCGGCTTCGCCTTGCCCTTGCGGGTGCGGGCGTTGGTGTGGGTGCGCTGGCCGCGGACGGGCAGGCCCTTGCGGTGGCGCAGCCCGCGATAGCAGGCGAGATCCATCAGTCGCTTGATGTTCATCGCCGTCTGGCGACGAAGATCACCCTCGACGGTGTGGTCCGCGTCGATCGCCTCGCGGATCTGCAGGACTTCCTGGTCCGACAGGTCCTGCACGCGACGCTCGGGCGAGATGCCGAGCTGGGTGACGAGCTTCTTGGCCGAGGTCGACCCGATGCCGTGGATATAGGTCAGCGCGATCTCGACGCGCTTATTGGTCGGGATGTTAACACCCGCAATACGTGCCATTGGTCTTTGTCTCCTGCTCCACAGGCCGGGTGGCTGACCGGCCCATCTCAGCGCTTTCAACTTCCGCAACGCGCATGACCGGCGCGCGCACTGGGCGCCGCCGGGACCAACGGTATGTCGGAAGACGGGCGATCTAGGCGGCCGGGCGGTTCCTGTCAACTGCCGGCGCGCCGATCAGGCCTTCTTGAGCGCGTCGGGCTTGTGCGCGGCTTCCTTGCCGGATTTGTCGGAGCGGACGATATATTCGGGATTGTCCTTGGAGGCCGCGACCTTGTGGCCCTTGATGTGGGTCTCGGACGTGACCTTCTTCACGACCTTGCCGACGGAATGGCCGCCGGACGAGTTCCACTCCACCTTGTCTCCGGGCTTCAGTTCCTTGGCCATTCCGGTCCTCCGTCGCTGCGCGCCGAAAGAACCGCCGAGGGACGGTCGGGTTGCATGGATGTTCCCGTTGGTTCGTCGTGCCGAGGTTCCGCAGTTTCCCGACCGGGAAGCGGGACCCCGGCTCGGGGGCCGGGGTGACGGGGTTGGGTCCAAGTCTTGTGCGGGGCCGGGGGTGACGGGTGGAGTTTTCACGCCTGTCCGGCCCCGGCCTCCGTCGTCACCCCGGCCTCGAGCCGGGGTCCCGCTCCTGCCCGATCGGAAGCGGGACCCCGGCTCGGGGGCCGGGGTGACGGGGTGTTTTCTACTCTTGTGCGGGGCCGGGGG